>Ga0310834_100015_pt1 | contig 630316 bp, 618 predicted proteins | sample SM_ome_2_FD_201314 | JGI IMG/M metagenome (GOLD analysis project Ga0310834, IMG submission 201314) | Sorghum-adapted microbial communities enriched on stacked mutant (SM) sorghum from Joint BioEnergy Institute, Emeryville, California... ... | reverse complement strand
AAACACCCGATCCCATCCCGAACTCGGCCGTGAAAACCCTCAGCGCCGATGGTACTGCGCCCAAAGGCGCGGAAGAGTAGGTCGCCGCCAGGCCCGCAAAGACCAGAACAACAACAACTTCTCTCTTTCGCTGCGGCCCGTCCTCGGATCCCGGAGACGGGCCGTTCGCTTTTGTGCCTTCGTGTTCACGGCATGAACATCGGCCTTGACTTGAAGGCACCGCTCGGGCAAACGGGCGCGGCGTCATCGCGATCGCGTCTCGGCGCGCGCGAGCGCGCTCCGGCCTCACCGTCGGAGCCGACCAGCCGGCCCAGCCCGACGGCTCCGGAACGCTACCGGGGCCGGCGGGTAGCGCGCCGGGACCCGCCCCTTCGCGCGAAGGACCTATGGATCAGCTCGACCGGTTCGACTTCAGGACCCTTTCCAGGGCGCGAGCGCCCCTGCGAAGAAGGCATTCCCGGTCATGAGCGAAGCGGTGCCGGTACCTTCCATCCGTCGGCGCACGCGCACCGTGCTGTCCCCCTGGGTGACCCTCGTCGAGCGCGCCGTCGCGCCCGCGGAAGAGGTCTTCCACTCGCTGGAGCTCGCCGATTACGTCAGCGTCCTCGCCGAGACGCGGGCGGGCGAGATCGTGCTCGTCGAGCAGTTCCGCCCCGCGCTCGAGCGCGCGACGCTCGAGCTTCCGGGCGGCCTCCTCGATGCCGGCGAGGAGCCAAGCGCTTGCGCGGCGCGCGAGCTCGCCGAGGAAACGGGGTTCGTTGTCCCGGCATCGGATCTCTTCCCTCTCGGCGCCCTGCGCACCGACACCGGGCGGCTCGAGAACAGGATCTGGGGATTCCATGCCCGCGATCTCGATCCGATCCCCGGGTGGAAGCCGGAGCCCGGCATCGTCCGGCACCTCGTCCCGAAAGCGCAGTTCCTCGAGCTGGTGCGCAACGGCGCGTTCGATCACGCGCTCCATGTCGGCCTCCTCGCGCTCGCTTCGCTGAAAGGGCGGCTCTGATGGTTCCCGACCAGTATCCCGACCGGAGCGTCTGCGTTCTCGGGCTCGGCTATGTCGGGCTGACGCTCGCCGCCGCGCTCGCGGATGTCGGCTTCGACGTGACCGGGGTCGAGATCCGCGCGGACGTGGTCGAGGGGCTGCGGCGGGGCGAGCCGCATTTTCACGAGCCCGGCCTCGCCGCGCTGCTCGCCCGCCTCGCCCGCCTCGGGCGGCTGCGCTACGCGTGCACGATCCCGGAAGACTGCGAGGCGCGCGTCTTCATCATCACGGTAGGAACGCCGCTCGATGGGCGGGGCCGCGCCCGCCTCGACATGGTGGAATCGGTCGCGCGCGAGGTCGCGTCCCGGCTTCGCCCTGGCAGCCTCGTCATCATGCGCTCCACGGTGAAGATCGGGACCACGCGGCGTATCGTCGTGCCGATCCTCGACTCGACCGGCGTTCCCTACGATCTCGCCTTCTGCCCCGAACGGACGCTCGAGGGCCAGGCGCTGACGGAGCTTCGCAACCTGCCGCAAATCGTCGGCGGCGCGACGCTCGCCGCCAACGTGCGCGCTTCGCAGTTCTTCCAGTTCCTGACGCCGACGGTCGTGCGCGTGAGCAGCCTCGAGACGGCCGAGATGATCAAGCTCGTGGACAATGCCCAGCGCGACGTCCACTTCGCCTTCGCGAACGAGGTCGCGCGCATCTGCGATGCTGCGGGAATCAGCGCCGCCGAGGTGATCCGGGCCGGAAAGCTCGGCTACGCGCGGACGAACCTCCCGATGCCGGGCCCCGTCGGCGGTCCCTGCCTCGAGAAAGATCCGCACATCCTCGTCGAGGGCATACAGGAGCTCGGCTGCACGCCGGAGCTGACGCTCGCCGCGCGCCGGCTCAACGAGGCGCAGCCGCGCGAGGCGGTCGCCGCGCTCCGCCGCACGGTCTCGAGCCTGCGCGATTTTCCCAAGAAGCCGGTCATCGCGCTCCTCGGCATCGCCTTCAAGGGGCGGCCCGAGACCGACGATCTGCGCGGAACGATGGCGCGGCCGATCCTGGCGGCGCTGCGCGAGGCCTTCCCGGGCGCCTCTTTCCGGGGCTGGGACGCTGTCGTGCCGGCGCCGGAAATCGCCGCTTTCGGGCTCGATCCGCGTCCGAGCCTCGAAAGCGCGATCGACGGCGCCAATCTCGTCGTCATCGCGAACAACCACCCGGTGTTCGCGGCGATGCCGCTCGCCACGCTCGCAGAGACGCTCGCCCGGCCCGGGCTCTTCTACGATTTCTGGAACAATTTCGACGCGCGCGCGCTGACGATGCCTGCCGGAACCGGCTACATGGCGCTCGGCAGCCATGGCTGCGCGCTCCTCCCCGACGCTGCGGGATGAGCGCGCGCCGCTATCTGGTGACCGGGGGCGCCGGGTTCATCGGCGCGGCGATCGTCCGCCGCCTGGTGCGCGACGGACATGACGTGCGGGTGCTCGACGACGGCTCGCGCGGCCGGCCGGAGCGGCTTTCCGACGTCGCCGACGCGATCGACTTCCGCTCGGCCGACGTGCGCGACGCCGATGCGGTCGCCGACGCGGCCGCCGGAAGGGACACCGTGCTCCATCTCGCCGCGGTGAACGGCACCGAGTTCTTCTACACGAGGCCGGAGCTCGTCCTCGACGTCGGAATCCGCGGCATGCTCGCCGTCATCGACGCGTGCCGGCGTCATGGCGTGGGCGATCTCGTCGTGGCGTCGAGCTCGGAAGTCTATCAAGCGCCGCCCTCGGTTCCGACGGACGAGTCGGTGCCGCTCTCGGTCCCGGACGTCGCCAACCCGCGCTATTCCTACGGCGGCTCCAAGATCCTCACCGAGCTGATGGCGCTCAACTACGGCCGCCGAGGCTTCGAGCGCGTCGCGATCTTCCGGCCGCACAACGTCTACGGCCCCGATATGGGCTGGGAGCACGTCATCCCGCAATTCGCCCTGCGGGCGCGCGATGCGGCGGCGGCGACCCCGGATGGGCCGGTCGCGTTCCCGATCCAGGGCGACGGGTCTCAGACGCGCGCCTTCATCCATATCGACGACTTCACGGAAGGCCTCGCGCTCGTCCTGGCCCGGGGCGGGCACCGGGAGATCTACAATATCGGCACCGAGGAGGAGGTGAGCATCGGCGAGCTCGCGCGCCTCGTCGTCGGCCGCTTCGGGCGCGAGGCGCGGCTCGTCCCGGGAGCGGCGCCGGCAGGCGCGACGCCGCGCCGCTGTCCCGACATAAGCAAGCTGCGGCGCCTCGGCTTCGAGTCCCGCGTGCGCCTGCGCGACGGCATCGGTCCCGTCGTCGACTGGTACGTCGCCAATGCCGATCGCCGCCCCGGCGCGGCAGTCGCTCCCCAGCAACGAGGAAGCAGCCTTGACTGAGAAACCGACGTCGCGGCCGGTCACCGCCTGCCAGATCTGCGGCGCGCCCGAACTCGCTTCCGTCCTCTTCCTCGGCTACGTGCCGCCGGTGAACACGATGCCGCCGATCGGACGCCCGGCCGAGGAGCAGAGCGCCTATCCGCTCGAGCTTCTGCGCTGCACGGCATGCGGCCTCGTGCAGGTCGGGCTCGAGGTCGATCCCGCCGTGCTGTTCCCGCATTCCTATCCCTACCTTTCGGGAAGCACGCGCATCCTGCGCAGCAATTTCGCCGATCTCTGCGCCGAGGCGGTGCCCCTGGTCGGCCTCGCGCAGGGCGATCTCGTCATCGACATCGGCTCCAACGACGGCACGCTCCTCGGAAACTTCAAGGAGGCGGGTTTCCGTGTCCTCGGGATCGAGCCTTCGCAGGCCGGCGACGTCGCGCGGAGCCGCGGCATCGATACGCTCACCGCCTATTTCGGAGGCGAGACCGCGCGCGCGGTGAAGGCGCAGCACGGCATGGCGCGGCTCATCACGGCCGCCAACGTCTTCGCCCATATCGGCGGCATCCACGAGGTCGTCGCCGGGATCGTCGATCTTCTCGCTCCCGACGGCGTGTTCGTGTCGGAATCGCACTATCTCGTCGATCTCGTCGAGATGCTTCAGTACGACACGATCTATCACGAGCATCTTCGCTACTATCATCTCGGCAGCCTGAAACGGCTCCTGGAGCAGCACGGGCTCGAAGTCTTCCATGTGAAGCGGATTCCGACGCATGGAGGCTCGATCCGGGTCTATGCCGCGCGGGCGGGGAGCCGGAGCGTGCTGCCGAGCGTCGCTGAACGGCTCGCCGACGAGGAGGCGCGCAGCATCGCGAGCGGCGCGGCACTTGCCGATTTCCGTGCGCGCGTCCTGCAGTCGAAGCTCGAGCTTTACAGGCTCCTGGCGCCGCTCAAGCGCGAAGGCGCCCGCATCTACGGCATCGGCGCGCCGTCCCGCGCGAGCACGCTCATCAATTACGCGGCGCTCGACGACGGGATTCTCGACTGCGTGCTCGAGATCTCGACCTCGCACAAGCTCGGGAAATATATCCCGGGAACGCGCATCCCCGTGCTCGACGAGGAGAAGCTCTTCGCCGACCAGCCCGAGTACGCGATGCTCCTCTCCTGGCATATCGCCGACGAGCTCGTCGCGAACCTCCGGAAGAAGGGCTATCGCGGCCGATTCATCGTCCCGCTTCCCGAGCCGCGCATTGTCTGATCGCCCCTTCAAGGTCGCCGTGGCCGGGCTCGGATTCGGCGCGGAGGTCCACGTTCCGGCGTTTCGCGCGGTGCCGGGCGTCGAAATCGTCGCGATCGCCGGCCGCGATCGCGCCCGCGCCGAGGAAGCGGCGGCGCGCCTCCATATCCCTTGCGCCTGCGCGGGGCTCGACGAGCTCCTCGACCGCGAGCTCGACGCGGTGTCGTTCGCGCTGCCGCCGGCGGCGAACGAGGCGGCGCTCGCCGGCGCCTTCGGCGTTTCTGGGCTCGCCGTCTTCAGCGAGAAGCCGCTCGGCGCCTCGGCGGAGGGGGTGCGGGCGCTCGCCGCTCGCTCGGCCGGGCGCACCATCGCTGTCGATTTCGAGTTCGCCGAGCTTGCGACGTTTCGCGAGCTGAAGCGCTGCATCGACGAGCGGTCGCTCGGGCGCATCGTCTCGGTTGAGGTCGAGTGGCTGACGCACTCCTGGGCTCAGCGCTCCCGGTCCTTTTCGTGGAAGACCGATGCCGAGCAGGGCGGCGGCGCTCTCGCGCTTCTCGGCTCGCACGTCCTCTACCTCGCCGAATGGATGTTCGGGCCGATCGAGCGCGTCGCGACCGCCGTGCTCGAGTCCGAGGCGACCGGAAGGTTCACGCCGCCGGGACGGCGCGCTGCGCCCGACACGGTGACGTTCTCTCTGGTGCTCCCCGGCGCCGTTGCCTTGCGTGCCCTGGTGAGCAATGCATCGCCCGCCGGTCCGCTGCACCGCTGGACAGTCGTCGGTGAAGCCGGCAAAGCCGTCCTCGAGAACCGCTCGACGGACTACGTCGCTGGGTTCCGGCTCACGCAACACGACGAGGCAGGAAATCTCCTTCGCGCGACCACCGAGTTGGCGAAAGCCGCCGACGGACGGATCGCGGCCGTCGGCGGCTTGGCTGCCCGGTTCGTCGCCGCGGCGAGGGCAGGCGAAGCATGCCGCCCCGGCCTCGACGCCGGGGTGCGGGTGCAGGACTTGATGGCGGCAATCGTCGACTGTGCCGCGACCGAACGCGCCGTTCGATGAGCCGCGGCGAACGCATTCTCGTCGTTGGCGGGATTTGGCCGCACGTCCAGGGAAACGAGCAGGCGGCCGAGGTCGTGACGCACGAGATCCTGCGCGCGCTGGCGAGCGGTAAAGACGCGGAGATCCGCTATCTCTGCATCTCGATCGGCCGCGTCCCGGTCACCGAAGCGGCCGAAGCGGGGCGGCGCTATCTCGAATCGCTCGGGATCCGGTTCTTCCCGGCGCTGGAATTGCCGCCGCTTCATGCGCCGTCGTCGCCCGTCGAGCGATGGTGGCGCATGCTGGTCCGCGCCGATCCTTCCCTGCTGCTGCCCGGCTATGGGCATTCCGATGCCATCAGGCGACGCCTCGACGGATGGCGCCCCGACGCCGTCGCGACCGTGTGGACCGAGATCGGCACCGCCGCGGTCGCGGAGCTCGGAATTCCCGTTTACGCCTATTACGGCAATCCCGATCACAAGTCGCATCTGGCGCGCAGCTGGTTCAACTGGCGCATCGGCGGTCACCCTTTGCGGCCCGGAAGCCTCATCCGCTTCGCGAAGGCGCTTCTCGTCGGCCGCGCGTTGGAGCGGGCGCATCTTGCGGTGATGCGGCGGCTTCACGCCGTAGCGGACGTCGCGGCGAACGACGCCGCGTACTACCAGCGGCACGGCGTCAACGCCGCCTATGTCCGCAACATGTGGGTGGCGGACGCTCGGCCCGACTGGGAGGCGGAGCGCGATCGCGCCGAGCAGGTCCTCCCGCTGAAGATCGTCGGCAATGTCGGCTCGCTCGCAGCGACGGGCAACAGCTTCGGGCTGCACACGCTCGCGACCGTGATCCTTCCGGCGCTGAAGCGTCGCCTCGGCGAAGGCGCGTTCGAAATCCATCTCTTCGGGCCCGGCAAGCCGCATCCCGCTGTGGCGCCGCTTCTCGCCGATCCGCATTTCAAGGTACGCGGCTATGTCGCCGATCTCGACGGCGAGATGGTGAGCGCGCCCGTCTTCCTCGTCGCCAACAATCACGACGTGTTCAAGGTCGGGCACACGCGTTTCCTGCACTGCTGGTCGCTGGGCGGCTGCGCTGTCGGGTTCAAGGACAGCGCCGTCGCGATGCCCGAGATCCGCCACCGCGAGAACGCGCTCCTCGCCGCGACGCCCGAGGAAGTGGCCGAGCTCGTCGCCGAGGCGGCCGCCGACGTCTCGCTGAGGCGCGAGATCGGACGAGGCGGCCTCCGGACGCTGGAGACGCTCTTCCGGCCGGATGCCGTCTGCCGGGAGATCGCGGCATCGCTGTGCGCGATGGCCCGACGCGAGGCCGTGCCGTGAGCGCGATCGTCAGAGCGACCAGGACCTATTTCTCGGCCGCGGTCCTGACCTCGGCGATCAGCGTCGTTCTCCTTCCCGTCACGACGTTGAAGCTCGGCCCTGCGGATTACGGCGCATTCGCTCTCGGGGCCGCGATCTCGGCGATCACGTCGGGGCTCGGCAGTGCGACAACGGCTTATACGCTGGCGACCCATTTGCCGCGAATCGACGCGCCGGCCCGAAAGGCTCTGGTCTCGACGGCTCTCGTGGCCTCCATCGGAGTGGCGCTGATCGCGGCGGCGGCGACCGTCGCGGTCGTCGCTCTCGTGCTGCCCGCGGTGATCGATCTCGATTCCGACATGAAGCTCGGCATAGTCCTTCTCGTGCTCGCAGCTGCGCCCGGATCGGCCTGGGCGGTCGCGGCCGAAATTCTGACGCTCTCCGGTCGCGCACGGCCTTTCGCCGCCGTGACGGTTCTCCAGTCCCTCGCGAGCGCCGTGGCCGTCTTGAGCGCGCTGTTTCTCGCGGATCTCGGAGGGTTTTCACTGTTTCTCGGCGCCGCGGCCGCGAGCCTTGCCGGATTCGCCGGTGCGCTCGCCGTCCTCCGAGGCGAAGTCTCTCGGCCGTCGCGCAGGTGGCTCCACGAGCTCTGGCGCGGATTTCCGCCCCAGGCTTCGGCGAACCTCATCGAGCAGGGCCGGCCTGTCGTGGAGCGCTTTCTGGTCTCGGCCTGGCTCGATCTTGGCGCCCTCGGGATCGCCACGCACGGCCAGCAATACCGCACCTATCTCATGCTCGTCGTGAAGTCGGTCTCGCGCGCCGCATGGCCGATCAATCTCGAGGAGGCGCGGGACCCGAGCCTTCGTTTCGTCGAGACGCGCGAGAGCTGGGCCGTCGCGCAGATCGCGGTACTGGCGGCGGGCGTCGTCTTCGCCACGCTCGGCGGCGAGATCATCGGTTTGCTCACGAACGACCGGTTCCTCGACGCGCAGCCTTATGCGGTGGCGTTCATGGCGGCGCTGCTTCTGCAGACGGCAGGAAAGCCGCAAATGTCCCTGCTGGTCGCCCGCGGAGGGGGGCCTGCCTATTCGCGCCTTGTGAGCCTCTCGCTTCTGGCGGGCCTGGCCGTGCTCGTCGCGACGATTCCCCTCATCGGGCTGCCCGGGTTCGCGCTCGCCGGCATCGTGCAGCCGCTCGTGCTCCGCATCGGCCTTGAAATCCGGGCGCGCCGCGTCGCCGAGGCGCCGTTCCAGGACCACTGGGTCGTCGCCGGAATCGTCGTGATCGCCGGCTGCGCCGCCGCGAGCGCCTTCGGCGACCTTCCGCTCTGGAGCCGTGCCGGGCTCTGTCTCTTCGTGATCGGCGCCGTTCTCGCCGTCGGCCAGCGCGCGCTCCTCAAGTTCCTCGCCCGGCAGCGGCGCGACGGCGAGACCGCGAAGCCCGTCGCAGAGGCCGCGCCGTGACGAAGGTCGCGTTGCTCTCGCACCGGTTCGGCAACATCGGCCACTCCTTCATGGCGGTCGGCGCCGAAGAGGTGGTGGCAGAGGCCTTCGGTCCGCAGGCCGAGGTCACGCATTTCGAGCAACACTTCCCATTCGAGGTTCACGGCAAGCACCATTCGATGCGGCGACTGGATCCGCCGCGGCTCGGCCGCTTCACGCCTCTGCTGAGAGCGCTCGAGCCCGAGCTCGTCCAGCGTCTCCTCTGGCGATACACGCTGCCGCTCGAATTCGATCTCGCCGTCGCATGCGGCGGGCCGAACATCGTCGCCGGAGGAAGCCGCTCGCTGCCATTGCGGATGATGCTGCACTACATGAACGGCGCCTTCCGGTTTCGCGGCGTGCCGCTGATCGACGCCGCGGTCGGATGCTGTTTTCCCTACGAGCGGGTGCCGGACGCGCTTCCGCCCGAGGACGCGGCGTTCTATCGGGCGGCGATGGAGCGATGCAGCGTCGTCGCCGTCCGCGACCCCGTCGCCGCGCGCATTCGCAGCCTGCTCGGGTTCGAGGGGCCGCTCCTCCCCTGCATCGCCCTTGCTGGCGGACGCCGGTTCGAGGCGGTCGCGGCCGGGGTCCGGGGGGACGGCGACGGCTACCTGCTCGTCAATTTCCAGCGTCGCGGCGCCAACGAGGATTGGGGCCAGGGCGTCGACCCGGCGCGCTGGATGAGCGTGGTGCGGAACGCGCTCGACATCCTGCGGCAGCGGCACGACATCGTCCTCGTCGCGCACAGCCAAGCGGAGAGCGAGGCGGCCCGGGAGCTCGCTCCGGACCTGCCGTGCTTCCGCCCGGAATCGGTCGAGGACTACGCACGCGTCGCGGCCGGCGCGAAGGCCGGGTTCGTCAGCCGGCTCCATGCCGCCATCGCGCTCGCCGGCATCGGCGTGCCGTCCCTGGTGGTCGGGACCGACACCCGCCTCGGCACCGCCGAGCTGATGGGTCTCGATACCGCGTACGTCAAGACCCTCTCCGCTGAGGAGGTAGTCGAGCGGGTCGAGCGGTTGATCGAGATCCGGGCGGCAGAGCGTGAACGGCTCATCGCCTTGCGCGAGGCGACGATCCGCGAGTATGCGAAGCTGTTCCGAAGCACCGTCAGGACCGACCGATGATCCCCAGCCTCGATATCGCCGGACGCGTCGTCTCATCGCGCGATCCCGTCTTCGTCATCGCCGAGGCCTGCGACAATCACCTCGGCGACATGGGGGCGGCCCGCGAGATGGTGCGGCGTGCGAAGCTGGCCGGCGCCGACGCGATCAAGTTCCAGCACCATCTGCCGGACGAGGAGATGCTCCCGGACGCGCCGATGTCGAGCAACTTCCAGGAGCCGCTCTACGAGTTCCTGAAGAAGCATGCGCTGTCGCTCCAGCAGCATCGCGAGCTGAAGGCGTACTGCGAGGAGGTCGGCATACTCTATCTCTGCACCCCGTTCAGCTGGCGCGCCGCCGAGGAGCTGCACACGATCGGCGTCAGCGCCTACAAGATCGGCTCGGGCGAGATGACCGATATACCGACCCTGCTCAGAATCGCATCGCTCGGCCGTCCGATGATCGTCTCGACCGGCATGTCGAGCTGGGAGGAGATCGATCGTACCTACGAGGCGCTCGTCGCGAAGAAGGTGCCGCTCGCGCTCCTCAACTGCGTCAGCGAGTACCCGCCCGTCTACGAGGACGTCAATCTCGGCGTGATCGGACGCATGATCGACCGCTACAGAGGCGCCGTGATCGGGCATTCGGATCACACGCCGGACCTCTACACGAGCTTCGCCGCGGTGGCTCTCGGCGCCCGGATCATCGAAAAGCACGTCATCCTCGACAAGCGCCAGCCGGGGCCGGATCAATCGGTATCGATCGACTTTGCCGAGCTGGGGCAGCTGGTGGAGGGAATCCGCAAGGTCGAGGCGGCGCTCGGGGCGGAGAAGAAGGTGCATCAGCGCGAGGATGAGATCCGGCGCTGGGCCTTCCGCAGCCTCGTGACCACCCGACCGGTCGCGGCCGGCGAGGTGCTCGGCGAGGACGCCGTCTGGTCGAAACGCCCCGGGACCGGCATCCCCTCGCATCGCATGCTCGAGGTCATCGGCCGCCGTGCGCGGCGCGACCTGCCCGCGAACGTCCTCTTGTCGTGGGACGATCTCGAGCCGCCTTCGCAATGAAGCTGCTCTTCCTCAACGGATCGCGCGGCGAGTGGGGCTACATACGCCCCGTCATCCGGCGCTGCGTCGCAAGGGGCATCGACTACGCGATCTGCGCCACCAACATGACGGTGCTTCCCGGCTACGGCTCGCTCGTCGACGAGATCAAGCGCGACGGGTTCACCGTCAGCGACGAGCTGTTCATGTCGCTCGAGGGCGGCAACCACTTCACGATGGCGAAGTCGCTCGGCGTCTTCCTGTCGTCCTTCGTCGATACGCTCTACCGCGTACGGCCGAACTGGATCGTGCTCGCGGGCGATCGCGGCGAGCAGCTCGTCGGCGCCATGGCCGGCGCCTACACCTACATTCCGGTCGCCCACATCCAGGCGGGCGAGCGCTCGGGAAACATCGACGGCGTGACGCGGCACGCGATCGCCAAATTCGCGCATCTCCATTTCGCCGCCAATGCCGACGCCGCCGAACGCCTGTTGCGTCTCGGCGAGGAGCCGTTCCGGGTTCATCAGGTGGGCGCGCCCCAGCTCGACGAGCTCGCCGACGGTTCCTATACGCCGTGGGACGAGATCGCGCGCCGTTTCGGGATCGCGCAGCCTTTTCTGCTCGTGGTGCAGCACCCGGTCACCGAAGAGATGCATCGCGCCGCCGAGCAGGTGCAGGCGCTCGCCGCGGCGCTCGCCCGGTTTCCGTTCCAGAAGGTCTGGATCCTGCCGAACAACGACGCTGGCGGGCAGACGGTCCGGCGCGAGGTTCTGCGCGCGCGCCGGAGCGGCACGCTCGTCTTCGAGAACCTCTCGCGGGCGGACTATCTCGGGCTTCTCAAGAGCTGCGCCGCGATCGTGGGGAACTCGAGCTCGGGCCTCCTCGAGGCTCCGACCTTCCACGTCCCCGCGGTCAATATCGGCCGCCGGCAGGCCGACCGGCTCCAGGGCGCCAACGTCGTCAACGCGCCCTTCGACCCCGACGCGATCGCGGCCGCGATCGAGCGCGCGATCTCGCCGGAGTTCCGGGACTCGCTCAGGTCCGCCGCCAACCCCTATGGCGACGGCCGCTCTTCCGAACGTATCCTCGACATCTTGATCAACACCCGGATCGACGAGCGGCTGCTGGTGAAGAGGATCACCTATTGATGACCGACCGGAGCCTCACCGAGTTCGTGGTCGACGAGCACGCGACCTTGCTCGACGCGATCTCGACGATCGAGAGGAACCAAAGCAGATGCGCCGTGGTGTGCAGCGGGGAAAAGGTTCTCGGCGTCATCAGCGAAGGCGACGTCCTTCGCGCGCTTCTGCGCGGGGTGGAGATCCACCGGCCGGTCGAAGGGCTCTACAACGTCGCCTTCCACTTTCTCACCGAGCCGGACGATGAGCACGCGCTCGAGCTCTTCCGGCGCTACGGGATCTCGATGATCCCCGTCCTCGACGAGGCCTTCACGCTGAAGGGCGTCGTCACGCTGCACGAGCTCCTCGGCAAGGTGAAGCTTGCCTGAGCTCCTCGTCGTCGTCCCGGCTCGCGGCGGCTCGAAGCGCGTTCCGGGAAAGAACATCCGGCCGCTCGGCGGCCGTCCGCTGCTGGCTCATACGCTCGCTTGCGCCCTATCCGCGGATCTCGGCTGCCCGATCGTCGTCTCGACGGAAGATCCCGCGATCGCGGACGTGGCCCGGTCGTGCGGCGTCGCCGTGGTCGATCGTCCGGCCGCGCTCGCGACCGACACGGCCTCGACGGAGGACGTGCTGCTGCACGCGCTCGGCGCGGTGCGCGCGACACGGCCCGAATGGGTGATGACGCTCCCGCCGACGGCGCCCTTCCGGCGCGCGAGCACGCTGCGCCGCTTCGCCGACGCGATCGCCGAGGCGCCCGAGCTTCAGGACTGCCTCATGTCGGTCACCGAGGATCGCGGGGACTTCTGGACGCTTGCTCCCGACGGGAGCCTCGGGCGACTTTTCCCGGACGCGCCGCGCCGGCAGCAGGACCGTGCGCCTCTCTATCTCGAGAACAGCGCGATCTACGTCACCCGCGTCGCCGCGCTCGAGGCGACAAGCTCCGTGCTCGGCAATCGTGTCCGCGGCCTTGCGATCGACCGGCTCGAAGGCTTCGACATCAACGACGAGCTCGACTTCGCGATCGCCGAAGCGCTGCTCGCGGCAGGCGTGGCGCATGCGCCGTGATCTTCGGCTGAAGCTCGAGCGGCTCGGCATCCTGGCGCTCGCGCGCGCGCTTCGCGAGCGGGTCGATCCGAAGCGTCGGCCGAACGCAGCGCGGGAGCGTGCCGAGCTTCGCGCGGTCCTCAATCGGATCGGCGACTCGGTCGTGCGTCACGCCGAGCGCTATCCGGCGCGCCGCCGGGCGCTGGCCGTCGGGCTCGGCACGGTGACGGAAGCCGTGATGCAGTCGGCGATACTTCTCGGGGCGCGCGCGGCGGGGTACGAGACGATCGTCCTCCTTCACTCGCGGAACGCCCGGCTGGAGCGCGCCTATCGCGCGTTCGGGGTGGCCGGCTTCGCTTACTGGGAAGACTTCCTCGACGACGGCGTCCATCCGCAGACCTCAATTCTGATGGAGCGCGCCGGCGCCATCGAGGACATTCTGTCGTTGTCGGCCAAGGGGGCGTATGTGGGGCGCTACGCCGTCTCCACCGAGATGCGGCGGACGCGTCGCGGCGACCCGGTGCTCGACGATGCGGCGCGGCCGCACGTCGCGGCGGCGCTCTCGGCGGCGTTGAAGGCGGCGGACGCGGCCGAGGCGATCCTCGATCGCGTGGCGCCGGATGCGGTTTTCTTCGTCGACCACGGCTACACGCCGGTCGGTCAGCTTTTCGATCTGCAAATCGGGCGCGGCGGCGCATGCTTCACTTGGAACGCTGCGCATCGGAACGGGGCGCTCATCCTGAAGCGGTACGGGACCGACAATCGCGACCAGCACCCCTCCTCGCTCTCGGACGCGACGTGGCGGCGGCTCCTCGACCTCGACCGGCCGTCGGCCGCATGGGATCGGGCTCAGAGCGAAATCCGGTCCTGCTACGAGTCGGGCGAGTGGTTCAGCGAGGTCGGCACGCAGTTCGGCACGAGCGCGATCGACCCCTCTGCCGTGGCGGCGATTCTCGGCCTCGATCCGGCGAAGAAGACGGCCGTCGTCTTCCCGCACATTTTCTGGGACGCGACGTTCTTCTGGGGAACGGATCTCTTCCGCAACTACGAGGACTGGTTCAAGGAGGCGCTGCGCGCCGCATGCCGGAACGACCGGCTGAACTGGGTGGTCAAAGTCCATCCGGGCAATACGGTGAAGGCGGTTCGGGACGGGTATCGCGGCGAGAGCTCGGAAGCGGCCGCCATTCGAGCGGCCGTCGGCAGCCTTCCCCCGCATGTGAAGCTGCTGCCGCAGGAGAGCGACGTCTCGACCTATTCGGTGCTGCAGCTCCTCGACTACTGCCTCACGGTGCGGGGCACGGTCGGCATCGAGGCCGCGGCGCTGGGCAAGAGCGTGATCACCGCGGGAACCGGCCGCTACGACCGGCTCGGCTTCACGATCGATCCGGAGACGCCTGCGGAGTACTTGGACCTGCTCGCGCGGCTCGATTCGGTTCCTCCGCCGTCGCCGGAGGCGGTCGAGCGCGCGCGCCGATACGCCTACGGAGTCTTCGTCGCCCGGCCGCTTCGCCTCGAAAGCGTCGATTTCCGCTTTCGGAAGGACGAGCGCGCGTCGCTCGAAGCGCGCGTCTGCTGGTCCGCGAGCCAGGATCCGTTCGCGCTCGCCGATATCCGGGCAATCGCCGACTGGATCGAGAGCGGAGAGGAGGATTTCCTCGCTTCCGGCTCCCTCGCGCTGCCGATGGACGTTCCGCCGCAAGGTCCCGCGGTCGCCGGCGCGCGTGTCGGCGAAGCGCTCCCGCGCGCGGCATCCCTCCGTCGCTGAAGAGAGGCGCCGCGGCCGGCCTCCGCCGACCGCGGCGCAAACGGACGCGGGCGGCTGCCGTTCCCGGCAGGCCGCCCTTTCGCCCGAGCGGTCTCAGCTTCCGATCGCGCCTTCCATGACGGGGCCGAAAGGCTCCCAGCGCTCGCCGTTGAACCTTTGCATCTGCATCTGCTCGATGGGGAAGTAGTCGTTCGGTCCGGTGTTGATCTTGATTCCCGGCAGAAGCATCGGCAGCTCGAGATCCTTGAGGTTCGCGGCCTGCCTCATCACGTTCTCGCGGGTGAGCTCGTCGCCGCACTGCTTCAGCACCTGCACGAGCGTCTGCGCGACCGTGTAGCCGTAGACCGTGAAGCTCGAGGTCTTGTCGCCGTCCGGGAAGTACTTGTCCATGAACGCGACCCAGTCCTTGTACCCCTTGTCGTCCTTCCACTGCGGGTCGGTCGCGTCCTTGAGGTAGTAGCTCGAGAAGATGCCCTTCGCATGCTCGAGGCCGGCCGGCTTCAGCACCGAGCCGACCGACTGCGAGACGTTGTTGAGGAAGTGCGCGGGCTTCCAGCCGATCTCGCCGGCCTTGCGGATCGCCTGCGCCGCGAATTTCGGCGTCGTGACGTTGAAGAAGACGTCGGCGCCCGAGGCTTTCAGATTGATGATCTGAGAGTCGACCGTGGGGTCGGCGACCTCGTAGGGCTGCTCGGCGATGATCATGGACTTCGCCTTGTCGCCGAGCCCGTCCTTCAGTCCCTTGACGTAGTCCTTACCGTAGTCGTCGTTCTGGTAGAGGATGCCGATCTTGCCGTTCGGCAGGTGCTCCAGGATGTACTTCGCGTAGATCCGGCCCTCGCTCTGGTAGTTCGGCTGCCAGCCCATCGTCCACGGGAAGCGCTTGGGATCGCCCCATTTGGTGGCGCCCGTGGCGACGAAGAGCTGCGGCACCTTCTTGCCGTTGAGGTACTTCTGGATCGCGGTGTTCGACGGCGTGCCGAGGGGCTGGAAAATCAGAAGCACCTCGTCGCTCTCGACCAGCTTGCGCACCTGCTCGACCGTCTTGGGCGGCGAGTAGGCGTCGTCGTAGCTGACGAAGTTGATCTTGCGGCCGTTGACGCCGCCGTCGTCGTTGACCTTCTTGAAGTAGGCGTCGATCGTCTTGCCGATGAGGCCGTAGGCGGAGGCGGGCCCGCTATAGGGATTGGTGTTGCCGACCTTGATCTCCGTGTCGCTCGCGCCGGGGTCGTACTTCTTGGCGGCGAAGGCCGGGGCGGCGGTGAGGGCCATTGTGGCCGCCGTGCCGATGAGCCAAGTTCTGCGATCCATCTCCATCCTCCCTTTCTTCACGATGCTCGTCGTTGCAGCTTGGCCGTGACGGCGCGCACGAACCCGGCGGCGCCGGACGGCATGAGGTAGATGAGCAGAATCAAGATGATGCCGTAGACGGCCCAGGCGAGCCCCTTCGATATCTGCTCGGCCCAGTTCGGCACGAACAGGATGAAGAGCCCGCCGAAGAGCGCTCCCGGAATCCAGCCGACGCCGCCGACGACGAGGCCGACGAAGAAACTCACCGCGAGGAAGAAGGTGAAGCTGTCGGGCGCGACGAACTGGATGACGATTGCGCCGAGCGCGCCCGCGACGCCGGTGTAGAGCGCGGAGACGCCGAAGGCGAGCGACTTGTAGAGCGCCGTGTCGACGCCCATCGACCGCGCGGCGAGCGGGTTGTCCCGGATCGCCATCAGCGCGCGGCCGGTGCGGCTCGAGACGAGGTTGCTCGCCGCCCAGAACATGACGATCGATACCGCGAGGGTGAAATAGTAGAGCCACTGATCCTGGCTCAGCGGCAGCCCGAAAGGCGCGTCGGGCTTGAGGATGGTGATGCCCTGAACGCCGCCCGTCAGTTCCTCGAAGGCGGAGAACTTGAGGATCTGCGGCGTCGCGACGGCGAGCGCGAAGGTGGCGAGCGCGAGATAGAGCCCTTCGAGGCGCAAGGCCGGCAGGCCGAAGAGGAATCCGACGACGAGGCAGGCGGCACCCGCCGCCGGGAGCGTCAGCGGGTAGGGCAGGTCGAACCTGTCCATGAGGATCGCCGCCGTATAGGCGCCGATCGCGTAGAACGCGCTGTGCCCCAGCGAGAACTGCCCGTTGAACCCGGTCAGAAGGTTGAGGCCGAGAATCGCGACCGCGTAGACCATCACCAGCGTGAGCTGGAAGAGGGTGAAGTTCTTGAGAAAGAGCGGCAGCGCGAGCGCGACCGCGAGGGCGACGAGGAGGAGCGCGGTCCGCCTCATACCCGCACCACCGCGCGCCGCCCGAAGAGCCCGGACGGCTTCACCACGAGCACGGCGACGATGAGCACGAGCGCGATCGTCAGCTTGAGCTCGCTTCCGACATAGGGGACGTAGGTTCCGGCGAGGTTCTCGAGAATCCCGACCGAGAAGCCGCCGAGCACGGCGCCGCCCGGGCTCGTGAGCCCGCCGACGACGGCGCCGGCGAACCCGTAGAGAAGAATGCTCAGCATCATGTTCGGCTCGAGGAAGACGACCGGCGCGATCATCATTCCGGCGACCGCGCCGATCGCGGCCGCCATTCCCCAGCCGAGCGCCACCATCCAGCCGACGCGCACGCCGACGAGGCGCGCCGAGTCCGGGTTCGCGGCCGCCGCCCGCATGGCGAGCCCGATCCGCGTGTACTGGAAGAAGACGTAGAGGCCGACGAGGAGGAGCAGCGTGACGGCGATCATCCCCGCCTGGTGCAGGCTGCCGAACGGCGAGGGGAAGCTCTTGATCGAGTAGTCCCAGATGAAGCCTGCGAGACTGTTGAAGATCGAGAACAGCGCGATGAAGACGACGATGTGGCTCAGCACGGGCGCGTTCTTCAGCGGCTTGAAGACGATCCGCTCGATCGCGATCCCGCCGACGAACGAGAGCGCGATCGTGAGAAAGAAGGTCGCCCAGTAGGGCACGCCCCATTGCAAGAGCTGCCAGGCGATGAACGTCGAGAACATCGCCATCTCGCCTTGCGCGAAGTTGAGGTGGTCGATCGCCTGGTAGATCATCACGACCGCGAGCGCCATGGCGGCGTAGATCCCGCCTGTGGCGAGACCGGCAAGAAGCTGGTTGAGGAAGAGCTCCATGGCGCTAGTACCCGAGATAGGCGCGGCGCACGCCTTCGTCGGCGCGCAGCTCGGCGGCGGAGCCGGCCATCACGATGCGGCCTGTCTCGATGAGGTAGGCTTGGTCGGCGGCTTCGAGGGCGAGATCGGCGTTCTGCTCGACGAGGAGGAGGGTGACGCCGGTCTCGCGGTTGACTGTCCGCAGGATCTCGAACAGCTCCTGCACGACGAGCGGCGCCAGGCCGAAGGACGGCTCGTCGAGCAGCATGAGGCGCGGCCGCAGCATCAATGCCCGGCCGACCGCGAGCATCTGCTGCTCGCCGCCGGACAGGGTTCCCGCCTGCTGCTTGCGCCGCTCCTTGAGGCGCGGGAAGTGCTCGTAGACGCGCTCGATGTCGGCGGCGATCTCGGCGCGGTTCCGGCGCGTCATGGCGCCCAGCTGAAGGTTTTCCTCGACCGTGAGCCGCACGAACGTGCCGCGGCCCTCCGGCACGTGCGCGATGCCGAGGCGCACGATGTCTTCGGTGACGCGCCCGTCGATCCGCGTGCCGGCGAAGCGGATCTCGCCTTCGGTGCGGATCAGCCCGCAGAGCGCGCGGAGGGTCGTCGTCTTTCCAGCGCCGTTGGCGCCGAGGAGGGTCGTGATGCTGCCTTCCTCGAGCGTCAGGTCGACCCCGTGAAGGGCCTTCGTGGCGCCGTAGAAGGCGGCGACTTGCTTCGCTTCGAGCAGCGTCGTCATGTGCCGCTCGCCCTCCCGAGATAGGCGGCGATGACGCGCTCGTCCCGCTGTATCTCGGCCGGCGTGCCTTCGGCGATCTTCCGGCCGAAATCGAGCGCGACGACCTTGTCGGAGATCGACATGACGAGGCTCATGTGATGCTCGACGAGAAGGATGGTGACGCCGAACTCGTCCCGGATGCGTTGGATGAGGCGGCCGAGCGCGCCGATCTCTTCGTGATTGAGGCCGCCCGCGGGCTCGTCGAGGAGGAGAAGCCGAGGCTCGGTCGCGAGGGCGCGTGCGAGCTCGACGCGCTTCTGCGTGCCGAAGGGCAGTCCGGCGACCGGACGGTCGGCGACGGGTTCCAGATCGAGCCAGGCGATGATCGAGCGCGCCCGCGCCTCGAGCGCCGCCTCCTGGCGCCGGACCCAGGGCAGGCGAAGCGCGTCCGAGAGGAAGTCGCTGCGCGATCGCGCGTGGCCGCCGACGCGCACGTTGTCCAGCACGCTCAGCTGGCGGAAGAGGGCGAGGTTCTGGAAGGTGCGGCCGATGCCGATCTCGGCGATCCGGTGCGCCGGGCGGTCGAGGATGCTTCGCCCCGCGAACGTGATCTCGCCGCTGTCCGGCGTGTAGAGCCGCGACAGGCAGTTGAAGAGCGTCGTCTTGCCCGCGCCGTTGGGTCCGATGAGGCCGAGGATCTCGCCCTCGTTCTGCTCGAACGAGATGCCGTCGAGCGCGACGATCCCCCCGAATCGCAGCCTGACGTCTTCGACTGCGAGGAGGGTCCGAGCGGCGGCCGGCGCGGTCCTAGCTTCGGAAGCGTCTTCTCCCGCAAGCAGAAGCAAGTTTCCTCCCTGGTCTTGTTTGCTTTCTCATGGATGCCCCAGCACCGCTTCGACGTTGCGGACGAGGTGCACGAGGCGCGGCCCGACCTCGGTTTCGAGCCGCTCGGGCGGCAGCAGGAATGCCGGGCCGCCGCAGTTGAAGGCGAGGATGGGCGAGCCGTCGGAGGGCTTCAGGGCGACGCCGACGGCGTTCACGTCCTTCTTCCATTCGCCGATCGATGTGGTGAAGCCGCGTTCGGCGTATTCCTCCACCGCGCGCTCGATCCGCGCACGGAGGACCGGCCATCGCTCGCCCTCGCGGCGAGCGATGCAGTCCATGAGGTAGTTCCGCTCCACTTCGGGCAGCGCGGCGAGAAGGGCGCGACCCATCGAGGTGGTCGCGATCGGAATCCGTGCGCCGAGGTCGAGGCGGAGCGTCACGGCCGATGCGGGATGGCAATACTCGACATAGATGAGGCTAAGCCGATCGCGGCTGCCGAGCGCGACGGACACGCCCGTGAGATCGGCGAGGGCCTGCATATGCGGCCGCGCGATTTGTCGCACGCCCATGTTGGCGAGCACGGCATAGCCGAGCGCGAGCACCGGGGTGCCGAGCTGATATTTGCCGAGCCGCTCCGAGTAGGTGAGATAGCCGAGCCGGGTGAGCGTATGGGTCAGGCGCGACACGGTGGGCTTCGGCAAGCCGGTCCGCGCGGCGATCTCCTGGTTTCCGAGGAGCCTGTCGGTCGGCGAGAAGGCGCGCAGGATCTCGAGGCCGCGGGCGAGCGAGGAGACGAACTGACGATCATTGCGCGGCCTCGCACCCGACTCCTCGCCGGGTGCCCGCAGGATCCAGTCTCCGTCCGGTGCCATTTACAAAGGCTATCGTGGCACTTAGCATCGCGTCAATTCTGCGAAATTCAATTTCGCAGCGCGAAATTCGGAGGAGGGAAGCTTGAGCGTTGTCGATTTGCGTCGTGACGGCGCTATCGCCGTCGTCACGCTCGACAATCCGCCGGTGAACGCCTTCAGCCACGCCGTCCGTGCCGGCCTTCTGGAGACGCTTCACCGGGCGAAAGCGGACCCCACGATCGAGGCCGTCGTTCTCGCGGGCGCCGGTCGATGCTTCAGCGGCGGATTCGACATCACCGAGTTCGGCAAGCCGTTCCAGCCGCCCGGCCTTATCGAGCTCGAGGAAGCCTGCGAGGCGATGGGCAAGCCGGTGGTCGCCGCGCTCCACGGCACGACCCTGGGCGGCGGGCTCGAGGTCCCGCTCGCCTGCCATTTCCGTGTCGCGGCCCCGGATGCGCGGCTCGGCCTTCCCGAGATCAAGCTCGGGCTCATCCCCGGCGCCGGCGGCACGCAGCGCCTGCCGCGGCTCATCGGCGCCGAGAAGACCTTGCGGCTCATCACTTCCGGCGATCCCGTGCCGGCGCGCAAAGCCCTCGAAGACGGACTCGTCGATGCGGTGATCGAGGGCGACCTCGTCGCGGGCGCTGTCGCGTTCGCGCGCGCCGTCCTCGCCGAGAAGCGCCCGCTTCGGCTTCTTCGCGACCAGCCCGCCTTCGGCAAGGTCGAGGCGCCCGGCCGCGTGCGCGGCCGCGCCGCCGAAGCCTGCGTCGAAGCGGTGCGGAACGCGTTCGAGCTGCTGTTCGAGGAAGGTATGCGGCGGGAGCGCGACCTCTTCCGCACGCTCCTCGCGAGCGATGAGTCGCGCGCGCAGCGCCACGTCTTCTTCGCCGAGCGCGAGGCGGCGAAGGTGCCGGACATGCCGGAGAGCGTGCGGCCGCGCGAGATTCGGCGCGCGGCGGTCGTCGGCGCGGGCACGATGGGTGGCGGGATCGCGATGAGCTTCGCCAACGCGGGCATCCCCGTGACGCTGATCGAGGTGTCGGCGGAGGCGCTCCGGCGCGGGCTCGACACGATCGGCGCGAACTACCGTCGCTCGAGCCGCTTCACGCCGCAGGACGTCGAGCAGCGCCTCGCCCTCATCAGCGGCGCGACCGCGCTCGAGGCAGCCGCGGAGGCCGATGTGGTCGTCGAGGCGGTGTTCGAGGAGATGGACCTGAAGAAGCGGGTCTTCACCTCGCTCGACAAGATCGCGAAGCCCGGTGCGATTCTCGCGACGAACACCTCCTATCTCGACGTCGACGAGATCGCGCGCACGACGGCACGGCCGGACTCGGTGCTCGGAACGCACTTCTTCAGCCCTGCCAACGTCATGAGGCTTCTCGAGATCGTGCGCGGCGAGAAGACGTCGCACGAGACGCTGGCGACGGCGATCCAGCTCGGCAAGCGGCTCGGCAAGGTGCCCGTCGTGGTCGGGGTCTGCCACGGCTTCGTCGGCAACCGGATGCTCGGCAAGCGATCGATCGAAGCCGAGCGGCTCCTTCTCGAAGGCGCGTTGCCGCAGGACGTCGACTCCGTCGTCACCGAATTCGGCTTTCCGATGGGCCCTTTCGCGATGGGCGACCTCGCCGGGCTCGACGTCGGAATGCGCATCCGGCGCCAGCTCGGCACGCGAGCGGAGATCGCCGACACGCTCTGCGAGATGGGGCGCTACGGCCAGAAGACGGGAGCCGGCTTCTATCGCTACGAGAAGGGCTCGCGCGCGCCGCTCGCCGATCCCGAGGTCGAGAAGATCATCCTCGACGCGTCTTCCCGCCTCGGCGTCGCGCGCCGGCCGATCGGCCGCGAGGAGATCCTCGAGCGGATGCTCTATCCGATGATCAACGAAGGCGCCCGCATCCTCGAGGAAGGCATCGCCTCGCGCCCCGGCGACATCGACGTCATCTGGATCTGCGGCTACGGCTGGCCTTCCTGGCGCGGCGGGCCGATGTGGTACGCCGAGCACGTCGGCAAAGAGCGCGTCGCCGAGCGGCTCGAGCACTACGCCCGGCTCACGGGAGACGCCAGCCTCCGCCCGGCGGCTTGGTTGACGCGATGAGGCGTCCCTTTCCCTGGGAGAAATCCTATCCTCCCGGCGTGTCCTGGGACGCGCCGCTCGCGACCTCGACGATTCCCGAGCTGCTCGCGGGCGCCGTCGCGCGCTTCGGCGACAAGGCCGCGATCGAGTACCGCGAGCGCCGCCTCTCCTATGCCGAGCTCGGCCGCCTCGTCGATCGCGCCGCGGCCGCGTTCCTGAAGCTCGGCGCCGATGCGGTCGCGCTCTACCTTCCCAATACGGCGTGGCACCCGGTGGCGTTCTTCGGGGCGCTCAAGGCCGGCGCGCGCGTCGTCCATCTCTCGCCGCTCGATGCGGAGCGCGAGCTTCGGCACAAGCTCGCCGACAGCGGCGCGCGCGTCGTCGTCACCATCAACCACCCGGCGCTGCTGCCGAAGGCGCAGAAGCTCGACGTCGCGCTCGTGGTCGCCGAAGACGCCTACTGGGCGCCGGCGCCCGAGGCGCTCTTGCCGATCCCCGAAAGCGCGCTGAGCCTCGTCGCTCTCCTCGACGCCGAGCCGCCCGCGCGCTGGCCGAGCGTCGCGGAAGACGACGTCGCGGTGCTGCAGTACACGGGCGGCACGACGGGCGTTCCGAAAGGCGCGATGCTGACGCACCGCAATCTCACCGCCGCGTGCTCGAGCTACGACGCGTGGCTCTCCGGGCAGGGGCTCCTCGTCGAGGGCGAAGACCGGGTCATCGCGGTCCTGCCGCTCTTTCATATCTACGCGCTGACGACGATCCTTCTGCGGCATCTGAAGCACGGCAGCGAGCTCCTGCTGCGCCCGCGCTTCGACGTCGAGACGACGCTTCGCGACATCGAGGAGAGGCGCGCGACGGTGCTCCTCGGCGTGCCGACGATGTGGATCGCGATCGCGGCCTCGCCGGGCGTCGAGAAGCGCGACTTCTCCTCGCTGCGCTACTGCGGCTCGGGCGGGGCGCCGCTGCCGATCGAGGCGGGCGAGAGGGTGCGGCGCCTCACGGGCAAGCGGCTGCGCGGCGGATGGGGCATGACCGAGACCTCGCCGGCCGGCACGAACCTGCCGCAGGAAGGGCCCGACAAGCCCGGCTCCTGCGGGCTCCCGCTCCCCGGCATCGAGCTCGACGTCGTCGCGCTCGACGACCCCCGGCGGGTGCTCGGCCCGGGCGAGAAGGGCGAGCTGCGCATCAAGGGCCCCAACGTCATGAAGGGCTACTGGAACCGGCCCGAAGAGACCGCGGCGGCGTTCGTCGACGGTTACTTCCTCACCGGCGACATCGCGACGATGGACGAGGACGGATACTTCTATATCGTCGACCGCAAGAAGGACATGATCATCTCCGGCGGATTCAACGTCTATCCGCGCGTCATCGAGGAGGCGCTCTACGAGCATCCCTCGGTCGAGGAAGCGATCGTCATCGGCGTTCCCGACGCTTACCGCGGCGAGGCCGCGAAGGCGTTCGTCAAGCTGCGCGCCGGCGCCGCGCCCTTCACGCTCGAAGAGGCCCGGGCCTTCCTCGCCGACAAGGTCGGCAAGCACGAGATGCCGGCCGCGCTCGAGTTCCGTTCCGCTCTGCCGAAGACTGCCGTCGGCAAGCTCTCCAAGAAGGAGCTGATCGAGGAAGAGCGGCGCAAGTTCAAGGAGGCGTGAGAGATGGACCTGCGTTTCACCCCGGAGGAGATGGCGTTCCGCGACGAGGTCCGCGCCTTCTTCCGCGACAACGTTCCGGCGAAGACCCGCGAGAAGCTGATCGCCGGACGCCCCCTCGACAAGGACGACATCGTCACCTGGCAGCGCATCCTCAACAAGCGCGGCTGGGCCGTGCCGAACTGGCCGGTCGAGTGGGGCGGCCAGGACTGGAGCCCGGTGCAGCGCTACATCTTCGACGAGGAGATGCAGCTCGCGCCCGCGCCGCAGCCGCTCCCCTTCGGCGTCTCGATGGTGGGGCCGGTCATCATCGCCTTCGGCAACGAGCAGCAGAAGAAGCGCTTCCTGCCGCGCATCGCCAATCTCGACGACTGGTGGTGCCAGGGCTTCTCGGAGCCCGGCGCCGGCTCCGACCTCGCCTCGCTCAAGACGCGGGCCGAGCGCAAGGGCGACCGCTACATCGTCAACGGGCAGAAGACCTGGACCACGCTCGCCCAGTACGCGGACTGGATCTTCTGCCTCTGCCGCACCGATCCCGCGGCCAAGAAGCAGGAGGGGATCTCCTTCCTCCTCATCGACATGAAGACGCCCGGCATCACCGTGCGGCCGATCGTCACGATCGACGGCGGGCGCGAGGTCAACGAGGTCTTCTTCGACGATGTCGAAGTGCCGGTCGAGAACCTCGTCGGCGAGGAGAACAAGGGCTGGACCTACGCCAAGTTCCTCCTCGGCAACGAGCGAACCGGGATCGCCCGGGTCGGGCTCTCGAAGCAGCGCCTCCGCCGCGTCAAGGCGCTGGCGCGCGAGGTCGGGCTGATGGACGACCCGCGCTTCCGCGAGAAGGTGGCGGCGGTCGAGGTCGAGCTGAAGGCGCTCGAGATGACGCAGCTGCGCGTCGTCGCCGCCGAGCGCCACCGCAAGGACAAGAAGCCCGATCCCTTCTCCTCGATCCTCAAGATCAAGGGCTCGGAGATCCAGCAGGCGACCACCGAGCTCGCGCTCGAGGTCGCCGGGCCTTATGCGATGCCCTACGTCCCGCCTCAGGAAGGGCGCAACGAGCCGCCGATCGGGCCGGAATGGGCGGCGCCGCTCGCGCCCACCTACTTCAACTGGCGCAAGGTCTCGATCTACGGCGGCTCGAACGAGATCCAGAGAAACATCATCGCCAAGGCCATTCTGGGACTCTGATTTTCATGGATTTCGATCTCACGGAAGAGCAGCGCCTTCTGAAGGAAAGCGTCGAGCGTCTCCTGGCCGACCGCTACGCGTTCGAGCAGCGTCAGGCCTACCAGAAATCGCCCGAGGGCTGGAGCCGCGAGCTCTGGCGCGCCTACGCGGAGCTGGGGCTCCTCGGGCTTCCCTTCGCGGAGGAGGAAGGCGGGGTCGGCGGCGGACCGGTCGAGACGATGATCGTCATGGAGGCGTTCGGGCGCTCGCTCGCTCTCGAGCCCTATCTTTCGACCGTCGTCCTCTGCGGCGGAATCCTGCGCCGCACCGGACAGAAGGAGCTTCTGCCGAGGATCGCCGACGGCTCGCTCCTTCTCGCCTTCGCGCACGGCGAGCCGCGCTCGCGCTGGCGCCTCGACCACGTCGAGACGAAGGTCGAAAACGGCCGCGTCAGCGGAGAGAAGGCGGTGGTGCTGCACGGCGACAGCGCCGAGAAGCTCGTCGTCAGCGCCCGCGACGGCATGGGGCGGATCGGCCTCTACCTCGTCGACGCCGGGGCGACGGCGCGGCGCGGCTACCCGACCCAGGACGGCCAGCGCGCCGCCGAGATCCGGCTCGACGGCACGCCGGTCGAGGCGGTGCTCGCGGAGGACGGAATGCCGCTCATCGAGCGCGTCGTCGACGAGGCGATCGCGGCGCTCGCCGCCGAGGCGGTGGGGGCGATGACGGCGCTGCAGGAGCTCACCGTCGACTACCTCAAGACCCGCAAGCAGTTCGGCGTGCCGATCGGCACGTTCCAGGCGCTGCAGCACCGCGCCGTCGACATGCTGGTCGCGACAGAGCAGGCGCGCAGCATGGCGATGTTCGCGACCATGATGGCGGGCGAGGAGGACGCGGCCGAGCGGCGCAAGGCGATCGCCGCCGCCAAGGTGCAGGTCGGGCGCTCCGCGCGGTTCGTCGGCCAGCAGGCGATCCAGCTTCACGGCGGCATCGGGATGACGGCCGAGTACAAGGGCGGGCACTATTTCAAGCGCCTCACCATGATCGATCATATGTTCGGCCCCGCCGATCATCACCTCGAGCGGCTCGCGGAAGCCGGCGGGCTCTTTGATTGACGCGGGCTGACGCGCTCGAGCTCCGCCTCTCGGACGGCGCCGTCCTCGCCGTCCGCGTGCGTGGGCCGCGAGGCGCGATGCGGCTCTATCTCAGCCACGGCAACGGGCTCGCGATCGACGGCTACCGCGTCTTCTGGGAGCCGTGGGCGGAGCGCTACGAGCTCGTCCTCTTCGACGTGAGGAACCACGGCCGCAACCCTTTCCACGGCGCGGCGGGCCACAATTGGAAGCGGATCGCGGCGGACTATCCGGAGCTGCGCACCGCCATCGACGCAGCGCTGGGAGAGGCGCCGCTCTCCATCGGCGTCTTTCATTCGCTCTCGGCCGTCGCGGCGGCAAGCGCGGCGCTGCGCTCGCCGGGGCTCTTCGACGCGCTCGTGCTCTTCGATCCGCCGCTGCCGGCGCCGCCCGGGCATCCGGCGCATCCCGACATCGTCGCCAACAACGAGAAGATGGCGCGCTGGGCTTCGCGGCGGCCGGCGCGCTTCGCCGCGCCGGAGGAGCTCGCTTCTTCGTTCGCCGCGACGCGCAGCCTGCAGCGGTGGCGGCCCGGGACGCATCTCGACATGGCGCGCGCGGTGCTCCGTGAGGAGGCGGGCTCGTTCGTGCTCGCGTGCCCGCCCGCGCTCGAGGCGCATATCTACCGCACGAACGACGAACCCGGACTCTGGGAAGGGCTGAGGCGCCTGCCTTGCCCGACGCTGATCGTCGGCGCCGACACGACGCTGCCCGAGGCCGATTCGCCCGCCCGGCTCTGCAAGGCGGCGGCCGAGGAGTTCGGGCTCGGCTACGTCGCCATTCCCGAGACGACGCATTTTCTCCAGATCGAGCGCCCGGAGGAGTGCCGTGCAGCGGTGGAGCGCTTCTTATCGTGAGACCGGGAGACCGGTTCTAGCAGCCTCCTTCTCAGTCCCGGAGCCCGGCGCCCGGCCCTGTAATTTCGTCCTCTGTCCTGCAAAGAACAGGAAATTTACAGGAAACCGCCTCCGGCGATCTCGTGTCCGAAATGTTTTTTCCCGGTGCGATGCCCATGCGACGATCCCCGTATCCGCGTGCGTCTCGCGAGAGTAGTCCCGGGCAGATTTGATTGCCAAAACGGAAGTTTGTCAATCCAAAATCGACAGAACCGCCATCGAGCCGAGCGCGACGCCATGAACGTGTCCGCGACTGGGCGCGGGGTCCCGGCCTCTAGGCGCGTCGGCTTCTTTCGGCTTCCTCGACCGCGAGGCGGACGAACTCCTTCTCCACCGCCGGGTCGAGCCAGCGCGCAACCGCCACGAGCTCGCGTTCGGGATCGACCCAGGTGTAATTGCCGCCCGCGCCGACGGCGCAGAAGGCACGCTCGCTCGCCGCCGGCGCGCGCTGCCGGCCGGTGTTGAGCCACCAGAGATAGCCGTAGCCGCGATTGAGCGGGCACGGCGCGAGGCTCTTCTCGATCCAGGCCTCCGAAAGAAGCCGGCGTCCTTCCCATTCGCCGCGCTGGAGCATGAGGCGACCGATCCGCGCCTGATCTGCGGCCGAGACGAAAACGCCGCCGCCCCAGTGCGAGCCGCCCGAGACGGATTGCACGCGCCTGCCGTCGAGCGTCACCCAGGAGGTACGGTAGCCGTGCCATTCGAAGGGGTCGCTCGCGCCGATCGGCTGCAACACCCGCTCGGAAAACACCTCGGGGAGCGGGCGCCGGAAGACGAGGAGGAGCGCGTAGGCGAGGACGTTGACGCGCACGTCGTTGTATTCCCAGAACCCGCCCGGCGGCCGGAGCTCGCGGAACGTGCCCTTCTTCGCATTGGCTTCGGGACCCCCGCCGACGACACGGTTGCGGTCGATCATGTCGGACTTGCCCCAGAGCATCCCCTGCCATTCCGACGTCTGCTGAAGGAGATGCTGCCAGGTGACCGCCGCGTTCGGGCCCTGGAAGACGGGATCGTCGACGCGTGCGCCGACCGGCTCCTCGACATCCGGGATGAGCCCGTCGTCGTAGGCGATTCCGGCGAGGATCGAGAGATAGGACTTCGCGACGGAGAAGGTGAGATCGGCGCGGTGCGGGTCGCCCCAGCGGGCGATCTCGCGGCCGCGATGGAGCACGATTCCGGCCGGCCCGCCGCGCGGCCCGACCGGGCCCAGGACTTCGTTTTCGGGCGGGCGCTCGTCGAAGACGGTCGGGATCACGGCCGCGAGATCGCGCGACCACGGCGTCTCATGCGCGAGCGCGAACGCGGCGACGGGGGATTGCGGCAAGGGGCGAGGCTCCTCGGTCGGGCGGTCGTCGCACGAAGCCTAGCCTTCGGCCGCGATGCCGGCCAGAAGGTCGCGCTCTCCGGCGCAGCGCCGTGCCGATTTGCTCGTACAAAGGTGCGGCCCTATGCTCGGCCGAGCGCACGCGCCTTGGACGGCCCGGTTCCGCCCATGCCTCCGGCGAGAGCGGGATCGCGGCCCCGCGAGGAGGACTCCTCATGAGCGCGATCCCCCAGTGGCGTCTTTCCGGCGACTGGTTCGACATCTGCAGCTGCGACATCCCATGCCCCTGCGAGTTCGCGCAGCCGCCGACCAGCAACGTGTGCATCGGGCTGCTCGCCTGGCACGTCCGCAGCGGCCATTACGGCGACACGTCCCTCGACGGGCTGAACGTCCTCGCCATCGGCACTTTCGAGGGCAACATCTGGGCCGGCGCCTCCGCCCAGATGGGGTTTTACGTCGACGAAAGGGCGGATGAACGGCAGCGCGAGGCGCTCGAGACCATCTTCGGCGGGCGCGCCGGCGGATGGCCCGAAGGATTCGCCAAGCTGATCGGCGACATGCGGGGCTTCCAATACGTGCCGATCGCCTTCGAGCTCGCCGACGATCTCGCGTGGTGGCGGACGGAAATCCCCGAACGCGTCGTCGGCCGCGCCGAAGCCTTGAGCGGACCGACGACCCCGCCCGGCAAGAGGGTGCAGCTCCTCAACCCGCCGGGCTCGGAGGTCGGGCCGGGGCAAGTGGCGACCTGGGGCCGCTCGCCCGAGGTCCGCGCCGAAGGGTTCGGCATGAGCTGGACGGGCGAAAGCCGCTCCAGCAAGCATATCCCCTTCGACTGGTCGGGCCCCGGGTCCGCCTGAAGCCGGACGGCGCGCGTGGCGGGCCCGGCCGCGGGCGGCGCGAAGCGCGCCGGCGAGGCGCCGGCTGCGGTGCTGCGGCAAGCGCGCCTCTCGTTGCTCGTCGGCCTCGCGCTCCTCACCGGCGCGACCTGGACGCTCACCCTCTATCACAGCCTCATGATGGAGCCGTCCGCGGCGGCCGCGACGAGCGACGCCGGCGCGCACGCGATGCCGGGCATGGCGATGGGCGGGATGCCGGGCGCCGCGTGGTCGGCCGGCGGCGCCGCGTTCTTCCTCGCGAGCTGGGTCGTGATGATGGCGGCGATGATGCTTCCCGCCGCGGCGCCGATGATCGTGCTCTTCGATGCGGCCCGGCGCAGACGCGAACACCGCGGCGCGCTCTCCACCTGGATCTTCCTGTCGGGCTATCTCCTCGTCTGGCTCGCGGCCGGCGTTCCCGCCTATGCCGCGATCGAGACGGCGAACGCCCTCGGCGCGTCGTGGACGGGTTCGGCGGCGCGCGTCGATCGGGGTTCCCTCGTTCTCGGGGCGATCCTTCTCGCGGCGGGGCTCTATCAGTTCACCCCGCTGAAGCGCGTCTGCCTGCGCCACTGCCGATCGCCGCTCGCCTTCTTCGCGCAGCATTGGCGCGACGGCCGGGTCGGCGCCCTGCGGCTCGGAATTCTGCACGGCGCTTACTGCCTCGGCTGCTGCTGGGCGCTTTTCGCGGTGCTCGTCGCCGTGGGCGTGATGAGCATCGGCTGGATGCTGCTGCTGACGCTCGTGGTCTTCGTCGAGAAGGTGCTGCCGCGCGGCGAGCGCATCGCCGCCTTCTTCGGCGTCGCGCTCGTCGCCTTGGGAGCGGTGATTCTCGGGACGACCTTGCTTGGCCCTGTAATGTCCTGAACCACAGAAAAAGGCTCGCGGATCTTTTCGGGCGCGGGCACGGCGTTCCGGCCGGATCGGCGCTCGCGCCGGCTTCGAGGCGTTAGCCAGGCATGTCGGACACTCGCGGCGAGCGCGAGCTCGAGCGCGCATTCGATCGGCTCGAAGAAGAAACGCCCGATCGCGTCACGCGCGCCATCCGCTGGCTGCGCAGCCCCGAGGCGAGATGGGTACGTTTGCCGGCCGGAATCGTGCTGCTCCTCCACGGCATCGTGGGGCCGTTCGTGCCGGTGGCCGGGATCGAGTTTCTGCCCTTCGCCTTCCTCCTCATCGCGCAGGACGTCCCCTTCCTGAGAAGACCGGTCGGGCGCGCGGTCCTCTGGCTCGAGGATCAATGGATCGCGTTGCGGCGGTGGCGGCGGAAGGGCTGAGCGGCGGCTTCTCGCGGCGGGGCCCGAACGGACGATCGGGTCTTAGGCGCGGCCGAGGAGGAAGTAGGTCTCCATGAGCCCCTTGCCCTTGATCGCGACGGGGCCGCGCGGCTCGAAGAGATAGGCGTCGCCGAGCGCGTGCCGCGCCGCGGCGGAGACGTGAATCCGCCCGGGGACGCCGGAGCTCTCCATCCGGCTCGCGGTGTTCACGGTGTCGCCCCAGACGTCGTAGGCGAATTTCCGCGTGCCGATGACGCCGGCCACGACGGGTCCGGTGTGAAGGCCCATCCGCGCCGCGAGCTTGTGCCCGGCGCTGCGCCCGATCCCGGCGATCGTCTCCGCGGCGCGCAGCGCGAACTCGGCGACCGCGCTCGCGTGATCCTCGCGCGAGCCGGGCAGACCGCCCGCGACCATGTACGCATCCCCGATCGTCTTGATCCGCTCGAGCCGAAGCTCGGTCCCGAGCTCGTCGAGGGCGCTGAAGATGCCGCCGAGAAGCCGCACGGTCTCCTGCGGCTGCAGCCGCGCGGCAAGCGGCGTGAAGTCGACGAGATCGCAGAAGAGGATCGTGACGGCGTGGAAGCGGTCGGCGATGAGCGTCTCGCCGCTGCGCAGCCGCGTCACGACGTTGCCGGGGAGGACGTTGAGGAGAAGCGACTCCGAGCGCTCCTTCTCGGCGCGCAGCTCCTCCAGCATGAGCGCCTCGCGGTCGCGCATGCGCTTCTTCTCGAGCGCCGAGTCCACCCTCGCGCGCAGCAGCACGGGGTTGAAGTCCTTCGACAGAAAATCCTCCGCCCCGGCCTCGATGCAGCGCACGACGCTGTCGATCTCGTCGAGCGCCGAGATCATGACGACCGGGATGTCGGCGGTGCGCCGGTCCGCCTTGAGGCGGCAGAGGACCTCGAAGCCGCTCATGCCCGGCATCATGATGTCGAGGAGGACGAGATCGGGGGCGTGGACCGCGGCATGCTCGAGCGCCGCGGGGCCGTCGCTCGCCGTCGCGACCTGGTGACCGGCGTGGGTGAGGCGGCGCGAGAGCAGGTCGCGGCTCGAATCGTTGTCGTCGACGACGAGGATCCGGCTCGAGAATTGCGGCGGCGCCTCCCCGTCGCGTCGAAGCGGCGGTATCGCGCGAAGCGCCTGGAGGACGGGTTCCGGCGAAAGCGCGGCCTCGGCGGAGGGAGGCTCGGGCTCCAGCCCGATCGCGACCAGCATCCCGTCGACCTGGGCGAGGAGCCGCGCCGCGCTCTCGACGATCTTGCGGAGGTCGTGGAGAAGCGCCTCGCTGCCTCTTTCCTGCCCCTCCTCGATGAGAAGCTCGGCGTATCCCTTGATGGCGTTGAGCGGCGTGCGCAGGTCGTGGCGCAGGCGCGCGAGCGCGGCGTCGCGCTCCGTGACGGCCTCCCAGCTTCTCCAGCGCTGCTCGACGACCTTCCGGACGAGCCCGCGCAAAGCGGCGGCGGCGCGCTTCATGCGCGCGAGGTCGGGCAGGCAGTGCGGCAGGCGGTAGCGCCGCGCGTCCTCCTCGACGATCTCGAGAAAGCCGGCGATCGCTGCGGCGGGGGCTTCGATCTCCTGACGCAGATAGGCGACGAGCGCGCGCGCCGCGCGGTCCTGCTCCGCCGAACCGCCGTCGCCGTGCACGCTCAGGCCCCGACGCCGGAAAGCAGCGACTCGATCTTGGCGAGGAGCCGCGGCAGCTCGATCGGCTTCGTCTCGTACTCGTCGCAGCCCGCCTCGAGAACCTTCTCGCGGTCGCTCGGCATCGCGTGCGCGGTGAGGCCGAGCACCGGGAGATGCTTCGTCTCCGCGGAGGTCTTGAGGCGCCGCGTCGCCTCCCAGCCGTCGAGCACGGGAAGGCTCATGTCCATGAGCACGAGGTCGGGCTTGGTCTCCGCGGCGAGGCGCAGCCCTTCCTCGCCGTCGACCGCGATCACGACCTCGTAGCCGCGCCGCTCGAGGCGGCGGGAGAGCATGTCGCGATTGAGCTCGTTGTCTTCGACGAGAAGAATCCGCTTCATCTTCGCTCCCTTGTTCAACGCTTTCTCCCGCTGGGCGGGAGACGCCGGGCGAGGGTAGAAGGCGAATCCGGTGCCGACCTGAGAGCGCCTTCACCCCCTCCCGAAGCTGCCGCCGCCCCGCGCCCCTTCGGCAGGACGAACGGGATCGCGGCCTCAGCCGGTTCCCGTCGCCGCCATCGCCGGACGCCGCGCCAGGAGACGACGGACGGTGGACGCGAGATCCGTGCTCATGGTGGAGCCTTTCGCGATCACCTCGCGTGCGCGGCCGAGGAGCCGCTCGCGCTCCGCGGCGCTCAGCTCCACCGCCGTCAGGATCACGATCGGGACCTCGCGCAGCGCGGGCTTCCTCGAGATCTCGTCGAGGAAGGCGAAGCCGTCCATGCGCGGCATCAGGAGGTCGAGCATGATGAGCGCGGGCGGCGGATGCGATTCGAGCCAGGCGAGCGCGTCGGTCCCGTCGACCGCCTCCGCCGTCGCAACGCCGAGCCGCTCGATCTGGCGCCGCGTCAGGTCGCGCGTCGCGGCGTCGTCCTCGACGATGAGGACGGGGCCGGCGGACGGCGCGATGGCTGCGCGGAGGATCGAGGCGAGCCGGCCGCGATCGACCGGCTTCGTCATGAACTCGGCGGCGCCGAGCGAGAGCGCGATGCCGCGGTCCGGGAGGATCGTCACCACCACCACGGGGATGTCGGCGAGCTCGGGGTCGGCCTTTATCGCCGCGAGCACGGCCCAGCCGTCCATGTGCGGCATCATCACGTCGAGCGTGATCGCGTCCGGCCTTCGCCGCCGTGCCGCGGCGAGCGCCGCCTCGCCGCTCTCGACGGCGACCACGCGCCAGCCTTGCCGGCGCAGCATCGAGACGAGGAGCTCGCGGGCGCGCGGGTCGTCGTCGACCACGAGAACGGCGGGCGCGTCCTCCTCGAGCGCCGGCATCGGCGAGACGGCCTGGGCCGCGGCGGCGGCCTGCGCCGCGCGGGCGTCGGGCGCGACGTCGCGCAGGACCATCGTGAAGACCGAGCCCTTGCCCGGCACGCTCTCGACCCCGATCCGGCCGCCCAGCATGTCGCAGAAGTGCTTCGTGATGGCGAGCCCGAGCCCGGTGCCGCCGTAGCGGCGCGTCGTCGTCGCGTCGGCCTGCACGAACGGCTCGAAGACCTGCGCCTGCTGCTCGGCGCTCATGCCGATCCCGGTGTCGCTGACGACGAAGGCGACGGAAGTCTCGTCCTCGCGCCGCATCTCGAGCCGGACCCGCCCGTCGCGCGTGAACTTGCTCGCGTTGCCGAGGAGGTTGAGGAGGTTCTGCTTCAGCTTCGTCCGATCGGTGCGGAGCGAGCCCGCGTCGGCGGCGCAGGCGAGCTCGAAGACGTTGCCGTTCTTCGAGGCGAGCGGCTCGACGATCGCGCGCACCTCGCTCGCGAGCTCGGAAAGATCGACCTCCTCGATGAAGAGGTCGGTCTTGCCGGCCTCGATCTTCGAGAGGTCGAGAATGTCGTTGATGAGGGCGAGAAGGTGGCGCCCGGCGTCCTGGATCTTCTGGAGGTCGGCGAGGTAGGCGTCCATGCCGTCCTCGGCCGCCTGCTCGTGCAGCATCTCGCCGTAGCCGATGATGGCGTTCAACGGGGTGCGCAGCTCGTGGCTCATGTTGGCGAGGAAGCGGCTCTTGGCGCGGCTCGCGATCTCGGCGCGCTCGATCGCCTCCTCGAGCTCCTCCTGACGCTGCTTCAGCTCGGTGATGTCGGTGTAGACGACGACGGTGCCGCCGTCCGGCGTGCGGCGCTCGGTGATCCGCACCCACGAGCCGCCGTAGTGATACTCGCTCGTCCCTTGCGGAGAGGCGTGCCGGCGCAGCCGGTCGGCGATCCATTCCTCGGGGCCGACGCCGTCGAGCTTGATGACGCCGCGATCGACGACCGTGCGGAGAATGTCGCGGAACGGCATTCCGGGAACGAGGACGTCGGAGACGCGCGGCCAGATGTCGTGCATGCGGCTGTTGCAGATGACGAGCCGATCCTCGGAATCGTAGAGCGCGAAGCCGTCGGTGATCGTCTCGATCGCGACCTCGATCATGCGGCGCTGCCGCTCGCTCTCCTCGGCGAGCCGGGCGCGCTCGATGAGGCTCGCGCGGAAGAGCCGCAGCGTGTTCGCCATCGCGCCGATCTCGTCGCGCCCCGCTGCGGGGATCGGCGTGTCGAGCCGGCCGGCGGTGATGCCTTCCATCGCGTCCGTCACGCGGCGCAGCGGCACGATGATCGAGCGCAGCACGAGAAGCGTCGCGACGAGCCCGAAAGCCGCCGCGGCGGCGACGGCGAAGATCGCAAGGCGCGTCGTGCGGTCGACGTCGGCGAGCGCGGCGTCCCGCGCCGAAGCGGCCTCGCGGTTGAGGCCGCCGATGAGCTCGGCGAGCCGGGCGTCGATCGCGAGGCTGTGCTGGCGCGCCTCGGCGATGTAGGTGTTGCCGATGACGCGCTGGTCGTCGGTGTAGGCCTCGACCGCCTGCATCGCCAGCGCCTCGTACGCCGCGACCTCGTCGCGCAGGCCGCGGACCTCGTCCGGCCGGAAACGTGCGAGCACTTCGAGGCTCTGATCGAGCCTCGCGCGCGCCGCCTTGGCGCTTCTCTCCGACTGCTCGAGAAGGCTGACGGCGAGATCGGTGAGCCAGTAGCGATACTGGTCGAAGTTCGCCTGGACGCGGTTCGCGTCGTCGGCGCGGGCGACGAGCGCGCTCGTGCGCACCACGGCCTCGGCGTTGTCGGAGAGCTTCGAGACGAGGAGGAGCGTGCTTCCGGCGGCGAGCGCGATGAGGATCGCGGCGAGGACGAGGAGCCGCGTTCCGATCGAGCGCCGGGGGAGCACGGCGCCGCCCCGCTCAGCGGTAGAGCGTCACGGTGAGAACGCCGCCCAGATCGCCCTCTTTCGCCCCTTCCTTGGGGTAGCCGGTCAAGTCGATCTCGCCTTTCGGTCCGCCATGGCAGGCGAGGCAGGACTCGCCGTAATACTCCGGCGCGGCGAGGCGGAACGCCGGCCGTCCCTTCGTCGTCGTCACCGCCGAGTAGAACTGGCCGCGCGGCCAGTCGGGCGCGAGAAGCTTCGTCCGGATCACCTCGGACTCCCAGGCGTCCGGCCGCGCCTTGCGGTTTCGGATGAGCTCCTGCGGCGCCGTCACCTTCATCTCGGCTTCGCCTCCCATCCGCCTGCCGAAAGCCTCGTTGACGAGGCGCCCGAAGGTCGAGGGGATGAAGCCTTTGAAGCCGACGCCTTTCTGATCGAGCGTCGGCTGATGCTCGTCGACGACCTCGGCGATCGCGTCCATCTGCGCCCTGAGGAGACGCCCGTGACGCGACTGCGGGTCGATCGAGAGAGGATCGACGCCGGTCGCCTCCTGATAGAGCGGCAGGGCGGCGGCGAGGAGCGTCTTGCCGTCGAGCCCCTTTTCGCCGATCGACGGGTCGTTGATGAGATCCTGGTTGAGGGAGACGACGGTGCGGGCGGCGCGGAGCATGGCGGCGAGGCTCATCGCGATCGCGGTCTCTTCCTCGCTCGGCGCGTCCGCGGCCGGAGATGCGCCGCCCAGAAGGAGCACGAGGAGCACCGCCATGGCTGCGCTGCGCCGCGTCAATAGCGCCGAAAGTCCGCCCATCGCCTACCTCGCTGAGGCTAGTGCAGCCGAAAACGGTGCGGCTCGCAGCCGATGATCGTCAAATGAGCAAAAGATGGCAATCGAAGCGGCTTTCGCTTCCGGCAACCTCGGCGCGAGAGGCGGCGCCGCGGTTCTTTCGTCCGATCCCGCTCGCGCTCAATCCTTCGCCGCGGCCACGGGCTTGCCCTTCTCCCACACCGGGTCGGCGTCGAAGAGAACCACCGTCGAGATCGACATCTTCGCGCTCGCGTCGGTCACCTGACGCGAATAGGCGACGTAGACGAGCGCGTCGTTCTTGCGGTCGTAGATGCGGCGCACGGCGATCGACTTGAAGACGAGGCTGCGCCGCTCGGAGAAGACTTCCTCGCCCTTGGGCCTGAGGTCGATGTCGCCGATCACGATCGGCCCGGTCTGACGGCAGGAGATGGAGGCGTTCGAGGGGTCCTCGAACCAGTTGCCCTTGCTGAGCCGGTCGATGAGCGAGCGGTCGAAATAGGCGACGTGGCAGGTGACGCCCTTCACCTCGGGATCGGTCACGGCCTCCACGACGATCCCGTTGCCGGTCCAGTCGTTCGTGAAGGATCCGATCTCCTCGGCAGCGGCCGCGGGCACGAAGGCGAGAGCGAGAAGGGCGGCGATGAGGATGCGCATGGGACCTTATGTGGCGCCGGGCGAGGCATCGGAAAAGGCGGCGCGCGGAGGGCGCCTTCAGAGCGCCTCGAGCAGCGCCACGGGGAACGGCGCGAAGAGGTCGGCCGCCGAGACCGTTCCTTCGAGGCGGCGATCGGAGAGAACGTCGCGCCAGGCGCCGCGCGGAAGAGGAAGGCGCGTGTCGCCCCAGTCGCCGTGAAGCCCGAGGACGAGGCGCGGAACGGCGGCGAGAACGCGCCCGCCGCGCACGAAGGCGAGAAGGTGGCGCGCCTTGGCGCCTTCGGCCGCGAGCGGGACGTAGTCGCCCGACGGCCGCAGCGCGAGGGCGCGGCGGATGAGGAAGAGCTTCTCGTGCCGCTCCTCCTCGCCTTCGAGGAGCCTCCGCCGGCGCGCGAAGTCGACCGGCCGCCGGTTGTCGGGATCGACGAGGCTGAAATCCCAGAGCTCGGTGCCCTGATAGATGTCGGGGACGCCCGGCGCGGCGAGCTTGAGGAGCGTCTGGGCGAGTCCGTTCACCTCGCCGGGCCGCTTGTACTCGGCGACGAAGGCGGCCATGTCGTCGGCGAACGGGCGGAAGCGGAGCGCGGCGCGAACGAAGGTTTCGACGGCAGCCTCGTAATCGAGGTCCGGGTTTCCCCAGCTCGACTTTTCCTTTCCCTCGCGCACCGCCTTCAGCATGTAGGCGGCCATCCGGTCGGCGAGGGCGGGGTCGTCTTCCCACGCGCCGAACAGCGCCTGATAGAACAGCCATTCGTGGTTGGGGTCGACCGGGCCGCGCAGCGCCGCGGTGAGGCGGCGCCAATGCGCGACCTTTATGCTCCACTCGTACGGCATCTCGGAGATGAGCGCCAATCGCGCCCGCGCGTCCTCGCCGCGCTTGGTGTCGTGCGTCGCCGTCGTCGAAAGCGCATGCGGGCAGAGCTCGGCGCGGCGCCGGCAGAACGCGTGGAACGCCTCGGGCGTCATGCCGAAGAGGCGCGGATCGCCGCCCACCTCGTTCAAGGCGAGGAGCGGGAACCAGCGGTAGAGCGCGGTGTCCTCGAGCCCCTTGGCCATCACCGGGCCGGTGACCTGCTGCAGCCGCATCGCCAGGCGCAGCAGCTCTGCGCGGCTCCAGCCGCCGCGCTGCTTGCCGAGATCGCCCGTAAGGACGCGCGCGATGAAATCGAAGATCGAGGTGTCGGTGGCGGGCGAGCGCCGCTTCGCCTCGCCGACCGCTTTCTCGATGCGCGCCCGGTCCTCGTCCGACACGCCGCGCCGCGAGACGTAGGTCCGATAGACCGGGAAATGCGCGATCACCTCCTCGAGCGCCTGCCGCATTCCGTTCAGCGTGAAGTCGCGCGTGCGCCAGTCGGACGAGGAGAGGCGGTGGAACTCGCGCGCCAGGACCGCCATCTCGCTCGCGAGATTGACCCGCATGATCCGCTTCTTCGCGTCGTAGAGGACGGCGTCGAAGGGCTCCGGCCGCGCATGGCGCGCGTACCGGCGCAGGAGCGGGCCCTCGCCGGCCGGATCGACGAGCAGCCCCAGCACGGCGTTGGTGAACTCGTAGCCCGTCGTGCCCGCGACCGGCCAGTCCGGCAGCGTCTCGTCGCGAGCGAGAATCTTCTCCACGACGACATAGAGACCGTCGGGGAACCGCGCTTGCAGGCGCTCGCAGTACTCGCGGGGATCGAACAGCCCGTCGATGTGGTCGATCCGCAGCCCGTCGAGCTTGCCCTCGTCGATGAGGCGGAACACGAGCTGGTGCATGCGCTCGAAGAGCTCGGGCAGCTCGACGCGCAGCCCGGCGAGATCGTTGATGTTGAAGAAGCGGCGGTAGTTGATCTCGTCGGCGGCGACCCGCCAATAGGCGAGGCGATAGGCCTGGCGCTCGAGGAGCTGATGGAGCGCGAGCCAGGTCGTGCGCCTTCCGGCCACGCCGTTGATGCTCTCGACGGAATCGGCGAGGGCCGCGGCGACTTGCGGCGCCTCGGCGATCGCGGCGAGATCGCGCTGAAGCTGGCGCGTCTCGTCGTAGATGCCGGCACGCCAGCGGCGCCGGCTTTCGAGCGCGAGGCGGCCGAACTCGTCGACGATACGCTGATACTCGTCGGCCGCCTCGTCCGGCACCGCGGCGTTCCGCAGCAGCTCCGGGTAGTCGGCGGGCGCGATCGGGAAGCGATGATCCCAGTACCAGGCGCTGATCGTGCCCTCGGCAGGATCGAAGCGCACCCGGATCTCGCCGTTCACCAGGACCGTCCCGTAATGGTCGCCGAGGATCGGCAGCAGGACTTTGCCGTTCCCGGCGTCCCAGTCGATGTCGAAGAAGGGAGCGACGGGCGCGCTCTCGCCGAGCTCGAGGACCTCGAGCCACCACGGGTTGTCGGAGCCGATTCCCATGTGGTTCGGAACGAAATCGAGAATGAGCCCCATGCCGCGCTCGCGGAGCGCCGCGACCAGCGCAGAGAGGTCTTCCTCGGTCCCGATCTCGGGGTTGAGCCGGTTGTGGTCGGTGATGTCGTAGCCGTGGGTCGAGCCCGGCCGCGCCATGAGGAAGGGCGAGGCATAAAGATGCGAGACGTTGAGCGCGGCGAAATAGTCGACGAGCGCGAGCGCGTCGCGGAAGGTGAAGTCCTTGTTGAACTGCAGCCTGTATGTCGCGCGCGGTACGATCATTCAGCGTCGACCCTCTTCGTTGACGGCGGCGGCGATGCGGCGGAAGAGCGGCGAGGCGAGGAGCTCTTCCGGCGACAGCCGGAGCCGCCGGCGCCAGTTCGGATGCTCGTCGACCGTACCGGGAAGGTTCGCCTGCTCGATCTCGCCGGCGAGATCCTCGGCCTGAACCAGCATCAGCAGCGAGGGCGCGCGGGCGAGAAAGCGATGCACCGCCTCGGCGAGCGCGTCCTCGTCCTCGGGGTCGGCGGCGAGGCCCTCGCGCGCGAGCGCGTCGAGCAGAAGCTGGCGGTCGCGCTCGCGGCTCTCGCGGTCGCCGCGCCGGCTCGCCTCGTCCGGATAAAGATCGAGCCGCTCGCGCCACTCGATGTCGCGGCCCTTCCACCAGCCCTTGAACGTCGCGATGTCGTGCGTCGAGACCGCGGCCGCGGCGCTCGCCGGATAATGCGCCGGCGGCAAAAAAGATCCTTCCTCGTCTCTCTCGAAAAAGAGAACGCGATAGGAAAGGACGCAAGCTTCGCGCATCCGCTCGCGAAATCCCTCCGGAACCGTGCCGAGATCCTCGCCCACGACGGCGCAACGGTGGCGTACGCTTTCGAGGCAGAGAATGCGCAGGAGGTCGTCGAAGGGATAGCGCACGTAGGCGCCCTCGTCGGGCGCCGCCCCGGCGGGAATCCAGTAGAGCTGGCGGAGCGCCATGACGTGGTCGATGCGCAGCGCGCCCGCGTGACGCATGTTGGCGCGGATCGCGGCGATGAAGGGCGCATAGGCGCGGCGCCGCAGCTCGACCGGGTTCTGCGGGGCGAGGCCCCAGTTCTGACCCTTGAGATTGAGCTGGTCCGGCGGCGCGCCGATCGAGGCGCCGGGAGTCAGCAGCGCCTGGTCGGCCCACGCCTCGGCGCCGCTCGGATCGACCCCGACCGCGAGGTCGCGATAGAGGCCGATCGCCATGCCGGCCTCGCGGGCACGGCGCTGCGCCTCGCACAGCTGACGGTCTGCCTCGAACTGTCGGAACTGCGAGAGCTCGACCCGGTGTCGGTGCTCCTCGGCGAAGCGGGCGACCTCGGCGGAGCGCGGGTCGCGAAAGGGAGCCGGCCAGTCGCGCCACCACCAGCCCCAGCCCGCCCGCATCGCGTGCTCGTGCAGCGTCTCGAAGATCGCGAAGTCGAGCAGCGCCTTGCCGCCCGCTTCCTGGAACTCGAGGAACGCGTCGTCGCGGGCGAAGCGGCGCTCGAAGGCCGCCGCCTTCGCCGCGGCGACGGCGACGTAGTCCACGAACGCGCCGTCTCCTCCCTCGATCGGGCCGAGGTCGACGTAGAGCGGATTGAGGAAGAGCCGGCTGGACGGCGAATAGGGGCTGATGTGGCGGGGCTCGCTGGGAAAGAGCGCGTGCAGCGGATTGACGCCGAGAGCGGATGCGCCGGCACGGGCCGCGCCTTCCGCGAGCTCGGCGAGGGCGGTGAAGTCGCCGATGCCGCGCGGCGTCCTCAAGCTGTAGAGCTGGCAGGTGAGGGCCCAGGCGCGGCCGACGCCGGGAAGGTGGCACCGCCGAGGCGCGACGATGATCCTCGCTCTGCCCGCGGCGAGCTCGAGCTCGTGGTAGCCGAGCGGAAGGTCGCCGGGGAGCGGCAGCCTGCCGCCCCGGAGCTCGGCTCGCCCGTGAAGCTCCCGGCCGTCTTCGAGGCGGATGGCCCAGTCGAGGCTTCCGCGGCCGTCGAGGCCGATGGCGCCCTTCTCCCCTTCGAGGAGGACCGCGACCGGATCGAGCGCCGAGCGGTCCTCGCCGCTGCCGATCGCGGCCGCGAGCGCGCGAAGCGTCTCCTCGGGCACGGCCCGTTCCCGCCCCCACGCGTCCCGAAACCGCGTCGCTATTCCGAGAGCCGCGTAGTCGGTCATGCGAGATAGAACGTCGCGGAGCGGGGCGTGCCGGGCCCGGCGCTGGCATGGAGGAGGCGGCCTGCGCGGGCGGCGTCGACCGGCGCCTCGCCGAAATTCGCGACGAGCACGAGCGTCGTACCGTCGCCCATCGGCCAGCGCACCTCGACCGATTTCTCGGCGAGAACCTGCCACGTGCCGGCGCGCGCTCCGGCAAGGCGGGGCACGATCTCGCGTTTGCGGAGCTCGAGGAGCGCTCTCGTGCGCGCGAGGGCTTCGGCATGCGGCGAGCGGTCCACGACCGACCAGTCGAGAACGGAGCGCTCGAAGGTTTCGGGCGCGTTCGGATCCGGAATGCGCTCCCGTGCAGCCGGGTCGGCGAACTCCGGGAACTTCGCGAACTCGTGCCGTCTTCCTTCGCGCACCGCCGCGGCGAGCTCGACGCCGAAATCGACGAAGTAGAGGAAGGGCTGCTCGGCCGCCCACTCCTCGCCTATGAACAGCATCGGCACCTGGGGGGAGAGGGCGATGATCGCGGCCCCTGCCGCGACGGCGTCGGGCGGGGCGAGCCGGGCGAGCCGGCTGCCGAACGCGTTGTTGCCGACCTGGTCGTGGTTCTGGGCGAAGGCGACGAAGGCGGTGGGCGCGAGATGCGACGACGGCTCGCCGCGCGGCGTGCCGCCGCGATAAGGGGATGGCTCGCCCTGATAGGCGAAGCCTTCGGCGAGGGCGCGGCCGAGGCGCTCTGCCGGGCGATCCGCGTAATCGGCGTAGTAGCCGCCGCTTTCTCCGGAAAGCTGGACGCGGAGCGCGTGGTGGACGTCGTCGTTCCATTGCGCGGTGTAGAGCCCGTGCGCGAGATAGCGGGCGCGGTTGTCGTCGTTCTCGAGGACGAGATGGACGGGACGATCCTTGATCCGGGCGCGCACGGCGGTCGCGAGCTCGGTCAGGATGTCGGGATCGGAATCGTCGAGGATCGCGTGGACGGCGTCGAAGCGGAGCCCGTCGACGTTGAACTCCTCGAGCCAGTAGAGCGCGTTCTCGATGAAGAAGTCGCGGACCGGGCGGCTCTGCGGGCCGTCGAAGTTGATCCCGTCGCCCCAGGGCGTGCTGTGGCGCCTGGTGAAGAACTCCGCGTAGGCGCCGAGATAGTTCCCCTCGGGTCCGAAGTGGTTGTAGACGACGTCGAGGAAAAGGGAGAGGCCGCGCGCGTGGCAGGCCTCGACGAGGCGCTTCAGCCCCTCCGGCCCGCCATAGCGCGCCTCGGGGGCGAAGAGGAGGACGCCGTCGTAGCCCCAATTGCGCGCGCCCGGAAACTCGGCGACCGGCATGAGCTCGATCGCCGTGACGCCCAGCTCGACCAGATGGTCGAGCCGCCGCGCAACGCCGTCGAAATCGTGCGTCTCGGAAAACGCGCCGACATGGAGCTCGTAGAGCACCGTCTCCTCCCACGGCCGCCCGTGCCACCCTTCATCGCCCCACTCGTGCCGGGTGGGGTCGACGACCTCGCTGGGTCCGTGCACGTCCTCGGGCTGGTAGCGGGAGGCGGGGTCGGGAACGAGCAGCTCGCCCACGCGATAGCGATAACGCGTGCCGGCCCGGGCCGCCTCGGTTTCGAGCGCGAACCAGCCGTCTTCCTCCGCCTTCATGGCGAGCTCCGGGCCGCCCTCGATCACGAGCGAGACCCGGTCGAGCTTCGGCGCCCAGAGGCGGAAGCGGACGCCGCCGTCGAGGATCTCGGCGCCGAAGGGGAGCCTATGCCGTCTCTTCATCGTCCGGCGGCGGCAATTGCGGGACGATCGGCGGCACGGTAATGAGCGGTGCCTCGGGGTGGATTGCGCCGGTCGGGTCGGTCCGCGCAGCGCGCTCCTCCGCGCGGTTGATGAAGAGGGCGAAGGAGCGCGCCTCGAGCTTGAAGACGTCGCCTGCGCGCAGCACCCGCTCGGCCTCGGCGAGGCCCGAGGCGGTGGTGGTGTCGACGAGCTGCTCCCATTCCATCTCCACCGGCAGCCTCGGAATCCTGAAGTCGATATCCTCGTGCCAGGCGTTCATGAGCACGAGGAAGCTCTCGTCGATGTCGCGCTGGCCGCCCGGCGTGTAGAACTCCCCGGCGGCCCCGCCGAGCACGTAGCCGAGACAGAGCGCGAAGGGGTTGTGCCAGTCCTCGGGCCCGGCCTCGCGTCCCTCCGGCACGACCCACGTGATGTCCTTGAGCCCCGCGGCGGACACCGCCTCGCCGCGGAAGAAGCGCGGGCGGGAGAAGACGCGGTGCTCGCGCCGCAGCGCGACGAGGTAGCGCACGAAATCGCGGAGCTTCTCGTCGTCGGGGCGGATTCCCTCCCAGTCGATCCACGAGATCTCGTTGTCCTGGCAATAGGCGTTGTTGTTGCCCTTCTGCGTGCGCCCGATCTCGTCGCCCGCGAGGATCATCGGCACGCCGAGCGAAAGGAGGAGCGTGGCGAGGAAGTTGCGCTTCTGCCGGTCGCGCAGCGTCACGATCGCGGGGTCGTCGGTTTCCCCCTCGACGCCGCAGTTCCAGGAGAAATTCGCGTCGTGGCCGTCGCGGTTGCCCTCGCCGTTCGCCTCGTTGTGCTTCTCGTTGTAGGAGACGAGGTCGTGCAGCGTGAAACCGTCGTGGGCGGTGATGAAGTTGATGGACGCCCAAGGGCGCCGGCCGCGATAGCCGAAGATGTCGGAGGAGCCGGCGATCCGGCTCGCCAGCTCGGCGATGAGACCGGTGTCGCCCTTCCAGAAGCGGCGGACGGTGTCGCGGTAGGACGCGTTCCACTCGGCCCATCCCGGCGGGAAGTTGCCGAGCTGATAGCCGTGGGGGCCGACGTCCCACGGCTCCGCGATCAGCTTGAGCTGCGCCAGCACCGGATCCTGGCGCACCGCGGCGAAGAACGCGCTGTCCTGGCTGTAGACCCCCTTGTCGCGGCCGAGGGTCGCCGCGAGATCGAAGCGGAACCCGTCGACGTGCATCTCCGTCGCCCAGTAGCGCAGCGAATCCATGACGAGCTGCAGGACGCGCGGGTGATCGATGTTGAGCGTGTTGCCGGTGCCTGTGAAGTCCGTGTAGAAGCGGCGGTCCTTCTCGAGCCGGTAGTAGCTCGCGTTGTCGATGCCGCGAAAGCAGAGCGTCGGGCCGAGATGGTTGCCTTCGCCCGTGTGGTTGAAGACGACGTCGAGAAACACCTCGATGCCCGCATCGTGCAGCCGCTTCACCATCGTCTTGAACTCGGAGATGAGCCCCGAGGAGAGGAAGCGGGGATCCGGCGCGAAGAAGCCGATCGTGTTGTAGCCCCAGTAGTTCGTGAGGCCGTTCTGGACGAGGTGCCGGTCGTTGACGAAGGCCTGGACCGGCAGGAACTCGACCGCCGTCACGCCGAGCTGGACGAGGTAGTCGATGAAGGGCGGCGAGATGAGCCCCGCGAAGGTGCCGCGCTTGGAATGATCGACGCTCGGATGCCGCATCGTCGCGCCTCTGACGTGCAGCTCGAGGATGATGGTCTCCTCCCACGGGGTCTCCGGCGGGCGGTCGCCGCCCCAGGTGAACGCGGTGTCGACGACCCGGCATTTCGGCATCCCGCGGGCGTTGTCGCGGCGATCGAAGGAGAGATCCTGGCGCGGGCTGCCGACGCGGTAGCCGAAATGCGCGTCGCTCCACCGGATCTGGCCGTGGATCGCCTTGGCGTAGGGATCGAGGAGCAGCTTGTTCGGATTGAAGCGATGGCCGTTCGGAGGATCGTACGGTCCGTGAACGCGGTAGCCGTAGAGCAGGTTCGGCCGCGCGTCGGGAAGATACCCGTGCCAGACCTGATCCGTGTATTCGGGCAGCACGACGCGGGCGATCTCGTGCATGCCGGTCGGATCGAAGAGGCAGAGCTCAACCTTCGTGGCGTGCTCGGAGAAAAGCGCGAAATTCACCCCTTCCCCGTCCCACGTGGCGCCGAGGGGGTATGGCCGGCCCGGCCAGACGGACATTCGCATGCCGCCCGGCGCGACCGGCGCCGGCTTCCTCACCTGGGGCGCGGCCGGCGGCTGCTCCAGTTCGATGTTCCTGACCTCGTTCGCCATGCGATCTCCCTGGGGAGGACGGAGGAATATGTTGCGGAAGGCGCTTCCGGCGAGGGCGGGGCGGCTCCTCCCGATACTCGGGCGTCTTCGATGAAGACGAGCTATGATCGCGTTTCATTCGCGAAGGGAGCGAAACCGTGGAGAAGACGAAGAAGAAGCTGCGGAGCCAGGAGTGGTTCGACAATCCCGACAATCCGGGGATGACGGCCCTCTATCTCGAACGGTATCTCAATTACGGCCTCACGCGCGAGGAGCTGCAGTCCAGCAAGCCGATCATCGGAATTGCCCAGACCGGCAGCGATCTCTCGCCGTGCAACCGCCACCACCTCGAGCTCGCCCAGCGCGTGCGCGAGGGCATTCGCGCCGCCGGCGGCATCGCGTTCGAGTTCCCCGTGCACCCGATCCAGGAAACGGGAAAGCGACCGACCGCGGCGCTCGATCGCAACCTCGCCTATCTGGGGCTCGTCGAGGTGCTCTACGGCTATCCGATCGACGGCGTCGTGCTCACGACGGGCTGCGACAAGACGACTCCCGCCTGCCTCATGGCCGCGGCGACGGTCGACATTCCGGCGATCGTCCTTTCGGGCGGGCCGATGCTGAACGGCTACAGCGACACGGGCGAGCTGGTCGGTTCCGGCATGGTCGTCTGGGACGCGCGGCGCCGGCTCGCCGCGGGCGAGATCGACTACCGGCGCTTCATGGACATCGTCTCCGCCTCCGCGCCGAGCATCGGTCACTGCAACACGATGGGAACGGCGTCCTCGATGAACGCGATGGCGGAGGCTCTCGGCATGTCGCTGCCCGGTTGCGCCGCGATCCCGGCGCCCTACCGCGAGCGCGGCCAGATCGCCTACGAGACGGGCAAGCGCGCGGTCGAGATGGTGCACGAGGATCTCCGCCCGTCGAAGATCCTGACGCGCGAGGCGTTCGAGAACGCGATCGTGTGCGCGTCGGCGCTCGGCGCCTCGACCAATTGTCCCTGGCACGTCAATGCGATCGCGCGCCACATCGGCGTCCCGCTCGCCGACGAGGACTGGGACCGGATCGGCTACGCGATCCCGCTTCTCGTCGACATGATGCCGGCCGGCAAGTACCTCGGCGAGGACTACTACCGTGCCGGCGGGCTCCCGGCGGTGATCGCCGAGCTGATGCGGCACGGAAAGATCCGCGAGAACGCCCTGACGGTGACGGGGAAAACGATCGGCGAGAACTGCCGCGAGGCCCGCATCCTCGACACGGAGGTGATCCGCCCCTACGACAAGCCGCTCAAGGAGAACGCGGGCTTCGCCGTCCTCAAGGGCAACCTCTTCGACAGCGCGGTGATGAAGACGTCGGTGATCTCAGAGGAGTTCCGCCGCCGCTATCTCTCGACCCCCGGGGACGAGGACGCGTTCGAGGGCCGCGCGATCGTCTTCGAGGGGCCGGAGGACTATCACGCTCGGATCAACGATCCCGCGCTCGAGATCGACGAGAATTGCATCCTCTTCATCCGCCATGTCGGCCCGGTCGGGTATCCGGGCTCGGCCGAGGTCGTGAACATGCTGCCTCCGGACGCGCTCGTGCGGCGCGGCATCACCGAGCTGCCATGCGTCGGCGACGGCAGGCAGAGCGGCACTTCCGGAAGCCCTTCGATCCTCAACGCCTCGCCCGAGGCCGCCGTCGGCGGCGGACTCGCGCTTCTCAGGACCGGCGACCGCGTGCGCATCGACATCGGCCGCCGGAGGGCGGACATCCTCGTCGGCGAGGAGGAGCTGGCGGAGCGGCGCCGCACCCTCGCGCTGCCGCCGCTCCGGAACCAGACCCCCTGGCAGGAGCTTTATCGCGCCAATGTCGGCCAGCTGTCGGGCGGGGGCGTTCTGGAGATGGCGGTGAAGTACCAGCGCATCGTCGAGCGCCACGGGGTGCCGCGCGACAACCACTGAGGCTTCTCCGCGCGTGCGAAAACATCCGGCCGCGTGATGTTTTCGGAATCTTATTGAAGGACAACGCGCCCCTCAGTCCTCGTCGGGCCGGCGCTCGAGCTCGGTTCGCGTGCGCGCGACGGCGCGCAGCAAGCGGTCCGTCGCCTCGATGAGCCGCCGCCGCGTCTCTTCCGTCAGCTCCTCGCAGGCCGCCTCGAATGCGACGAGGAACGCGGCGACGTCGCTGTTGACGCGTTCCCGGAGCTGTGGATCCAAAGGCGTTTCGGGCTCCCTCCGGGTCGCCGCCGTCGCGGCGCTCTTCGCCGCGGCGGCGGGCTTCGGTGCCGCGGCGGCGCTGCGCTTCACGACGTAGGCGATGGCCGGGGCCGTGCAGCCATAGTCGCGCGCGATGCTTGCGAGGGTCTCGCCGCTGCGGTGCCTGGCCACGATCGTCGGCCATTCGCCCGGCGGAATCTTTCCTTTTTGTCGCCTGCTCCCCAAAAGACGCCTTCCGCGAAGGAATGTAGGGCTTCCGTTCCGGCGAAGCACGTGAAAATCATTCCGATTTCGTGCGCCTGCGCAAGCTTCCGCCGCTCCCGCGGGGTCAACAGGTTGTTTTTGGTGAAAAAATAATTCTTAAGATTGTTATCGGCACGCGTCAGTCCTCGCGTCGTGCCCGCGCCCGGATAAGCGTCGCGCCGTGCGCCCACAGGAAGAGCACGAAGGCGAGGGACCAGAGGAGGCCGGCGGCAAGCAAGGCGCCGCGTCGCGCCTCGGGCACGAGCGCCGGAAGAACGCTCCGTGCGAGCGCCGCGGCGAACATCGCGCCGTAAGAGAGCATGTCCGCCGGGGCGGCGGCGAGCGCGCGCCTGGCGTGAATCCGCGCGAGGCGGCCCATCATGCCGAGCGTGAGCATCCCGATCGCGCCGACGGTGGTCGCGTGGACGGCGTCGGCGAGCGTGACGAGCGCGGTGAGCTCGGCAAGGCCGCGCAGGAAGAGGCCGAAGACGAGCCAGCCGTAGCCGAGATGAAGGACGAGCAGAATGGGGCGGCTCAGGACGTCGCGCGTGCGCCACCCGGCAAGCCGCCAGGCCTGGAGCGCGCCGAGCGCGACCGCAGCGGCGGCGGCTCCGGCGCTCCACGCGAGCTGGTCGAAGACGATGAGCGCGACGGCGATCCCGACCGACGCCCGCTCCCGCCCGGGGTCCTTGGGCGTCCGCACCGGGATCAGCATCGCCCGCGTGTAGCCGGGGACGAGCCGGCCGGCCATGACGACGATCATCAGCGTGAAGAGATCGACCGCGAGCAGCGCCCCCGCCGCCGCCCCGCCTGCGAAATGCCCGAGCGCGTCGAGGTGCCAGAGGAGCTCGGCGACGAACAGCATCGAGAGCAGAGGGAGGAAGCCGACCGTCGGCCATTTGAGGCCGCGCCAGAGCGGCGGGGTGCGGAGAAGCGCCAGGGCCGGCAAAAATGCGAGGTCGAGCGCGGCGGAGAGCTCGGCCGGTCCCGCCACGGCGGCGATGCGGCCGGCGAGCCAGACGAGGAAGAGGAGCGCGGGCTGCCATCCGGCGCCGCCGCCGAGCAGGAACCCGGCGAGGACCGCGATCGTGTAGCCGAACAGCATCTCGTGCGCGTGCCAGTGCGCTGCGGCGGCGCCGGGCGGCACGAGCGTGCTGCCCTCGAGCGCTGCGAGCCAGAGAGCCATGGAGACGATCGCCAGAAGTGCGGCGCCGAGAAAGAACGGCTGGTGCCCTCGCATGATGCCGACTATGGCAGGAACGATGTCGCTTTGCGGTGGAAATTGATCTACCGCAAAGATCGCAATCGTCCGAGCGCCCAGCTTCGCGCGCGTGAGAAGACGATTCGTGATTGCGGCGCTGGAGCTGAGCCTGCGGGCGGCACCGGTCGCGCTGGTGCAGCCGGTGTTCGACGCTCTCGCCGCGATGATGGCGCGCCGCCACCCCGGGGTCTTCGAGCGCATGGCGCCATGGGCGGGGGCATCGTTCCTCTTCGCGCCGGTCGGGCTGCCGCGCGGCCTCCTGCTCCAGCTCCTGCTCCCGCCGAAGCCGCCGCGGCTCCGCGTCGTCGAGCTCGGCCGCGAGCGGGCGGTGGTCGCGGTGCTGAGCGGCACCCTGCCGATGCTGCTCGATCTCCTCGAGGGGCGGATCGACGGCGACGCCGCGTTCTTCGACCGGCAGTTCCGGTTCGAGGGCGACACGAGCGCCGTGCTCGCCCTGCGCAACGCCACGGACGGCGAGGAGATCGACCTTCTCGACGATCTCGTCGCGAGCCTGCCTGCGCCCGTCCGTCATCTCGCCACCGTCGCCGAGGCGGCCGTCGGACCGAGGCATTGAGGGAGAAGCCGTATGGAGCTCGTCTGTCCGGCGGGGACCCCCGCCGCCCTCAGGACCGCGATCGAGGCCGGAGCCGATACCGTCTATGTCGGGTTTCGCGACGAGACCAACGCGCGGAACTTTCCCGGATTGAACTTCAGCCGCGACGAGCTCGCGGCGGGGCTCGCCCATGTCCGCCGGCACGGGCGCAAGCTCTACCTCGCCGTCAACACCTTCGCCCGCGCGGGGGACGAGGCGATCTGGCACCGCGCGATCGACGATGCCGCCGCGCTCGGCGTCGACGCGGTCATTCTTTCCGACATCGGCCTTCTCGACTACGCGGCGCGCCGCCATCCCCGGCTGCGGCTCCACCTGTCGGTTCAGGCGGCCGCCTCGCACGCCGACGCGATACGCTTCTATCACGAGGCCTTCGGGGTGCGCCGCGTCGTCCTGCCGCGCGTCCTCACCGTGCAGGACATCGCCGCGCTGACGCCGCAGATCCCGGTCGAGACCGAGGTCTTCGCTTTCGGCGGCATGTGCCCGATGGCGGAAGGGCGCTGCTCGCTCTCGTCCTATCTCACCGGCCAGTCGCCCAACACGGTCGGCGCCTGTTCGCCGGCGAGCCATGTCAGCTATTCGGAGGAGAACGGCGAGACCGTCTCGCGGCTCGCCGGGTCGGTCATCAACCGCTTTCCCGCCGACGAGCCGGCGGGATATCCGACCCTCTGCAAGGGACGCTTCGTCGCCGGCGGCGAGGCGAGCTATCTCTTCGAAGAGCCGACCAGCCTCAACACGGCGGCGATCCTGCCCGAGCTCCGCGCCGCGGGGGTGGCCGCCCTCAAGATCGAGGGGCGTCAGCGCGGCCGCGCCTATGTGCGCGGCGTCGTCGGCGCGTTCCGCCGCCTTCTCGACGGCGAAGGGGGGACAGCGCGCGAGGCGGACGTCGCGGAGCTGCGACGAATGGCGGAAGGGCAGCGCGAGACCGCCGGCGCGTTCCAGCGGAGGTGGCGGTGACGGCGCGCCTCTCGCTCGGCCCGGTCTTCTTCCATTGGGACGCGGCGGCGCTGCGCGATTTCTATTTCTGCATCGCCGACGAGGCGCCTTTCGACATCGTCCATGTCGGCGAGGTCGTCTGCTCGAAGCGCGCCCCCTTCTTCGCGCCGCATCTCGCCGAGGTGATCGAGCGGCTGAAATCCGCCGGCAAGACCGTCGTACTTTCCAGCCTCGCGCTCGTCACGGGCGATCGGGAGCGGCGCGAGGCGCGCGAGCTCGCCGCAGAGGAGGAGCTTCTCGTCGAAGGCAACGACGTCGGGATTCTCGCGGCCCTCCAGGGCAAGCCGCACGTCGTCGGCCCTTTCGTCAACGTCTACAACGCGGCGACGCTCGGCTATTTCGCGCGGCGGGGCGCAATCCGGGTCTGCCTTCCCGCCGAGCTGCCGGCGCGGTCGATCGGACCGATCGCGCAGGAGGCCGCGGCCGAGCTCGAGGTCATCGCGTGGGGCCGGCTGCCGCTCGCGATCTCGGCGCGATGCTTCCATGCCCGCGCGCACCGGCTGCACAAGGACGGCTGCCAGTTCGTCTGCGCACACGACCCGGAGGGGATGGTCGTGAAGACGCTCGAGGGCGAGCCGTTCCTCGCCGTCAACGGCCTCCAGACGCTCTCCTATACCTGGTGCAACCTCGTCGGCGAGCTCGAGGCGCTCCGCGGCCTCGGCGTCGGCGTGTTCCGCCTCGTGCCCATGCGGGTCGACATGGTCGCGGTCGCGGAGACGTTCCGCGCAACGCTCGACGGACGGATCGCGGGCGCCGAAGCGATGGCACGGCTCCAGAAGCTCGCGCCCGGGGCGGTGTTCGCCAACGGCTTCGTGCACGGCCGCGACGGAAGGGCCTTCATCGAGGCGGCGCTCGGGACTTACGAGTAGCGCCGCCTCGCGTCAATCGGGCGCCTTCGCCGCTGCGATCGCCGCCCGGGTCGAGGCGAGCCGGCGCAGCACGGCCTCGGCGAGACGTTGCGCCTCGGCGAGGAGCGCCTCGTCGGTCGCACGCTCGGCGATCTCGGAGTAGCGCTCGAAGGCGGCTTCGAGAACCCGCAATCCGGCCGTGACCGTGGGCGGTCCTTCGAGGGGCTCCGGACGATCGCCCGGCGCGGGACCGTTCCAAGCCTCCCTTTCCTCCTCGCGCGCGACGGCAAGGAAGGCGTCGGCGACGCTCTCCTGCCCCTCGGCGGCGAGGCTTTCGGCGAGCGCCCGGTGGAGGGACCCCGCCGCCCGCGCCTCGCGCGCGGCAAGCGCGCGCAGCTCGGCGAGCGTTCGCGGCAACTTCTCGCGCCGCGCGGCGCGGCCCTCTTTCCGAAACGCGCGTCGGCGCTTGTGCCGGAGCAGCGCCGCCTGGTCGAGCTTCTCCTTGGCGAGCGATTCGGCGAGGCTGCGCACCTCCGCGGACTCCGCCCCGGAGGCGATGTAGCTGTAGTAGGCGAAGCAGCTTTCCTCGAAGCGCACCGCGAGCGCGAGCGCGCGATAGGGCGTCAGCGTCGCCGAGGCGGCGGTCTCCTCGTCGAAGGGCTCCGGAAGGCCGGTCTCGCCGGGCGGCGGCGCGTCGACTTCCGGCGCTTCGGGCCGGCCGCTCGTCGCGCCCTGCGTGCGGTGCCTTTCTGCGACGTCGGCGAGAAGGGCGAACGCCTCCGCGAGGTCGCGCTCGCCGCGCTCGCGCATCGTCCTGGCGAGAACCCTGTATCGCGCAGCCGCCCTCTCGTCGAGAGCCGCCGCGAGGCGCAGCAGCTCGTCGGTGGATCGCGGGTGCTGGGCCGGATGCCGCGTCAGCGTCGCCATGGTCGCCACCTCCCGAACCCCGTTCAGTCTCCGGCGGTTCCCCGGCCGATGCCAGGACGCCGAAGGTCGCAGGCGGCCGGCCGACGCCGGGCGGGCTAGCCGCCGGACACCGCCTCGTGCAGACGGCGGTCGAACGTGTTGAAGTGCCGCGAGAACCAGATGTCGAGCCGCTCGGCGAGCCGGTCGGAGGCGTCATCGAACACGCCGCGCTCGTGCTCCTCCATGATGTCCCGGATCTCGTCGAGAAGCTTCTCGTGATCGTCCTTGTGCTCGGAAAGCCCGGCGTAGCGGTGCTTGCGCATGAGCTTTTCCTCGAGCGCGAAATGCGCGGCGATGCCGTCGTGGAGCTCGCCGAGAAACGCGGCGACGGCCTCGCGGCGGCCGCTCGCGGCGCCGAGCCTCTCGTAGAGGCGATTGATGAGCGCGACGAGCTCGACGTGCTCGAAATCCACCGATTCGATTCCGGTCTTGAAGCTGTCGCGCCATTCGATGAGCGTCATGGGTCCGCCCTCACCGGAAAAGAAAGCCCCCCGCGTCGGCCCGGAAATCGACGACGAGGTTCTGGGCGGGCGCGAGCTCGGCCGTGATCGTGCGCTCGTAGTCCCAGCCGCCGTCGTCGCGAACGGTGTCGCGCAGGCGTGCGGTCAGCGTGTGCGCGCCCGCCGTCACCGGAATCGTGCGGTAGATGCGCGACGGCCCGTCCTTCGAAAGCCCGCTCGGCGGCAAGGTTTCCGCGATGAGCGGCACGCCGTCGACGAGAAGCTCGAGCGCGACCGCGGGGCGGACGCGGGGGCAATCCATCTTACGGCGCATCGTCGGCGGCAGCTTCGCCAGCTCCTCCTCCGAGCGCTCGCGGCAGGCCGCTTGGCGGGGCGCGCCGTGCGAGAAGCTGACCTTGACGAGCGCCTTGCCCGGATCGAGATGCGTGTAGGCGGGCGCGCTCGAGAAATAGCCGATGAACGCCGCGAAGACGGCGTAGGCTGCGGCCTGGCCGGCCCATTGAAGGAAGCGCATGCTCATTGTGCGGGCTCCTTCTCGGCGACGAGCGCCGGGCGGGCGGACGAGGCCGGCGCCCGCTTCGGAAGCCGCGCGCGGAACGCGTCGATCTCGGCGGCGAGGCGCTTCCGGTCGCGGGGCGCGAGCCAGGCCGTGGCGAGCCGGTCGCGCGGCACGCGCTGGCGGAGCCGCGGGTCCCGCTCCCCGGCGAGCCTCGCCCTCGTCCAGCGGGGGCCGAAGCGGTTGTAGCTGCTGCTGTCCGCGCAGCCGGCGAGGAACACGCCGTCGGCGAGATCGCGGCTGAGCACGTAGTCGATGAACGAGGGCGGCAGCATCCCGACGCAGGGCATGGGAACGACGGCCGTGTCCTTGCTCTCCGGCTGAAGCGCGGCGGCGCTGTGAAGGCATCCGAAGACGAGGATGCGGCGATCGCCGGCGCAGCGCCGGCTCGCCTCCCGCGTCGCGGTGCGGAGCGCGTGAAGCGCCGGCTCGGGAAGGTCGATCGCCGTCGGCAGGCTCGGATCGCTGCGGAACGGCGTCGAGGTCGGGCAGGCGCCGACGCAGATGCCGCACGAAACGCAGAGATCGGGGTTGACCACGGCCTCGACCTCGAACGGCTTTCCGTCGCTGCGCGGCGCCATCGAGATCGCGCTGTAGGGGCAGTCCTCGGCGCAGCGCCCGCAGCCGTTGCAGAGATCGAGCGTGACGACCGCGGCCGGCGGCCGGCGGAGCGGCGGCAGCCAGGGGATGGCGAGCATCACGAGCGTCGCCCCGGCCACGATCGCCCACACGGTCCCGGCGGAGAGAAAATCGACGAGCGGATAGAGCGGCAGATAGAACCAGTCCGGCCGCACGATGCTCGTCACCGTGCCGAGATCGGCGGGGCCCTGGCTGGTGGCCGGGTAGACGATCGACAGCCCGACCAGCATCGCGGCGCTCCCGGCGGCGAGCCGCTTCGGCGGGTTGATGTTGGGCCGGCTGATGCGCTGGAGATGGATCCACAGCGCGAAGACGAGGATCAGCGGCACCGCGATGTGCAGAAAGACGAGGAGCGTGAAGAAGCGGTCGTCGAGGCTGCCGCGCGTCAGGAAGTTGCGGGCGATCGGCTCGCCGAAGATCGGCAGCCAGTCGAGCCACTCGGTGCTGGCGATCGCGACGTATTGCGCGAGCCGGTCCCACACGAGCCAGTAGCCGCTGATGCCGGAGGCGTAGACGAAGACGATGATCGGCATCCCGACGATCCAGCTGAACCAGCGCACGCCGCGGTAGCGGTCGAGGCCGAACTCGCGCAGGAGATGCACGAACATGACGACGACGAGGGCGTCCGACGCGTAGCGGTGGAGGCTGCGCGACACCCCGGCGAGGAACCAGGGCGAGCGGCTCAGATGCTCCACCGAATCGTAGGCCCCGGCGACCGAGGTGTCGAAGCCGATATAAAGATGCACCCCCGTCGCAACGACGATCCAGTAGAAGAAGAAGCCGAGCGCGCCGAGATGGGCGAGAGGGTTCTGCTCGGGGCCGAAGATCCGGTCGAAGAGCCCTTCGAGGGCGGCGAAGAAGGCGCGGACGGGGCGGCGGAGCGCGTTCACCTCATACTCCTCGGTTCGCTCGGCGTGCCCCTCAGGCCGTCTTCGACTGGCGCCACAGACGGATCGCGAAGATCAGGACGGCGATGAGGCTCGCCCCGCCGATCAGGATCTCGAAGAAGATGGCGTAGCTGAAGCGGTACCGGCCGGAGACAGGGTCGTAGACGGTGCAGACGAGGCGGACGCGGTTGACGAGCGAGCTGATGAGCGTCGCGTCCTCGTGCTGGCCGTAGACGAGCTGCCGCAGCGGCTCGACCAGGTCCGCCGCCGCGAACTGCTCGCCGTAGACCTGACGGTAGACGCGGCCTTCGGCGTCGATGAGGGTGACTTGCGCGATGTGGTCGAACCCGCCCGCGCGCGGCCTGTAGAGGAAGCCCGTCTCGGCAGCGAGGCGCTCGATCGTCGGGGCGTCGGCGCTGAGGAAGTCCCAGCCGAGCCGGGAGATTCCGCGCGAGGACTGATAGAGCCGCATGCGCGCGGGCGTGTCGACCCTGCTGTCGAACCCGACCGTCAGAACGCTGTAGCCGCGCCGGTCGAGCTCGCCGTCGGCGGCCTCGAGCGCGCGCTCGATGCCCTCGACGATGAGCGGGCAGGTATGGTCGCAGCTCGTGTAGATGAGGCTCAGCACGACCGGCCGGCCGAGATAGGAGGAAAACTTCACGGTCTGGCCGCGCGTGTCGCGGAAGGCGTGGTCGCTGACCGTCCGGCCGATCGCGGCCTGGCTCGCCGCGAGCGCCTTCGCCTCGTCGAAGAGCGCCGAGCCCGGCGCTTCGGTCCCGTGGCCGTGCGCCGGCGCCTTGTGCCCGCCGGTCGCCTCGGCTGTCGGCGCCGAGTGGCCGTGCGCGAGCGCCGCGGGGGAGGCGAAGCCGAGCAGGAGCGCCAATCCGGCGGCGAGGGCGCGGCGGGCCCTCATGGCGTGCTCCAGGCGGCTGCGCCGGCGCCCGCGAGGAGCAGCGAGAGCTGCACGAGCGAGGCGCGGAAATTCGCCATGGCCGCCCCGCGGGTCGGCGCGCGGACGAGCGCGACGCTCTTCCAGAGGAAGTAGCCGCCGCCGGCCGCCGCCGCGATCCCGTAGAGGGGGCCGAGGCCGAGAAAGGCGGGCAGCAGCGAGGCGGCCACCAGCGCGGCGGTATGGCCGAGGATGATCCAGGACGCGGCGGCGTCGCCGACCACCACCGGCAGCATCGGCACGCCGGCCGCGGCGTAGTCTTCCTCCACGCCCATCGCGAGGCTCCAGAAATGCGGCGGCGTCCAGAGAAAGAGGGTGAGGGCGAAGAGGAGCGGGACGGGGCCGGGGATGGGGTCCACCGTGGCGGCGCCCGCGAGCACCGCGAAGCTGCCCGCGAGCCCGCCGATGACGATGTTGAGGACCGTGCGGCGCTTCAGCCAGACGGTGTAGACGACGCCGTAGAAGAAGGCGCCGAGGAAGACGTGCAGCGCCGCCGTCAGCCCGAGCCCCGCGGCCGCGGCACCGACGCCGGCGACAAGGAGCAGCGCGATCGCCGCGATCCAGCGCGGGCCGGCGCGGAAGGCGCCGCGAACGAAGGGGCGGTCGCGGGTCCTCCTCATGAGCCCGTCGGTGCCGCGCTCGACGTACTGGTTGAAGGCGCCGGCGCTCGCCGAGGCGGCGAGCACCGCCGCGGCGAGCAGCAGGACCTTCCAGGCGGGGACCGCGGGCCCCGGCGTCACGGCCAGCCCCGCGACCGCGGTGAGCGCGATGGCCGCTCCGATGCGGAGCTTCAGGACCGAGCAGATGTCGCCGAGGAACGCGGTCATTGCCCCACCCTTCTCAGCGCAGCGGCCAGAGCTGCGCGAGGTACTTCCAGTTGACGTAGTAGTAGAGGACGAAGGACAGGAAGAAGATGCCGACCAGCACCAGAGTTCCCGGGAGATGCAGCGTGCCCGCGCTGCCGTACTGCGCGACGGCGGGCGGCGGCGCCGAGGCCGGCTTGGGCTCGCCGTCCGGGATCCGCTTGCCGAAGAGGATCGAGCCGACGACGACGAGGATGTAGGCGATGCCGCCCAAGGCCGCGAGCACGGCGCAGATCCCGTTCAGCCCCAGCATGAGATAGGCGGCAGCGGAGAACTCGGTGGCCATCGGCGCGTCGCTGAACGTGATGTCCCAGTGGCGCCGCGGAACGCCGAGGGTGCCCGCGCCCATCATGAAGAGCGAGATCCCGCCGGCGCCGATGCCGAAGAGATAGGGCTGCCACTGCGCCAGCTTCTTCAGCACGAGCTCGCGCTTGAAGTAGAGCGGGACGAGCAGATAGGTCCCCGCCATGAAGGCGAGCGTCGTCCCGGCCACGACCGTGCCGTGGAAGTGCCCCGGCACGTAGATCGTGTTGTGCATGAGGATGTTGAGCTGCTCGGTGCCGAGCACCACGCCCGAGATGCCGCCGATGAAGCCGAACATCACGAGGCTGAGGAACATCCCGGAGAAGGCGGGATTGCTCCACGGCGCCTTTCGCAGCCACTCGAACAGGCCCTTGTTGAAGCCGCGCTTGCGCTGCGCCGCCTCGATCGCGCCGGGCACGGTCATGCCGTGGATCATGCTGCCGAGCACGGCGAGGTACATGAAGTAGCTGGTGTTGACGATCTTCCATTCCGAGCTGATGCCGGGCTCGACCAGAAGGTGGTGCGCCGAGGCGAGCTGGAGGAAGAGGATGTAGAGGAAGTACGCCATGCGGCTCACCTTCTCGGAGAGCGGCTTGGCGCCGAGCACGATGGCGGCGATGGCGTACCAGATGGCGACGTGCGCCGAGACGTTGATCTGTTGCGAGGAATGGCCCATCCCCCACCACACGACCTTGTACATGAGCGGGTCGATGTGGCTGATGTAGCCGAGCGACCAGAGGAAGGTCGGGACGAGGATGATGGCGCCGCAGGCGATCGTGAACACGGCGATGATCGCCGCGGTCAGCGCGCCGAAGGTGACGAGCGGAATCGACCCGTTGTAGGTCTTCTCCTCCTTCGCGACGACGAGCGCGGCGAAGAAGATGCCGCAGCCGATGAGCGCGCCCACGGCGAAGAGGATGAGGCCGAGATAGAAATGCGGCTTCGCCATCATCGGCGGGTAGGAGGTGAACATCACCGTCGATTCGCCCTGGAAGACGGCGATGTCGGTGACGATCCCGCCGATCACCATGAGCGCGAAGCCGGCCCACGCCACCTTGGGCGCGGGCAGGCGGCAGTTCAGGAGCGTGGTCGACGCGAAATAGAGGATCGCGATCTCGAAGAAGATGATCCAGAACAGCAGCACGTTCGCGCCGTGCGCGGTGAGGATCAGGTAGAACCATTCGGCCGGGAGGAGGTGCACGGCCGGCCACCGCGTCAGCGCGACGAGCAGGCCGAAGAGGCCGCCGAGCGCGAGGAAGAGAACCGCGGCGACGGCGTGCGCCTTGATGAGGCGCTCCGCGTTCGCCTCGACGCGGAGGCCCGTGACGGCACAGGTGCGGAAGGAAGGCGCGAGCGGCTTCCGACCGACGTCGATTCCGGTTACCGCGACCATCAATTGCCTCCCGTGCTTTCGACGACGCGGATCTTGCCCGACATGGTGTGGTGCCCGATGCCGCAGTACTCGTTGCAGACGATGAAGAACTCGCCGGTCTCGGTCGGCGTCATCGTGACCACCATCTCGTAGCCCGGCTGCACCTGGATGTTGATGTTGGTCGGCAGGAGCGAGAAGCCGTGCTGCCAGTCGGCGGAGGAGAGGTGCAGGCGGTAGGTCTTGCCCTTCTCGAGCTCGAGCACGGGCCACCACTGCCACAGCCGCGCCAGGAGGTAGACGTCGCTGCCCGGGGGCGGATGCACGACCTCGATGCCGGTGTCGCCCTCCTCGCCGACCTTGTACTTCTCGGTCATGGCCTCGACCTTGGCGACGAAGGCCTCGGGCTGGATGCGGTACGCCTCGTTGGCGAGGTTCTGCTGGCCCCAGAAGTGCCAGGCGATCATGGTGAAGAACATCACCAGGCCCCAGACGAAGGCGATGGCGATCCACGCCACCTCCATCTTCTCGACCGGCTCGCGCCACCAGATGCGCTGTTGCGGTGGGTGGATTGCCATGTTTCCTCCGAGATGAGCGGCTCGCCGGCGCGCGCGGCTTAGTTCGCGATCGGAATCTGGGCGATCTCGATGACGCCCCAGATGATGTAGAGGACGGTCGGGATCGTGACCCCGAGGAAGAGAAGCAGGAACGGGTTGTCGAGCACGCGCTGCATCGTCGGCACCTTGCCGTCGTCAGACTCGTTTTCGTGGTTCGCCGATTGCTGGTCCATGACGCGCTTCCTTTGCGACGCCGCCGGGCGGTGCCCGCGCGCGGAACTTCGAGGGTTGGAAAAATCTTCCGCCGGAAAACGGAAAGTTCTTTGCTCCAGCACAAATCCGGCCGCGCCGGATCAGAGGGCACGCGCCTTCTGGCGGATGTCGGTGGCTGCGGCGACGCGCGCCTTCCTCGCCTCGCGCCGCTTGCGACGCTCGATCAGCGGCGGGCAGGTCGTGTCGTCGTAGTAGAGCCTCTGGCAGCCGAGGCAGTGGATGCACTCGCTCGGATTGATCTGGCCTGTCGGGTGGATCGCCTGCACAGGGCACTGCGCGGCGCAGATCTGGCACTCCGTGCCGCACTGGCGCTTGCGCTTCAGCCACTCGAAGAGACGCTGGCGGGCAGGGAGCGCGAGCGCGGCGCCGAGGGGGCAGAGATAGCGGCAGAAGAAGCGCTCGATGAAGAGCCCGGCCGCGAGGAGCGCGAGCGCATAGAGGGCGAAGGGCCACGCGCGCGCGAACTTCAGCACGATGGCCGTTTTGAACGGCTCTATTTCCGACCAGGGCTGCGCCGCCTCGAGCGATCCGAGCGTGATCGCCAGAAGGCCGACGAAGGCGATGTACTTCAGCGGCCAGAGCCGCTCGTGGAGGAGGAACGGAAGCCGGATCTGGCGAAGGCCCAGGCGCTTGGCCGCCCGCGCGACGAGGTCCTGCAGCGCGCCGAACGGGCAGAGCCAGCCGCAGAAGACGCCGCGACCCCAGAACAGCATCGCCAGAGCGACGAAGCTCCAGAGGATGAAGAGCATGGGGTCGAGGAGGAAGAAGTCCCAGCGGAACCCGGTCAGCAGCGCATTGACGAAGGTGAGGACGTTCATCACCGAGAGCTGCGCGCCGGCCCAGCAGCCGAGCCAGAGCAGGGTGACGACGAGAAACCCCGTGCGAAGCCGCGCGTAGAAGCCCGGCCGCTTCACGATCCAGTCCTGAAAGACGAGAATCGCGGCGAGCGTCACGAGCAGGAGCGCGAGGAGCGCGATGCGGGGCGCCCGCTCCTTCCACACCCCGGTCCAGAGCGAGGCGGGCTCGGGCATCGCCGCTGCGGGCCGATAGAGGCCGGGCAGCCGGTACGGGAGCGGGAAGACGGCGGTCGCCTCGCCGCCGCCGCGCCGCGGCACGGCGACGAGGAGCTCTAGCCGCCAATCCTCCGCGATGTCGAGCCCCGCTTCGGCCGGCAGGGTGAAGAGCGCGAGCTCGCGCAGCTCCGGCGCGCCCGCGACGGCGAGCTTGTCGAGGCGCCGGTGCTCGGCCGCGCCGAGCGCGATGGTGCGCGCGCCCTGCACGATCTGCACGCGGTCGAAGACGCCGGTTCTCGCAAAGCTCGTGCCCTTGAAGGAATAGAGCCCGCGCCCGGCGACGAGAACGGGCGTCGCGCCCTCCGGGGTCTCCGCGACGAGCCGCGCGTAGTCGCGGTCGCCGAGAAGGTTGCGCCCGATTCGCGCCGGCGCGAGAGGCGCGAGGTAGAGCTCGGCGAAGGTCCCTTCCGGCGGAAGCTCCAACTCCGCTTCCGGCATTCTTTGCCGCAGCGTCGCGCCGTCGATGCGGAGCCGCGCGATCGAACCTTCCGAGACGAGGGCGGGCCAGTCGAGGGGCGCGAAGCTTTCGAGGTCGAGCGTGCCGGCCGCGGCGCCGAGTAGGCCGCGGCTGCGCGCGACCGCGCGCGCCGACCTCAGGATCGCGTCGTCGAGGACGATGCTGCTGATCGTCGCGCCGCTGATGGCGTCGATCGCGCCGGGACCGCCGCCGGCCGCGACGCGCGGCGGCTCGGCGACGGGCCGCCCCTTGAACTGCGCGATGAAGGCGGCGAGCCGCGCCTCGTCGATGCCGATCGCGAGAATCGGCTCGTGATGCTCGACGAGTCGCGCGCCCGCGATCGTCCCGTCCGCCGAGAGGCCGACGAGCACGTCGAGCGGACGCCCGGAGAACCCGGTCGAGCGTACCGTCTCGTGACTGTGGAAGATCCAGCCGAGGAGCGTCTCGCCGCTCAGCACGCGCGCGGCGGGCGGCTCGCCCGACGGCGGCTCGACCAGCGTCGCGCCGGGGAAGATGTCGGCGATCTCGCCGGGGCCCGGCAGCTCGCGCGCCGGAAGGGGCTGCGCAAGCAGCGTCAGCGCCGCGAACAGTACCGCGGCCGATCGCCGCCATGCCGCAACCGCGCTCACGGCAAGGATGAATCGGTGTTTCATCCGCGCGCGTCATTGCGCCATCTCAAAGACGCGATCCGGTGCCGTGAAGAGGATGCGCGCGCCCGCGAACTGGACGGGCGCAACGACGCTTGAAAGGGACAGACATGAGAGCCCGCTTGATTGCTCTCGCCATTCCCGCGGCGCTTTCGCTCGCGGCGACCGGCGCGCTCTCGCAAGAGCAGAAGCCGAGCCCGGAGGATCTCAAGAAGCACGAGACGACGCCGGGAGGTCAGTACCAGCCGAGCCTCGACGTCTTGAAGGAGCAGCCGATCGAGCAGCCCGGCGTGAAGCCGGGCGTCCCGACGCTCACGGCCGCCGAGTTCGAGGAGGCGAAGGAAATCTACTTCCAGCGCTGCGCAGGCTGCCACGGCGTGCTGCGCAAAGGCGCGACCGGCAAGGCGCTGACGACCGACGTCACGCACGAGAGAGGCTACGAGTACCTCAAGAACTTCATCACCTACGGCTCGCCGGCCGGCATGCCGAACTGGGGCACGTCGGGCGACCTCACCGAGCAGCAGGTCGACATCATGGCGCGCTATCTCCTCAACGAGCCGCCGCAGCCGCCCGAGTTCGGCATGAAGGAGATGAAGGCGACCTGGGAGGTGCTCGTCCCGCCCGACAAGCGTCCGACCAAGAAGGAGAACGACGTCGACATCCAGAACCTCTTCTCCGTGACGCTGCGCGACACGGGCGAGGTGGCGCTCATCGACGGCCACACGAAGAAGATCGTCAACATCGTCAAGACCGGCTACGCAGTCCACATCTCGCGCGTGTCGGCCTCCGGGCGCTATCTGTACGTCATCGGCCGGGACGCGAAGATCGACCTCATCGATCTCTGGATGAAGAAGCCCGACAAGGTCGCCACGATCAAGATCGGCCTCGAGGCGCGCTCGGTCGAGACCTCCAAGATGAAGGGCTGGGAGGACAAGCTGGCGATCGGCGGGTCCTATTGGCCCCCGCAGTACGTCATCATGCAGGGCGACACGCTCGAGCCGCTGAAGATCGTGTCGACCCGCGGCATGACGATCGATACGCAGGAATACCACCCGGAGCCGCGCGTCGCCTCGATCGTGGCCTCGCACTACCACCCCGAGTTCGTCGTCAATGTCAAGGAGACCGGCCAGATCCTGATGGTCAACTATCAGGACCTGAACAACCTCAAGGTCACCGCGATCAACGCCGAGCGGTTCCTGCACGACGGCGGCTTCGACTCGACCGGCCGGTACTTCCTCGTCGCCGCCAACGCCCGCAACAAGATCGCGGTCGTCGACACGAAGGAGGACAAGCTCGAAGCCCTCATCGAGGTCGACCAGACGCCGCATCCGGGGCGCGGCGCGAACTTCGTCCATCCGAAGTTCGGGCCGGTCTGGGCGACGAGCCATCTCGGCAGCGACGCGGTCGTCCTCATCGGGACCGATCCCGTCAAGCACAAGGAGCACGCCTGGAAGGTGGTGCAGACGCTCGAGGGGCAGGGCGGCGGGTCGCTCTTCGTCAAGACGCACCCGAAGTCGAAGAATCTCTGGGTCGACACGCCGCTGAACCCGGAGCCGAGCATCGCGTCCTCGGTTGCGGTGTTCGACATCACCGACCTCGAAAAGGAGGCGGAGGTGCTGCCGATCGGCGAGTGGTCCGGCATCACCGAAGGCATGCGCCGCGTCGTCCAGCCCGAATACAACAAGGACGGCACCGAGGTCTGGTTCTCGGTCTGGAACGGCAAGACGCAGGAATCCGCGATCGTCGTCGTCGACGACAAGACGCGCAAGCTGAAGCACGTCATCAAGGATCCGCGCCTCGTCACGCCGACCGGGAAGTTCAACGTCTACAACACGCAGAAGGACGTCTACTGACGCCCGGGCGCCGGCGGGCGGGGCGGCGAGCCGTCCCGCCCGAACGGCGGCTCGGGAGGAGCCCAGCACGATGAAGCGGCCCAAGGTTCATCTCGTCGGTGCCGGCCCGGGCGATCCCGAGCTTTTGACGCTGAAGGCGGTGCGGCTCCTCAAAGAAGCCGACGTCGTCGTGTACGACCGGCTCGTCGCGCCCGAGATCATGGAATTGGTGCCGAAGGGCGCGGCGCGCATCTTCGTCGGAAAATCCACCTCCAACCACACGCTGAAGCAGGACGAGATCAACGAGCTTCTGGTCCGTCTTGCCCTGCCGGGGCGGCGCGTCGTCCGCCTCAAGGGCGGAGACCCGCTCGTCTTCGGGCGCGGCGGCGAGGAGGCGGCGTATCTCGCCGCGCACGGCGTCGATTGCGAGATCGTGCCCGGCGTCACTGCCGCTGCGGGCTGCGCGGCCGAGTTCGGGATCCCGCTCACGCATCGCGGGCTTGCGACGGGGCTGCGCTTCGTCACCGGTCATTGCCGTGCCGGCGAGGCGCTCGATCTCAACTGGGAGAGCCTCGCCGACCCCGACACCACGCTCGTCGTCTACATGGGGCTCGCCAATCTCGGCGAGATCGCGACGCGGCTCGTCGCGGCAGGGCTGCCGGCGGCGACGCCGGCAGCCGCGATCGCGAACGGGACGACGCCGCAGCGGCAGATCTGCCGCGCGAGCCTCGCCGACCTGCCGGGCGCGGTCGCTGCCCAGCGCCTCGCCTCGCCCGTGCTCGTCATCATCGGGCGCGTCGCGGCGCTCGCGACGCTGCCGGCCTCGCATCAGGAGGAGCGGCACGAGTCGGCCGCTCCGGCGCGCCGTGCCTAGGATCGCCGTCGCGCTCGCCCTCGCGCTCGCCGCGAGCACCGCGGCGGCGTGGGCGGCCGAGCCGGGGCCGGCGCGCCAGGCCGAGCTCCTTCACCTCCTGAAGCAGGATTGCGGCTCCTGCCACGGGCTGACGATGAAGGGCGGGCTCGGTCCCGCGCTGGTGCCGGAGCGCCTCGCCGAACGCACGGACGAGACGCTCGTCGAAGCGATCGTCGACGGCAGGCCCGGCACCGCGATGCCGCCGTGGCGCTTCGCGGTGACGCCGGAGGAGGCCGCATGGCTGGTCCGTACGCTGCGCGAGGGGCTTCCATGATCTCGAGAGCTTTCGCCTTCCTCGCCGGCCTCGCGCTTCCTCTATCGCCGATCGCGGCGGAGGCGGCGGACGTCCTCGTCGTCGAGCGGGCGAGCGGCGCCGTGCAGATCGTCGACGCCGAACGGAAGACGCTGCGCGCGCGCATCGAGGGGCTGGGCGATCTCTCGCACGCGACCGCCGTCTTCACGCCCGATCGGAGCCACGCCTTCGTCTTCGGGCGCGATGGCGGGCTCAGCAAGATCGATCTCGCGCGCGGCGCCCTCGTCGGCCGCGTAATTCAGGGCGGAAACAGCATCGGCGGCGTTCTGGCGAAAGGCGGCAAGATCGTCGCCGTCGCCAACTACGTGCCGGGGGGCGTCAAGCTCTTCGACGCCGCGACGCTCGAGGCGCTCGCCGAGATCCCGGCCGTATGGGGTCCCAACGGCGAGCGCTCGAAGGTCGTGGGGCTCATGCCCGCGCCCGGCGACCGGCTCGTCTTCTCCCTCTGGGAGGCGGGCGAGATCTGGATCGCGGACATCGCCGATCCGCGCAAGCCTGCAGTGACGCGGTTCGAGGATGCCGGCAGCTTTCCCTACGACGGCAACATCACGCCCGACGGGCGCCACTACATCGCGGGACTGTTCGGCGAGGACGGGCTCGCCCTCCTCGATCTCGAGCATCCGGAACAAGGGGTGCGGCGGATCCTCGACGGCTACGGGCGCGGCGAGGCGCCGCTTCCCGTCTACAAGATGCCGCATCTCGGCGGCTGGGGCGTCATCGGCGACCTCCTGCTGCTGCCCGCGATCGGGCGGCGCGAGGTGCTGCTCGTCGATCGGCGCGGCTGGAGCGAAGCCGGGCGAATCGCGGTCCAGGGGCAACCCGTCTTCGTCGTCGCGCGCCCGGGCAGGAGCGAGGTCTGGGTCAACTTCGCGCACCCCGCGAACGACGTCGTCGAGGTGATCGACGTCGCCTCCCGCCGCGTGGTGCGCCGTCTCGTGCCGGGCAAGGCGGTGATGCATATCGAGTTCACGCCCGACGGCAAGGAAGCATGGGTGTCCGCGCGGGATTCCGGGGCCGTCGTGGTCTACGACGCCGACACCGGCGAGCCGCGCGCGCGCCTCGCCGCGGAGAACCCCAGCGGGGTCTTCATGGCGTCGCGCGGCCTCAAGGTCCGGAGCTGAAAATGAACGCCGGCGTCGATCCCGTCGCGCTCGACGCGCTCGACCGACGGCTCCTCGACGAATTCCAGAGCGGCTTTCCGCTCTCGCCTCGCCCCTACGCGGCGATCGCCGAAGCGCTCGGGACAAACGAGGCGACGGTGATCGAGCGCGTGCGCCGATTGAAGGAGGCGGGCTGCATCAGCCGCGTCGGCGCGGTACTGCCGGCGGGCCGCTTCGGCGCCTCGACGCTCGCCGCGATGGCGGTTCCGCCCGAGCGTCTCGAAGCGGTCGCGGCGCTCGTCGGAGCCTTCCCCGAGGTCAACCACAACTACGAGCGCGAGCACCGCTTCAATCTCTGGTTCGTGGTCGCGGCGCCGAGCCGCAGCCGGATCGATGCGGTGTTGCGCGAGATCAACGAACGAACCGGCCTTCCCGTGCTGGATTTGCCGTTGTGCAAGGCGTTCTACATCGATCTCGGGTTCAGGCTCGAATGGACCTCTCCGACGAAGACCGCCGCCTCCTAGCGGCGCTCGAGGCGGGGCTCGAGGCGGTGCCGCGCCCCTATGCGGCGCTCGGGCGAAGCGCGGGGCTCTCCGAGGACGAGACGATCGCGCGTCTAGAGCGCTTTGTCGCGGACGGCGTCGTGAAGCGCCTCGGCATCGTCGTCCGCCATCACGAGCTCGGCTACGGCGCCAACGCGATGGTCGTCTGGGACGTTCCGGACGAGCTTCTCGAGGAAGCGGGCGCGCGACTTGCCGCGCTTCCCTTCGTGACGCTCTGCTACAGCCGTCCGCGACGCCTTCCGGAGTGGCGCTACAACCTCTTCACGATGATTCACGGCCGCGACCGCGAGACCGTGCGCGAAGCGGTCGAGGAGGCCGCGCATAGGGCGGCGCTCACCGACGTCGCGCGCGAGGTTCTCTTCAGCCGGCGCCGCTTCAAGCAGGAGGGCGCGCGCTACTTCTCGGCGGGGGCGGCCGCATGATCGACGCGCTCGACCGCCGCATCATCGACGCGCTCCAGGGCGGGTTTGCGCTGACCGAGCGTCCCTATGCCGATGCCGCGGCCGCGCTCGGCATCGAGGAGGCGGAGCTGCTGGCGCGCCTCGAGCGCCTCCTCGCGGAGGGCGTCCTCTCCCGCTTCGGGCCGCTCTACAACGCCGAGCGGCTGGGCGGCGCCGTCACGCTCGCGGCGATGGCCGTGCCGCAGGAGCGCTTCGAGGAGGTCGCCGCGCTCGTCAACGCCTATCCCGAGGTCGCGCATAATTACGAGCGCGACGACGCCCTCAACATGTGGTTCGTGGTGGCGGCCGAACGGCCCGGGCGCGTGGCGGAGGTGCTCGAGGAGATCGCGCGCGAAACCGGGCTTCAGGTGCTCGACCTGCCGAAGCGCACCGAGTTCTTCCTCGAGCTGAGGCTCGCCGCATGACGATCGGGGCGCTCGACGACGCCGACCGGCGTCTCGTCAAGGCGACCGCGGCGGGGCTGCCGCTCGCGCCGCGCCCTTACGCGACGATCGGCGCGGTCATCGGCATGGACTCCGCGGAGGTGCGAGAGCGGCTCCGGAACCTCCTCGAGCGCGGCGTCGTCCGGCGCATCGGCGCGGTGCCGAACCACTACGCGCTCGGCTATCGCGCGAACGGCATGTCGGTGTGGGACGTGCCCGACGACCGCATCGCCGAGATCGGGGCGCGGGTCGGCGCGCTCCCGTTCGTCAGCCATTGCTACGAGCGGCCGCGGCGGCTGCCGACATGGCCGTTCAACCTTTTCGCCATGGTGCACGGCCGGACGAGGGAGGAGGTCGAGGAGAAGGTCGCGGAGATCGCGGCGCTCGTGGGCGCGGACAGCCGCGGGCACCGGGTTCTCTACAGCACGCGCATTCTGAAGAAGAGCGGCTTCCGCCTCCAGGAGCAGCCCTGAGATGTTCCGCCTCACCCAATTCATGCGCGAGCTCGTCGCGCCGACGCCTGCGGGTCCGCGCCGCGATCCGCCCGGCCCGGTCGTGATCTGGAACCTCGTCCGCCGCTGCAATCTCGCCTGCAAGCACTGCTACTCGATCTCGGCCGACGTCGATTTCCCGGGCGAGCTCGCCACCGAGGAGGTCTTCCGCGTCATGGACGACCTCCGGGGGTTCGGCGTCCCGGTGCTGATCCTCTCGGGCGGCGAGCCGCTGATGCGGCGCGACATCTTCGAGATCTCGCGGCGCGCCAAGGATATGGGCTTCTATGTCGGGCTGTCGACAAACGGGACGCTCATCGACGAGTCGAACATCGCGCGGATCGCCGCCGCCGGGTACGACTATGTCGGGATCAGCCTCGATGGGATCGGCGCCACGCACGACCGCTTCCGCCGCAAGGAAGGCGCGTTCGCCGCCTCGCTGCGCGGCATCCGGCTCTGCCGCGCGCACGGCATCAAGGTGGGAATCCGATTCACGCTGACGCGCGACAACGCGGAGGAGCTGCCCGCTCTCCTCGCCCTTCTCGAGACCGAGAACATCGACAAGTTCTATCTCTCGCATCTCAACTACGCCGGGCGCGGCAACAAGAACCGCGGCGACGACGCCGTCCACGCCATGACGCGCCGGGCGATGGACCTTCTCTTCGAGACCTGCTGGCGCTGGATCGAAGCCGGGCGCGAGAAGGAGATCGTCACCGGCAACAACGACGCCGACGGCGTCTACCTCCTGAAATGGGTCGAGGCGCGGTTTCCCGGCAAGGCGGCGCATCTGCGCGCCAAGCTCGAGCAATGGGGCGGCAACGCTTCGGGCGTCAACGTCGCCAACATCGACAATCTCGGCAACGTCCACCCCGACACGATGTGGTGGAACCACACGCTCGGGAACGTGAGGGAGCGGCCGTTCTCGGCGATCTGGAACGACCTCTCCGATCCGCTGATGGCCGGGCTCAAGCAGCGGCCACGCCCGGTGAAGGGACGGTGCGCCGACTGCCGCTATCTCGCGATCTGCGGCGGCAACACACGCGTGCGGGCGTTCCAGCTGACGGGCGATTTCTGGGCCGAGGATCCGGCGTGCTATCTCGACGACGCCGAGATCGGCCTCGCCGCATCGCGCCCGCGGCTCAGGGTCACGCCGTTCACCGGCCGAAGGCGTGCCGCCAATGCGTGAGCTCGCCGCGGCGGCAGTTCTCGCCTTCGGAGCGCTCGCGGCGTTGCCCGCGGCGGCCGACGATGCGGCCCAGCGCCTCTACGAGGCGGCGTGCGCCGTCTGCCACGGCAAGGACCGGCTCGGCGGCATCGGTCCTGCGCTGCTGCCTGAGAATCTCGGCCGGCTGCGGCGCGGCGAGGCGGCGAAGGTCATCGCCTTCGGCCGGGAGGCGACGCAGATGCCGGGCTTCTCGGCGACGCTCGCGCCGGAGGAGATCGAGCGCCTCGCCGCCTTCGTCATGACGCCGCTTCCCGCGATGCCGCGCTGGGAGATCGCCGAGATCGCGGCCTCGCGCACGCAGCTCGCCGATCCCGACCAGCGTCCCGTGGCGCCCCGGTTCGCTGCCGATCCCTTGAACCTCTTCGTGGTCGTCGAGAGCGGCGACCATCACGTGACCGTGCTCGACGGCGACCGGTTCGAGCCGCTCGCGCGGTTCCCGAGCCGCTTCGCCCTGCACGGCGGGCCGAAATTCTCCCCCGACGGCCGCTTCGTCTACCTCATGTCGCGCGACGGCTGGGTGACGAAGTACGACCTCTATGCGCTCGAGGTCGTCGCCGAGACGCGCGCGGGCATCAACGCGCGGAACATCGCCCTCTCCGGCGACGGGAAGGTCGTCGCCGTCGCGAACTACCTGCCGCACACCCTCGTCCTGCTCGATGCGCACGACCTCTCGCCGCTTAAGGTGATCGAGGTCAAGGACGCACGCGGCACGACGAGCTCGCGCGTGAGCGCCGTCTACCAGGCGGCAAGGCGCAAGAGCTTCATCGTCGCGCTCAAGGACGTGCCCGAGCTCTGGGAGATCTTCTACGAGGAGGACCCGCCCAAAGTCTATGCGGGCTTCGTCCACAGCTACGAGAAAGGAATGACCGAGGGGCTCGCGGAGAAAGGACGATTCCCGATCCGCCGGATTCGACTCGACGAGCCGCTCGACGACTTCTTCTTCGACCCCCCATATCGAAACGTCGTCGGCTCGTCGCGCGACGGGGGCAGGGGCGTCGTCGTCAACCTCGACGTCGGCCGGCCGATCGCCACGATCGATCTGCCGGGCCTGCCCCATCTCGGCTCCGGCATCGCCTTCGAGCACGGCGGGCGCTGGGTGATGGCGACGCCGCACCTCAAGGAAGGCGCGCTCAGCGTCATCGATCTCGCGACCTGGACCGTCGTGAAGCGGATCGCGACGCCCGGACCCGGCTTCTTCCTGCGCGGGCACCAGAACACGCCCTATGTCTGGGCCGACGTGTTCATGGGGAAGCCCAACGACGCGCTGCAGATCATCGACACGCGCTCGCTCGAGATCGTCCGGAGCTTGACGCCGTCGCCGGGCAAGACCGCGGGGCATGTCGAGTTCACGCGCGACGGCCGCTACGCGCTGGTCAGCGTCTGGGACATGGAGGGCGCGCTCGTCGTCTACGACGCCGCGACCTTCGAGGAGGTGAAGCGCCTGCCGATGAAGAAGCCGTCGGGCAAGTACAATGTCTACAACAAGATCACGCTCTCGCCCGGCACCAGCCACTGACCGCGCGGCGCTTCTCATCGTCGGGCTCGGCTCCTCGCGCGAGGGCGGCGCCGATCCGCTCTTCGCCCATGCCGCGGAGCTTCGCCGCCGCGGGCTCTTCGCCGAAATCGCGGTCGGGCTCTTGACGGGCGGCCCCGGGCTCGCCGAGCCGCTGCGAGGGCTTTCGACGCCGATTGTCTACGTCGTGCCCTTCTTCATGTCGGACGGGTATCTCGCGCGCGAGAAGCTGCCGCGGCTGCTCCGTGCCCTCGCCGTCCCGGGACAGGAGCTGCGGCTCTGCCGCCCGATCGGCACCGACCCGCGGCTGACGCCGCTTCTCGAGGCCCGTGCCGTCGCGGCCGGCGTTGCGGCGGGGCTCGACCCGGCGGCGGCCTCGCTCCTCGTGGCCGGGCACGGCACCCCCGCCTCTTCCGCTTCGGCCGAGGCGGTGAAGGCTCATGTCCGGCGCCTCGCCGCGGGCGGCCGCTTTCGAACCGTGCGGCCGGGCTTCCTCCAAGAGGCGCCCTTTCTCGCCGACGTCCTGGCCGCGAGCGATGCGCCGACGATCGTCGTCGGGCTCTTCGCCGGGCCGGGCCTTCATGCCGGCGAGGACGTGCCGCGCCTTGTCGCCGAGGCGCGAAGAAGCGTGGCCCTGCCGATTCTCGATGCCGGGCCGATCGGGACCGATCCCGGATGTGCCGACCTGATCGCCGCGGCCGTGGAGGCGCCCTGGACGGAGTGGTAATCCGGCGCGGCGGTTGCTCTGGGGCAAAGAAGGCGCGCGGCCGGGCGGCGATGCTGGCGACCGGGAGACGCAAGAAAGGATCTGCAATGCGCCTTGCGACGATTCTCGGATTCGGCCTCGCCGCGGTTACCCTCCTCGCCGGCGCGGACGCACGCGCGGACGGGGCCGGCGAGAAGGTCTTCAAGAAGTACTGCACCGCCTGCCATACGACCGAGGCAGGCAAGAACAAGGTGGGTCCGAGCCTCGCCGGGATCATCGGCCGCAAGGCAGGCACGGTCGAAGGCTTCAGCTATTCCGACGCGAACAAGAATTCCGGGGTCGTGTGGGACGAGGCGAACCTCGACACCTATCTCGTCGACCCGAAGAAGTTCATGCCCGGCACGAAGATGGTGTTCGCCGGGATGAAGAAGGAAGCGGAGCGGAAGGCGCTCGTCGCCTATCTCAAGAACGCGAAGTAGGGCTCAGCGCGCCGGCACGACGGCGGTCGCCTCCAGCTCGATCTTGCCGGGCTCGTCGAGGAGCGCGGAGACGAACACCATGCTCATCGCGGGGTAGTGGCGGCCGACGAGAGCGCGCCAGATCCGGCCGAGCTCGCGCCGTCCGGCGAGATACGCCGGCTTGTCGGTGCAATAGGCGGTGACGCGGCAAAGGTGCTCGGGCCGCCCGCCCGCGGCGGCGAGCACGGCAAGCACGTTCCGGAGCGCCTGCTCGAACTGCGGCACGAGCTCGCTCGAATGAAAGCGCTGCTCGGCGTCCCAGCCGACCTGGCCGGCGATGAAGACGAGGCGACCGGGCTCGACCGCCACGCCGTTGCTGTAGCCGATGGGCGGCGACCAGCCTTCCGGCAGCAGGTATTCCATCGCTCACTCCGAGTAGACAGGCGGATCGGGATCGTCCGCCCAGTTCTGCGACGGGGCCGGGTGGTCGGCGAGCCAAGCGCGCAGCCGGGAAGCGTGGCGGAGCTCCTCGTCGCGCGCTTCCGCGGCGAGCTCGCGGAGCCGCTCGCTCGGCGCGCTCCGCGCGAGGTCGGCGAAGAACGCCGCGGCCTGCTCCTCGTTCTCGAGAGCGAGCGTCAGCGCATGGTGCGGCGTCATGAGGTAATGCGCCTCCTCGAACGCCGTCAGCTCGATGCCGCCGAGGTCGAGGACCCGCGGCTGCGCGTCGAGCGTGCAGCCGAGAGCGGCCGCGCGTTCCCGCACCTCGCGCGCATGGCGAAGCTCGATCTCGGCGAGACGGCGGAAGAGGTCGGCCGTCGGCCGGTTGTTGTGCATCTCCATCTGCCCGGCGAGGTCGCCGTAGCGCTCGGCGGCCGCGCTCTCCATCGCGTAGAGCATGGCGAAGAATTCCGCCTCGGTGCGGATCTCGGCGGCGCTCATACCTCGAACTCCCGCTCGAGGTCGGCGAGCGTGTGGGTCGTCGAAAGGCGCGGCTGGTAGGGAGCGCGCTTCCCCGCGTAGAGAACGCCGATGTTGAAGCCGTCGTCGGTCATGAGGCGGCGCGCCGCGCGGGCGGGGTCGTCGGTCGGCGGCACCGGCGAGCTGCGCACCATTTGCTTCCACTGGCGCTGATCGGGCCGGAAGGTGACGCAAGGGCTCATGATCTCGATGAAGGAGAAGCCGGGATGCCGGATCCCTTCCGCGATCATCCTGGCGCAGCCGTTGGGATCGCCCGAGAAGCCGCGCGCGACGAAGTTCGCGCCCGAGGCGAGGGCGATCACGAGCGGGTGGAACGGGCGGAGCCCGGTGCCGCCCGGCGCGAGGGCGCTGTCCCAGTCTGGCTCCGTGGTCGGCGAGGGCTGGCCCTTCGTCATACCGTAGACGCGGTTGTCCATCACCACGTAGGTGAGATCGACGTTGCGCCGTGCGGCGTGGAGGAAATGGTTGCCGCCGATCGAGAACCCGTCCCCGTCGCCGCCGGCGACGACCACGGTGAGGTCGGGTCGCGCGATCTTGAGCCCGGTGCCGAGGGCGAGCGCGCGGCCGTGCACGCCGTGGAACCCGTAGCAGTTCGTGTAGGCGGGGATGCGGGACGAGCAGCCGATGCCCGAGATGACGGCGATCTCCTCGGGCGGCAGGGCGAGCTCGGCGAACGCCTTCTGGAAGGCCATCAGGACCGAATAGTCGCCGCAGCCGGGGCACCAGACGGGCTTGACGTCGGACTTGTAGTCCTTCGGCACGTAGGATGCGGCGAATGCCGTGCTCTCCTGGATCATCGCGCGACCTCGAGAATTTGCTGATGGAGTTCGCCGGGGCGGAAGGGCAGGGGGCCCGGTCGGAAAAGCGGCACGACCTCGCCCGGAAGCTCGTACCAGGCGCGCAGGTACCGGTGGAACTGCGCGCTGTGGCTCTGCTCGACCACGAGCACGCGCCGGACGCCCGCGAGCGCGGCGGCGAGCTTGTCGGGCTGCGCCGGGGCGAGAAGCCTGAGGGCGACGAGCCGCACCCGCGCACCGTCTCGGCGCGCCCGCGCGATCGCCTCGCGCACCGGCCCGGTCGAGGAGCCCCAGGTCACGACGGCGACGTCCTCGTCGCCTGCGCCGTCCATCTCGGCCCAATGCGTGCCGTAGTCGAAGAGCTGCAGCTTTCGCGCGCGCTTGTCGAGCTGCGCGAGATGATCCTGCGCCTGGCTCGAGGGCGTTCCCTTCGCATTGTGCTCGAGCCCGTCGGCCGTGTACTGGCCGCCCCTGGTGCCGGGAATCGCCATCGGCGAAATCCCCGACGGCGTCACCTTGTAGCGCTGATAGGGGCCGTCGATGCCGCGCGCGATCTCGCGCTGCGCCATGAAGGCGATATCGGCCGGCCGCGGTACGATCGCGCGCGCCTGGCCGAGGAACTGGTCGGAAAGAACGAGCGCGGGAACCTGCATCGCCTCGGCGAGATGCACGGCCCATTGCGTCGTGAAGAGGCAGTCGGCGACCGAGAGCGGCGCGACGACGACGTGCGGCGCCTCGCCGTGGAGGCCGTTGACGGCGATGTCGAGGTCCGTCTGCTCGGACTTCGTCGGAATTCCCGTCGAGGGGCCGCCGCGCATCACGTCGATGACGACGACCGGCACCTCCGAGGCGACGGCGAGTCCCAGCGATTCGATCATCAGCGAAAGCCCCGGGCCCGAGGTCGCGGTGAGCGCCGGCGTGCCGCCGAACGAAGCGCCGAGGATCATGTTGATCGAGGCGAGCTCGTCCTCCGCCTGGACGAGGACGCCGCCCGTCTTCTGCAGCGCCGGCGCCATCCACTCGAGAATTTCGGTCGCCGGCGTGATCGGGTAGGCGGCGACGAAACGCACGCCGCCGCGCAGCGCGCCGAGCCCCGCCGCATGGTTGCCGCTGATCGCCCAGCGGCCGGACGCTTTCTCCCTGGGTGGTGCGAGCGCCCTCGCCGGTGCGGCGAGTCCCTTCGCGGCTTCGGCCCCGGCGCGGAGCGCGGCGACGCTCGCCGCGAGGGCGTCGGCGTGCCTTCGTCCGACGACTTTCTCGACCCCCTCGAGGAGCGCCGCTTCGGGAAGGCCGACGAGCCCTCCGACGACGCCGAGCGCGACCATGTTGGTGCGCCCGCCTTGAATCGTCTTCGCGAGCTGGGCGAGGGGGAGAGCGGCGAAGCGCGCGCCCTTGACGGCGATCGCCTCGGGCGGGGGACCCGCCGCCGCGTCGGCGACGATGAGGCTCTCGCCGTCGAGCGGGAGCTCGGCGGCGAAGCGCTGGACGTTCTCCCAGTCGAGCGCCACGAGAAGGTCGAAGCGATCGTCGTGGCTCTCGATCGGCCGCGTCGCGAGCCGGAGCATCGCGGCGGCTTCGCCGCCCCTGATCTGCGGCCCCGTCGACCGCGTCATCAGCCCGTAGAACCCGGTTGCCGCCGCCGCGTCGAGCAGCATCGCGCCGGCGGTCATGACGCCGGCGCCGCCGCTTCCGGTGAGGACGACCGAGACGGAACCGGGGTCGCCGACCTGCTTCATCTTGGGTGCTCCCAGCGTGGTTGACTCGGGCGGAACCGCGTGTTAAAAAATGCGTAAATCGGTACTTCAATACCAATTTATCGCCGTATCAGACGCCCGTCAATCCTGCCGAGAAGCCGATGACCTCCCCCGCCCCGATCGCCGCCCATCGCTGGCTGATGACCGAGCCAGGCAAGGAGCTCGTCCGGGCCGAGTTCCTCGCCGCGGCCGAGGCCGGCGAGGTCGTCGTGGCGGTCGCCGGATGCGGCGTCTGTCACACGGATCTCGGCTACCTCTACGACGGCGTGCGCACCAACCATGCGCTTCCGCTGGCGCTCGGGCACGAGATCAGCGGGCGCGTCGTCGCCGCCGGCGCCGGGGCGGAGGCGTGGCTCGGCCGCGCGGTGATCGTGCCCGCGGTGCTTCCCTGCGGCACCTGCGATCCGTGCCGCCGCGGCCGCGGCGCGATCTGCCGCAGCCAGAAGATGCCGGGGAACGACATCCACGGCGGATTCGCCACGCATGTCGTCGTGCCGGCGCGCGGACTCTGCCCGGTCGACGAGGAGCGTCTCGCTTCCGTCGGGCTCGGGCTCGCCGACGTCGCCGTCGTCGCAGACGCGGTGACGACCCCTTATCAGGCCGTCCGGCGCGCGGAGGTGGCCCCCGGCACCCTCGCCGTCGTCATCGGCGTCGGCGGCGTCGGCGGCTACGCCGTGCAGATCGCGGCGGCGCGCGGCGCCACGGTCGTCGCGGTCGACGTCGACCGCGGCAAGCTCGACGCGATCGCATCCCACGGCGCGGCGCTCGTCCTCGACGCGCGCGAGATGGACGGGCGGGCGCTCAAGGCCGCGATCCAGAATCTCGCCCGCGAACGCGCGCTGCCGCAGACCGAGTGGACGATTTTCGAGTGCTCCGGCACCGCTGCCGGACAGCAGACCGCCTGGGGGCTCCTCGTCCACGGCGCGACGCTCTGCGTCGTCGGCTTCACGATGGAGAAGGTCGAGATCCGCCTCTCGAACCTCATGGCGTTCGACGCGCGGGCGCTCGGCAACTGGGGCTGCGTTCCCGACCTCTACCCCGAAGCGCTCGATCTCGTCCTCGACCGCAAGATCGCCGTCGCGCCCTTCGTCGAGCGCTTCCCGCTCGACGAGGTGAACGACGTCCTCGCAGCGGTGCACGCGCACAAGCTGCGGCGCCGCGCCGTTCTCGTCCCCGCCGCCTAGGAGATCGCCATGCAGCTCGTCGATCACGACATCGTTCCGTGGAGCCCGGTGCCAGGCGTCAAGTACGAGAAGCGGCCGGCGAAGGCGCCCGACGGAAGCGTCGCGCGGGGCCTCTACAACGCCTGGATCTGGCTCGACAATCCGACCCAGTACAACTCCTACACGACCGACATGGTGAAGGGCGTGATCCGCGCCTTTCGCGCTGCGTCGAACGCGCGCGACGTGGTCGCGGTGGTCTTCACCGGAGTCGGCGACAAGGCGTTCTGCACGGGCGGGAACACCAAGGAATACGCCGAGTACTACGCCGGGAACCCGCAGGAGTACCGGCAGTACATGCGGCTCTTCAACGACATGGTCTCGGCGATTCTCGGCTGCGACAAGCCGGTGATCGCGCGCGTCAACGGGATGCGCATCGGCGGCGGGCAGGAGATCGGCATGGCCTGCGATTTCTCGATCGCGCAGGACCTCGCGCGCTTCGGACAGGCCGGGCCGAAGCACGGCTCGGCGGCGATCGGCGGCTCGACCGACTTTCTGCCGCTGATGATCGGCTGCGAGCGGGCGATGGAGTCGGGCACGCTCTGCGAGCCCTATTCGGCGCACAAGGCCTACCGGCTCGGCATCATCCTCGACGTCGTGCCGGCGCTGAAGGTGGACGGCAAGTTCATGCCGAATCCGCTGGTCGAGACCGAGCGCTATCTCGACGAATGGGGCCGCATCGTGCACGGGGAGTTCAAGACCGGCGAGGCGGCGAAGCGCGGACGGGAGCTGATGGCGCGCGGCACGGTCGATCTCTCGCTCCTCGACGCCAAGGTCGAGGAGCTCTGCGCGAAGCTCCTCATGACCTTCCCCGAGTGCCTCACCAAGAGCCTCGAGGAGCTGCGCAAGCCGAAGATCGAGGCTTGGAACCGCAACAAGGAGGACAGCCGCGCCTGGCTCGCTCTCAACATGATGAACGAGGCGCGGCTCGGCTTCCGCGCGTTCAACGAGGGCCCGCGCGACCGGCGCGAGATCGACTTCGTCGTGCTCCGGCAGAAGCTCGCCGAGGGCGCGCCCTGGACGCCCGAGCTCATCGAAAGCCTCATCCCGCGCGCCGAGGCGGCGGAATGACCGCGCCCGTCGCAGCCTGGCTCGAGCGCGACGGCGCGCTCCTGCGCCTCCGCCTCTCGCGGCCGAAGGCGAATGTGCTCGACGCGGCGATGATGGCGGCGCTCGAGGCGGCGCTCGACGAGCACGGCGACGACGCCGGGCTCAAGGGCATCCTCATCGACGCGGCCGGCCCGCATTTCAGCTTCGGCGCCAGCGTCGAAGAGCATCTGCCGGCGAGCTGCGCGGCGATGCTCGAGGGCTTTCACAGGCTGATCCTCCGGATCGCGGAAAGCCCCGTCCCGGTGCTCGTCGCCGTCAGGGGCCAATGCCTCGGCGGCGGGCTCGAGCTCGCGACCGCCGGCCATCTCCTCTTCGCGGCGCCCGACGCGCGGCTCGGCCAGCCCGAGATTCAGCTCGGCGTCTTCGCCCCGGCTGCCTCCTGCATCCTCCCGCTCCGGCTGCCGCGGTTCCATGCCGAGGACCTCCTGCTCTCAGGCCGCACGATCGGCGCCGAGGAAGCCGCCCGGATCGGGCTCGTCAACGCCGTCGCCGAGGATGCCGAGGCCGCCGCTCTCGCGTGGTTCGATGCGCAGCTCGCGCCCAAGAGCGCCTCCTCGCTCCGCCACGCGGTCCGCGCGGCGCGCGAGGGTTTCACCGCCGAGCTGCGGCGCAAGCTCGCCGTCGTGGAGCGCGCCTATCTCGACGAGCTGATGGCGAGCCGCGACGCCGTCGAGGGACTCGAGGCCTTTCTCGCCAAACGTCCTGCCCGCTGGGAGAACCGCTGATGCAGACCACCGCCGAGATCGTCGCGCGCTGCCGGGCGCTCTTCGACGACCTTTCCTTCGGCTACGCGCGGCAATGGAAGGCGGCCGAGCCCGGCCGCAAGGTCGTCGGCTTCATGCCGTGGTACGTGCCGCGCGAGATCATCCGCGCCGCCGGGGCGCTGCCGCTCGGCATCGTCGGCGGCGGCGACCAGCTCGAGGTGATCCACGGCGACGCCTACTACCAGAGCTACATTTGCCGGATTCCGCGCTCGACGATCGAGCTCGGCGTTTCCGGCCGGCTCGACTTCGTCGACGGCATGCTGTTCCCGTCGATCTGCGACGTCATCCGGAACCTCTCGGGGATGTGGAAGATCATGTTCCCGGCGGTGAAGGCGCGCTACTTCGACGTGCCGCAGAACTTTCGCGACGACGTCGGCGGCACCTTCTACATGAACGAGCTGAACGAGCTCCGCGCGATGATGGCGGAGATCGCCGGCCGGCCGGTCTCCGACGACGACATCCGCGCCGCCATCCGGCTCTACAACGACAATCGCCGCGCCGTGCGCGAGGTCTACGCCTTCCGCGCCGCGAGCCCGTGGAAGGCGCCCTCGTCGGAGGTCTACCTCCTGATGCGCGCCGGGCTCGTCCTCGAGGTCGAGGAGCATACGCGGCTGCTGCGCGACTATGTCGAGGCGGCGCAAGCCGAGAACCGGCCCATGCGCGACAACTCGCGCGTCGTCGTCTGCGGCGCCTTCTGCGAGCAGCCGCCGCTCAACCTCATCAAGTCGATCGAGCTCGCCGGCTGCTACATCGTCGACGACGACTTCATGCTGGTGAACCGCTGGGAGAAGGAGGACGTCGCCGAGGACGGCGATCCGATCCGCGCCCTCGCGATGGCCTATCTCCACCATTCCAACAGCACCTCGGCGAAATACGAGCCAGACCAGAAGAAGAAGGGGCTCTACCTCGTCGACGCCGTGCGCAGGACGGGCGCCGAAGGCGTCATCTTCGCGATGCCGAGCTTCTGCGACCCGGCGCTGCTCGAGCGCCCGATGCTGCAGAACGTGCTGAAGGCGCACGGGATTCCGTTCATCGCCTTCAAGTACGCCGAGAACTCCGGCCAGATGCAGCCGATCCGCGAGCAGGCCGGCACCTTCGCCGATTCGATCAAACTCTGGAGCGCAGCATGAGCGCCACCCTTCCGCCGAAGAAGCCCGCGCCGAGAGCCCCCGTCGAGGTCGTCAAGGAGGCCTCGATGCTGAAGCAGAAGGAGATGATCGCGGGGAACTACGAGAAGCTCGCGACCGCCAGGGAGCAGGGCCGCAAGGTCGCCTCGACCTTCGTGCCGGGGAACCTCAACGAGCTCCTCATGTGCTTCGACCTCGTCAACAACCTGCCCGAGATCAACGCGATCCAGAACGGGATGCGCAAGAAGAGCGGGCAGTACATCATGGAGGCCGAGAAGCGCGGCCATTCCGAGGACGTCTGCACCTACGTCAAGGCCGATCTCGGCATGATGGCGAAGGGCAATGTCGGCCCGGACGGAAGGCCGATCCCGGATCCCGACATCCTGCTTCTCTCGTACACGGGCTGCTTCACCTTCATGAAGTGGTTCGAGCTCTTGCGCGAGCAGTACGGCTGCGAGACCGCGATGCTGCACGTGCCCTACCAGGGCGACGGCAGGATCGACGCGAACATGCGCGACTATGTCGTCAAGCAGCTGAAGGAGGAGGTGATCCCGAAGCTGGAGCGGGTCTCCGGCGTCAAGTTCGACATCGACCGGCTGCGGGAGTATCTGCGCGAGTCCGCCAAGGCCGAGGACGACCTCGTCTGGGTGCTGGAAAGCGCCAAGAACAAGCCCTCGCCGATCGACGCGTATTTCGGCGGCTGCTACTACATCGGCCCGATCTTCACCGCCTTCCGCGGCACGCCGGACGCGACCGAGTACTACCGCCTCCTGCGCGGCGAGATCGAGGAGCGGATCCGGCTCGGCCAGGGCCCCGTGACGCCCGAAGGCGAGATGAAGACCGAGAAGTACCGGCTCGTCGTCGAAGGGCCGCCCAACTGGACCAGCTTCCGGGACTTCTGGAAGATGTTCTACGACGAGGGCGCCGTCGTCGTCGCCTCGACCTACACGAAGGTCGGCGGCACCTACGATCTCGGCTTCAGGCACGACCCCGACCGGCCGCTCGAGAGCCTCGCCGAGTACTGCCTCGGCTGCTACACGAACCGCAACCTCCCGTCCCGCATCGGGATGATCGAGAAATACGTCAACGAGTACGAGGCGGACGGACTCCTCATCAACTCGATCAAGAGCTGCAACAGCTTCTCCGCCGGCCAGCTCCTCGTGCTGCGCGAGATCGAGAAGCGCACCGGCCGGCCCGGCGCCTTCATCGAGACCGATCTCGTCGATCCCCGCTACTTCTCGCCGGCCAACGTCAAGAACCGGATGGAGAGCTACTTCCAGATGATCGAGCAGAAGCGTCAGGGCGCGCGCGGCGCCGCTGCCGCCTGAGAGAGGAGCGCATGCGGACCTTCGTCGGAATCGATCTCGGCTCGACCACCACCAAGGCCGTCCTCATGGACGAGAACATGGAGGTCCTCGGCCGCGGCATCACCAACTCGCGATCGAACTACGGAACGGCGAGCGCCGTGGCCAAGCACGAGGCGCTCGTCAACGTGCGCTTCTCGCTGCTCCGCCGCGGGATCGCGCGCCTGCCGCTCCTCGCCGGCCGCGAGGAGGCGTTTCTCGCCGACCTCGAGCGCAGCTTCCGCCTCGAGCAGTTCCTCGACCAGCTCGAGGATCTCGAGGAGACCTGCGTCGCCGCGACGCGCAGCAGCGGCCGCTTCGTCGGCCGCGAGAAGGCGGTCGCCGATGCGCTCGAGGAGACGTTCCGGCGCGTCAGGCGCGAGGCGCCGGCGCTGTTCGAGCCGGGAGCGCGGCGCAAATCCGACTTCTTCCGCGACATCGCCGGCTCGCTTTTCATGGGGCATGCCGAGGCGGTCGCGAAGGAGGCGGGGCTGCCCTACGACCTCCTCCTCAACGTCTACGACAAGTCGATCATCGAGGTCGAGAACCGGCCGCCCGCGGACGACATCGCGCCGAAGTTCTTGCGCGCTCTCGACAGGCTCGTCGGGGGCTCGGACCTCGCCGCCGCCGAGGCGCTGAAGGCGCCGGTGCGCGAGGCGCTCGAGATCCCGCTCGAGGAGACCTATCTCGTCGGCACGGGCTACGGCCGCGTGACGCTTCCCTTCTCGAAGGAGCACATCCGCTCCGAGATCCTCTGCCACGGGCTCGGCGCGCACATCATGTATCCCGAGACGCGGACGGTCCTCGACATCGGCGGCCAGGACACGAAGGCGATCCAGGTCGACAAGCAGGGCATCGTCGAGAACTTCCAGATGAACGACCGCTGCGCCGCAGGCTGCGGGCGGTATCTCGGCTACATCGCGGACGAGATGAACATGGGTCTCCACGAGCTGGGGCCGATGGCGATGAAGGCGACCCGTACGGTCCGCATCAACTCGACCTGCACCGTCTTCGCCGGCGCCGAGCTGCGCGACCGGCTGGCGCTCGGCGAGAAGCGTGAGGACATCATGGCGGGGCTCCACCGCGCGATCATCCTGCGCGCGATGTCGATCCTCTCGCGCTCGGGCGGGGTGCAGGACCAGTTCACCTTCACCGGCGGCGTCGCCAAGAACGAGGCCGCCGTGCGGGAGCTCAAGAACCTCATCCGCGAGAACTACGGCGAGCGCGTCATCAACATCAACCCGGACTCGATCTACACCGGCGCGCTCGGCGCCGCCGCCTTCGCCCGCCGCGCCGTGGAGAACTGACATGACCATCACCGCAGGCATCGACGTCGGAACAGGCGCGGTCAAGACCGTGCTCTTCGAGGTGAACGGGGAGGAGACGCGCTGGCTCGGCAAGCGCACCGACCGGGTACGGCAGCGCGACCCGCTGCAGCTCGCGACCCAGGCCTACCACGAGCTCCTCGAGGAGGCGCGCCTCGCCCCGGCGGAGGTCGATTACGTCGCGACCACCGGCGAGGGCGAGAGTCTCGAGTTCCACACCGGACACTTCTACTCCATGACGACGCATGCGCGCGGCGCGATCTATCTCGAGCCCTCGTGCCGCGCCGTGCTCGACGTCGGCGCGCTGCACGGCCGCGCGATCCGCATCGACGAGCGCGGCAAGGTGCTTTCCTACAAGATGACGAGCCAGTGCGCCTCGGGCTCCGGCCAGTTCCTCGAGAACATCGCGCGCTATCTCGGCATCGCGCAGGACGAGATCGGCAAGCTCTCGCAGCAGGCCGACAAGCCGGAGAAGGTGAGCGGGATTTGCGCGGTCCTCGCCGAGACCGACGTCATCAACATGGTGTCGCGCGGCATCTCGGCGCCGAACATCCTCAAGGGCATCCACGCCTCGATGGCGGACCGGCTGACGAAGCTGCTCAAGACCATCGGCAGCTTCGAGGGCACCGTGATGATGACCGGCGGGCTCGCGCTCGACGAAGGGCTCGTCGTCGCGATGCGCGAATCGATGGTCAAGGAGAAGGTGAGCTTCCCGGTCGAGAGCCATCCCGATTCGATCTATGCCGGCGCCATCGGCGCGGCGCTCTGGGGCGCCTTCCGCCACGAGAGGCTCGCGCAGCTTCGGCAGCAGGCGCAGGCCGCCTGACGCGCAAGGAAAGGAGTATCCGACGATGGCCCTGATGATCGGCGAGGACTGCACCAGCTGCGATGCTTGCCGCCCGGTCTGCCCCAACGAAGCGATTTCCGCCGGCGATCCGATCTACGTGATCGACCCGCTGCGCTGCACCGAATGCGTCGGCGCCGAGGACGAGCCGCAATGCAAGCTCGTCTGCCCGGCCGACTGCATCTTCCCGAATCCCGATTTCGTCGAGAGCCGCGAGGAGCTGCTCGCCAAGTATCAGAATCTCCACGGCTGACCGGCGGAGCAGGAAAACGGGGTGCTCGCGAGGACGCGACCCGGCGCGACAACCCCCTTTCGGGCAATCGCCCCCGTTTTTTCGACGCGCGACGATTTCCGGTTGCGAGGCGTTAGTGTTGCCGATCCCAATCGAGGAGTGTCCGAGATGCGCAGATCGGTGATCGCCCTGTTGTCGCTCGCGCTCTTGTCGCTCGGCGCCTGCAACACTGCGGAGGGGATGGGACAGGATCTCTCGGCCGCAGGGCGCGGAATAACCGGCATGTTCGGCGGCTCTGACCAGCCGACGGAGCAGCCGAAGCGCTAAGGGCGTCCCCTGCCGGGGAGACGGGACGCGGCGCTTCCGTTGCGATCGGCTGCCGCGACTTTGCGCCTCCGCGGCTGACGAGCCTCCAAGTCCGCCGCCCGACTGCCTTACCGGACGACGGGCGCCTCGATCGGCCGTGCCGCCGCGAGGCGTTGCGAAGGAGCGAAGCCGCAGCGCTTCAGGAAGGCGATGAGGCCGAGGTCGTCCCAATTAACCTCGGTGCGGACCCGCTCGACCCCGAGCGCGCCGAGATTGGCGAGAAGCTGGGAGAGGAGCGCCGTTCCGATCGACCGGTTCTTGTAGGCGGGATCGACCCCGATCGTGTCGAGCACCGCTTCCGGACGGGTCTCCCCGAACTCGCCGAAGTCGACCCGCGCCATGACGAAGCCCACGACGCGGCCGTCGAGCTCCGTCACGAGGGAGACGCGCACGCCCGACTCGGTGAGCGCCTCCTGCGCCTTGCGCATGTAGTAGGCGCTGCGCTCGCGCCCGGTGAGCCGACGGTCGAGGCCGATGATCGCCGGCACGTCCGTCTCGCGCATTGAGCGGACCGGAATGCGGTCGCGGGAGAGGGCCTCGTAGTCGTCGGCGCAGGGGTCGCTGAAATCGAGCTCGGTCATCGCGCTCTCCTCAGAAGAGGACGGGCCGGGTCGGCCGCTCCAGCACCAGGCGGGGCGCCAGCGCGAAGCCCGAATCGGCGAGGAAGCGGAGGAGCTCGCGCTCGCTCCAGCCGGCCTGGCTGCGCAGCTCGCGGACGCCGCGGCCGCGCAGGATCGGCTCGAGCTCGGCAAGGAGCCTCCGGCCGATCCCCGCACGGCGCGCCGCCGGCGCGACTGCGATCGCGTCCAGCATCGCGACCGGGTGCGCGCCGCCGAACTCCCCGTCGAGAATCTGCGCGAAGGCGAAACCGAGAAGCGCGCCGTCGCGGTCGGCGCCGAGCGCGACGAAGGCGTGCGGGTCGCGCCGCATCGCTGCGAACCGCTTCTCGTAGAAGCCGCGGCGCGATTCGCCGGAAGCAGCGCGGTCGGTCGCGACCACGTCGTCGAGGTCATGCGCGTGAAGCTGGCGGATGCGGCAGGAGGCGTGCATAGGCTTTCCTCCTCAGCGGCGCATGAGGAATTCCTCGGTGAGGCGCGCGTCGTCCTCGTCTTCGAGCACGTCGTCGAGGAGCGCCAGAAGCGAGAGCTCCTCCTTCTGCACATGCGAGACGAGGCGCTCTATCAGCTCCGCGGAAAGCCGGTGGAACTCGGCCCAGACCTCCGGCGCGAAGCCGTCGCGCCGGCCTTCCGTCGCAAGTGCCGAAACCCGCTCGCCGAGGGGGAGGATCGCCGCGTGCTCCTCGGCAAGGAGCTCGCCGATGTCGCCTTCCCCGCGGCTCGCCAGGACGGGAAAGAGGACCTCCTCCTCGAAGTCGAAATGGGGCGTCATCTCCGCCGAGAGCGCGCTCGCCACTTGGCCCAGGACGGCGGCGACGTCGGGATCGGCAGCTTCCGGCGGCTGCTTCAGCCGATAGCGGCCGAGAAGGCCTTCGAGCTTCTCGAGCGCCGACATGGTCGCGACATGCTCGTCGTGGAGAAGGTTGGGAATGCGGCGGCCGAACTGCATGGACGCTCCTCGCCGGGGTTTGTCGTGCCGGCTGTCTATTACGGTAAAAAGGTACCTAAATACCGAAAATTGGGCAAGCGAAATCCCTGCGGAATCGGCTTGTCTTGGGGCAGACGAGACTGGCGAAGTCGCGTTGTGCGTCTCTCATCGGCCGAGCAGGCCCCGTCCCTCGGGGGTGATCATCTCCGGCGTCCAGGGCGGGTCGAACGTCACCTCGACGTCGACGTTCGGATGCAGCGCGCAGAGCGTCTCCTCGACGTTCGCTACCAGCATCGGTCCTGCCGGACAGGCCTCTGTGGTGAAGGTCATCGTCACCTTGAGCGCGCCGTCCTCCTCGCGCAGATCGTAGACGAGCCCCAGGTCGACGATGTTGAGCCCCACTTCGGGGTCGATCACCTGCCGCAGCGCATCGCGCGCCCGGTCGACGACGTCGCTCACGACGCGAGCGCTCCGAGCCCGCCCATCCGGCGCACGACCCCGATGGCGAACCAGGCGAAGGCGAGCGCCCCCGCGACTCCGAGCACGCTTCCGGTCGCGACCAGCGCCGGCGTGTCGAGCAGGATCCCTGCGCCGACCGCCGTCAGAGCGAGGCCGTGCGCGACCGCGTGCACCTGGAGCGGCTTCTCGAGCGTGAGCTCGGAGACGAGCGGCGGCTTGCCGCCGGGGCGGGTCGCATGCATCGAGCCGAGAAACGGCATGATTCGCTGCAGGATACCGAGGACGAAGGTGAGCAGCCAGCCGAAGAGCGCGAGGAAGCCGAAGAAGGTCGCCCCGTTCGGAATGGGCGCGCCGGCGGCGAGCGCCGCACCGACCACGAGGCTCGCCGGCAGGAGCACCCAGGCGCCGCGCACCAGGATGAAGGAGAGGCCGAGCCGCCTGCGCATGCGGCGCGTCAGCGACCGGCGCAGCGCTTCGAAATGGAGGAGGGTGGCGAGGAGCCCGGCCAGCGCGCCCGAAAAGAGGAGCATCGGGCTCGCCGCGAAGGCGCCCGCGACCGCGAGGAGGATGCCCGCCGACGCGGCCGCGAGCGCACCGTAGCCGAGCGGCGCCGACGGCGCCGGCGAGAGCGCGAACATCGGAACCAGCACGTAGCTGAAGCCGAGCGCGAGCATCCCCATAAAGCCGAAGGCGCCGAGGATGAAATGCGCGAGCGCGGTACGGGCGTGGTCGATGCCCCAGAAGTGGTGGTAGTCGGCGGCGAGCACGAAACCGATCGTGGCGACGAGAACGAGCGCGACGAGCGCCGCCCGCCCATGCGCGACGACGACTCCCATTCCTTTCACCCGCCAGAGGTTGTGCGCGACGAGCCCGGCGAAAAGGAGGAGGCCGAGCGTCGCGAGCAGCGCGCCCGCGGCGAGAAGATAAATTGCGCGCGTCGCCATCGCGATCACGACGAGCGCGACCCCGGGGATGAAGAGCCACGAGGTGAGACGCATGGCGCCCTGCGAGGCCATCGGCTGCTTCGTCGCGACGGGAAGAAGCTGGAAGGCCGCTCCGATCGCCGTCATCGCGAGCATGCCGAGCGTCAAGAGATGCACGGCGGCGAGCGGCGTTCCGAGCCCGCCGACGTAGCGCGGCACGTCGGCCGCTCCGGCGAAGAGCGCGATCCAGAGGAGGACGTGCGCGGTCGCCGCCGCCGCGAAGAAGCGGAACGGGATCGAGGCGGGCAGAAGCCGGCTCTTCGCCCCGCCGAGAAAGCTTGCCGCGGCGAGGCTCACTGGCCGCTCCGCGTGATCCGGAGCCGCACCTCTCCGGCATCGGCCGGCTGGAGCTCGTGACGCCAGCCGCGCTCGGCGAGCTCGGGATAGAGGAAGACGGGCTCGCGCTCGTGATGGACGACGACGGCGCCCGATTCCACGGCGCCGCTCTCAAGGAGCTTCAGGATGGCGAGCATCGGCTGCGGCGGCTCGAGGCCGCGCACGTCGATGTGAAGCCCTTCCTCGTCGCGCCACTGCCTCGGCCGGTCCGTGCCGGTGGCGGCGGGCTCGGGCGCCGCTTTCGGCGCGTCCTCGTGACGCCGGCGGAACCAGACCCGCCAGTGGTCGGGGGCGAGCGCGCGCCGATAGGAATCGAAGCCTTTGTTGCCGAGCACGCGGCGCAGGGGCGCCGGATCGAAGGGCGCATCGAGGACGAGAAGCCCGCCCGGCGGGACGGTCGCGGCAAGACGCATGATCGGCCCCAGCGGCTCGCCGCCCTCGGCGAGGATCGGGCGGACGTCGATCGCGACGCGGTCGTGAAGGTCTTCGTTCTCGACCCAGAGCGGCGCCTTCTCGTCGTCCGGCGCGACGGCCGCCGTCGGTGCCGGGGCGGCTTCGGCCAGCGCGCCGTTCGCGGCGGCGAGCACGACCTCGATGTCGACCCCTGCCACCTTGGCCGCCTCCCGAAACGTCACGAGACGGGCCATTACCTTCCGGAGCAGCGGGTTGCGCAGCTTCTCGAAGGCGGGATGGATCCTCGCCAAACGCTCGATCACTGCCGGATCGGCCGCGATAGCTTCGGCGACGACGGTCTCTGCGGTGAAGCGCATCGTCATCGGCGAATTGTGATCCGGCGACGATGCGCCGCACGTTGCGCTACGTCAAACCGACAAGTTGCCGCAAGAGACGGCGCGCGAGCGAGGCCGCGACGCGCCGACGGTAATGCGCCGGCAGCATCGTCGTGCGCATCGGCGATACCTGCTTCTGCACGAGACGGTCGAGGCGCTGCAGCGCAGCACTATCCGGCGGGCGGCCGACGAGCTCCTCGGTCCCGGAGAGGAGGAAGGGCCGCGAGCTGGTGCCGGTGAGGGCGACCGCGAGTTGCTCGATGCGGCCCTCCTGTTGCACGAGAGAGAGCGCCACGCCGGCGAGCGGGAAGTCGATCGCGCCGCGCAGCCGCGCCTTGGCGTAGGCGCTGCGTCGCCCGTGCCGGGCCGGCACTTCCACCGCGACCACGATCTCGTCGGCCGCCAGCGTCAGATGCCGCGCGCCGTCCTCGGCGTAGAGCGCGGCGAGCGGGGTTCGGCGGCGCCCCGAAGGGCCCGCGATCTCGGCCTCGGCGCCGAGGACGAGAAGCGCCGGCGCAAGCTCGCCGCTGTAGGCGGCGTGGCAGCGTCGGCCGGTCGGCGCCACGTGACAGATCGCGCCGCCGCGCTTCAGGCAGTATTCGTTGCTGGCGCGCCACCATTCGCTCTGGTTGTAGAACAGGCAGCGCGTGTCGAGGCAGAGATTGCCGCCGACGGTGCCGGCAGCGCGATGGGTGGGGCCGGCGATGGCGCGCGCCGCCTCCGCGAGCGCGGCGTAGTCGCGCGCCACCGACGCGTCGTCGGCAAGGCGGGCGAGCGTGACGCCGGCGCCGATGCGCAGCCCTCGGGCGCTTTGCTCGAGCACCTGCAGCTCGGCGACGCCGCCGAGATCGACGAGCACGGACGGCGCCTCGAGCCCGCGCCTCAGATTGGGCACGAGATCGGTGCCGCCGGCGAGCGGACGGCCGCCGGGGCGGCGGGCGAGCGCGCGGACGGCTTCCTCGGCCGTCGCAGGTGCGACGAGGTCGAGATCGGGATGGCGCAGGCTCATGTCATGCCGCGGCGGTCGCGGCGGCGATGCGCGCCGCGCGCTGGCGCTTGGCGAGCGCCTCCAAAATCTTGTCGGGCGTGATCGGCAGGGTCTCGAACCGCACGCCGATCGCGTCCGCGATCGCGTTGGCGACTGCCGGAAGGAAGCCCGAAAGCGAGCCCTCTCCTGCCTCCTTGGCGCCGAAGGGGCCGTTCGGGTCGAGGCTCTCGACGATGTGGACTTCGATCGGCGGCGAATCCGCGATCGTCGGCACGCGGTATTCGAGAAGGCTCGCGTGCATCGGCAGGCCTTTCTCGTACCGGGTCTCCTCGAACAGCGCCTGTCCCATGCCCATCCAGACCGAGCCCTGGACCTGGCCCTCGACCGCGAGCGGGTTGATGGCGAAGCCGCAATCGTGCGCGACCCAGACCTTCTCGACCTTGACCATTCCGGTGTCTTCGTCGACCGCCACCTCGACCACCTGGGCGGCGTAGCTGAACCCCATGGTCGATCCGACCGCGCCGCCCCGGTGCTTGCCGCCCTGGTATTCCGTCGGCACGGTGAAAGTGCCGCGCACCGTGATCGTGCCGCCGCCCGCGAGCGCGGCGGCGACGATCTCCTCGTAGGGAAGGCCGGGATGCTGGCCGCCGGGGATGCGGAAGACCTCGCCGCATTCGACCTCGTCCGGCCGCGCGTCGAGCTTCTTCGCGGCGGCCGCGACGAGCGCCTCCTTCAACCGGTTGGCGGCGTCGATCGCCGCGTTGCCGACCATGAAGGTGACGCGCGAGGAGTAGGAGCCGTTGTCCTTCGGCGTCACGTCGCTGTCGTTCGCGACGACGCGCAGACGGCGCATGTCGAGGCCGAGCACTTCGGCGACCGCCTGGACGAGCATGGTCGAGGAGCCCTGGCCGATATCGGCCGCCCCGGTGAGGATGGTGACGCCGCCGTCGAAGTCGAGCTTGAGGTTCACGACCGCATGCGGCTCCCCGGTCCAGTGGACCGGCTTGGCGGCGCCGCTGACGTAGTGCGACGCGGCGATCCCGAGGCCTCGCCCGCGCGGGAGCCGCCCTTTCCGCTCGCGCCAGAGGCTCGCCTTCTCGACCTTGTCGAGGCATTCGCCGAGGCCGCAGGAATTGACGATGATGCCGTTCGCCGTCGTGAGCGGCGGGGCGAGAAGATTGGCGCGGCGGACCTCGAACGGATCGAGGCCGAGCGCCTCGGCCATCTCGTCGAGAAGGCATTCGAAGGCATGGCGCACGTCGACCGTCCCGTGACCGCGCATCGCGCCGCAGGGCGGGGTGTTCGTGTAGACGCGATAGCCGTCGTACTTCACCGCGGGGATCGCGTAGATCCCGTGGAGGAGGCTGCCGGCATAGAGGATCGTGACGATGCCGTAGCCCGAGTACGCGCCGCCGCGCTGCACGACCTCGCAATCGGCGGCGGTGATGCGGCCGTCGCGCGCGAGGCCGAGCTTCAAGCGGATCTCCGTCTCGGGGCGGCCGCGATGGGTGATGAACGTCTCCTCGCGCGTCAGCTCCATCCGCACCGTTCCGCGCGCCGCGCGGGCGAGAAGCGCCGTTATGATCTCGAAGTTGAGCGTCTCCGTGCGCGCGCCGAAGCCGCCGCCGACGAAGGGCTTCACGACGCGGATCTGCCCCATCTCGAGATCGAGGCAGCGCGCCAGCATCAGGTGCACGTAGTAGGGCACCTGGGTGACGCTCCAGAAGGAGAGGCGCTGCCGCTCCTCGTCCCAGCTCGCGCGGGCGGCGTGCGGCTCCATCTGCGCGTGGTTGACCTCGGCACAGTGAAAGCGCTTCTCGTGCACGAGCGCGGCCGCGGCGAAGCCGGCATCGACGTCGCCGAAGACGTGGTGGACCTCGCGCACGATGTTGTCGGGGCGGTCGGGGTGGAGCGGCGGCGCTCCCGGCGCCCGCGCCTCGGCCGCGCTGAAGACGGCGGGAAGGACGCGGTATTCGACCCGGATGAGGGCGAGGGCCGTTTCGGCCGCGGCCGCGTCGACCGCGGCGATGGCCGCGACCGGCTCGCCCCGGTAGCGCACCCTCTCCCGCGCGAGAGGATACTCGTTCATCGCGATCGGCAGGACGCCGTAGGTCTTGTCGCAATCGGCGCCGGTGACGACGGCCCTTACGCCCGGATAGCGGGCGGCGGCGGAGACGTCGATCGCGACGATCTCGGCATGGGCGTGCGGGCTTCTCAGGATGCGGCCGACGAGCGTCTCCGCGCCGTCGTCGAGATCCGCGGTGTAGCGCGCCCGGCCAGTCACCTTCTCGATGCCGTCGACGAGGGGCGTCGGCTTGCCTGCGGTGCGCCTCACGGCGAGGCCTCGGCCGGCGCCGCGGCCGCCTTCACCGCCTCGATGATCTTCACGTAGCCGGTGCAGCGGCAGAGATTGCCGGCGAGCGCATCGCGGATCTCTTGCTCGCCCGGGGCGGGGTTGCGGCGCAGCAGCGCCTCGGCGGCCATGATCATGCCGGGCGTGCAGAAGCCGCATTGCGCGCCGAGCTTCTCGTGGAACGCGCGCTGGAGGCGCGAGAGGCGGCCGTTCGCCCCCGCGCCTTCGATCGTCTCGACCTGCGCGCCCTCGCAGCGCACGGCGAGGGTGAGGCACGCCAGCCGCGGCACCCCGTCGACCAGCACCGTGCAGGCGCCGCATTCGCCACCGTCGCAGCCGCGCTTCGTCCCGGTGAGGCCAGCGGTCTCGCGGAGATAGTCGAGGAGGAGCGTGCCGGCGCCGACCGCGTCGGTGCGTGCGCGGCCGTTGAGGACGAGGCCGAGAAGGCGTTTCATGGGGCGCTCCATAAATCGGTATGACAGTACCGAATTACCGATTTTTCCGCAACCGGCTCGACGCGTCCGACCGGCTCGCCTAGACGCCGAGATGCCGGGCGAGGAGCGCGGGGTCGGCGGCGAGCTCGGCCGGCCTGCCGGAGAAGACGACGCGTCCCTTCGCGAGAATGACGCTCTTGTCCGCGATCTCGCCGAGCGTGCGGAAGTCCTTGTCGACGACGATGGTGGCGACGCCCGCTTCCTTGATGCGCCGGATCACCGACCAGATCTCGCGCCGGATGAGCGGCGCCAGCCCCTCCGTCGCCTCGTCGAGAAGGACGAGGTCGGGATTCGTCATGAGCGCCCGGCCGATGGTCAGCATCTGCTGCTCGCCGCCCGAGAGCTGCGTCCCGAAGTGGGAGATCCGCTGCGCGAGGCGCGGGAAGAGCTCGAGCACGCGGTCGAGCGTCCAGTCCTGGCGGCCGTCGTGACCCGGCCGTGCCGCCATCACGAGATGCTCGCGGACGGTGAGCGTCGGGAACATGCCGCGGCCCTCGGGCACGAGCGCGAGCCCGGCGCGGGCGATCCGGTGCGGCGCCATGCCGGTCACGGTGCGGCCGCGCACCCGGATCTCGCCGCGGCGGGGCGGCGTCAGGCCGAAGATCGAGCGCAGCGTCGTCGTCTTGCCCATCCCGTTCCGCCCCATGAGGGCGAGAGTCTCCCCGGCGGCGAGCGAGAACGCGACGTCGTGCAGGACGTGGCTCTGGCCGTAGTAGGTGTGAAGGCCTTTCACCTCGAGCAGAGGAGCGGTCGTCATGCCGCTTCCTCCTCGCGGCCGAGATAGGCCTCCTGCACCGCGCTGCTGGCGCGGATCGCGTCGGGCGAGCCCGTCTCGAGCACCTCGCCATTGACCATGACGGTGATCTGCTCGGAGATCGCGAAGACCGCGTCCATGTCGTGCTCGACGAGGATGAGCGTGTGCGTCTTCGCGAGGCTTCGGAGAAGCTCGACGACGCGCCACGATTCTTCCGGACCCATCCCGGCGAGCGGCTCGTCGAGGAGCAGGATTTCCGGCTCGCTCGCCAGGAGCATCGCGAGCTCCAGCTGGCGCTGCTCGCCGTAGCTCAAGGACGCGGCCGGCGTTTCCGCACGTGCGGCGAGGCCGCAAACTTCGAGCGCGCGATCGGCCGCCTCGCCGATCGCCGGGTAGCGCCGCGCCGGGCGGAAGAAGCGCATCGAGCTCGGCAGGCGCGCCTGCGCGCCGAGCCAGCAATTCTGGCGGCAGGTGAATTGCGGGAAGATGTTCGTCCGCTGGAAGCTCCGCCCGAGCCCCTGCCGCGCGATGCGGTGCGCCGGAAACCCGGTGACGTCGCGCCCGCGCAGGAGAATGCGGCCGCTCGTCGGCGGCAGCTCGCCGGAGAGAAGATTGATGAGCGTCGTCTTGCCGGCCCCGTTCGGGCCGATCACCGCGTGGACGCGCCCCGCTTCGAAGGAAAGCGCGACGTTGTTGACCGCCGCGAGGCCTTGGAAGCGCTTCGAGAGCGCCTCGGTCGCGAGGATCGGCTCAGCCACGGCGGCGCGTCCCGCTTAACGACGGCGAGGGAAACGGGGCGGCGGGGCGAGGGCGAAAGGAGCTCGAGGACGGCACGGGCGCGAATCGGCAGAAAGTGTCGGAGGCGCGATCCTTCCATCCGGATTGCGCGAAGTCCAGCCGTCGGATCGGACCGAGACGGGCCTTCACGCCCGCATCACGCGGTCTCTCGCGCCGCCGCCGCGCGCAGCTTGTAGCGCTGGATCTTGCCGGTCGCGGTCTTGGGCAGCTCGGGCAGGAACCGCACCCAGCGCGGGTATTTGTAAGGAGCGAGCCGGCTCTTGCAGTGCTGCAGGAGCTCGGCCGCGAGCGCCTCGCCCGCCTCGCGCGGGTCCTTCAGCACGACATGCGCCTCCGGCTTCACCAGGCCGTCGGCATCGGCGCGCCCGACGACCGCGGCTTCGAGCACTTTCGGGTGCTCGACGAGGCTCGCTTCGATCTCGAAGGGCGAGCACCAGATGCCGCCGACCTTCAGCATGTCGTCGCTGCGGCCCTGGTAGAAATAGTAGCCCTCGCCGTCGCGCACGTAGGTGTCGCCGGTGTCGAGCCAGCCGCCCTCGAGCATGGTGCGGGCGGTGCGCTCGGGATTGTTCCAGTAGCAGCGGGCGGTCGAGCCGCCGGCGATGAGGAGGCGCCCGCTCTCGCCTTCCGGCACGTCGTCTCCCTCCTCGTCGACGATGCGCGCGCGATAGCCGGCGATGACGCGGCCGCTCGAGCCCGGCTTCGCGTCGCCGGGCCGGTTCGAGATGAACATGTGGAGCGCCTCCGTCGAGCCGATCCCGTCGAGGATCGTCGTCCCGGTCGCCTCGCGCCAGCGCTTCAGGATCTCGGCGGGAAGCGCCTCGCCGGCCGACACGCACCAGCGGACCGAGGAGAAGTCCGCCCGCGCCGCCTCGAGCGCCTTCAGATGCGCGGCGTAGAGCGTCGGCACGCCGAAATAGAGCGTCGGCCGGAAGCGGGCGAGAATGTCGAACGTGATCGCCGGCGCCGGGCGCGCGTCGCTCAGGATTGTCGTCGCGCCGGCCCAGAGCGGGAAGGTCATCGCGTTGCCGAGGCCGTAGGCGAAGAAGAGCTTCGCCTCGGAGAAGACGACATCGTCCTCGCGCACGCCGAGCCAGTCGGCGCCGTAGCGCTGGCTCGTCACCACCATGTCGCGGTGCCGGTGGACGGCCCCCTTGGGACGCCCCGTCGAGCCCGAGGAGTAGAGCCAGAAGCAGTCGTCCTCGGCGCTCGCCGGCGCGGGGTCGAGCGAGGGCGAAGCGGCAGCGAGGAGGTCTTGCAGGACTCGTTCGTCGAGTCGGAGCGCGCGCATTGCGGCGCCCGCGCGTTCGAGCGCCGGCTCGACCTCGCTTGCGTATTCCGGCGAGTAGGCGAGGGCACTGCAGCCCGAGTCGGCGATCATGTAGGCGTAGTCGCCGGCGCGCAGCAGCGTGTTGAGCGGCACCGGCACGATCCCGACCTTGATCGCGCCCCAGAAGAGATAGAAGAACGCCGGGCAGTCCTTGACGACGAGAAGCACGCGGTCGCCGCGCCGGAGCCCCTTCGCGAGAAGCGCGTTACCGCACCGGTTCACGTTCTCGGCGAGCGCGGCGTAGGTGACGCGCTCGCCGCCCGTCGTCAGGATCGCCGTCTTCTCGCCGCGCCCTTCCGCGACATGGCGGTCGATGAACGGCACGGCGACGTTGAAATGCGGCGAGAAGCGCAAGCCGACCGGCGTCGTCGTCCGATCGAGCTCGACCGTGTTCTCGCGCATCCCGCCGCGGCCTCAGGCGAAGCGGACGTACTCGAAATCGACCGGCTTTCCGTTGATTCCGGTCGCGGGCGGCGCCAGCCAGTTCGCCATCTTGCCGGGCTCGGTGATGGCGCCGGTCATGAGCGAGCGGACATAGGCGCGGTCTTCCTCGGTCGGCAGCCATTCCCCGTGCCGGCGCGTCCACTCGGCCTCGCCGACGAGCCGGCCCTCCGGCGTCGCCTGCACCGAGGCGAAGGTGCCGACGCGGCGGTTGAAGGCGCGGTGCGGCAGCGTGAGGCGGAACGGGAGCTCGTGCTTGGCGATGACGCGGTTCCAGCGCTCGACGCCCCTGGCGCAGTCGCGGATGTAGTCGTCGCGCAGCCGCTCGTTGATCGCGGCGAGCGCCGGGGCCTCGCGCATCCGGATCCCGTCGCCGTCGACCTCGGCCACCGGGTAGGCGGCGTCGAGGAGCCGGTGGTCGTCGTCGATCCGCGTCTCCTCGAAGCGCCCCTTGAGCCCGGCGGTGTAGTAGTTCGCCGCGTTCGTCGAGAGTTCCTGGCCGAAGAGGTCGAGCGACACGCTGAAGTGGAAGTTGAGGTACTTCTGGATCGTCGGCAGGTCGATGCCGCCCCAGGCGCGCACGTCGTCGGTCCGGTGCTCGCGCATGATCTGGCAGGCGCGCTCTATGACGCGCGCGACGCCCTGCTCGCCGACGAACATGTGGTGCGCCTCCTCGGTCAGCATGAAGCGGCACGAGCGCGCGAGCGGGTCGAAGCCCGATTCGGCGAGCGCGGCGAGCTGGTACTTGCCGTCGCGGTCGGTGAAGAAGGTGAACATGAAGAAGGAGAGCCAGTCGGGCGTCTCCTCGTTGAAGGCGCCGAGGATGCGCGGCTTGTCGGGGTCGCCCGCGTGCCGCTCCAGCATCGCTTCGGCCTCCTCGCGCCCGTCCCGGCCGAAATGCGCATGGAGGAGGTAGACCATCGCCCAGAGGTGCCGGCCCTCCTCGACGTTGACCTGGAAGAGGTTGCGCAGGTCGTAGAGCGAGGGGCAGGTGCGGCCGAGGTGACGCTGCTGCTCGACCGAGGCGGGCTCCGTGTCGCCTTGCGTGACGATGAGCCGCCGCAGCGCCGTGCGATGCTCGCCCGGGACCTCCTGCCAGGCCTTCTCGCCCTTGTGGGCGCCGAACGCGATACGCCGGTCGGGCTCGGGCTTGGCGAGGAAGATGCCCCAGCGGTACTCGGGCATCTTCACGTAGTCGAAATGCGCCCAGCCCTTGGCGTCGACGCTGATCGCGGTGCGCAGATAGACGTCGAGGGACTGGGTGCCCTCAGGCCCCATCTCGCGCCACCATTCGAGATAGCGCGGCTGCCAGGATTCGAGCGCTCGCAAGAGCCGGCGGTCGGCGGCGAGATCGACGTTGTTCGGAATGCGTTCGTTGATGTCGACCTGCATCGGCGGCTCCTCCCAGGAATGCGGCAAATCGGTACGTAAATACGTGTTTACAAGATAGGCCCCGCTCGGGCACGCTGTAAAGGCCGGCCAATCGCGAGGAGCGTCGCGGAAGGCCGGAACGGAGGCGGCATGGCGGAAGGGAGCACCGAGCGGCCGCGGCGGCTCGAGGCCGCGCGCGGCAGGACGCGGCCCGAGCGCATCGTCGAGGTGCGCCCGGTGCGGGCCGAGGATCTGCCGCACGTGATCCGGCTCGACCGCCGCAACACCGGGACCGAGAAGCGCGACTACTGGCGCGACCTCTTCGAGCGCTACACGCGGGCGGAGAGAAACCGCTTCTTCCTTGTCGCCGAGCGCAACGGGCGCTTCGTCGGCTTCATCATCGGCGAGGTGCGGGCCTGGGAGTTCGGCTCGCCGCCCTGCGGCTGGGTCTTCGCGATCGGCGTCGAGCCGGAGATGCGCGTGAGCTCGGTCGGCTCGCGCCTCATGGACGAGATCTGCGAGCGCTTCAAGTCGGCCGGCGTCGCCAAGGTGCGCACGATGCTCGCGCGGGACGACCAGCTCGTGATGTCGTTCTTCCGCAGCCAAGGCATGATGGCAGGGCCCTTCATACAGCTCGAGAAATCGCTAGATTGAGCCTGCCCGGCACGACGGGCGCACGGGGAAAGGCACGGCGGGGCGAATGAGGCTGCAGAAAGCGACACGGTTCGGGCTCTACGCCGTCCTCGAGCTGGCGCTCGATCCGACCCGGCAGCTCTCGGCGGCGGAGATCGCCGCCAAGTACGGCATCTCGAGCAACCACCTCGCCAAGGTGTTGCGCGACCTCGGCCGCGCCGGGCTCGTCGAGTCGGTGCGCGGCGCGGGCGGCGGCTACCGCTTCGTCGGCAACGCCAAGCGCGTGACGCTGCTCGACGTCATCGAGCTCTTCGAGGACATGCGCCCCACCTCGGCGGGCTCCGGCGAGCTCGGCGAGGCGACCGAGGTCGGCGCGGCGCTCCACAGCGTCTTGGTCGAGATCGACGAGATCGCGCGCGCCACGCTCGCCTCGGTCACGATCGAGACGCTCATCAAGCTGATGAAGCGCAAGGAGCAGCGCGAGGAGAAGGATCCCCAGCCGGCCAAGGCCGGCGCGGCGCGGCGCTGAGCGAAGGGGCTGCCAGCGTCGGTTGTCATTCCGGCGATCGTCACCCTCGACGGGGGAGGGGAAAGCGCGCTGCGACAATTCTTCGCGCGAAATAGGTAAAGCGGTACCAAAATACGTACTTCCACTCCGGCCCGCGACCACGTACGCTGACTCGGCCGCGAAGACGGTAGAACAATTCGAGGGGAGGACGAAGAATGCGCAAGTTCCTGTTGCTGGCCGGCACCTCGTTCGCCTTGGCGCTCGGCGCAGGCGCGGCGGGGGCGGCCGAGCCGCCGATCAAGATCGGCGCCTTTCTGTCGGCGACGGGGCCGGCCGCCTTCCTCGGCGATCCCGAGCTGAAGACGCTCGAGATGTACGTCGAAGAGATCAACAAGTCGGGCGGCGTCATCGGCCGCAAGCTCGAGCTCGTCGCCTATGACGACGGCGGCGATGCGGAAAAGGCGCGCACCTTCGCCAAGCGCCTCATCGAGCAGGACCAGGTCGACGTCATCGTCGGCGGCACCACGACCGGCACCACGATGGCGGTGGTGCCCCTGGTCGAGCAGGCGCGGGTGCCCCTCGTATCGCTCGCCGGCGCGGTGGTCATCATCGAGCCGGTGAAGAAGTGGGTGTTCAAGACGCCGCACACCGACCGCATGGCCTGCGAGAAGATCTTCACCGACATGAAGGCGCGCGGCTTCACGAAGATCGGCATGATCTCGGGCAGCGGGGGCTTCGACAAGTCGATGCGGAAGGAATGCCTCGGCGTCGCGAAGAACTTCGGGATCACGATCGCGGCCGACGAGACCTACGGCGCATCCGACACCGACATGACGGCGCAGCTCACCAAGATCCGCAACGCGCAGGTCCAGGCGGTGGTGAACCCCGGCTTCGGCCAGGGCCCGGCGATCGTCACCAAGAACTACCGGCAGCTCGGCATGACGATGCCGCTCTACCAGTCGCACGGCGTCGCCTCGAAGCAGTTCATCGAGCTCGCCGGGGCGGCCGCCGAAGGCGTGCGGCTGCCGGCCGCCGCGCTCCTCGTCGCCGAGCTCCTGCCCGAGAACGACAAGCAGAAGCCGGTCGTCGTCGGCTACAAGAAGGCGTACGAGGCCCGCTACAAGGCCGAGGTCTCGACGTTCGGCGGACATGCCTACGACGGGCTCTTCATCGTCGTCGACGCGCTGAAGCGCGCCAAGACCACGGACAAGGAGAAGCTGCGGACGGCGATCGAGGAGACCAAGGGCTACATCGGCACCGCGGGCGTCGTGAACATGAGCGCGAAGGACCACATGGGGCTCGACCTCACGGCCTTCCGCATGCTCGAGATCAAGAACGGCGATTGGACCCTGGTCCAGTAGGGCCGGGAGACGCGGGGCCTGCCGCGCACCTTTCGCGCCGGGGCGGGGAAGGCGGGCGCGGCGGGCCCGGCGAGGCGACATGACGGAGCTTCTGCAGTTCGTCTTTTCGGGGCTTACCGTCGGCGCGGTCTACGCGCTCGTCGCGCTCGGCTTCTCGATCATCTACAACGCGAGCCACGTCATCAACTTCGCGCAGGGCGAGTTCGTCATGATCGGCGGCATGACGACGGTCTCGCTGATGTCGCTGGGGCTGCCGATGCCGGCGGCGATCGCGCTCGCGATCCTCGTCGGCGTCGCGGTCGGCCTCGCGCTCGAGAAGTTCGCGGTCGAGCCGGCGCGCAACGCCTCCGTCACCGCGCTCATCATCATCACGATCGGCGCCTCGATCACGCTGCGGGGGCTCGCGCAGATCGTCTGGGACAAGAACGCCCACCCGATGCCGTCCTTCTCCGGCGACGATCCGATCGTGATCGCCGGCGCGACCATCCTGCCGCAGAGCCTCTGGGTGCTCGGCGCCGCGCTCGTCATCGTCGTGGCGCTGCGCTGGTTCTTCAACGGCACGCTCCTCGGCAAGGCCATGCAGGCGGTCGCGGTGAACCGGACCGCGGCGCGGCTCGTCGGCATTCCGGTGCAGAGCATGCTGCTCCTGAGCTTCGGGCTTTCGGCGATGCTGGGCGCCGCCGCCGGAATCCTCATCGCGCCGATCACGCTCACCGCCTACGATGTCGGGATCATGATCGGGCTCAAGGGATTCGCCGCGGCGATCCTCGGCGGCCTCGGCAACGGCGCGGGCGCGGTGGCGGGCGGGCTTCTCCTCGGCGTCGCCGAGGCGCTCGGCGCCGGCTACATCTCCTCGGCCTACAAGGACGCGATCGCCTTCGTGGCGATCCTCCTCGTCCTCTTCTTCATGCCGCGCGGCCTCTTCGGCGCGGGCAGCGCCGAGCGGGTCTGAGCCGATGGCGGGCGTGCGCAGCGGCGGAACGCTGGCCCTCGCCGGCATCCTCCTCGTGCTGCCGCTGATCCTGCCCAACCGCTACTTTCTCGACGTCGCGATCCTCGTCTGCTTCAACGCCGTCGTCTGCGTCGGGCTCAACCTCCTCATCGGCTACGCCGGCCAGATCAGCCTCGGCCATGCCGGGTTCTTCGGCCTCGGCGCCTACGCCTCGGCGATCCTTTCCGGGACCTATTCCTGGCCGCCGCTCGCGGCGATGCTCGCCGGCGCCCTCGCGGTCGCGCTCCTCGCGCTCGTCGTCGGCCGGCCGATCCTCCGACTCAAGGGCCACTATCTCGCGATGGCGACGCTCGGGCTCGGCATCATCATCTCGATCGTTCTGACGACCGAGGACCGCATCACCGGCGGCCCGGACGGGATGAGCGTGCCGCCGCTCGACGTCCTCGGCTGGACGCTCTCGGGGGAGGAGAGCTGGTACTGGCTCGCCGCGGGGCTGCTCCTCCTCGTGGTCGTGCTCGCTCTCAACCTCATCGCCTCGCCGATCGGCCGCGCCTTCCGCGCGATCGGCAGCGCAGAGCTGGGCGCCGAGGTGATGGGGATCAGGAGCGCGCGCTACAAGCTGATGGCTTTCGTGATCTCGGCCGTGCTCGCGGCGCTCGCCGGCAGCCTCGCCGCCCATTACGCCGGGTTCGTCACCCCCGGCAAGGTCGGGTTCTTCCACTCGATCGAGCTCGTGACGATGGTCGTCTTCGGCGGCATGGCCTCGACCTTCGGCGCGGTGGTGGGCGCCGCCGTCCTCACCGTGCTCCCGCAGCTCCTCACCGTCTTCAAGGAATACGAGATCATCGTCTTCGGCCTCGTCCTCATGGGCACGATGGTGTTCATGCCGCGCGGCCTCGTGCCGACCCTCGCGGGGCGCTTCGGCCGGAGGGCCGGATGACGCTTCTCGCGGTCACCGGGCTCGGCAAGCGCTTTGCCGGTCTTCAGGCGGTGGACGGCGTCTCGTTCACCGTCGAGCCGGGCGAGATCTACGCCGTCATCGGCCCCAACGGCGCCGGCAAGACGACGCTCCTCAACCTCGTCACCGGCATCTACGCGCCGAGCGCGGGGCGCGTCGCGCTCGCCGGCGAGGACGTGACCGGGCTGCGCCCGCCGGATCTCGCCGCGCGCGGCCTCTCGAGGACGTTCCAGAACCTGCAGATCTTCTCCAACCTCTCCGCGGTGGAGAACGTCATGGTCGGCGCGCATCTGCGCGCCGAGAGCGGGTTCTTCTCCGCGCTCTTCCGCTGGCGCGGCTTCGAGGCGAAGGAGCGGGCGCTCCGTGCCGAGGCGGCCGAGCTCATGCGCCGTCTCGGCATCGGCGACCTCGCCGATGCGCCCGCGGCGGCGATGCCCTACGGCGCCTTGAAGCGGCTCGAGATCGCGCGCGCCCTCGCCTCGCGCCCGCGCCTCCTCCTTCTCGACGAGCCCGCCGCCGGGCTCAACCCGAGCGAGGCGCGCGAGCTCGTCGACGTCGTGCGCGGCATCGCCGCGAGCGGCGTCACGATCGTGCTCGTCGAGCACAACATGCCGCTCGTGATGGCGGTCTCCTCGCGTATCCTCGTCCTACACCACGGCCAGAAGATCGCCGAGGGCCCGCCCGAGGCGATCCGCGCCGATCGCGAGGTGATCAGGGCCTATCTTGGCGTCGGGCGGCATACCGGCGCACGCGAGCTCGAGGATGCTTGAGATCGCCGGGCTCGGCAGCCGCTACGGGCGGATCGAGGCGCTTCGCGACGTCGATCTCTCGGTCGCCGCCGGCGAGATCGTGGCGCTCGTCGGCGCGAACGGCGCCGGCAAGACGACGCTCCTCAACACGATCGCCGGCGTCCAGCCGGCGAGCGGCGGCCGCATCGTCTTCGACGGCGCCGACGTGACGCGCTTTGCGGCCGAGAGGCGGGTCGGGCTCGGCATCGTCCAGGTGCCGGAGGGAAGGCAGGTCTTCGGGAGCCTCGCGGTCGAGGACAATCTCCGCCTCGGCGCCTTCACCCGCCCGCGCGGCGAGGCGGAGGCGAGCCTCGAGGAGGTCTACGAGCGCTTCCCGGTGCTGCGCGAACGGCGCCGTTCGCCCGCGGGGGCGCTTTCCGGCGGCCAGCAGCAGATGCTCGCGATCGGCCGCGGGCTGATGGCCCGGCCGCGCCTTCTCCTCCTCGACGAGCCGAGCATGGGCCTCTCGCCGATCCTCGTCGACGAGATCTTCGACGCGGTGCTGAACCTGCGCCGCGACGGCACCACGATTCTCCTCGTCGAGCAGAACGCGTCGGCCGCGCTCGCCGTCGCCGATCGCGGCTACGTGCTCGAGACTGGGCAGATCGTCCTCACCGGCCCCGGTCCCGAGCTGCTTCGCGACGAGCGGGTGAAGAGCTCCTATCTCGGCGCCTGAGCCGGCCGCCGCGCGCCGTTCCTAGACCGCGAGCGCCTCCATCGGCGCGGGGGCGTGCCGGTGCAGGCACCGCATCGACCGCGCGAGTTTTTCCCGGTCCTGCGCGCTAAGGAAGCGCCGCGCGAGCGGGAGCACCTCGCGGTCCTCGAAATCGGCGTGCGCCTTCGAGGTCCGCGCGAGGGCGAGGCCGCGCGTCGAGAACCGGTAGGCGTCGGCGATCCGGCCGCCGCGCACGAGCGTCCCGAGGCCGCGCAGGAAGTCCGGTCCGAGACAGCGCCCCCGCGCATGCTCGATGGCGATGCGCCCGGCGATCTCCTCGAAGCAGGGATCGCCGCCCAGATGCCGCGCGAGAGCCGGCATCAAATGCTCCTCCTCGTCGGCGAAGACGAGCGGCAGCTCGTAGGCGAAATAGCGGTAGAGCGGCTCGGCGTAGTCGCGCCGCGCCCAGAGGTCCGGGTCCTCGCAGAAGACCCTGATCGCCTCGCAGCCGCGCCTCAGGCGCTCGTGCGCCGCATAGAAGATGCCGATCGGGTCCGGCGATCGCGTCATCGGCTTTCCTCCCTGCTGCGTTCCTAGCGGCGCCGGCCGCAAGCTTCTTTGACTCAGGTCAAGGATCGGCGGGGCTTGCGGCAAATCGATGCAGAAGGCCAGTCGCGGTTGACTGCCGGCTTAAAAGAAGCAGATTCGATGCACCTTAAAGAAGGCGACGGTGTTCGAGGGGGCTTTCGATGCTGGAGAAGCTCTTGCGCGTGTTCCTCCTGCCCGGCGATCTGGTCGGCTGGGCGGTCGGTGCGGAGGCCGAGGACCGCGCGACGATGAGCCTCATCATGAACATGCTGTTCTGGAACGCCTTCTTCGTCCTGGGGACGCTCTTCGTCGCGGCCTCGTAAGGGATCGGGCCGCGCGCCGCGGAGCCCCTTCAGCGGCGCTTCTCGGAGAGCAGCGTCGCCAGCCAGCGCGTGCTCTCGAAGCGGTCGAAGGCGATGATCGCCGCCACGGTGAGGGGGATCGCGATCAGCGCGCCGACGATGCCCCAGACCCAGCTCCAGAAGGTGAGCGCGACGACGATCACGACCGGCGGCAGCGCCATGCTCCGTCCCTGCATCATCGGATAGAGAAAATTGCTGATCGCGACCTGGATCGCGGCGAGGCCGAGGAAGAGCAGCGTCGGCCTCTGCCAGCCCTCGAACTGCAGGATCGCGTAGAGCACCGGCGGGAAGATGCCGATCACGTTCCCGACCACGGGGATGTAGTTGAGGAGGAAGTTGAGAATCCCCCAGGAGAGGGCGAGGTCGAGGCCCAAGAGAAAGCACCAGAGCGCGACCGCCGCCCCGGTGACGAGGCTCATCAGAGTCGTGACGCCGAGATACTGGCGGATGCGCAGCGAGATCTCGTCGATGGCGTCGACCAGCTCCCGCCTCTGCGTCCCTTCGAGCGCGTCGCCGAGCCGCCGCCGGAACGGGATGACGGCCGGAAGGCCGAGCATCACGAGGACGGCGATGAAGCCGAGATAGGCGAGCACGGAATAGGTGCCGGCGAGGATCGGCTGCAGGACCTGCACGAGCCTCTCGAAAAGGCCCGCGCCGGGCTCCGGCAGGCCGAGCGCTTCGACCCATCCCGTCAGTTGATCGAGCATTGCCCGGAACCGTTCCTCCTGCTCGAGGAACGTCTTGAGCGCCGCCGCGCTCGCGAACCAGATGCCGGCGCTGAAGCCGACGAAGACGAGCAGCAGCGTGCCGACGGTGCCGAGATAGGCGAGCCACGGCGGGACGAGGCTTTCCAGGCGCGCCTTCACCGGCCAGAGCGCCGCGATCACGATGGCGGCGACGGCGACCGGCATCGTCACGGCATAGCTCGCGCGGAGCGCCGCGGCGGCGACCACGGTCGCGATGAGCGCGAGAAGCCCGAGGATCGCCCTGCTGTCGCCGTTCATCGTGCCTTGCCGTTCCGCGACCCCATTGACATAGGCCGCTTCGCCCTTCGCCCAAGGCGTGCGTTCTCCCGCCTCCGCAAGCGGCGGAACTGGTCGGGGCGCGGCGGATCAGCCGGTCGCGGCGAGGAACTCGTCGACGAGCTGGTTGAACGCCGAAGCGCGCTCGAAATAGACCGAGTGGCCCGCGTTCTCGACGCGCGCGACGCGCGCCTTCGGCATCAGCCTCGCGAGCGCGTCGGCGAGGAAGGGCGGGAAGACGAGATCCTCCGCGCCGGTGATGAAGAGCGTCGGCGCCGCGATCTCGGCGAGGCACGCGGCCGGGCGGGTGAACGATTGCCACAGCCGCCGCCTGAGCGCCGCCCGGTCGGACGCTGGGAAGAGCGCCTGGATCTCGCGGTAGAGGAAATGCAGCGCCGGCTGCTCCTCCGCGATGCGCGCGCCGGTGGCGACGGCGATGCCGCGTCGCTCGAGCTCCGCGGCCGTCTTCTCCGCCTCTCGCGTCCAGCGCTCGAGCCGGCCGGGATCGTCGGGGAAGAGCTCGGGGCCGCGCGCGATCGTGCCCGAGGTCGAGGCGAGCACGAGCGCGCGCACCCGGCCGGGATGCGCGAGCGCGTATTCAAGGCAGGTCCAGCCGCCCATCGACTGCGCGACGAGCCGCACCTCGCTGAGCCCCAGATGATCGACGAGGGCCGCGAGGTCGCCCGCGAAGTCGGCCGGGTCCGGCCCGCCCGGAACGGGGTCGGATGGCGGGAAGCCGCGATGGGCGAAGACGATGCAGGTGTAGCGCGTGCAGAAATGCGGCACCTGCTGCCACCAGCTGAGATGATTGCCGCCGAGCCCGTGCGCGAAGATGAGCGCCGGCCCCTCTCCCGTCGCCTCGTACCAGATCCGCGCGCCGGGACGCTCGAGGAAGCCGCGTCTCGTCGGCGGCACGGCGGGAAGGGCCGGGACCCGTGTCATGCGGCCGAGCATAGCCGCAACGGATCCCGCGTGCAGCGGGCGAAGGAGGGCTCCTTCGGGCCAAACCCGTTTCGGATTGACGTTTCCGTTTCGTTATGAAACGATAGCGCTCTCCGGCGTCGGCGCCGGCCGCTCTTTGTCATCATGAAGACGTCTTCGTACGCCGGCGCATGTGCAGACCGCGGAGGCACGCCGAGTCGGGGCTCGGAAAGCGGCGCGAAACTGAAAAGAGACTGTAAATTGCAGTCTTGAAACCAAAACCGACATGAACCTTGATCGGGTTCTCCAGGCGATCCGGCGCGGCGCGGGGTCTCTCTATTCCGTCGCTCCGTGACCGCACCATTTCCCGCGAAGGCGGGAATCGAGGCCCGGTGCCGGCGGGCGAGGGAGAGAGGAGGGGCGTCCGGCGCGAGTTTCGTGCCGCCTGCCTTTCCTGTTTCTTTCCTGTTTTTTCAGGAAAGGCGCCCCGCGACGGCCTGCCACGCTGCCCTGCCGAAGCCTTGCTTGATTCCACCCTACCCCTTCGGATACTTAACCTGGCCATCGACGCATACGTGACATACGCGTAGCGCAATTGGGGAGGAAGATGACGGTAGTCGACATCGTCGAACGGCCGGCGGAAAGGAGAGCGGCGCCGCGGGAGTCGGCGACGCTCGATACGTTCCCGAAACTCCTCCTGCATCACGCCGCGACGCGCGGCGCGCGAGCCGCGATCCGCGAGAAGGACTACGGCATCTGGCAGAGCTGGACGTGGTCGCAGGTCGCCGCCGAGGTCGAGGCCCTCGCCGGCGGGCTCGTCGCCATGGGGTTTCGGCGCGGCGACAAGCTCGCGGTCATCGGCGACAACCGGCCGCGCCTTTATTGGGCGATCAGCGCGGCGCAGGCGCTCGGCGGCATCCCGGTGCCGATCTATCAGGACTCGATCGCCGACGAGATGGCCTACGTCCTCGACCACGCCGAGGTGCGCTTCGCGGTGGCCGAGGATCAGGAGCAGGTCGACAAGCTCCTCGCGGTGAAGGAGCGCTGCCCGCTCCTCGAGACGATCATCTTCGACGATCCGCGCGGGATGCGGCACTACGCCTTCCCGTTCCTGCACGACTACGAGACGGTGCAGAAGGAAGGGCGGAGCTGGGCCGCATCGCATCCCGGCTTCTTTCGCGAGAGCGTCGCTGAGACGCGCGGCGAGGACCCCTCGATCATCCTCTACACGTCGGGAACCACCGGCCGGCCGAAGGGCGTCGTCCTCAGCTACGACAACCTTCTGAAAACTTCCAAGAACGCGCTCGACTTCGAGGGGCTCACGGACCAGGAGGACATCCTCTCCTATCTGCCGATGGCCTGGATCGGCGAGCACATCTTCAGCTACGCCCAGGCGCACGTCGCCGGCTTCTGCATCAACTGCCCTGAGAGCCAGGCGACGGTGATGACCGATCTTCGCGAGATCGGCCCGACCTACTTCTTCGCGCCGCCGCGGATCTTCGAGAACATCCTGACCCAGGTGATGATCCGCATGGAGGACGCCTCCTGGCTGAAGCAGAAGATGTTCCACTTCTTCCTGGGGCATGCGCGCCGGGTCGGCACGCGCATTCTCGACAAGGAGAAGGTCTCGGCCGTCGACCGGCTGCTCTACTGGCTGGGCACGATCCTCGTCTACGGCCCGCTGAAGAACACGCTCGGTTTCAGCCGCATCCGCGTCGCCTACACCGCGGGCGAGGCGATCGGGCCCGATCTCTTCGCCTTCTACCGCTCGCTCGGGGTCAACCTGAAGCAGCTCTACGGCATGACCGAGAGCTCGGTGTTCATCTGCATCCAGCCCGACGGGCAGGTGAAGCCGGACACGGTCGGCCCGCCCATCAAGGACGTCGAGGTGCGCATCGACAGCGACACGGGCGAGGTCCTCTTCCGCAGCCCCGGCGCCTTCGTCGCCTACTACAAAGCGCCCGAGGCGACCAATGAGACGAAGCGTCCGGACGGCTGGGTCCATACGGGCGACGCCGGTTTCTTCGACGCCGACGGGCACCTCAAGATCATCGACCGCGCGAAGGACGTGGGGCGCCTCGAGGACGGCACGCTCTTCGCGCCCAAGTACATCGAGAACAAGCTGAAGTTCTTCCCCTTCATCAAGGAGGCGGTGGCCTTCGGCGACCGCCGCCCCTACGCCGCCGCCTTCATCAACATCGATCTCCAGGCGGTCGGTAACTGGGCCGAGCGGCGCGGCATTCCCTACGGCTCCTACCAGGAGCTCGCCGCGGCTCCTGCGGTCTACGCGCTCATCAAGGACTGCGTCGAGAAGGTGAACCGCGACCTCTCGGCCGAGCCGGACGTCGCCGGCTCGCAGATCAGACGCTTCCTCGTCCTCCACAAGGAGCTCGACGCCGACGACGGCGAGCTCACGCGGACGCGCAAGGTGCGCCGCGGCTTCATCGCGGAGCGTTACCGGCCGCTCGTCGACGCGCTCTACAGCGACGCCGATACCGGGCGGATCGAGACCGAGGTGACTTTCGAGGACGGCCGAAAGGGGCTCATCAAGGCCGAGCTCCGCATCGAGGAAGCCCCGACCTTCCCTGCCGCTTCGAACGAGCAGGTCCGTCTGCGCAAGGCGAGCTGAGAGAGGGGAAGGCTTGATTTACGAGGTCAGGAAGGCGCCGGGCTCGCGCTCGGCGCCGATTCCGGGAGAGTCGAGGGAGGAGTTAGGCGCCTTGCGCTTCGACGTGTTCTTCGCGTTCTCCGCGCTTTCGGCCGTGGAGGGCTGATGCAGAACGGCAAGGTCATCGGCGGGCCGCTCCTCGTGGCGGATTCGATCAGCCTCGCCTTCGGCGGCGTCAAGGCCCTCTCGAACATCTCGCTGGAGATCCGCGAGCACGAGATTCTCGCCATCATCGGCCCCAACGGCGCCGGCAAGACCTCGATGCTGAACGTGATCAACGGCTTCTACCATCCCCAGCAGGGCACGATCACGTTCAAGGGCAAGACGCGGCGCCGCATGCGCCCGCATCACGCCGCCGAGCAGGGGATCGCGCGCACCTTCCAGAACGTCGCGCTCTTCAAGGGCATGTCGACGCTCGACAACATCATGACCGGCCGGCTGCTCAAGATGAAGCGCAGCCTCTGGTGGCAGCCGATCTGGTGGGGGCCGGCCGAGCGCGAGGAGATCGAGCATCGCGAGTTCGTCGAGCGGATCATCGACTTCCTCGAGATCCAGGCGATCAGGAAGACGCCGGTAGGGCGGCTCCCCTACGGTCTGCAGAAGCGGGTCGAGCTCGGCCGCGCGCTGGCGATGGAGCCCGAGCTCCTCCTGCTCGACGAGCCGATGGCGGGGATGAACGTCGAGGAGAAGGAGGACATGTGCCGCTTCATCCTCGACGTCAACGACGAGTTCGGCACCACGATCGCGCTCATCGAGCACGACATGGGAGTCGTCATGGACATCAGCGACCGCGTCGTCGTGCTCGACTACGGCCGCAAGATCGGGGACGGCCCGCCCGACGAGGTGCGCAGCGACCCCGAGGTGATCAAGGCATATCTCGGAGAGGCGCACTGAATGGGTCCGTTCCTCGAAGTTCTCATCGGCGGGCTCCTGACGGGCGTGCTCTACAGCCTCGTCGCGCTCGGCTTCGTGCTCATCTTCAAGGCCTCGGGCGTGTTCAACTTCGCGCAAGGCGCGATGGTCCTGTTCGCGGCCCTGAGCCTCGTGCGCTTCCTCGAGATCATGCCGCTCTGGGCGGCGTTCCTGGCCTCGGCGGCGCTGATGATCGCGCTCGCCTTCGTGATCGAGCGCGCCGTGCTGCGCCCGCTCGTCAACCAGGAGCCGATCATCCTCTTCATGTCGACGCTCGGCATCACCTTCTTCATCGACGGGTTCGGGCAGACCCTCTTCGGCTCCGACGTGTACCCGCTCGACGTCGGCATCCCCAAGGACCCGATCTTCATCGCCGAGAACATGTTCGAGGGCGGGCTTCTCGTCGATCAGGTCGATCTCTGGGCCGCCGTGGTCGCCGGGCTCCTCGTTCTCGTCCTCGGCCTCTTCTTCCAGCGGACCCGGATCGGCCGCGCGCTGCGCGCCGTCGCCGACGACCACCAGGCGGCGCAGTCGGTCGGCATCCCGCTCAACCAGATCTGGGTCATCGTGTGGTCGGTCGCGGGCCTCGTCGCGCTCGTCGCCGGCGTCATGTGGGGAACGAAGCTGGGCGTCCAGTTCTCGATCGCCCTGGTCGCGCTGAAGGCGCTGCCGGTGCTGATCCTCGGCGGCTTCACCTCGGTGCCGGGCGCGATCGTCGGCGGGCTTCTCATCGGCGCGGGCGAGAAGCTCGCCGAGGTCAATCTCGGGCCGATCATCGGCGGCGGCATCGAGAACTGGTTCGCCTACGCGCTCGCTCTCGTCTTCCTCCTCTTCCGCCCGCAGGGATTGTTCGGCGAGCGGATCATCGAGCGGATCTGAGTTCATGATCTACCGCGAGGCCGGCACCTTCCGGACCACCTACCGCTCGGATCAGGCGGTCTTTCCGATCCCGCAGGACAAGTACTTCATCCTGGGGCTCATCGCCGTCGCCTATCTCGTCGTACCGTTCGCGTTCAGCGACTACTTCTTCCTCGCGATTCTGATCCCGTTCCTCGTCCTGTCGCTGGCCGCGCTCGGCCTCAACCTGCTCGTCGGCTATTGCGGCCAGCTCTCGCTCGGCACCGGCGGATTCATGGCGGTGGGCGCCTATTCCGCCTACAAGCTCGTGAGCATCGTGCCGGAGACGAACCTCATCCTCGCCTGGCTCTTCGGCGGGCTGTGCGCCGCCGCGGTGGGCCTTCTCTTCGGCATCCCGAGCCTCAGGATCAAGGGCTTCTATCTCGCCGTCGCGACCCTGGCGGCGCAGTTCTTCCTCGACTGGATGTTCATCCGCATCAACTGGTGGACCAACTACTCGCCGTCCGGCAACGCCACCGCGCCCGTCCTCGACATCTTCGGCTGGGTCGTCGACCGGCCGACGGAGAAGTACCTCCTGGTGCTGACCTTCGCGGTGGTGTTCGCGGTCGTGGCGAAGAACCTCGTGCGCGGCCGGCTCGGGCGCTCGTGGATGGCGACGCGGGACATGGACATCGCGGCCGAGATCATCGGCATCCGGCCGATGGGCGCGAAGCTTTCCGCCTTCGCGATCAGCTCCTTCGTCTGCGGCGTCGCCGGCGCGCTCTGGGGCTTCGTCTATCTCGGCAGCTGGGAGCCGCTCGCCTTCGACATCAACCGCTCCTTCTCGATCCTCTTCATGGTGATCATCGGCGGGCTCGGCTCGATCCTCGGCAGCTTCCTCGGCGCCGCCTTCATCACGCTCCTGCCGATCTTCCTCAACCAGGTGCCGGCCGCTCTCGGGCTGCCGCTCTCGACCGCGATGGTGAGCCATCTCGAGTTCATGATCTTCGGCGCCCTCATCATCTTCTTCCTCATCGTCGAGCCGCACGGCCTGGCACGGCTCTGGGCGATCGGAAAAGAGAAGCTGCGCATGTGGCCCTTCCCGCATTGAGCGGAAGACGTGCTAGAGTTTTCGAAACGAGTCGTTAGGGAGGTCTAGAATGCGTTCCTGGAAGGTCGGTACGGTGCTGGTCGGCACCGCGCTCGCGGCGCTCGGGGCGGCACCCGCCTCGGCGCAGACCGAGCAGTTCATCCCGCATCTGGTCTACCGCACCGGGCCGTATGCGCCCAACGGCATTCCGTTCGCCAACGGCGTCGCCGACTACTACAATCTCCTCAACGAGCGCGACGGCGGCATCAACGGCGTCAAGATCGTCTTCGAGGAGTGCGAGACGGGGTACGCTACCGACCGCGGCGTGGAGTGCTACGAGCGCCTGAAGAACCGGGGCGGCGGCGCGCCGTACTTCATGCCGCTCTCGACCGGCATCACCTTCGCGCTGATGGAGAAGGGCACGGTCGACAAGATCCCGATCGTGACGATGGGGTACGGCCGGTCGGAGACCGCGGCAGGGGCGTACTTCCCCTACGTCTTCCCGATCGTCGGCACCTACTGGACCGCCGCCGACATCGCGCTCAAGTACATCGGCCAGAAGGAAGGCGGGATCGACAAGCTCAAGGGCAAGAAGATCTCGCTCGTCTATCACGACAGCCCCTATGGGCGTGAGCCGATCACGCTCCTCCAGGCGCGCGCCAAGGAGTACGGCTACACCTTCGACGCGCTGCCGGTGACGCATCCCGGCGTCGAGCAGAAGGCGACCTGGCTGCAGATCCGTCGGAACCGCCCGAACTGGGTCCTGCTCTGGGGCTGGGGCGTCATGAACTCGACCGCGATCAAGGAGGCCGCCGCCGTCGGCTATCCGCGCGACAAGATGATCGGCGTCTGGTGGTCGGGCGCGGAGCCCGATGTCGAGCCCGCCGGCGAGGGCGCCAAGGGCTACAACGCGCTCATGCTGCAGCACGGCGCGGGCCAGTACGCCGTCCACCGCGACATTCTCAAGTACGTCTACGACAAGGGCAAAGGCGCGGGGGATAAGGACAAGGTCGGCGAGGTTCTCTACAACCGCGGCCTCGTCAACGCGATGTTCTCGATCGAGGCGCTTCGGATCGCCCAGGAGAAGTTCGGCAAGGGCAAGCCGATCAACGGCGAGCAGATGCAGTGGGGCCTCGAGCATCTCGACGTCACCCCCGAGCGCATCCGCGAGCTCGGCTTCGAAGGCATGATCGGCCCGCTGAAGCTGTCCTGCCAGGACCACGAGGGCGCGCAGATCGGCCGTGTCCACCAGTGGGACGGCAAGAAGTGGAACATCATCTCCGACTTCATCGAGGCGGATCGCCCCTACATCCATAAGATGTACGACGAGACGGCGAAGAAGTACGCCGCGGAGAAGGGCATCCAGCCGCGCGACTGCTCGAAGGTGAGCTGACGCGTCATGGAGCGGGAGGACGGGACGACGGCGGAGGCAGCGCTCCTCGACGTCAACAACATCGAGGTGATCTACAACCACGTCATCCTGGTCCTGAAAGGCGTCTCGCTGTCGGTTCCCGAGGGGGCGATCGTCGCCCTCCTCGGGGCCAACGGCGCCGGCAAGACGACGACGCTGAAGGCGATCTCGAACCTGCTCCGCGCCGAGCGGGGCGAGGTCACGAAGGGCTCGATCCAATACCGCGGCGAGCGCGTCGACGCGCTCAACCCTTCCGAGCTCGTGCGGCGCGGCCTCATCCAGGTGATGGAGGGCCGGCACTGCTTCGCGCATCTCACGGTCGAGGAGAACCTCCTCACGGGCGCCTTCACCCGGGCGCGCGAGGGCAAGGCGCGCATCGCCGAGGATCTCGAGCTCGTCTACAAGTACTTTCCGCGGCTGAGGGAGCGGCGCCGCTCGATCGCCGGCTACACGTCCGGCGGCGAGCAGCAGATGACCGCGATCGGGCGCGCCCTCATGTCGAAGCCCAAGATGATCCTCCTCGACGAGCCGTCGATGGGGCTGGCGCCCCAGCTCGTCGAGGAGATCTTCGAGATCGTCGCGCGGCTCAACCGGCAGGAAGGCGTGAGCTTCCTCGTCGCCGAGCAGAACACGAACATCGCGCTGCGCTACGCCGATTACGGCTACATTCTGGAGAACGGGCGCGTCGTCATGGACGGCGCCGCGGACGTTCTGCGATCGAACGAGGACGTGAAGGAGTTCTACCTCGGCCTTTCCACGACCGGCCGAAAGAGCTACAGGGACGTCAAGCATTATCGCCGGCGCAAGCGTTGGCTTGCTTGACGGGAGCAAAGGGGTGACGGAAGGCCGCTACTACGACCGGCTCGAGACGCGGGATCCGGAGGAACGCGAGCGTACGCTCATGGCGGCGCTGCCGCGCGTCGTCGCGCTCGCGAAGGAGCGCGCCCCCGGCTTCGCCCGCATCCTCGCCCATGTCGACCCGCAGGCGGTCACCGACCGGCGCGCGCTGGCGGATCTGCCGGTGACGCGGAAGTCGAGCCTTATCGAGCTGCAGCGCCAGACGCCGCCCTTCGGCGGGCTTGCGACCGTCGCGCCCGGCGAGCTCGCGCGGATCTTTGCCTCGCCGGGCCCGATCTACGACCCGGAAGGGCGGCGGCCCGACTATTGGCGCACCGCGCGCGTCCTCTACGCGGCGGGCTTTCGCAAGGGCGATGTCGTCCACAACTGCTTCTCGTATCACCTCACCCCGGCCGGCTCGATGTACGAGACCGGCGCGCACGCGCTCGGCTGCGCGGTCATCCCCGGCGGAACGGGGCAGACCGAGCTCCAGGCGCGCGCGATCGCCGATCTGCGCCCCTCGGGCTATGCCGGCACGCCCTCCTTCCTGAAGATCATCCTCGCGAAGGCGGAGGAGCTCGGCGCCGACGTCTCCTCGCTGAAAAAGGCATCGGTTTCGGGCGAGGCGTTCCCGGCGCCGATCCGCAAGGAGCTCGAGGCGCGGGGCATCGCCGCCTACCAGGCCTACGGCACCGCCGATGTCGGCATGATCGCCTACGAGACCGAGGCGCGGGAGGGGCTCGTCCTCAGCGAGGACATCATCGTCGAGATCGTGCGGCCGGGAACCGGCGACGTGGTGCCGCCGGGCGAGGTCGGCGAGCTCGTCGTCACGGTGCTGACGCCCGAATATCCGCTCATCCGCTTCGGTACCGGCGACCTGTCGGCCTTCCTCCCCGGGCAGAGCCCGTGCGGCCGCACCAACGTCCGCATCAAGGGCTGGATGGGCCGCGCCGACCAGCGCACGAAGGTCAAGGGGATGTTCGTCGATCCGGCGCAGATCGCCGAGGTGGTCCGGCGCCACAAGGAGATCATCCGGGCGCGGCTGGTGGTGAGCCGCGACGAGGCCGCCCTCGACCGGATGGTTCTGAAGGTCGAGACCGGGGGCCCTGCCGAGAGCGCGGACGCGATCGCGGCAACGCTGCAGGACGTCACGAAGCTGCGCGGCACCGTCGAGGTCGTGCCGCAGGGGAGCCTCCCGAACGACGGGAAAGTGATCGACGACACGCGGCCGGTGGATTAGCTAAGCCTCGGACCAGCGATGCACCGGGGGGTTCCCATGCCGTCCCTTGGCAAAGGGGACGATCTTCGAGCGCAACCGCGGCGCCTTTCTTCCCGCCTTCGGCAGAGGAGGGGCGCGGCGGCGAGGGCGAGGCTCCGCCTTCCGAACCGCGCCGCCGATCGCCGTGCTCGAGGCCGATAACCTCGCCTGCCGGCGGGGAGATCGACTGGTCTTCGCCGGGCTCTCGTTCGCAGTGCCGCGCGGCGGCGCGCTCGTCCTCCTCGGCCCGAACGGTAGCGGCAAGTCGAGCCTCCTGCGCCTTCTCGCCGGGCTCACGCCGCCCGCGGCGGGCCGCGTTCTCTGGGACGGCGTGCCCGTCCGCGACGATCCCGGGGCGCACCGGGTGCGGACCCGTTTCATCGGTCACCAGGACGCGGTGAAGCCGGCTCTTACGCTGGCGGAGAATCTCGCGTTCTGGGCGGGGCTGCTCGGAGCCGATGCGGCCGCGCCGAAGCGCGCCCTCGCCCGTGTGGGGCTCGAGCGCCTCTCGGACTGGCCCGCCCGGTTCCTCTCGGCGGGGCAGCGCCGGCGCCTTGCGCTCGCGCGCCTCCTTCTCGCGCCGGCGCCGATCTGGCTTCTCGACGAGCCGACGACGGGCCTCGACCGGGATTCGGTCGCGAGGCTCGAAGAGGCCCTCGCCGCGCACCGTGCCGCGGGCGGCCTCGTCGTGGCCTCGACGCATGTCCCGCTCGGTCTCGCCGATGCCCGAACCCTGACCCTCGGCTCGGCGAAGCCGCCCCCGGAGGCGGCAGGCTGACGCAGGGCGGAGCGGTTTTCGCGGCTACGCGTTGACCGTTGGAGCGAACCGCCGAGGGGACGGCCGATGGCGATCTACGAAGCGATTCTCGCTGACCACGCCAAGACGCGGCGGATGCTGCGCGAGCTCTCGGAGGTCGGGGAGGCCGAGCCCGAGCGGCGCATTGCGCTCTTCGCGGACCTCAAATCGGCGCTGACGATCCATCAGCACGCCGAGGAGGCCGTGTTCTACGAGCGGCTGAAGGGAATGGGCGAGATGCGGTCGCACGCGCACGATGCGATCAACGAGCACCGCGTCCTCGAAGCGTTGCTGAACGAGCTCGCCGAGATGGCCAAGGGGAACGAGCGGTGGACGGCGAAGCTCGGTGCCCTGCGCGAGCTCGTCGAGCATCATATGGAGGAGGAGGAAGGCGAGTTCTTCGAGAGGGCGAGGGCGATCGTCGACGAGGGGCTCGCCGCCCGTATGGGCGAAGAGTTCCGGCGCAAGAAATGCGCCGGAATCGAAGCGTTGACCCCGCTCGGATGGGACTAGCGAGGGCTGCGGCGCCGCCGCCGGCCGGTCGGCGACGGCTCGGGTGGCCTCAGCAGCCTTCGATCCGATCGAGCGAGCGGCCGACGGAGCCGCCGATCAGCGCGCCGCCGATGGTGCCGCCGATTGTCGCCGCGGTCCTGCCGCTCCCCTTGCCGACTTGGCTGCCGAGAACGCCGCCGCTGATCCCGCCTACGACAGCGCCGATCGTGTCGCGGCCGATCCCGGCGCAGGCATGGGTGTAAACGACCGGCGGGGCCGGGCGATAGACCACCGGGGGCGGGGCGACGTAGACGGGTCGCGGCTCCACGTAGACGACGCGCGGCTGCTTGTAGATCACCCGCGGCGGCGGCTTCACGACGATCACGTCGCGGTGAACGTGATGATGCTTCGCGTGACGACCGTGATGATGCTTCTTGTGATGCTTGTGGTGGTGCTTGGCGTGCCAGTGCTTGTGGTGATGATGACCGCGATGGCCGTCCGCGAGGGCCGCGGGTGCGACCGAAACGGCGAGGCCGGCTGCGACGAGAAGCGCGATGAACCGCATTTGCCGCTCCTTGTTGTTGCTTGTTCCGATTACGGGCCCGAACCCGTGATCATCCCCGCGGGAGTGGTGGCAAGAATCGGGCCTCGTCTCCGCGCGCGCCTCCACCGTTCCCGTGGAAGGCCCGGAAGGCGACCGGCACCAAGAGCTTGCAGGAACCGAGAATCGCCCCAAATGTGGCTTCGACATGGGCGAACTTTCGGCGGCGCCGCGCGTCGTTGCGGTGCTCGGGCCGACCAACACCGGTAAGACCCACCTCGCCATCGAGCGCATGCTCGGGCACACGAGCGGCATGATCGGGTTTCCGTTGCGCCTGCTCGCCCGCGAGAACTACGACCGGATCGTCCGTCTCAAAGGGGCCCGCTCGGTCGCGCTCATCACCGGCGAGGAGAAGATCGTGCCGCCGAACCCGCAGTGGTTCGTGTGCACCGTCGAATCGATGCCGCTCGACCGGCCCGTCGATTTCCTCGCCGTCGACGAGATCCAGCTCTGCGGCGATCCCGAGCGCGGGCATGTCTTCACCAACCGCCTTTTGAACGCCCGCGGCCGCTACGAGACCATGTTCATGGGCTCGGACACGATCCGGCCGCTTTTGCGCCGCCTCGTCCCCGAGGCGGAGCATATCTCCCGACCGCGCTTCTCGGTCCTCCGCTACACCGGCTATCGCAAGGTGACGCGCCTGCCGCGGCGCAGCGCGGTCGTCGCCTTCGCCGTCTCCGACGTCTTCGCGCTCGCCGAGCTGGTGCGCCGCCAGCGCGGCGGCACCGCGGTCGTGGTCGGCGCGCTGAGCCCGCGCGCGCGGAACGCGCAGGTCGGCATGTTCGAGGCCGGCGAGGTCGACTACCTCGTGGCGACAGACGCGATCGGCATGGGTCTCAACATGGATCTCGACCATGTCGCGTTTGCCAAGCTGGTGAAGTTCGACGGCCAGTCCCCGCGGCGGCTGACGTCGGCGGAGATCGCCCAGATCGCGGGACGCGCCGGCAGGCACATGGCGGACGGCACGTTCGGCACCACCGCCGAGGTCGAGGCGATCGGCGAGGAGATCGTCGAGGCGGTCGAGAATCACCGCTTCGACCCGCTGCACAGAATTTACTGGCGCAACGCGCGGCTCGACTTCTCGGGTCCGGAGATGCTGCTGAGGAGCCTCGAGGCGCGGCCGCCGGCCCCGGGCCTCGTCCCGGCACGCGAGGCCGACGATCATCAGGCGCTGCGCGCGCTCGCGCGCATGCCCGACATCGTCGCGCTCGCCGGCAATCCGGGACGCGTGCGCCTCCTCTGGGAAGTCTGCCAGATTCCGGACTTCCGCAAGGTGATGAGCGAGACCCATGCGCGGCTCCTCGCCCAGATATTCCGTTATCTGACCGGGCCGGAGGAGCGGCTGCCCGAGGCCTGGGTGGCGAGCCAGGTGAGCCGGCTCGATCGCACGGAAGGCGACATCGACACGCTGATGGCGCGGATCGCGCATATCCGCACCTGGACCTACGTGGCCCATCGTCCCGAGTGGCTCGCCGACGCGCCCTTCTGGCAGGAGCGCGCGCGGGCGATCGAGGACCGGCTTTCCGATGCGCTCCACGAGCGATTGACGCAACGCTTCGTCGATCGGCGTTCCGCCTCGCTGGTTCGCCGGCTCGAGATGCCGGAGGATCTTCTCGCCTCGGTGGCGGCGAGCGGAGAGGTGCGGGTCGAAGGGCATTACGTCGGCGAGCTCAAGGGGTTCCGCTTCGTTCCCGATGTCGGGGCGGATGGCGAGGAGGCGAAGACGCTCGTCGCCGCCGCGAACCGCGTGCTGCGCGGCGAGATCGAGGCGCGGGCACGGCGTCTTGCCGGGGCGCCGGATTCCGAGTTCGGCCTTCGTGAGGACGGGACGCTCGTGTGGGGCGGCGGCCCGGTCGGGCGCCTTGCCGCGGGCGACAGCGCGCTGGCGCCGCGCGTCGAGCTGGTCTCCGTCGAGTTCCTCGAGGGCGCGGCGCTGCAAATGGTGCGACGGCGTCTCCAGCTCTTCGTGCGCAGCACGATCGAGAGCGGATTGGCACCGCTCTTCCGCCTCCATGCGGCGGAACTCGCCGCACCGGCGCGAGGGGTCGCCTTTCAGCTCTCGGAGGCGCTCGGTGCCGTGCCGACGCGGGCGGTGCGGCCGCTTCTCGCGACGCTCGCGCCGGCGGACCGCAAGGCGCTCGGTCGATTCGGCGTGAGGCTCGGAACCGAGTGGATCTACGTCGAGCCGCTTCTCGCGCCGGCCGCCGTGGCGCTTCGCGCGCTTCTCTGGTCGGTGCACCAGGGTACGCCGCTGCCGGCGCCGTTGCCGCGGCGCGGCCGGTTCTCGGTCGCACCGGAATCGTCGCCCGAGTTCTACGCGGCGATCGGTTACGCCGTCCTCGGCACGCGCGCGATTCGTCTCGACCGCGTGGAGCGGCTTGCCGCCGCGGCTCGTCGTCTCGCGCGCCAGGGGAGCTTCGCCGCGACCGCGGAGCTCGCCGCGCTCGCCGGCGTAAAGCAGAACGAGCTCGCCGGGCTCCTGCCGGCCCTCGGCTACAAGGCCCTGGTCGACGAGGCGGGGACGCGTTTCATCGCCCGGCCGCCGCGCCGCAGGGCAAGGAAGCCGAAACCGCGGCCGACGCACGGGCCGTTCGCCGCGCTTCGCGCGCTTCGCGCCGGGCGATGAACCGACGCATCGACCTCTGGCTCTGGTACGCGCGGTTCGCGAAGACGCGCTCGCTGGCGGCCCGGCTCTGCGCTGCGGGAGAGATCACCGTCAACGGACACACGGTCGACAAGGCCGACACGGTACGCGTCGGCGACGAGGTGAGCGTGCCGCAGGGGCGGTTGCGCCGCACCGTCGCCGTGCGCGCGCTCGGCGTGCGGCGCGGCCCGCCGGCGGAAGCGCGCACCCTCTACGAGGAGACGCACCCGCCCGTGCCGCTGCACCCGCAGGAAGCCTGGGAGCCGCTTCTCTGACGCGGCTCGCCGCGCCTCGGGCCGCTACGCCGCCCGCATCTCCTGCAGGAAGGCATCGATCTGCTGCTTCAGCGCGTCGCCGTTCTGCCTCAGCTGGCCGGCGGCCGCGAGGACCTGAGCGGCCGCCGCACCTGCCTGCTGCGCCGAGAGGCCGACCTCGCCGATCGTCGCGCTCACCTGCTCGGTCCCATGCGCCGCCTCCTGCACGTTGCGCGCGATCTCCTGCGTCGCGGCGCCCTGCTGCTCCACGGCCGACGCGATGGCCATCGCGGTCTCGCTCACCTTGTTGATCTTGTCGGCGACGCTCTGGATCGAGCGGACCGTGTTCTGAGTCGCCTCCTGGATCGCGGTGATCTGCGCTGCGATCTCCTCGGTCGCCTTCGCCGTCTGGTTCGCGAGCGCCTTCACCTCCGAGGCCACGACCGCGAAGCCCTTCCCCGCCTCGCCGGCGCGCGCCGCCTCGATCGTCGCATTGAGCGCGAGGAGATTGGTCTGCCCGGCGATGTCGTTGATGAGATCGATGACGTCGCCGATCTTCTGCGCCGCCTGGGCGAGGCCGCGCATCTGCTCGTTGCTCCCGTTCGCCTCGACGACAGCGTCGCCGATCATGCCGGTTGAAACCGCGACCTGCTGGGCGATCTCGCGAATCGACGCGGAGAGCTCCTCGGTGGCCGAGGCGACCGTCTCGACGTTGTTGCTGGCCTGTCTCGATCCGCTCGCGACCGTCGTCGCCTGGTGCGTGGTGTCTTCCGCCATCCGGGCCATCGACTCGGCCGTCCTCTGCAGCTCGCCCGCCTGCGAGGCGATCCCTTCGACGATGCCGCGGAGGCCGGCTTCGAGCTTGCCGGCGACGCTGATGAGGTCGGCGCGCCGCGCTGCCTCGGCGGCTTCGGCGTACATCGAAAGCGCGAAATCGACGTCGAGCATGACGGCTGCGTTGACCGCCGCCAGGACCTCCCGTAGCCGCTTCGGCTTCCAGCGATAGGTGCGGATGGCGAGGTCCGAGAGCCGCGAGAGAATGAAGGCGTAGCCGCCGATGTACCAACGCGGAGCGAGACCGACCCGGTAGTGCACGAGGCCGATTTTCCGGACGCCCTCCACGTACTCGTCATCGAACCGCCCGGAGAAGAGGCGCGCCCAGTGGGCAGACTGCGCGGCCTTGAGCCGCTCCGTCTGGTCGCCGACGAGACGCGCGAGCTCCGGCTCGCTCGCCGCCTGGCGGTAGAAGCCGGTCAGTATCTCGGGGAGCTCCCGCTCGACCGCCGGCCAGAATTCGCGCAGCGCGGCGGAAACGGCGGCGTCGATGCCGAGAAAGCGAAGGCGCCTTCCGCGGTCGTGTTCTCCGCAGGCCGCACCGACACCCGTCAATGCTTCATCCAACTCATGCACTCCGATTTTCCCCGCTGAATCAACCCCCTGCAGGATGCCGAAGATCGGAGGCAGGCGTAAAGGAATGCTGAAAGTGCAGCCGGGAGGGGATCAGCGCCGCCTCGGCTCGCGCGACAGCCCGGCCTTCTCGAGCGCGGCGAGGTAGTCGGCCCAGCGCGTCTCCTGCTCCAGCCCGAGCTGGTAGAGGTAGCGCCAGGAGTAGATGCCGGTGTCGTGGAGGTCGTCGAACTTGAGGCGGACCGCATAGTTGCCGATCGGCTCGACCTCCATGATGCCGACATGGCGGCGGCCGGCAACCAGCTGTTTCTGCCCGGGCCCGTGACCCTGCACCTCCGCCGAGGGGCTCTCGACCCGGAGATACTCGGCCGGCAAGCGAAAGCTCTTGCCGTCTTCGAACGTGATCTCGAGCACCTTCTCGGCCCTGACGAGACGAATCTCGAGCGGCCAGGGACCGGCTTCTTCGGTCATCCCTCTCTCCTAGGGTTCCGCCGTCTCCTCCAAGGGCCGTGCCTCGTCGACGAGCATGATCGGGATGCCGTCCCGGATAGGGTAGGCGAGCTTCGCCTTGTCGCTGATGAGCTCCTGGCGCTCGCGGTCGTAGCGGAGCGGGCCCTTGGTGAGCGGACAGACGAGGATCTCGAGAAGCTTCGGGTCGATCTCCATCGGAGCATGCGCGGGGGAACTCGTGTCGCTCATGGCTTCTTCCTTAATGCGGCGCGCCGGGGCGGTCGCCTCCGAGTGCCGCGATCTCGACGAGGGCGAGGAGGGTGGCGGCGCGTTCGGAAAGCGTCCTCGCTTCCAGGAGCGCCTGCTTCTCCGAAGGGCTGAAGGGGCAGATCATCGACAGCAACGTGACTAGGCGGTCGTCCGGCGTCTGCCGCACGGCGTCCCAGTCTGCCTCCAGCCCGTGCAGCTTGAAATAGGCACGAAGCGCGCGTTCGAGCCGTGCGCGGTCGATGACCGCCTCCTCGGGCGGCGCGAGGTCCTGGCGAAACGGCGTCCAATCCGGCACGACGCGGCGATAGCCGTTGTGGAGCGGCAGCTCGTCCCGGATCACGAACCGGATGAGGCCCGTCAGCGTGATGAGGAAGCGCCGGTCCGGTGTCTCGGCGAACGACGTGATTTGTCCGGCGCAGCCGGTCGCGAAGACCGGCGGGGGCTCGGGCGCCGCGGGGTCGGCCGGCTGCACCATGCCGATGAGTCGGTCTCCCTCCATCGCGTCCCTCGTCATCGCGAGGTAGCGCGGCTCGAAGATGTTGAGCGGCAGAAGCCCGCGCGGCAGCAGGAGAACGCCCGGCAGCGGAAAGATCGGCAGCACCGAGGGGAGCTGCTCGAAAACGGTATCGGTGCCGCGTTCGTCCACCAGCCTCGCCGCTCAGGAGAAGAGGATCGAGGAGAGCCGGCGCCGCGACGCGACCGTGAGCGGGTCGGTGGGGCCCATCGCCTCGAAGAACTTGAGGAGCTGCTTGCGCGCCGCCTCCTCGTTCCACGCGCGGTCCTTCTTCACCAGGGTGAGAAGGTGCTCGATCGCTTCCTCCCGCTTGCCCGCGCTGAAGAGTGCGCTGGCGAGATCGAGGCGGGCGGCGTGGTCGTTCGGATCGACGGAAAGGCGGTGCTCGTATTCGTGGATGGCGCCGGCCGCTTTCTCGCCGGCCTCCGCGAGCTCGAGCGCGGCGCGCGCCGCGGCGATCTCGGCATGATTCTGCACCGAGGCCGGAACCTTCGCCAGCACTTGGCGGGCCCGCGCGAGGTCACGGCGCTCGATCGCGGCTTTGACGAGCCCGCCGATCGCCTCGGCGTTCTCCGGCTCGTGCTGGAGGATCTGCGTGTAGAGGTTCGCCGCTGCGGCGGCGTCGCCCGCCGCCAGGGCCTCCTTCGCCATCGCCAGCGCTTCGGCGATCGGTGACGGGCCCCGCGCCTCGCCGCCGAGCTGCGCGAGGCGTTTCACGAACTGCTTGAGGCTGCTCTCCGGCACGGCGCCGACGAAGCCGTCGACCGGCCGGCCCTGGAAGAAGGCGTAGACCGCGGGGATCGACTGGACGCCGAGCTGGGAGGCGAAGCGCGGGTTCTTGTCGGTGTCGATCTTGACGAGCTTTACCGCGCCCCGCTCGGCCCGGACAGCGCGCTCAAGCATCGGCCCGAGCTGCTTGCAGGGTCCGCACCAGGGCGCCCAGAAATCCACGATGACCGGCACCTCGCGCGAGGCGTCGAGCACATCGGCAGCGAAGCTCGCGTCGCTCCCGTCCTTGACCGGATCGGCGCCGCCTTGGCCCGGCGCGCCGATGATCGTGTCCATGTCCATTCGAGCCCTCACCGAATCAAGATGGCGCCGTGCCTTCTCCAGGCAAGCGGCGCTTCCGAGGCCGTTCACAAATAGGGTGCGCCGGGTCGCGGCGCAATCTTCGATCGCCCGCCCGGCCCGGCAATGCCGCGGGTCAGGCCGGGACCCGCGGCGTGCGCTCGAGCCCAGCCATGGAGACGATCCGAGGCGTATGCCCGCAGTCCGCTATGAAGCGGAGTAGGTCGGCCGGCGAGACCGCGGTCGTCATCGAGTTGTCGAGCGGGTGATAGTTGAGCGGGTCGTGCGTCAGCATCTCCTCGTCTAGGACGACGCTCACCTTGCGCTCCGGATCGTTCACGAGCGCGAACGGCGTCACCGAGCCCGGGCGGACGCCGAGCGTCTCCCAGAGCCGCTCGGGGCTCGCGAAGGAGAAGCGCGGCGCGCCGAGCCGGTCGGCGAGCCGATTGAGATCGATCGTCCGCTCTTCGAGCATGACGCAGAGCCAAAGCCCGCCCTTCTTGTCTTTGAGGAAAAGGCTCTTGCAATGGCCTCCGGGGAGCGCGCCGCGGAGAGCGGCGGACTCCGCGACGGTGAAGACGGGCGGATGATGGTGGGTCTTGTAGGCGATGCCGAGCCGCTCGAAGCGGGCGAAAAGTTCCTCAGGTGTAGCGGGCATGGAGCGGTCCTAAGCCCTCGGCTCCGGTGGCGCAAGGCGTCCGGCAAACCGCCGGGGCGGGGCTTGACCGGCCCGCGCGGCCCTCTCATCTCTCGCCGTGCGGCGCACTTGCAATCCGGCTTTCGGCCGGTATGATGCGCGCCTTCAGAGCGCGGGCGTAGCTCAGGGGTAGAGCACAACCTTGCCAAGGTTGGGGTCGAGGGTTCGAATCCCTTCGCCCGCTCCAACGAAAATCCGCAGAAAACCGCCGATTCCGGCGGTTTTTTTGTTGGCCGCGAGAAGAACGCAGCAGCATCGGAATGCACGAACAAAACATGAAAGTACGCAGTGCTGCCTCTTCGATCCGAGGGTGCAGTTTGATAGTGGCTTCGAATGACAGAGTCGCTGCCCTCTCACGGACGGCAACACGGGTTCGAATCCTGGAGGCGGGGGCTCCGCCGAGGTGACGTCGGCAGCGCTGGGACGGCGACCGACACCATGATCGGCCATGGCTTGCTCGAGGCGAGATGGGGAAGGTGGCTCGGACGGGGGGATGCCGTGGCGGTCTCTGACCGCGTCGATCTCACTCAGGCGACGCGCGGCAGCATCCACCGGCCCGCCGTCTGCGGTCAGCGTGCCGCTGCAGTTCAATTACGACAACGGCTTCGGCCCCAAGGACGGAGAACGCTACACGCTCAACCTGCAACCCGTCGTCCCTTTCTCGATCACGCCGGACTGGCTCGTGATCTCGCGGACGATCTTCCCCCTCGTCAGCCAGAACAAGGTGATCTCGGGCGGGGGCGCTCAGTTCGGATCCGGCGACACTGTGCAAAGCTTTTTCTTCTCGCCCAAGTCGGACGGCTCGAGCGGCCTGACCTGGGGCGTCGGCCCGGCGCTGCTGCTCCCGACCGCGAGCGAGGACGCGCTCGGAGCCGAGCAGTGGGGCCTCGGCCCGACGGCCGTCGCGCTCAAACAGACCGGTCCCTGGACCTACGGCGCGCTCGCAAACCACATCTGGTCGGTCGCAGGCAATGACGACAGGGAGGACGTTTCGCAGACATTCCTGCAGCCTTTCCTCAACTACACGACGCGGAACGCGACCACATTCTTCCTCAACACCGAATCGACCTACGACTGGAAGGGGGAACAGTGGACCGTGCCGATCAATGCCGGCGTCAACCAGCTCCTGACTGTCGGCGGCCAGCGCGTCCAGATCGGCGCCGGGCTGCGCTACTACGCCGAGGCACCGGAAAACGGACCGGAAGGCTGGGGAGCGAGAATCAACCTCGTCTTTCTCTTTCCCGCCGGAGGATGAGGAGCCCGCACGGCTGTCGCAGCTCCTTGCGCCGTCGTACGCGCGCGGATCGCGGCCGCGCCGCCCCGCGAGGACGCACTCCGCATGGCGCGACCTGCCGTCGTCCTTCGAGGGATGATAAAGCGCAAAATAGCGCTTGCGTCCGACGAGGTCGTCGGCGTTGATCGTCTGACGATTTGGTCGTCGGACGATCAGGCCGCGAGGATGGACATGAGGGTGGTCCCTTTAGAGGCAGTTGAGGAAGTCGAGTTCGTGCAGCCGCGCGCCGGCAGGCTGATGACGCGGTGTCTGCTCACGGGCGACGAGACATCGCCCGAGAATTTCGTGCTTTACACGCTGCGGACATCGAGCGACTTCTTCTCACCGCGCTATCGGCACAACTTCGACCAGGTTCGGTTCCAGCTCGAAGGCTGGTCGGACTTCAAGGACGGAAGGCTGACGACGGGAAAGGTCGGCTATTTCCCCGAGGGCACCTACTACGGACCGCAGACGAGCAGCGAGGATTCGGTGATCCTCATGCTGCAATTTGGCGGCGCCAGCGGTAGCGGTTACATGTCGCATGAGACCTTGAAAGAAACGATCGACACGCTGAAGCAGCGCGGCGAGTTTCGTGACGGCGTCTTTACTTGGCACGACGAGGAGGGGCGCAAGCACAACAAGGACGGCTTCCAGGCGGTTTGGGAAGCTCGGTATGGACGCCCAATGGTCTTCCCCGAACCGCGCTTCGACCGTCCCGTCTTCATGAATCCAGCGAACTTCGCGCCGGTTCCGGTCGCCGGAGAACCCGGGGTTCGCGAGCGCGCCCTCGGCGAGTTCAATCAGCGTCGCACCGCGATCGCTTTTGTCGATATCCAGCCGGGCAGCGCCCATAGCGTCTCGGGCGGCGCTCTCGTATTCGCCCTTAAGGGGTCGGGCGACGTCGCCGGATCGCCTTGGTCGAAGCACACGTCGGTCGAGATCCGGCCCGGCGAGACCGCAACCTTCGCGGCAACCGACGAGGCCGAGCTTCTCGTCATCCGCATGCCCTGGGCGGCGAGTTCCTGAAGATCGTTATGGCGGCGCCGGCCGACAACGTCGCTCTGCTGCGCGGTCCCGCCGCGGGGGATGTCTGCGGCGCCGTCGAACGCACGATCCGCAGCATTCGCGAGGGGATCGAGGCCGGCAGATATGCGCCCGGGCAGCGCCTCATCGAGCCGGATCTTACGCGCGAGCTCGGCGTCGGCCGCAGCTCGCTGCGCGAGGCGTTCCGGCGCTTGAGCGCCGAGGGGATCATCGAGATCGTGCCGAACCGCGGCGCTTCCGTGCGCCGTCTCAGCATTCGTGATCTCCTCGAAGTGCAGCAGGTCCGCAGCGTGCTGGAGCCTCTGGCCGCCTCGCTCGCCGCTGCTGCCATCGGCAGAGACGACAACCGCGCGCGCTTCGAGAAGGCGGCGGCGGTCTGGCTACACAGCCCTCCGCTCGACGACGTCGATGCCTTCTCGCGCGAGAACCGGCGCTTTCACCGGGAGATCGTCGAGATGAGCGGTAACGCCCAGCTCGCGACCATCGTCGAGCGTCTCAACATGCCGCTCTTCGCCGCGCATTTCCGCCAGCGGATCACCCTCGAACGGCGGATCGCGGCGGCAGCGCAGCATCGCGACGTGGCACTTGCGATCCTCGATGGTGACCGACGCGCGGCGCACAGGGCAATGCGCTGCCATATCGCCCACTCCGACCGGATCGTTCTGCCCCAAGAGAATGACGTGTCGGAGGCGCCGGCGCGGAACAGGAACGGAGGCGTGCGCTCGACCGGATGGCGGGCGACCGGGAGACGAGCATGAGCGAGCCGAGAACGTATTTCGACAAGGTCTGGTCCGACCACGCGATCGTCCCGCTCGGCGACGACAGCGAGCTCATTCACATCGACCGGCTCGTGCTGCACGAGTGGACCGCCGCGACCGTTCTGCCGGCGCTCGACGGCGCGGGCCGGAAGCCGGCACGGCCGGAGCTCGTCTTCGGCCTCGTCGATCATCTCATCGACACGGCTCCGGGACGAGGGCCGGAGCACTCCTATGCCCCGAACGGGCGCGAGGTCTTGAGGGAATCGCGCCGCTACTTCGCCAAGCTTGGGCTTCGCTTTTTCGATATTTCCGATCCGCGCCAAGGAATCGCGCACGTGGTCGCGCCGGAAACCGGGATAGCGCTTCCCGGCACGACGCTAGTCTGTGGCGACAGCCATACCTGCACCAACGGGGGCGTCGGTGCGCTCGCCTGGGGCATCGGCACGTCGGAAGCGGAGCACGCGCTTGCGACGCAGACGCTGCCGCAGGTTCGGCCGAAGACGATGCGGGTGCGCTTCGAGGGGCGACTCGGCAATGGCGTGCTGCCGAAGGACATGATCCTCGAATTGATCGGCCGGCATGGCGCCAATGGCGGCATCGGCTATGCCATCGAGTTTGCCGGCGAGGCCGTGCGCGCGCTGTCCGTCGAGGGGCGGCTGACGCTCTGCAACATGGTGATCGAGTTCTCCGGCCGGTACGGGTTCGTACCACCCGACGACACCACGCTCGAATACCTCCACGGCCGCGAGTTCGCGCCGAAAGGCGCCGCCTGGGACGCGGCCGTCGCCTATTGGCGCGGGCTTCTCACCGAGCCGGGGGCTGCGTTCGACCGCGAGATCGAGATCGACTGCCGCGATCTGACGCCCCAGGTCACTTGGGGCACCTCGCCCCAGCACGTGCTGCCGATCGACGGACGTGTGCCGGACCCCTCGAGCGTCGAGGATCTCGGCGCTCGCCGGAACCTCGAGCGGGCCTGCGAGTACATGCGGCTGACGCCGGGCACGCCGATCGTCGGCGTCCCTATCGACGCCGCGTTCATCGGCTCCTGCACCAACGCCCGTCTCTCCGATCTCCGCGCCGCTGCGGCGACGCTCGCAGGGCGGCGCGTCGCGCCTGGCGTGCAGGCTGTCTGCATTCCGGGTTCGACCGCAGTAAAGCGCGCCGCCGAGGCGGAGGGGCTCGACCGAGTCTTCAAGGACGCCGGCTTCGAATGGCACGAGTCGGGTTGCGGACTCTGCGCCGACATGGGCAACAAGCGTTTCGCCGACCTGCGCGTCATCAGCACCACCAACCGCAACTTCGAGGGCCGGCAGGGGCTCGGCACGCGTACGCATCTCGCGAGCCCGGCAACCGTCGCCGCCTCTGCGGTAGCTGGGCACATTGCCGATCCCCGGCGCGTCTCGGAATAGGCGGAGCCGCATCATGGAGCAGCTTGTCAGGGTCAGCGGTATCGCGGTGCCGATGCTTCAGCCGAATATCGACACCGATCAGATCATTCCGGTGCCGGAGATGACTCGCTCGACCGAGGAGAGCCACGAGCGCTGGGGCGCGGGCCTGTTCGCCTATTGGCGCTACCTGCACGACCGCGAGCCCAACCCCGCGTTTATCCTCAATCGCGAGCCGTGGAAGCGCGGGGTAATCTTGCTCGCGGATCGCAACTTCGGCTGCGGCTCCTCGCGCGAGCCCGCCCCCAAGGCGCTGCGCGGTTACGGCTTCCGCGTTGTCATCGCGCCGAGCTTCTCAGGCATCTTCTTCGGCAACTGCTTTCGCAACGGGCTGCTCCCGGTCGAACTCCCGATCGAGCAGGTGCGCGAGATCGCCCGCCAGATGGAGGCGGCACAGGGAAACGCCGAGGTGACAGTCGATCTGGAGAGGCAGGAGGTGACCGCGCCGGACGGGCGGGTCTTCGCGTTCCGGACCCCCGAGCCGTTGCGCCGCATGCTGCTTACCGGCCTCGACGAAATCGACCAGACGCTGCAGCGGATCGACGTGATCCGCGACTACTGGGCGCGCGATGCGAGCAAGCGGCCCTGGATCTATGCGCCCGGCCTCGGGGGCCGGGAAACCCCGGACGGAGCATGCTCATGACCACGGCACGCGAACTGAAACGTCTGCTCGAAGGGCCCGACCTCCTCATCGCGCCGACTTGCTTCGACGCGCTTTCGGCTCGGCTCGCGCACGAGGCCGGATTCCCGGTCGGCTTCATGAGCGGCGCCGCGGTCGCTGCCACCCGCCTCGGCATGCCCGACACCGGGCTGATCACTGCGAGCGAGATGGCGGATCAGCTCCGCTACATTTGCGGCGCCGTACCAGGGCTACCGGTGATCGGCGACGGCGACACCGGCTATGGCAACGCCATGAACGTGCGGCGCACCGTCAGCGACTACGCGCGCGCGGGCGCCGCCTGCATCATGATCGAGGACCAGGTGACGCCGAGGCGCTGCGGCCATTTCGAGGGCAAGCAGGTGGTGTCACGCGACGAGGCGCGTATGAAAGTTCGGGCCGCGGTCGACGCCGCGCGTGAGGCTGGCATCCTCGTCCTGGCTCGTACCGATGCGCGCGCGGTCCACGGCTTCGAGGCCGCGCTCGAGCGCTGCCGGGATTTCGAGGAGGAGGGCGCCGACATAGTCTTCCTCGAAGCACCGACCTCCGAGGAGGAGCTGCGCGAGTTCGTTCGCGCCGCCCGCCAGCCGGCGATGGCGAACATCGTCGAGGGCGGAAAGACGCCCGTTGTGCCGCCGCATCGCCGATTTCGCCCGCGCCTATCCGGCGCAGCTCTCCGGCGGCATGCGCCAGCGCGTTTGCATCGGCCGCACGCTGGTGCTGCGGCCGCGGCTCATCCTGCTCGATGAGCCTTTCGGCGCGCTCGACCAGCAGACCAGACTCCTGATGGGCGACGAGCTGCTCCGGTTGTGGCGGCAGACCGGTGCGACGATCTTTCTTATCACCCATTCGCTCGACGAGGCAGCGCTGCTCGCGGATCGCGTTGCCGTCATGAGTGCGCGACCCGGACGGCTCATTGAGACGATCGAAACCGGCTGGGCGAAGGACCGGACTTCGGAGATCGTGGCTGATCCGGAATTTGGCCGCATCACCGGGCACCTCTGGAACAGATTGCGATTGGAGTCGCTCCGCGCGCGGGAGCAGTCGGAGCTGGTGCGGTGACGCTCGCGACAAAGCGGATCCTGGTTCTCGCCATCGCCGTGGGCTCGCTCGAGCTACTCTGCCGTCTCGGCCTCGTCGACCGGATCACGATTGTGCCGCCGAGCGAAATGTCGATGCGGCTCTGGCATCTTCTCGCCACCGGCAGCGCGACCGACGACATCCTGTACACCGCTCGGAACGCCGCCGTGGCAATCCTTCTCTCAGTCGTGATCGGGTTTGTCGCCGGCGCAGCGATCCATGCCCTGCCGCGCCTGCGGTCGATCTTGGATCCTTTGCTTGCGTCCTACTACGCGGTGCCGATCTTCGTCTTCTATCCGCTTCTCATCGTGCTCTTCGGAATAAACGCCATTCCGTTGATCGTGATCGGCGCGATGTTCGGGGTCGTGGCGATGATCGTCAATACGCTGACTGGGCTGGACCGGGTACCGCGCGCGTTACGCAAGTCGGCGCGGCTGCTGCGCCTCGGCAAAGCACAGGAGTTGTTCTTGATCGCCATCCCTGCAGCCGGCCCGCATTTCGTCACGGGGGTGAAGTTCTCGATCATCTACGCGGTCATCGCGGTCATCGCCGGGGAGTTCATCCTATCCGCGCGCGGCATCGGATTCCGGGTGGCGTTCGCTTACAACAGCTTCGACGGGCCGACCATGTACGCCCTCCTGCTGTTGCTCCTGACCTCGGTGACGATTGTGACGCTGTCGCTGCATGCGTTCGAGAAGCACCTGCACCGGCGCTGGGGGCGCGAGTGAGCCGCCGGGCGCTCGACCTCATCCTCCTCCTGCTTCTGCTGATCGGGGTCTGGGAGGGGCTTCATCGGCTGGTCGGCGAGGAGGCGCTGAGCTCGCCGCGGACGACGGTCCTCTTCCTTTGGGCGTATCTGGGCGACCCCGCCTTCCATCTGAATGGCACCGCGACGCTGGTGGCGCTGGGCTACGCCGTCGCGATCGCGGTTGTGGGCGGCCTGCTGGTCGGCCTGCCGCTCGGCTTCTACCGCGCGGCGGGCGATGTCGCCGACCCCTACCTCATGGCGCTCTTCGCGATCCCGAAAATCACCCTCTATCCGGTGATCCTGCTGCTGTTCGGCCTCACGCTCTCGGGCAAGGTCGCGTTCGGCGCGATTCACGGCTTCTTCCCGATCGCACTCTTCGCGATGAGCGGCGTCCGCACGCTGCCGCGCAGCTACCTCAAGTCCGCGCGCGCGATGCGGCTATCGACTTTTGACACCCTGCGTTCGGTCGTTTTCCCCGCCGCACTGCCGGAGATCGTCACTGGAATCCGGATCGGCCTCGCGAGCACCATCCTCGGGACGCTGATCGGCGAAATGTTCGCCGGCACAGAGGGCCTCGGGTTCGTGCTCATCAAAGCGATCGAGCGCAACAACGTCCCCCTCATCATGGCGCTGACGCTGCTCCTCTTCATCGTTGCCAGCAGCGCCAACGCCGTGCTCCTGGCGTTCGATCGACGATTGCATCGGCGATCGGCGGCGGCCGCCGCCACCTGACAGACGGCACGAATTGCTGACTCTACTGCTCGCGACATTTGGCGGCCAAACAGCCTTGCTGCAGCTCGCGGGCTAATTGGCCGCTATCTCGCTGTTCTTCAAACCAGCGAAAGCCGACTCGACCGAGCGTCTTGTCACCCGTGCATCGCGCTCGCCGGCCGCAGCGGCGGCGCAGCAGCGCCATAGGTTTGCGCGCTTCTTGGAAGGCCTAACGATGCCCGTTTGTGGCTTCCGCTCCGGGTTGGAAGCCACCGTCCTTGTTGGCCCTGACGTCCGCTCGCTTTACGCGCCGAGTGCTCTGCCCTCGCGACTCGGCGACCTTCTCCCCGTCGGGTATTGGTGGCGCGCCCCGCTCTTCCTGTCGCAATGGTCTCGGAAAGGGGGCATTTAGGGGGTACCGTCGAAGCGGGTAGGAGCGCCGTTATCTGCGCGCCATTCGAGTTATGCCCCCGAGAGCTACGCGCTCGCGACGAGGCAGGCGTGAAAGGCGCTTTGATGCTGCGAAGCCCTTGCCCGTCGGTGATACAAAAGTGATACAAAGAGAATGACCAAGCCCTGGAAGCACCCTAAGACGGGAGTGTACTGGTTTCGCAAGGTGGTTCCTGCCGCCTTGCGTCAGGCCATCGGAAGGACGGAGTTTCGGCTGACTCTCGGGACCAAGGATCGCCGCGAAGCCGAAGCGAGGTATCCCGTCGTGGCGGAGCGCATCGAGCGCATTCTTGCCGACGCGAGGGGATCGGAATCGGCGCCCCTTCCGAGGGGTACCGGACGCGGGTCGAAAGCGACCTCTCCGTATTCCCGGGCCGGCGGACCGAATCGACTTGATGTCGGCGAAGAAATGGCGGCATCCGATCCGGTGTTGTTCCCGGTCGTTCCGCTCAGGCCATCGCGGCGGCGCAAGTCTTCGCGCGCCGAAAAGCTTGAAAGCAACCGCAAAATGCTCTTCGAGAGCGCAGCTTCCGTCGTTGGTGCTTACGGCTACGCGGATGCCAGCATAGCCCGCATAACGGAGCGGGCTAACGTCGCGCAGGGCACGTTCTATCGGTACTTCCACTCGCGGCAGGATCTCTTCGATCAGCTGCTTCCGTATGTCGGAGCCGACCTCATCCATGCGCTCGGAGAAAGGGTTGCCGGAGCCCGCGACATATTCGATGTCGAGGAACGAGGGATCCGCGGGTTTTTCGACTATCTCGCCGACCACCCGGGCTTCTATCGGCTGCTCAACGAGGCCGAGTTCGCAGCGCCTCGAGCCTTCTGGACGCATATGAACACCCTCACGAAGCACTATGTCGGCTCCCTGCACCGCAGCTGGAGCAACGGCGAGCTTCCAGGATACGAGGCGCGTGAGCTCGAAGTACTCGCATACATCCTGATGGCCGCACGCTTTTATCTCTACCTTCGCTTCTCCAAATCGGTGGGCGGGGCGCGGCGTCTGCCGGAATGGGTGATTCGCTCCTATCTCAAATTCATCACCGGAGGGCTCCGGGGCGATCCATTCGGCGCGAAGGGCCGAGCGACGAGGCGGATGAAGGCCAAGGGAAGGCGGAAGGCCAAGGAAAACGGAAACCGGGATCGGTCCGCGTCACGCCGTTCCGGCGAGCAGACTCCCCGCGGTGGTCCAAAAAAGTGAATTGTGAGGCATAAGTCATTTTTTTGGTTGCCTTCGGACGGCGCCGTCGGCATCCTCCCGGCCGGTTACGACGGGAGGAGAAATGAGGATTCGCTCGCTGCTGGCTGGTACCGCGCTTGGCCTCGCGCTTTCTCTCGCAAGCGGAGCACACGCCGAACTTTCGGACGGGATGGTGAAAATCGGCGTCCTGACGGATTTCAGCGGGACTTACGCCGCAATCACCGGAAATGGAGCGGTCGAGGCCGCGAAGATGGCGGTGGAGGATTTCAACGCGCGAGGGAAAGGGCTCCGCGTCGAGCTCGTCTCCGCGGACCACCAGAACAAGCCCGACATCGCGCTGGGCATTGCCCGTCAATGGTTCGACGCCGAGCAAGTCGACGTGATCGTCGAGCTGACCACTTCGTCGATTGCTCTCGGCGCGCAGAACCTGGCCCAGGAAAAGAACAGGATGGTTCTGATTTCCGGCGCAGGGACCTCCGACCTCACCGGCAAGGCGTGCTCGAAGCACGGCATCCACTGGACCTATGACACCTATGCGCTCGCGAACAGCACCGGGCGGGCGGTCGTCGAGCAGGGCGGCGACAGATGGTTCATGCTGACGGTCGACTACGCATTCGGACATTCACTGTCGAAGGACGTCGGCAACGCCGTCCGAAAGATGGGCGGGCAAGTCATAGGAGAGGTGAAGCATCCGCTCAACACCGCGGATTTCTCGTCCTACCTCCTGCAAGCACAGGCATCGAAAGCGAAGATCATCGGGCTGGCCAATGCCGGCGGCGATCTCATCAACTCGATCAAGCAGGCCCGTGAATTCGGCATCGCGGCGGGTGGTCAGAGGTTGGCGGCACTCCTCACCTACATCAGCGACGTCCATGCGCTCGGACTCGACGTCGCTCAAGGAACCTTTCTCACGACCGGCTTCTATTGGGACCTCGACGAGGAGACGCGCGCCTGGTCGAAGCGCTTCTTCGAGCGAATCAAGATGATGCCGACGATGGCGCAGGCTGGAGTCTATTCCTCGCTCATGCATTACCTCGAGGCGGTGCTGGAGGCCGGATCCGACGACGCCCTTGTCGTCCGAGCGAAAATGGAAGAGCGGCCGGTGCAGGATTTTTTCGCTCGGAACGGACGGGTTCGCCCCGATGGGCGAATGGTGCATGACATGTATCTCGCCCAGGTCAAGGCTCCCGATGAGTCGAAGGGCGACTGGGACTACTACAAGATCGTTCACACCATTCCGGGCGAGCAGGCGTTCCGCCCCATGTCCGAGGGCGGTTGTCCGCTCGTCAAGTCGGATCAGTGATGCGTCCGAACGACGATCGTTCGCCGTCGTCGGGCAAGCCGGCGCAGGGCGATGCGCCGACCGGACGCTATCGGCTCATAGGTTCCACCGCATCGCCTTACGCGCTCAAGCTGCGCGCCCTTATGCGCTATCGCCGCTTGCCCTTCGACTGGGTGATCATGACGAAGGAGCTGCGACGCAAGACGGCGCACATCCAGCCGAACCTGATCCCCATTCTCCAGTTCCCGGAGGATGGCAGCTATCACTCCGATACCTCGCTTCTTGCCTACGAGCTGGAGCGTCGGCACTCTGGCCGCTCGGTGATCCCGCCTCGACCCGGTCTGCGCTTCCTTTGCGATCTTCTCGAGGACATGGCGGACGAGATGGCCGTCAAGTGCCTTTTCCTCTACCGCTGGTGGGATCCCGAGGACCAAGCCTATGTCAGCCGCTGGGCGGCGGAAGAGTGGTCGACCTCTGAGGCGCCGACAGGATCCGCCGAGGAGATCGAGGAGTTCCGCGCGCGCCAGGTCGGGCGGATGAAGATCCTCGGCGCGACGGCGGAGAACAAGCCGATGCTGGAGGCGCTCTACCATCGGATTCTGGCTGCTTTCGAGCCGCATGTCGGGCTGGGCAAGTTTCTCTTCGGCACACGTCCCTCGCTTGCCGATTTCGCATGGTACGGACAGCTGAACGAGATGGCATGCGACCCGACGCCGATGAGGATCATGCGGGAGCGGGCGCCTTTCACAGACATCTGGGCGCGTCGCCTCGACGACACCTCCGGCGTGGAGGGCGATTGGTACGACGATGTCTCTGCTTGGGTAGAGGACTTGCTGCAGCTCGCAGGCGACTTCTATCTCCCATTCCTTCGCGCGAACGCCGAAGCTTACAGAGCGGGCCGGCCGCGTCTCGAGCTGCAGGCGATCGGTCATCGCTACGTGCTGCAGCCTTTCAAGTATCAGGTGAAATGCCTCGATCGACTGCAGCAGCGCTTTCGTGAGCTCGGCGGCGAGGACTTGGCGTTGATCGAACCGGTATTGCGACGCACGGGCTGCTGGGATTCGTTCGCGAAGGCGTGACGCGATGATCGATTTCTATTTCTGGCCGACTCCGAACGGGCAGAAAGTCGCGATCTTCCTGGAGGAGGCGGAGCTTCCCTACAAGCTCATCCCGGTCGACACCCGCAAGGGCGAACAGTTCGAGCCGGCCTTTCTGAAGATCAGCCCGAACAACAAGATCCCGGCGATCGTCGACCACGATGCCGAAGGGGGCAGCCTGGCGGTCTTCGAATCCGGCGCAATCCTTCTTTATCTGGCCGAAAAGATCGGCCGATTTCTGCCCCGCTCCTCTCGTGCCCGGACGGAGGCGATCCAGTGGCTGATGTGGCAGATGTCGGGCTTCGGCCCGATGCTGGGCCAGGCGCACCATTTCCGGCTCTACGCACCTGAGAAGATCGCGTACTGCATCGACCGGTACACGAAGGAGGCCGGCCGGCTCTACGCCGTGCTCGATCGACGCCTTCAGGACCGCGAATTCATCGTCGACGAGTATTCCATCGTCGACATGGCGACGTGGCCTTGGGTCGCGCCGCGGAAGCTGCAGGGGCAAGACTTGGCGAACTTCCCGAACGTCGCCCGCTGGCACGAGACCATGAAGCGCAGGCCGGGCGTTCGGCGCGGCTTCGGGCTCTTGCGCGACGCGGCCAATACGTCGGTCGACGCTGAAGGGTGGCAGAATCTTTTCGGCGCCAACCAGTACGAGCGGAGAGGCGCGGGCGCCAAGACATCGGAGCGAGCCGGGCAGTAGCGCGTCGGCCCTTCCGAACTGCCGTCGGCGTCGACTCGAGTTCCGATGGCGTCAATTGGGGAATCAGCCGCGTGGTCAATCTCAGCGCATTCATTCACTTTCACGCCCGGGTCCGGCCGGATCAGGTGGCGATCATCTACAAGGATCAGCGCGTCAGCTACGCCGAGCTCGCGTCGAGGATCGACGGCATGGCGTCCTACCTTGCGGCCGCCGGCATCGGTCCCGGCGACGTCGTCGCCGCCGTGATGAAGAACTCGGCCGCGTTTCTCGAGATCGCGTTCGCCGTCTCGCACGTGGGCGCGGTGTTCCTGCCGATAAACTACCGGCTTGCCGCCCCGGAGATCGGCTACATCGCCGACAACGCCTCGGCCAAGCTCGTCTTCGTCGACGAGGAATTTCGCGATCTCGCGCCGGACGTCGAGCTCGTCCTCGTCGATGCCGCCTCGCAGTCGGACAGCCGGAAGCTGGAGGGGCCTCGCCTGCCGCCGCGGCCGCCGGCGCGCCGCACGCCGGAGGATCTCTTCCGCTTGATGTACACCTCCGGCACCACCGACCGCCCGAAAGGCGTGATGCACAGCTATGCCAACTTCTACTGGAAGTCCATGGACCATGTCATCGCGCTCGGCCTTTCGGCTCACGACCGGCTTCTCGTGGCCGGGCCCCTCTACCACGTCGGCGCCTTCGATCTTCCCGGGGTCGCGGTCCTGTGGGTGGGCGGCACGCTCTGCGTGCACCGGGATTTCGATGCCGGCGAGGTGCTGGCGTCGATCGAGCGGGAGCGCCTGAGCTGCGCGTGGTTGGCGCCGGTCATGCTCGGCCGGGTCCTCGCGCACGAGAGCGCCGGCCGCCGCGATCTCTCCAGCCTCAAATGGTGCATCGGCGGGGCGGAGAAGACGCCGGAGTCGCGGATCCGGGCGTTCACGGAGGTGTTTCGGAACGGGCGCTACATCGACGGATACGGGCTCACCGAGACCTGCAGCGGCGACACGCTGATGGAGCCCGGAATGGAGCTCGCCAAGATCGGTTCGACAGGACGCGCGCTGGCGCATGTGGAGATCGATATCCGGGACGATGAGGGGCGTTCTCTCGGACCCGGCAGAGAAGGCGAGATCTGCCTGCGCGGCCCCAAGGTGACGAAGGGATACTGGAAGGACCCGGAGAAGACGCGGGCCAGCTTCTTCGGCGACTGGTTCAGAACCGGCGACATCGGCTATCTCGACGAGGAGGGATTCCTTTACGTCACCGATCGCAAGAAGGACATGATCATCAGCGGCGGCGAGAATATCGCCTCGTCGGAGGTCGAGCGCGTGATCTACCAGCTGCCGCAAGTGAGCGAGGTCGCCGTGATCGGCGTTCCGGACGAGAGATGGGGCGAACGCCCCATCGCCGTCGTCGCGCTCAAGGAAGGGGAAACCTTGGATTACGCGGCTCTCGAAGCGCATTGTCGCGCGCAGCTCGGCAAGTTCAAGACTCCGAAGGAGCTGCATCTGCGAACGAGCCTTCCTCGCAATCCTTCCGGGAAGATCCTGAAGCGGGTGCTGCGTGACGAATTCTTGAAGCGATGATGATGCCTTGCGGCCTGCCGGCGCGTCGTCGATTTGCGCCGAGGGCGTGTCTTCCGGACGCAGGATCGAGAAGGGCGCCCGGCATGATCGTTCGACCGCTTCGTCGTCCCGGCTCGCCTCCTCCGGCGGGATCGACGACATCCGCCCGTGCCGCGCGGTCTCGCGCGGCATTGCCGTTCAACGCCGCTCTATCGGTTGCCCCCTCATGGCTCTCTTGAAAGATCTCTTCGACCTCTCTGGAAAGATCGCTCTCGTCACCGGGGGATCGCGCGGCCTCGGGCTGCAGATCTGCGAAGCGCTGGGCGAGTTCGGCGCCCGCATCGTGATCACCGCGAGAAAGGAGGCCGAGCTGGCGGCAGCGGTCGCGCATCTCGAGGAGCGCGGGATTCGCAGCAGCGCGGTGCCGATGGATCTCGGCGAAGGCCGAGCGGACGCGCTCGTCGAGCAGGTGATGCGAGATTTCGGCCGGCTCGACATCCTGGTGAACAACGCAGGGACGACTTGGGGCGCTCCTGCCGAGGAGCATCCGCTCGAGCAGTGGAACAAGGTCGTCGACCTCAATCTCACGGCGGTCTTTCGGCTGACGCAGGCGGCCGCGCGCGCCGCGATGATCCCGCAGCGTGCGGGTCGGGTCCTCAACATCGCCTCGACCGAGGGGTTGCTCGGCCACCATCCGCGGATGGTCGGCACGGTCGCCTATAATGCGACCAAGGGCGCAGTGGTGAACATGACCCGCGCGCTCGCCGCCGAGTGGGGGCGCTACGGCATCACGGTCAACGCCCTGGCGCCCGGGTATTTCCCTTCCAAGATGACGCGCGCGACTCTGGCGCAGCACCAGGAGCATCTGCTTCACAACACGCCGCTCGGCAAGCTTGGCGGGCCGGACGACCTCAAGGGGGCGGCGCTGCTTCTCGCCTCGGCCGCCGGCGGGCACATCACCGGGCAGGTGCTTGTGATCGATGGCGGCGCCAGCATCATCTAGCCGCGCCCCGCAACCGCGGCTCCATCGCGGCGCCGAGGGCGTCGCGCGAGCCGCTGCGACCTTTGCCGAATGGAGGATTCGATGCCTTTGCTGAGCCGGCGCGACCTCGACTTTCTCCTCTTCGAATGGCTCGACGTGGAGCAGCTCACGAGGCGCGAGCGATACGCCGAGCACGCCCGCGAGACCTTCGACGCCCTCCTCGACCTCAGCGCGCGGCTCGCCGAGGAACGGTTCCTGACGCATTACAAGAAGGCGGACAGGGAGGAGCCCGTGCTGCAGGACGGCACGGTGCGGGTCATTCCCGAGATCCGCGAGGCGGTGGCGGCCTACGCGCAGGCCGGCCTCCTCGCGGCGCCGTTCGACGCCGGGCTCGGCGGAGCGCAGCTGCCGCACGTCGTTCACACCGCCTCGATGGCGCATTTCATGGCCGCGAACGTCGCCACCGCGGCCTATCCGATGCTGACGGCGGCGAACGCCCGGCTGATCGCCGCCTTCGGCACGCCGCCCCAGATCGCCGCCTTCGCCGGCCCGCAGCTCGAGGGGCGCTTTCTCGGCACGATGTGCCTGTCGGAGCCCCAGGCGGGGTCGTCTCTCGCGGATATCGCGACGCGCGCCGTTCCCGACGGCGAGGACGCCCTCGGCCGCCGCTACCGGCTCTTCGGCAGCAAGATGTGGATCTCGGGCGGCGACCACGACCTCTCCGAGAACATCGTCCACCTCGTGCTGGCCAAGGCGCCGGGGCCGGACGGACGGCTCATCCCCGGAACCAAGGGGATCTCGCTCTTCATCGTCCCGAAATTCCTGCCCGCCGGCACCGCGGCGCCGGGGGCGCGCAACGACGTCAGCGTCGCCGGCCTCAACCACAAGATGGGCTACCGGGGCACGACGAACTGCCTCCTCAATCTCGGCGAGGGCGTCGAGCATCGGCCGCTCGGCAGCGCTGGCGCGGTGGGCTGGCTCGTCGGCGAGCCCGGCGCGGGGCTGGCGATCATGTTCCACATGATGAACGAGGCGCGAATCGCCATCGGCCTCGGCGCCGCGATGCTCGGCTATCGCGGCTACCTCTTGTCCCTCGAATACGCGCGGCAGCGCCCGCAAGGCCGCCCGCTCGCCGCCAAGGACCCGACGGCGCCGCCCGTCCCGATCATCCGGCACCCGGACGTGAAGCGGATGCTCCTCGCGCAGAAGGCCTATGCCGAAGGCGCGCTCGCGCTCATCCTCTATTGCGCGCGTCTCGTCGACGAGGAGCTGACGGCGGGGACGGAGGCGGAGCGCCGGAACGCCGCGGCGCTCCTCGGGCTTCTGACGCCGGTCGCCAAGACCTGGCCGTCGGAGTGGGGGCTCGCGGCGAACGACCTCGCCATCCAGGTGCACGGCGGCTACGGCTACACGCGGGACTTCGACGTCGAGCAGCTCTACCGCGACAACCGCCTCAATCCGATCCACGAGGGCACGACGGGCATCCAGGCGCTCGATCTTCTCGGGCGGAAGATCCTGCGCGACCAAGGCGAAGCCTTCGCCCGCCTTCGCGAGGAGGTGGCGCTGACGGAAGCCGCGGCGGCGGCGGATCCGGCGCTCGCCGGCTTCGGGCAGCAGCTCGCCTCGGCCTGGGACCGGCTCGGAGGAATCGCGCGCCAGCTCGTCGAGCTCGGCGGCGACGAGCGGGCGCTCTGGAACGCGACCGCCTATCTTTCGGCGTTCGGGCACGCGGTGGTCGGCTGGCTCTGGCTCGACCAGGCGCGCCGCGCGAGCGCCTCGCTCGCTTCTGCCGGCGAGGACGAGGCCTTCTACAGGGGAAAGCTGCGCGCCTGCCGGTATTTCTTCGAGTGCGAGATGCCGAAGATCGGCCCCTGGCTCGACCTCGTCGCCTCGCTCACCGACGTCGCCGCCGGGATGCCGGACGAGAGCTTCTGATCGGACCTGGCGCAAAGCCGATCGGGCGTTTCAGGGCGGCCCGGTCGTCCTTCGTCTGGGCTCTTGAGCATTCCGGCACCGCGCGGCGGACGGCGCTCGTCGCACCCGCCTGACGATCGGCGCCGGGAGTGCGCTAGGGCGCGCCGCGGATCGCCTTTCGAGAACGATCCGCATCCGCGCGCGACAGGAGAAGCGTCGACCATCGATCGCGGATCCGGAATGATCGAGGTCACGTTTGCGGGGCAGGAGACGGCGATCGCACGCGAATTCGTGCGGCTGCGATCGCCTTCATCGTGCTTGCCTGGAACGCAGCGTTCCCACTTCCGCGCCGGGACGGAGCCATGGCCAACAGAGATCCACAGCATCGCCGAGGCCATTCTCCGCCGTCCGGCGCGAGCGAGCGTAAATCGCGAAAGGGAGGCCATCCGCCGGGCCCCGGTGCGGTCGCCGGGCACGGCCACATGGGCTCGGACCACGAAAGCCGGGACGGGCACGACCACGCGGCCATGATCGCCGACTACCGGCGCCGGTTCTGGGTGTCGCTGGCCCTCACCGTGCCGATCCTCGCGCTGTCCCCGATGATCCAGCAATGGCTCGGGCTCGCCGAGGCCTTCGCGTTCCCTGGCGATGTCTATCTGCTCTTCTTCCTCTCCACGATCGTCTTCTTCTACGGCGGCTGGCCGTTCCTGACAGGGTTCGCGGCCGAGCTCGAGGACCGCCAACCCGGCATGATGACCCTCATCGCGCTGGCGATCACGATGGCCTACGTCTACTCGAGCGCCGTCGTCTTCGGCCTCGCCGGAGATCTGCTCTTCTGGGAGTTGGCGACGCTGATCGACGTGATGCTGCTCGGCCATTGGATCGAGATGCGCTCGGTCATGGGGGCCTCGGGCGCGCTCGAGGCGCTGGTGCGTCTCCTGCCCGCGACGACCTTGCGCTTGACGCCGAGCGGCGAGGCCGAAGAGGTGCCGGTTTCGGAGCTCAGGCCCGGCGACCGGGTGCTCGTCCGGCCGGGCGACAAGGTGCCGACCGACGGCATCATCGTCAGCGGCCGGTCCAGCTTCAACGAGGCGATGCTGACCGGCGAATCCCGCCCGGTCGGGAAGGGCGAGGGCGAGGAGGCGGTCGGGGGCAGCATCAACGGCGAAGGCGCGGTCACGATCGAGGTACGGAAGACCGGCGACCAGACCTATCTCGGCCAGGTGGTCGAGATGGTGCGCGCGGCGCAGGCGACGCGCTCGCGGGCTCAGGACCTGGCGAACCGGGCGGCGCAATGGCTGACCCGGATCGCCCTTCTCGGCGGCGGGCTTACTTTCGTCGGATGGCTCGTTGCGGGTGCCGGGTACGAATTCGCGCTCACCCGCGTGGTGACTGTCATGGTCATCGCCTGCCCGCACGCGCTGGGGCTGGCGGTGCCGCTCGTCGTCGCCGTCAGCACCAGGCTCACGGCCCAGAACGGCCTCCTCATTCGCGACCGCGCCGCATTCGAGCGCGCCCGCGACCTGGACGTCGTGATCTTCGACAAGACCGGCACCCTCACCGAGGGTTGCTTCGGCGTCTCGGACGTGGTGCCGTTCGGCGGACGCTCTGCCGAGGAGGTGCTGTCCTGGGCAGCGGCGGTGGAGAGCCATTCCGAGCATCCGATCGCGCAGGGCATGCTGCGCGGCGCTGCCGAGCGTGCCATCTCGCTGAAGCCGGTGACCGACTTCCGCAATCTGACGGGCCAAGGGGCGGAGGCGACGGTCGAGGGACGCGACGTCAAGGTGGTGGGCCCCGGCTATTTGCGCGCCCATGGCCTCTCGGCGAGCGATCCCGCGATCGACCGCCGCGCCGGAGAGGGCAACACGGTCGTCTATGTCCTGCTGGATGGCGCCGTGATTGGCGCCGTGGCGCTCGCCGACGTGATCCGCGAAGAGTCTCATGAGGCGGTCCGTCGGCTGAGCGATCTCGGCATCCGGTCGATGATGCTGACCGGCGATGCGCAGGCGGTGGCGAGAACGGTCTCGGAAAAGCTGGGCTTGGCCGAATACTTCGCCGAGGTGCTGCCCAACGACAAGGCGGAGAAGGTACGCGAAGTGCAGGCGAAGGGGCTGCGCGCGGCCATGGTGGGGGACGGCGTCAACGACGCTCCCGCGCTGGTGCAGTCCGATCTCGGCATCGCCGTCGGCGCAGGCACGGATGTGGCGATCGAATCGGCCGACGTGGTGCTGGTCCGCAGCGACCCGCGCGACGTGGTGGCGATCCTCGCGCTGTCCCGCGCCACCTATCGCAAGATGGCGCAGAACCTGCTCTGGGCGACCGGCTATAACGCCGTCGCACTGCCGCTCGCCGCCGGCGTGGGCTATGGCTGGGGTATCCTCCTCACTCCCGCCGTCGGTGCCGCGTTGATGTCGCTGTCGACCGTCATCGTCGCGATCAACGCGCAACTCCTGAATCGGCGGACGCTGGTGACGCAACCCGAGGGGAGGATGGGCGCCGCGGCCCGCACGCACGAGCGGTAAGAGCGCCACCGCTGCGTGGCAAGAGCGCCGGAGGCGGCCTTTTCGGCGGGTCGAGGCGTGAAGCGGTCGGCGCACGACCGAACCGGCGAGGATCGAGGCCAAGGGGCTGATGCCCGATCTCGGCCGGCCGCGCGACGATCTCGACGGGGTGCCTGCACGGTCGACAACCAAGCCATCGTTATTCCGGAGACATTGATGCGATCCGTGCGTTCACTGGCGCGGAGAGGAACGCGGAGCCTCGATCGCGAAGACGGCGCCCGGGATCGGACTCTCGCCGTCGCCGCAGCGAGCGGCAAGAAGGCCGGGCGTCCGTGATCAATCCTCTCGTACGATCGACCGCAGATCCTCGGTCGCGTGACGTGACGCGGAAACGACGCGGGCAACTGGAGGGAGCCATGGACGAGTTCGACCTTATCGCCGATGCGCTCGGCGCGGTGCGGATGATCCAGGGTGTTTACGGCACCGGCCACGACGGCGCCACGCGGATCGACGAGGTCGCGCAGATGTTGCGGTTGCGCGCCTTGCAGCTTTCCGGCGAGGGCGAGGCGCGAGCGCCGCAGTGGCTGCGCGACAAGCGGCTTTCCGGGGAAGGTGAGGCTGGACCGCCGCAATCGGCCGCGCTCGCCGTCGCGGTTGCGGACGCGATCCGAAAGACGTACGGAACCGAGCCTTGACCGTTGGACCCTAGGATCCGGTCTGACCGGCGACGCGGTCCGGCTCGGTCTTTTGCTATCAGGAGCGAACCAGGCTGCAAGAGGCACGCGAACGGATGAAGCCGATCGTCACCCTGACCGTGAACCCATCGATCGACGGGTCGGCCCAAACCGACGTCGTGCGGCCGATCCGGAAGATCCGCACCTCGGGTGAGCACTACGATCCGGGCGGCGGCGGGATCAATGTCGCACGCGTCGTCCAGGAGCTCGGCGGAGCGAGCTTTGCGATCTACCTGGCGGGCGGCGTCACCGGCGCTGTCCTCGACGATCTGCTGACGTCCGCCGGGATCGCGCACCGGCGCGTCCCGATAGAGGACCACACGCGCATCAGCCACGCCGTCTACGAGCGGTCCAGCGGGCTCGAATACCGCTTCGTGCCCGAAGGGCCGCTCGTCCGCGATGCGGAATGGCAGGCCGGCCTCGCCGCGCTGGAGGACCTCGATTGCGATTACCTCGTCGCCAGCGGCAGCCTCGCGCGCGGGGTTCCGAACGACTTCTACGCCAGGGTCCTCGAGATCGCGTCGCGGAAGGGAGCGAAGCTCGTCCTCGACACGTCGGGCGAGGCGCTCCGGGTCGCGCTCGACCGCGGCGGCGTCCATCTGGTCAAGCCCAGCCGCGGCGAGTTCGAGGCGTTCGTCGGGCGGCCGCTTTCCACGCCGTCTGCCCTCGAGGAGGCGGCCCGCCGGGTGGCCCGATCCGGGGCGGTGGAATTCCTCGCTGTCACCTTGGGACGAGACGGCGCGGTTCTGGCGACCCGCGGCGGCGAGCTGCTGCGGCTCGCGGCGCCGGAGGTGCCGGTCAAGAGCGCGGTCGGCGCCGGCGACAGTTTCGTCGCCGCGATGACCGTGGCGCTTGCCCAAGGACGTGCGCCCGAGGACGCCTTCGCCTACGCCACCGCGGCCGGGACCGCGGCGGTGCTGACGGCGGGAACCGGGCTCTGCCGGCGCGAGGATGTCGAGAGGCTTTACCAGGATATCAGGCGCCGCGTCTGAAAGCCGTCGGCGTTGAGGTGACGACCTGACCTTGTCGCGGCGGGTCGCGCGAGCGGCGGGCCGGCCGCCGGTGATGGCAGCGCCTGCAGCCGAAAGCGCCTGGAAGAGGCGCCGTTGCCGGGTGATCCCTGGACCAGGTCGGAAGGCCGGCTGCGCGTTGCTTCGGCGCGACGCGGGCGGCGATCTTGTCTGTTCGTGCCCGGCAATCGGCCGGGGCGCTTCGGGAAGGCTGTCGGCTCCGGCGCCGACGCCGTGACCATCGATCTGGAGGATGCGGTTCCGCCGCACGAGAAGGAAGCCGCGCGCGGCCATGTCGTCACGCACCTCCGCGGCGCGGAGCGGGGCCGCGTGCCGATTTTCGTGCGCATCAACGCGGCCCCGCACGATCGTCGGGCTTGCCGATCTCGCCGTGCTGATGATGGATGCCCGGCAGGGCGCCTACGAGGCGACCGGCGGGGCCGCTTGCCTTCTGGACGGACGGCTGGTTGAACGGCCCACGATAGAGCACAGTCGGCGCGTGCGCGCCTTGCGGAACGAGAAGCGACCGAGTGAACCATTCGACAAGAGGCGGTCTGCCGCTCGCGGTTTCGGCGGCGATCGCGATTCAAGCCCTCGCGAGCGCCGCCGTTCTCGCGCTCACGGCGATCGCGCCGATCGTCGCCGGTGCGATGGGCGTTCCGCCGCACGTGATCGGCTATCAGGTGAGCGTCGTCTACGTGTTCGCGACGCTGGTCTCGATCTTCTCCGGCCGCTTCGTCCGCAAGTACGGCCCGGCGCGCGTCAGCCAGCTCGCGCTCCTCGCCGGAGCGCTCGGTCTGGCCGGCTTCGCTTCCGGAAGCGCTGGCGTCGTGCTGATCGGGTCGGTCCTGATCGGCTCGGGCTACGCGCTGACCAATCCGGCGGCGTCGGAGCTGCTGAACCGGCTTGCGCCTCCCGAGAAGCGCAACCTCATCTTCTCCCTCAAGCAGACCGGCGTTCCTCTCGGCGGCATTCTGGCCGGGCTGGTTCTGCCGGGCGCGGCGATCGCATTGGGCTGGCAGCCGGCGCTCCTGCTTTCGGCCGTCCTGGTGCTGGTCGTCGCCGCGGCGCTCGAAGCGGTGCGATCGGCGTGGGACGTCGAACGAGACCCCCGGCTGCCGCTCCGGGCCAATATGCTCGAGGGGCTCGAGATCGTCATCCGCCGACCGAGCCTGCGCGCGCTGGCGTTCATGGGATTGCTGTTCTCGGCGATCCAGCTGTCGCTCGTCTCCTTCATCGTCGTCATGCTCGTCGAGGAATTCGGCTGGCGAGCGGTGGAGGCTGGCGCGGCGGCCGCGGCGGTGCAGGCTGCGGGAGCCGTCGGCCGCGTGTTCTGGGGCGTGGTCGCCGACCGCACGCGTGCCGGCCTCCTCGTGCTCGCCGTCATCGGGTGCCTCTCGGGTGCAATGGCCGCGCTGATGCCTTTCCTCGGCGCGCTCGCCCCGTGGCTCGTCCTCGCGGTCCTCTGCGCCTTCGGGGCAGCCTCGATCGGCTGGAACGGCGTGATGCTGGCCGAGGCGGCCCGGCTCAGTCCCGAGGGACGCGTCGGACCGGTGGCCGGCGGCGTGCTGATGCTGACCTTCCTGGGCGTCGTCTTGGGCCCGGCTCTCTTCGCTTTCGCGTACGAGCTGATCGGCTCTTACGCCGACACGTATGCGATCTTCGCCCTGTCGCCGCTCCTCGGGAGCATCGTCGTCTGGCAGGGCAGTCGTGCCGAGGGGCGCGCCCGCAATCTGGCAAAAGTACGTACTTAGCACCGGTCGCGGTGCCTCGGCCCGGGCGACAATTGCGTCGTCCTGTCCGAACAAATGAGATGAAGAGGGACGCGATGCGGTCGTCGAAAGCACGACTCTGGAACTCGTGCGGACGAAACCGGCGGACCGCCATGAAGCTCGACAAGGAGACGCTCGACAACATGGTGAAGGCCGGCGGCCAGTTCCGCGAAGTGAGCCCGGAGGCGCGCGAGGCCTTCCGATAGGCGGCGCTGAAGCCGAACCGGGATTTCATCCGGCGCCATTCGGGCGCCCGGGAGAAGTTCCAGGAAGCGACGCGTCCCTTCTGCAAGGGCTCGTAAGGGCGGATTGCCGGAAAGCTCCCGCCGCGGAGGCCTCCGGCGGGAGCTTTCCGTCGCGATGCAGCTTCGCCTCGCGTACGAAGCCGAAGCCTGGCGGCACCGCCGGTGCGGGGGAAATCCCGGACGAGATCGTCGAAGAGCGCGCTCCGCATCGCGGCCGGTCCGCAATAAGCTTCGCGTGCCGGCCTGGGAACCCCGTTACGATCACGCTCGTACGCGCGGTATCATCGAGAGGCCCTGAGCGGCTCTGGATGACGAAAGACGTGAAACGGAGGTCCCATGAAATTCGGCGTCGGTCAGCCGGTGAAGCGGTTCGAGGATCTGACGCTCATCACCGGCAAGGGACGCTACACCGACGATATCGTTCTGCCGGGGATGGCGCATGCCTGCATCCTGCGCTCGCCGGTCGCGCATGCCAGGATCGGGAAGGTCGATGCTTCGGCAGCGCGCGCGATGCCCGGCGTCCTCCTGGTGCTCACCGGCGAGGACGTCGTCAGGGACGGGCTCGGCGACGTGCCGTGCGTCGCCTCGTTGACGAACCGCGACGGCAGCCCGCGCCACGACACGCCGCGCCCCGTGCTCGCGGTCGGCAAAGTGCGCCACGTCGGCCAGCCCGTCGCGCTGGTCGTGGCGGAGACGCTCAACGAGGCGCGCGACGCCGCGGAGGCGATCGTGGTCGATTACGACGTGCTGCCCGCCGTCACCGACGCGCGCGCGGCGATCGCGCCCGGCGCGCCGCAGCTCTTCGACGAGATTCCCGGCAACGTCGTCTTCGACTGGGACAACGACATGTGCGACTTCGCCGCTACGGAGGCGGCCTTCAAGGCGGCGGCGCACGTCACCCGCATCGAGCTCGTCAACAACCGCGTCGTCGCCAACTCGATGGAGCCGCGCAACGCGATCGGCGACTGGGACGCGGCGAGCGGGCGCCCGGTTCTCTACACCGGGACGCAAGGCTCGCATTTCGTGCGCGACCCGCTCGCCGAGAACGTGCTGAAGCTCCCGCGGAAGGAGCAGCTTCGCGTCGTCACCCCGCCCAATGTCGGCGGCGGCTTCGGAATGAAGGCCTTCGTCTATCCCGAGCAGGCCCTCGTCGTCTGGGCGGCGAGCAAGCTGAAGCGCCCGGTGAAGTGGCAGGCCGAACGCTCGGAAGGGTTCGTCTCCGACAACCAGGGGCGGGATCACGTGACGAAGGCCGAGCTGGCGCTCGACCGCGACGGCAAGTTCCTGGGGCTGCGCGTCGAGATCCTCGCCAATATCGGCGCCTATCTCTCGCCCATGGGCGCGTTCATCCCGACCCGCTCCTCCGATCTCTGCAGCGGCCTCTACACGACGCCGGCGATCGCCATCAACGTGAAGGGCGCCTGTACCAACACCGTCCCGGTCTGCGCCTATCGCGGCGCCGGGCGGCCGGAAGCGGCCTACATGATCGAGCGCCTCGTCGACGCCGCGGCGCGCGAGCTCGGGATGACCCCCGACGCGATCCGGCGGAAGAACTTCATCCCGCCCTCGGCGATGCCCTACACGAGCGCGACCAAGATCACCTTCGACTCCGGCGAGTTCGAGAGCCTCATGGATCTCGCCATGGAGAAGGCGGACTGGAAGGGCTTCGAGGACCGCCGCGCGGCGAGCGAGGCGCGCGGCCTGCTGCGCGGCATCGGCATGGCGACCTACACGGAGCGCTGCGGCGGCGGCTTTCCAGAAACGGCGTCGGTCGAGTTCAAGGACGGCCGGATCGAGCTGGTCATGGGGAACCAGGAATACGGCACCGGCCTCGTCACCTCGTACAAGCAGCTCGTCTCCGACCGTCTCGGCATCGATATCGAGCGGATCGACGTCGTCATGGGCGACACCGACCGCAGCCCGCGCGGGCTGACCGGCGGCTCGCGCGCGCTGCCGGTGGCCGGCTCGGCCCTGCACGAGGCATCGCGCAAGATCATCGAGAAGGGGAAGCAGATCGCGGCGCACGTGCTCGAGGCATCGGCGGTCGACATCGAATTCGGGGACGGCGCGTTCCGCATCGTCGGCACCGACCGCAAGATCGACATCTTCGAGCTCGCGGCTCTGGCGCGCGACCCCCAGAAGCTGCCGCCCGGGATGGAGCCGGGGCTCGACGAAACCCACGTCCAGACCCCCTCGGCCAACACCTTCCCGAACGGCTGCCATATCGCCGAGGTCGAGATCGATCCCGAGACAGGGATCGTCCGCGTCGACCGCTACACCGTCGTCGACGATTTCGGCGCGGTGATCAACCCGCTCCTCCTCGAGGGCCAGGTCCATGGCGGCGTCGTCCAGGGGCTGGGGCAGGCGCTCACCGAGCACACGGTCTACGAGGCGGAGACCGGTCAGCTGCTCACGGGCTCGTTCGTCGACTACGCGATACCGCGGGCGGACGAGCTGCCCTTCTTCTCCTTCACGACCAGGAACGTCCCGTGCAAGGCGAACCCTCTCGGCGTCAAGGGGGCGGGCGAGGCGGGCGCGATCGGCGCGCCGCCCTGCACGATCAACGCCGTCGTCGATGCGCTGCGCCGCGCGAACCCGTCGATCCGGCACATCGACATGCCGGCGACGCCGCGGCGCGTTTGGGAGGTCCTGCACGGCGCGGCAGCGGCGGAGTGAGATCGGATCGGGAGGCCGCTTCGCCGAGAACGCGACGGCGACGGACGTCTCGCGCTGATCCTGTCGGGCGAGGAGGCCGTGCTCGATTGCGGTGCCGGCCATCCTCGCGGCCGGGCTTGCCGGGAAGGTCACGCCAGCGCTCCAGAATGGCCCCCCGCGCTGCATGTTCAGCACATCCGAAGATCATCGAGGCGGGCTGACGGGAGGAAAGGCAGAATGAGCGGTACGGTCGCGTTCGCTTCTGGCGGCTACGCCTTCATTCCGGGCGTGTTCCAGTATTCGGCCGGGGTCAAGGCGCTGCCGGGATATCGCATCGAGCGGGTCCGCTTCGCGGAGCCCGTGCCTTTGGCGCAAGGCTTCGAGCGGATCGCCGCCATGATCCGCGAAGCGGGCCGCCCGCTCGCGTCTTTCTGCGCCTGCGAGCTGCGGTCGCCGGCGCCCTTCACCGAGGCCGGGTTTCGCGCCTTCAACGAGATCTATGTCGGCACGCTCGAGAAGTGGGGCGTCGTCTCGGACGGCTGCAACCCGGTCGCGCGCAGCAACGTCTGCCCCGCGATCGACCCTCCTTCGGAGCCGAGCTTTCATGCCTTCTGCTTCACGACGGAAGCGGACGGCGCGCCCCCGTCCTTCGTCGTCGCGGGGAGCGGCGAGGCGCCCGAGGGCAAGGGAAACTACAAGGATCACATCGTCGCCCGCGGCAAGGTCGATCCTGAAGGCATCCGCCAGAAGGCGGTGTGGGTGCTGGGAGAGATGGAGCGGCGGCTCGCGGCCTTGGGCGCGACGTGGCGCGATACCACGGCCGTCCAGCTCTATACCGTGCACGACGTCCATCCCTTTCTCGCCGACGAGATCGTGCGGCGCGGGGCAGCGCGGCACGGCCTCACGTGGCACTTCAACCGCCCTCCCGTGCAGGAGCTCGAGTACGAGATGGATTGTCGTGCAGTCCACGCGGAGCGCGTCGCTTGAGCTTCATCGCATCGAAGGCGCCTCGTGCGTAGCCGATCCGTGCAAGCGGTCGCCGTCGCGCTGCGCACGAACCGGCACGGGAATGCGGGCGGCCCGTCTTTCCCGTCCGGACCGGCCGCACGATTCTTCGGCCTGCCTGTGGGCCCCGCCGTTTCCGTCGCTCCGAGCGGGGACGGACGGTAGAGGGCCGATCGGGCCCGCTCGCCGGGCGGGGAGCGGACTCGGCGCTTCCGGCGAAGACGACGCCATGCGGTGAAACCCGTGCTGCAGAAGTTCGCTTACGACGTCATAGCGCTCGCGGTCGTCATCGATCCGATCGGGACGGCCGCGGTGTTCATGGGGCTGACGCGCGGCGCTACGCCCGAGGATCGCCGCGCGATGGCGCGACGCGGCACGCTCGTCGCCACCTTCCTGATCCTGTTCTTCGCCTTTGCCGGAGAGCTGCTGCTGCGTGCGATGGGCGTCACGCTCGCCGCGTTCGAGATCGCCGGCGGTGCGCTCCTCTTCCTGCTCGCGACCGAGATGGTGTTCGCGCGCACCTCTGGCATGCGTCAGACGACCGAGCCGGAGGCGAACGAGGCCCGCGAGAGCGAGGACATCTCGGTCTTCCCGCTCGGAATCCCGCTGCTCGCCGGCCCCGGCGCTTTGACCTCGATCGTCGTGCTCATGCGCGAGGCCGACGGCTCGGCAGCGGCGCAGGCCGCGGTGATCGGCGCGCTGGCCGTGGTCATGGTCGGAACCTACGTTTGTCTGGCGGGTGCAGCGAGGATCGTGAGCCTGCTCGGCGTCACCGGAACCAACGTCGTGAGCCGCGTTCTGGGCATCATCCTGGCGGCGCTCGCGACCGAGCTGCTCATCGGCGGCATTCGCCTGGCGCTCCAGAGCTGATGGCGGCGGCGGATGCGCGACCTGGACAAGGCGAGCCGCGCAAACCGACGGATCGCGGATCGTGCACGCCGGTGCGGGCGTTGCCCGAAGGAGCACATCTCGGGCGCGCGCCCGCCGCCCGGGAGGTCGGATCGCCTCGGGCGACCGTATCCGTCTTCGATCCGAGCGCCTGCAACCCCGGAGGTGCATAGATGAGCGATACGAAGACCGCGTTCCTGTTCGATCTCGACGGCACGCTGGTGGACAGCGTCTATCAGCACGTCCTCGCATGGCACGAAGCGCTCGAGCAGGTCGGAATCGAGCTGTCGGTATGGCGCATTCACCGCAAGATCGGCATGAGCGGCGGCCTGTTCGCGAATGCCCTGTTGCGCGAGACGGGCCTCGAGATAACGACGGAGCTCGTGGAGCGGCTGCAGCTTCTCCATGCGGAATCCTATGCGCGGCGCTCCAAGGAAATTCGCCCGCTCCCCGGGGCAACGGAGCTCCTGGCCGAGCTCACCGGCGTTGGCGCGCCCTGGGCGATCGCGACCAGCGGGCGCCTGGCCTCGGCGCAGCCGACCTTGGACGCCTTGGGCGTCGATCCGGCGCGGGTGCCGGTTGTCACCCGCGATCAGGTCCAGCATGCAAAGCCCGATCCGGACCTCTTTCTCAAGGCGGCCGAACGGCTCGGTGTCGATGTCACGAGAGCCGTCATCGTCGGCGACAGCATCTGGGACCTGCTCGCCGCCCGCCGTGCCCGCGCGCTCGGCGTCGGCGTGCTGTCCGGCGGCTACGGACGGGAGGAGCTCGAGCGCGCCGGCGCCTATCGCGTCTATGACGACCCGCGCGACCTCATGAAGCACCTCGACGAGGTCGGCTTGCGCCGGCAATAGGAGGCTGCCGGAAAGGATCGCTGCGCAGGGAGTCTCGAGCGCAGGAGCGGCTTCGTCCGTCGAGGGCATGACCGAACGGACTTGCTAAGTTGCGAGACGGGGGACGGCGAAGCGGTCGGGAGATGGTCAACGCTTGCTTCGGGTCGGAGACGCGCGTCGCGAGCCGGCCCTTGGCGCTGCGCCGATGACGGGTCGGCGCAAAGGCCGCTCGATCGCCGCGCCTTCGGCGCCGGCCGTTTCTCCGATGCGGCGCGGCGCGGGCGCCGCCGCATTGCCTCTCATGGCAATGCTCGCGTTCGTGCTCGCCGCGTGCTCTCCGGTGCGAGCGATCGAGGCGGGCGACCTTCTCCGCGACGTCGCTGCAGGAGCGGCGGAGATCCGCTCCAAGAGCGACTTGCCGCCGCCTTTGCGGATCCCGATCGCCTGGCGCGTCGAGGACCGTCGCCGCGAGGGCGATCTCTATCGGCCGGGCGATGCGGCCCGCGCCGCGCTGGTGCTGGTTCCCGGCGCGGCGCCGCGCGGCAAGGACGACCCGCGACTCGTCGCCCTGGCGCTGGCGCTCGCGCGGGCGCGCTTCCTCGTCCTCGTGCCGGAGATCGAGTCCGTGCGCGCGCTGGAGATCGGCGCCGCCGATCATCTGCCCATCGCCGACGCGGTCCGTTATCTCGCCGAACGCCGGGCGGGGCCGGCCGAGCCCTCCGTCGGCCTCGTCGCGATCTCCTACGCGGTGGGTCCGGCAATCCTGGCCGCACTCGTTCCGGAGGCCGGCCGGCATGTCGGCTTCATCGTCGGCGTCGGCGGATACTACGACGTCATCGCCGCGATCACGTTCTTCACCACCGGCCGCTATCGCGAGGCGCCGACGGAACCGTGGCGCTTCCGTCGGCCGAACGAGTACGGCAAGTGGGTCTTCGCAATGAGCAACGCCGAGCGTCTCGACGACCAGGCCGATCGTCGCCTCCTTCGGCAGATCGCGGAGCGGAAGCTCGAGGACCCGGCTGCCGATGTCGGCGCCTTGACGGCTCGGCTCGGGCCGGAAGGCGCCTCGGTCTACCGGCTGCTGATCAACAAGGATCCGGAGCGGACGCCCGAGCTCGTCGCCCTTCTTCCTCCCGCGATCCGGAGCGAAATCTACGGCCTCGACCTGCGCCGGCGCGACCTCTCGGTGCTCCGGGCGCGCCTCCTTCTGCTGCACGGCCGCGACGATCCGATCATCCCCTATACCGAGAGCGCGGCGCTCGCCGCCGCAATGCCGGGCCGCGCGACGCTCTATCTGGTCGACAGCCTCGCGCATGTCGATCTCGGGCCGTCCGGGCTGGTCGATACGATGCGCCTGTGGCTGGCGGCCTACCGGCTTCTCGAAGAGCGCGACCGGGCGCCGCCGCCGGCCCTCTAGCGCCCTCGGTCTGGCGCCGCCCGCGCTTGATGCGCGTCAACGCCGCCGGCGCCGCCGCCGTCCATTCTGCGCCGGAAACAAGCGGAAGTGGGAGCCATGCTGAACCTGCCTCTCGACACTCTGGGATTCATCATCATGAAGGCGCGGGAGTTCAACGCCGGAACGGCCCCGGTCGTCGAGGATTCGGGCTCCAACCCGACGGACGACGCCGTTCGGCACATTCTCCAGGACACGGCGGACAACCCGACGAGGGTGGAGCTCGTCGACGCGATCGAATCGCTGAGCAATCTGGAGAAGGTGGAGCTGCTCGCGCTCATGTGGCTCGGCCGCGGCAACTTCTCGAAGGAGGAGTGGCAGGAGGCGCTGGACGAGGCGGGTCGCGCTCACGACGAGAAGACGACCGACTATCTCGTCGGCACGCCGCTGCTCGCCGATTACCTCGAGGAGGGGCTCTTGCAGCTGGGCTACACAATCGAGGGCAGCGAGATCCGCTTCGGGTGACGCCGGCGCGTCAGCGCAACGTCGGCTGCTGCGCCGCCGCCTCGCTCACGAAAGCGCGCCACAGGCGCTCGTAAGCCAGGCTGGCGCTCCGCTGGATCTGCCGCACGGATTCCGCGTCCGGCGCGTCGTAGATGCAGACGAGCCGCCGCCCGTCGCGCGCCAGGTAGCTCTGGAGCCGCCGGACGCAATAGGATTCGAGGCAGGGGGAAAGGCGCGCCTCCTTCTCCTCGAGCGCGGCGACGGAGAGAGGCGTCTCGAACAAACGCTCGACGACGAAGACGTCGTCCGGGAGCGGGCGGTCGGGCGGCACGCTTCCCGGAACGAGCGTCGCCGGCCATGCGCGCTCGAGAGGCGTTCCCGCCGCGCGGCTGTAGTGGCGCACCGCCTCCGCGTCCGGGGCCTCGTAGAGGCAGAGATAGCGCTGCTGCCCAGGGGCGGCGAGCGCGCGGACCGGCCGCACTCCGTGCAGGTCGCGGCACCAGGCGTTGCGCCGCCGCAGCTCGGCGAGGCGCTCGGGCCCGACAGGCTCGGGAAAGAAGCGTTCAGTGACGACGAGCTGCATTCGGCCCCTCCATGCGGGCGATGCGCGTTCTCGGGATGGAGAAGAACGCCGCCTTCTCGCGCGCCTTGGCGGAGATCGCGGTCTGATCGACGGATGCGAGCTCCCGGCGCCAGCGCCGTTCCGCCGCCGTGTCGCCGAGCGCGGCCGAGGCGCGCGCGAGCGCCACGAGGGCGAGCGCGATCTCCGTCGCGCGGTCGAGGGTGCGCGCGAGCTGGAGCGCCTCCTCGGCGCGCCGGCGCGCCGTCTCGGCATCGTTGCGGTCGAGATCGATCTGGGCGGTGCGGGTCAGCACGTAAGCCAGCCTGTACTTCGCGTCGACGTCGCGCAGCTCGTCGAGCGCCTGCTCGAGCGCGGGCACGGCCGCTTCCTCGCCGAGCCCGTGCCTCGCGAGCGCGACGAGCGCCCGCGCGAACGGCGCTTCGCTGCCGTCGCGCAGCCGCGTCCCGAGCCGGTCGAGCTCCTCCGCGAGGCGTGCGACGGTGTCCCAATGTCCTTCGTCGATGTGGACCATCGCGAGGTGCTCGAGCGCCTGGAACTCCGAAAGCCGGTCGCCTGCGGCGCGGGCGAGGAGCCGGGCGCGCTCGAACCGGGCGATCGACGCCTGCGTGCGCCCCTCGTGCCGCGCGAGCATGCCCGCCGCGTCGGCGATCGCGTGCGGCTCGACGCCGAGTCGCCGCGAGAGCGCTTCCGCTTCGGCCAGCATGGCGCTCGCCCGTGGCAGGTCGCGCTCGAGGAGCGCGAGGCATTTCGCGGCCTCGGCGAGCCCCGCGACCCTCTCCCTCGGATCCGCGGATTGGCTGACGAGCTCAGCACGCATGATCTCGCGCTCCGCATGTGCGGGGTAGCCCCGCTCCCACCTGAGCCAGCTCAGGAGGTGGAAGCCGAGCCTCGCGTGCTCGAGGCAGCCGAGGTCGAGCGCGCGCTCCGCGAGCTCGCCCAGAGTCCGCTCGACCGAATCGAGGTCGTCCGGCCGCCGCGCGCCGAGCTGAACCCGGTACAGCTCGAGCATGAGCTGCGTCCGCTCGGGATCGCTGAGCTGCGCCGCGTGCCGCATGCCGCGCCGCGCGAAGGCTTCGGCCTCGTGGTTGGCGAACACCCTCAGCGAGCGGCCGGCCGCGGCGGCGCAGGCGCGCGCGGCCGTCGCGCTCTGTCCTGCGAGGCTGGCGTGATGGGCGATGTCGGCCGAAACGAAGTCCCGCGCGGCCGCGTCGGCCTCGAGCGCCTTGGCGATACGGCCATGCATGAGCTGGCGCCGCGGCTCGGAGAGCCCCGCGTAGACGGCACGGCGGACGAGATCGTGCACGAACTCGCAGGCGGGCAGCCCGTCTGCCGACTGCGACGTCGCCCGCACGAGGGCGTGCCGCTCGAGGATCTCGAGCGCCGACATCATCTGCTCGATGCCGGCGTCCATCAGCGTCGCGATGCGGTTGACGTCGAAGGAGTGGCCGAGCACCGCGCCCCAGCGCAGCACGTCCCGGGCCGCTTGCGGCAATCGGCCGATCCGCTCGCGCACCAGCTCTCCCAAGGTGCGGGGCAGATCGTCCCCGCCATGGCCGAGAGCGCGGGCCAGCTCGATCGCGAAAAGCGTGTTCCCGCCGCTCTCGGCATGGATCCGGTCGACGTCGACGCCCGGCGCGACCGTCTCGACGAGAAAGCGCGTCTGCTCGCGGTCGAGCGGCTCGATCGACATCTCGTCGACGAGTCCTTCGCGCCGCAGGCTGCGGATGACCGCGGCCGCCGACGGATTGTCGGCGAGCTCGCCCTCGCGCGCCGCGAGCAGGACGAGGAGCGGCCGGTGGCGGCTCAGCCGCACGACGTAGTGCAGCAATGCGCCCGAGGCGTCGTCGAGCCAATGCACGTCGTCGAGCGCCAGCAGCACAGGCGGCGCGCTGTGCGCGCGGGCCGCCAGCACCTCGACGACGGCGCCGAACAGGCGGTCGCGGCTCTGCTCTTCCTCGGGGGCGCGCCCGAGCTCCGGCAGGAGAGGCGCCAGATCCGGCGCAAGCGCGCCGCCCACCGATCCGGCGGGCAGTCGTCGGAGCGCGTCTATCCAGGGCCCGTAAGGCCTGCTGCGCTCGACCTCGTAGGCGGAGCCGCTGAGGACCGTGCCGCGGCGACGGCGCACGAGCTCCACCATCTCGTCGAGGAGGCGCGACTTGCCGATGCCGGGCTCGCCGAGAAGGAGTATCCCCCGCTGACGGCGCTCGGCGACGATCTGCTCGAGCGCGGCGGCGAGCGTGCGGCGCTCGGCGTGGCGTCCGACGAGGCCGGAGTCGGCGCCTTGTTCCGCGGGTTTCGGCGCGTGCGGCCGGACGGTCGCTTCGGCCGTCGGCAAGTCGGGCCTGTCGAGGCGGGTGCGCTCGACGGCACCCGCCGCGACCTCGGCCCAGGCGGCGTCGATCTCGCGCATCCCGTCTGCGCCGATCTCCTCGCCGAGCCGCTGCGCCGCCTCCCGGTGCTCGGCCGCCTCGCGCGTGCGACCCGTGCGCCCCAGAAGCCGAATGAAGCGCGCATGGGCGCCGGCATCGAAAGGATCGGCGCGGACGAGAATGCGCGCGAAGGGCAGCGCCTCCTCGGGCCGGTCGGCGTTGCGGGCGAGGAGCTCGCGCGCCAGCGCGATCTGCATCGCGCGCGCCCGCTCGCGCTCGCCGACGCACCACATGCGGAAGTCGTAGTAGTCGGGGAGGTCGAGCCCCTCGAGGAACTCGCCCCGCATCTCGCCGAGCGTGCGGGCGAGCTCGCTCGTGGAGGCGTTCGCCGGGCTGGCGTCGATGATCCTCGCCGCCTCGAACATGTCGACCCCGACGTCGCTCGCGTCGAAGCCGACGGTGTCCCGATCGGCGATGATCCGCTTGCGATCGGGCTCGTCGACGAGCGGCCGCAGCCGGCTGAGCGACCAGCGGAGCGCGCCACGGGGATCGTCCGGAATTTCCCAGAGCAGCGAGCAGAGCCGCTCCCGGCGATGAGGGCGGCCGGTGACGAGGAGATAGGCGAGGAGCGCGCGCGTCTTCTTCGACGGCGGCAGGGGAAGGCGCACCCCGCCGCGAAGCAGCTCCATCTCCCCGAGCAGCCGAATGGTCAGCATCCCTGTTCCCGCAAAGGCCGGCGTGACGGCCCCGTCGGGCGGGGCGCCCGCCATTTAGTGTTCTCTTTTGTGCGACCATACCACGCGGGAACCTCATGGCGAGAGACCGCCTTCAGGAGCCCGGCTTCGTCGAGTCAGGCGTGCGGACGCTCCTCTCCGTCGAGGGTGAAGACGGGGACGCGCCCGAAGCCCTTGAGCTCGATCTCGCCGCGCGGCGTCGTCGCGAACTCGTCGCCGAGCGCCTCGTGCGTCGCCTTGCACGTCACGATCTCCATCGGCGCGCAGATTCCCTCGAGCCTCGTCGCGAGGCTGACCGCCTGCCCGAACACGTCGTAGACGTATTTCTGCATTCCGATCAGCGCGCCGATGAGCGGGCCGGTCGCGATGCCGATGCGGCAGAGCCAGGCCTGGTGATGGGCGAGGTTGCGCCTTTCGAGATACCGGCGCATCCGCAGCGCCGCCTTCGCGACGTTGGCCGCATGCTCGGGCGTCTCCTCGGGCAGCCCCGAGACCGCGAGATACCCGTCGCCGATCGTCTTGATCCGCTCGCAGCCGAACAGCTCCACGATGCGGTCGAACGCCGAGAAGATGTCGTTGAGCTCGGCGAGGAGGGCGCTGGGCTCGCGCGACGCTGCCATCTCGGTGAAGCCGACGAAGTCGAGCATCAGGACGGAGGCGGCGTCGAAGCGCTGCGGCGTGATCGTTCCGAAATCCTTGATCTCCTCGTAGACGGCGCGCGGCATCACGCTCAAGAGAACCTTCTCCGCGCGCTCCTTCTCGCGGCGCAGGTCGCGCGCGTTCCGCTCCGCCATGCGGGAGTAGGAATCGAGCATGTGCTCGGCTTCCTTCTGCTTCGTGATGTCGCGCGCCTCGACGATCAGCACCTCGCGGTCCTCGACCGTCCCGGCGCGGACGTCGACGGCGATCTTCAGAATCCGCCGGTTGTTCCGTATCTCGGCTTCGACGACGCTCGGCCTTCCTCTGCGGGCCCGCTGCATCGCCGCTTCGTCGAGGGCCGGAAGCCGCTCGTCGAGCGGGATCGGCCGGTCGCGGTCGGGTTCGCCCGCCCCGTTCGCGAACCAGCGGCGGAACGGCTCGTTCTCGAAGAGGATCTCGCGGCTCTCGGGATCGACGATCGCGACGCCGGAAGAGAGCGCGGCGAGACAGTCCGACAGCGCCCGCGCGTTCATGGCGCCGGGATCCTCGCGGCGGGCGCGACGATGAGCGGCTCCCGCCGGGCCATTTCCCGGCAGACGTCGTCGGCGTCGGCGCGCTCGAGGCCGAACTCGTCGAGGGTCTCGCGCAGAAGCTCGACCATCGCGCGGAACTCCTCGGAGGTGATGCCGAGCCGCGCATGGGCGCGCTGCAGCGCCTCGTCGCTGAACGACGCGGGGCCGCCCATGAGCGTGGCGATGAACTTCGTCTGATGGTCGACGAGCCGCTCGAGGCTGGCATCGGCGAAATAGCGCGCCAGGTCATCGGAATCGAGGACCCGGTCGTAGAAGGCGGAGACGATCCGTCTCACTACGGCAAAGCCGCCGCAGCGCTCGAATACCGTGCGTTGCATGGATGATCCTTCTGCGGCGGCGCCGGCCGGACCAAACCGGCCGGCGCCTTCCGCGATCTCAGTTCGCCTCGAGCCGCGCGTCGATGCGGACCGGGCGCGAGAGGTTGAAGAAGTTCGGCGAGGTCCGCATCACGTTCTCGTGGATCTCGCGGTACTGCTCCGGCGTTCCGTTGCCCTTCATGCGCACCACGTAGCGGAGCGTCTCGTAGCCGGCCGGGACGCTCGGATCGATGCCGAGGAAGCCGCGCAGGTCGAGCGAGCCCGTCGTCTCGATCTCGACGCTCTCGAGCGTGATGCCCTTCGTCGCGGCGCCCGCGACGTAGCCGACCATGATGCAGGCGTTGAGCGCCGACATCAGAAGCTCCTGCGGGTTGGGCGCCGTGTTCGTGCCGAGAAGCTCGTGCGGCTCGTCGGCGTCGATCGTGAAGTGGCGCGAGATCTCCTGCCCGCCCATCGAGAAGGACCGGACGGTCGAGCGGCTGCGGGTCTGGCCACGCCACTCGGTGGTGACGCGGAATCCGACCTCGCCAGCGGCGGGGTTGGCGGAGATCTCCGCCACGACGGTATTCAACGCATCGAGGTCGATGCCGTTGACCTGCTTCGTCTTCTCGAGAACTGCACTCATGTTTGCCTCCTTCTGGGAATGACGGCCGGGTTCAGGAAAAGGCGCGGCCGGCCGCCTCGATGCGCTGCCTTGCGCTCGGCGAGACGCGCTCGGCGGTCGCGAGCACGTTGGGGTGCGTCATGCCCGAGCCGAGGAAGGTCCAGCGCTGCGCCTGAAGCTGCGTCTGACGGAACTGCGCCATCTCGGAGTCGTCGAGGCGGCGGCCGGTGGCGGCGTGAAGGCTGGCCGCGTCGAACTCGACCTGCTGCGCGAGCCCCGCGTCGATGAAGGCGCCGATGCGGAAATAGTCCTCGAGCGCGGTCGCGCGGTCCTTCTCCGAGCACTGCTCGAGCAGCGCCTCGACGACCAGCGTGTCGAGCTTGGCGTGCTGCGCCTCCTCCATCCAGTGATGCCGCAGCAGGCTCTTGAACTGCGGATCGAGGTCGCCGTCGTCCTTGACGCTCTCGAGATAGTGCCGCTGCGTCATCCACTCGATGTGCAGGGTGACGAGCGCCACCGCGAGCGGGTGGTGCGCCAGCACCTGCCGCGCGATCTCCCGCGGCGGGCCGATGACCTCGCACTCGACGCCGAAGCCGGCCTCGAAGGCCGTGCGGAAGCGGCGGAAGAGCTGGATGTGCTTGGCCTCCTCGCAGGCGAACTGAAGGAGCGCGCGCGTGCGGTAGTCGTCGCCGTGGAGGAGGGGCCGCGCGTGGTCGAGGATGAACGGCAGGATGAACTCCTCGACGAGCCCGAACATGCAGAGATACCCGTGGCCCCTGATCTGGTTGAGGGCGAGCCGCTCTTCGGGATCGAGGAAGTCGAGCCTGCTCCTGGCGAGCCCTTCGGGCATGAAGGGCTTCGAGAAGTCCAGCTTCTTGTCGGCGCCGATCACGTCGTCGATCACCCAGCCGATCCGCTCCGACGCCTCGAGGGTTGCCCGATAGGAGTACTGCATCGATCGTTTCCTTCTCCGTTCCGCAGCGCTCGGCTGCAGTCGGGGCGAGGATGCGCGGGCATCGTGTGCGTCTGCGTGTGAGGGGGCGTGGAAACGGGCCGCGCGAGGCGTGGAATTTGCGCCGAGGCGCGTGGTTTTCTCGTCCGAAGCGCCCCCGATCCGGCCGGCAACCGGGCGGCGCCGCCGCCGCGCAGACCCGAATCGCCTAGCGGTCCGTGGGTCCGCTATAGTTCGGGGCCATGTCGCTGACCGCGCTTCTCGAGCCGCCGCGTCCGGTTCTCGCGCCGGAGGAGATCGCTCGCCTCAGGGAGATCGAGAAGAAGGTTCTCTGGCTCTCGACGTGGATGATCCACAACGCCAACCATCTCCGCCCCTCGCGCGACGGGCTGAAGGTGGGCGGCCACCAGGCCTCGTCCGCCTCCGTCGTCACGCTCATGACGGCGCTCTACATGTCGGTGCTTCGCCCGGAGGACCGGGTCGCGGTGAAGCCGCACGCCTCGCCGGTCTACCACGCGATCCAGTACCTCGCGGGGCAGCAGACCCGCGAGAAGCTCGAGGCCTTCCGCGCCTTCGGCGGCGCGCAGTCCTATCCCTCGCGGACCAAGGATTCCAACGACGTCGATTTCTCGACCGGGTCGGTCGGGCTCGGCGTCGCCGCGACGCTCTTCGCCGCCCTGGTGCAGGACTACGTGCGCCTCAAAGGGCTTCTGCCCGAGGGCAAGCGGCCCGGCCGCATGGTCGCGATCGTCGGCGACGCCGAGCTCGACGAGGGCAACATCTTCGAGGCGCTCCTCGAAGGCTGGAAGCACGACGTCCGCAATCTCTGGTGGGTCGTCGACTACAACCGCCAGAGCCTCGACACCATCGTCGCCGACCGGCTCTTCGCGCGGATCGACACGCTCTTCCAGATGATGGGGTGGCGCGTCGTCACCATGAAGTACGGCAAGAAGCTCGAGCGCGTCTTCGCCGAGCCCGGCGGCGAGGCGCTGCGCGACTGGATCGACGCCTGCCCCAACTCGCTCTACTCGGCGCTCGTCTACAAGGGCGGCGCAGGCTGGCGCGAGCATCTCCTGCGGGACCTCAACCGCTTTCCCGGCGTTCGGCGGATCCTCGACAGCCACGACGACGCCGCGCTCCACGCGCTCATGACGAATCTCGCCGGGCACGACATGGAGGCGGTCCTCGAGGCCTTCGCGTCGGTCGGGGACGACGATCGCCCGACCTGCTTCATCGCGTACACGATCAAGGGCTACGGGCTCCCGTTCGCCGGCCACAAGGACAATCACGCCGGCCTCATGAACAAGGAGCAGATGGCGGCCTTCAAGGCGTCGATGCGGATTCCCGACGGCGCCGAATGGGAGAAGTTCGCCGGCCTCGACCTTCCCGCCGAAGAGCTCGCCGCGTGGCTTAAGAGCCGCCCCTTCTTCGCCGAAGGGCCGCGCCGGCACGAGGCGGCGCCTGTTCCCGTCCCGGCGCGGCTCCCGCACCCGCGCGCCGAGCGCATGTCGACCCAGGAGGGGTTCGGGCGCATCCTCAACGACCTCGCCGCGGGCGATACCGAGCTCGCCGCACGCATCGTCACGACCTCGCCCGACGTCACCGTCTCGACCAATCTCGGCGGCTGGGTCAACCGGCGCGGCGTCTTCGAGCGGGCGCGCCATGAGGACGTCTTCCGCGAGGAGAAGATCATCTCGGCGCAGCGATGGGAGGCCTCGCCCGAGGGCCAGCACATCGAGCTCGGCATCGCCGAGCACAACCTCTTCCTGACGCTCGCCGCGCTCGGACTCTCCGCGTCGCTCTTCGGCGTTCGCCTCCTTCCGGTCGGCACGCTCTACGATCCGTTCATCAAGCGCGGCCTCGATGCGCTCAACTACGCCTGCTACCAGGACGCGCGCTTCATGCTCGTGGCGACGCCGTCGGGGCTGACGCTCGCGCCCGAGGGCGGCGCCCATCAGTCGATCGCGGAACCGCTCATCGGCCTCGGGCAGCCGGGGCTGACGGCCTTCGAGCCGGCCTATGTCGACGAGCTCGCCGTCCTGATGCGCTGGGGCTTCGAGTGGATGCAGCGCCCCGACGGGCAGTCGCTCTATTTCCGCCTCTCGACGCGCTCGATCGAGCAGCCGCGCCGCGACATGACGGCGGCGCTCGAGGCCGACATCATCGCCGGCGGATACTGGATGGTGCCGCCCGCCGCCGGCGCCGAGCTCGCGATCGCCGTCTGCGGCGCCGTCGCCCCCGAGGCTCTGGCCGCGCATCGCGCGCTCGCCGAGGACCTTCCGGGGCTGGGGCTCCTCGTCGTTACCTCGCCGGACCGGCTCTATGCCGACTGGCGCCGCGCCCGGCACGCGGGCGGGACGAGCCACGCCGAGCGCCTCCTGGGCGCGCTCGCGCCGGGGGCCGGGCTTGTCACCGTTGGCGACTCGCATCCGGCAACGCTCTCCTGGCTCGGCGCGGTGCGCGGCCACCGCGTCCAGCCGCTCGGCGTCGACCGCTTCGGGCAGTCGGGCGACATTCCTGATCTCTATCGCCACTACGGCCTCGACGAGGAGGCGATCGTGGCCGCCGCGGCGCGGCTCCTCTTGGAGGCGCTCCGGCGGCGCTGACGCGAAGGCGCCGGCCGGAGACGCGCGCCTACGCGGTGTCCCCGTTCCGCTCGCTCGCGCGCCGATCTTGCCCCGTCATACCCAGTGCAAATCGAGCTCGCTCGCCGAGGCCATCGCCGCGCCGTAGAGATTGATGACGTCGACATGGTTGTCGGCGGCGTCGGTGATGGTGAGCAGCATGTGCTCGGCATCTTCCGGGGCGGCGCCGAGACGGGTCAGTTCGGCGGTGCTGCCCTCGGCGTAGCCCTCGAGGTCGATCGCTATCTCCGCGAGATCGCCGCCCGCGAACGCGCCGTCGGCCGGCCTGCCGTAGCGCAGGGTGTCGCCCGAGGCCGCGTCCGATCCGGAGTCCCCCTTGCCGAACGCCACCGTGGCCTTGACGGCGCGGGGGCCGTCGGCGATGGCGATGACGTCCTGGCCCGGGCCGGCGTCGATCCACGCGGTCCCGATGTCGCCGAGGACGTAGGCGCCGGTCGGCTCGTCGGTCGAGTTCACCTCGATGAGGTCGTCGCCGGCGCCGGTGTCGATGTCCACCAGCGTCTTTTGCGGGTCGCTGTTGAACGTCATCGGCTCCGACGCCTCGATCTCCGACGCAGCGGCGATGGTCTCCGGCTGCACCAGCACCTCGTCGTCGCCGTCGCCGGTCTCGATGACGAACAGGTTGGACCAGACGTACTCGTTGCTGAGATAGGTCACCGCCACCCGGTCGCTGCCGCCGCCGGTGACGATCTCGCCGCGCTTGGCGTCTTCGACGTGCAGGCTGTGGGCGTCGTCGTCGTCCGCGTCGATCTTGACGTCCACGAAGCCGGAGATCGTCAGATCGGCGGCGGCGAGATTCGATACGGCGATGTTCTTGATCGCGTTCCACGGCGCGTCGAGGGCGATGGTTTCCTGCGTGACGCCGCCGGTCTCGGCGGTCGTATGCGTCACGCGCGGGTCGTCCGCGCGCACCGGACGCGTCCAATAGGCGTCGTGCGGCGCGCCGGCCCCGGGCGCGCCGGGGCCGGTGGCTAAGGCCCAGAGCCCTATCGTGGTCGCCGGCGGCTCGCCGCTCGGGGCGATGTCGAGGGCGATGGTCTGGCTCGCGCGGGCGATCCCGTCCGACACCTCGTAGGAGAAGCTGCCGGCGGCACCAGGAGAGTGTGCCGTGGCGGTGAAGATGAGCCCGGCGAGCTGCTCGGCGCTCAGCGTGTCGCCCACGGCTACGGTGCCGCCGTCGGCGAGCTCGATGTTGCCCATCGCGGCATCGGGGATGGCGGTGACGGTGATGGCGAGATCGTCGCCATCGATGTCGCCGGGCGGGGCGATGCCCAGCGCGATCGCCGGCGAGCGCTCCACCAGCGTCACCGTCGTGTCCGCGGCGACCAGCGGCGCGTGCGAGACTTCGATATGGTCGAAGAGGATGTTGGACGGTTCGTCCGTCCGCCAGGCCACCGCGGTGACCGCCGAGAAGCTGTCGGGGAGATCGACCTTCTCCATGCCGTTCTCGGTGTCGAGCATCACCGAATGCGTGACGACGCCGGTCGCGGTGGTGCCGTAGAAGGTGACCTCGATCTCGCCCCAGATCCCCCAATGAGTGTCGAGATCGATCGAGCCGAGGCCGAACGTCTGGTTGTGCAGGTCGGTCAGCGTGACGCTCTCGTAGGCCGGGTTGGCGAGCACGCCGCTTCCGTCGTGGTGCATGCCGAGGTTGGCGGCCCGGGCCTCGTCCCAGTAGATGAACTTGATCTTGTCGGCGCGCGAGCTGGTCAGCTTGTAGCCGCCCTCGCGGTAGTCGCCGTAGTAGTAGAGCAGGCCGGCGTTCTCGAAGGTCGCGAAGGGGACCGCCGCGTCCAGGTTCAAAATGCTCATCCCTCATCGTCCGAAAGTGCAGATCGACGCAGAGTGTGCGGCCCGGTCGGCCGCAGAGGACGAGTTTCCCTGTGATCGTTCTGCGGCAAGTACGGCCGCTAGAGCGATAGTCGACGCGCCACAGCGCGCGCCGATTATCGCAAGGCTCTTGCGATCGATCGCGGTTGCGAGCGCGCGACGGAACATTCCGAAGCCGGCAGGATCAGGAGTTGCGCGATCGGGCATTCGCAGCGCTTTCGGGATCGAACGAGCCGCGTCTCTCGCAGGCCCACGCGGATTGCTGTATTGAGAAGTCGCATCTCTTCCTCGCCGACGGGTCGAGCATGGGGAGCCTCGACAGTGCCGACGAGCCTGAGGCAACCCCTGAGGGAGGATGACATGAGGAACTCGCTCGCGACCCTTGCCGCGCTGCCGCTGATCCTCGGCAGCGTGCAGGCATTCTCACAAGAATCGGAAGCCGATGTCCGCGCTCGGGAGACCGAGCAGCGGATGACCGATGACGAGCGGTTCTCGCTCCTCGTCAGCATTCTCGGCAACGTGCCGGGCGCATCCGTGCCCGCGGACCCGCGGGTCGCAGATCTCGAAAACGCGAGCGCGGGCTGGACGCCCGGAGTCCCGCGGCTCAGCATCCCGGATCTGCAGTCCAGCGATGCCAGCATGGGCATTACGAACCCTGGCTATCGGCCCGACGACCCGGGGGCGACGGCATTCCCGGCATCCATTGTCGTCGGCTCCAGTTTCAACCCCGAACTCGCTCGCGAAGGTGGCATCGCAATCGCGCGCGAGGCGCGCAGCCGCGGCTTCAACATCATGCTCGCCGGCGGGATGAACCTGACCCGGGAGGTCCGCAACGGCAGGAACTTCGAATATTACGGCGAAGACCCCTTGCTGAGCGCCATCCTCGCATCCGAGCAGGTGAACGGCATCCAGAGCCAGCAAGTCGTCTCGACCCTCAAGCATTTCACGCTCAACGCCAACGAGACGAACCGGCACTGGCTCGATGCGATCATCAGCCCGGCAGCCCATCGCGAGTCGGATCTCCTCGCGTTCCAGATCGCTATCGAGCGGTCCCAGCCGGGCGCGATCATGAGCGGCTACAACAAGATCAACGGCGAGTATGCCGGCGGCAGCCATCACCTGCTCAACGAAGTACTGAAGGGCACCTGGGGCTACAAAGGTTACGTGATGTCGGACTGGGGAGCGACGCCGGAATGGGAATATGCGCTGCGCGGTCTCGACCAGGAGTCCGGCGCGCAGGCCGACCGGTTCATGTGGAGCCTGGATGCCGAACCGTTCGCGGAACCGCTGCGACAAGCCTATGCCGACGGCAAGCTCCCCAAGGAGCGCCTGTCGGACATGGTGCGCCGCATCCTTCGCTCGGCCTATGCGGTAGGTATCGACAAGTGGGAAGCGGCTCCCGCGGTCGACATGGTGAGGCACAACGAGATCGCGCTCGAGATCGCCCGGCAGGGCATCGTCCTTCTGAAGAACGAAAACGCACTGCCGCTCCCGGCCGACAAGCCGCTGAAGATCGCTGTCATCGGCGGCTATGCTCAGCAGGGAGTGATCAGCGGGACAGGCTCCGGCGCGGTTGCGCCGGTCGGTGGCTTTGCCAGCACGAGCAAGATCGGCGGCGCGGGCGTGATGGGAAAGCACCGCAATCTCTTCCTGTTCCAGCCGTCCCCGGTCGATGCCCTGCAGAGGGCATTCCCGAATGCGCAGGTCGAATTCGACCCCGGCTACACGCCGGCAGAAGCTGCGCTCACGGCGCGGCGAGCCGACGTCGTCATCGCCTTCGGCATCCGCGTCGAGGGCGAGGGGTTCGACCTGCCCGACCTGTCGCTGCCATGGGGCCAGGATGCCGTCATCGATGCGGTCGCTGCGGCGAACCCGAACACCGTCGTCGTGCTGGAAACCGGGAATCCGGTGTCCATGCCCTGGCGGGACAAGGTGAAGGCCATCGTGCAGGCCTGGTATCCGGGCCAGGCCGGCAGCCGAGCCATTGCCGAGGTGCTCGCCGGCAAGGTCAATCCGTCAGGCCGCACGCCGATCACCTGGCCTGCGAGCCTGGCCGATACGCCGCGGCCGACGCTGCCGGGCCTCGGCACTCCGTGGGGCGCCCCCGTCACCATCCGTTACGACGAGGGTTCGGAGGTCGGCTATCGCTGGTATGCGAAGAAGGACATCAAGCCGCTCTACGCTTTCGGGCACGGCCTCAGCTACACGAGCTTCGCCTACGGCGACCTCAGGATCTCCGACGGCACCGCGAAAACGGCTGCCGCCGAAAGCGATCAGCCGGGGGTGGCGACCGTCAAGGCGAGCACGCCCCCCGCGAAGGAAACGACGACCTTGCTTCCCGGCGGCGAGACCGTCACCGCGATCTTCACCGTGACCAACACCGGCGGTCGGGAAGGCGCGGACGTGCCGCAGCTCTATCTGACCGCAGGACCGAACGAGAAGCGCATGCGGCTGCTCGGGTTCGAGCGTGTGGTGCTGAAACCCGGCGAGTCGAAGGAGGTGGTGCTCGTCGTGGATCCGCGCCTGCTCGCGCGTTTCGACGATAAGGCGAACCAGTGGCGCATCGCCGAAGGCACGTACCAGGTCGCGCTCGGCAAGTCCGCCGCCGACTTGGTGCTGACGGGCAGCGCGGAGCTGGAGGGCAGACTGTTCGGAAGATAGGCCGAACGCTTTGAAACGGCGGCCCTTCGCACCGCTGGTCTCGAGGCGCTCGGGCGGCGCTGACGGCGAAGGCGTCGCAGCACGGCGGACGCGGCGCCGCTGATGACGGCGCCGCGGTGGCGGCTACGCGGTCGGGCGAACGACGTTTTCCTCGCGTTGCGGCCTTTGCTCTTGCGCGACGCTGGGGAGCGCCATGCGTGCGATCTCGGAGCGTTGAGTCTTTCCGTTGACGTTCTTCGGCAGCGCCTCCATCGCCACCACCACGTGCGGGCACTTGAAGCGCGCGATGCGGCCCGCGAGCGCCTTGCCGATCGTCTCCGCGTCGAGTTCGGCTGCGCCGGCCCCGGCGCGCGGCACGATCGCGGCGCCGATGCGATGGCCGATCTCCGCATCCGGAATCGGGAAGACGCAGGCTTCCTCGATCGTGCCCAGCCCGAGCAGCGCCTCCTCGATTTCGCGCGGCGCGATGAGGACGCCCTTGCTCTTGAAGCAGTCGTCGGCGCGGCCGAGAATGTAGACGTAGCCGTCCTCGTCCATGCGCGCGAGGTCGGTCGTCACGTACCAGCCGTTGCGTCGCGCCGCCTTCGTGCGTGCCTCGTCGCCGAGATATTCGAGAAAGAGGCCGGGATAGGAAGCGTCGAAGGCGAGCGTGCCGACGCTGCCGGCCGGAAGCGGCTCGTCGTCCTCGCCGAGAATCGCCGCGCGGGCACCCCAGGAGATGCCGACGCCCCCTTCGCGCGCCGGCTTTTCCGGACCGACGCCGAGAACCATCTGGATCTCCGAGATGCCGTAATGCTCCCACAGCGGGCATCCGAACCGCGCCTCCCACTCGGCGCGGACCGACGCCTCGAGCGGCTCGCCGGTCGAGTTGGCGCCGCGCAGGCTCGACAGATCGTATTTCTTCTCGATGCCCGCGGTCCCGAGAATGCGGCGATAGAGCGTCGCGACGCTGTAAAGGAGCGTGACGCCGTCGCGCGCGATCGTCGCGAGGATCCGCTCGGGCGTGGGCCGCTCCTCGAGGATCGAGGCCGCGAAGCCGTTGCGCAGCGGAAACAGCACGTTGTGCCCGAGCGCGCTGACGAAGCTCCACTCGCCGGTCGCCAGGGCGACATCGTCGGGGCGCGGCGGAATGCGGCGCCGGTTTGCATCGCCGAGCGCGGGGAGCCAGCGGTGCGCATGGACGATGCCCTTCGGCTGCCCCGTCGTCCCGGAGGTGAAGACGATGAAGGCGGGATCGTCCGGGCGCGCCTCGTGCGGCGGAGGAGGGGGCTCGGCCGCGAGCGGCGCGCCGTCGGCATCGTGCAATCCCGCTCGTGTGACGATCACGCGGGGAACGCCCGCGAAGAGATCGGCGGTGTCGCTTCGCCACTGATCCTCGCCAGACAGCACGAGTGCCGGCCGGGTGAGGTTGATGATGTGCGCGAGCTCGCGCGACCCGAACTGCGAGTTCTGCAGCGCGGGCGTCGCCCCGAGCCGGATCGCCGCAAGAAAGCTCGCGGCGAACTCGACGGAGTTGCCCATCCGCAGCAGCACGCGGTCGCCGGGGCGAATGCCGCGCGCGGCGAGCCCGGCCGAGATGCGGCCGACGAGCGCCTGGAAGACGGCGTTGGTGACGGGGCCGCTCTTCGTATGGAACGCGATCCGGCCGCCGGCTTCCGGCGCACGGCCGGGCGCGAGCGCTTCCTCGGCGAGGTTCATCTTGCTTGCTCCCCGCCGCGGTAGGACGGCCCGCGGTAGACCGGCGGCCGCTTCTCGAGGAAAGCGCGGATCCCCTCGCGGCAATCGCCGGTGCGGGTGATCTCCATCACCGCCTCGAGCTCGGCGCGCGCGCCCTCCGGGCTCTTGTTGTGGTCCCAGTAGCGCCGCACCAGCGCCTTCGCCTGCCGCACCGAGAGATAGGGGGCGGCGGCGATGCGGCCCGCGATGGCGAAGACCTCGTCGAGCAGCTTCTCGTGCGGAAAGACGCGATCGACGAGCCCGATGCGCTCGGCTTCCGCCGCGTCGATGATCTCGCCGGTGAGGATCAGCTCCATCGCGCGGCCGATGCCGACGAGCTTCGGCAGGTTTCGCGCACCGCCCGATTCGGGGACGAAGCCGGCCGGCACCGCGACCTCGCCGAGCCGCGCGCGGTCGGAGGCGTAGCGGATGTCGCAGGCGGTGGCGAGCTCGAGGCCGATCCCGACCGCCGGTCCGTTGATCGCGGCGATCGTCACCGCGCGCAGCTCCTCGAGCTTGCGGATGGCGCGCTGAATGACGGCGTGGCGCAGATCGTTGAAGAAGTAGTTGGCGAGATCCTGGTAAGCGCCAAACGCGCCGAAATCGTGCTCCTCGTCGAGGGCGCCGAGCGGCGCGGCCTCGGTGCGCAGGTCGCCGCCGGCGCTGAAGCCGCGCCCCTCGCCCGTGATGATGACGACGCGGATGCTGTCGTCGCGTGCGATCTGATCGAAGAGGATGTCGAGCTCGACCCGCATGCGCACGTCGATCGCGTTGAGCGCCTCGGGGCGATTCAGCGTGACGAGGCCGATCGAGGGCTCCTTGGGATTGTTGGGCGGTGCGTGGACGCTCCAGCGCAAAGCTTTGTACTGAAACATGAGAGAGCCTTTCGTGAGAGAAAGCCGGGCTGCCGGCCCGGCGGGAACGGCAAGGACGCGCTATGCGGACACGAGCTGCTTGCGCCAGCGGAAGCTGCGCGCCTCGATGAGGTTCAGCGCGATCGCGTCGAAGGCGACCATCGCCAGGATCACGGTGAGGCTCCAGGCGAACATCTCCGGTGTGTGGAGAAGATCGACCGCCTGCTTGAGGCGGAAGCCCACGCCCGAGGGCGAGCCGAGCGCCTCCGCGACCAGGCCGACGCGCCAGCCGAATCCGATCGCGAGGCGGAAGCCCGCGAAGAGCGACGGAAGAATGGCGGGAAGGACGACGTCGCGCGTCACCGCGAGCGGCCCGAATCCCATCGACTGCGCCATCTGGATGAGGTCGGGGTCGGCGGCCCGCACCGCGTCGCGGGTGTTGACGGCGAGGATCGGCGCCACCGTCATCGCGACGACGAAGACGGTGGCGCCGTCGCTGAGGCCGAACCAGAGCACGCCCAGCACCGCCCAGATCGCCGAAGAGGTCGCCGAGACGGCCGGCAGGGCGGCGCCGAGAAGCGTCTCGGCCCACCGCCAGAGCCCGACGGCGATCCCGAACGGAATGCCGATCGCGGCGCCTATGACGACGCCGCTCGCGACGCGCCGGATGGAGATCGAGAGCTCTGCCCAGAGATCGCCTTGCGCGGCGAGCTCCTTCAAGGCGGCAAAGGTGGCGGCCGGGCTCGGGATCAGAAGCGGGTCGGTGAACCCGGCGCCGACCGTCCACGCCGCGAGAAGGAGGAGGGGAAAGGCGAGGCTTGTGAGGCTTCGGCTCGCGATCACGACCGCCCCTGGATGCTTCCGATGCGCGTCAGCGCGTCGCGGTAGATCGTCGGATCGAAGTACTGCGGCTCGGCCGCCGCCTCGAGACTTCCCTCTTCGACGAAGAGGCGCTGCGCGATCTCGAAGCTTGCGATGTCGGCCGGCTCGAGCTTCCCGTGGAAGGTGATGTTCCAGGTCTTGGCGTAGGCCGCCGCCTCGTCGGGCGAGAGCTTCAACGATCTCGCCATGAGCCCGGCGACGAGGTCCGGCTCCGCCGCTCCGATGCGGATCGCGTCGATGACGGCGGCGATGAACGCGACGGCGTCCTCGCGCCGCTTCTCGATGACCTCGAGCCGCGTGACGGCGACGCCGAGCGGCGGCCGCGCCCCCGGCCCCGCGAGACGGCCCCATTCGATGAGCTGGTTGGCGAGCGCGCGCAGCTTCAGCCGCTCGGCGAACTGGACCACGGAGACCTCGCGCAGCAGCGCCGCGTCGACGTCGCCTTTGACGAGAAGCTGCACGATCCGCGCCTCGCCGCCGCCCGCGACGCGGTAGGCGTCGGGCTCGAGGCCATGATTGCGGGACAGGAACGCCTTCGCGTAGGCGTGCCCGGCGCTCCCCGCCGGCGCGAGGCCGATGACGCATCCCCTCAGATCCCCGACGGTCTCGATGCCGGGCTTGTTGGTGACGAGCTGTCCGTCGGCGATCTGCGTCGAGAGGAGAATGCGCACCGGCCGCTTCTTGGCGGCAAGATCGAGCGCTCCGGCGCCGCTCACGCTGAAGGCGCCGTCGATCCGGTTGGTGGCGAGCGCGACCGTGTTGCCGTTCACGTCGGCGAAGGAGACGAGCTCGGGCTTCAGCCCGTGCTTCTCGAAAAGCCGTCTTTCCTTGATCAGCTCGATCAGCGCGAGCTGGATGCCGGTCGCCCAATAGCCGATGCGGAAGGCTGCGCCTTCGGCGGCGAGCGCGCGGCGGCCGACGAGAGGCGCTGCGAGGGCGCCGCCGGCGAGGGCGAGCGCCGCGCGCCGCGTATAGGCGATGGGCATCGGCCGGGGAACGCCGAGCCGCGGGCCGGGCTCTTCCTTCGCGATGGGCGCCGCATCGGTGAGGAGCGCGCGCAGGCGGGACGCGGCGGCCTCGCGGTCGCTCGCGATGTCCACCTCGATGCTCGCGCGCGGCCGCAGGACCACGGCCCGGTCCGCGAGGAGGGCGGCCTCCTCCGGATCGTGCGTGACGAGCAGCGCGGCGAACCCGATCTCCTCGTGCAGCCGCAGCAGCAGCTGGTGCATCTCGGTCCGCGTCGCCGGATCGAGCTTGCTGAACGGCTCGTCGAGGAGGAGAAGCGGGGCGTCGAGCGCCAGCGCGCGTGCGAGCGCGACGCGCGAGCGCATCCCGCCCGAGAGCTGCGAGGGGAAGAGCGTCGCCGCGTCGGCGAGGCCGACCCGCGCCAGCGCCTCCCGGGCGAGCGCCCGGCGCAAGGCGCGCGGCACGCCGAGCCGCTCCAGCGCGAGACGGACGTTGCCTTCGGCGGTGCGCCAGGGCAGCAGCCGGTCTTCCTGGAACACGTAGGCGAAGGAGGGCCCGTTCTCGCGCTTGCGGCCGAAACGCACCTCGCCCGCGGCGGGCTCGACGAGCCCCGCGACGACGTTGAGCAGCGTCGTCTTGCCGGAGCCTGACCGGCCCAGGATCGCGACCTTCTCTCCGGCCTTTACCGAGAGCGACCAGCCGTCGAGATGGGGCAATGCCGCACGCCCGCCCAAGCGCGCGTACGCGACGCGAATGTCCTTGAGTTCGATCTCGATCCGGGACGCCGGGTTTCGGATTGCGTCGAGCTGCATGGCTTGTTGCCTCGTCATCAAGTGGCGCGAGCGACCGGGCGGCCGGGTGCTCCGCTGATAACTACAGGCTCGAATGTCGAATGCAACTTAAATAACATCTATGGCACGCTTATAATAATATATATCACGGGATAGAAATGTTATTATGTTGCCGCTTGGTCGGCGACATGAAGCCTGAGAAACGGTGATCGCCGTGCCGGCGCGCTAGTTCGGGGGCGACTGGTCGATCTTGGCGGTCGCTCATCCCCGTTTCGGGGAGAGGCCAGCGGCTGGAACGAGGCTTGAGCTCCGGACCTGTGCAGCCGATCGGCAAGGCCGGCAATGAAAGCTGGCCGCTGCAGCAGAGCGAAAGGTTCGGCTACGCTGCACACGCTTCTCGGCGTGCCGGAACGCCCAAGAGCCACGTTGTTGCACCGAGTCCGCCAGTGCTTCGCGTCGCATCGTCCGGCGCCATTGGCGGCCTCGTCTTGGCGATCGCTAAGCGACTGCAACGAGGACCAAGCTCGGGACCACGCGGCCGGGCTCAGGACCGGGGTCGGCAGCGGCGCCCCGTCGACGATCCCTTCGCGGGCAGGCGGTTACGCACCGCCGTGTCGGGAATCCCTGCTTCTTCCAAGCGCCGCTAGGCCGGGCGGGGGCCGTTCCTTAGCGCCTCGTTAACCCTGTCCGGCAATAATCGATTCACCTCGATTCGCGGGCGGCGGGGCCGCCAGGAGCAAGCCGTGGCAGGGACGAAGCCTTTTCCTGGCGAGGCCTCAGGGGCGAAGAATCGAGCGCGCCGTGGCGAGGAAGGCCTCGACGTCCGCGGGCGCGGTATCGAAGGCGCAGACGAGGCGGAGGAGGGCGCCGCCTTCCTCCTCGGCCCACCGATAGAAGCGGAATCCGGCCGCCTCGAGGCCGGCGATCGCCCGCTCCGGCAGGCTGACGAAGACCTCGTTCGCCTCGACCTCGTAGGCGAGCCGCGCGCCCGGCAGCGCCGCGAGCCCCTCGCCGAGGCGCCGCGCCATGGCGTTCGCGTGGCGCGCGTTCCGCAGCCAGAGATCGTCGGCGAGGTAGGCTTCGAGCTGCGCGGAGAGAAAGCGCATCTTGGAGAAGAGATGGCCACCGCGCTTGCGCCGGTAGGGGACGGAGGCGGCCTTCGCCGCGTCGAAGAAGACCGCCGCCTCGGCCGCGACGGCGCCGTTCTTGGTCGCCCCGAAGGAGAGCGCGTCGACCCCCGCCTTCCAGGTGAGCTCGGCGGGCGAGCAGCCGAGGCTCGCGAGCGCGTTGGCGAAGCGCGCCCCGTCCATGTGAAGTCCGAGTCCGTGGGTGCGGCATATCCCCGCGATCGCCGCGATCTCGTCGGGCGTGTAGACGGTTCCGGCTTCGGTCGCCTGGGTGATGCTGACCGCGGCCGGCTGGGAATGGTGGACGACGCCGGCGCCGGCGGGGCGGAGGTCCGCCGCGGCGATCTTGCCGTCGGCGCCGCCGATGAGCGCGAGCTTGGCGCCGCCGGTGTAGAACTCGGGCGCGTTGCATTCGTCGACCGCGATGTGGCTTTCGGCGTGGCAGTAGATCGTGCCCCAGGGCGGTGCGAGCGCGGCGAGGCAGAGGACGTTGGCGGCCGTCCCCGTCGCGACCGGGAAGACCCGGACCTCGTGCTCGAAGATCTCGGCGAGACGCTTTTCGACCCGCTCGGTCCAGGGATCGTTGCCGTAGGGCATCGCCGCGCCCTGGTTGGCGCGGGCGATCGCCTCGATGATCTCCGGTGCCGCGCCCGCCACATTGTCGCTGCAAAAATTCATCATTGTGCCCGCAATTCGAGAGAGCCGAGCACCGTCCCGCTGCCCGGCTCGAAAACGAGGAGACGATGATCCCCGTCCGGAAGCGCGATCGTGAGCACGAGCCGGTCGCCGACGACGTCGCGCCCGGCGAGCACCGCGCCCGGCGGCAGGTCCACGACGCGCGTGCCGAATCCGGGCTTCTCCAGCGCGGCCGGCGGGCGCGTTCCGGCGCGGCTCACGATGGTCGCCACGAGCACCACGAGGCCGCCGACCAGCATCACGCCCATGACCACGACGAGCACTTTGAGCGTGCGCATTCCTGACCGTCGCGAAGTGAAGGTTGAAGCACCCGAGGCGGGCGAGCGGCTCGACCGGGTGCTGGCGTCGCGGCTCCAGCTCTCGCGCTCGCGCCTCAAGGCGCTTATCGAAGCGGGCCACGTCGCCGCGGACGGCGCGACGATACGGGACCCCTCGGCCAAGGTCAAACCGGGCCAGGCGCTCGTGGTCGAGGTGCCGCCGCCCGAGCCCGACCGGCCGGAGCCGCAAGCGATCCCGCTCGACATCCGTTACGAGGACGAGCACCTCCTCGTCCTCGAGAAGCCGGCGGGGCTCGTCGTCCACCCGGCGCCGGGCAATCCCGACTTGACCCTCGTCAATGCGCTTCTGGCGCATTGCGGGGAGGCTCTCTCGGGCATCGGCGGCGTCAAGCGGCCGGGCATCGTGCATCGCCTCGACAAGGACACGAGCGGCCTCATGGTCGTCGCCAAAAGCGAGCTCGCGCAGAACAGGCTCGCCTCCGCCTTCGCGGCGCGGGAGGTGGACCGCGCCTATCTCGCGCTGGTCTGGGGCGTGCCCTTGCCGCTTGCGGGCGAGATCAGCGGCAACATCGGCCGCTCGCGGTCGAACCGGCAGAAGATGGCCGTCGTCGCCTCCGGCGGCAAACCCGCGATCACGCGCTACAAGGTGCTGAAGGAGTGGCAGGGACTGGCCTCGCTCGTCGAGTGCCGCCTCGCCACGGGTCGAACGCACCAGATACGCGTCCACCTCGCGGCGAAGGGGCATCCTCTCGTCGGCGATCGCGTTTACGGGTCAGGCAGGCAGGCGCGCCGCGCCGCGGGACCGGCAGGAGCCGCGCTCGCCCGGTTTCCGCGCCAGGCGCTTCACGCCTACCGGCTCGGCTTCGTCCATCCCGTGACGGGCGAGCGGCTCGGCTTCGAGAGCGAGCTGCCGGCGGACATGGCCGAGCTTTTGCGAGAATTAGAGACGTTATAAAGAGTGATTGGACAAATCCCACTGAGCGAGTAGGATAATTCGATGGCCACAGTCGCCCCGATCACCATCTCGGAAGGGAATCTCCAGCGCTACCTCCAGGAGATCCGCAAGTTTCCGATGCTTGCGCCCGAGGAGGAGTACATGCTCGCCAAGCGCTGGAAAGAGCACGGCGATCCCGAGGCGGCGCACAAGCTCGTGACGAGCCATCTGCGCCTCGTCGCCAAGATCGCGATGGGGTATCGGGGCTATGGCCTGCCGCTCTCCGAGCTCATCTCGGAAGGCAATGTCGGGATGATGCAGGCGGTGAAGCGCTTCGATCCCGACCGCGGCTTTCGCCTCGCGACCTATGCGATGTGGTGGATCCGCGCCTCGATCCAGGAATACATCCTCCATTCCTGGAGCCTCGTGAAGATGGGCACCACGGCGGCGCAGAAGAAGCTCTTCTTCAATCTGCGCAAGCTCAAGGGCCAGCTCCAGGCGCTCGAGGACGGCGATCTCAGCCCCGAGCATGTCAAGAAGATCGCCGAGGATCTCGGCGTTCCGGAGTCGGACGTCGTCAGCATGAACCGGCGCCTGGGCGCGCCCGACCATTCGCTCAATGCGCCGCTCAAAGCCGACGGCGAGGGCGAGTGGCAGGACTGGCTCGTCGACGAGGCGCCGACGCAGGAGGCCGTCCTCGGCGAGCGGCAGGAGCTCGGCATCCGCCGCGACCTTCTCGAAAAGGCGATGAAGCTGCTGAACGACCGCGAGCGGCACATCCTCGCCGAGCGCCGCCTCAAGGAGAATCCGACGACGCTCGAGGATTTGTCGCAGAAATACGGGATCAGCCGCGAGCGCGTGCGCCAGATCGAGGTGCGCGCCTTCGAGAAGCTGCAGAAGGCGATTAAGGCGGCGGCGGCCGAGCGCAAGCTCCTGCCCGCCGGCTGAACCCGGCGCGCCTCCGGTCGGGTCCGCCCCGCCCTGTTCCGCCTCAGAACCCGAACGGCCAGAAGAAGTCGGGCCTGAGCCCGAGCCGCTCCAGCCAGCGCGGCGGCGGCCGGCCCGGGTCGGCGAGGCGCGCGAGGAGCCGGGCGGTGCCTCGGCGGTCGAGATGGCGCCAAGCGTACATGCGTTAGAACGCTATTGCGAAGCGTTCGCATGTGCAATAGGTTTCGCGCCCATCAGCAAACCCGTCGCGAGCCTCGCCTTGCGCATTGCGAGGGCGTGCGCGACGACTACGTCCTCGCCCAATCTCATGCGCGAACAGCTCGAGCTGATGACGAAGATGGGGCTAGAGAACCCAATCCGGCTCCGGTTGGAGCACGCCGGCCGAAGCTGCGCCGGAACGCTCCGCACTGGGGGCCGTCGCCTCAGCGAGAGGCGAAGGCCGACAAGCGCGGCCCGCGGCAATATCTGGCGGAATGCGCGTCACCCGGGCCGTTTGTAGGACCCGACAATGCGGCAGCCGCGGGTGCCCGCGAGAGGACGCAGTACGGAGTCCTTCCGCGGCGCTTCGCGCCTAGCCCTTCTGAAAGCGTCAGAGCCCCTTCGCCATCGAGCGCAGCATCCAGGCGGTCTTCTCGTGGATCTGCATGCGCTGCGTGAGGAGGTCGGCCGTCGGTTCGTCGCCGGCCTTCTCGACGATCGGGAAGATCTCCCGCGCCGTTTTCGCCACCTGCTCCTGGTCGCGCGCGAGCTGCCGGATCATCTCGGGCGCCTCCGGCACGACGTCGCCCGCCTCCTTGACGCTCGCCAGGCGCGAGAAGGCGCTGTAGCTGCCGGGAGCGGGGAAGCCGAGCGCGCGGATGCGCTCGGCGATGAGGTCGACTGCCTTCGCGAGCTCAGTGTACTGCTGCTCGAACATCAAGTGCAGCGTGTTGAACAGCGGCCCTTCGACGTTCCAATGGAAATTATGCGTCTTGAGGTAGAGCGTATACGTGTCGGCGAGGAGGCGCGACAGCCCCTCGGCGATTGCCTTGCGATCCTCGGCTCCGATGCCGATGTCGATCTTCATCTCGTCCATCGCAAACCTCCGTTGCACGACATTCAAGCCGCGAGCGCCGTCTCTCCGTCAAGCGTCGCAGCGACCGCATGAATGACCGCGGCGATGCGTACCACCTGCTGGATCGCTTCCTTCGAGACGCCGTTCTGCTTCAGCACACGGTCGTGCGCCTCGATGCACATGCCGCAGCCGTTGACGGCGGAGACCGCCAGCGACCACAGCTCGAAATCCACCTTCTCGACGCCTGGCCTGCCGATGACGTTCATGCGCAGCTTCGCCGGCATGGTCTTGTAGTCGGCGTCGTTCGAGAGGTGCACGAAGCGGTAGTAGATGTTGTTCATCGCCATGATCGAGGCGGCGGCCTTTGCGGCCTCGAGCGCCTCGGGCGAGAGGTGCTGGCGCGCCTCGGAGACCACCGCCGCGATCACCTCCGGATTGCGGGCGGCGAGCGCCGTCGCGACGAGCGCGCCCCAGCGCTGCTGCGGGGTGAGGACGCTGTCGTTGAGGAGCGAGGAGAGGTTGAGGCGCTGGTCCTTGGCGTACTCGGGAAGGCGTTCCTTGAGAGCTTCAATCGACATGGCTTGCTCCGAACGGTTTCGCTTCGCCCGTGTGCGGGCAGGCAGAGGAGAAATGCGGCGAGGGGAGGCGAGGGGACCGGCCGGCCGTGCCGTCGATCCCCCCGTCCCGCTCCTTAAGGGGGAGGGGCGGTTCGAGCGCCTACGCCGCCTTCAGGGTCTCCTCGCCCTTCTGCCAGTTGCAGGGGCAGAGCTCGTCGGTCTGCAGCGCGTCGAGGACGCGCAGGACTTCCTGCGGGTTGCGGCCGACGGAGAGGTCGTTGACGCCGACGTACCGGATGACGCCGTCGGGGTCGACGATGAACGTGGCGCGCAGGCACACGCCCTCGTTCCGATCGAGGATGCCGAGCGCTGACGCGAACTCGCGCTTCACGTCTGCAAGCCAGGGAAAGGCGACCTTGCCGAGGTCGTCACGGCTCTGTCGCCAGGCCAGATGGACGTACTCGGTGTCGGTCGAGAGCCCGAGCACCTGCGCATCGCGGTCGCGGAACTCGCCCTCGACCTCGTTGAAGCCGATGATCTCGGTCGGGCAGACGAAGGTGAAGTCCTTCGGCCAGGCGAAGATGACCAGCCACTTGCCCGGATAGCTCTTCTCGGTGACGGTCGCGAAAGCCGTCTTCGGGTCGGTGCCGTTGACGGCGGTCAGGGAGAACGGCGGTAGCTTGTCGCCGACAGTCAGCATTTGTCTCGTCTCCTATGGTTGCGCGCATTGAGGGCGGGAATGCCCCCGCCTCGGAGCTGTACATGGGATCGCAAATTTATCGTTTCAAACGAATTATTTCTGTCGTATAAATCGACAAAACCGATGAATTACCTCCCCAACCCGCGCCATCTCCGGTATCTTTGCGTTCTCGCCGAGACGCTCCATTTCGGTCGCGCGGCGGTGCAATGCGCGGTGAGCCAATCCACCCTCAGCGCCGGAATTCAGGAGCTCGAGGCACAGCTCGGCGCGTCTCTCGTGGAGCGCACCAAGCGGCGGGTGGTTCTGACGCCCCTCGGCCACGAGATCGTCGCGCGCGCGCAACGCGTCCTGCGGGAGATCGAGGACCTCGTGGAGCACGCCCGTAGTCATCAGGACCCTCTCGTGGGCGAGCTGAGGCTCGGCGTCATTCCGACGATCGGCCCCTATCTCCTGCCGCGCGCGTTGCCGCGGCTTCAGGCCGACTATCCGAAGCTCCGCCTCTACTTGCGCGAGGAGCAGACGGTGCCGCTTCTCGAGCAGCTCGCCGACGGCAGGCTCGACGCCGTCGTGCTCGCGCTTCCCTACGACATCGGCGAGGTCGCGACCATGCTGCTCGGGCGCGACGAGCTCGTGCTGGTTTGCCCTGCCGACCATCCGTTCGCGGCCAAGGATCGCGTCGCCCCAGCCGACCTCGCCCAGGCGAAGCTCCTGCTACTCGAAGACGGGCATTGCCTCAGGAGCCAGTCGCTGCGCGCCTGCCAGCTCTCCGGCGCCGAGCGTCACGAGGTCTTCCAGGGGACGAGCCTGCGGACGCTCGTGCCGATGGTCGGAAACGGGCTCGGCGTGACCCTGTTGCCGCGCATGGCTCTCGAGGCGGAGCTCCCGAGGGATGGGCGTCTCGTGGCGCGGCCGCTCGCGACCCCGGAGGGCGCGCGCGAGATCGCTCTCGCCTGGCGCCGGACCTCGGCGCGGGAGCGGGAGTTCCGCCTCCTCGGCGAGGAGCTCGCCGCCGCCCTCGGCGAGGCAAGGTCAACTTAAAGGCGCTGCAGCCGGACGCAATTTCAGCAAAAAGTTAACCACGGCCGAGGATGCTCGGCGGCTGGATCAGGGTTTACGGATGCTTTCGCACCCCTTCGGCGCACGCCCCAGCCGCCTCGTAACGCTTCTGGCAGCGGTTTTGACCGGGCTGCTTCTGCTCGGCGCGGTGGGCCTCGTCTGGGAGCGCTATGCCGCAGCGCTCGACGCCGCACGACGCGACACCGCCCGCCTCGCATCGGCGCTGGGGCGCGAAACGTCACGATTGCTGCAGACCGCCGATCTCGCCTTGCGCGATCTTGCGGAAAGAGGCGCTGCGACGGACCAGGGCGCGTTCCCCGGGGCGATGGGCACCAAGGAACTGCGCGCGCTTCTCGCTGCCCGCATTTCGGCTCTGCCGCAGCTCGAGGCGATCGCCGTCGTCGCGTCCGACGGCAAGCTAGTCAATTCTTACGGCCGCTGGCCGGCGACCGAGACGAACCTCGCGGAGCGCGCCTACTTCCAGCGCTTGAAGGCCGGCGGCGCCGTCGAGCCGCTTCTCGAGGCGGCCGCCGCCGGGCCCGGTCGAACGCTTCTCCTGGTGCGCAAGGCGGCGGGGGCGGACGGAAGCTTCCTCGGCATCGTCGTCGGGGCGATCGATCTGCGCTATCTCGGCGAGCGGCTGAAAGCGGCCGCGTCGGGCGAGAGCGGCGCCTTCGCGCTCCTGGAGTCCGCCGGCAATCTTCTTCTGAGCGAGCCGCCGCCTGCCGAAGGCGACGCGGTCGCCTTGGGCGCACCGACGATCGACTCGCTCAACGGGCGCGATGCCGCGACTTTCGAAGGCTCGGGCGACGCGCGGGTCCTTTCCGTTCGCGCGGTCGAGAGTTTCCCGCTCCTCGTGACCGTCGCGCTTTCGCAGGGCGAGATCGCGGCCGCCTGGCTCGGCGGCGCCGCGATCGTCGCCGGCGTGTTCGGCCTGGCCATCGGCTGCCTCCTTTATGGAAGGCTTCTGCTGGTGCGCCAGATGAGACGGCGGGAGCGCTTCGACGCGCTCCTCGTCGACAGCGCAGTGGAGTATCGCGCTGTCGTCGACAAGCTCGAGACCGTCGTGTTCCAGACGGATGCGGACGGGCGTTGGACCTTCCTCAGCCCGGCCTGGGCAAGGATCATGGGCTACCCTGTCGACGAGAGCCTCGGCCGTCCGTTCCTCGCCTACGTTCACCCCGACGACCGTGCGCTCGAGGTCGAGCTTTTCCAGCCGCTCGTCAGTCGCGAAAAGGAGCACTGCCGGCACGAAGTGCGCTACGTGGCGCGGGACGGCAGCATCCGCTGGATCGAAGTCTCCGCGCGCCTGACGCTCGATTCAGAGGGCGAGGCGACCGGGACCGCCGGCACGCTCGACGACGTCACCGAGCGGCATGCGGCGATCGAGGCGCTGCGTGCAAGCGAGGCGCGCCATCGGGCGATCGTCGACGCTGCACCGCTCGCCATCCTCACGATCGACGCCGAGGGACGCGTCGCCGGTCTCAACGCCGCCGCCGAAGCCATGTTCGGCTGCCGCAGCGATGCCGCGATCGGCCGGGACGCCGCCCGGTTCATGGCACTGCCCGAGGGCGAGCCGCCCGAGGGCCTTGTCCACGATCTGGCGCTCGACGGGAACGCCGCTTCCGGTCGTTGGCTCGAGACAGAGGCGATGCGCCCCGACGGCAGCCGCTTTCCGTGCGAGGTTTTGCTGACGCCGATCACCATCGATGGGAAGGCGTTCTTCGCCGCGCATCTGCGGGACGTCGCTTCCCGCGTCGCAGACGAGCGGGAGACGCGCGGCGCCAGGGAGACCGCCGAGGCCGCGATCCGAGCGCGCGAAGCGTTGCTCGACACGCTGAGCCGCGAGATCCGCTCGTCGGCGGAGGGCGTCATCGCGATGGCCGAGCTGGTGGCGGCAAAAGCGCCGAGGGGCGAGCAGCAACAATCCCTCTCGGCGCTTCTGAAGTCCGCGGGTCGGCTTCGTGATCTCGTCGACGTCTCGCTCGACCTTTCCGAGCTCGATGCAGGGCGGTTCGAATTGGAAGAGACCCCGTTCGATCTCGGCGAGCTGATCCGGCACGTCGCCTCTCGCCTCGAGCAGCGCGCTGCCGAAAAGGGCCTCGCGCTCGGCTACGAGATCGACCCCGAATTGCCGGATCGCCTCATCGGCGATCCCCGGCGGCTCCGGCAGATCCTTCTTGCGCTTGCAGGCAATGCCGTCGAGGCTACCGACGAGGGCGGCGTCGAGATCCGCGCCCGACGCCTTCCGGCGGACTCGGCGGATCGGGTTGCCGTCGCTCTCGAGGTCGCCGACACGGGAACCGCCGTCCCGCCGGAGTCGCTGCCGAGTCTCTTCGACGGCTCCCATGAGGCGAGCATTTCCGGTCGCCGCGGCGGGCTCGGCCTCGCTCTTGCCCATCGGCTCGCCGGCGCCATGAGCGGCGAAATCGCGGTCAGGAGCGAGCCCGGCGAGCGCACGACCTTCACCGTGACGCTCGGCCTCCCGGTGGCGCCCGATCCGGCGGTCGAGCCGGAGGATGGCTCGGAACCTCGGTCGGAGCCGCTCGGCGTGGGCGCGCGTTCGCTGCGCATCCTTCTTGCGGAGGACAACCCCATCAACCAGCGGGTCGCGGCCGCGCTGCTCGAGGCCCTCGGCTGCGAGGTCGACGTCGTGGGGAATGGCCGCGAGGCGCTCGAGGCGGTGCAGCGCGAGACCTACGATGCCGTGCTCATGGACATGATGATGCCGGGGATGGACGGGCTCGAGGCGACGCGCGCGATTCGTGCTCTTAGCGACGCGCATGCCGGCGTTCCTGTGATCGCGCTTACCGCCAACGCTTTCGCGGAGGACCGCGCGGCCTGCGAGGCAGCCGGGATGAGCGGCTTCGTGACGAAGCCGGTCACTGCGGCGACGCTGCGCGAGACGCTCGCCGCCGTGCTCTCGGCGCAGAGTGCCGCTCGTGCCGAGGCGCCTCTTTTCGACGAATCCGCGCTCGCCGAGCTGCGTCGCACTTACGGCGCCGCCGCGCCGCGCTTCGCCGGCCTCTTCCTAAAGGAGAGCCTGATCCGGCTGCAGCGCATCGAGGACTCCCTGCGGCGCGGCGACAGGAAGCAGATCGCTCTCGAGGCGCACACGCTCAAGGGGAGCGCGGTGACGTTCGGCTGCCGCGCGCTGAGCGAAGCTGCGGGGTCGCTCGAAGCCGCCGCCAAGGGCGAGGCCGAGGATCTCGTCCCCCATGCCGAGTCCCTGTCCCGAGCCTTCGAAGAAGTGCGTGCGGGGCTCGAGACGCGGCTCCGGTCCGCGGCCTAGCCGCGACGCGCGCTGAGGCCTCGACAGTCGACGAGGCGTCCCGGCCGATGAGGCAGGGGAGGGCTTCCGCGCCCCGGCCGCTTGCCTCCTCGCCCTCTTTCGCGTTCGTTGAGTTGGATCAAGGCCGGCGAGGACGGGTTCGCTTCACATGGGCGGGCAACGGGAATGACCGATTCGGCGCAGCAGGAGATCATCGCGTTTCTCGAAGACCCGGCGACGCATGGCGGCGCTCCGGTCGACGTGCGGCGCACCCACGCCTCGATCGTCTTCCTCGCGGGAGAGCGCGCCTTCAAGCTGAAGAAGGCCGTTCGCTACGCCTTTCTCGACTATTCCGACCTGGAGAAGCGGCGGGTCGCCTGCGAGGCGGAGCTTGCCCTGAACCGGCGCACCGCGCCTTCGCTCTATCTCGGCGTGCGTCCCGTTCTGCGCAGGCCCGACGGCACGCTCGCCCTCGAGGGCGAGGGGACACCCGTCGAATGGCTCGTCGAGATGCGGCGATTTCCGGATGACGCGCTTCTCGCCGATCTCATCGAACGCGGCGGGCTCGCGCCGGCGCTCCTCCGGGATCTCGCGGCAGCGATCGCGGCATTCCATCGAGCCGCCGAGCCGACGCCGGAATTCGGCGGCGCGCGCGGAATCGAGGAGGTGATCGAGATCAACGAGGCGAGCATGTCCGCCACCGGCCTCGGCGGTGCGGAGCTCATCGCGGCGAGCCGCGCGGCGCTCGCCCGTCATGCGCCGCTCCTCGAGCGGCGGCGTCGCGAAGGGCATGTTCGCCGATGCCACGGCGATCTTCACCTCGGGAACATCGTGCTCTTCGAAGGCAAGGCGGTTCTTTTCGACGGGATCGAGTTCTCGGAGAGCCTCGCCTGCATCGACGTGCTTTACGATCTCGCCTTCCTCGTCATGGATCTGTGGCACCGCGGGGCGCAAGACGGCGCCAATCTCGTCTTCAACCGCTATCTCGATTTAGCGGACGAGGAGGACGGGCTCCCGGCGATGCCGCTCTTCCTGTCGCTCCGCGCAGCCGTGCGGGCGCATGTCGGCGCGGCGGCGGGGCGCGCTGATGCCGCCGCCTATTTCGAGCTCGCCGAGAAGCTGATCGCACCGCCTCCGGCGCGGCTCGTCGCGATCGGCGGGCTCAGCGGCACCGGCAAGTCGACCGTCGCCGCGGGCGTCGCGCCGTACCTCGGGGCGGCGCCGGGCGCGCGCATCCTGCGGTCGGACGTGCTGCGCAAGCGTCTTCTCGGTCGTCCGCTCGAAGAAAGGCTGCCGCAGCAGGCCTACGACGCGGAGACGAGCCGGCGCGTCTACGACCAGCTTCTCGACCGCGCTGGCGCCGCTCTCGCCGCCGGCTACAGCGTCGTGGTCGACGCCGTGTCGGCGCGCCCGGAGGAGCGTGCGGCCTTCGCGGCGCTCGCGCGGAGGGCGGGGGTGCCGTTCACCGGTATCTGGCTCGAGGCGCCGCAAGCGCTCCTCGAGGCGCGGGTCGAAGCGCGCCGCGAGGACGTGTCGGATGCGACGGCGGACGTGGTGCGCAAGCAGCTGCGCTATGACACGGGGCCGATCGAGTGGGTTCGGATCGACGCCAGCCCGGCGCCGGAGGCGGTCGTGGCCGCTACGCGGAGAGCGCTCGGGGCTTAGCGGGGCGCTTGCCGCGCGAGAGGGGCGAAGACGTATCGGACCGGCACGGCGAAGCGGGAGACGGGCGATGCAGGCGATGGTGTTGCGGCGAGCGCGCGAGAGGCTGGCGGCGGAGGAGCGAGAGGTGCCTGCGCCGGGACCCGACGAGGTCGTGCTGCGGGTGGCCGCATGCGCGGTCTGCCGGACCGACCTGCATGTCGTCGACGGCGAGCTGAAGCGGCCGAAGCTTCCGCTCGTCCCCGGGCACGAGATCGTCGGGCGGGTCGTCGCGAAGGGAAGCCGCGTCGAGAAATTCGCCGTGGGCGACCGGGTCGGGGTGCCGTGGCTCGGCTGGACCTGCGGGGAATGCGAATATTGCCGCACGGGCCGGGAGAATCTCTGCGAGCGCGCCCGCTTCACCGGCTACGACATCGACGGCGGCTATGCCGAGATCGCCGTCGCCGATCAGCGTTACGTCTTCCCGCTTCCGTCCGGCTTCGACGACGTGGCTGCCGCGCCGCTTCTCTGCGCCGGGCTCATCGGGCACCGCACGCTGCGGATGGCCGGCGACCCGCGCCGCATCGGCATCTACGGCTTCGGCGCCGCCGCGCACATCGTCGCGCAGGTCGCGCGCCACGAGGGGCGCGAGGTCTTCGCCCTCACGCGCCCTGGCGACCAGGCGGCGCAGGATTTCGCCCTCGGCCTGGGCGCAGTCTGGGCCGGCGGCTCGGACGAGATGCCGCCCGAGAAGCTCGACGCCGCGCTCATCTTCGCGCCCGTGGGCGGTCTCGTTCCGGCGGCGCTCCGCGCGGTGAAGCCGGGCGGCGTCGTCGTATGCGGCGGGATCCACATGAGCGACATTCCGAGCTTTCCTTACGCGCTTCTCTGGGAGGAGCGGGTGTTGCGCTCGGTCGCGAACCTGACGCGTGCCGATGCCGAGGCGTTCCTGCCGCTCGCTGCCGCCGCCGGCGTGCGCACCGAGACCGTGACCTATCCGCTCTCGGCCGCCAACGAGGCTCTCGACGACCTCCGCTCGGGCCGTCTGCAGGGCGCGGCGGTGCTGGTGCCGGGCGCGCCGGCGCTCAGTGCGACATCAGGACCGGCAGCGTCATCCGGTCGATGATGTCGCGCGTCATCCCCCCGAGCACCAGCTCGCGCATGCGCGAGTGGCCGTAGCAGCCCATCACGAGAAGGTCGGCGCTGAGATCGGCGGCACGCGACAGGACCACGTCGGCGACCGGAATACCGTCCGATACCGTGCGCTCCACCGTCGCGTCGATGCCGTGCCGTGACAGATGGACCGCAAGAGCGTTTCCGGGGGTCTCGCTGTCGGCGTCGGGATCGGGGTCGACCACCAGGATGGTCGCGCGCTTGGCCGCCTTGAGAAGGGGCAGCGCGTCATTGACGGCGCGCGCCGCCTCTCGCGTCGGCTTCCAGGCGATGAGCGGGTTCTCGGCGACGCGGTCGAAGCGGCCGGCATAAGGTACGACCAGCACCGGGCGGCCCGACAGGAGCGTGACGTCTTCCGGAAGGAGCCAGTTGTCCTCCCCGGGGACGGGCTGGCCGGCGATCGCGAGGTCGGCGCAGCTCGCCTGCCGTGCCGCGGTGCTCGCGACGGGGCCGCGCTCGGCGCGCCAGGCGTGACGCAGCCCTTCGCGGCGCATCGCCTCCCGGAACAGCTCCTCGGCCCTCGCCGCGGCGGCGCGCGCGACCTCCTCCTGCGCCGCGATGACCTGATCGACCGCGATTCCGTCGAGAATCGGCGGCATCGGCCCGTAGCCGGCGACGTGAACGCCGGTGAGATGGGCATCGTGCCGGCGCGCCAGCGTCGCCGCGACCTTGATCCGCTCGGCTGAGGTCGGCCGATCGTCGACGAATACCAGAAGATCCTTGAGCGTCATTGCCGCCTCCGCGAAGCCCGAGAATGGCGCCACTGAAGCGCGGCGCGCCGTTGATCCTCATTGACGTGCGTCAATCGTCGCCCGGTTCGACTGCCGGGTAAAGGCTCCGGATCCGGCCGGCAATCGTTCGCCGAGCGGCGCGAGCGCCCGAGAAGCAGGCGTCACGGCCGATTGGCTGCGCCCTCCTCGATCAGCCAGGTACGGCTCTCGGCGACGACCCGCTCGAGGAGCGCGCGCTGATGCGGCCCGACGCCGAGATGGTCGCCCGGAAACGCGACGACGCGTTTCGGCGCCGGGGTGAGGTCGCGGAAGCGCGCCGCCGCCGCGGGAGGGACGAACGCATCCGTCTCGCCCTCGAGCACGAGGAAGCGCCCTTCAAGATGCGGAAGATGCGCACCGGGCTGGAGCGGCCGCAGGACGAGGTCCGCCGCGCCGCCGAGGAGGGGGCGGATCCAGCGCGGCTTCAGATGCGGGTTGGCGGCGATCAGCGGCCCGAACGGCGTGCCGCCATAGGCGAGCACCGTCCAGCGCGGCGTCACCGTTGCGAGCCTTTGGGCGGCGGGCGCGGCAAGGGCGCCGAGCGAGAAGCCGAGGAGGCTCACCCGGTCGGGATCGGCCCAGCCCTGAGCGGCGACCCAGGCGATCGCGGTCGCAATCTGCGCCGGAATCGTCATGGCGCGGCGGCGGAGCTCCGGCGCCGCGGCGAGAGCGGCGAGCCCTTCGGGCATCGCGGTCGGGATCGGCCAGTCGTAGCCGACGAGCGCGTTCTCGCCGACCTCGCCGATCGGGGCGAGATTGCGCTCGCCGGTGCCGAGCCCGCCGAGGACGACGAGGACCGGAAGCTTTCGTCCCCGGAACGGGACCGGCCGGTCGATCACGATGCCGATCGTGCCGAGCTCGGCGGTCCCGAGCTGGACGAAGGAGCGAAGCCGCGTCTCGCCGAAGACGTCCCGTTGGGCCAGAACCACGGGGTCGGCCTCGGGCTTCGGCAGCGCCGAGAGCGGGTCGCGGAAGAGCAGCCAGGCGATGCCGCAAGCGAGGGCGAGCAGCACGGCGACCGCGAGGCCGAGAAGGGCGCGGCCGCGTCGGCGACGCTTCTTTTCCGGCAGCCGTTCCAGGAAAGGCTGGGGCACTTCGATGACGCTCGCTCGTCGGCGGATGATCCCCGCGGGAAGGCGGCGGCGCGGGCGGCTCGGCCCAGTATGCCGGATCGGAGCGATCGGCGAACGGCTTGGAACATGGGCGCCGAACGAAATCGGGCCGCTGATGCCGTTCCCGGCGGCGCGGCGTCTTGCGCCGCGGCGGGCCCTTGCCGTAGGAGGGGGCCCATGACTCCACGCACCGGCGCCCGAATCCTCGTCGACCAGCTCCAGATCCACGGCGCCGACCGCGTCTTCTGCGTACCAGGGGAGAGCTATCTCTCCGTCCTCGACGCGCTCTCCGACCGCAACGACATCCAGACCATCGTCTGCCGGCAGGAGGGCGGCATGGCGATGATGGCCGAGGCCGACGGCAAGCTCACCGGACGACCCGGCATCTGCATGGCGACGCGCGGGCCCGGCGCGACCAATGCGAGCGCGGGGCTCCACGTCGCGATGCAGGATTCCTCGCCGATGATCCTCTTCGTCGGCCAGATCGCGCGCGGCCACCGCGAGCGCGAGGCGTTCCAGGAGCTCGACTACCGGCGCATGTTCGGCCAGCTCGCGAAATGGACCGCCGAGATCGACACCGCCGACCGGATCCCGGAGCTCGTCGCGCGCGCCTTCCGCACGGCGACCTCCGGCCGCCCCGGTCCCGTCGTCCTCGCCTTGCCCGAGGACATGCTCGACGAGACGGCGACGGTCGAAGACGCGCCGCCCTACGCCCCGACCGAGAGCTACCCGGCGGCATCGCAGCTCGCCGAGCTCGGCCGGCTCCTCGCCGGCGCCGAGCGGCCGCTCGCCCTCGTCGGCGGCGCACGCTGGGACGAGGCGTCCTGGCTTGCGCTGCAGCGCTGGGCCGAGGCGAACGAGCTTCCGGTCGCCGCGGTCTTCCGCCGTCAGGACCGCTTCGACAACGAGCATCGGTGCTACGTCGGCGACGTCGGGATCGGGATCAACCCTGCCCTGAAGCAGGCGATCGACGCGGCCGACCTCTTGATCGCGATCGGCTGCCGCCTCGGCGACATGACGACGGGCGGCTACTCGCTCCTCGAGATCCCGGCGCCGAAGCAGCGCCTCGTCCACGTTCATGCCGACCCGGCCGAGCTCGGCCGCGTCTTCCAGCCAACGCTCGCGATCAACGCGAGCCCGCGCGGCTTCGCCGCCGGCCTCGCCGCGACGGAACGCGCGGCGAGCCCGGGCGGGAGCAAATGGCGCGCCGAGCTGCGCGCCGCGTACGAGACATGGCAGAAGCCGGTCGACCCGCCGGGCGCGCTCAACCTCAGCGTCGTCGTGCGCGCTCTGCGCGAGCGGCTTCCCGACGACGCGATCTTCACGAACGGGGCGGGGAACTTCGCCACGTGGCTGCACCGGTTCAACCGCTTCCGCCGCCTCGGCACGCAGGCGGCGCCGACCAGCGGCTCGATGGGCTACGGGGTTCCGGCGGCGATCGCGGCGAAGCTCCGCTTTCCGGATCGGCCGGTCGTCGCCTTCAGCGGCGACGGCGACTTCATGATGACCGGCCAGGAGCTCGCCACCGCCATGCAGTTCGGCGCCAACGTCGTCGTCCTCGTCGTCGACAACGGCATGTACGGCACGATCCGCATGCATCAGGAGCGCGAGTTCCCCGGCCGCGTCCACGCGACCGCGCTGAGGAATCCGGACTTCGCCGCGCTCGCGCAGGCCTACGGCGCCTTCGCTGCGACCGTCGAGCGGACGGAGGATTTCATGCCGGCGTTCGAGCGCGCGCTCGCTGCGGGCAAGCCGGCGCTCCTGCATCTGAAGCTCGACCCCGAAGCGATCACGCCGCGTCAAACGCTTTCCGAGATCCGCGCCGCCGCGCTCGGGCGATGAGCCCGTGCCGCAGCAGCTCCACCTCTTCGGGGCCCCGCGGGGTCTGCCGGAGGGATTCCGATACGCCGCGAATCTCGTTACCGCGGACGAGGAGCGCGCGATCGCCTCGCGCATCGCGCGCCTCGATCTGAAGCCGTTCCGGTTTCACGGCTATGTCGGGAAGCGGCGCGTCGCTTCGTTCGGATGGAAGTACGACTTCGACGATCGCGCGCTCGGTCGTGCCGAGCCGGTGCCCGAGTTTCTTCTGCCGCTGCGCGCGAAGGCGGCGGCGTGGGCGGGGCTCCCACCGACCGTTTTCGAGCACGCCCTCGTCACGGAGTACGCCGTCGGGGCGGAGATCGGCTGGCACAAGGATCGCCCCGAGTTCGGAGAGGTGGTCGGGGTCTCGCTCCTCGCGCCCTGCCGGTTCCGCTTCCGTCGCCGGCGGGACGGCAAGTGGGAGCGCGCGGCGCTCGTCGTGGAGCCGCGCTCGGCCTATCTTCTCAGCGGCCCTGCACGGACGGAATGGGAGCACAGCATCCCGGCGGCGACTTCGCTTCGCCGCTCGATAACCTTCCGCACCCTCCACCTGCCGCCAAGGGACTGAACGAGCTGGAAGCGTTTCGCCGAGGAGAAAGGTGCATGCCGATCGCGACGAAATACGTCTTCATCGTGAGCATGGACGTGGCGCCCGAGAAGGAGGCGCTTTTCAACGAGGTCTACGACCGGGAGCACGTGCCTTATCTCCTGAAGGTTCCCGGCGTGCGGGGGGTGACGCGGCTCAAGACCGAGCCCGCGAGCGTCGCCATCGGCGGCGAGCAGAAGCCGGTCACGGGCGACGGCGCGCCGACCTACACGGCGATCTACGAGATCGACAGCCCGGAGGTGCTGACGAGCGCCGCCTGGGCCGAGGCGGTCGAGAAGGGCCGCTGGCCGAAGGAGATCCGCCCCTTCACGCGCAATCGCCACCACGTCGTCCGCAAGGTCGTCTGACGGACCCGTTCTCGGCTCGGAGCGGTCGAAGCATGTCGAGCGGCACCGGCACCGTCCCGGTGATCGAGGTCGAGGCGCTGGAGAAGCGCTACGGCGACGTCCACGCCGTGCGGGGCGTCAGCTTCGCGATCGAGCAGGGGACGTGCGTCGGCCTTCTCGGCCCCAACGGGGCGGGCAAGACGACGACGATGCGCATGATCCTGGCGCTCGCCGAGCCCACGTCCGGCCGCCTTCGCCTCTTCGGCAAGCCGCCGCGGGCGCTCGGCCGGGAGATGCGCGAGCGGGTGGGGCTCGTCCCGCAGGAGGACAATCTCGATCCCGATCTCTCGGTTCGCCAGAACCTCGAGGTCTACGGCAGCTATTTCGGGATCGAAGCGCGCCTGATCGCCGAGCGCGTGCCGCGGCTCCTCGCGTTCATGCAGCTCTCCGAGCGGAGCGACGCCAAGGTGATGCAGCTTTCGGGCGGCATGAAGCGCCGTCTCGTCATCGCCCGGGCGCTGATCTCGAATCCCGAGCTCGTGATCCTCGACGAGCCGACGACGGGGCTCGATCCCCAGGCGCGCGTCCTCATCTGGCGACGGCTTCTCGACCTGAAGCGCGAAGGCAAGACGCTGCTCCTCACCACGCACTACATGGACGAGGCGCAGCGCCTTTGCGACCGGATCATCATCATCGACGGCGGGAAGGTGCTCGACGAGGGCGGGCCGCAGGAGCTGATCGGCCGGCACGTGCGCGGCCATGTGGTCGAGATCCCGAAGCCACTGCCGGCGGGCTTCGTCGCGGACGGTCTCGAGCGCAACGACATCGGCGACGCCGTGCTTTTCTACGCGAACGATCCGGCGGAGATCACGCGCCGCCTGCCGCACGACGCCACCTATCTGCGCCGGGACGCCAACCTCGAAGACGTGTTTCTGCGCCTTACCGGGCACAGCCTGAGGCAAGGAGGATGAGATGAGCGCGCGGACCGGGGTCGCCGTCGTCAACCGCTACAGCCGCGCCGTGTGGCGCCGGAACTTCCTCGTCTGGCGTCGCCTCATGGGCCCGTCGCTGGCGACGAACGTGCTCGACCCGCTGATCTTCCTCTTCGCCTTCGGCTACGGGCTGGGGGCGGTGATCGACAAGGTCGGCGGGCTCGACTACCTGAGCTTCATCGTTCCCGGGATGATGTGCTACGCGGCGATGTTCGCGGCGAGCTTCGAGTCGACGATCAGCACCTACGCGCGCTACAGCATGCAGAGGACCTGGGACGCGATCCTGGCGACCCCCGTGACCCTCACCGAGCTCATGGTCGGCGAAATGTCGTGGGCGACCACGAAGGGCGTCTTCGCGGCGTGCTGCGTCATCGTCGTGGGCGGCCTCTGGGGCGGCATTCCGAGCCTCGGCGGCGCGCTTCTCGCCATCCCGGCGCTGGCGCTGGGCGCGGCCTGCTTCGCCTGCTGCGGCCAGGTGGTCGTGGCGCACGCCAAGAACTGGGACGTCTTCGCCTACTTCTTCACGTTCTGGGTGACGCCCATGTTCATGTTCTCCGGCACGTTCTTCGAGGTGACCCGCTTTCCCTGGTTCGTGCAGGCCTTCGCCTGGGTGCTGCCGATGACGCATCTCATCGCCGTGGTGCGGCCGCTCACCGCCGGCGTTCCGCTGGACCCCCTGGCGGCCGCCTTCCACCTCTCGTACATCGCGGCGCTCGCGGCCGCGGCGTTCGCGCTCGCCCGCTTCCGGTTCGGCCGCCGCCTCTTCGGCTGACCGGCCTCGCGGTCTTCCGAGATCGTCGCCGGTCGCCGCGACCGGAGCCGAAGCGCTGGCAACCGCGGGGGACGGCAAAGGCGGCTCGCCGGAAATCGGCCTGCCGTCGCCCCGGTGGTGCGCCGCCGCCCCTTCGCCTAAGCTTCGCCGGCAGAGGAGGGCGCCCATGGATCGTCGCTTCGACCGCGAAGAGGAGGATCTCGGCAACGTCGTCGCGCTCGAGCACGTCAACACCCGCGTGCCGGACCAGCGCCTGGCGACGCTCTTCTACATCAGCGGGCTCGGCCTCACGCGCGACCCCTATCTGATGACGGGCGTCGACAACATGTGGGTGAACGTCGGCAAGAGCCAGTTCCATCTGCCGACCGGCGACCCGCAGGTCCTGCGCGGCCATGTCGGTCTCGTCGTCCCGGACGTCCCGGCGCTGCTGCGCCGCCTCGCTTCCGTCGCCCCGGCGCTCGAAGGCACGAGCTTCGCCTTCCGCGAGGAGGACGGCTTCGTCGAGGCGGTCTCGCCCTGGGGCAACCGCATCCGATGCCACGCGCCGAGCGCGCGCTTCGGCGGCATGACGCTCGGCATGGCCTATGTCGCGTTTTCGGTGCCGAACGCGACCGCCGCGCCGATCGCCCGCTTCTACCGCGAGATCCTGCGCACGCCGGCGGTCGTGGTCGGGGACGAGGCGGGCGAGCACGCGCTCATCTGCGCCGGTCCCGGCCAAAGTCTCGTCTTCCGCGAGACGGACGGGCCGCTCCCCGCCTATGACGGCCACCACATCCAGATCTATCTCGCCGATTTCTCGGGCCCCTATCGGCGTCTGGCCGAGCGCGGCCTCGTCACCGAGGAGAGCGACCGGCACCAGTATCGCTTCCAGGACATCGTGGATCTCGACACCGGGCGCCCGCTCTTCGTCATAGAGCACGAGGTCCGGAGCATGCGGCATCCGCTCTACGCGCGCCCGCTCGTCAATCGGAATCCGGCGCAGACCAACCGCGACTATCTGCCCGGCCACGATTCCTTCCGCGACTGAAGGGAGGGGCCCGAAGCGGCGCCCGGCGCAGATCAGGCGCGCGTCGCCGCCGCTCCCCAGACGGGCGCTTTCCGTGCTATCGCGCTGCCTCATCATGGCAACGGTCGCGCGCGCGCCGATGAGCGGCGTCGAGTCGAGTTATGCCTGGCGGCGTCTCGCCGTCGCGGTCGTGCTCAGCACGATCGGCGGCGTCGGCATGTGGTCGGTCGTTTTGATGCTGCCGAGCCTCGAGGCAGAGTTCGGGGTGACGCGCGCCGATGCGGCGCTCCCTTACACGCTGACGATGCTCGGGGTGATGGTGGGCGGCGTCGTCATGGGGCGCGTCGCCGATCGCTTCGGCGTGATGGCCGCGACCCTCGCCGGAACCTTCGCGCTCGCCTTCGGCTACGTGGTCGCCGGCGCCGCCGAGACGCTCTGGCAGGTGGCGCTCGTTCACGGCCTCTTCATGGGTTTTCTCGGCAGCTCGGCGAGCTTCGCGCCCGTCATCGCCGACATCTCGCACTGGTTCGATCGCAGGCGCGGCCTCGCCGTCGCCATCGCCGCCTGCGGCAGCTACCTCGCCGGCACGATCTGGCCGCCGGTCGTGCAGCGCCTCATCGACAGCTTCGGCTGGCGGCAGAGCTATTTCGTCATCGGCCTCTTCTGCCTCGCGACGATGCTGCCGCTCTCGCTTCTGCTGCGCCGCCGGCCGCCCGCCCAAGACGGCACGGCGGGCGCGGGCGAGGCCGACCGGCGCTCGGGGGAGACGCTCGGCATCGCGCCCAATCTCCTCCAGGCCCTCCTCATGGTCGCGGGCGTCGCCTGCTGCGTGGCGATGGCGATGCCGCAGGTCCACATCGTCGCTTATTGCGGCGATCTCGGCTACGGCGCGGCGAGGGGCGCCGAGATGCTGTCGCTGATGCTCGGCTTCGGCGTCGTGAGCCGTCTTGCGTCCGGCTGGATCACCGACCGGATCGGCCCGCTCGCGACGCTGCTCCTCGGCTCGGTGCTGCAGGCCGTCTCGCTCGTCCTTTATCTCCCCTTCGACGGGCTCGTCTCGCTCTACGTCGTCTCGTCGCTGTTCGGACTCTTCCAGGGCGGGATCGTGCCGAGCTACGCCGTCATCGTGCGGCAGTATTTCCCGGCGCGCGAGACCGGGCTCCGGGTCGGCCTCGTCCTCTCCGCGACGCTCGCCGGCATGGCGCTCGGCGGCTGGATGTCGGGCGCGATCTTCGACTGGACCGGCTCCTACCAGACCGCGTTCCTCAACGGGATCGCGTGGAACGTGCTCAACGCCGCGATCGCCGGCTGGCTCCTCTGGCGGTCGCTGCAGCCCCGCACCAGCCGGCCGGCGCTCGCCGCCTGACCTGCGATCCGCCGCCCGCCGGCGGCGCCGTCGGTCCGCCGCGAAGCAGTAGAAAAGCCCGTTGCCGCCGGTGCTTCGCAGAGCCTCCTGGCTGCAGCCCCGCGACGGGTGCGAGGCGTTCCAGGAGCGCGACGGCGCATCGTCTCGAAGCCCCTGGCGCCCGTGACCCGCGGACGTCCGAAGGCGCTCCTCAAGCTGGACAAGCCCGAGGTGGCAAAGCAAGGTCGGCGCGCTCCAGGAAGGGAACATGCAACAGACCGACGTGGCGATCGTCGGCGGCGGAGTCATCGGGAGTGCCGTCGCCTATTTCCTCGCCGCCGATCCCGGGTTTGGCGGCAGCATCGCCGTGATCGAGCGCGACCCGACCTACGCCGCGGCCTCCACGGCGCTTTCCGTCGGATCGGTACGGCAGCAATTCTCGACGCCCGAAAACATTCGAATGTCGCTCTTCGGCGCCGAGTTCATCGCCGGGATCGGCGAGCATCTCGCGGTCGGGGACGAGGCGCCCGACGTCGGCTGGCACAAGGCGGCCTATCTCTTCCTCGCGACTGAGAAGGGCCGTCCCATTCTCGAGGCCAATCACGCCGTGCAGCGCGAAAACGGCGCCGTCAACGTGCTCCTCTCGGCGGCGGAGCTCGCAGAGCGGTTCCCCTGGCTGAGGACCGACGATCTCGCCGCGGGCTCGCTCGGGCTCGAGCACGAGGGGTGGCTCGATCCCTACGCGCTCCTCAACGCCTTTCGCCGCAAGGCGCGCGCCTTGGGCGTTTCCTGGCTGCACGACGAGGTGGTCGCCATCGAACGCGAGGGCGCGCGGGTCGCCGCGGTGCGTCTCGCCTCGGGCACGCGCCTTGCCTGCGGCGCGGTCGTGAACGCCGCCGGCCCCCATGCCGGGCGGGTCGCGGGCCTTGCGGGAATCGAGCTCCCGGTGCGGCCGCGGAAGCGCTTCGTCTATGTCTTCGACTGCCGCGCCTCGCTTTCTGTCAACCAGCTCGTGATCGACCCGAGCGGGGTCTATTTCCGTCCCGAGGGCGCGCAGTTCATCGGCGGCGTCTCGCCGCCCGAGGAGGAGGACGAGGACTGCCTCGACCTCGAGGTCCGCTACGAGCTCTTCGAAGAGCGGGTATGGCCCGTGCTGGCGCATCGCGTGCCGGCCTTCGAGGAGCTGAAGCTCCTGCGCGCCTGGGCGGGCCACTACGAGTACAACACGGTCGACCAGAACGCGATCTTGGGCGCGCATCCGGAGATCGGGAACTTCTACTTCGCGAACGGCTTCAGCGGGCACGGCGTGCAGCAGGCGCCGGCAGCCGGACGCGCCATCGCCGAGCTCATCGTCGACGGCCGATATCGCACGCTCGACCTCGCGCGCTTCGGCTATGATCGCATCGTGCGGAACGATCCGATCCGGGAGCTCAACGTTGTCTGACCGCGGTCGCGGCGCTCTTGAAGCCTCGGACGGCAATCGGTCGAGCCCGCGGGCGCCCCTTGCCGGCGCCGATGTCTGGCACGGGCGCGACATGGCGCGCTCGACGCGCTGGGTGCGGACGCTGACGCCGGACGTGCTGGCGGCGCTCGATGCCGCGCTCGCGCACGCCGAGGCGCGCGGGCTTCCCTGGCACGCGATCACGCCTGCCGACTTTCCGCTCCCCGGGCTCGAGCCCTTCTTCGACGACATCCGCGAAGAGCTCGAGAACGGCAGCGGGATGATGAAGCTGCGCGGCCTGCCTGTCGCGCGCTACGGCGAGGCGTCGCTTCGCCGCCTCTACTTCGGCCTCGCCTCGCATCTCGGCACGCCCGTCTTCCAGAACCGCCACGGCGAGCTCATGCGCGACATCCGCGACGAGGGCGGCGATCTCGGAAAGCGCTACGGGCAGGTCGAGACCGGCGACGGCAACGGACCCTTTCTCTCCTCCTATGCCCGGACGCTCTCGAACGGCAGGTTGCGCTTCCATACCGATCGCACGGACGTCGTCGGTCTTCTCTGCGTGCGCCAGGCTCGCGCCGGCGGCGTCAGCACGATCTGCAGCTCGCCTGCCGTGTACAACGCCTTTCTCGAGCGACGGCCCGACCTCCTCGAGGTGCTGTTCCAGGACTTTCCGCGCAGCCGGCTCGGCGAGGAATCCGCGCGGCCCGAGCCCGTCTACGACCTGCCGATCTTCGGCGTCCGCGACGGCAAGTTCACGAGCCACTTCTCGCTCACCTACATCGAGGCCGCCCAGCTCGTGCCCGGCGTTCCGCGCCTCAGCGCGGCGCAGCGCGAGGCGATCGAGATGCTGATGGCGCTCGCCGAGGAGCTCGCCTTCGAGATGACTCTCGAGCCGGGCGACATTCAGTTCCTCAACAGCCACGTCACCTATCACGGCCGGACGGCGTTCGAGGACGACAGGGACTCGGGCCGCGACCGGCTGCTCTATCGGCTGTGGCTGGCGATGCCCAACAGCCGCGCGCTTCCCGAAGGGCACGAGGTGCTCTGGGGATCCGTCGCCGCCGGCGCGCGCCGGGGCGGGATCGGGCAGATTGCCGGGCCGAGCGGCCGAGGTTCTATCTGCGGCTGAAGATCGTCGGCGACCGCGCGGCTTGTCCGGCCCGCGGCGCCGCCCTAACAATGCCAGATGGTCGAACGGGCCATCGGCGACGACGACCTCCTCGCCGCGGTTTGCGCGGCGTCTCCGGACTCCCGCGTGCCGACGATCCGACGCCGCATCCAAGCCTGTCTCGGCGTCGAGATGAGCGACGAGACGCTTGAACAGCGTCTCGAGCGCCTCCATGAGGCGGGCTTGGTGCGCCGCTTCCAGCCGGAGGCTTCCGCCGCGCCCGAGTTCCACCTCACCGAGCTCGGCGTCCAGCGCCTTGCCGCTCTCGAGTACGAGCCTCCATCGGAGTAGACCCGAAGGCAGGTTTCGCGGCGGCAGGCGCCCATGAAACGGGCCTCTCCGCGGGCGGATGGTGTTGGCGGGGTCGTTCGAAGGCTGGGCTTCGCGTTCGAACTCGAGCAACTCACTGCGTTTGTGGTGGAGTCATGCGGCTCGAGCCCCTCCAGGATTGTTGCCGACGGTTCCGACCTGGAGTGCGCAAGAAGCCCTTGAAGGCCTTCGGGCCCGCCGCCCGCGCCCGCGGGCGGCCCGCGGCGTTCCGACAGTTGTCCCGGGCGGGTTCGGGGTGAATAATTGTTAAATGAACGACCTACCAGCGGGAGCGGCGCCCCTATGACCAATCACTCGCTTTTCCCAGTTCCTGACAGCTATTTCGGCAAGGCGTGGATCGACGAGGCCAAGTATCAGGCCATGTACGAGCAGTCGATCAAGGATCCGGAAGGATTCTGGGGGGAGCAGGGCAAACGGCTCACGTGGATGAAGCCCTACACCCGGGTGAAGAACACGAGCTTCACGGGAGACGTTTCGATCCGCTGGTACGAGGATGGTACGCTCAACGCTTCGGCGAATTGCCTCGACCGGCATCTTGCGACCCGTGCCGACCAGACCGCGATCATCTGGGAGGGCGACAGTCCGTCCGAGCATCGCCACGTCTCCTATGCCGAGCTGTACGAGCACGTCTGCCGGTTCGCCAACGCGCTCAAGGAGAAGGGCGTCAAGAAAGGCGACCGGGTCACGATCTACATGCCGATGATTCCCGAGGTCGCGGTCGCGATCCTCGCCTGCGCCCGGATCGGCGCCATCCATTCCGTGGTCTTCGGCGGCTTCTCGCCCGACAGCCTCGTCGGACGCATCACCGATTGCAACAGCAACATCGTCATCACCGCCGACGAGGGCGTGCGCGGCGGCCGCAAGATTCCGCTGAAGGCGAACACCGACGAGGCGCTGAAATCGTGCCCCTCGGTGAAGACGGTGATCGTGGTGCGGCGCACGGGCGGCGCGATCAACTGGGTCGAAGGGCGCGACCATTGGTACCACGAGCTCTGCGCCGCCGCTTCGCGCGACTGCCCGCCGGAGGAGATGAACGCGGAGGACCCGCTCTTCATCCTCTACACCTCGGGCTCGACCGGGAAGCCCAAGGGGGTCCTCCACACGACCGGCGGCTACATGGTCTTCGTCGCGATGACGCACGAGCACGTCTTCGACTACCACGACGGCGACATCTACTGGTGCACCGCCGACGTCGGGTGGGTCACCGGGCACAGCTATATCCTCTACGGGCCGCTCGCCAACGGCGCGACGACGCTGATGTTCGAAGGGGTGCCGAACTATCCCGACGCGTCGCGCTTCTGGCAGGTCGTGGACAAGCACAAGGTCAACATCTTCTACACCGCGCCGACCGCGATCCGCGCGCTGATGCGCGAGGGCGAGGGGCCGGTCAAGAGGACGAGCCGCAAGAGCCTCCGCCTCCTCGGCACGGTCGGCGAGCCGATCAACCCCGAGGCCTGGCTCTGGTATCACCGCGTCGTCGGCGACGAGCGCTGCCCGGTCGTCGACACGTGGTGGCAGACGGAGACCGGCGGCATCCTCATCTCGCCGTTGCCGGGCGCGATCCCGACGAAGCCGGGCTCCGCCACGAAGCCGTACTTCGGCGTGAAGCCGGCGATCGTCGACAACGACGGCAACGTCCTCGAAGGCGCATGCGAGGGCAATCTCTGCTTGGTCGACAGCTGGCCCGGGCAGATGCGGACCGTCTACGGCGACCACGAGCGCTTCATCGAAACCTATTTCAAGACCTTCCCCGGCATGTACTTCACCGGCGACGGCGCGCGACGCGACGAGGACGGGTACTACTGGATCACCGGCCGCGTCGACGACGTGATCAACGTCTCCGGCCACCGCATGGGGACGGCCGAGGTGGAGAGCGCGCTCGTCGCCCATCCCAAGGTCGCCGAAGCCGCGGTCGTCGGCTATCCGCACGACATCAAGGGGCAGGGGATCTACGCTTACGTCACGCTGAAGGTCGGCGAGGAGCCGAGCGACGCGCTTCGCAAGGAGCTCGTCCAGTGGGTGCGCAAGGAGATCGGGCCGATCGCCTCCCCCGATCTCATCCAGTGGGCGCCGAACCTCCCGAAGACCCGTTCCGGCAAGATCATGCGGCGCATCCTCCGCAAGATCGCCGCGAACGAGTACGACCAGCTCGGCGACGTCTCGACCCTCGCCGATCCGGCCGTCGTCACGGATCTCGTCGAAAACCGGATGAATCGCGGCTGAGGACCGGGCGGGGCGGCGGCGCGGCCGCCCCGCCCGCCCTCGGGCGATTAACCGTTTCTGTTACCTTTATTTCCGTCGGGATCGCCGGCATTCTCGCGACATTGGCGCGCGGCCTCGTTAACCTTTGCCGTGCCCGAGGAGAGCTGCTGATGCTGCCTGCCTTGCCGGCGATGATCTTCTTTGCGCTCGCCGCCGCCCCGGCGACGGCGGCGACCGGCCATGCCGGTCTTGCCGCGAGCGCTCCCTGCGAGCCGGAAAAGGTCGGGCCCGCGGGCGAAGCTGCCGCCCCTTGCGAGGTCGAGGGCGACGTCGCCCGGCTCGCGGCCGAGCTCCTCGTCGTCAAGTTCGGCGCGGGGGCGACCGAGTTCGCCGCGGTTCGCGCGACGCGCTACGCGGCCGAGGACGATCCGAAATCGGCCGAGTTCTGGAGCGGGGTTGCCGGGATCGCGGCAGAAATCCTCAAATCCCAGAATGCCGCGGGCCAGTTGCCCGCAATTTTATCCAAATAATCCTGCACGCGGTTTCTCGTTTTACTGCGACTTAACGGCGCCCTTTTCAGAGTGGCGCTGCCATTTCGGGAGTCGCAGCATGTGGAGCTTCCCTCTCGCGCGGCGTCGGACCGCCGCTCGCGCCTCCGGACGGCGGCTGCTCATGGGCGCGCTGGCCGCTTTGCTCGTCCTCCTTGCGGCCGCGCCGCTCGGCGCCGCGCCGCGGAGCGTGGGCGAGCCCGTCACCGAAGCCCGTCTCCTGAAGCAGCTCTATCTCATCGGGCTCGGCCGGATGGCGCGCGGCGATCCCGAGGCCGCGGTGGCGCCTTTCCAGGTCGTGACCGAGGTCGCGCCCGAGCTCGTCGAGGCGCAGCAGCTTCTCGCCGCCGCGATGGTGCTTTCCGATTTCGGCCGCCGCCGGCGCGCGCTGCCGATCATCGACAAGGCGCTCGCCGCCGAGCCCGGGCATCCGCTCTACGCGGTCGTGCGGGCGATCGCCGACCCGGCGGCCTCGAGCCTCCGCGAGGACGGCGCGCTCTATTTCACCCCCTCCGGCGCGGCGCGGATGAAGGCCGCGCTCGATGGCCTCGCCAAGGCGCCGCGCGCCTACAACGCCCGCTATCTCGCGCCGGTTCTCGCCGCGATGGAGCCGACCTCGGAGCCGGCGTTCCCTGAGCGCCTGCCGCGCTTCGCGGCGCTTCTCGGCCGCGACGGGCGCGTCGCGGTGGGCGGCGGCAGGGCGACCGTGCCCTTCGCCCGCCTCTTCGCCATGTCGATCGAGGACGAGCGCTTCGCGCCGCATGTTCGCGACGCGGTCGCGAAACTGCCGCGCGGCGTCTTCAATCTCGCTTCCGGAAACGAGACGCTGCCTTTCGGCCCGACCGCGAGCTCCAACCAGGGGACGATGGAGCTCCTCCTGGACGCCGCGCCGCGCGCCGCCGCCAGGCGCTAGCGGTCGCGCAGCTTCGGATCGAGCGCGTCGCGCAGCGCGTCGCCGAAGAGGCTGATCCCGAACACGGTGAGCGCGATCGCGAGGCCCGGGAAGATCGCGATCCATGGCGCCGTCGAGGCGTATTCCTCGGCGCCCCCTTGGAGCATCAGCCCCCAGGCCGGGACCGGCTCCTGCACGCCGAGCCCCAGATAGGAGAGCGAGGCCTCGGCGAGGATCGCCTGGCCGACGAAGGCGGTCAGCAGGATGAGGAACGGCGCCATGACGTTCGGCACCATGTGGCGGAGAATGATCCGCGCATGGCCGAGGCCGCAGGTGCGGGCGGCGTCGATATAGGGAACCTCCCGGATCGAGAGTGCGCTCGAGCGCACCACGCGCGCGCAGCGCGGAATGAGCGGGATCGTGATCGCGATGATCACGTTCTGCACGCCCGTTCCGAAGATGGCGACGACGGCGAGCGCCATGATGATCAGCGGGAAGGCCATCATGACGTCGAGGACGCGCTGGAACAGCATGTCGACGACGCCGCCGAAATAGGCGCTGGCGACCCCGAGCACGAGGCCGACGACGCCGCCGACGATCGCGCAGGTGAAGCCCACGATGATCGCGGTGCGGGCGCCGAAGACGATGCGCGAGAGAAGGTCGCGGCCGAACTGGTCGGTGCCGAGCGGATGCGCCCAGCTCGGCGGCTCGGTCATCGCGGTGAAGTCGTTCGAGGTCGGGTTGTAGGGCGCGATCCAGTCGGCCCCGAGACCCGCGAGCAGCATGGCGAGCACGATGACGAGGCCGAGCGTCCCCATCGGCTCGCGCACGCAGAACGAAAGCGCCCGCTGCAGGGGCGAGCGCCGATAAGGCTGCTCGGCCGCGCCGCGGTCGAGAAGGGCTTCGTCGGGCAGGGCGAGGGACATGGCGGGAGCTTCCGTCAGGCGTAGCGGATGCGCGGGTCGAGCCACGCGTAGAGGATGTCGACGACGAGATTCGTCAGGACGAAGACCGCGACCACGAGCATCACCAGCGCCTGGGTGAGCGTGTAGTCCTGGTTCTGCACCGCCTGGACGAAGAGCCGGCCGATGCCGTTGAGGTTGAAGACCTGCTCGGTCACGACGAGCCCGCCGATGAGGAAGGCGAACTCGATCCCGATCAGGGTCACGACCGGCAGGAGCGCGTTCTTCAAGGCGTGCCGGTTGATGATGAGGCGGTGCACGAGCCCCTTCGCCCGCGCCGTCCGGATGTAGTCCTCGCGCAGCACCTCGAGCATCGCCGACCGCGTCATGCGCATCGTCACCGCCGAGTAGCGGTAGCCGACCGTGAGCGCCGGCAGGATCGCCATCGAGAGATTGCGGACGGGGTCCTGCCAGAGCGGCACGTAGTCGATCGGCGGCATCCACGGCGTTCCCGAGACGGCGCTCGTCACGTCGAGAACGATGATGAGCGCGATGATGCCGAGCCAGAACGAAGGCGTCGCGATTCCGGCGATCGCGACGGTGCGGATGACGAAGTCCGTCCAGGTGTTCTGCTTCAGCGCCGAGAGCGTGCCGAGCGGAATCGCGATCGCGATCGCCACCACGGTCGCCAGGATCGCGATCTCGAGCGAGATCGGAAGGCGCGTCAGGATCTCGTACGAGACGGGCTTGCCCGACCACATCGAGGTGCCGAAATCGAACGTGACGAGGCCGCCGAGAAAGCTCAGAAACTGCAGGAGCACCGAGCGGTCCATGCCGAGATCGGCATGGCAGGCGGCGAGCGCGTCGGCGTCGACGCTGCCGCCGCCGCTCAGCCGGACGAGGCAGATGTCGCCGGGGATGAGGCGCATCAGAAGGAACACGAGCGCCGCCGCGCCGACGAGCGTCGGGACGGCGAGCAGGAGCCGGTTCACGATATAGCGGTACATGGCGGTGCCCGCTCGATCGGCGGGCGCCCGCCCTTTCGGGCGGGCACCCTCTCGCGCCAGCTACTGGTCGAGCCAGACGTTGGCGAGATCCTGGTTGAGGTAGTGGCTCGGGCTGATCTTCCAGCCCTTGACGTAGGAGCGGTGCGGAATGATCCGGTACCACCACGGCGTCATGATCGCGTGCACCTCGGTATCGAGAACGTGCTTCTCGAACTGGCGCATGAGGTCGTGCTGCTTCGTCTCGTCGGTCTCGGCAAGCATCCTGTTGTAGAGGTCGATCTCCTTCTCGTCCTCGTAGTTGCCGTAGTTCTCGGTATAGACCGTGTGCGGCAGGAACTTCGCCACGTCGAGCAGCGGGTTGACGACGCTTTGGCAGTTGAACTCGACGGTGACGTCGAAATCGCCGCTGCGGAGCGCCTCGTAGAAGGGCCCGGTGGGCAGCACGCGCTGCGTCGCCTTGAGCCCGATCTTGCTCCATTCGTCGATGAGCCACGTGCCGACGAACTTGTACGGCTGGTCGATGTTGCGGTTGTTGAGGACGAAGGTGAGGCCTTCCGCCCCGGCCTCCTTCAGAAGCCGCTTCGCCTCGGCCCGCGCCTTCTCGATGTCGGGCCAGAAGCTCGCCATCTGGTGGAGCTCCTCCTTGCTTGCCGCGAGCGGCGAGCCGGGGAAGACGATGCCGCCCACGGTTCGCACGTTGGCGATCTTGGAAAGCGCCGGCGCGCCGTGCCAGGAATCGATCGCGAGCGCGAGCGCGCGGCGTACCCGCTTGTCGTCGAACGGCTTCTTCTTGTGGTTCGGCGTCACGATGTTGACGCAGTTCCAGTCGCTCTCCTGCACCGTGATCTTGTCGCCGAGCTCCTTGACGAGCTGGTCGCGGGCGGAAGGCGGCAGGCCTCGGAACTCCATCGCGGCGCGGTCGGCGCGGATCGCGTCCACCCGGACCGCCTGCTTGGCCGCGAAGATACCGGTGAAGCCGTCGAGATAGGGCTGCCCCTGACGATAGTAGTCGGGGTTGCGCTCGCCCTTGATCGACTGCCCGACCTCGTAGGAGACGAACTTGAAGGGGCCCGACCCCATGATGTTCCGCTCGTACCAGTGCGGGTCCTTGTCGAGGATCTCCTTCTTGTAGATGTACGCGAAGGGATCGGCGAGCGCGGGCAGGAACGCGTTCGACGGCGTCTCGAGGTTGAAGACGACGGTGTGCGGGTCCGGCGCCTCGACGCTCGCGACCATCGAGAAGTAGGACTTGCGTGCGCTCGTCACGCCCTCGGGCGGATCGATGATCTTCTTCCAGCTCGCGACGACGTCGGCGGACGTCAGGGGCGAGCCGTCATGGAACTTGACGCCCTCGCGGATCTTGAAGGTGTAGGTCTTGCCGCCGTTCGTCGGCTTCGGCATCTCGGTGCAGAGATCGCAGACGAACTCCGTCGTGGACGACGGGTTGTCCGGGTTGACCCGGACGAGGACGCTGTAGAACGGCGCCGTCGCATGGGTGGTCGCGAAGGTCGTCTCGCGGTGCCCGTCGAAGCTCGGCGGCCCGTCCGCCGGTATCATGTAGATCAGCGTGCCGCCGCGTTTCGGCGTTTCCGCCGCGTCGGCCGGTCCGGCCGCGAGCGCTGCGCCGAGCGCGGCGCCGAGGGCCGTCGCCAGTGCTGCTTTCGTCCTCATCGTCGCTCTCCTCCCGTTCGTGGTGGTCGATGGCGCGATGGTCTTCAGACGACTTCGCTGCAGGCCACGAAATGGCCCGGCCGCACCTCCCGCAGTTCCGGCCGCGCCGATCTGCAGCCCTCGACCGCGATGGGACAACGCGGATGGAAGACGCAGCCGGACGGCGGGTTGATCGGACTCGGCACCTCGCCCGTGACCGGGCGGATCGCGCGCGCGGCCTCGACGTCCGGATCCGGTACCGGGACCGAGGCGAGCAGCGCCTGCGTGTAGGGGTGCAGAGGATTGTCGAAGATCTCGTCGGTCGGCGCCGTCTCGACGATCCGGCCGAGATACATGACGGCGACGCGATGGCAGAGATGGCGCACCACCGAAAGATCGTGCGCTATGAAGAGGTAGGTGAGGCCGAGCCGTTCGCGCAGGTCCTCGAGCAGGTTGACGATCTGCGCCTGGATCGAGACGTCGAGCGCCGAGACCGCCTCGTCGCAGATGACGAACTCCGGCTCGAGCGCGAGCGCGCGCGCGATGCCGACGCGCTGCCTCTGCCCGCCCGACATCTCGTGCGGATAGCGATCGGCGAAGCTCGGGTCGAGGCCGCAGAGCGCGAGCAGCTCGGCCACGCGCGCCGCGCGCCGCCGCTTGTCGGGCTCGATGCCGTGCACCTTGATCGGCTCGCCGATGATCTCGCCGATCTTCATGCGCGGATTGAGCGAGCTGTAGGGGTCCTGGTAGACGACCTGAATGCGCCGGCGCAGCGCGCGCAGCACGCTCCGCTCGACCGTGGCGAGGTCGATGCCGTCGTAGAGGATGGCGCCGCCGGTCGGGCGCTCGAGGCGCAGGATGCAGCGCCCGGTCGTCGTCTTGCCGCAGCCGGATCCGCCGACCAACCCCAGCGTGTCGCCGCGGGCGATCGCGAAGTCGATCCCGTCGACCGCCTTGATCTCGCCGATCCTGCGCCGGCGGAGCACGCCCTCGGTCACCGGGAAGTGCATCCGCAGCCCCTTGACCTCGAGGAGCGGGTTCGCGGCGGCGGTCATTCCGCGGCCTCCGCGTCGAGGAGGGCGCCCCGCCGGAAGCAGGCGGCGAGGTGATCGCGCTCTCCCGCCGTCTCGAGGGCGGGGCGGGCCGCGGCGCAGCCTTCTGCCGCGAACCGGCATCGCGGCCGGAAGGAGCAGCCGCCGTCGAGACGGGTGAGGTCGGGCGGCTGGCCCTCGATCGGATCGAGGCGCGCCCGGCGCGGCCGGTCGAGGCGCGGCACGGAGCGCAGGAGCGCCATCGTGTACGGGTGCCGCGGGGTGCGATAGACGGCGGCGGCGCTGCCGCTCTCGACGATCCGGCCGGCGTACATGACGTTGACGCGGTTGGCGTAGCGGGCGACGACGCCGAGATTGTGCGTGATGACGACGAGCGCCACGCCGAGCCGGCGCGTCAGGTCCTTCATGAGCTCGAGGATCTGCGCCTGGATCGTGACGTCGAGCGCCGTCGTCGGCTCGTCGGCGATGATGAGCTTCGGCTCGCAGGCGAGCGCGATCGCGATCATGACGCGCTGGCGCATCCCGCCGGAAAGCATGTGCGGGTACTGGCGCAGCCGGCGCTCGGGATCGGCGATGCCGACGAGGCCGAGGAGCTCGACGGCGCGACGCTGCGCCGACGCCCGATCCATGGCGCGGTGCTGTTCCAGCGTCTCGGTGATCTGCCGCCCGATCGTCAGCACCGGGTTGAGCGAGGTCATCGGCTCCTGGAAGACCATGCCGATCTCGCCGCCGCGGACCTGGCGCATCTCGCTCTCGGAAAGCCGGAGGAGGTCGCGCCCGGCGAAGCGTATCGTGCCGCCCGTGATGCGCCCCGGCGGGTCCGGCACGAGGCGCAGGATCGAAAGGGCGCTCACGGACTTGCCGGAGCCGCTCTCCCCGACGATGGCGACGGTCTCTCCCGGCTCGACGGTGTAGGAGATCCCGTCGACCGCACGCACCAGGCCCGCGCCGGTGCGGAACTCCGTGCGCAGCTCCCGTACCTCGAGGAGCGCAGCCACCTTCCCTCCCGACGTTTTGCCTTCCCCCGTTCCACGACGATCCTCGCCGTCGCGTCCTTGTTTTCTTGCGAGTCTATTGCAATCGCATGAGCGAGAACAGCCCTTCCTCGCGCTTCCGAGAATGAGCGGGCTCGCCGAGAAGTTCCGCAGCGTCAGCGCAGCACGCTGTAGCCGCGACCGGCAAGGCATCGGCGGATGACCGCCTTCTGGTCCGAGACGCCGCCCGCGCCGCCGGCGGCCGTGCCGCTGACGCCGCCGATCGCGGCGCCCATCGCGGCGCCTTCGCCGGCGCCGCCCCCGAAAGCGCCCGCGATGGCGCCGATCGCCGCGCCGAGCGCCGCGGTGAGCCCGCCGCTGACGGCGGCCTCGCGCGCCGGGCTCACGCTCTCCGCATAGCTGCGGCACTCCTCGAGGTCCTGTTCGAATTGCGCCTGGTCGACGCCCCTCATGTCCACCGTCGGGCGGTACGAGCCCGCGCACGAGACGAGCAGCAGGAACGTCCCGGCGGCGAGCGCGGTCTCCTTGCGCATTTCCGGATCCTCCCTTCAGCCGGAGCCGATAGCGACTAACCGCGAAGAGAGGCGCAAAATCCCGTGCATCGGCAAGGGGCGGGCCGCGCCTCTCGGCAAGGACGGGCGGCGCGGGGCCGGGTTCGGCGTCGATGGATCGCGGGTCGCCGCCGGGTGTTTGGAATTGCGTCGAGGCCGTCCGGCATGCCTTTCGGGGCGCCGTCGGCCTCCCGGAGCGTCTTGCCGCCGGGCGGGCTCTGGCCTCGCGGATCGTCGCGGGACGCGGCCGGTTCCGCCGCGGAACGCCGCCCGAGCGGCTTCCGACAACGCTCGACAGCGAAGGAGTACCGCCATGCCCGCTACGCGCTTGTTCGCGATGCTGCTCGGGATCGTCTACCTCCTCGTCGGCATCGCCGGCTTCATTCCGCCGTTCGTCACGGCGCCGCCCCCCGACGCGCCGCCTCTCGCCGTCGGCGCCGGTCACGGGCTCCTCTTCGGGCTGTTCCCGGTCAACGTCGTCCACTCGATCATCCATCTGGCGGTCGGGATCTGGGGCGTCGTCGCTTCACGCGCCCGCGACGCGGCGAGGATCTTCGCGCGCGGGCTGGCGATCGTGTTCGGCATCTTGACCGTGATGGGCCTCTTCCCGGTGCTCGACACGTTCTTCGGGCTGGCGCCCCTTCACGGGCACGACATCTGGCTGCACGCGATCACCGCCGTCGCCGGTGCCTATTTCGGCTGGTTCCACCGCGAGGCGCGCGAAAGGCCCGTCACCGGCGAGGCCTATGCGGGGTCGAAGCCGGAGGATCGCCCTTAGCTCGGCCGCTTCGCGGCGGCTCTGGGCCCGGCCGCCCGCCGATAGGGGAGGCGCGAGCGGGAGAACGCGCCGCACGGGGTCGCCGCGGGGGCGGGCGGCCCCGCGCGCGCCTTCATGTTCATGCCGCCATGCTTGTCTTCCGATGCCTCCCTGCATTATCGCCTTGCCGTGCGGGATCGCTCGAAGCCGCGGAGAGGCCGCGGCCCCGATCCCTGCCCACGGTGAGGCATGAGCATCGAACTCTGGCTGGTCTACTGCGTCGCTGCCGTAGGCCTCTCCCTGACGCCCGGTCCCAACGGGCTCTTGTCGCTGACGCACGGCGCCTGTTTCGGCTTCCGGCCCACGATCTACACGGTGCTCGGCGGAGGGCTCGGGTTCTTCCTCCTCATCGCCGTCTCGCTCGCCGGCATGGGCACGCTGCTCACGGCCTCGGAGCGGGCCTTCACGGCCGCCAAGTGGATCGGCGCGGCCTATCTCGTCTATCTCGGCGTGCGCATATGGCGGGCGCCGGCTCCCGTCGTGGCGCTCGACGGCGAGGCGGCCGGGCCGCGCGAGGCGCGGCCGCTCCGGATGTTCAACTACGGCTTCCTCGTTTCCGTGTCGAACCCCAAGGCGCTGATCTTCTTCGCCGCCTTCCTCCCGCAATTCATGGTCCCGGGCGTTCCCTACGCGGTTCAGCTCGCGGTGTTCGGCGGCACCTTCGTCGCGATCGAAATCGTCTACGAGCTCTTCCTCGCCTCGATGGCCGAGCGCATCGCCCCCTGGCTCGCCCGTTATGGAAGGTGGTTCAACCGGGCCGCAGGCACGACCTTCGTGGGCATCGGCGCCGCGCTGACCACCGCGAACCGCTAGGCGGCGCGTCCGTTCGGGGCGCCCGGTAATCGATAGGGCGGAGGTCGGGTGCGACAGTGCGGGTGGCGTCCCCGGCGGGATTCGAACCCACGACCCCAGGATTAGGAATCCTGTGCTCTATCCTGCTGAGCTACGGGGACGCGACGAGGCGTCTCATAACATGGGAGCGCGGCGGCGCGAAGCCGAGCGGTGCTCTTTTTCCGTGCGGAGCCCGGCGACGGGCTCCCGGCCGTTTCATATCCGGATTGACATTGATAGAACCGTATCGCTACAATCCGGCCGCTGATCTTGGACAGTCGAAGAACGAGGTGCATGCCCGGCTGGGCTGGAAGGTCGCTCTGGCCGCCCAAGGAAATATATCCAATGTGGATATAATCCCTGCATTTTCCCTGCATTTGCAGGCCGGCACCCGCGGCGGAGGCGGGGCGGCTCCCCCGTCCGGCGGCTTTCCTCAGCGCAGGAAGTCGATCGGGATCGAGTAGACGATCGCCACGATCTCGGTGCCCGGGTTGATGTCGCCGATCGAGGCGTTCGAGATGTGGTGGATGGCGACGCCGAGGCGCGAGCGGTCCTCGAAGCGCCAGGCGAATTCCGCGCCGGTGCGGAACTCGAGCGTCGAGCCGAGGTCCTTGCCGGAGCCCCGCCCGTAGGCGCCGACGGCCGCGCTCGGCGTCACGACGAAGCGGTCGCCGAGATAGAGGTCCGTCTTGAAGCCGAAAAAGCCGTAGACGCCGCCGTCCGTCGTGACCGAGCCGCCGATGAAGGGGTCGAGAAAGCCGAGAAGGTGCCAGTTGCTGCGGAGCTCCGCGCGCGCCTCGACCGCCGCATCGTCGCGCTGGAAGGCGTCGAAGTAGCCGACGCCGAGCGAGAAATGCGCCGCATCGTCCCGGCCGACGAGCTGCGCTGCCGCCGCGTCCGGCAGAAAGGCGGCAAGACAGGCCAGCGCCGCGCCGGCGCACCAGTTCTTCATTCCGGATCCCCCTCCGACCTCGCCTACTATCCTGGCGCGCGCATCCTAAGGGGGGTCGCACCCTATCGCAACGCGGCCCCGGCGACGGTATATGAGGCGCAGTTCGATTATTGGAGAGCGTTGCGCGATGGCCACCTTCGAGGATCGCAAAAAGGGTTTTGAGGAGAAGTTCCGCCACGACCAGGAGCTGCAGTTCAAGGTGACGGCACGGCGCAACAAGCTGCTCGGCCTCTGGGCGGCGGAGAAGCTCGGGCTCGCCGGGGACGCGGCCGAGGCCTACGCCAAGGAGGTCGTCGCCGCCGATTTCGAGAAGCCGGGCGACGACGACGTCATCGAGAAGGTGATGGGCGACTTCAAGGCGAAGAACGTCGCCGTCACCGAGGAGCAGGTCCGCCACGAGCTGCAGCGGCTCTTCGAGACGGCAAAGAAGCAGATCATGACCGGCTGAGCCGGGCCTCGAAGGCGGCGGCGGCGGCGAGGAGCCGCGCGTCGTCGCCGATCCGGCCGACGAGCTGCAGGCCGAGCGGCATCCCGCTGGGGCCGGTGCCGGCCGGCACGGTGACGCAAGGCACGCCCAGCAGCGTCCAGATTCGGTTGAAGGTCGGCTCGCCGGTGCTGGCGAGCCCCTCCGGGGCCTCCCCGGGCGTCGCCGGAACCACGATCGCGTCGTAGGAGCCGAAGAAGCCGGGAAGGGCGCGCCGCGCCGTGTCCGCGACCCTTCGCGCCGCGTCGTAGGCGGCGCCCTCGATCGCCCGACCGGCGGCGATCATGTCGGCGAGGCGCTTGGAAAGGAGGTCGCGATGCGTTGCGTCCTCCCAGGCGAGCGCGCCCGCGATCTCGTACCGGTAGATCGTCTCGTGCGCCTCGGCGAGCCCGGCATGCTCGGGCGGGGCCGCGATCTCCGGCAGGTCGAGCCCGTCGAAGAGCGCGACCGTCGCGGGCTCGGCCTCCGGCCATTGATGCGTCCGGCAGAAGGCGAGGCGCGGCGAGGGGAGCGGCGGGAGGTCCACGAGCTCGGAACGGTTCGTCAGGACGCCGACGAAGCGCGCCGCCTCCGCGACGCTGCGCGCGAAGACGCCGGCCGTGTCGAGCCCGTCCGCCGTCTGCTTCATCCCGGCGCGCGGGAGGAGGCCGAAGCTCGGCTTGAAGCCGACGACCCCGCAATAGGCGGCGGGCCGGATGACCGATCCGGCGGTCTGCGTCCCGAAGGCGAGCGGCACCATGCCGTCGGCGACCGCGGCCGCCGAGCCCGAGGAGGAGCCGCCGGGCGTGCGCGAAAGCCCGCGCGGGTTGCGCGTCTTGCCGGGCGTGCGGGTCGCGAACTCGGTCGTCACCGTCTTGCCGAGGACGACCATCCCGGCGGCGCGGGCGAGCGCCACGACGGCGGCGTCGGCGCGCGGCCGATGTCGCCTGTAGATCGGCGAGCCGTACTCGGTCGGAAGGTCGGCGGTGTCGAAGATGTCCTTGACCCCGATCGGGACGCCGTGGAGCGGGCTGCGCGCCGGAACCCGGTCCATCGCGCGCGCTTCGGCGAGGGCGCGCTCGGAGTCGAGATGAGCAAAGGCGCCGACCTCGGCCTCGCGGGCGGCGATCCGGTCGAGAGCGGCGCGCGTCAGGGCTTCGGCGCTCATCGCATCATGCTCCTCGGAAGGACGGTGTCGCTGAGGAGAGGGTAGCGCCGCGGCTGGAAGAGCTGATAGTGCCACCATTCGTTCATGTAGAAGTCCCAGCCGGCGGCGCTCATGATCCCGAGAAGCGTATGGCGGTTGGCCTGCGCCGCGGCCGGGATCCCGCCCGCCCCGTGATGGGAGAGCGGCGTCAGGGCGTCGAACTCCGTCCCCATGTCGAGCGGCTCGCCGTCCCGAACGAGGGTGAGGTCGACCGCGACCCCGCGCGAATGCGGCGAGCCCTTGCGCGGATCGGCGAAGAATTCGGGGTCGGGAACGTGGTTCCAGAACACCCATTGCGCCTCGGTCGGCCGGAACGCGTCGAAGATGCGCAGCTCGAAGCCGAGCCGGCCGGCGAGCTCGGCGGCGCGGGCGAGCTTCTCCGCCGCGTCCTTGTGGAGCCAGGCGGCCGGGCGCGCGTAGACCGGCTTTCCGGTCACGTTGCGCGCGGTCGCATAGACGATGTCGAGCTGGACGCCGTGGCTCGAAGGGGTGATCTCGACGAGGTCCATCACAATCCCGATAGAAGCGTTGCGGGGTGCCGCCCGAGGCATAAGCTTTCTGCCATGATCGCGCGTCGATCCTTTCTGGCCGGTATCGCCGCCCTCGCGGGAGCCCCGGCGCTGGCGGAGGCAAAGCGCATGACCGCCCACGATTTCTCCTTCACCTCGATCGAGGGCGAGCCGATGCCGCTCGCCGCCTGGCGCGGGCGGCCGGTCCTCGTCGTCAACACCGCCTCCTTCTGCGGCTTCACGCCGCAGTACGAGAGCCTTCAGGCCCTGTGGCGGAAATACGAACCTCGCGGCCTCGTCGTCCTGGGCGTGCCGTCGAACGACTTCGGCCGGCAGGAGCCCGGCTCGGCGAAGGAGATCAAGGAGTTCTGCGAGACCAACTACGCGATCGACTTCCCGCTCGCGGAGAAGCAGAAGGTGCTGGGGCCCGAGGCGCACCCGTTCTACCGCTGGGTCGCGGGCGAACTCGGCGAGGCGGGGGCGCCGCGCTGGAACTTCCACAAATACCTTCTCGCGCCGGACGGGACCCTCGCCGGTGCCTGGCCGTCGCGGGTCGATCCGCTCGCGCCCGAGCTGACGCGCGAGATAGAGGCCCTCCTGCCGCGCTGAGGCGTGAGGCTCGTGGCTTGTTGCGCGACTGGGCAGGGTTTCTCAGGCCGGCGCGTCGAGGCGCCGGAAGAAGCAGCTCCGCTCGCCGGTGTGGCATGCGGGCCCGGTCTGGTCGACGAGGAGGAGCACCGTGTCGCCGTCGCAGTCGAGCCGGGCCTCGACGAGGCGCTGGACATGGCCGGAAGTCTCGCCCTTGCGCCAGAGCTTCCGGCGCGAGCGCGACCAGTAGCAGACGCGGCCTGTCGCCAGGGTTTCCTTAAGCGCTTCTTCGTTCATCCAGGCGAGCATCAGAACCTCGCCCGTGTCGTGCTGCTGGGCGATCGCCGGCACGAGGCCGTTCCGGTCCCACGTCACCGCGCCGGCCATATCCTCATTGATCCGTTCCAAGCCGCCCTCCGGGACCCCATATTAGCCGGGCAAGTTACGATCCGCCCCCGGAACCCGGCAACCCGTGGAGCCGTTGGCGGGCACGTTCAGGTCGAAAGGTCTCATGTCTGACGATCCCAGCAAGACGCTCTATTGCTCGTTCTGCGGCAAAAGCCAGCGCGAGGTTAAGAAACTCGTCGCAGGCCCCGCCGTGTTCATCTGCGACGAGTGCATCGGGCTCTGCAGCGAGATCGTCGCCGAATCGGAGGTTCGCGCGCAGCGGCAGGCGCGTACCGGGCCGACGCCGGCCGAGATCAAGGCGACGCTCGACGACTACGTGGTCGGCCAGGAGCAGGCCAAGCGCATCCTTTCTGTCGCGGTGTACAACCACTACAAGCGGCTGAAGCAGGGCGAGAAGGGCAAGGACGTCGAGCTCGCGAAGTCGAACATCCTCCTCGTGGGTCCGACGGGGTCGGGCAAGACGCTCCTGGCGCAGACGCTGGCGCGGATCATCGACGTTCCGTTCACGATGGCGGACGCGACGACGCTGACCGAGGCGGGCTATGTCGGCGAGGACGTCGAGAACATCATCCTGAAGCTGCTGCAGGCGGCCGACTACAACGTCGAGCGCGCGCAGCGCGGCATCGTCTACATCGACGAGGTCGACAAGATCAGCCGCAAGTCGGACAACCCCTCGATCACCCGCGACGTGTCGGGCGAGGGCGTGCAGCAGGCGCTCCTCAAGATCATGGAGGGGACGGTCGCGAGCGTGCCGCCGCAGGGCGGCCGCAAGCACCCGCAGCAGGAATACGTCCAGGTCGACACGAGCAACATCCTCTTCATCTGCGGCGGCGCCTTCGCGGGGCTCGAGAAGATCATCGCGCGCCGGCGGCAGGGCACGTCGATCGGCTTCGGCGCCGACGTGCGCGGCCCCGACGAGCGCAAGACGGGCGAGATCCTGAAGGACCTCGAGCCGGAGGATCTCCTCAAGTTCGGCCTCATCCCGGAGTTCGTCGGGCGCCTGCCGGTGATCGCGACGCTCGAGGACCTCGACGAGAAGGCGCTGGTCGAGATCCTGACCAAGCCGAAGAACGCGCTCGTCAAGCAGTACCAGCGCCTCTTCGACATGGAAGGGATCCGGCTCGAGTTCCAGGCGGATGCGCTCGAGGCCGTCGCCAAGCGGGCGATCGCGCGCAAGACCGGCGCGCGGGGCCTGCGCTCGATCATGGAGGCGATCCTCCTCGAGCCGATGTTCGATCTGCCGGGCATGAGCGGAATCGAGCAGGTGCTGGTCGGGCGCGACGCCGTCGAGGGGCGCGCCAAGCCGCTCTACGTCCACGCCGACCGCCGCGGCTCGGTCGCCTGATCTCAGGCTGAGTGGCGGCCTCGTCGGCAGGGCTCGGGCTCGTCGCGGTCACGCTCTTCTCCTTTCTGGGGTCCGCGACCTGGCTCGGCGAGCTCACGACGCACTTCCGGCCGCATCTCGCGGCGGCGGCGCTCGTCGTCATGGCCCTCGCGGCGGTGTCGCGGGCGAGGCTCGCGGCGCTCGCAGGCGCCGCGTGCCTTCTCGCCAACGCCGCTCCCCTGGTTCCGTATCTCGGCGGCACGGCCGTCGCCGCCCACCAGGGATCCGTCTTTCGCGTCCTGACGGTGAACCTTCACACCGACGGCGCCGACTACGAATCCGTGGCCGCTCTCATCGAGCGGGAGCGTCCCGACCTCGTCGCGCTGACCGAGATCGGCCCTCGGACCGCGCCGCTGGTCGAGCGCGTTCGCGACCTGCTTCCGACGACGCTCGGTGGTGAGCGCGAGGGCCCGTTCGAAGTCCTCTTGCTCACCCGCTGGCGGCCGGAGGCGTATCGGGTCGACCGGAGCGTCGGCCCGCAATTCCCTGTAAGCCGCGTGAGGCTCTGCCGCGAGACATGCCTCGACGTCGTCGCGCTCCATGCGGCGCGGCCGCTCGACGACGGAGGCTCTTGGCGCTCGGCGCAGCTCGCGCTCGCCGCACGGCTCGCGGCGGACCGAGAAGGGCCGGCCGTCCTCGTCGGCGACCTCAACCTGACGCCATGGTCGCCGGCTTTCGGCCGCCTTCTCGATGCGTCGAGCCTGCGCGATACCGCCCTCGGGCGCGGCATCGCGCCGACATGGCTCAGCTCCATTCCGTTCATCGGGCTTCCGATCGATCACGTTCTCGTGAGTCCCGATATCGCCGTGCAGGCGCGACGCGTCGGCCCGGACGTCGGCTCCGATCATTTCCCGGTCATCGCCGAGCTCGTGCTTCCGGCGGACTAGAACCCCGCGCCCGCCGTTTTGAGGCCGATGCGGGTTCTAGCTGCTCTCGTCGTTTCCTTCCTGCTCGCCGCCGCTTCGCGCGCCGCGACGATCGAGGGGCGGTATGTCGCGACCTGGGCCGGCCTTCCCGCGGGCGAGATCGCGATGCGCATCGACGACGACGGCGCCGAACATCGGAGCCGGCTCGACATAAGGACCGAGGGCCTTCCGCGCTGGCTCACGCGGTTCAAAGGGACAATCGTCAGCGAAGGCCGGATCGCTCCGGACGGCAACGCGCAGCCGCGGCGCTACGATGCCCGCTACGATCTGCGCAAGCGGAAGGACAAGCTGAGCTCGCTCCGCTTCGTTTCGAAAGCCGGAACGCTGGTCGCCAGGCGCGGCCCCGGCGATACCAGCAAGAAGCCCCCGATCGCCGAAGACTTCAGGCGCGGCGTCGTCGATCCCTTGAGCGCGCTCGTCGCCGTGCGGCACCGCATCCTCGCCGGGCGGCTCGACCCCGGCGGGCGGTTCCTCATTCCAGTCTTCGACGGGTCGCGCCGCTTCGATGCCGAGGGCATCGTGGCGCGCCGCGACGGCCGCGTCCATGTAGGGTTGCTCCTGAAGCCGATCGCCGGTTTCGGCGACGACCGGCCCGACGAGGGCGAGGATGCGAAGAGCAACCCCCGCGAGGTCCGGATAGAGCTCACGGACGATGCGCGGCTCATCCCGATCCGGCTCGAGGCCATGATTGCGCGGCTGCCGGCGGTCGTTCGGCTGGCGGGCTGAGCTCTGCCGCCTCTTCCTCCCCGTCGAGCAGACGCCGGAGGCGTGCCCGTGCCCGGGAAAGGCGCGAGCGCACCGTGCCGAGCGGCAGCGCGAGGACGTCGGCCACCTCCTCGTAGGTGAGGCCTTCGAGCCCGACGAGCAGGACGACGGCGCGGTGCCCCTCCTCGAGCGTATCGAGCGCCTTTCGGAGATCGCGGAACGCGATCGCTTCGGCCTGGTTCGCCGAGACCGAGAGCCCCGTTGCCGCATCTGCCGGGACGGCGAGGCCCTCGCGGGCCGAGGCGCGGGCCCGATTGATGCGCAGATTATGCATCATCGTGAACAGCCAGGCGCGCAGGTTCGTGCCCGGTTCCCAGAGCGCGTGCTTGTCGAGCGCCCGGGCGACGGTTTCTTGGACAAGATCGTCGGCGTCCGGCCCCGAACGCAGGAGCGCTGCCGCGTAACGGCGCAGCCCGGGCAGTTCGGCCTCGATCATTCGGCCGAACTCTCTTCGTCCGATGACGGAAAGAGACGAAGTGTCGTGGCGCAGCGCGATCAGGTTCACCCCCAGAACTCCGTTGTTGCTTGTCGGCAACGGGCGGGGGCCCCATTCGATTTCGCGACGGCGCGGGGCAATTTTCGGGCGCTTCTGCTTCTTCTACGACGCCGCCGTCGACCTCCTGTCTCCATCGTCGCTTCGAGGACACGGAGGACGGTCGGCTATTCCGCCTAGCGAGAACGGCCGCCCATTCGCGCGTTAACCATGATTTGCAAGATCTTGTTAATCAGGGTTGGGGAAAAATCTGTGGGCAACTTGGTGAAAGCCGGCTGAGGGGACGGACGGTAGCCGCATGAGACGAGGGTGAATGCTCGCGAGCACAGCGGTTCTATCGCGCGAAATCTCGGCTGATCTTGACGCGCAGCGCGCACGGAGACGATCGAAGCCGCCGATGGACTTCCTGATCACAGCCGAAGGCGACTGGCTGGTGTCGGGGTCGAAAGAGGTCGAGATGCGTGTCGGCTACGACGATCCCGATTTCGACCTGACCACATTCGCCGTCAAGAATCTCGGATTCATCCAGGTGACCTGGACGACGCCAACGAACGTTCGCGTCCGCTTCCACCCCGACCAGGTCGCTTCGGGCGCCCTCTCCGGGCTGAAGTCGCGCCGGGAAACCTTCGGCAATGCGAAGGTCGAGGTCAGTTGGCTCACCCGATCCTGGCAGACGAGGCACTTCCAGAATGCGCAGCAGGCGATCGAGCATGTCGACGCCCTGGCGACCGCAGTGAAGATCACCAGCTGCCGCTACCGCGCGACGCCGCTGGATCTGTCAACGCTCGATGGAGAGCAAAACCACCCGTTGAAGCTGATGCTTCAAAAATGGCGGGTGTCGTTCCGGAAGTTCTCGGATTCTGTTATCCCATTCACGATCCAGCATGGAATTTTCTCGCGGATGATGATCGTCGGGGTGCGCAAGTCCGCACCGGACCCGACCTTCCGATTCATCGGCGACGGTTTCGCAGCGTTGTATGGCGAAAGTTTTCCGGTCAATGCGATCGGGGACCGGATCGAAAACCAGCCGGACAAGGAATACGGTGCATGGGTGAGCCCCTTCTACTCAGAGGTAGCCGTCACTTCGGTCCCCCGTCTTGACGTCGTCGATGCTGTTGTCCCGCAGTTCACTCGTGGGCCGTGGGTGCGCTATCAGCGCCTCCTACTTCCTTGGGAAACGCCTTCCGGCGAGGTCTTCGTGACGCTTGCGTCCGCCACTCTGGCCTTCGGCGCTCCAGCGAACGATCTTTCTGCCGATCAAGCCGCCGTGACAGCCTCGCCCGACCGCACCGAGCCGGAGCCGGTCGGCGAACTGCTTCGGCGCAACACCGAGGCCAAATCTTCGAAGATCTCGCGCGAGGACATTCGTATCAGGGCGACCTCGAGGTCGCCCCAGTCGGAGTCCGGAAACCGAATACTGTAGCTGATGTCGCGATAGCCGTAGCCGGCGACGATACCCTTGTCGATCTGGACCCGCGCGACAAAGCTTATCGTCCAGTCGATCGGCCAGCGCGTCATCGCGTAGGCGCGTACGAGCCGTGGAACGATTGCCGAAAGCCCGATGCCGCGGTAATCGGGGCGCACCCAGAGCGCGCCGCCGTAATAGACCCAGCCGGTAACTTCGCGTGCCGCGGGAGTCGTAATCTCGCACCGCTGTCCTAGTTCTCGTCCGCCGTAGAACATCAGCCGCGCCTCGTCCTCCAGCGTCGAGTTCGGCCAATGGTAGATGCGCGCCGCTTGGCAAGCGACGATTTCGCCCGCCTCGTTCTCAGCCGAGATCCAGAAGGCATTGTCGGGCGAAAGATCGGAGACTTCGGGATCGAACATGTAGACGAGCTTGAACCAGTTGCCGCGCGCCGTCTCGGCTTCGTTCAGCTCGCGCAAGGCGTTGAAGTTGTGGCGCAGGCGCAGCTTCAGCCCCTTGTCCCTGACTTGCTTGTCGCCGGTCAGAATGAAGCGCGTCAGCAGCTCGGCCGGGCCGAACTTGACCGTGATCGCATCTGGCAGACGCAGACCGTCAACCGGCGTGATCAGCTTGTCCTCGACGTCCATCATTCTTTTCCCCCATCAGAACAGCGACCCGGACGCCCCGCTTCTCGCCCCGTGCCGATCCGCGGACGCCCTCGAAAATTAAGCGTGCGTTAACCATTTTGGGCCAAGCGAAAAATTCGTGGTAAATGCAAGGTATTAGGGTTGACAACCCGAGCGTGGGGTTGCGACCGCTTCCGGTCCGCCGCGTCGGCACGTAACGAAGAAGGACAATGGCCGCCATTCCTGTTCCAGCATCCACCGTGCTCCTTCTGCGCGACGGAGCCGAAGGGCTCGAAGTGCTGATGATCACCCGGCACGCGGCCTCCGGCTTCGCGGCCGGAGCGCTCGCCTTTCCGGGCGGCAAGCTCGATCCCGAGGACGAGACGCTCGCGCCCGCTTCCCTCGCCGGTCCGCCGCCGGGCGCGTTTCGCGTCGCCGCGGTTCGCGAGACTTACGAGGAGACCGGGCTTCTGCTCGCACGCCGGCCGGGCGCCGCGAGCCTTCTCGCCCACGATGACGTCGCCGGGCTGCCCAGGGCCGGCTTCGCCAACCTCGTCGCCGAAGCGCGGCTCGAGCTCGCCCTCGATCTCCTCGTGCCCTACGCGCACTGGATCACGCCGGTCGACAGCCCGAAGCGCTTCGACACGCATTTCTTTCTGGCTCCGGTCCCGGAGGGGCAGCGGCCGATCGCCGACCAGCGCGAGACGCACGGGCTGAGCTGGGTCCGCCCCGCCGAGATACTGGCCGCGGCGGAGGCCGGCCGCGCGAGCCTCGTCTTCGCGACGCGCATGAACCTCCGACGGCTCGCCGCGAGCGCCTCGGTCGCCGACGCGCTCGAGGCGGCGCGCGCGCGCCCCGTCGCCACCGTGTGCCCGGAAATTGTGAAGCGGCCCGACGGCACCTATTTCTGCATTCCGGAAGCGGCCGGCTATGGCGGAAGCGAGTTTCCCGCCGCCGGCATCCCGCGTGCGTGGTCGGGGAAATCATGACTGCTCTGCCGCTGCTGAAAGAGGACCAGGTCGCGTACGGCAGGCTCGAGCCGGTGTCGCCGCTGGTGCGCCGGATCGTGGCACGGAACCCCGGTCCCTTCACCTATCACGGCACCGGCACCTACGTGGTCGGCCGCGGGAAGGTCGCCATTATCGATCCCGGTCCCGACCTCGCGGCGCATGTCGAGGCGCTGCTCGACGGCCTGCGCGGCGAGACCGTGACGCACATCGTCGTCACGCATACGCACCACGACCATTCGCCTGCCGCCGCCGAGGTGAAGCGGCGGACGGGTGCCGTCGTCGTCGGCTGCGGCCCGCACGGACATGTCGGCGAGGCCGTCGAGGAAGCCGCCGACTCCAGCTACGTGCCCGACGCGGAGCTCGAGGAGGGCGAGGCGGTGACGGGTCCGGGGTGGACGCTGGTCGCCGTCGCGACGCCGGGCCACACGTCGAACCATCTCTGCTTCGCGATGCCGGAGGAGTCGACGCTCTTCTCCGGCGACCATGTGATGGGATGGTCCACCACGGTCGTGGCGCCGCCCGACGGCGACATGGCGGCCTATCGCGCGTCGCTGACGAAGCTCCTCGGGCGCGACGAAAAAATCTACCGGCCGACGCACGGGCCGGCGCTTCTCGATCCGAAAGCGCACGTCGTCGCGTATGCCGCGCACCGACAGGAACGGGAGGACGCGATTCTGGCCCGCCTCGCGGCCGGTGACGAGACGGTCGAGGCGATCGTCTCTTCGGTCTATGTCGGCCTCGACCCGCGGCTCTTCCGCGCCGCCGGGCGTTCGGTTCTGGCGCATCTCGTGGAGCTCGTCGACCGGGGCAGGGTGGCGACCGACGGCACCCGCTACCGCCTCGCGACGCGCTGAGCGTCAGCCGTCGATGACGGCGAGCACGTCGTCGATGGGCTCCTTCGGAAAGCGGGCGGGAGCGCGCAGCGCTGCGGCGAGGCGCCGGCGATAGGCGGCGCGCGGGATCTCGATGGCGCCGAACTGCGCGAGGTGCCGCGTCACGAACTGCGTGTCGCACAGCTTGAAGCCGCCGAGCTTCAGCCGCGCGACGAGATGGACGAGAGCGACCTTCGAGGCGTCCGGCACGCGGCTGAACATGCTCTCGCCGAAGAACGCGGCGCCGAGCCGCACGCCGTAGAGGCCGCCCACCAGCGAGCCTTCCCGCCACGCCTCGACGCTGTGCGCGTGACCGGCGCGGAACAGCGCCGTATAGAGCTCGACGATGCGCTCGTTGATCCAGGTCGTGGGCCGCTCGGGACTCGGCTCGGCGCAGCCGCGCATCACCGCCTCGAACGCGGTGTCGATGCGGATCTCGAATCTGCCCTGGCGCACCGTACGGCGCAGCCGCTTCGGCACGTGAAAGGCCTCGATCGGCAGGATGCCGCGCTGCACCGGGTCGACCCAGAACACGTCCGGGTCGTTGGCGTCTTCGGCCATCGGGAAGATCCCGACGGAGTAGGCCCGAAGCAGCAGCTCCGGCGTGAGCTCCGTGGCGCTCACCGTGGGCGGCCGACGAAGGCCTCCAGCCAGTGAATGTCGTAATCGCCGGCGATGAACTCCGGCGCGGCCGCGAGGCGCTGATGAAGCGGGATCGTCGTGCTGATGCCGCCGATGACGTACTCCTCGAGGGCGCGGCGCAGCCGCATGAGGCACTCCTTCCGGTCCGAGCCGTGCACGATCAGCTTCGAGACGAGGCTGTCGTAGTGCGGCGGGATCGTGTAGCCCTGATAGAGGGCGCTGTCGATGCGCACGCCGAGCCCGCCGGGCGCGTGATACTCGGTGACCTTGCCGGGCGACGGGTGAAAGGTCTCGGGGTGCTCGGCGTTGATCCGGGCCTCGATGGCATGTCCGTTGATGCGCACGTCCTCCTGACGGAAGGAGAGCGGCGCGCCCGCGGCGATGCGAATCTGCTCGCGCACGATGTCGATCCCGGTGACCGCTTCGGTGACCGGGTGCTCGACCTGCACGCGCGTGTTCATCTCGATGAAGAAGAACTCGCCGTCCTGGTAGAGGAACTCGATCGTTCCCGCCGAGCGGTAGCCGAGTTTCCGCATGGCGCGCGCAGCGATCTTCCCGAGCTTGGCGCGTGCCGCGGCGTCGAGCGCGGGCGAGGGCGCCTCCTCGAGAAGCTTCTGATGCGAGCGCTGCAGCGAGCAGTCGCGCTCGCCGAGATGGACGACGTTTCCGTGGCTGTCGCCCAGGATCTGCACCTCGATGTGTCGCGGCCTGTCGAGATAGCGCTCGAGGTAGACCTCGGCGTTGCCGAAGAAAGCCTTCGCCTCGGCCTGCGCCATCGGGAGAAGCCGCGCGAGCTCCTCCTTGTTGCGCGCGACCTTCATGCCGCGCCCGCCGCCGCCGCCCGCCGCCTTGATGAGCACCGGCCAGCCGATGCGGCGCGCCTCGTCCTCGGCCTCCGCGAGGTCCGAGACCGCGCCGGCCGATCCCGGTACGACGGGGATCCCGAGCTCGGCCGCCGTGCGCTTTGCGGCCACCTTGTCGCCCATCATCTCGATGTGCTGCGCGGTCGGCCCGATCCAGGCGATTCCGTGCTCCTCGACCATCGCGGCGAAGCGCGCGTTCTCGGCAAGAAAGCCGAGGCCGGGATGAATCGCGTCGGCGCCGGTGATCGCCGCCGCCGACAGGATCGCGGGCATGTTGAGGTACGACTCGCGCGCCGGCGGCGGCCCGATGCAGACGCTCTCGTCGGCCAGCCGGACGTGCATCGCGGTCTCGTCGGCGGTCGAGTGCACCGCCACGGTCTTGATGCCCATCTCGCGGCAGGCGCGGTGAATCCGCAACGCGATCTCGCCGCGGTTCGCGATGAGCACCTTCTCGAACATCGCTATTCCAGAATGACGAGGACCTGGCCGAACTCGACCGGCGTGCCGTCGGCGACGGCGATCTCGACGACGCGCCCGGCGCGCGGCGCCCGGATCTGGTTCATCACCTTCATCGCCTCGACGATGAGAAGCACGTCGCCTTCGGCGACCTTGTCGCCGACCTTGACGAAGGGCGGGGCGCCCGGCTGCGGCGCGAGATAGGCGGTTCCGACCATCGGCGACTTCACTGCGCCCGGGTGCTCGTCCGTCCTCGCGTCGGGCGCAGGGGCGGCGCCGGAGGGCGTCCCCGCCGCCGGCACGATCGCGGTCACCGGGGCGGCGGCGCGTGCCACCCGGATGCGCTTGTCGCCGACGGCGTACTCGATTTCGGACAAGCCCGTCTCCTCGAGCAGGCTCGCCAGCGTCCGGACGAGCGCGCCGTCGATCGTGAACTCCTCCTTCGTCATCCCCCCAGCTACTCCTGAACGAGGCGCGCCATCGCTTCGAGCGCGAGCTCGTAGCCGTGGCCGCCCAACCCGGCGATGACGCCGCGCGCCGCCTGACTGACGTAGGAATGGTGTCGAAACGACTCGCGCCGGTAGACGTTCGAAAGATGTACCTCGATCACGGGCAGCTCGGAGGCGCGCAGCGCGTCCAGGATGGCGATCGAGGTGTGCGTGTAGGCGCCCGCGTTGATGATGATTCCGTCGGCGGTCTCGCGCGCCTCCTGGATCCAGTCGACGAGCTGACCCTCGTGATTCGATTGCCGGAACTCGACGGCGAGACCGAGGGCGGAGGCATGCTCCAGGCACGCCTCCTCGATGTCGGCGAGGGTCTCCCGCCCATAGGTTGCAGGCTCGCGCACGCCGAGAAGGTTCAGGTTCGGCCCGTTGAGGATGAGAATCGTCGGCTGGCCCGGCACGACGCGCGTTATAGCATGCGTCGGTGCCGCGGCAAGGTCTCCGCGTGGCCACGCCGATGACACAGTCGGTCACGGCGTTGACACGATAAACGGGTGCAATTCTGGATCGTGGTCGGAATGGCAAGACGATTCGGCAAAGGGTAGCGTCGGGGTCGGGATGGGTTCTCGAGCCGGGCGCTTCGCGTGTTCGATCCTGGTGGCGTCGGCGATCGCCGGCTGTGCGGGCCACGAGGCACCGCAGGCGCCGCCCTCGATTGAAAGCCCCCCGCCCTTGCCGGTTCGGCCGGCTGCCGGCGCCGCCGCCCAACCGGTCTTCACGCAGACCGGCATCGCCTCGTGGTACGGCAGCTTCCATCACGGCCGGAAAACGGCGAGCGGGAAGCGCTACGACATGAACGAGCTCACCGCCGCTCATCGCACGCTCCCGTTCGGGACCGAGGCGACCGTCATCAATCTCGAGAACGGCCGCTCCGTCGTCGTGGTCGTCAACGATCGCGGCCCCTATCGCCGGGGTCGAATCATCGATCTGTCGAGGCGCGCGGCCGAGAGGCTCGGCCTCGTCGAGAAGGGAATCGGCGAGGTCAGGATCGTCGTCGCGCCCGAGAGCCCTCGACCCGAGGACACGGAAGCGGAGCGCCCTGAAGCAGAGGCGCTCACAATCCGTAACTAAACGTCATGGAACCCTCGCAGACGCGTCCGGCTTGACGAGGGTATGGCGATGACGAGCGAGCGCAAGATCTGGGAGGCGGCGATTCTTCTCATCCGTCGTCACGGCATCGAGGCTGTGCTGGTCGCCGACCGCGAAGCGGAGCGCTACCACAAGTCGCGCGACGAGGTGACCTGCGCGGTCTGGTGCTGGATCTCGCGCGTGACGCAGGATTTCCTCCGCACCTCGCCCGAGAACGGCGAGAGCATCCATTAGCGGGCCGCGCGGCCGGCGCGGGCTAGAAGCCGATGCGCTCCTTCTCGGCCTGGAACTCCTTCGCGAGCTTCGCCGCCTGATCGGCGCTGAGGAGCTTTCTCGCCTCCGCGAAAATCTCGCCTTCCTCCGCGGTTACGTGGTGCTCGACCTCCTCGCGCAGCTCCTGCAGCGTCGCGACCCATTCCTCCTCGTCGGGATCGAGCCCTTCGAGCTCCTGAAGGAGCTCCTCCGCGTCGACGTGCTCCTCCATCGCCTCCTCGACGAGGTCGGTCATCTCCGGAAGGGTCGACAGCGCCGCATAGAAGGTGCGCTCCTCCGCCTCCTTGTGGCGCAGGAACTCGTCCTTGAGCTGCTCGAAGAGCCGCTCGCGCAGCCGCGGGCTCTCGGTATCCTCGAGCTTCGTGAACAGCTCCTCGACGACGCGATGATCGTTCTCGATAAGCGCGTAGATGTCCAAGGCGGCTCTCCATCTCCACAACCTGCGGGATAACACCGGACCCGGAGCCCGGTTCCGCGGCGTGTGATCGATCGAACGGCGCGTCGGAGAGAAGGGGTCAATGCTGACGCGGGTCGAGCGCGTCGCGCAGTCCGTCGCCGAGAAGGTTGAACGCGAGGACCACCAGAAAGATCGACGCGCCCGGCCAGATCGCCATCCACGGTGCCTGGCTCAGAAAGCGCCGCGCGCTGTCGAGCATCGAGCCCCAGCTCGGCTCCGGCGGCTGCTGGCCGAGGCCGAGGAACGAGAGCGACGCCTCGGCGATGATGGCCGCGGCGATCGCGAGCGTCGCCTGCACCATGATCGGCGCGAGGACGTTCGGAAGGATGTGCCGGAGCACGATCCGCCAATGCGGGTTGCCGACCGCGCGCGCCGCCTCGACGTAGTCCTCGACCTTCGCGTTCAGGACCTGGGCGCGCGTCAGACGGACGAAGACGGGAGTCGCCGAGACCCCGATCGCGATCATCGCGTTCGTGAGGCTCGGGCCGAGGAAAGCCGCGAGGGCGATCGCGAGGATGAGAAACGGGCAGGCGAGCATCCCGTCGACGACGCGCGAGATGAGCCCGTCGACCCAGCCGCCGACATATCCGGCCAGAAGCCCGAGCGGCATGCCGAGCGCGAGCGAGATCGATACGGAGACGACGCCGGCGAGGAGCGAGGCGCGGGCTCCCCAGATGATTCTGCCGAGCACGTCCCGGCCGAGCTCGTCGGTGCCGAACGGGTGCGCCCAGGAGGGCGGCTTCCTGATGAGCGACCAGTTGGTGGCGCTGGGGTCGGCCGGCCCGATCAAGGGCGCGGCGAGGGCGACGGCGACGAAGATCGCGACGACGACGAGCCCGAAGACCGCGCCCTTGCGCCGCATGAGGCGCCCGAGCGCTCTCCTCGCCGGGCTCCTTTCCGCGGGAAGCGTCTCCAGAACCGCGACCGCCATCAGCTCCTCAGCCGCGGATTGACGAGGAAATAGGCGATGTCCGCGAGAAGGTTCAGCGTGATGTAGGCGGTGGCGGTGAAGAGCACGACGCCCTGCACCACCGCATAGTCGCGGTTGAAGACCGCGTCGACGATGAGCTTGCCGAACCCCGGGATGGTGAAGACCTGCTCGGTGAGCACCGCGCCCGACAGGAGCTGGCCGAACTCGAGCGCGCCCAGCGTGACGACCGGTACGAGCGCGTTGCGGAGCGCGTGCTTGATGATGACGACCCGCTCCCCGAGCCCCTTGGCGCGGGCGGTGCGGACATAGTCCTGCCCGAGGACCTGGATCATGGCGCTGCGCGTGTGGCGCATCATCACGGCGGCGATCGCGTTGCCGAGCACGAAGGCGGGAAGGATCATCGCCTCGAGATTGGCCGCGAGATCCTCTCCCGGCGGCACGTAGCCCGAGGCAGGCAGCCAGCCGAGCTCCACCGAGAAGAGGAGGATGAGGAGAATCCCGAGCCAGAAATTCGGCGTCGAGAGGCCCCAGAGCGCGACCGCGTTGGCCGCGTAGTCCCAGACGGTGTTGTTCTTGACGGCCGAGACGATGCCGGCGGGGATCCCGATCAGGAGCGCGATGAGGAAAGCCATCACCGCGAGCTGCGCCGTGACGGGGAGCTTCTCCAGCACGAGATCGCGCACGGGTCGCCCGATGCGGATCGACTCGCCGAGATCGCCCTGGAGAACCCCGCCGATCCAGTAGAGATAGCGGACCGGGAACGGCCGATCGAGGTGGTATTTCGCGCGCAGGTACTCGATCACCTCCGGCCGCTGATCCTCGCCCGCCATGACTTGCGCGGGATCTCCCGGAAGGAGCTGCTGCAGCGTGAAGATGAGAAGGGAGACGAAGAACAGCGTCGGCACGATGAGGAGGAGCCGGCGCGACAGGTAAGCGAGCATCACCCTCCCTCGCGCGAGGGAGGGAAGGAGCGGGGCGAGGAGGCCCCGGCTCCGGTCCGGCGCGACGCTCTCCTTGCCTTGCTGCCCGAGGGAGCCCTGTTCCGGGGCCGAGAGCGGCGCACGAAGGCGCGCGTCACTGCAGCTTCAGGCCCACCACCCGAATGAGCCCGTCGGGGTAGTCGACGAGGCCGGTGAGCTTCGTCGTGTGCGCCTTCAGCCACTTGCGATGATAGAGATAGATGATCGGCCGCTCGGAGAGGGTCTTCCTCGCGACCGCCTCGAAATGCTTCATGCGTTCCGCCTCGCTGATGGCGGTCCGCTCGGCGATGAGCTCCTTCTCCACCTCCTCGTCGCAGAATTTCGAGCTGTTGAGAGCGGGCGGCCCCTTGCAGCCGACGAAGTTGTAGAGATTGCCGTCGGGGTCGGTGCGGCCCGACCATGCGAGCTGGTAGAGGTCGAACTCGCCTTGCTGGGCGAGCTTCAGCGAGGAGGCGAACTCGGTCGCGCGGATGCGGAGGTCGAAGCCGGCCTCCTTCGCCATCGCCTGGATCACCTGTGCGACCTGCTGCGACTGCGTGTCGTTCGGCACCATGTAGTCGACGACCGGGTTCGGCATCCCGGCTTCCTGCAGAAGCTTCTTGGCTTTCGCGACGTCCCGCTTCGGGATCGGAAAGCTCTTCTGGTACCAGGGGCTTTCCGGCGAGACCCATTGATTGCCGGGCTGGAACAGCCCCTCGAAGACGACCTGGTTGATGGCGTCGCGGTCGAGCGAGAGCTCGAGCGCCTCGCGGATCCGCTTGTCCTTGGCGAGCGGGTTCTGCTGCGCGCGCGGGCCGTTGGCGATGTTGATCGTGAGCCCCTGGTAGCCGAGCTCCGTCACCGCCGAGGTCTTGAAGCGCGGATCCTTCCTGAGCTCGACGAAGTCGGACGGAAGCACGCGCTCGATGAGGTCGAGGCTGCCGGACCTCAGATTCGCCAGGCGCACCGTCGCGTCCGGGATCGGCACGTAGGTGATCTTCTCGAGGTGGACGTTCTTCCGGTCCCAGTACGGCTCGAAGCGCTCGACCACGATGCGGTCCTGGGCGACCCGCTCGACGAACTTGAACGGCCCGGCGCAGACCGGATGCGTGCCGAACTTGTCGCCGAGCGCCTCGGCGGCCTTGGGGCTCACCATCATGCCGGCGCGGTCGGTGAGCTGCGAGAGAAGCGGCGCGAAGGTCGAGGCGAGGCGGATTTCGATCGTGTGGTCGTCGGGAGTCTCGATCGCGCTGATGGCGGCGATCTCGCCGCGCCGGTTCGAGCCGGGCATCTTGAGGTGACGCTCGAGACTGTACTTCGCCGCCGCCGCGTTGAAGGGCTCGCCGTCGTGGAAGGTCACCCCCTGGCGCAGCTTCATCGTCACCGTCTTGCCGTCCTCGCTGACCGTGTACCCGGTCGCGAGCTGGGGCACGATCTTGAGGTCGGGCGTGATGTCGATGAGCTTGTCGCACATCGAGGAGAAGACGATGCGTCCCACGAAGGTGCGCGCGAGCGTGGGATCGAGGATGTCGGGATCCTCCGCGAGGCCGATGCGCAGATGCTGCGCGGCGGCGGGCGAGGCGAAGGCGGCAAGACCGGCAAGCGCGAGAACCAGGACGCTGCGCATCATGAAACCCCTCCCTGCGGCACTCGGCCGCGGCGATTATGCCACAGGTTCGGCGCGCTTGAAGAAGCTCTGCAGCCGGGCGAGGCGCGCGTTCGCTCCTCGGCCCCCGGGAAGAACCGGGGCGGTCGCGATCTCGCGCCAGAAGTGGCACGCGGTCGCGTGCCCTTCGCCGTCGTCGGCGAGCGGCGGCGCCTCGCGCCGGCAGCGCTCCTGCGCGTAGGGGCAACGGGTGTGAAAGCGGCAGCCCGGCGGCGGCGCGAGCGGGCTCGGAACGTCGCCCTGCAGGATCTGGCGCGTTCTCGCGAGCCCCGGCGCCGGAACCGGGATCGCCGTCAGGAGCGCGCGGGTGTAGGGATGCCGCGGGAGGGCGAAAAGCGCCGCGCTCGGCGCGGTCTCGACGATCTGGCCGAGATACATGACCGCGACGCGGGTCGCGATGTGCTTCACGACCGCGAGGTCGTGCGCGATGAAGAGATAGGCGAGGCCGAAGCGCCGCTGCAGGTCCTGGAGAAGGTTGATCACCTGCGCCTGGATCGATACGTCGAGCGCGGAGACCGGCTCGTCGCAGACGATGAGCGCCGGCTCGACGGCGAGGGCGCGCGCGATGCCGATGCGCTGGCGCTGCCCGCCGGAAAACTCGTGCGGGTAGCGTCCCGCGTGCTCGGGCCGGAGCCCGACGGTGGCGAGAAGCTCGGCGACGCGCGCCCGTCCGCCCGGGATCCGGTGCAGCTTCAACGGCTCGGCCAGGATCTCGCCCACCGTCATGCGCGGATTGAGCGAGGCGAAGGGGTCCTGGAAGACGATCTGCATCCGCCCCCGGAGCGCGCGCAAGGCGGCCGGGCCGAGCGCCAGGACGTCCTCGCCCTCGAAGCGGATGCGGCCCGCCGTCGGCTCGACGAGGCGCAGGAGGAGGCGGCCGGTCGTCGACTTCCCGCAGCCGGACTCGCCGACGAGCGCCAGCGTCTCGCCGCGGCCGAGGACGATCGAGACGCCGTCGACCGCGTGCACCACGCCCGTCTGGCGGCCGAGGAAGCCGCGGCGCACCGGAAAGTGCTTCGTGAGGTTCTCGGCGACGAGGAGCGAGTCGGTCATGCATCACCAGGGCGGCGGGCAACAGCCGCATTCTCGCGGCGTGCGCCGCGCCCGACAATCGCCCGGATGCGCGAAAGACCGTTCCGGCGGCCGGCTCAGCCGCCCTCCTCGGCGACGCGACGCGCGCCCGGGAGGTGCTCGGGCGCGCCGACGACGACGAAGGTGAGGGCGTCAGGCTGGAGCAGCCGCCGCGCCACGCGCTTGGCGTCCTCGAGGGTGACGGCGTCGATCAGCGCGTTGCGGCGGTCGAGGTGGTCGATGCCGAGCCTCTTCTGCTGCATGTCGACGAGAATCGCGGCGATCCGGTCGGTCGAATCGAATTGCAGCGGGAACGAGCCGGTAAGATAGGTCTTGGCGCTCTCGAGCTCGGCTTCGGTCGGCCCCTCGTCGCGCATCCGACGCCATTCCTGGCGGATGATGTCGATCGATTCGGCGACGCGGCCGTTCTCGGTGGCGACCCCGCCGAGCAGGACGCCCGCGTGCTCGAGGGGCGCGAGATAGGAGTAGACGCCGTAGGCGAGGCCGCGCTTCTCGCGCACCTCCGTCGTCAGGCGCGAGGTGAAGCCGCCGCCGCCGAGGATGTAGTTCGTGATGAGCGCCGCATACCAGTCCGGGTCCTCGCGCTTGATGCCGGCGTGGCCGAAGGCGACGACGCTCTGCGGAATCGGCTTCTCGACGAGAAGGGTCGCCCCGCCGCCTGCGGCGGTCGCCTCGGGTATGTTCGCCGGCGCCGCCTTCGCGGGCAGCGTGCCGAAAGTCGCGTCGAGGAGCGGCGCGAGCCGCTCGGGGGTGATGTCGCCGACGACGGCGACCGTGAGGACGTCGCGCGCGATTCGTTCCTTCACGAAGCGCCGCATGTCGTCGACGGTGACGGCCGCGACCCCCTCGGGCGTGCCGTCCGAGGGTCTCGCGTAGGGGTGCGTCCCGAAAGCGTGCTTCCACCAGACCCGCGATGCAATCGAATTGGGGCTTTCGGCCTTGCGTGCGAGCGAGACGAGGATCGAGCTGCGCACCCGCGCGACCGGGTCGGGATCGAAGCGCGGCTCGGTAAGGCCGAGACGCAGAAGCTCGAAGGCGGCCTCCACGTTCTCGGAAAGCGTCTTCACCGTCGCGGTCAGATTGTCCTGCGAGGCGCTGAAGCGGATCGACGAGGCGAGGTCCTCGATCCGCGTCTGATAGGCCTGGCTGTCGTAAGGGCCGGCGCCTTCGTCCAGCAGCGATGCCGTGAGATTGGCGAGGCCCGACTTTCCCTCGGGGTCCGTGGCGGCGCCGCCCGCGAAAGCGGCCTCGAGCGCGACCACCGGCACGCTGTGGTCCGTGACGAGCCAGGCTTCGATTCCGCCCGGGCTGACGACGCGCTTGATCTCGACCGCCTGCGCCGGAACCGGGAAGAGGGCCAGGAGGACGAGCGCGAGAAGAAGCCCTCGCGCGACCGCGGCTTGCGCACGCATCGCCGCTACTCTCACGACGACGGCTCCGGCAGGAGGATCGCCGTGACCGCGGTCTTGTCGTCGATGACGAAGCGGGCGGCCGCGTTGATCTCCTCGACCGTGACGGCGCCGATGCGGTCGGGCCATTGCTCGACGTCCTCGATCGTCCTTCCTTGCGCGAGCGCGGCGCCGAACTGGTGTGCGGGACCCATGAGGCTGTCGCGGGCATAAGCCGCCTCGGCGCGCATCCGTGTCTTGGAGCGCGCCGCCTCTTCTTCGCCGACGCCCTCCGAGAGGAGCTTGCGGAGCTCCGCCTCGACCGCCTTCTCGAGATCCTCGATGGCGACGCCGGGTTTCGGGCTCGCCCAGACGCCGAACGTGGTGAGGTCGAGCGAGCCCGGCGTGTAGTAGGCGCCCGTGCCGAGCGCGATCTGCTGCTCCACGACGAGCGACCGGTAGAGGCGCGACGTGGCGCCGCCGCCGAGAACGTCCGCGAGCACCTGAAGCGCGTAGGCGTGGCGCGTCTCGCCGCCCGTATAGCTCGGCGCCAGATAGGAGCGGGTCCAGTTCGGCTGCGCGACCCGTGGCGACGCCAGCGAGAGCCGGGTCGCGGCGACGCGCTTCGGCTCCTGCACGCGAACGCGCTTCGGCAGCTCCTTGGGCGGGATGGGACCGTAATGCTTCTCGGCGAGCGCCCGCACCTCGTCCACGGTCACGTCGCCCGAGACCACGAGTATGGCGTTGTTCGGGGCGTACCAGCGCTCGTACCAGGCGACCGCGTCCTCCGTGGTGAGGCCGCGGAGCTCCTGTTCCCAGCCGATCGTCGGGATGCGGTACGGATGATGGAGGAAAATGGCGGTGCGCGCCTGCTCGTTGAGAAGGGCGGCCGGCTCGTTGTCGATGCGCGAGCGCCGCTCCTCGAGGACGACCATGAGCTCCGGCTTCACGACCGCATCGGTGAGCCGAAGGTTCGCCATGCGGTCCGCCTCGAGCTTCATGACGAATTCGAGCCGGTCCGAGGCGATCGTCTGGTGATAGACGGTGACGTCCTGCGTCGTGAAGGCGTTGTCGCGGCCGCCCTGCTGCGCCACCAGCTTCGAGAACATGCCGGGGGCGACCGAGTCGGTCCCCTTGAACATGAGATGCTCGAGGAAATGAGCGATTCCGGACTTGCCGGGCGGCTCGTCGGCGGCGCCCACCTTGTACCAGACCATGTGCGCGACCGCCGGCACGCGCTCGTTCGGGATCACGACGACCTCGAGCCCGTTGGCGAGCTTGAACTGCTGCGCGCCGAAGCGCTGGGCGGCGGCCGGAAAGACCAGAAGAAGTGCGAGAAGGAGCGCGGCGAAAACGGTGCGGGCAAGTCTCGGCATGCGGCCCAATATGGTGCAGGCGCTTCAGTCGGGACAGGTCTTGCGGAATTTCTCGAGCGTCCCCTCGACGCAGGCCGGAAGCGCGCCTCCAAGAGCTCGCGGACCTTGTCCGGGTTGATGCGCAGCTCCGGCATTCTTCATCTCCGGCTGGCAAACGGCCTTTTCCGGCAGGCGGTGGGCCGCCCTCGAACACTGAAATGGTGCTGCGCAAGTCGCCCACACCATTAATCGTTGCTTAGCATTTGAGGGACAATCTAGGGGTCCAACCACGGTGGAGGGTCGGGGAATGGCACGTGGTGCGACTGTTTCGGTCCCGGGGTTGCGCGTCGCGACGGCTCCTTTCCGGGGCGGGCGGAGCGAGCCCCTCTCGATGCGGGCCTGCATCGCGATCGTCGGAAGCGCGTCGCTCGGAGCGTGGGCGGCGATCTTCTATCTGGTCTCGATGGTGTTCTGAGCGCGCACGCCGTCGCGCAAGGGGCGTCGTCTCGGCGCCGACAGGCTTGCGGCCCGCCCTCGCCCGCTCGCGGATCGGGCCGATACTAGAGCCAGGCCCCCACCAAGAAGATCAGGCCCCTGATCAGCATGAAGATCACGGCCCAGCCTGCGATACATATCGCGATCCAAATGAAGACGATCCGGCGGGCCGAATAAGTCGAAGTACCGAACTGTGCAGTGCGCGGCGGAGGCATCGATTCTCCTCGTAGGCACGGCAGACTGCCTGAAAATTTCCGGCAATCGATTGCGCAAGCGTTCTGGGGTGTCGGTTAACGAGTAGTTAACGAAATGGTCGTGCGGCCGGATTTTCGTGCTTGCCGCGCGGGAGGGCGGCGATCCTGCGGCTAAGCCTTGCCGCGAAGGGCCGCCTTTCGCACGAGATGCGGCAGCAAGAGGCGCGGCGGCAGCCGCAAGTAATGCCCGCGGATGTAGAGCATGAGCCGGGCCGCCGAAACCGACCGGTCCGGGTCTTCGAGGTCCTCCGCTGCGAGCGCGCGCTCGAAAAGAGCGTCCATGACGCGAAGCCTGAAGCCCGCCGGCCCCCTCCTGCCGGCGGCGTTCGCGACGTGATCGGGAACGGGGGTGCCGAGAATCCTTTGCGCGTAACGGAGCGCGTAGAAGACAGGGCGCAGGAGGTCGAGCTCTTCCGCGCGGGCGAGGAGGGCCGGCCAGAAATCGGGGTCCGACCCGAAATGGCGCAGCAGCAGGTCGAGATCCGTCAGATCGCGGAGGCTGCGCGCGAACTCGCCTTCGTTGAAGAGGTGCGTCGCGCTGTGCACGATCATCTCCGCGGGTCCCAAGGTGAGGACGTTCGGCCGGCCCGGCACCGGACGCGCCGTCTCGAGAAGCTTCGACGCCGACAGCTTCACGCGCGCGGTCGGCGGCACGATCGTGTGGTGCACGTCGACGATCGTGTCGCGGTAGGCGTGCACCATGGGCGGGATCTGGTGCATCCACTCGCGGTAGAAGCGCTCGTCCCAGCGATCGACAGGCGAAGGCCGCCAGTCCGCCGCCGCGAGGCAGCGCTCGACGTCGCCGATCGCCGCGCGCGGCACCAGGATGTCGATGTCGCCGAAGGTCCGGCCGCGCGCCGAGGGGAGGTCGGCGACGGCATAGGCCGCGCCTTTCAGGAGAATCAGCGGCAGCGCGAGGGGCTCGAGCGCGCGCTCCAGGCAGCGCACCTCCCAGAGCACGTCGCGATAATGCTTCTCGGCCATCGTGCGCGCCGAGACCAGATGGTGGCGGGGCTGCTCGGGCACGCGGCCGAGGAGCGCCCGCTCGTCGAGAAGGCAGGCGAGGCGGCCCAAGAGGCCGGCGTGGCGTCCGCGCCGAATGAGCGCGTTCCACCCCGAGAGAGGAACGGCCGTGAGCTGCTCCGGCTCGCGGAGCGCGGCGATCAGGATCGCATCGGGACGGGTGCGCACCGAAGCTTCAGGCCGCGGCCCGCGACCTTTCGGCCAGACCGTCGAGGAGAGCGATGGCGGGCTCGAGGTCGTTGAACGTAAGCGAAAGGCACGCGCACCGGTCGACGATGCCGGCCAGGAGCTCGAAGCCGCGTCGGCCGTGAACGTGGTAGTTGAACGAGTTGTTCGCGAGCTCGATGAAGGTTTCCGCCTTCGACCGCGGCTCGAGCCGCGTCGGCTCCATGCGCCCGAATCTCGGAAACACGATCCAGGCGGGAAGGGCGCGCTCGTCCGCGCGTCGGACGCTGTCGACAGGGGGCTTCATCAGGGCGACGGTGCCCTTGGCCGTGTCCTCGGCCGGCTCGCTGAGCGTCGCGCCGGGAAATCGCCGGATCACCTCGATCGATTCGTTCTTGAGGCTGACCGGCCGCACGAGCGGCGAGACCGCGGCGTCATTGAGCGAGATCAGCGTCAGCTCGTCCGTGAAGAGCCGCCAGCCGCGGAGCGCCAGGGCGGCGCAGAGCGTGCTCTTGCCGGACCCGGAGAGGCCGGGAAGGATCGCGACGCGCCCGTCCCGCTCTACGGCGGCGGCATGAATGATCAGGAACTGGTGCGCGTTTTCGGCGATGGCCCAGTTCATTCCCCATTCGAGAAAGGGCAGCGCCTGCGCGGCGGGCAGGGGCTTGAAGGGCTGAAACCCGTCGCACCGGAAGATGGCTTGCGGACGCCAGAATCGGCGCACGCCTCCCGCCGGCGAGACCGAGACCCTGAAATCGGCGAATTCGGCGGCGTCCGTCACCGGATGGTCGGCGTAAAGGAGCGCCACGCCCGAGGCCACCGCAGGCATCGAGGAGCGCACATGGAACACGAAGGGCCCGGTGCGAAGAAAGAACCCCCGCGCCGCTGCGCGCGCGGCGAGGCTCATGCGAGAAGGCCCAGCTCGTCGAATTTCCCCAGCACCGTTTCGATCGACGACGCGATGCGCTGCTCGTCCACCGCCCCCAGCTCCTCGATTACCCGACGCGTCAGAGTCTGCGCGTCGGCGGGCGCGTCGAGCAAGACTTCGAACGCGGCCGAGGCGACGAGGTCGAGCCGGTGGGTGTCGCCCGACGCCTCGTTCAGCACCACGATCTCGCCGTCCCAGGAACGCCAGACGAGCCCGTTCTCCGTCGCGAGCCGATAGAGGCGACCTGACGCCGGCCCCATTTCGGGTTCCATCAAACGACGTCGAAGCGCGTGCTCAGAGGACGATACACTCGTCGTTCACGTTGTTGTAGCCGGCGAGCGTGTCGGTCAACGAACTGATCTTGTTCTTGATCTTCTTGAGGTCGTCGCTGTCCAGCTTCGAGCCGTAGGACGTCAGGGCGTTGAGAACGCTCTGTTTGATCGCGTCCTCGCCTATCGGATAGAAGGTCCCGAAGAACCTCGCGTTGAGGACCCCGGCGACGATCTGCGCCGTGAACGCCTTGGGGAATTTGGGATCCACCCACGAGCCGTCGACCTTCGCCCGGATGACGCAGCTCATCTCGAGGGCCTGCAGCAGGGTCGCGTCGCTCGGGAAGCATTTCCACGGATGCGTCTTGAACATCGGGAAAAGGCTCGTGAGGAGCCCGTGCGGAGAGAGCCCCGTGCTCGTCCAGCTCGACGCGTTGTTCTTGAGGGCGTGATTCTTCCAGCACCCCGGGCTGGAGCCGCAGGGCCCCCTCATCGGCCGGGACGCGTTTCCGGACATTTTCGCGGAAACCGTGCAGAAATTCTTCGCGAGCGCGGGCTTGTTCGCCAGCGTCACGATGGCCGGGACCGCGGAGAGGCCGCCGGTCAGAAAGCGGCGGCGCCGTGCGAGGGCGCGAGCCCGAGCGTCCGAGCGCTCGCCCTCCGCCCCGGACGATGCGTCCGGCTTCTGCTCAATGTGCGGGTTCATTGTCAAAGCTTAGCCTCTACTCCCGGTAACGTCCATTGCGCATCCCCGGTACAAAGGCTGAAGCAATAATGATGCCGAGTTGAAAATTCATGAAGAATCAAGCGTTAAGTGGGGCGTCGCCGACCGCTTTCGCGGCGAGTCGGGCTCGAGTGTCAAATTTTCCGACGCAGATTCGAGGCGCTTCGAGGCGCGCCGAGCCGGGGGTCAGAGGACGAGGGCGAGCAGCGAGAAGAGGAGCCCCCAGCCGGCGACCGAAATCAAGAGCATGAGCCGGACGGCCTCGCCCCAGGGCAGCCTCTCGTCGGGGCGTGCCGGCGCCGACGTGGATTCGCGCGCGAACGGCGCATGCGGGCTCGTCGCTGTCGGCTGGAACGGCGGAACTCTGGACAAAACAATCTCCAGCTCGCGGCAGGGGCGTTAACACAAGGCTCCTGGTGGAGTTCGCTTGCATTCTCGCCCCGCGATCCGGTGCGAGCCCGTGAGCTTTTTCTGCCCTGACTTCGGCGTTGTCCCGGCAAGACATGATTAACCTTGTCGCCCCTGAGCCGCGTCTGCTCATCGCAGCGCGAACTCGTTCACCTCGTCGTAAATTCTCTTCGTTACGTTTCGACGACGGATCCTCGGTTGAAGGACTCGAGCACGCGCAATGCTGGACCGACTGGTCGGGCTTACCCTCTTCATCGTGTTTGCGCCCGCGTTGGCGATGCTGGCGTTGCTCGTGGCCGTCGTCAGCGAGGGGCCGGTCTTCGAGCAGCGGTTGAGAATCGAGGCCGGCACGCTTTACCGCACGCGACGCTTTCGCGTCGACGGCAGCCGCCTCGGAGCGTTTCTCGAACGCTACAGCCTGGACGAGCTTCCGGTGATCCTCGATCTGGCGACCGGCCAGGCGAGGCTGTGCATCGGGGCATCGCGCGACCCGCAGGGTCTCTATCAGATCAGCATCGCGATCAGGGCGCCGAGGCCGAAGATGACGAGCCATCCCAACGCCGCCAATCCGAGCCATATCAACAGGATCATCGAGTAGGCCGGCCTTCTGGCCGGATGCGTCGGGCAGGGTGCGGCATCTGTCGTTGGTCCCGTCCGATCCCCTCGCGCCATGCCGCCTTCGTCTCCCCCTTCGATCTCGAGCCTGTCCCAGCGCAATCCTCGTGCCAGTCTCAACTTTCAGGTATTTCAATCACTTAGAGGCTCGGCGAAACGGGATTGTAAACTCTCCCGACATCGCAAGCCGGAATCCCGGCTCAGCTTTCGGCCGAAGAGGCGAACCCGCCGAGGACGTAGGCGGGCGATCCATCGAGATCGACGAACGGGAGCAGGATCGATCGGTAGAGAATGGCTCGGCGGTCGCGGTCGTGCGTCCCCTCGACCTCGACCGGCGCGCGCCACCCGAGCGCGTCGGCAAAGCTGCCGAACAAGGCGGCAAAGCGCGACTCAGGGGCGGCGGGGAGGATGTCTCTGCTCGATTCGCGAGGGGGCGCAATCCTCATGGGGCCGCCCGAGCGAGCTCACGCCGGTGTCATGCCGTTCGCACGCCGGGTGCACCGCACCGAAATTCGGCAGGCTTGGCCGTGATCATCCCGTCCGTCGAGCGATGCCGCCCTGTTCCGGGCTGCTTCTTCTCGGGCTCGATTTGCGAAACGAAGCACGCGTGGTATAGCAGGGCCCTCGCGCATGTGACAGCGTCCCGGAACGACGATTGCTGCCGATGATCAGGACCGCGGCTCGAAGACATGCGGCCCGCCGGTGCCGGATGCCGATGGCCGGCGTTCTTTCGAGCTTCGCATAATAAGGTGAAAGGCAGGAGTTGGGGAAATGCTGACGGCGGCGATTGCGTTGATATGCCTCGGCCTTCTCGGCCTCGGGTTCGGAATGTTTCCGGATCATGCGATCGCCGGGATGGTCGCGCTTCTGCCGAACGTGCCCGAGGAGCTGCTGGGGTCGGTCCCTCAGGCCCTCGTCGCCGTTTCCGGCGCGATCTATCTCAGCGGCGTGGTGCTTCTGGCGGGCGCGCTTCTCAGAAAGACCGCCGTCGCATACCTCCAGACGCTGATCCGGCAGCGCGCCGATCTCGATTCTCTGCAAGGGGCCATTTTGGTCGCCCTCGAACGGCTGGAAAGGGAACATCGGGAGGCGCTCAGGCGCCAGCAGGTCGTCTCGTCCGAGATCCGCAGCCTCGCGGAAGAGTTCGAGCGCGCCAACGCCGCGAACCGCGAGCCGGAGCGCGGCGCGGCGGCGCTCGAAACGAGCCCGTGACGGGCTAGCGGCTCGCGCCGCCGAGCGAGACCGGGTGATAGGCGCGGTCGTAGTAGCGCCGAAGCTTTTCGAGGTAGAGCGTCGTCTCGGGATAGGGCGGAACGCCGCCATGCGCGAGCACGGCGCGCTCGCCCGCATTGTATGCCGCCAGGGCGAGCGTGACGTCGCCGTCGAAGAGGCGCAGGAGGAAGCGCAGATACTTCATCCCGCCGCGAACGTTCTGGACCGGGTCGAAGGGATCCTCCACGCCGAACCGTGCGGCGGTTCCGGGGATGAGCTGCATTAGCCCTTGCGCGTTCTTCGGTGAAACCGCATCGGCGCGGTAGCCGCTCTCGACCGCGATGACGGCCGTCACCAGCGCCGGATCGAGCTGGAACTCCGGGGCGAGCCGGTCGACGAGCGCCGATATTTCCGGCGGAGCGGGAACCGGAGCGGCGCTCTTCCCCGCCCGCGCCTTCGCGGCAGCGCGGAGGCAGAGCGCACGATCGGGCTCCGGCTCGGCACGGATGCGCCGCAGCAGCCGCGGCGCGTGCTCGTGCGCGCGCTTCTCGGCGAGCCGCAGCCAGTAGACCGCCTTCCGGTCGCTGCGCTCGATGCCGCGGCCGTTGAGGCGCATCACGGCGATGTTGTAGGCGCCTTTCGCGCTGCCGCGCGCGCTCGCCTCGCAGAAGAGGGCGAGGGCGCGGTCGTAGTCGCGCGGCACGCCCTCGGCGTGCTCGTAGCGAAGGCCGAGCTCGACGAGCGCGTCGGGATCAGCGGGCGCTGCGGCATCCACCGGGCGCGGCGCGATCGCGATAGAGATCAGAAGCGCGGCGATGCCGGCGGCAAAGCCAGCAACCTTCATTTATCCCCCTCGAGCTTCCCCCGGAGCGGCTCGCCGCCTTCTGGTTGAGCGGGTGCGGCGAGCGCGCAGCCGCAGCGATGGTGCTCGACCGCGCGGCGAACGGCAAGCCCTAACATCCATTAACCATTTGTTTTTCTTGTAAAAGGGCGACGTCCGCCAGCAAGTCCGTTGAACTTGGGGCCCTTCCGAGGGTTCGAAAAAAACCCGCGACCCGAAAATGCTTCACCGACCATAAAGCAAACCGCGGTGGAGTTTTGCCTCCAGCTCGGCAAGGAGGGGTCTATTGGGCGTGCATTTGGAACCGACCGTGGCGGTGCTCCGCGTTGGCGAGGACCTGCACAAATACGGCGACCCCTACGAGTTCTCCGCGACCGTCATCATCCGGGGGCGTCGGGCCGAGATCGTCGGCGGCGCCGGGCGCTTCGACCCGAAGTGGCGGCACGAGGTCTCCATGGAGCTGCGCGCCTGGGGCATCGACGAAGTGGTCTTCGAGCGCAAGAAGCCGGCGTCCCGTTCCGCCCGTCTCAAGCTTCCGAAACGAAAGGGCGATCAGTACAGCCTGCGGATCATGCCGCTCGCCGGCGAGGGCTGAGCCTTCGGAAATCTCTCGCGGCGCTCGTATTTGCTGTTTTGGGCGCCGATCGGTGATAGTGGTTCGCACGGCATAATGCCGGAGCGAACTTAGAAGATGTCACGGACCGCACCTGCCGCTCCGCGTCTCGTCTGCGTCGTCGGGGCGCGTCCCAACTACATGAAGATGGGGCCGGTCATCGCGGCCCTGCGGCGCCAGGCACTCTTCCGCCCTTTTCTCGTTCATACGGGCCAGCACTACGACCCGGCCATGAACGACCAGTTCTTCCGGGATCTCGGGCTGCCCGAGCCCGACGTGAATCTGGGCGTGGGCTCGGCCTCGCATGCCGTGCAGACGGCGGAGATCATGAAGAGGTTCGAGCCGGTTCTCGAGGATGCGCCCGATGCGGCTGCGGTCGTCGTGGTGGGGGACGTCAACTCGACCATCGCCTGCTCGCTCGTGGCCGTGAAGCGCGGCGTTCCGGTGGTCCATATCGAAGCCGGGCTGCGCAGCTTCGATCGCAGCATGCCGGAGGAGATCAACCGGGTGCTGACCGACCAGATCTCCGACCTCCTTCTCACCACCGAGCGCAGCGCGCTCGCGAACCTCGAGCGGGAGGGCATCGCCGCCGAACGGGTGCATTTCGTCGGCAATCTCATGATCGACAGCGTCATGGCGCATCTGGCGCGTGCGACGCCGTCGGAAGACACGTTCGCCGCCGCCGGCGCGGCGGGCTTCGGCGCCGCCGGCTACGGGGTGCTGACGCTTCACCGGCCGTCCAATGTCGACGACCCCGACGTGCTGGCCTCGCTGCTGACCGCGGTCGGATCGATCGCCGAGCGCCTGCCGATCGTCTTCCCCGTCCATCCTCGCACTCGGGCGCGCATCGAGGCCGCGCGGCTCGACCGTCTGCTGCCTGCGGGGGCCGTCCTCATGCTGCCGCCCGCGGGCTATCTCGCCATGCTCGGCCTGATGCGCTCGGCGCGGATGGTGCTGACCGATTCGGGCGGCATCCAGGAAGAGACGACCGCGCTCGGGGTTCCGTGCCTGACGCTGCGCCACAATACCGAGCGGCCGATCACGGTCGAGGACGGCACCAACGTATTGGTCGGGACGGATCCGGCGAAGATCCTCGCCGCCGCCGACGAGGTTCTCGAGACGGGCGGCAAGCGGGGCCGCCGTCCCGAGCTCTGGGACGGTCATGCGGCGGAGCGCGTGGTGGAGGTCCTCGCGAAGGCTCTGCTGAACGCCGGATAATCGATCGAGCCCCATCGCATTTCGTCGCGCCGTGGGGTGGCGAGCCGCCGCGCTGTCGAGCGGATAGCTCGCCCTTTTGGGGGTGAGCGCGGCGCGATTTGCTAGCTCCTGCGGGGGAAGCGCTCGTCTTTCGTATCGATAGTAAACTCCGGGGGGTGTTTCATTCCAGTTTTGTAGATTCGCGCCTGAATTTTTTACACTCTAGGAGCCAGGCGAAAGTAGTCGATGAAATCGAAATGTGATTTCATTGCCTTAACAATTTTGGCTCGAGTTTTGCTTGGTTGGCCGACGGGCAGGTACACGAGGATGCCGCCGCCCTGACGGGAAGGCCGATCGGATGACGTACTCGTTAAAGACGTTTCAAGCGAAACAGCGACCCACTCTCACTGCTCTCGCGCTCGTTCTCGGTGCGACGCTGTTCGCCGCGCCAGCCGCCGCTATCCCCGTGCTGCAGCTCTACATCGAGGGTGCGACCTATGTCGGGGGAGGCGAGGACACCTGGGTTTTCGACGGAACCGGTCCCATTCGCCTCTGGGCGATAGGCAACGTCAATGGTCCTGGTGGCCACGGGCCGATTTCCGACGTCCATCTCTCGATCGCGTACAGCAGCGCCTTCACCCCGACCTTCACTCTGGTTTCCTCGACGACAGGCGGGTATGGCGGCTACGTCGATCCGTCGATTCCCGTCGCGGCGGTGCTCGAGAAGACTGTGACGGACGGCTCGGTTCCGACGCTGAGCGACGGCTCCAGCCTTCCCTCGCATGGCCAGTACGGGCCTGGCGTCTCTTGGCAGCAATTCTCCCTCGGAAGCTTCTCCCTCGAAGATTCCCAGATCGAGGACTTCATCACGTCCTTTCCGGTGCCGGACATGACGACCGCGGGGCAGATCAATGTCTACGAGATCTCCGCGACGGGGCTGATCGCCGGCGCCACGGTCCATTTCGACCTCTACAACAGCGTTCAGGCCGGCAACAGCAGTAAAGCCAAGTTCGCGCCCTTCTCGCATGACGCGACAGGCGACGGATTCAGCGTCCCTGAGCCGGGGACGTTGGCTTCGCTCGGCGCGGGGCTGATCGGGATCGCTTTGTTCCGGCGCAGAATCGCGCGGTGTCGGATCAAAGGCTCCAGTACGCGATTCCCTCCGGGATGCGGCTGCGATCGATCGCGGATTTGACGTCGACGAACACGCCGCCGGGGGTCAGCGAGCCGAAGAGCATTCCCGGATCCTCGAGATAGGAGCGGTGCGGCACCGCGAGGATCGCGCCGTCGAGCTTCGTGAAGCGCGTAAGCGGCTCGAGGTGGAGGCCGTATTCGTGCCGGGCCTCCTCGGCGTCGGCGAGCGGGTCATGCACGATCGGCTCGATGCCGAAGGAGCGGAGCTCGGTGACGATGTCGGGCACGCGGCTGTTCCGGAGATCGGGCACGTTCTCCTTGAAGGTGAGGCCGAGAATCCCGACGCGCGCCCGCTTCACCGGCTTCTCGGCCGCGACGAGCATCTTGACGAGGCGCTGGGCCACATAGGCGCCCATGCCGTCGTTGATCCGGCGCCCGGAGAGAATCACGTGCGGGTGGTAGCCCACCGACTCGGCGCGGGCGGTGAGGTAGTAGGGGTCGACGCCGATGCAGTGGCCGCCGACGAGGCCGGGCGAGAACTTGAGGAAGTTCCACTTCGTGCCCGCCGCGGCGAGAACGTCGCGCGTCGGGATGCCGAGGCGGTCGAAGATGATGGCGAGCTCGTTCATGAGCGCGATGTTGAGGTCGCGCTGCGTGTTCTCGATCACCTTGGCGGCCTCCGCGACCTCGATCGAAGGGGCCTCGTGAATGCCCGCCTTGACGATCGTCCCGTAGACGGACGCGACCCGCTTCAGCGTCTCGGGGCTGTCGCCGGCGACGACCTTGACGATCGTCTCGAGCCGGTGCTCCTGGTCGCCCGGATTGATGCGCTCCGGCGAGTAGCCGAGGAAGAAGTCGACGCTCGGCCTGAGGCCGCCCGAGGCTTCGGAGAGCGCGGGCCCGCAGATCTCGCGGGTGACGCCTGGATAGACGGTCGATTCGAAGACGACGACGGCGCCCGGCTTGAGGACCCGGCCGACCGTGCGGCAGGCGGCGAGAACGGGCCGCAGGTCGGGCCGCCGCTCGCTGTCGATGGGCGTCGGCACGGTGACGATGAAGAAGGTGCAGTCCGAAAGATCCTCGGCCCGCGAGGTGAACTTCAATTTCGACTTGAGAAGCTCCTCGCGAGACACTTCCCGCGTGCGGTCATGCCCGCGCCGCAACTCGTCGAGACGTTCCGTCGAAATGTCGAAACCGTAGACCGGCTCGAATTTTCCGGCCAGGGCCAACGCCACCGGCAGCCCCACGTAACCGAGCCCGATCACGGCGATACCGCGTTCCATCAAGACCTCTCGTTCGGAAAGTCGCCGATTCTACGGCCGGCGGCGAGAATCGAAACCATAGGCGCTGAAGGTAAATCCTTGGTCAAGGCGACGTCTCGTTGGACGGCTACCAGCATGCCCCTAGTGCTGCAAGCATCAATCTATTCAGCGGGGCGGGTAGGCCCGGCACAGCAACTCGAGGGTACATGCGCGATTGAGCTGCTGCGGGTCTCGCAGCTTGTCGATGCGAAAGAAAGCGCTCATGTGCGGCAGGTCATCAAGGCCGAGCGCGCTGAGATATTCTGCGCCGAGGTAATAGGGTGGGGTCGGGGAACGAAGCTTTTGCTTAACACGGTACGAGTACCGACGCAGGATGACGGGCCGGAAGAGCGTGCTCCAGTCCGCGATGCGCCTGCGCCAGGGAATCGGACCGAGGAAATCGTGTCCGTAACTGGAGATGTACCTCGCGAGAGATGCGGATGCGGTTCGAATGAGAGCCGCCTCGAATGCGCCGTGCGCCTTGAGCTCGAGAGGGATGAGAAGGGCGCTGCGCACGATCGCAGGCTCGAGAAAAGGCGTCAGGGCATAGCCTAATCGATTGTTGATGCTGGTGTTCCGGCCTGTCCAATAACGGCACCTGAAGGCGGGATAGACGAGCTCTACGAGCGGTCTTTCGATCGGATCCGGCTGGCCGCCGAGAGTATCGCGCAAGTCGTCCTCGAGCGCGTCGTGATAGGCGCCTTCGCTGAAGCCCGTTGTCGCGACCGCCGGGTCGAACTGCGTATAGAACGTCCATAGCAGTTCCCGCGCGTCGAACCGGCGATTGGGCAGATAGAAAAAGTTCCGAAAGACCTCCCCTCCGCCGCCGTTCAGCATCAGCTCGCCGTTAGCGCAGCGTGCGCGGCGGGTCTCGAGATCCGCGCCGCCGTCTATGACGCCGTCATTCGGCGTGCCGTCGAAGACGTAGAAATTCCGCTCGACGGTCGCCTGGATTTCGTCCGGCGGAACGCGGCGCGCTTTGGATTTGTCGACGATCTCCAGGGGAAGCTTTTCGCCTTGGGCGATCGCCTCGGCCGCCTTGACGTCCGCATCCGCCGGTCGCCCGTAAACATGAACCCGTGGACTGCACCCCTGCTCGGTCAAGAGCGCCAGAATGAGGCGCGAATCGTATCCTCCGGACAACGCTGTATCGATGCGGTCGCCGAAGATCTGGACGAGGCTTCGGAAGTGCCGCCGCAGCACCGCCATCGTTCGGTCGACGTGCTCTTCCATCCGCGAGGAGCGATCGAACTCGGCGACGATGCCGGTTTCGATCCGCTCTCCTCCGGTTCCGCCGAGGTCGCAAATGATCTCGCTGGGAAACAGCCGGACGTCGTCGAAAACCGTACGGCTGCCGAACGTCGCGCCCTCGAAAACGTATTGGTAGACGCCGTAGGGATCGAGCGTGCGGGATCTTGCAAGATGGGCGGCGGCGAGAAACGAGCTCGTATGGAAGCTTGCGTCCGCGCCGGAGAATACTTTGTAGCTGCCGAGCGGATCGAGATGGGCACGGACCCGCCCTTCTGTCCCCGTCGCGATGAAATACGAACCGAGCGCTTCGTCCCAATCGATCGTACCGTGCCTCGCGTCTTCGAGATATCGGGCGAGAGCCGATGGTCCGATCGTGCCTCGGTAAACGAAGGTTCCGGTGCAAAAGGCGAAGTTCTCGCGATCGATGAAATGCAGGTTCTCCTGTGCCGGTTCGAGCTTTTGGCAGAGGACGAGCGTCCAGCCCGCCAGCGCGACGGTTCGCCGGTTCCGGAAGCCCTGGCGAGCGAAAGCCTGATCGAGCTCGGCTGCTTTGCGCTCGGCATCGAAACCGGTTCCTCGGATGAGAGCGAAAGCGCCCACGATTCAAGAACCGGCTGCGGAGCGAGGAGAAAGGGGCGTCGAGGCTGTCCCATCAAGATGGAGGCCTTCGCCCCTGGCGATCAGGTCGCGAATCTTGATGGGCGTCGACGGGACGCCTCCCAGGTCGCCGAAGAAGAACTCCAGGAAGCGATCGATCCGGCTGAGGAACATGTCGAGGTCGCGATCCGTGCGGACGTACGGCGTGTGTCCGGGCTCTAGCGACGGGCTGTGATAGGTCAGGCTGAACGTGCGTATACCTGCCCGGAAAAGCGACAGCGTCAGACGCCGCATCTCCTCGAAAGTAATTCCCTCCGGGCTGAGCCGTATCCGCTCGAAGAGACGCGTGCGAGCGAGCAGGCCCGGCGCCCGGAGCGCGCGGGGCAACGGAGCTTGGACGAGATCGTGGAGCGGTTTTCCGGCGCGGGAAAGGAGGCCGGCCCATCCGACCGTGAGCGGGATCTCGAGCAGGCGCCGACGCCGCCCGAACCAATAGGGGCTTTGGCCGCAGGCGCTGAAGTCCGGCCCCAAATCTTCGCGGAAGTCGCTGTAAGGGACCACGCTCGTGTCGATCTCGTAGCCGAGATCTTCGAGGATCCCCGTGGTCGATGCCCCTACGCCGTACCTGCCCGCACGATAGACGACCGGGCGCACGCCGAACGCCTCCTCGATCTTCTCCGTCAGTTGCTCGAGCTTCGCGCGCTCGAGCCAGGAGGGGAGGTTGCCCGGATAGGAGTTCCGCCGATCGACGACTTCCTCGATCGGCGGATTGACCCAAGGGTGAAGATGGGCGCCGATCTCGCACGAGCCGGCGCTCACGAGCTCGCGAAGGACGCTTCGGCTCTCCTCGTTTGCGGCGACCGGGAAGTCGACGAGGTAACACGGCGTCAGGCGGTATCTCTCGAAGAGCCGCTGCGCACGGTGCTGGTGCCGTATGTGCGATGTCCCAGTGTTCGCCGAGCAGAAAGGGGCGGTCCAGTCGAACTCCTCCTCGGTATCGATCACGACCGTGAGCAACGGGGGCATCGCGGGCGGCAAGGTCACGATCGAGCCCGGTTCGGGCGTCAACATTCTGCGGGTCCTGACCTGAGATGGCCGTCGTCTAAAAGCTTTCTCCTTGCAATTAGCTTGCAGGGACGCAAGAAAAAATGAACACACTCGCCGAGCGAAGTTTTTCTTAACGCAATGACAACCATATTGCGCGGGAATGCGGCTGAATCAGCTCTCACTGAACTTGCCGCCGCGAAACAGCGCCCATGATCGGTCGCGAAACACACGCCGCGCGTCTTCTCCACGTCTTCCCGAGCTTCGGCGCGGGCGGCGTGCCCATCCGCATGACGGAGATGATGAACCGCCTCGGGCCCCGCTACCGGCACCTGGTGCTCGCGCTCGACGGCGTCGACGAGGCGCGACGCCGGCTCGACCCTGCGACGGCGGTCGAGTTCCCGGCGCTCCTTTTCGACAAGAAGCGGCCGGTCGCGAGCCTCGCCGCCTTCGCCCGCGCGTTGCGGCGGCTCCGGCCGGACCTCCTCCTCACCTATAACTGGGGCGCCATGGAGTGGGCGGCGGTCAATCGCTTCCTCCGCGTCGCCCCGCATATCCATTTCGAGAGCGGCTTCGGGCCCGACGAGGCGGATCGCCAGATCAAGCGCCGCGTCCTTTTCCGGCGCTTCGCGCTCGCCCGCTCGGCGGCCGTGGTCGTGCCGTCCCGCACGCTGGAGCGCCTCGCGACCGAGGTGTGGCGGCTCCCACCGACGCAACTGCGTCTTGTTCCGAACGGGGTCGACCTCGACCGGTTCGGTCGCGCGCCCGCCCCCGACGCGATCCCCGGCTTCACGAAAAAGGACGGCGAGCTCGTCGTCGGCACCGTCGCCCCGCTGCGGGCGGAGAAGAATCTGCATCGGCTCCTCCGCGCCTTCGCCGCGCTTTCGGCGGAGCCGCCCGCGCGGCTCCTCCTCGTCGGCGACGGGCCGGAGCGCGCGAGCCTCGCCGCGGCGGCGGCGGAGCTCGGCCTTGCCGAGCGCGTCTTTTTCGCAGGCCATGTCGAGGCGCCCGAGAAGGTGCTCCGCCTCATCGACGTCTTCGTCATCTCCTCCGACACCGAGCAGATGCCGAACGCGCTCCTGCAGGCGATGGCGGCGAGCCGGGCGGTCGCCGGGGTCGATGTCGGCGACGTCAAGGAGATCGTGGCGCCCGAGAACCGCCGCTTCGTCGTGAAGCGGGAAGACGAGGCGGGGCTCACCGGCGCGATGGCGACGCTCCTTCTTGACGCGCGGCTCAGGGCCGCGGTGGGCGCAAACAACCGCGCGCGCGCCGAGGCGGTCTACGGCATCGAGCGGATGGTGGAGGCGTACCGCGCGCTCTTCGAGGCCGCCCTTGCCGAGGGAAGCGCGCCGCGCCAGGCAAGCTGCGCAGGCCGAGGTCTTTCCGCCCGCTCCGATCTCGCGCTGCCGCGATGATCCGCGTCCTCGTCTTCACGACGCTCTACCCCAACGCGGCGCAGCCCTCGCACGGCGTCTTCGTCGAGAACCGCCTCGACCAGCTCGTCCGGAGCGGCGCCGTGACGGCGCGCGTCGTGGCGCCGATCCCGACCTTTCCGCTGCTCGACCGGGCCTGGCCGCCGTTCCGGGCGACGCGCGAAGTCCCCGCTAGGGAGAGGCGGCGCGGCATCGAGGTCCTCCACCCGCGCTACCCGCTCCTGCCGAAGGTGAGCATGACGGCGGCGCCGTTCTCGCTCTACGCGGCGACGCGCCCCCTTCTCGAGCGGATCCGGGCGGAGGGCTTCGACTTCGACCTCATCGACGCGCACTATTTCTATCCGGACGGCGTCGCCGCGGCGATGCTCGGCCGCGCGCTCGGCCGGCCCGTCGTCATCACCGGCAGAGGCACCGACCTCAACCTCATCCCCGACTACGCGCTGCCGCGCCGGATGATCCGCTGGGCGGCGCGGCAGGCGGCGGGGCTCGTCACCGTGTGCGCGGCCCTCAAGGAGAAGCTCGTCGCGCTCGGTGTGCCGGCGGAGAAGGTCCGCGTGCTGCGCAACGGCGTCGACCTCGAGCGCTTCCGCCCTGTGGATCGCGCGGCCGCCCGCGCCCGGCTCGGCCTTTCCGGCCCGACGCTCCTCTCGGTCGGCCATCTCATCCCGCGCAAGGGGCACGATCTCGTCATCGAGGGCCTCGCGCGCCTGCCGGAAGAGGTGAGCCTCCTCGTCGCCGGCGACGGACCCGGGGAGCAGCGCCTCCGGGCGCTCGCCGCAGCGAAGGGCGTCGCCCATCGGGTGCGCTTTCTCGGCCGGCTCGCGCACGAGGCGCTGCGCGAGGTCTACGAGGCCGCGGACGTCCTCGTCCTCGCCTCGAGCCGCGAAGGCTGGGCGAACGTGCTTCTGGAGGCGATGGCGTGCGGCACGCCCGTCGTCGCCTCGAACGTCTGGGGCACGCCCGAGGTCGTGGCGGCGCCGGAGGCGGGAATTCTCATGCGCGAGCGGACGGGGCAGAGCGTCGCCGAGGCCGTGTCGGCGCTCCTCGCGAAGCCGCCCCCGCGCGCGGCGACGCGCGCCTATGCCGAGGGCTTCAGCTGGGAGGCGACGACGCGCGGGCAGATCGAGCTTTTCGAGGCGGTGCTTGCCGCGCGAAAGGAGGCGACGAAAGGAAGCGTGTCTTGCTCGGCTGCGGCCTAGCCATTCCGTGGCCGCTCAATTCTTCTGCGCCCGGCAATAGATTCCAAATGCCAGGCGGTGAGCGTTGGGTTTGCTGCGCAGAAACGCGTCGACGTACTTCAACGGGAACAGGATCGCCGATGCCACGGCGAACGTGCCCGCGGAAAGGATCTTATGAACGAGCGTGCGCCCTTCGAAGAAGAGAGCGAGATAATGCGCGGTGATCGTCGCGAGCGTGACGCTGGGGCCGATGTGGAAGCCGGCGTCGACGGCGCGAAAGCCGTTCTGCTCGAGGAACAGCCGCAATCCCGGCAGGGTCAGCCGCCGGCAATCGATCGGGTCCTCATGGTATTGCTGAAGAAACAGGATTTCGATGTATACCGTGCCTCCGGGCTTGAGGACGCGCCGGATCTCCGCGATGAAGTCGTTCTCCCGCTCCACGTGTTCGAGCACGCCGGTCGAGATCACCAGATCGACGCTCGCATCGCCGATCGGAAGCTTCGTCACGTCGCAGACGATGTCGGTTTCGGGGAGCGCCAGGAAGTCCGCCGTTATCACGTTCGGCGAGAGACGCCGTCCGCCGGCGCCGACGTCGAGGATGACGGCGTCGGCGCCGAACGACCGGACCACTCGGTCGACTTGCGGATTGCATTGCCAGGTGAGCGACGGCACGCGCGCGAAGGTGCGGGGATCCCAGGGCATTCGATGGAGGAAATCGGAGCGTCGGCTGATGTGGTCCTGAAGGCTACATCGCGGGCGACGGCCGCTGCAATTCGCGCGCTCGAGAATGCCCTCCGTCGTTCTGAAGGAGGCGACCGCCGCCTCGCCTCGGCCCTGCTCGCCTTGGCTCTGTTCGGCGGCGATCCGGCCGCGGCCGCCGAGCCGCTCGAGAAAGCCCGCGAGATCGTCGCCGCGATGAAGCCGGGGACGTGGCGCGAGCTGGAGGGCACGCGGATACGCGAGGTGTTCCCGAAGCGCGAGGGGCACCCGGCCTGGGCGGTCCAGGGGCCGGATGCCGTGACCAACAACTGGGGCGGTGCCGCGTTCGACACGAAGCGGAACATCCTCGTCGTCACCGGCGGCGGCCACAACGACTACGGCGGCAACGAGGTCTATCATTTCTCATTGGAGACGCTGCGCTGGACGCGGGCGACCGAGCCGAGTCCCGTCGAGCCCGTTCCGGGTCCGGACGGCAGGCCTACGAAGGAGTTTCGCGTCGCGGACGGCAGCGAGGCGCCGGTCTCGAGCCACACCTACGACGGTCTTCAGTACCTGCCCAACGTCGACCGCGTCTTCAAGTTCGGCGGCTCCTACTACATGTCGGGCAATTCGTACGATGCCCATGCCTATCTCTACGACGTCGAGAAGCGCCGCTGGACGCGGGGCGCGAAGGCGCCGCGCGCGTCGCTCGAGGTCGCGACCGCGTACCGCCCCTCCACCGGCGAGGTGCTGGTCGCGTTCACCAACGGCCTCATGGCGTACGATCCGGTGCGGGACCGTTGGCGCGACCTCGTGACGAGCGACGGGTGGGGGTCCGGCCTCGTCGCCGATTTCGATCCCTTGCGCGAGCGCTACGTCGAGCTCGGCGACTTCAAGGCGCCGTTCGTCTTCCGCGACATGAAGCCGCCGTCAGGGCGCCGGCCGCCGCCGCTCGCGAGCGAGATCTCCGGCCGCCGGCTTCGGGGATCCGGAATCGCCTTCCATCCGCCGACGCGCCGCTTCGCCGTCTGGAGCGGCGGCCGCGAGATCTGGACGATCGACGCCGACAGCTGGGCGCTCGCGCGCCTCGCGAACCCGAACGGCCCCGCCCCCAGCGCCGTCGACCCTGCCGGCAAGAAGAAGTTCTGGGGCATCTACAGCCGGTGGCAATACGTTCCCGCGCTCGACGTCTTCATCGCCTACCCGTCGAGCTACGACAACGTGTGGCTCTACAGGCTCCCGCCGAAGGGCTTCGAGGAAGCGGCGGTTCGCGACCGCTGCGGCGGCGCCGATCTCTGCGTCGGGCCGGGCTATCGCTATTCGAAGCCGAGCGACGCCGCTGCCGAAGCGAAAGCGGGCCAGACCGTGGCGATCGCGGCCGGCGACTATGTCGATTGCGCCGTCTGGCGCGTCAGCGTCACGATCAGGGGCTACAACGGGCGGCCGCGGATCCGCGACAAGACCTGCGGCGGCAAGGCGGTCTGGGTCGTCGCCGGAGAAGACACGCGGATCGAGAACGTGGAGCTCGCCGGCGCCTGGTCGAGCGACGGGAACGGCGCCGCGATCCGCTTCGAGGGCTCCCGGCTTGTGCTGCGCGACTGCCTCGTTCACGACAACCAGATGGGCGTGCTGACCGGCCACGGCCGCGACGCCGAGCTCCGCATCGAGAACTGCGAGTTCTACGGCCAGCGGAGCAATGCGGCGCTCGCGCACAGCATCTACGCCGGGAAGATCAAGCGCTTCGTGGCGCGCGGCAACTACATCCACGGCGTCAGCAGCGGCCATCACATAAAGTCGGTCGCGCGTGAGAACGAGATCGTGGCGAACCGGCTCGTCGACGAGACCGGGACCGAGGCCTCGATGATTGACGTCTGGGGCTGCAGCCGCAGCCTCATCGAAGGGAACGCGATGACGAAGGCGGGCGTCGGAGGGAACCTCAATTTCGTCTCGGTCGCGCCGCGCGTCGAGTACGGCAAGGTCGTCGCATGCGACGACCTCGAGCGTTCGGACGTCGCGATCGCTTACAACACCGCCGTCTTCACCGGCCCCGATCCGCTCTGGTCGGCTCTGTTCCAGAACAGCTTCGGGGCGAAGCTGCGCGCCTACGGCAATCTCGTCGTGAACACGCGCAGCGTCGAGGCGCCGCCCAGGAAGAGCGCGCCGATCCCCGCGGCGTCGGACGACAATCTGCTCGTGCGAGGGCTTCAAGACGCCTCGGGCCTCTTCGTGAATCTCGCGGAGGGCGACCTCCGCCCCGCGCGGCAAATCGGCGGCGACCGCCTCCCGGGGGCGGGGCCGAAGCTCGAATACCGCCACCCGGCCTCCACGGGGCCGCGCCCCGGTGCCGCGACCTTCGGCGCGTTCGAGTTCGCGGCAAAGGGGGCGTCCCGATGAGAGGGGGCGAACGGACGATGGGCGGCGCCGTCGGGGCGGGTTCTCGGGAGCGGTCGCGATGCGCGTCCTGCTGATTTCCGGTTTCTTTCCTCCGTTCGCGCCGATGGGCGGGGTGAGGCCGAGCAAGCTCGCCAAGTTCCTTTTCGACCGCGGCCACGATGTGCGCGTGCTGGCGGCGCGCGACCTGCCGAACCCGCCGCTCTTGTCGCTCGAAATTCCCGAGGACCGGGTCGTCTACGCGCCGTGGCGCGACGTGAACGCTCTACCGAAGAAGGCCGCCGCGCTCTTGAACCGGGGAAGCGCGAGTGTCCCTGCGCCGGCGGTTTCCGTCGGAACGCACGCGGAAAGCCGAACGGAGGGTCGTCGATCCGGTCTCTTGCGATCCGCGTTGCGGCAGGCGAGCACGCTCTACGTCCAGGCGACGAACTGGCCCGATTCCCTCGTCGGCTGGGTCGCGCCTGCCGTCCGGGCGGGGACGGAGCTCCTGAGGCATTGGCCGGCCGACCTCCTCTACGTCTCGGCGCCGCCGCAGTCGGGGCACCTCGTCGGCAGGCGGCTTGCGCGCCGGTTCGGGATTCCCTGGATCGCCGAGCTGCGCGACCTCTGGGTCGATCACCCCTATTACGACGAGCCTTCCTGGCGCCGGCGGATCGAGCGGCGCCTCGAGGCCGCCGTGCTGGGCGACGCCGCGGCGCTCGTGACGGTCTCCTCGGAATGGGCGCGGCTTCTGGAGCATCGCTTCGGCAAGCGGTCGCTCGCCGTGCTGAACGGCTTCGATCCCGATGATCACCTCGCCGCGCCGGGCGGGGAGGGCGCCCGCGAGGGCGATCCGTCGCGGCTCGAGATCGCGTATCTCGGCGGCATCTATCCCGGCCGCCGCGACCCATCGCCCCTCTTCGCGGCGATCGCGCGGCTCGGCGAGCGGCGGCGCGCGGTGCGGGTGCGCTTTTACGGCTCCGACCCGGCGCATGTCCTGCCGCTCGTCGCGCGCGCCGGCGTCGAGGCCGAGGTCGAGGTGCTGCCGCCCGTTCCCTTCCGCGAGGCGGTCGCGATCCAGCGCCGCGCCGACGTGCTCCTGCTCCTCCGCTGGGCCGACCCGTCGGAGCGCGGCGTCGTTCCGGGCAAGCTCTTCGAGTACATGGGTGCACGGCGCCCCATCCTCTGCCTCGGCCTCGAGGACGGCACCGTCGCCGAGATCATCCGCGCCCGCGACGCCGGCTTCGTCGGCAACGACCCCGCTGCAATCGCCGATCGGCTCGCCGCGTGGGTCGACGAGAAGGCGGCGGGGGGGAGGATCGAGGCGCTCCCCGAAACCGTGCTCTCCGGCCTCTCGCGCGCCGAGCAGTTCGCCGAGCTCGAGAAGCTCATGGAAGACGTGGCGGCGCGCCGCGTCGGCGGCCCCCGCGACGAGCCGCGGCAGGCGGCCGTCTCCGGCGCGCCGGCGCGGTGACGGTTTTGCGGCGTCCGTCGGAGCGATAGGGGCGACATGCGCGATTTCCTCGTCACGCTCCTCGTCCTCGCCTCGGTGCCGATGACGTTGGTGCGCCCGCATGTGGGCGTGCTCGTCGGCACGTGGCTCTCGCTGATGAGCCCGCACCGCCTCACCTGGGGCTACGCGCAGACGCTTCGGGTCGCGATGATCGTCGCCGCCGCGACGCTCGTCGCCTGGATCATCTCGCGCGAGCCGAAGCGGCCGCCCGGCGGCGCGGTGGTGGCGCTGCTCGGCGCCTTCACCTTCTGGATCTTCGTCTGCATGCCCTTCGCGCTCGTCCCCGACGAGGCGTGGGACAAGTTCGTGCAGGTCATCAAGATCCTCATCCTCACTTATGTCGCGATGTGCCTCATCCAGGGGAAGGAGAGGATCCAGGCCCTCGTCTGGGTGACGGCGCTCTCGATCGCCTTTTACGGTCTTCGCGGCGGCGTCTTCACGATTCTGACGGCCGGTCAGTACCGCGTCTGGGGACCGCCCGGGACTTTCATCGAGGATAACAACCAGCTCGGCCTCGCGATGGTGATGGTCCTGCCGCTGCTTTATTATCTGCAGCTTTCCGGGGTGCAGAGCTTGACGCCCGTGCTGCGGCGCTGGGTGCGCCTCGGCCTCTGGGGCCTGATGGGGCTGACCGTGCTCGCGATCCTCGGCACCTACTCGCGAGGCGCATTCCTCGGGCTCAGCATCGTGATGGCCTTCCTCTGGTGGCGGACGCCGCACCGGATCGTCACCGGCACGATCTTCGCCGTCGTGCTCGCCGGCGCGCTCCTTTCCGCGCCGGAGAAATGGTTCGAGCGGATGGAGTCGATCGCGAGCTATCACGAGGACGAGTCGGTGCAGGGAAGGTTCGATGCCTGGACCTTCGCCACCAGACTGGCGCTCGACCGCCCGATCGTCGGCGGCGGCTTCCGCGTCTTCTACGACAAGGACATTTTCCTTTCCTACATCCCGGATGCACCGACGAGCCGGAACGCGCACAGCATCTATTTCGAGGTGCTGGGCGAAATGGGGTTCGTCGGCCTGTTCCTCTTCCTGGCACTCGGCCTTGCGGCACTGTTGACGGCGCAGCGCATCATTCGGCTTTCGCGGGATCGGCCGGAGCTCCTCTGGGCCGAGCGTCTCGGGCGGATGATGCAGGTCTCGCTCATCGGCTATGCGAGCGCCGGCGCCTTCCTCAATCTCGGCTTTTTCGATCTCTACTACACCCTGCTCGTCATTCTCGTCGCAACGAGGGCCGAGGTCCTGCGCGTGCTGGCCGAGTCCAAGGCGGGAGCGGAGCCCCGCACGTCGCTACGCCCGTTCGTCGCCGGGCAAACGCAGCCTGCCCGTCTCGCCTGAGCCAAATTCAACGAGGGAGCGGCAGCTCGGGGAAGGGCGGCAGGCCGGCCGCCTTCCGCCCGATGAATTCACGGTTATTTCTATCAATTGTAGCGCGCTCTCCGCCGGGCAAATAGCCCATTATCCCGTGCAGGAAACCATCATTGGTCCACACAATCCGGTTGCCGCGCGCGGTCACCGCGTGCCCCTCGCGCGTCTTGTAGACGGCCGGGACGGAGCTCCCCGGGCGGTTCGTGAGGTCGCTGACGAAAAGGTTGCCCTCGATGAGCGTCGTCTGCTCCGGCCATTGCCTGGCGCGGGTCTCGAGCGCCGTGCCGATCATCTCCGCGTTCTGCGACCGGGGCCCCTGCTGGAGCACGTTGCCGCGCACGACGTTCTCGCCCCCGGCGGGAAGGTCGATGAGGCGCGAGGTGTTGCAGTCCGTCTGGGCGATGAGGTTGCGCTCGATGAGGCTCTTGCGCGCGCGCGACTTGACGAGGTGCCCGCCGTTCCGCGAGCAGCGCAGCACGCTGTCGCGGAGGACGAGCTCGTCGATCTCCCCCGCGTAGACGAGGTGGCCGAGACTGCCGTTTGCCCGCCCCATGTTCTCGAACACGGAATTCTCGATCACGAGACGCCCGCCCTTGTTGTCGGTGAGAAGCCCCATCTCGTTGTCGCAGGATTTCAGCTTTCGAACGGTCAGGTCGAACTTTCCCTCGGCCTTGATCGCCGCGATGTTGCCGCTGCCGCCGAGCCCGCAGGCGGTGAGGTTCTCGATCGTGACTCCGACGGCGTCGCGCACGACGACGGCCGCCTTTTTCCCGACCGGCGAGGCGATCGTGACGCCAGCAAAATCCACCGTGAGCGGCTTCTTGATATAAGCACCAGTACTGTAGAGGCCCGGTTCGAAGCGCACGTGCCCGCCCGGCGGGGCCGTGTCGATCACCGACTGGAGCGAGGCGAGCGGCACAGGCTGCCCCGGCTCCTGCGGCAGCTTCAATAGCCAGACGTTCTCGTCGATGTTGTTGCTGACGGCGATGAAGACGCCGTCATGGCCGGGCAAGGGAAAAAGACGATCGTAGAGCGGGCCCCTACCGTTCGGACCGGTAGGAAAATCGTAAGCCTCCCATTTGTCCGTCTCCGGCGCGTAGGTGACGACGTGCTTGCCGCCGCCCCAGCGGAGAAGCCGTCCGCTGACCGGGTCGATCGCGCTCGCGGCATTGAACTGGATTCCCGCGACGTGACCCGGCTCGCCGTATCGTTTCGGCAAAATCTTCGTCCGCTTGCCGGCGAATCTGAAATCCCTCGTGAGCGGAATATAGGCCGTCGAGTACCGGTTGGTGATCCAAACCCGATTGCGCTTCGGATCGTAAACGGCTGAGCCGTCGCCTTCGGAACCGTACCCGCCCTGGCGCTGCAACACTCTCCCGCTGCGCGGATTATAAATCAATTCGTCACGGCGATCGCCTATGTAAACGGTGCCATTGGGCAGCACGGCGGTCAGCGGGAATCCCCCGATCGGGGGGTCGACACGCTCCCATCTCTTCGTTTTGAGATCCATCGACCAGAGCCCGCCGTACCAGATTTCGCCGACACCGGACGGGCAGAATGCGATCCCGACCGTCGAGACCCACAATTTTCCGCCGACGACGAATTTTCCATCGTAGGTGTGGGAGGACGGGGGGCCGTGCATCGGTGCCGGGCAGCGAGCCGGGTTCGACTTCTTTGGCGTCGGGGTGCCGTCGGGATTCTTCAGGATGCGCGGCGGGTACGGGGACGGCTCGGTGATGCGTTCCCATTTCAAGGTGCTCAACGAGAAGCGATAGACCTCGTTCCCACCATAATCCGCATGACCGCCGCCGTGCGCATAAAGCGCTTCTCCGTCGAAGGCGAGATTGTTCCAGGCGATGAGGACCGATTTCGGTCCGACCGTGCCCCACTCGGTTTCTCCTTTTTTCGGCGTAACGTCGCGAAAGCGCGTGTTCGGTATTGCTTGCCATCCCGGCGGCATGGACGCCGCGATCTTGGCCAGGTGGGGTGACACGAGAAATTTGGCGGATCGAGATCCGTCGGCAGTCTCGCTGCGAACCGCGCCGCTGAACGAGATGGCCATCGCTCCCGCAAAAAGCGCGACGAGAGCGGCGCAGCTCTGGCGGTACTTCTTCATTGCTGCCCACGAACCAGGAATTGACGGAACGTAACCTCGAAAAGGCGCCGAAACTCGGAGACAAGCCCATGTCGTGTAAGCTCAAGTCCGATCCACCAGCCCGGTGCGCCGCTTGCAATGGCGACCCCTAGCCGGGCGAAATGGTTCTCTTCCGAAATGTCGGAGATCATCCATGCCCCTGCGACAAACAATCCGGTGATCGTGCTCACGACGGCGCTTCGCCATGTCGCTCCGATGAGGTTACGGAGACCAATGCGGAGAACATGCCTGATTCCGATATAAGACACGATTGCGGAAAGTGCGAAAGCGCCGACTTGCGCGATCGCGACGGCAACGAGACCGAATGGAGCGGCCACTATGATCGCTGCAATGCGTGCGGATTGAACGATGCTTTCGACAGCGAATCGGCGTCGAACAGCGCCGTGAGCGCTGTAGACGCTGTGCACGAGAAAGATCATCGCATGCAGTGCACCGCCGGCACAGAGAACCCGAGCGACCGGGGCGGCCGCGAGCCACCGATCACCGAACAGAAACCCGATGAGCGGTTCCGAGACAAGCGCGAGAAAGGCGTAGGCCGGCCACAAGAACCCGGTGATGTGGCCTAATGCGATAAGATAGGCACGCTCGATCTCTTTCCCCTTGCGAAGCATCTCGGCAAAGCCCGGAAAGGCCACGCGCGCGAATGCGGTCGGCAATTGCTGTTGCAGCAGGCTGATGAGACCGTTCCCGCGGCTGTAAAGACCGACCGAAGTGAGATCGAGAACCTTTCCCATCACGAGCTCGGCCGCGTTGGCGCCGAGCGCGGTGATCAGCGACGCACCAGTGGAAAAGCTGCCGAATGCGACCATCGTCCGCCAATGCTGGAGCGAAGGCTTCAAGCGAAGATGGCTGGGCTCGAAACAAAGCGTCAGCAGTATTGCTGTGGTCGTCCCGCAAACCGAGCCGTAGGCGAGGCTGATAGGACCATGACCGAGCCAGCTGAAAGTGACGCTCGTCGCCGCTCCTGCCGCAGCGGAGGTAATGTCGATCAGTGTCAATGCCCGGAAGCGCAGCGCCCGGTTGAGAAGGCCCCGCGCCGGCTGGCCGATCGGCAGCGTGACGAAGTTGATGGCGAGCACGCCGATGATCGCAGCGATCCTTTCATCGCCGTAAATTTCGGCTACGAAGCCCCGCCCGAACCATGCCGCCGCCGCCATGGGACAGGACATGAGGATCATCAGTCCGAAAGCGGTCCGGATCTTGGCCTCGGTCAGATCGCGTTCCTGGATGATGAAGGCGGTAATTCCGAACTCGCGCACGACGTAGACGAGCGCAAGCATGGCGATGCAGACCGAGTAGACTCCGACCTCCGCCGGCGTCAGCAGTCGGGCGATAATGATGTTCGCGACGAACTGGATAGCGAACCCGACATGCCGCTCGAAAACAGCAAAGAAGACGGACCGACGGACGCTCATGCTGCTGAGCGGTGTTCGCTGCGAGCGGCGGAAACCGTCACCGCAATTGCGGCATCGTAGTACACAGGCTCTGCCTAGACAGCTAAACTGACGTTACCTGCGATACTGCTGAAATCTGCGAAGCGTCTGCTTTCAGCCTCAGGATGGCGCACCCTTTTTCAGTACGCGGCCGTACGACGGAGAGCGGAAACTCCAGCTGCCATTGCTCTAAAATTTTCCTTTCGTCGGGGCGATCCGCGTCGTCGAGGAAGACTGTCGCGTTGTTCGCGAGTTTCGGGAACAGAATCGGGCCGGCTGGATATCGGGCGAGAGGTCCGGTCGGCTCGGGCGGGCCATCGATGATCAAGAGGTCGATCGCCCGATCAAACCAGTTTGGAATACTATACCATTTCCACGTATGGTTATTAATTTGATACGGTCTGAGCGGCGCATCGATCACCGTGGCCCAATCCGAAAGTCCGTACCGTCGTAAGTTCTGGCGTGTTTGCTCGGCGAAGTACGGGTCGTGATCATATGAGTAAAGATGCCCGGTTCCGTTGAGCTCTAAAGTGCGCGCGATCACAATTGATGATGTGCCGGAACCGAGTTCAACAAGTGTTTGCGGTTTTGCTGATAGAATGTGTTCAGCGACTAGCCGTAGGAAGTCCGGGGAGGCCGCCCACCCTCGCGTTGCCGGAAGCGGCTCTGCAAGACCAAGCATGAACTGCAGGCGGTTCAGTTCCTGAGCTTGCTGGTGAAGATCGATTAGCTGCCGGTCCCCCAAATGCCGAACCGCCGTATGCAAGTCAAAAACTGCTAAATGAATGCGGCGAACTTTGTGAAACGCATAGAAAGAAATTGCAACATTTAAAAAGAGAAGTGAGATCGTAAGATATTCCAAGGTCTGATCCTATCCTATATGCCTGTGAGCGACTATAGGCTGCGCTTAGTACTCTCAAGTCACGCTACTTCGCCTGAGAAACGACGCGCTGATCGCTCGCGCCAAATGGCGTAGTCTAAGTGCCGGGGCAGCAAATCGATGGCTAAGAAGCAAACGGCAGACTGGCAAATAAGATCCAAGACCAAGAACAGACGCGTGGTACAGAGCGTCATTCGAAGTGACGGTAATTGCCTCTGCGTATGCGCGTTGTTCAGTGGGCGAGGCGCTTCCGGGCTGGAACTCCGACTTTAGTTCCAAAAGGCATGCGAGGGCGTTTAGGGCCAAATCATGATTTTTCCCGCCCTCGGTAAGACTTGCAGCGTGAACTCTCTTGCGCGCAACAAGCGTATTGCTGAACGCAAATCTTCCGAGCCGCGAAAGCCGAATCATGGCATTGCGATCTTCGGATGTACGCAGCGTGTTACGGAACCCTCCGATTTGGCGTGCCGCTTTAATGGAAATCATTGACCCGCTCGTTGGAATATAGTTGCCATACAAAAGTGTGAGCGAGGGCGCCTCGTCGATTAACTTCCACTCAGGCGATAGCGCTCGGGATTTCAACGCCTGAATTGGTTTTCCGACGAAAAAGCTCTCGTTGATTGTCCCTGTCTCACAGAAAACGGCTTGATCTGCGAATGATACGACAATCGACGAATCAACAGTGAATGGCCAGTGAAGTGTCTCGTGATGATTTGGAAGAAGGACATCATCGGAGTCCACGAACGCGACCAGATCGCCGGTAGTATGGTTCAGACCGGTATTTCTCGCAGACGAAACGCCTTGGTTATCCTGACGGACAAGCTTCACGCGAAAGTCAGTGGCATCCATCCATCGCCGTACCTCCTCGTACGTTCGATCCGTAGAGCCGTCATCGACGACGATGATTTCGTCTGCTAAGCGTGTCTGATTACGAATGCTGTCGAGCGTATCGCAAATAAATTCGGCAGCATTGTACGCAGGAACCACAACAGAGATTTTTAAAGCGCCCATCCGTCAGCGTCTCAGGAAGGATGCTCCTAGGGAGCGCCAAGCAAGATAATTAATAGGCGCTAGCCGCAGAGAATTAGCGGAAGCGTTAAAAGCTTTACGATATAATTGCTTTTTTCTAAAGTACATTGCCTCCTCCAGATAGAATTCTGCTATCCTTCTTTTGATTCGCCTATAGTGATTTCGTAGGGCTGGATCGTGTAATAGGCGATAAAATGCGTCTATGGCGTCGATTCGAGGAGAGCGATCCCACCGAGTAACTTGATTTGCGTGCTGCCTGTACAAACAGACTACGTCTGGTACGAAGACAAAATTTGACCTGGCTGCTACCCGGACTGCAAAATTGTAATCTTGTGCCCGTCTGAGACTGCCATCCATTCCCCCAATTTCCTGGTATACGTTTCGCCGGACCATCGTCGCGGAAACTAGCAACAAAAGAACATCGATAAACGTTTTGGCAGGTCTTTCAAGAAGAATTGGCCGGTTCTCGATCCACGCCGCTGCAAGTGCCGCGCGTGTTCTGGGGGTCGATGCAAAAAACGGAGGGTGACTAGTTCGGCCATCCTCCCATAAAAGCCGGAAATCTCCGGACAAAAAACCGCAGTTTGGATAAGCAAGTGTGGCGAGGCGTCGGACCTCAATGCTGTTCGGAGTAAGGATGTCATCGGCGTCAAGGAACACAATCCAGTCACCCTGAGCGTGTTCCACGCCGACGTTTCGCGCATATCCAGAACCGGGCGGGTTGATGTTATCGACAACTAAAACATTTGGTAAAGTCGAAATTTTTTCCAGAATCTCTAATGTTTCTTTGTCGGACGAGTGATCGTTCACTACTACAATGTTGGATAATTTGAACTCACCGACTTGAGTTAGGGCGGAATTAACAGAATCTTTCAGATAAACGCCCGCATCTTGACACGGAATTACGACGCTCACTGAAAACAACGGGCGGGGGGGAGAAGTGTTTAGTGTTTTTATTTCTGTAAAGCAGTCACTCATCGGCGGGAGTTTCGCTTTCCTGAGAAAAGTTACGGCTTGCCGGTGGGATATTCGATGAGAAGGTCTCTGTAGAGCTTCGCGCCCCCTTTTGCGATCCAGCGAAAGCCCTCTTTAGTGGCGGTATATGCGACCGGCATATAGCTACGCTCTTGGCAGCCGACCCCGGCCGATTGATCCCACGCTGGAGCCCAAGCTTTAAAATCATTGGGCTTGAACGACTCCCCGTTCGACCATACGAGCTTCTGCCCTTTGCAGAAGTAGCGGAGCCCGATCCACGTGAAGTCGGCCGGCCGAAGATTCATGAGAATGAAGGAGTGGGTATCGGCGCTCTTGATGATCGCGAGCCGGCCTTTGACGCCCTTGAAGACGCGCTTGCTCGCGAATTCGTTGGCTTCGGCCCAGTTCATCGACGGCACGTACCGCTTCGACTCGTCTGCCTTGGTCAGCCGCACCAGCTCGAAATAGCTTTTCGACGCGGGGTCGTAGATCGGCTTGTTGAAAACGGCTTCCTGCGCCGGGGCGGCGGCGGCCCAGACCAGAGCCAGGACGAATGTAAACCAAGCGGCGACTCTCACCCTTGCTCCCCCAATCTTTGCGCGGGTGAAAACTAGCTCAAATCTGCCCGGCGCGCATCCGCGGATGCATTGCACCGTTTCGTTGAGGTTCGGTTTTGTCGGCGCTGTCGCCACGGCCGGAAATCTCGGCGGTACTAGCTGTGGCGTCGCGGTTTACTTTTGAGCACCACTCGACGGTGCGTCGCATCAGCTCCTCCCGCCATTCCTTGCGCGAAAACGTGTGGTCCGCCTCGCGCAGGTCGAACCGGGCGACCCCCGGCCGCGCGAGGAGCTCCCGCCACCGCGCCGAGGCCTTCGCCGCCTCGTCGAACTCGCGCGCGGTGAGGTCGTTGCCGCTCATCACGAGCAGCACCGGCCCCTCGTAGCGGGCGAAGCCCTCGGCCATCCGGTCGGGGAGGGGCGCCGTCCGCCCCCCATCCTCGTCCGCGCCTCCGGCCCCGGCGCTTCGCCCCAGCGCGCGGCGCGCGAAAGAGAGGAGCGAGCCCGCGGCGTCGCGGATTGACACCTTCCCCGAAAGCGCCTTCCGCCAGAATTCGGGGTCGGCGAGCCGCGCGCGGTAATAGTGCTTGAGATAGGTCTTGGCCTCGCCGGCCTCGGTCCTGACCCACGGGTTGAGGAGCACGAGCCCCGCCACCCGCGCGTCGCGGTGCGCGTAGAACATGATCGCCGAGGCCGCGTCGCAGAGGCCCCAGAGCACCACCTCCTCGAGCCCCGGCGCGTGCGCGTGGAACGCGTCGATCGCCGCCGCGATGTCGCCGCCGATCGCCTCGAAGCCGCGATATTGCCCGTCGCTGTCCCCCATGCCGCGGTAGTCGAAGCGCATCGCCGGGATGCCGGCCTCCGCCAGCGCCCGCGCGAGGAGCACGAACTGGCGGTGGCTGCCGACCCGGTACTGGGGCCCGCCGACGACGATGAGGACGCCGCGCCGCGCCGGCCGCCCCGGCCTGTGGATTATGCCGAGGAGCCGCGCGCCCTCGCAGTCGAAGACGATCGGGATCTCCTCCGCGCTCACGCCGCGCCTCCGGCGAGAAGCGCCGTCGTGCGCGCGACGAGCGCCGGGGCGAGCGTCGTCTCCTGGAGGCTCCAGAACGGCTCGTCGGCGACGCGATGGCGACGGACCGCGAGCCCCCGCGCGCGCCATTCCTCGGCGACCTTCTCCTGCGCCGGCGCGGGCGGCGCGTCCTCGGGCTCGACCGCGATCCACTCGATCGCCGCCCCGGCCTCGCCGCCGAGCGGGCCGAGCTCCAGCCCGTCGATCGCCGCGGCGAGCGCGGGGGCGAGCGCATAGCCCGCGATCTCGAGCGTCTCGCCCGCCTGAAGCCGCCGGCGGAGGTCCGCCGTCGTCTCGCGCCCCTCCTTGCCGGCGCCGAGCCCCGCGGCGAGCCGCAGGCGCAGGAACTGCGTCAGCATCTGCTCGCCCTTCAGCACCGGCTGCCAGAGCACGACTTGGCTTACCGCTTCCGTCCCGCGCGCCGCCTCGAGCGCGAGGAGCGCGCCGAGGCGCAGCCCCACGAGCGCGACCTCGCGATAGCCGCGCGCCTTAAGGAAGGCGATCCCCGCCCGCGCGTCCTCGCGCCAGGTCTCCCAGCGCGCCGCGGCGAAATCGCCCTCGCTGTCGCCCGTGCCGTAGGGGTCGAGGAGGAGCGCGCCGCACCCCGCCTCGGCGAGGCTCCGCGCGAGGAGCGCGGCGACCCGGCGCGACCGGTTCATCTCCTCCGCGAAGGGCGGCAGGTAGAGCGCTGCGCGCGCGAAGGCCCCGCGCGGCGGATGATGGATCGCGAAGAGACGGCCCGCCGCCCCCTCGAGGAACAGCGGCTCGAAGGGCGGGGGCGCCTCCCCCGTCACCTCACGCCGCCCGCTTCTGGTCGATGAAGGCGCAGAGGCTCGCCACCGTGGCGAAGGTGTCGGCGTTGATGTCGTCGTCCTCGATCGTGATGCCGAACCGCTCCTCGATCGCGTTCAGCACGGTGAGGACCGCCATCGAATCGAGCTCCGGCAGGCTGCCGAGAAGCCGCGCCTCGGGCCCGAGCGCGTCGGCGCGGGCGCCGAGCTGCAGGGAATCGCGAAGGATCGCGCGTACATCGTTGATCGTCGCCAAGGCGGGATGTCCGTAATTCTTGAAGGATTGGGCGTGGGCCGATCTTCGGCTCGACGGGTTTCTAGTCGATTTACGGGCGAAGTGGCAATCTGGCCTTCTCGTGAATCGATCCGGTTCCGGCAAGGCGCCGGTTTTTCGGAACGAGCACTTGGCATTGTTGTCGGGGCGCGGGCGGCCGCACGCGCGGGGGGAAGGGGTGTCGCTGGCATCGGAAAGGGATCGCTTTGAGGCGGCGCCGGCAAGGCCGGGCGCCTCCGGCGCCGCGCGTGTTCTGGGGGCCGCCGCCGCGCGCCTTTGGGCGCTGGCGCTCGCCGGCATCGTCGCCTGGCTCGTCTTTGATCTCGTCTTCGCGCGGTGGGCGGTCGCCGCCGTGCTCGTCCTCTGCGCGGCGGCGCAGCTCCGCTGGCCCTCTGCCTGGCTCCTCTTCCTCCCGGCGCTGCTCCCCGTCGCCGATCTCGGCCTCTGGAGCGGGCGGCTCTACGTCACCGAATTCGATCTCCTTGTCCTCACCATCGCCGCCGTCCATTTCTGGCAGGCGCCGGCGTTGCCGGAGGGCGCTTACCGCCTCGGCAGGGGCGGCGCCGTCCTCGCCATCCTTCTCGTGCTCGCGTTCCTGCCGGGGCTCGTCATCGGCGCCTTCCCGCTGCCGCCGCCCGGCCCCGGCGCCTTCGCCGACTATTTCAGCCGCTACAACGCCTTGCGCGTGGCGAAGGGATTTCTATGGGCGCTGCTGCTGCTCCCGGCGCTCCGCCGCCAGCTCGCCCTCGATGCCGCGGGGGCGGCCCGGATCTTCGTCCTCGGCGTCGCGCTGGGGCTCGCGGCGACCGGCCTCATCGTGCTCTGGGAGCGCGGGGTCTTCGAGGCGATGGTCTACGGCAACCGCTACGCCGTGCTCGGCGCGCTCCTCGATTTCTCGGCGACGTACCGGGCGACCGCGCTTTTCACCGAGCTGCATACCGGCGGGGAGGCGTTCGACACCTATCTCGTCCTTGCCGCCGCCCTGACGACCGCGGGGGCGCTCGCGCTCGACCGCCCGCCGGCGCGCCTCTTCTGCCTCGGCGCCCTGGGGCTCGGGCTCTACGCCGTGGCGGTGACGTTCTCGCGCGGCCTTTATGCGGGCTATGCCGCCGCTGCGGTCCTCGTCGTGGCGCTCCTCGCCGTCGCCGCCTGGCGGCGCGAGCGGAAATGGCGCCGCCCGATCCTCGCCGCCGCGCTCGCCGCGCCGGTGAGCCTCGCCGCCCTCGCCGTCGCCCATCGGCATGGCGGCTACGCGGCGCTCGCGCTGGGGCTCGCGCTTCTGGGCGCCGGGATGGGCGTGGCGCATGCGCTCGCCCGCCGCAAGCTCTGGGCGACCGCCCTTGCCGTGGGGCTCCTCCTGCCGCCCGCCGCGTTGCTGATGGCGCGGGCCTTCGCCTCGAGCCGCTACAACCCCATGGACCCTGCCGCGGCGGGGCCGGTGGCGCTCGCCTGCTGCGCCGCGCTCGCGCTTTCGGCCGCCTTCCTCGGCGGGCGCGGGGCGGGGCCGGCCTGGCGGGGGCCCGCCGCCGTGGGGTTCCTCGGCTTTGCCGCCCTCGCCGGGATCGGGGTCCCGGTCGTCTCGGGCTACTTCATGACGACGCGGCTTGCGGCCGCGGAGTCCGACCTCGCCGTCCGCCGCGCGCACTGGGCCGAGGCGCTCCGCCTCATGGACGCCGGGATTGGGGGTCATGGCGGGATGCGGCCCTATTATTTCGGCGCCGGCCTAGCCAGCTTCCCCCGCCTCTATTTCCTCGCGGGGGAGGGGCCGGAGACGAAGGCGAGCTACCGCTACGTCCGCGACAAGGAAGGCACGTGGCTCGAGATCGGCAGCGGCGACTTCAACATCACCCAGAAGCTGCCGATCGCGCCCGATCGGCGCTACGAGGTCTCGCTCGACATGCGTTCCTTCGAGGCGCTGCCGCGGCTCTCGGTGAAGCTCTGCCCGAAGCTCATCCTCTTCAGCGACCGCTGGACGCCGAACTGCAAGGAGGTCTTCTTCCGCTCCGATCGCGTCGGCGCCTGGGTGCGGCAGAGCGCGGTCGTGGAGAGCGGGGGGCTCGGCCGGCGCTCTCCTTTGTCCTGGCCGACGACGATCCAGCTCCACAACGCGTCGAACCGGGCGACGCTGCAGGTCACGAACATTCGGATTGCCGAGCTCGGCGGCGCCTCCGGCAATGTGGTCTCGAACGGCGATTTCGCCCGAGGCGGCGATCGCTGGATCATGATCAGCGATTTCGAGCACCTGGGCTGGCACATCAAGAACCTGTATCTCCAGCTCTTCTTCGAGACAGGATTGCTCGGGGCGATGGCCTTTCTTCTGTGCGTGGTAGCCGGGTTCACGCTTGCAACGAGGGAAGCATGTCGCGACCACCCGATCGCGGCGGGTTTCGCCGGCGGCCTTCTCGGCTTCTGCGTCGTCGGCGCGGTCGGCAGCCTCCTCGACAACCCGCGCCCGGCGTTCCTGTTCTTCCTCGTCCTGTTCTGGTCCCTGCACGCCCGATTCTCGGACGTGCGGCCCACAGCATTCAGGCGGCCGCGCGCGCGGCCGTGATGGCGCCGTAGACGTTCTCGTACCGCGCCACGCTTTTCTGCCAGGACCGCTCCGTTTCGACGAATCGCCGCGCGGCGGCGCGCATCTCGGGCCATTCGCCGCGGCGATTCAGCGCATCGAGAACGCCGGCCACGACGCCGCCCGGCCCGTCGGCCGGGAAAAGGTAGCCGGTCGAGCCGGAACGGATGAGCTCGCGGTGTCCGCCGACATCCGAGGCGAGGACGATCTTGCCTTGAGCCATCGCTTCGAGCGGTTTCAGAGGTGTCACGAGCTCGGTCAGCCGAATCGAGATCCGCGGATAGACGAGGATGTCGGCGAGGCTGTAGTAGCGCTGCATCTCGGCGTGCTTGATCCGGCCTAGGAAGCGGACCGAATCTTCGAGCCCGAGCCGCCTCGCCTGCGCCGCAAGGTTTTCCTCTTCCGGGCCGCCCCCGGCAAGGAGAACGCGCAGGGACGGCTCGGCACGCAGAAGCTCCGGCAGCGCGTCCAAGAGCACGTGCAGCCCTTCGTAATGATAGAAGGAGCCGAAGAAACCGAGCACCGTCGCGCCGTCCAGGCCGAGCCGGGTCCGGAGCGCCGGGTCGGGAGGCGCGGCCGGCGCGAACTCTTCGATGTCGACGGCATTCGGAATGACGGTAACCTTCCGCTCCGGGATGCCGCGGGCGAGGATGTCTTGCTTCAGGCCCTCGCAGATCGTGGTAACCGCGTCCGCCTGCCGCAATGCGTAGGTCTCGAGGCGGCGCGTCGCATAGTACCTGAGATCGTGCTCCCTATGGGTGCCGTGGCTGACGGCCGCGTCCTCCCAAAAGGCGCGCACCTCGTAGACGACCGGGATGCGATGCTTGCGGCGGCTCCAGAGGGCCGGCAGGCAGTTGAGCAGCGGCGAGTGCGCGTGGAGGACGTCGGGGCGGACTTCCGAGATGACTTCGGCGAGGCGCGCCGCCGTGCTGGTCATCAGATCGAACTCGGAGAGCAGCGGCACCTGCCCCAAACGGTTCGCCTTCGTCGGCGTGCGGTAGAAATGCCACCCGTCGACCGTCTCGCTGAGCCCGCAAGGCACGGTGTGCTTCGGGGTGGTGAGGTGAAAGGTCTCCCAGCCCAAGGCGCGCTGCTGTTTGAGAATGGCGAGAGTTCGGAATACATACCCGCTCTGGAGCGGGAGCGAGTGATCGAGAATGTGCAGGACGCGCATCGACTTCCGCTCGGACGAATGCAGGAGAACCGGAGGGGACCCTTCGGAACATAGCATGGAGTTTTTGCGAAAGTTTAAGGCGGCCGTAACGATGTTCGGCGGCCTTAACGGAACGCTCTATCTCGTGCATCGCGTCCTCGACCGGTTCGGCGGCGCGCTGCACCGCTACGAGTTCGTCGCGCAGCCGGTGGCGCCCCGCCCGTTGCTGAGCGGCGCCCGCGGTCGCTCGATCGAGGTGCGCCCGGTCGCAGCCGACGATCCGGCCCTGCGGCAGATGCCGCTGACGCCCGACGTGATCGCACGGCGAGCAGGGCAGGGGGCCGTCTGCTTCGGAGCCTTCAAGGGCGAGGAGATGCTGGGCTGCCTTTGGCTCTGCCTCGGACCCTACGAGGAGGACGAGGTGCGGTGCCGTTTCGTGCCGTCCCCGGCGGGGCGCGCTTGTTGGGATTTCGACGTCTATCTGCGGCCGGAGCATCGCCTCGGGCTGGGCTTCGCGCGGCTTTGGGACGCGGCGAACGCCTATCTGCGCGAACGCGGGATCGAGTGGTCCGTCAGCCGCATCTCGGCATTCAATCCGCGCTCTCTCGCAGCGCATTCCCGGCTCGGGATCCGGCGCCTCGGCTCGGCGGTGTTCTTTCGATTGGGTCGCGTCCAGCTGACGCTGTCGTCGCTGCCGCCGAAGGCCCATTTTTCGCTTGGCCCAAATCGGATTCCGGTTTTTATGCTCGATGCTTCTCCGCCCGCGGGGGAAGCTCCCGTCGCCATCGCGTCGGGAGTGAAGACGCAGCAGAGCTAAGCGGGTATTAAGCAATTTTTGCAGTTGATAGTCGCCGCCTCGCGCCACGGCGGCAGCTAGCGATCGGCGGCCGTCGAACCTTCTCGGGATGCCATGTCTGACCTCCTCCACGAATTGATCTTCGAGAGCGCCGCGCGGAACCCGGCCGCCCCTGCGCTCGCGTATATGGGGCAGACCCTTTCCTACGACGCTCTCGCCGACGAGGTGCGGACGGTCGCGCGCGGACTCGTCGCGGCGGGGCTCGGCCGCGGCGAGCGGGTCGCGATCTATCTCGAGAAGCGCTTCGAGACCGTCATCGGCATTTTCGGCGCGGCGGCCGCGGGCGGCGTTTTCGTGCCGATCAATCCGCTGCTGCGCGCGCGGCAGGTCGCCCACATCCTCAACGACTGCGCCGTCCGAATTCTCGTCACCTCGGCCGACCGGCTGACGAGTCTCGAGCTCGACCCCGCCTCCTTCCCCGGCCTCGACACGATCGTCCTCGTCGATTGCGAGGAAGCGCCTCGGTTCGGCCCCTCCTGCAAAGGCATGACCTGGGGCGAGCTCCTCGCGCTCGGCCGCTCGACCGCATGCCGCCCGCACCGCGTGATCGACGTCGACATGCTGGCGATCCTCTACACCTCTGGGAGCACGGGCCTGCCCAAGGGAGTGGTCCTCTCGCACCGGAACATGGTCGCGGGGGCGAAGAGCGTCAGCCAGTATTTGGAGAACACTCCGGAGGACCGCATCCTTTCCGTGCTGCCGCTCAGCTTCGATGCCGGATTCAGCCAGCTGTCGACGGCGTTCAACGTCGGCGCCACGGCGGTGCTGATGAACTACCTCCTGCCGCAGGACGTGGTTCGCGCCGTCGTCGCCGAGCGGATCACCGGGCTCGGCTGCGTGCCGCCTCTCTGGATTCAGCTGGCGCAGCTCGACCTCTCAGGGCCGGCCGAGACTCTGCGCTACATCACCAATACCGGCGGCCGCATGCCGCGGGCGACGCTCGATCGGCTGCGCGCCCAGCTGCCGCGGACAAAGGTCTTCCTCATGTACGGGCTCACCGAGGCGTTCCGCTCGACCTATCTCGACCCGGCGGAGCTCGACCGGCGCCCGGATTCGATCGGCAAGGCCATTCCCAACGCCGAGATACTGGTGGTCAACGAAAAGGGCGAGCTCTGCGGCCCCAACGAGCCGGGGGAGCTCGTCCATCGCGGCGCGCTCGTCGCAATGGGCTACTGGAACGATCCCGAGAAGACGGCCGAGCGCTTCAAGCCCGCGCCCAATCAGCCCTCGGGCCTCTGCGTCCCGGAGCTCGCCGTCTGGTCCGGGGACACGGTACGCATGGACGAGGAGGGTTTCCTTTATTTCGTCGGCCGGCGCGATGAAATGATCAAGACCTCCGGCTACCGCGTCAGCCCGACGGAGGTCGAGGAGATGCTTCATTCGACGCGGCTGGTCGGCGAGGTGGCCGCCGTCGGCATTCCGCACGACGTGCTCGGGCAGGCGATCGTGGTCTTCGCCACGCCGAACGGCGCGACGCCGCTCGACAAGGAAGGCCTCATCCGTCAGGCCCGCAGCCAGATGCCGCCCTACATGGTGCCGCAGCACGTCATCGAGCGCGCGAGCCTTCCGCGCAATCCCAACGGGAAGATCGATCGCAAACTCCTGGCCGCGGAGGCTCAGGAGCTCCTCATGGGGAAAGGACAATGAGCTCGCCTCCGCCCGCGCCGCGGCCGCCGTTCCCGGTCGTCGACGGCTGTCTCCAGATCGGCGGGATCCCGCTGACGCGGCTCGCGGCCCGAGTGGGCTCCACGCCCTTCTTCGCCTACGATCGGAGCCTCATCACGGCGCGGGTGGCGGAATTGCGCCGCGCCCTGCCGCCGGAGATTCATCTCAGCTACGCGCTCAAGGCCAATCCGATGCCCGCCGTCGTTCATCATCTCGCCGGGCTCGTCGACGGATTCGACGTCGCCTCGGCCGCGGAGATGAAGACCGCGCTCGACACGCCCATGCCGGCCGCGTCCGTCAGCTTCGCCGGGCCCGGAAAGACGAGAGCCGAGATCGCGCAGGCCGTCGCCGCGGGGATCGGGCTCTCCGTCGAATCGGAGAACGAGCTCGCGACGGTGGCCGACGTCGCGAAGGAGCAGGGGCTTCGGGCACGGGTGGCGATCCGCGTCAATCCCGACTTCGATCTCAAATCCTCGGGCATGAAGATGGGCGGGGGCCCGAAGCAGTTCGGCATCGATGCCGAGCGCGTGCCGCAGCTTCTCTCCGCCTTTGATCTCGACCATCTCGACTTCTACGGATTCCACATCTTCGCCGGCTCGCAGAACCTTCGCGCCGCTTCCCTCGTCGAGGCGCAGCGCAAGACGGTCGAGCTCGCCTTGCGCCTCGCCGAGGCCGCCCCGACGCCCGTGCGTCTTCTCAACATCGGCGGCGGCTTCGGGATTCCTTACTTTCCGGGAGACGCCCCGCTCGATCTCGCGACGGTCGGCCAGAACCTCCAGGCGCTCGTCCCGGAAATCGTCCGGCGACTTCCCGAGGCCCGCATCGTCGTCGAGCTCGGCCGCTATCTCGTCGGCGAGGCGGGGGTCTACGTGACCCGTGTCGTGGACCGCAAGGAATCGCGCGGCCAGGTATTCCTCGTCACCGATGGCGGACTTCATCATCATCTCGCCGCATCCGGGAATTTCGGCCAGGTGATCCGGAAGAACTACCCGGTGGCGATCGGCAACCGGATGAGCGCGCCGCAGGAGGAGGCCGCGAACGTCGTCGGCTGCCTCTGCACGCCGCTCGATCTCCTCGGCGACCGCGTCCTCCTGCCGCGGGGCGAGGTCGGCGATCTCGTGGTCGTCTTCCAGTCCGGCGCGTACGGTCTGACGGCAAGCCCTACGGCGTTCCTCAGCCATCCGGCGCCGGTGGAAGTCCTTGTTTGAGAGGGCTGAAGTGAGCGGTCTTTGCGGTTGGCTCGGGGCTTCGAGAAGCGACAAGCCGGCAGAAGCGATCCTGTCCGCCATGGCGGCCGCGCTCGGCCCGGCTGCGGGGAGCCGTGAGGCGCGGGCGGCTGCGGGCCTTTGGGTCGACGGCGATTCCTCGCGCCTCTTCTTCGACGAGCGTCATCTCGTCGCCGTCTTCGGCGACCCGTGGTGGCCGGCGCCGGACCTCGCCGAGCGCGCACGAGAACGCGGCCATGCCGAGACGGCGCTCGAGGCCTTCCGTCGCAGCGGGCTCGATTTTCTCGCGCAGATCCGCGGCCCGTTCTCCCTGGCGCTCCTCGACCTCGAGGCGGGCGAGGCGATGGTGGCGGCCGACCGTTTCGGGGTCCATCGCATCTACTACGCCGCGACCGGCGAGCGACTCGTCTTCGGCTCGACGGCGGACGCCGTGCGCGCGCACCCGGACGTTTCGGCGACCCTCGACCCGCAGGGAATCTACAACTATTTCAGCTACTTCATGGTGCCGGCGCCCGGCGCGATCTACAAGGAGCAACAGAAGCTCCTGCCGGGACAGGTTCTTCATTACCGCGAGGGGACGGCAAGGCAGTCCTTCTACTGGACTCTCGATTACTCGCCCGAGCCGCTCCGCGCCTCCGAGCAGCAACTCGCAGAGACGCTGCACGAGCTTCTGACGAGGTCTGTCGCGCGCGCCGTCGATGATGCCGAAGGGCACCGGATCGGCGCCTTTCTGAGCGGCGGGCTCGACAGCTCGACCGTGGTGGGGCTCCTTCGCAAGGTGACCGGCGCCGGGCCGCGCACCTTCACGGTCGGCTTCGATGCCGAGCCGTACGACGAGGCGCACTATGCGCGCATCGCCGCCGAGCGCTTCGGCGCTTCCAGTCACGAGCACTATCTGACGCTCGAGGAGAGCGTCGACGCGGTCCCGCGCATCGCCGCCTTCTATGACGAGCCGTTCGGCAATTCGTCGGCGGTTCCGGCCTATTACTGCGCGCGCTCGGCGGCCGAGCGGGACATCGACATCCTCTTCGCCGGGGACGGGGGCGACGAGCTCTTCGCCGGCAATGCCCGATACGCCACCGAGACGGCGCGCGAGCGGTATTTCCGTCTGCTGCAGGTCGTGCCGACGGCTCTCATCGGCCCGGGAACCGCTCTTCTCGGGCGCGGCAGGGCGGCCCGCCGCGCGCGGAACTTCCTCGCGCTCATGACGACGCCGTTGCCCGACCGGATGCTGGCCTATGAACACGTCGCGCCCGATGAGGCGCGAGCGATGTTCACCTCGGCGTTTCTGAGCAAGGTCGACCTCGACGGGCCGATGGCGCTCGCGCGGGAGACCTATTTCCGCACCTCCTCGCCGGCCCCGCTGCACCGGATGATGCATCTGGATCTGCGGCTGGCGACCGCGGACAACGACCTGAGGAAGGTCTCAACGATGTGCCGGATGGCCGGGGTCCGGGTCCGCTTCCCCTTCCTCGACGAGGATCTCGCGACTTTCGCGGCCAAGATCCCGGCGGAAATCCTTCTCGCGGGCGGCGAGCTGAGGGCTTTCTACAAATCAGCGATGCGAGGTTTCTTGCCGCAAGAAATAATAGAGAAGAAGAAGCACGGCTTCGGCATGCCGTACGATTTGTGGCTGGAAAGCGAGACGCGCCTGAGGGAGATCGCTGCCGAGGCCGCACGCTCCTTCCGGGAGCGCGACATATGTCGATCTTCCTACGTCGATGCCCTCCTGACGCGAAGCGCCGAGGGAGACGGAAAGGCCGCCTCGCGCCTCTGGGACTTGATGATCCTGGAGCTGTGGCTGCAGGCGCACGGCGTGTCGACTTGACGGGTCTTTACGAGATCCGGTTAACCATTTGTACTCAACCGTTGGTTCACATTCCGATCTCATCGTGTAATATCCGGCCGGCTCCTCGAGCCTAGGCCATTTATTGGGGGAGAGAACCTTGAACAGGCGCTGGAGATTGATCCGTTGCCTGCTGGTGGTCTTGCTTGCCGGCTGCTCGTCCGCCGAGCCGCTGCCGGCCATCGCGCCATCGGGCGACAGCAGCAGCCCGGACTACGTCATCGGGCCGCTCGACTCCCTTCAGATCTTCGTCTGGCGCAATCCCGAGGTCTCGACGACCGTGCCGGTGCGCCCGGACGGACGCATCTCGACGCCTCTCATCGAGGACATGCAGGCGGCGGGCAAGACGCCGACGCAGCTCGCGCGGGACATCGAGCGCGAGCTGAGCAAGTACATCGTCGATCCGGTGGCGACCGTGATCGTCACCGGGTTCAGCGGACCCTTCAACCAGCAGGTCCGGGTGGTGGGAGAGGCGGCGAAGCCGCAGGCGATCCCCTACCGCGAGAACATGACGCTTCTCGACGTGATGATCGCCGTCGGCGGCCTTACCGAGTTCGCCGCCGGCAATCGCGCGGTGCTGATCCGGGGCTCGGGCGAGGAGCAGAAGGAATATCGCGTTCGGCTGCACGATCTGCTGAAGGACGGCGACGTGTCCGCGAATGCCCGCGTGCTGCCGGGCGATGTGTTGATGATCCCGCAAAGCTGGTTCTGACGGGCCGGGAACGATGCCGCGGACGAGGGCTCTGAGGCATCGCCGGCTTCCGGGAATCGCGAGCGACGTTCCTTCGGGGTAAAGGGTGTCCGAGCTTCTAGCGCTTCTGCGCGACTATTCGCTGATGGCGTGGCGATACCGCTGGTACGGGCTGGCGGTGAGCTGGTTCATTTGCGTCGCGGGATGGCTGCTCGTCGCCACGATGCCCGACATCTACCAGAGCAGCGCCCGCATCTACGTCGACACCGATTCGATGCTGCGCCCGTTGATGCGCGGCCTCGCGGTCGAGCCGAACCTTCTCAGCGAGGTCGAGATCATGCAGAAGACCTTGCTGAGCCGGCCGAACCTGGAGAAGGTCGCGCGCGCCACGAACCTCGACCGCAACGTGCGCACGCCGGGCGAGATGAACGAGCTGACGACCTCGCTCGGCCGCAAGATCGGGATCTCCACCCAAGGACGCAATCTTTTCCTCCTGAGCGCGGAGCACGAGTCGCCGAAGGTGGCGAAGGCGGTCGTCGACACGCTCCTCAACCTCTTCGTCGAAAGCAATCTCGGCAATTCACGCAAGGACCTCGCGTCCGCCGTCAGGTTCATCGACGAGCAGGTGCGCGACTACGAGCGTCAGCTCGATCTCGCCGAGCGCAAAGTCGCCGAGTTCCGCGAGAACAATCTCGGCTTTCTGCCCGGCGAGGGAAACTACTTCCACAAGCTGGAGCTTGCCCGGGCCGAGCTTTCCAGGACGCAAGGCGAGATAGAGGAGCGTGTTCGGCGGCGCGACGAGTTCGCCCGGCAGCTCGCCGAAGTTCCCCAGATGATCGAGGTCGCCGGATTCGGGGAAGGGGCGGGCCCGCCCCTCGGGCCCCCACTCGGGGGTCCGGGCGAGGCGAGCGGACCGGGTTCCGCCGCCATCGAGATGAAGATCGCCGAGCTCGAGCGGCTCCTCGACAATCTCTTGAGCCGCTACACGCCGCGGCATCCCGATGTTCTGGCGACCGAGCGGGAGCTCGGCCGTCTCAATCAGCAGCTCGAAGAGGCCCGGCAGCGAGAGAAGGAGCGGGCGGAGGCCGAGCCGGCAGCAGGGCCTGCTTCGACCCTGCCGAGGTCGATGGCGCCCAACCCGGTCTACGAGCAGCTCAAGCTGAGGCTCGCGACCGAGGAGGGGGAGATCGCGAGCCTCAAGGCGCGCGCGGAGCGGCAGCTCGGCGAAGTGAAGAAATGGGAGCAGCTCGCCCGGGCCGTCCCGGGCGTGCAGGCGGAGCTCGCGCGCCTGACCCGCGACTACGAGGTCATGAAGCGGAACTACGACGAGCTCTTGAACCGTCGGCAGTCGGCCAAGCTCGCGCAGGACCTCGACACGCAGACCGACAAGGTGCAGTTCCGGATCATCGAGCCGCCGATCGAGCCGACGAAGCCGTCGCGGCCGAACCGGCTCCTCTTCCTCTCGGTGGTGTGGGGCGCGGCCCTCGGCGGCGGCGTCGTCTTCGCGTTCTTCCTCGGGCAGCTCGATCAGACGGTGCGGACCGTCGATCAGCTCCGGGCGCTGGTGCACGTGCCCGTTCTCGGGAGCGTCTCGCTCGTCGAGGCAGTCGTGAATCGTCGCGCCCAATTCCTTCGGCGTGCCGCATTCGGGGCGATCTGCATCGCGCTCGGCGTCGCTTATCTCGGCGTCGTCGCCCTCAACGCGATTCGCGGCTTCAAGATCACGGTTTGAGGGCGATCGATGAGCATCATCGCGAAGGCGGTCGAGCAGCTGCTGCAGCAGGGCGCCGCCGCTCCGGCGAAGCCGCCGGCCCCTGACGGGTCCGGCCCGGGAGCGAGCACGGTTCCGCCCCCGCATCCGCAACCGAGCCGGCTGGACGAGCAGGGCGGCGCCGACGAAGCTGTCGCCCCGCCGCGGACCAGCCGGCTTCGCGTCGAGCTCGACCTCGACCGGATGAGGCGGATGGGGCTCGTCATCCCCGGCGAGACGAGCCTCATTGCCGAGGAGTTCCGCGTCATCAAGCGGCCGCTCCTCCTCAACGCCTTCGGTCCGGACCCGGTCGAGCGCGGCAATCTCGTCATGGTGACGAGCGCGAAACCGAACGAAGGCAAGACGTTCACGGCCGTCAACCTGGCGCTCAGCATGGTCTCGGAGCAGGACGTCACGGTCCTTCTCGTCGACGGCGACGCGATCAATCCCACCGTGCCGAAGGTGCTCGACTTCAATGCCGGGCGCGGGCTTACCGACATTCTTGCGGACGACCGGATCGACCTTGCGGACGTCCTCATCAGAACCAACATCGACAAGCTGTCGATCCTTCCGGCCGGCAGCCCCCATCCGCTCGCGAACGAGCTCCTCGCGAGCTCGCGCATGAGCGCGTTCGTGGACGAGATCGCAGCGCGCTACAAGGACCGGATCATCATCTTCGATTCGCCGCCGGTGCTCGCCACGACGGATCCGACGGTTCTCGCGCTCCATGTCGGGCAGGTGGCGTTCGTCGTTGAGGCGGAAGGCACGGGCAAGGCGGCGATCGAGGAGTCGCTGCGAATTCTCGGGTCGTGCCCCCATCTCGGCTTGATCCTCAACAAGGCCCGGCGCAACAGCCATCCGTACGACTACAGCCGCTACTATTACGGCCCCGGTCTCTCGAGGTAGCTGCGGCAGTGGGCTCCTCGATCGAGAAGAAGAGAAATCACCTGGGCGTAGCGTGCGGCATCGCCACGCTCGTCCTCGCCAGCGCCGCCGCCGACGCGGCGGAGTGGCGGATCACCCCGCGAGTTTCGCTCGAGGAAACCTACACGAGCAACGTCCGGCTGGAGCGGAAGGGGGAGGAGGACAGCGACCTCATCACGCGTCTCAGCCCCGGCATTTCGGTCCGCGGGACCGGACCGTCGCTGCGCGTCGGCCTCGACTACGATCCCGACATTCTCTTCTATCTGACCGCCGACGAGCAGAACGGCATCAGGAACAATCTCGCCGGCTTCGCCAACGCCGACTTCTTCGAGCGGCGTTTGGGGATCGACGCGAACGCATCGATCGTCCAGGCCTTCACGAATCCTGCCGGCGGCATCTCGGGAAGCGACTCCCTGATCGGCGGCACCATACCCACGACCACGGGCAGCACCGCCGCGTCGAACAATCTCAGCGAGGTGAAGACCTTCACCGTCAGCCCTTTCTGGCGCGAGCGGATCGGCGGCGTCGTCGAGAGCGAGCTGCGATACCGCTTCGGGATCGTGGCCGCGGATACGTCCGACGTCGGGGACACGATCACCAACGCCGTTTCGGCGTCCCTGCGCGGCGCACCGGGCGCCACCGGGCGACTCGGCTGGTCGGTCAGCGGCCATCAGGAATGGACGGAGACCTCGGGCGGCAGATCCGGAATCGGGGGTACCGGCGGCGTCGAACTCGGCGACACGTCGCGCCGGCGTCGGCTCGCCCGCGCGGATCTCAGCTATCAGGTCTTCTCCAATTTCGCGCTTCTCGCCGGGACCGGCTGGGAAGAGATTGACGATCCGACGCTGCGCGAAGAGCCGGACGGACTCATCTGGAACGTCGGCTTCGAGTACCGTCCCCGGCCGCGCTCCAGCTTCCGCCTGACATACGGGCGGCGCTTCGACGACCAGGACCTCGAGATCGCTTCGCAGTGGCAGCTCGGCGCGACCACTCGGCTCAGTCTCTCGTTCACCGAGTCGCTGGAAACCTCCCAGTCGTCGCTGCTCGAGCAGACGACGCAGATCGGCATCGACGCGCAAGGCAATCTCATCGACCTTGCGACCGGCCTGCCGTTTCAGCCGGGCGAGCGCGAGCTCGGCCTCACGAGCCAGACCTTCCGCCAGGAGAGCTTTCGCGCCGCTCTGGTCTCGCAGCGCGGGCGAAACAGCTTCAGCGTTCTCGTCAATTATCAGAACCGCAAGGCGGAATCGCCGTCGACGGACAAGGAAAGGACGGCCGGCGCCGGGCTCGGATGGCAGCGACGCCTTTCGCCCACGCTCTCCCTCGACACGCAGCTCGACTATCGGAACCTTCGCTTCGGCGGCAGCATCTCCGGGCGGGACGACATCTACACGGCCGGGGCGGGGCTCTCCTTTAACCTTTCCGACACCGTGCTTCTACACCTGCGCCTCCGGCATACCGAGCGCCAGTCGACTGAAGACCTCCGCGAGTTGCGCGAAACCCTCGTCTCGGTCCGGCTCAGCAAGAGCTTCTGAGGAAACGGCGTCATGTATTCCGAGTTCTACAAGTTCACCGGCCTGCCGTTTCAGCTCACGCCCGATCCGCGATTCTTCTACAACAGCCAGAATCACAGGAAGGCGCTCGCCTATCTGACCTACGGGCTCAGTCAGGGGGAGGGCTTCATCATCGTCACCGGCGATATCGGGGCCGGCAAGACCACGCTCGTCGACCGGCTGCTTTCCTCGCTCGACAGCGAGCGTTTCGTGGCCGGCAAGGTCGTGACGACGCAGCTCGAGGCCGACGATCTCCTGCGCGCGGTGGCGAACGCGTTCCGGCTGCCCGGGGCGGGAGGCGACAAGGCGACGCTGCTGCGAAGCCTGGAGGCCTTCCTCCGTCGCGTTCACAGGGAGGGAAAGCGCGCCGCCCTCATCGTCGACGAGGCGCAGAACCTTCCCGTGCGCTCTCTCGAAGAGCTGCGCATGCTCTCCAACTTCCAGGAAGGGGCGCGCCCCCTGCTCCAGTCGTTCCTGCTGGGGCAGCCGCAGTTCCGGGAAACCCTTGCCAGCGAGGAGCTCGAGCAGCTCCGCCAGCGCGTCACCGCCAACTTCCATCTGGGCCCGATGGATGCCGCCGAGACCCGGGCCTACATCGAGCACCGGCTCCGGCTCGTGGGCTGGAAGGGCGATCCCGAGATCACGGACGACGCCTTCGGTCTCGTCTACGAGCACACGGGCGGCGTTCCCCGGCGCATCAACACGCTGTGCACGAGGCTTCTGCTCTTCGGCGCTCTCGAGGAGCGGCACACGCTCGACGCCGCCGCGGTGGAAGCCGTTCTCGACGATTTGCGTCAGGAGACGCAAGCCATCGTCCAGACGCGGCGCACCCAATCCACCGCCTTGGCCCCGGTCGAGACCGGGGCGTCCGTGGTTCCGATCCGCAGCAGCGAGATCGAGAGCCTTTCGCAGCGCGTGCTCAATCTGGAGCGCATCGTGCGGCAGCACGATGCGACGATCGCCCGGTTCCTCAATCTCACCACGCAGATCTTCGGCGGCGGCTCCGCCAAAGGCGGCGGCGCGAGAGAGAAATGAAGCGGACCGCCACCTCGGTCGACTTGGGACGGCGGCAAGCGCTGCCGCTCGGGCCGCCGGCGTCGGGGCCGGCGGCAGCCGGGCCGCTTCCGATCACGAACGCGATGAGCGTCGACGTCGAGGATTATTTCCAGGTCGAGGCGTTCGCGCCGCTGATCCGGCGCGACGAGTGGGAATCGTTCCCGTGCCGCGTCGAGCGGAACACCGATCGCGCGCTCGAGATATTCGCCGAGGCCGACATCCGCGCCACGTTCTTCGTCCTCGGCTGGATCGCCCGGCGCTACCCGGGCGTGGTTCGGCGCATCGCCGAGGGCGGTCACGAGGTCGCCAGCCACGGCTCGCTTCATCACCTCGTCTATCGCCTCGAGCCGCAGGAGTTCCGCTCGGACATCCGCGACAGCCGCCGGCTTCTCGAGGACATCGCCGGCGTCGCAATTCGCGGCTACCGCGCCCCGAGCTTCTCGATCCGGCGCGACACGCCGTGGGCTTTCGAGATCCTGGCCGAGGAGGGCTTCGCCTACAGCTCGAGCGTCTTTCCGATCCGCCACGACGTCTACGGCTGGCCCGAAGCGCCACGCGGCCCGTTCCGGCCGAGGCCCGATCTGCCCCTTGTCGAGATCCCGATGAGCACGGTGCGGCGATTCGGGCAGAACTTCCCCTGCCCGGGCGGCGGGTACTTCCGCCTGCTGCCTTACGCCTGGAGCCGCTGGGCGCTCGCGGAGCGGAACAAGGCCGAGCGGCAGCCCGCCGTCTTCTATTTCCATCCTTGGGAGCTGGACCCCGAGCAGCCGCGCATCGCCGGGGCCCCGTTTCGCAGCCGGCTGCGGCATTACACGAATCTTCACCGGACGGAGCACAGGCTTAGGCGCCTGGCGCGCGAGTTCCGCTGGGCGCCGATCGCGACGGTCTTCGCCGACGAGCTCGATGGTCATGTACGACACTGAACGGACCGTGCTCCGCGTCCGCGAAATCGACCCGGAGGCTGAACGACGGTGGGACGACTTCGTCGCCGCCTGTCCGGAGGCGACGTTCTTCCACCGGATCGGGTGGAAGCGGGTCATCGAAGGAAGCCTCGGCCACGAAACGCACTACCTCTACGCCGAGGACGCTTCGGGTTCCATCGTCGGCGTCCTGCCGCTGGTCTTCATTCGCAGCCTCCTCTTCGGGCGCTCTCTCACCTCGACCGCGTTCTGCGTCTACGGCGGGCCCGCAGCCGTTTCGGCAAGCGCCCGCGAGGCGCTGACGCGGCGCGCTATCGAGCTGGGAGAGCGGCTCGGCGTCGGGCATATCGAGTTCCGCAGCAGGCAGCCGACCCAGAGCGACTGGCAGCGGAAATCCTCGCTCTACGCGACCTTCCGCAAGCGCATCGATCCCGATCCCGAGAAGAACCTTCTCGCTATCCCGCGCAAGCAGCGGGCGATGGTCCGAAAAGGCATGAAGCTCGGCCTTTCGAGCGAGATCGACGGCAATGTCGACCGGCTCCACGCTCTCTACGCCGAGAGCGTGAGGAATCTCGGCACGCCGGTTTTTCCCAAACGCTATTTCTCGGCGCTCCAGCGCGAGTTCGGGAGCGACTGCGAGGTGCTGACCGTGGTGCATCAGGGCCGGCCGGTCAGCAGCGTCATGAGCTTCTTCTTCCGCGACGAGGTTCTGCCCTATTACGGCGGCGGCACGGCCGAGGCGCGCGAGGTCGCGGCCAACGATTTCATGTACTGGGAAGTGATGCGCCGGGCGGCGCTCCGCGGCTGCGGCATCTTCGATTTCGGCAGGAGCAAGTTCGGAACCGGATCGTTCGACTTCAAGAAATACTGGGGCTTCGTTCCGGAGCCGCTTCATTACGAGTATCGGCTCGTGCGCGGCAAGACGCTGCCCGACCTCAATCCTCTCAATCCGAAATTCCGAATGTTCATCGCGGCATGGAAGCGCCTCCCTCTGCCGCTCGCGAACATGCTCGGCCCGCTTCTCGCGCGAAACCTCGGCTGATCCGATGCGCGATCTCTTGTTCCTGGCGCACCGAATTCCGTACCCGCCCAACAAGGGCGACAAGATCCGCGCCTGGAATTTCCTGCGGCATCTCGCCGAAAGGCGGCGCGTTCATCTCGGCTGCTTCGTGGACGACGAGCAGGATTGGGCGCATGTCGAGAAGCTGAAGGAGGTCGCGGGCGAGACGTGCTTCGTGCCGCTCGGCCGCGCGCGCGCCCTCGTGCGCAGCCTCCCCGCGCTCCTCGGCGAGCGGCCGCTGACCCTGCCGTACTACTACGACCCGAGAATGGCGGACTGGGTCGCGCGGCTGCGGCGCGAGCGCCCGATGACCGTGTTCGTCTACTCCTCGTCGATGGCCCAGTACGTCATGGACGGCTCGGAATCGCCGCGGATCGTCGATTTCGTCGACGTCGACTCCGAGAAATGGCGCGACTACGCGTCGCGCCGCCGCTGGCCGACCGCGTCGATCTATCGTCGCGAAGGACGGGCCTTGCTCCGCACCGAACGACGGATCGCCCGCGAGTTCGACGCGAGCCTTTTCGTCTCCGACGCCGAGGCGAGCCTCTTTCGCCGATTGGCCCCGGAATGCGCCGGGCGCGTCTTCACGGTGTCGAACGGAGTCGACTGGCGCTTCTTCTCGCCGCGCGCCGATTACCCTGACCCCTTCGCAGGAGCGGGGAGCACGGCACTCTGCTTCACCGGCATGATGGACTACTGGCCGAACGTCGACGCGGTCGTGTGGTTCGCCGAGACGGTCCTTCCGCGGATACGGAGCCGCATGCCGTCGGCGACGTTCTGGATCGTCGGCGCCAATCCCTCGCCGGTGGTCAGGAATCTAGCCCGGCACGAAGGGGTCGTGGTCACCGGCCGGGTGGCCGACACGAGGCCCTACCTCGCGCACGCGGCTGCGGTCGTGGCGCCGCTTCGCGTCGCACGGGGCATTCAGAACAAGGTGCTCGAAGGGATGGCAATGGGGCGCCCCGTGATCGCCAGCCCGCAGGCCTTCGAGGGCATTCGCGCCGAACCCGGGCGCGACCTGCTGCTCGCCCGGGATGCGGACGGCTTCGTTGCCGCGTTGGACCGCGTTTCGGACGCTGCTGCCGCCGCGGAGCTCGGGAGGAACGCGCGTCGCGCGATCGAAGCGAACTACGACTGGTCGGTCCAGCTCGCCGCGCTCGACGCTGTTCTCGCCCGTATCGGAGACGGCACGAACGCCGCCCGGGAGCGGCTCACGGCATGACCGCGGAGCGCAAGGTCGAAGTGAGCTCCGGCCGACTCTCGATCGCGGGGAACGTCGGCGAGTCGGCTTCGACGGGCGTGCCGCGGCATTGGCGTCTCCCGCTCGCTGCCGTCGTCGCCGCGATCGCGGCGGTGCTGCTTCTTCTCGGAGACACGGTAGTCTCCATGGTGAGGACCTGGTCCGCTTCCAACGCGTTCGGACACGGGTTCATCGTCGCTCCGGTGAGCCTCTATCTCGTCTGGCTGCGGCGGAAGGAGCTCGCGGAGCTGCGGCCGCAGCCCGCTCTCATCGGCGTTCTCGCGGTTCTCGCCTGCGGCCTCGCATGGCTGATGGCCGATCTCGTATCGGTCGAGGTCGTCGAGCAGTTCGCCCTCGTCGCGATGCTCCAGGCGGCGGCGTTGTCGCTGCTCGGCCCGAGGGTGACCTGGGAGCTCGCGCTGCCGCTGTTCTTCCTCTACTTCGCTGTTCCGGCCGGCGAGGCGCTGCTCCCCTCGATGCAGACCGCCACAGCGGTGATGATCGTTCACGTCCTCCGCTGGCTGGAAATCCCCGTCTTCCTCGACGGGTACTATCTCACGACCCCGACCGGCCTCTTCCATGTCGCCGAGGCCTGCGCTGGGCTGCGTTACCTCATCTCGTCGCTGGCGGTTGGTACCCTCTTCGCCGCCCTCATGTACCGGAGCTGGCTGCGCCGCGCCGCCTTCATCGCGCTCTGCTTCGCCGTTCCGGTTGTGGCGAACGGCGTGCGAGCGTCGATGATCGTTCTGCTCGCTCATTACAGCAACGGCGAGATCGCGACCGGCGTCGACCACTTCATCTACGGCTGGGTGTTTCTCAGCATCGTCACGGCGCTCCTGCTGCTTCTCGGCATGGCGCTGCGCGAGAAGGAAGTCCCGGCGGCGGTCGAGGAACGCCCCGCCCTCGGCCGGCGCGCCGCGCCCGCGTCCTCCCGCGCCGTGGCGTTCACCGCGGCCGCGACGATCCTCGCGATCGCGGCAGCGCCCTCGGCCCGGCTCTGGGTGCAGCGGGACCAGCCGCTCGGAGCCGGAATCGAGCTCTCGCTTCCCTCGCCGAGCGATCCCTCATGGCGGGTGATCCCTCTGGGAGCCTTCGGTTGGCGGCCGCAGGCGGTCGGCGCGGATGCCCGAGTGGCGGGCGCCTTCGAGCGTGACGGCCGACGGGTTCTCGTCGATCTCGCCTACTACACGCACGACCGGCCGGGAGCGGAGGCGATCAGCTCCGCCAACCGGCTCGCCGACGAAGGCTGGAGCGAGACCAAGCACGGGCGGGCGACGATCCGTGCCGATGGGGCCGAGATCGAGGTCGCGACGACCTATCTGCGCGGCCCTTCGCGCAATGTCGTCGCCTGGCAGTGGTACTGGGTCGACGGACGCTTCGTCGGCAGCCCGTACCTCGCCAAGGCGCGTCAGGCGATTGCCGCCCTTCTGGGGCGCGATCGGGAAGCCGCGCTGGTGACGGTTGCTGCGGAGTACGCACCGTACGATCGGCCGCCCGCAGCGACCCTCCACGACTTCGTCCGCGACATGACCCCGCTCGCGCCTTCGCTGCGCCGAGCCGCGCGATCCGCCCCCTAGCGCCGAGGAGACTGCGAGATGTGTGGAATTGCCGGCATCTTCGACCTCGCCGATCGGCGCGACGTCGATCGCGGCCTTCTCCTGCGCATGAACGACGTCCTCGCCCATCGCGGACCGGACGGCGAGGGGACGTTCGTCGCTCCCGGGATCGGATTGGCGCATCGCAGGCTCGCGATCATCGATCTCAGCGGCGGCGCACAGCCGCTCTTCAACGAAGACCGCTCGGTCGTGATCGTCTTCAACGGCGAGATCTACAATTTTCAGTCCCTCCTTCGCGAGCTGGCCGCGCGCGGGCACAGGTTCCGTACGCAGAGCGACACCGAGGTGATCGTCCATGCGTGGGAGGAGTGGGGCGAGGACTGCCTCGACCGGTTTCGCGGCATGTTCGCCTTCGCGCTATGGGATGCGAACAAGGAGACGCTGTTTCTCGCGCGCGACCGGTTCGGCGAGAAGCCGCTCTATTACAGCTTTCTTCCGGACGGCCGATTCGTCTTCGGCTCCGAGCTGAAGGCGCTGCTCGAGCATCCCGCCCTGCGCCGGGAGATCGAGCCCCGCGCGGTCGAGGAGTTCTTCGCGTTCGGCTACGTGCCGGACCCGCGCACGATCTATCGCGACGTCGCGAAGCTGCCGCCGGCGCACAAGCTCGTCTTGCGGCGGGGCGGCGGTCCGCGCGAACCGCGCCCGTACTGGGACGTGACGTTCGAGGAAAAGGGCGGTCGCAGCGACGCGCAGCTCTGCGAAGAGCTGGTCGGCCGGCTTCAGGAGACGGTCGGCCTCCAGATGATCGCCGACGTGCCGCTCGGCGCTTTCCTCTCGGGCGGCGTCGATTCGAGCTCCGTCGTGGCGATGATGGCGAAGCTCTCGGAGAAGCCGGTCGAGACCTGCTCGATCTCGTTCGGCGAGGCGCAGTACGACGAATCCCGCTACGCCGAAGCGGTCGCCCTCCGTTACGGCACGCGTCATCACGTGCGGCGTGTCGAGGCCGACGACATCGGGCTGCTCCAGCGTCTCGCCGAAGTCTACGACGAGCCCTTCGGCGACAGCTCGGCCGTGCCCACCTACCGGGTCTGCGCGCTCGCCCGCGAGCATGTCACGGTGGCGCTTTCCGGCGACGGGGGCGACGAAGTCTTCGCCGGCTACCGTCGCTATCGCTGGCACGACTACGAGGAGCGCGTGCGCTCGCTTCTGCCCGACCCGGTGCGCCGCCCGCTCTTCGGATTTCTCGCCTCGCTCTATCCCAAGGCGGACTGGGCGCCGCGGCCGTTCCGCGCGAAGGCCACCCTCGAGGGAATCGCGCGCGATTCGGTAGAGGGCTACTTTCACAGCGTCTCGGTCTCGACCGACGCGCTCCGACAGAGCCTCTACAGCGCCTCGATGAGGCGCGAGCTCCAGGGCTATCGCGCGCTTGAGGTCCTCGAGCGGCACATGAGGAACGCTCCGGCCGACGATCACCTCTCGCGCGTCCAGTACGCCGACATGAAGACCTATCTGCCGGGCGACATCCTGGTGAAGGTGGACCGCGCCGCGATGGCGAGCTCGCTCGAGGTGCGGGTCCCCTTCCTCGATCACACGATCGTGGAATGGGCGGCCACGCTGCCGCGGCGAAGCAAGCTCCATCGCGGGCTCGGAAAGGTCATCCTGAAGAAAGCCATGGAGCCCTATCTGCCGGAGGACGTGCTCTACCGACCCAAGATGGGCTTCGCGGTGCCTCTGGCGGCTTGGTTCCGCGGGCCGCTCCGGAACCGGGTCAAGGAGATCGTGACGGGTCCCGACCTCGCCGAAACCGGCTTCTTCGAGATGAAAACGCTGGAGCGCCTGGTCGACCAGCACCAGTCGGGGCTCAAAGACAACAGCGCCGTGTTGTGGCTTCTCCTCATGTTCGGGTCCTTCATGCGGCAGGTCCATCGCCGTGAGCACCGTACGGGCGCGGCCGAGCCGCAGGTGGCGCTGGCGGGCTGAGCAATGCACGTCGAACGGTTCGAATGCCGCGACTGGGAGTCGGCAAGGCGGAATTGGTTAACGAAACGGCTTTGCAAGCCGTGAAATCTGCACTCGTCCCAAGCAGTTCTTAAGCCGCTCGTGCTATGTTGATGAGAGACGGCAAGTTTACCGCTCCGGGTTTCCGGAGATTTCGCCGGGCTTCACGGAAAACAGGGAATTGGGCGGCGCGGACGTGCGTCGCCCTGATCGGATCGAGAGAGCGTCGGATGATGAGGACGAGGATGGCAAGGAATTTCGCCCGGGTGATGGCGGCGGCGCTTTTCGCGGTCGCCGTTTGGGGCTGCGACGGCAATCTCGGTGTCGACGAGCTCGTCAAGCGCGCCGAAGCCCATCGGTCCGAGGGCAAGCCGCGGGCAGGCATCATCGAGCTCAAGAACGCGCTTCAGGAGAACCCGGATAGCGTCGCCGCGCGGCTTCTCCTTGCCGAGCTCTCCCTCCAGGTCGGGGACCCCTTCTCGGCCGAGAAGGAGCTTCTCTGGGCCCGCGACAAGGCCGAGCGCGCCGCCGTCGAGCCCTCGCTCGCGCGGGCCTGGCTCGCGCTCGGAAAACCCGAGCAGGTGCTGAAGGAGATCGCGCCGAAGCCCGAGGATCCTGCCGAGATCCAGGCGGCCCTCCTCGGCTTGCGCGGACAGGCCTATCTCGCCACGGCGCGCCTTAAGGAGGCCGAGGCCGAGCTCGCGAAGGGGAAGGCGCTCCACTCCGACGCGCCCCAAATCCTTGCCGGCGAGGCCCAGCTCGCGTGGCGGCGCAAGGATCTCTCCGCGGCGCGCAAGCTCGCCGACGAGGCTGCGCGAGGGGCGCCGCTCGATTACGGGATCGCGTCCCTTCGAGCCGATCTTCTCCTCGCCGCGGGCGAGCCCGCGGAGGCGGAGAAAGCCTGGCGGGAGGTCGCCAAGCTTTCCGGCAACGCCATGCCGGCGCGTCTCGGCATCGCCCGCGCCGAGGTCGCGCAGAAGAAATACGACGAAGCGATCAAGGAGCTCGACGCCATTCTGAAGGTCGCTCCGCGCAGCCCTGCCGCGTCCTACTTCCGCGCGCTCGCCGCCTACATGACCAAGGACTACGGGGCCGCCAAGGCGTTCAGCGAGAAGGCTTTGAGCGGCGCCGGCAACCACATGCCGAGCGTCCTCATCGCCGGCGCCTCGAGCTACGCGCTCGAGCAATACGAGCAGGCGAACCGGTACCTCCAGCGCTACATCGCGGAGATCCCGGAGAATGCCGAGGCGCGGGCGCTTCTCGCCCAGACGCTCATCCGGATGGGTCAGCCGGAGAGTGCCCGCAAGACCCTCGAGGCGGGGCTCAGGGAGAACCCCGACGACGTGAAGCTTCTCGCGCTCGTCGGCAGCGTGGCGGCGCAGACGGGCGACCTCCGCGCCAGCGGCAACTATCTCCAGAAAGCGGTGTCGCTCGAGCCGGACAACCCGCAACTGAGGGCCCGGCTCGGCGCGACCAGAGTCGCGCTCGGCGAGACGGAAGGCGTGGAGGATCTCGAGAAGGCGATCGAGATCGACCCGAATTTCACGCAAGCGGAGGTCGCCCTCATCGTCGCCGAGCTACGCGCGGGAAAGTTCCGCGAAGCGCTGGAAAGGGCCAAGAAACTCCAGGAGAATGAAGGCACCCGGTTGGCCGGCTACTTCTTCGCCGGTGCGGCTCATGCCGCCTTGCGTCAGTTCGACGAGGCCGTGGCGGCCTTCAACAAGGTTCTCGAGCTTCAACCCGGGCATCTGTCCACGAGGCTGAATCTCGCCATGATCGCGGTTCACCAGCGGCAGTTCGATGCCGCGCGCGAGCACCTCACGGGGATACTGAAGGATTACCCCGATCGGCTCGACGTCATGCTGCGCATGGCGATGCTCGAGCAGGCTGCGAACCGAAGCGAGGAGGCGCTCTCGTGGTTGGAGCGTGCCGTGGCGGCTCATCCGCAACTGCCCATCACCCATCTCTATCTGAGCAGATTTCAGTTGCTCACCGGCAATGCGGCGAAGGCGGCGGAAATAGCGGCTTCGGCCCTCGAACGGTTCCCGAAGGAGCCGAGCCTTTTGGAAGTGCTCGGGCAGGCGCAGCTCGCCTCGGGACGGCGCGAGGAAGCGATCGGCACGTTCCGAATGCTCGTCGAGGTACGCCCGGATCTCGCCCAAAGTCATCTGCTGTTGGCGAGCTCCTATGGTTCCATCGGCGATCGCGAGAAGCAGCGCAGTGCGCTCGAAAAGGCTCTCACCGTTCAGCCCGGCAACCCCGCGGCACGACTGGAGATGGCGCGTTTTCTGATCCAGCAGCGAGAGCTGACGGATGCTCAAACGCGCGTCGATCAGCTCATGAAAGACTTTCCGAGCAGCCCCGCTGTGCTGGAGCTCGCCGGCAATCTCGCCACGGCGAAAGGCAATGCTGCCGATGCGGCAAAGATCTATGAACGCTTATGGCAGGCGGCTCCCAGCACGAATTCCACCCTGCTTCTCGCGACCGCGAAGTGGCGCGCGGGCGATGGTGCAGGGGCGCTGTCGACCCTGGAGAAGTGGGTCTCGGAGAATCCTCGCGACGTTCCCGCGAGGGCCTTCCTGGCGGGGCAATACACGGCCGCGGAGCGCTACGGCGAGGCCAAGACCCTGCTGACGGCGCTCGTCGCCGAGGCGCCGGACTCCGCCACGTTCCACAACGATCTCGCCTGGGTCCTGCTCAAGACCGGGGACTTGAAAGGCGCGACGACCCATGCGGATAGGGCAGTGCAGCTCGAGCCCGGCAACCCGCTGATCATGGATACCTTGGCGATGATCCTGCTGGAGCAGGATCAGACGGACCGCGCGGTCGATCTGCTTCGCGAGGCCTCGACCCGTGCGGCCGGGAACCCGACCGTGCTCTATCACTACGCCTTGGCGCTTTCGCGGGCCGGGAAGGACGACAGCGCTCGTCAGATCCTCCGCGATCTCGTTCAGAGCGGTCGGAAATTCGACGAGCGGGTGGAGGCGGAAACGCTGCTCCGAAAGCTGGGCGGCTGAACCGGTTTGCCGGATCTCTCGCTCGGTCTTCGCATGCCGTCGCTGCGACCTCCGGCAGTTAACCGCTTCTGAGGCGAGTGTCGTTAGCCTTTACACCCGAGGAGATGGGTGGGGGTGGTCCCGCGATGTCGAACGTATGGCCGATCCTCAGGCTGGCGCTTCGCGAAGCGTTCATGCCCCCGGATCTCGTCAGGACGCCTGAACCGACGGCGGAAATGAACAGTGCCGAAAGCGTCGCCGGCTTCCACGATGCCGGCGAGGCCCGGCTCTTGTCCGTTTACGAGTTCAACGCGCGGGCGGTGCACGCTCTGGCTCCCCGTGGCGCTCATGTCGTAGACCTCGGCTCCGGCTCCGCACAATTCTTGCTCTACTTGGCGAGGCGTCGCCCCGATCTCACGATTACCGGGATAGAGTTCGCCGACAATATGATAGAAGTCGGCAGAGAAGTTATCGTACGAGCCGGGATGAGCAGAAGAATTCGACTGCTCCAGGGTGACATGAGAGCCTTCCGGCACATGGTTTCCGAGAAAATAGATCTCATCACGAGTGTATTTTCTTTGCACCATTTGGAAACGCGGCGCGACCTGGATTTGTGCATAGATGAAATAGTTTCCGCCGTGAGGGACAAACCTGCCGGAGTATGGATTTTCGATCACGCTCGCCCTCGTCGTCGAGCGACGGCGCTGGAGTTTCCGGAGATCTTCACGCCCGACACGGCCGCCGCGTTCCGCGACGATTCGCGGAACTCGCTTTGCGCGTCGTGGAGTTTCGACGAGCTCGCGACGGGTCTCCGGGGCGCGCTGGGCGGCGAGTTGCGCAGCGAAAGAGCTCGAATCGTGCCACTTTACCAAATCCATTGGCTCGCGCCGCAGGGCGATCGCGCCGATGCAGTCTGGGAGGAGCCCGTCGAACTCGGTCCGGAGATGCGGCGGGAAGCACGAAACCTTCGCCGACTTTTCCGGACCGCTCCCGGGTGAAGCGACCGCAGAATGTCGAAGATTTTTACAGATTTCCCTCCCGGTCCTCCCCCGAGCCTCTAACAGCATTGAAATAAAACGGTTTTCTGTTGTGGCACGGTCCCTGCAAGAAGGTGGGCGTCTAGGCTTACGGAATTCGGGAGAACCTCAATGAAGAAGTGGCAAGGCGGAATTCTGGGGGCGGTCGCGGCAGCGTTGCTGAGTGCGGCGCCCGTCCAGGCGGCTCCCTCGCTCGGCGCCGCGTTCGACAATTACAACGGACCGGTCAAAATCAAGTTCGAAAATTGGGAAAGCTTCGATACCCGCGATATCGAGGTAGGTTCTATAAACTTTGGGGTTCTACGTGTCACGTCGATCCACGACGCGGACGGGAACGCCTTGTTCGTCTCCGGGTTCATGGGCAGCCCGTGGCTCACCGGCGTCTTTTACGGCATCGAAGTGACGGAGGTTACGCCTGACGGGACCGGCTTCAATGGCAAGGCGACGGGCGGCCGGATCGACATCTACTTGAATCCGACCAATTTCGATCCGAACCAGGGTACGGGTGGGTACGGCGCCGCTGGATGCGCGATCGGCGGCAGCTGCTACAACGGAATTACGAACGTCCCCGGTGGCGAACTCGTTCTTTCGCTCGAACTTGCGTCCGGCATCGATCCGCTTAACTCGAACGTCACCCTGAACGCGGACTTCAACACCGCAACCCTTCCTACAAGCGGTGGCGCGCAAGCCTACTACAACGTCATCGGCGGGTCGCTGGCGTCGAAGTTCGACACGGATTCGCTGGACACTCCGTTCGGAAAGCGTGACATGTACGCGGAAAACAACTTCTGCCCCAACGGGTTTCCTGGCTGCGGTACAGAGGCTGGGGATTGGCAGCTTCAAAGCGACGATCCGATCGAGGGATACGTCATTCCCGAACCGGCTACTCTCGCCGTCCTCGGGGTGGGGCTTCTGGGGCTCGGCGTGGCGGTCCGGCGGCGCCGCCGTGCGTAACGGTCAGCGTCTCTAATTCCGTAAAGCCGATATTCAGGACGGCGGCCCTAATCTAGGGCCGCCGTTTATTTTTGTCGGAGATCGGTCCTTTGCGCTTTGCCAGGGAAGCGGCTCAACTCGGCGGGACGGTGCTGATCCTGGCGCTCGTTCCGGGCGGCGTTGCGAAGACCCTCGCCTTTCTCGTCTGGTGGGCCTTGACCCTCGGGCGGCTCGCGGCCTGGGAGGCGGTCCTCTTCGCTTTCTCGTGCGTATTCTTCACGATCATGGACATCGCTGCCGTCCGGAACGGCGTGTTCGCCTTCGCCGAGCCGGATTTCGCGGGGCTGCCGCTCTGGGAGGTCTTTCTCTGGGGGTTCTACATCGTGCATGGGTTGCGCGTGCTCGGTCATGAAGTCCCGAAGCAACCGCTCCTTCTTCCGGCGACGATTACCGTGCTGTACTGCGCCGCTTTCGCGACGATACAGGATGACTGGGTGCTGCTTGCCGCTTCGGGCGGCCTATTGGCGGTCGCGCTGGCGTTCTTCCATGATCGTGCCGACCTTCGGTCGGTCGCCTATTTCGTCCTGATGGGCGCGATCGTCGAGTACACGGGGGTCCTGTCGGGGCAATGGTCGTATCCGGCGCCGCCGGCGGGCGGCGTCGCCCTGTGGTTCGTGACGCTTTGGGGAGGCGTCGGGCTGCTTCTTCGCCGTCTCGTGCTTCCGGTGATCGCCCGGCTCGGGCTCATGAATAGCGCCCCGGCGAGATGATGCCGGCAGGGTCGAGCGCCCGCTTCAGCGCCTCGATCACGCGCCGGTACGGCGCATCCGGTCCTTCCGCGAAGAAGTTCATCGCGTGAATCCCGAGGCGATAGGGAAGGAAGCCGCGCCGACGTCCCTCGTGCAAAAGGGCTTCATAGCAATCCTGCGCCCGGGCCGCTTCGGTCCGCCGGTCGAACAGGATCGGAATGGTACTGTCGAAGGCGCCGTGGGAAACCGTCGTCAGCGTTATCAGCGGCTCGATCCCGAATCTCGGACACGTGTCCTCGACCAGCGCGACGAAGTCCCTGACAGCGTCGCCTCGCATAGGTACGAGGGGCGCGTACCAGATGAGACCGCAGCCGTCCCGAGAAGGATCGAGCGCGGCGCCGGGCGCAGACGGCACACCGTGTCTCCAATAGGCGAGCTGGAGCGCGGTTTCGAGCGGGCGGCCCGCGAGCACTTGAAGCAGCTCGCTCAGCTTGTCCGCGCGAAGCCGCAATCGTCGGCCGAGCTGTCCCGGAAGCCATTGCGTCACGCTCGTCGCCAGCCGTGCTCGCGACTCGGAGAAGAAGATCAGTCGTCGGCAATGCCGAGCCAAGCGGCGTCGTACGACGCTGCGGACCGCTCTGACGACAGAGCCATGCCCGTAAATCCCTCCAAAGCCGAGCCAGCGAGGCAGGCCGAGCTCCGCGCCGAGAGCATCGATTTCCGCGCGTCCGAGGACGCTGCCAGGCCGAATGCCGGCGGGGTAAGGAGCCGTCATCGACAAGAGCCGGCGCCGGTTCAGGAGATTGATGCCGCCGATCGTCGCGCCGGACGACTGAACGAGATCGCGGATCGCATCGACGATCGGCTCTACCGCGGTCTCGGAGTCGAGCTCGAAAATGAAGGCCTCGATGACCGGAGGACGCCGGGCGAGGCTGATCGTCATCTCCGTCACGATGCCGAAAGCGCCTTGGGAGAAAAGCCCGTCCAGATAAGGGCCGACTCCCCATTTGTGGGCGCGGTCGATTGCTTCTCCGCCCAATTCCGCGAGCGCGGGACGGAACAGCTCTCCGTTCGGAAGGACGGCGTTGAGGGACATGACGGCGCCGAAATGGTCGGCATGGGGCGTCACGCCGTACCCGCGCTCGAGCGCGTTTCCGACGATGCTCGTCGTCGGCCCGGCCCCGGTGACCGGGACCATGAAGGGCAGGCTCTCCTCCTTGAGGGTGGCCCAGAGCTGCCCGGTCGTCACGCCCGGCTCGAGGGTCGCCGTGCCGAGGACGGGATCGACGCTGAGCCGCCTCATTCGCGAAAGCTCGACGACGATGCAGCCTTCGGCCGTCGGCGTTGCGCAGCCGTATCCCCAGTTTTTCCCGGTGCTGACGGGGTACAAGGGCGTCCGGTGTCGAAGGGCCGCCCTCACGATGGCGACCACCTCCTCCTCCGACCCGGGAAGGACGACCGCCGGAACGTCCCGCGCGACCCCGATCGTGCTTGTGCCACGCCGCGCGGCATCGGCGCCGGTCTGCACGAACTGCGCACCGACGATGTTCCGGAACTCTTCGAGCGCGCGGTCGAGGTCGTCGCCGGTGCAAGCTTCTCTGATCGACGTCATCGGAACGACCACGGTGTAGCTGAAAGCATTGCAGTTAATTCTAACCGAAGATGTCAGATCCGATGTCGCGAAGAACGATTCGCGTGGATACTCAGTACAGAATGGCAGATATTTGAAGACGCTGTCTTCTCGGGGTTAGCGCTCATTCTGTGTCCTTATGGCGGAGCGGCCGCAACGCGATGTTGTGCATTCCTGTCGCAGCGCTCGTGAGTGTCATTGCCGCATGCGCAGAGCCGCAAAATCGCGAGGTCCTTCATCTTGCGGATTCGCGCGCGACTCCACACCTCGCAGAGGCGCCAGCCGAAGCGCGGGGGAAAGAGCCCCAAGGGGCGAGCCGAGACCGAGAGGAGTATATCAGGCGCGCCGTCGCCGGGCGGCCGCTGCCGGCTGAGGTCGCCGGGAAGCGGCAACGCGGCAGTGGCAGCGGGTTCTTCGTCGGCCGGAGCGAGGTCGTCACGAACCATCATGTGGTCGACGGTTGCGGCGCCGTGACGGTGCGGCTCCATGGCCGTGGCGAGTGGTGGGGGGCGACCGTCGTGGGAAGCGACCGTAGGCGGGATCTCGCGGTGCTCCGAGCGGCGGGCACCACCGACCGATTCGCGACTTTCCGGGCAGCGGCGCCTGGGGGAAAGCAGCCACAGCGGCTGACGATCATCGGCTATCCGGAGCTCGGGCATGTCGTGGTGAAGCCGGTCGTCGTGGAGGCTGCACCCGAGATCCGCGATCTTGCCGCGGGCCATCCCGCCTTCCGCCTCCGCGGCACGGTGCGGCACGGGATGAGCGGGAGCCCGGTCGTCGACGAGGAGGGCCGTGTGCTCGGCGTCATCTCGAGGCGCGTCAATCCGCTCGCCCACTATCGGGCGACCGGACAGTTGTCCGACTTCAATATCGGCCTCGCCGTTTCGACGAGCGTCGTCGTCGAGTTCCTTAGAGAGCACCAGATCGACTTTCGTCAGGAAGACGCTGCTTCCTCCGACCGAAAGGCGGCCGCTCCGCCCGCTGCCGTCCCGCCCTACGTCGCGCAGATCGGGTGCTGGAAATAGGCCGAGGGCCATCCGGCCCGGCTTCGCCGTTACGACGCGGGGGCCGCGCCCTCAGGAAGGAAGAAGACGTCGACGCGCAGCCCGGGAAGCAGCGGGTGCTCCTTCTTGAGCTCGATCAGAACCTCGAGAACCTTCACGTCGAGACGCTCGCCCGCGATGTCGCTGCGAATGCGCTTTCGGATGAGGCTCGGTCCGATCTCGACGACCTTCCCGGGAAACCGCCGGTTTCCGAAAGCGTCGGCACGCATATAAGCGGCTTGACCAAGCCTCACCTTCGCGATGTCGGTCTCGTCGACCTCGGCGCGAACGCGGAGACTCGACGTGTCGCCCATGGTCAGGATAGGGGTGTCGCGGGCATCCGAGACCGCCTCGCCGGCCTTTCTGTGCACGTGCAGGATCGTTCCCGCGATCGGAGCGCGCACGAAGGTCGATTGGAGGCGCGCCGTTGCCTCCCTGAGCTGCGCCTCGGCAAGGGCGAGGTCGGCCCGCGCCATCGCCACATCCTCTTCTCGCGGCGGGCTTGACACCAATGCGTAGTGCTGCTCGGCCGCTTCGAGATCGGCGATCGCCACGGCGTAGACCCGCTCGACCCGCTGTGCTTCCTCGGTCGACGCGAAGCCGCGGCCGGCGAGCGCGCTCCGTCGCTCGAGATCGGCTTTGGCGTTTCGGGCCACCGCCTCGGCCTGCTTCACGCGGGCATAGGCCTCCGCGCGCTCCTCTGGCCGCGCCCCATTCTCGAGGCGTCGCAGCGCCGCCTCCTTCTGCTGAAGCTGCGCCATCGCGAGCGCCACACGCGCCTTGAAATCGTCGTTGTTGAGCTCGGCGAGGATCTGGCCAGCCTCGACTCTGTCGCCCGCCCGCACGGTGACCCGTTTAAGCGTCCCGCCGGTTTCGGCAGCAACGTCGATCTCTTCGGAGATCGGTTCGACCCGGCCGAGCGCGGCCGCCTCGATCCTTTCGGGCGGCGGCGGCACCTCCGGCCGGGTCGGCGCTGCGGCGTAGACGTCGCGCAGCGCCGCCCACTGCCGCCACTCTCCGCTCTCGTAAAGCCAGGCCATCCCGGCCGCCGTGCCGGCCATCAGGAGGAGAAAAGCGAAAATCCGAAACATCGCGCTTCCGTCCTCTATCGCATCGAAACGGGGCTTGCCGAACGCTCCGACGCCGCGCTCGCCGGACGCGCGCGGTCGTTGTCGCTCGCCACGTAGAGAAGCGATCCGCGCCGGTCCGATCGCTCCACGATCCGGCCGTCTTCGATCCGAAGGATCCGGTCCGCGTACTCGACGACTCGATTGTCGTGAGTGACGATGACGACGGCCCGTCCGTGCTCCGAGGCAAGGCTGCGGAGCAGGGCCATCACGGTCTTGCCGTTCTCCCAATCGAGCGCCGCGGTCGGTTCGTCGGCAAGAATGATCCCTGGGTCGCCCGCCAGGGCGCGCGCGATCGCGACCCGTTGCTTCTGTCCGCCGCTGAGGTCGGCGGGAAATGCGTCGCGCTTTTCCGCAAGACCGACGGCGTCGAGGAGCTCGGCGGCGGTCCTGCGAAGCTTGCGGCGCGGAACGCCCTTGAGGTCGAGAGCTACGGCGACGTTCTGCCAAGCGCGGAGGGTGGGAAAGAGATTGTATCCTTGAAAGACGAAACCGATGTGGCGGCGGCGGAGTCGCGCCAGCTCCTTTTCGTCCAGGTGGGTCGCTTCCTCGTTCGCGATGCGAAGCAGCCCGGAGGTGGGGCGCAGGATTCCGCCCATGATCGACAGGAGCGTGGTCTTCCCGCTGCCCGAGGGGCCGACGAGCAGCATCACTTCGCCGGCCCATACCTCGACATCGAGACCGCGCAAGGCAGCGGTTTCGTTGCCTCGCGCGCCGTAAACCTTGCAGAGATTGCGGCCGATGACGACGGGCAGATTCATTTGAAGACCACCGCCGGATCGAGCCGGGTGACCTTACGCATCGAGATCATCCCGGCGATGACGCACATGACCGCAGTAATTCCGGCCAGGACGACGGCCACCGGCGAAGGCACGACGATGGAGAGCCCGTAGCGCTCGCCCAGAGCGACGACGCCGTAGCAGCCGACCATCCCGATCGCGTATCCGCTGACGGCGCTGGCGAGCGCCTGATTGATGATGACGGCATGGATGTAGCCGCTCGAAGCGCCGATCGCCCGCATGGTCGCGAACTCTCGCAGATGGTCGATGGTCGTCGCGTAGAGCGTCTGCGCGACCACGACGATGCCTACCGCGACGCCGAGCAGGGCCGCCGCGCACAAGGCGAGACCGGCCCCGGTCGTCAGCATCCAATAGAACCGCGTCGCCCGGCTGAACTCCGCCTTCGTGTAGACGTCGACGTCGGGCAAACGGGCTGCGATCGCGTCCCGCACGGCGCCCGGCTCGAATCCGGGGGCCACTTCGATCAGCACATGGGTAATCTCGTCCGAGCGAAGCCCGGCATAGGCCTGCGCCGTCTTGACCGAAGTGAAGACGTAGGGCGACAGCGTGAACGAGCGGATGCCGCTGGTGAGCCCGACGAGACGCGCCCGTCGGCCGTTGATCTCCACCGTCTCGCCCGGACTCGAGATTCCGAGCTGTTCGCTGTAGAGCGTGTCGATGACAACGGTATCGGCGGTCTTGAGCTGCTCCGGCGTGCCCTGCACGAAGTTCCAGGGTGTCCCGAGCCTTGACCCCGGCTCGAATCCGACAAGCATGACCGGCTCCATTTCGCCGGTCGGCGTCTGCCAGTGCGCGAAGTGGGTGATGAAGCGCTTCGCGGCGGCGACGCCCGGGACGGCGAGAGCCTGATAGAGGCGGCGCTCCGGGATCGGCGCGGTCTGGTCGACGTTCTTGGTGCCCCGGCCAACGATCCAAAGATCGGCGTCATTTCGATCGACCAGCGCCGAAGCCGTCTGCGCGAAACCGATGAAGATGCCGATCTGGGCGCCGATCAGGACGACGGAAAAGGCGACCCCGACCAGAGTCACCGCGAGCCGGACGCGGTCATGTACCAGGTTCCGGAGCGCGATCGTCAGCGTCATCGACGGGATCGCTCACCGAGCGATGGGCGAATAGTACCTGCCGGCCTCGGTAATAAGCTCGAGCGCATCCGGCCGATGGTTGCGCACGCCCTCGCCGAGCGATTCGACCGGCGCGAAGCAGGGCTGACGCTGACCATGATAGGAGACGAGCGGGCCCAGCGGGGTGAAGAACAGGCCGAAGCGGCTGATGAGCCGCAGCAGGGCCGGCTCCATGACGGCGCAGAGATGCGTGATGCCATGCTCGTGGCTCATCCATGCGACTGCCTTCATCAGCCCGAGCGTGATGTGCGGGATGACGCGCCGCTCTTCGGCTCGCGGCAAAGCCGGGATTGCCGCTCCCCCATTGGCGTCCTCGGCACGACGACGGAATGCCTTGGAGATGGCGAAGCGTGAAATTTCGGCCGTCGAACGAGCCGGCAGGAACTGGTCGCCGGCAAGGCGCGGGTCGCGGCACAGCGAGAAAAGCGGAAGGCCTCGTCCGGGCATATTCGGCTCCGGCAGGATCAGCCGCACGCAGCCGGCGACCATGCCGCTCGCGCGGTGTATCAGGAGGCTTTGGACCGAATGGGAATCGAACTCGTCGGTTTCCAGACCGTCAGGGTGCTCGTCCGGGTTCTCGAATGCATTCTCGACGCAGTAGACCTGATACCGGAGCCGAAACGCCTCGCGAGCGAGTTCGGGCGTGTCCGCGCGCACCACGTCAAAGTACTTGCTGTAGACGTCCATCAGCTTGGGGCTTTCGGGTTCGTACGAGCGGTACTGGGGCGTGCCGCCTCGGCCACACGTCTCGGCGAGTGTCGCGCTCGTGCTTCGCGGGTTAGTTAACATGTGGCAATCTCCGCGGCGAGTCGTAATTTTGCTGATGGGCCAATGGATTGTGTAATCAGCCATAAAGAGTGCCGCGCGAGATCTTAATTTCGGGTGAAATGACATGCGTATCGGCAAGTAGTTTCTAATCCGATCGGGTACGCTCTCGGATTCTGGACAATATATGATTGAACTTTCTTGAATATTTCCCATGAATTCAAATTCTGCGGCCCGCTCAGTCGGGCGATAGGTCGATCAATGCGATAGTTCTCTCGAATGTCACAATTGATCGACCGAACGACATGATCTCGTCCGTCGCTGATGAATTGCGGGCAGCAGCCTGGACTTTGCTGCCGCCGTCCGGCTTCGTGTGGAGCGCAGCGATCGGCGCAATCGTTTATTGGCGCTGGCGGAAGGCGGGTCTCGTCCTGCTCGCCGGCTCGCTCGCCGGTCTGTCGCTGCTTTCGCTGCCGATCGTTTCCTACGGGCTGCTCTCGCTGGGCGACGCGTCGGGCGGGCGCGACGTCGGGGCGCTCGCCCCTGCCGAAGCCGCGATCGTCGTCCTCGGAGCCGACGTGCGTCGAGAGGCGCGCGAATACGGCCCGATCACCCTCGGTCCGCTCAGTCTCGAGCGGCTGCGCTATGCGGCCCGGCTCCAGCGGCAAACGGGCTTGCCGATCCTGACGAGCGGCGGACGGCTCGAAGCGGACGATACCGCCTTGTCGGTCCTTATGGCTGAGGCGCTATCGACGGATTTCGGCGTCCCTGTCCGCTGGATCGAGGATCGTTCGCGAAGCACGGCGGAGAATGCCCGCTTCAGCGCCGAGATGCTGCGCAAAGAGGGGATCTCTGTCGCGCTCATCGTGACGCATGCTTGGCACATGCGCCGCGCGATCATGGCTTTCGAAGGGCACGGGCTCGACGTTCACCCGGCTCCGACGCTCGCTCCCCACCGGCCGACCGGCCTCGACATGATCGTGCCGAGCGCCAAGTCGCTCCACGAGAGCTTTCTCGGCATTCATGAGTTGGCCGGCCGGATCTACTACGAAGTCGCGCGCCGAGCTTCGTGAGCTCGGGCTCCTTACGCCTCGGCGCCGTTCTTCGGGATCGCGATCTGGTGCGTCTCGAGGAGGGTGTAGAGGGTAGGGCGGCTTATTCCGAGGAGCTTTGCCGCTTTCGACAGGTTGCCGCCGGCCTGCGCCAGCGCCTGGTTGACGACGCGGCGCTCGGCGCGGTTGCGGGCTTCGCGCAAGTCCAGCAGCTCGCCGTCCTCGGCCTCGTCCGACGGGAGATCGAGATCCTTGGCGTCGATGAGGCTGCCCTCGGCCATCACGACCGCGCGCTTCACCCGGTTTTCCAGCTCGCGGACGTTGCCGGGCCACGAATAGGCGCTGACGCTTCTCGCGGCATCCTCGGTTATGCCTCGGATGTTCCGCTCGAACTCGCGATTGTACTTCTGCAGGAAGTAGTTCAGCAGCAGAAGCGGGTCGCTGTCGCGCTCGCGGAGGGGCGGGATGCGGATCGCGACCTCGTTGAGGCGGAAATAGAGGTCCTCGCGGAACTTCCCCTCCGCCATCAGCTTCTCGAGGTTCTGGTTGGTCGCGCACACGACCCGAACGTCGACCGGGATCTGCTGCCGGCCGCCGATCCGCTCGATCACCCTTTGCTGAAGAAATCGGAGCAGCTTCGCCTGCAGCGGCAGCGAGAGATCGCCGATCTCGTCGAGGAAGAGCGTGCCGGAGTTGGCCGACTCGACCTTGCCGATCGTCTGCTTGACGGCGCCCGTGAAGGCGCCCTTCTCATGCCCGAAGAGCTCGCTCTCGAGGAGGTTGTCCGGGATCGCCGCGCAGTTGATCGCGACGAACGGGCCCTTGCTGCGGGGGCTCAAGCGGTGGAGCGCGAGCGCCAGCAGCTCCTTGCCGGTGCCGCTCTCGCCGAGGAGCATCACGGAAACGCCCGTCGGCGCGATCTTCTCGATGTTCCGGCAGACCCGCTGCATCTCCGGCGCCCCGGTGATGAGGCCCTGAAGGGGCGAGGTCACCTGCTCGGCGGAGAGCCGGCGGTTCTCTTCCTCGAGCGAGTAGAGGTGGAGCGCGCGGGCGACGATGAGCTGGAGCTCCTCGAGCTGCACCGGCTTCTTGTAGAAGTCGTAGGCGCCCAGCGCCACCGCGCGGAGCGCGTTCTCCCGGCTCTCGTTGCCGCTCGCGACGATGACCTTCGTCTCGGGCGCCTTCTTCAGGATGGTCCCGAGCGCCTCGAGGCCTTCCGTCGCCCCGTCGGGGTCCGGCGGGAGTCCCAGGTCGAGAATCACCACGGGCGGGCGATTCGGGCCGAACATCGCCAGCGCCTCTTCGCGGCTGCCGGCCATCAGCAGCTCGTAATCGGACAGGGCCCACCTGTACTGCCGTCGCAGGCCCTCGTCGTCCTCCACAATGAGAAGCTTGACTCTTTCTCCGCTCATCCTGCCCTGCCGGCGACCGATGGCTCCAAGCTGCCGGCGTCGGCAAGCGGGAGCACGATGCGCATGATTGTACCCCGGCCGGGGGTGCTGTCGACGTGGAGCTCGCCGCCGCTCTGGCGGACGATCTCGCGGGTCTGATAGGCGCCGATGCCGAACCCGCTCGCCTTGGTCGACGAAAACGGACGGAAGAGCTCCGTCCGAACGAACTCCGGCGTCATGCCGGGACCCTCGTCCGCGATCTCGATGACGAGGCTGCGCTGCCAGATCTTGGCTTCGACCGAGACGCGGCCCTCCTCGCCCGAGGCGTCGAGCGCATTCTGCAGCAGGTGCTCGAGAGCGTCGCGAAGCCGCTCCGCATCCACCGCGATCCGGGCAGAGGGCTCGATCTGCATTTCCACCCGGACCCGCTCCCGCTGAGCGAGCTTCGCCACGACCGAGCGAATGAGGTCTGCCGGCGAGGCGAGGTCTGCCCGGGCGCTCCGACGGAGCTCGCCCCCGAGCTGCTCCAGAAGCCTGTTCATGCGGGCGACCGAATGACGAACCGTCTCGATGAGGTCGCGCTGGAATTCGGGATCGGCGCCGTGACGCTCATGATTGCGGACGATGAGGTTGAGCTGGCTCACCACGTTCTTGATGTCGTGCACGACGAAAGCGAATTTCTTGTTGAACGAGGTGAACTGCTGGGCCTCGAGCAGCGCGCGCGCCGCCTCTTCCTCGGCGAGATAGCTCGCGGCATGGCGGGCGACGGTCCTCAGGAGGTCGTAGCTCTCCCAGATCAGCGCGTGGGGCGCTCGCGACTGCTCGAGGACCACGAATCCGATCATCTGCTGAAGGTGGCATAGCGGCACGGCGAGCCACGGGCGCGACATGTGCTCGACCCATTGCGGGCTCGGCTCTGCCGCGGTCCCGTCGTCCGACAGGTGAACGATCCAGTCCCCATCCCTGAAGCGCTCGAGAAAAGAGGAGCCGGGCGGCTCGGCGCCGGCCAGCGCCGGGAATCTCGGCACGTTCCAGTATTCCCGCGGCACGAACGTGCCTGTCGCGTCCTTGAGCCAGAGAACGCCGGCCGGGCTGTCGACGACATCGGCGAGCGCCTTTATCGCCCGGGTCTCGAGCGAGGCCGATCGGCCTTCCCCCGAGAGCGTCGCGATCGATCGCAGCCACTCCTCGCGATAGTCGTAACGGTAGGAATAGAAGTGCTTGCTGATCCAGAGGCGCAGGCGCGAGCGCGCAGATCCCGAGAAGAGCACCAGCCCCAGGATCAGGAACATCGCAAAGGCGAAGCTGATCTGAAGGAAAGAGCCCCAGCTGCCGCCGAGCTCGCGGATCAGGAGGCCGGCGCCGGCCATCACCAGGAGGTACCCTCCGATGCCGATCAGCGTCGCAGTCTGGAAGACCACGCGGCGCGAGACGTGGAGCGCGGCTTCCCATTCGGGATTGCGTGCCGCGGCGATTGCGAGGAGCGGCACCGTCATGGCGTTCACGATGCCGCGCGGCTCGCTGAGAAGCTGGCTGTATCGCCCGAAGAGAAGCCCGTCGGCGGAAAGCACGATGTCGTAGCCGAGCACGCCGCCGATCGAAATGCCCAGGAACTTCAGGCGCCAGCGCGCCGCCTCGTCCGCGTTCCTCAGCAGGTTTTCGAGAAGGACGAGGCCGATGGTCGCGAGCGCGAGGTAGAGCAGCGGAAAGAGCAGCCTCGTCTTTACGCCTGCAGCGGCGACGGCGAACGGCGCTGCGGTAGCGGCCGCGACGAGGCCTCCCGCGAGAAGCGCGAGCGAGACGGTCGTGCGCGTCCGGCCCTGCACCTTGAAGACGAGATGAAAGAGGAAAGCGAGCCACGCCGCGCTGCGAAGCGTTTCGGCCCCGGGAAGGAAATAGGGCACCCGAACGAGGGGCGCCGCCGCGAGAGCGAATCCCCAGAGCGCGCTCGCGGCGGTCGCTGCGATGAGAGACAGAGCCACCCCCTGCCGGCGCGAGCTGGCGAGCAGCAGAAGGGTGAGGAAGGCGAAAGCCACGCCAGCGGCGGCGTGGCTCAGGATCCAGGTCGTCATGGCGAAACGCCGAAGGCGCTGATTTCTGGGCTCGTCGAACCCTCGGGCCGGGGAACGTCGTGCGGCGCTTGCCTCAGCGCGCGCCCTCCGGCCACACGATGACGCGGACGGTCTGGATCAGAATGAGAAGATCGAGGAAGAGGCTCCTGTTCTTCACGTAGTAGAGATCGTAAGCGAGCTTCTGCCGCGCGTCCTCGAGGGAAGCTCCGTAGGGGTAGTTGATCTGCGCCCAGCCGCTGATGCCGGGCTTCACGCAGTGGCGCTCGTCGTAGAAGGGAATTTGGGCGGCGAGCTGCTCGACGAAGTACGGCCGCTCCGGTCGCGGGCCGATGAAGCTCATGTCGCCGCGAAGCACGCAGATGATCTGCGGCAGCTCGTCGATGCGCAGCTTGCGGATCACGGCACCGACGCGGGTCACGCGCGGATCGTGCTGGGCGGCCCATTGATGACCGTTCTTTTCCGCATCCACCCGCATGCTGCGGAACTTGAGGAGAGTGAAGGGGCGGCCGAAACGCCCGACCCGCTCCTGCCGATAGAGGATGGGGCCTCCGTCTTCGAGCTTCACGGCGATCGCGGTGGCAACGAGAATCGGGAGCGTGATCACCAGGATCAGCGCGCTCACCACGATGTCGAAGGTCCGCTTGGCGAAATCGATGAACCGGCTCGAACGGAACCCGTCGGAAAAGACCAGCCAGCCCGGCTGCAGATTGTCGAGGTCGATGCGACGGGTCTCACGCTCGACGAAGGTCAAGTAGTCGATGACGTTGATGCCGTTGACCTTGCACCGAAGCAGCTCGCGAATCGGCAGGCCGCGCCGTTCGTCGGTGGCGACGACGATTTCGTCCGCCTGCTTCTCGGCCGCGAGCTGGAGAAGATTCGGCGCGAGGCGCTCGCTGCGCTGCTCGCGCGCCGGATCGGCATCGCGGGCGCCGGCGTGCTCGCTGAACTCGTGGATCCCCACGATCTCCACGCGCGCCGACCGTTCGTGCGGGAGGGCCTGGTGCAGGCGCGCGATTCCGGCCGCGTTTCCGACGACCAGAAGGCGCCGCCTCATGGCCTTGGAGTCGGTGAGCTGGGAGAAGACCGCGCGGCTCAGCAGAAGACAAAGAACGGAGATGAGAAGAACTGCGGCGAGCGCCGTCGAGCTGGAGACGGGGCGCGCGACGACGAGCTTCTGCATCACCAGAAAGAGGACGGAGGCGACCGGGACCACGATCGCGAGCGCGACGAGCGACTTGCCGAGCAGGCTGCGGCGGTCGATGAGGACGCCGTAGCTGTAGAGACCGAGGCTCACCATCGCGACGACCACCGACGCGGACACCACGGCCGCCACCCAGAAGGCGGAAGCATCGAAGGACGTGGAGACGGCGGGATCGACGAGGCCGGTGCGATGCAGCGCGCCGAGGGTCAAGTAAACCGCAGCCGTCAGCATCGAGAATTCGAGGGCGGCCAGCGCTACCGTAGGGAGAGGTAGGAAATGGCGAAAGATCCGCAGCACTCTCGGTCTCTCCTGAAAGATGCTTGTCTTGCTAGAAGTCCCGACCAAAAGTAGCGGCGCGGGCGTGGTTTTCCCTATACCACTATGTGGGTCTCGTCAACCAGAGGTTCAAAGACTTAACAATAGTTTTCCATTTTTGCTTGCATCGCCGTCCGGTTATCTCTCCGAACGGGTGCGCGCTCCCAAAGCCCCGCTCGGCCCGGAGCGTCCTGGCGACCAGAAGCTCGGAAATCAGCGGAGCGGGCGACGCGGCTGCGGAGAGCTGCGCCGCCCGTTCCGAACGGCTACCGGGTCAGGCGGCTCGCGCTTTGCGGCGCCTCGCGAGCCAAACGGCGGCGAGCGCAGGCCCGAGGAGCGTCAGCGTTCCAGGCTCCGGCACTTCGATGGGCTGCCGCGCGTCCACCTCGTCCCAGTCGCCATCGCCCGTACCGGGCGGCGGAGGATCGTCGTCGGTCAGATCGAGGGGATCGTCGCCGCCTTCGTCCTTGCCGCCATCGCTCCCGTCATTGTCGGCCCAGCCGCCGTCGGCTCCGTCGCCGTCTTCGCCACCCGCATTACCACCCGCGTTCTGGCTGTCGTCGCCCGGCTCCGGTGTCCCTTCACCGCCGGTCGAGGTTCCAGGTCCCGTCTCGTGGGACGGCGGATCGTCGCCGGTGTCGCCGTCGCCGCCCGTCGGCGAGGGAGCCCCGCCACTCGGGCTCGTGGCCGTCGGCGAGGAGCCGGAACCGCCCGGCGTGCCGGGGGGAAGGAAGGCATTGGCGCCCGATAGCGAGGCGAGCGAGCCGGGGCCGCCCGCGGCGCCACCGGCAGGGTAGAGCGAGCCCGCCGAACCGAAGGAACCGGAGACCGAGCCGCCGGGTGCGGACGACGTCGTGCCATCGTTGTCGAACTCGTCGGCGGGCGGAACCGGGCCGCTGGAGGAGAAGAAGGGCTCTTCACCGTCCCCGGACGCAAGGGACGAGGTCACGAGCTCGCTGCCGGTGGGGTCCAGCGGCCCCGGGAGGGTCGAAGGATCGCCCGTGGGCGCGGTCTGCGCCAATTGCGGCAGGCTCCGCCTTGCGGCGTCCCTCTCGTCGGCCGATGCGGACGTGCCGTCCTCGAGCGCGTCGGCGGTCTCCGGCTCCGAACCCAACCACGAGGCCGGCGCAAAGCTTCCGGGACTCGCGACGGCAACCACGAGGCAGCCGTAAAGGAGGATCCCGGTAGCGGAAAGCGCCATCTTGTGACGCCGAAGGAACGACTTCCTCCGAGCGGACCGGTAGGAACGCCTTTTGCCGCTTCGAGTCATGTGAGCACTTCCAGCCATAACCTGTGGCACTAAAAGCAAGACCCGTGCCATCGGCGGTTTTCCGCGGCAATTGTGGGTTGCTTTCGTTAACGTTTCGACCACTGTAAAAAATGCCGACAATGGGAGCACGCCCGCGGGGCTTGGGCGTCGGGATGCTCGCCGCTATGCTGCGTCCGATGGCGTTCGGACTTCCCTCCCAAGGCACGCGACGGTTGAGAATCGCCCTTTCCGCCGGTTCCCTGGCGGGGCTTCTCGCAGCGCTCGCGCTGATCCTCGTCCTTTACGGCGCGCCCTACTGGCGAGGCTGGTGGGTCGTCATCGCCGCGATCCTCGTCGCCTCCGTGCCGGGCGGCATCCTCGTCGCGCACCTCGTCGAATGGGTCGTCGCCGGCTACCGGGGCGACGCCGAAGCTTCTGCCGCGCCCCGCGAATCTTCCTGAAGCGCGGGGGTCAGGGCCGCGCCGCTCCCGTCGGCTCCGAAAGAGCGAGGCTGAGACCGCTCTCGGGACGGTACGTCATGAGCAGGCGAACGCGCCCGGCGGCGATGTCGAAAAGCACGGGGAGATAGCAAAGACGCGTCGCGCGCAGGAAGTCCCCGAAAGGATTGCGCGGCGTCGCGAAAAGCCGGGTTCCGACCGGCAGGGGCCCCTCGGGGGACGTCTCCTTTCGGAGGATGCCAGGACCCACCGTGCACCTCAGCGCCAACGCCAGAAGGAGAATCCCGGGGGCCAGAACGATGACAGCGAGAAAACCGAAGAAGCGCCCGAGAAGCAGGTTCATGTCCCTCTATCGCCTTTGCGCCGATGAGATGAATCGGCGTCGGAGGGCAACCTAGCGCCTCTCTGCGCCGGCGCTCTGTGACTCCCCTCACACGGGGCCGCACCTCAGCGGCGCAGATCGTACTGCTCCTCGAGGAGCCTGCCGATCCCGGTCGCGAGGTCGGTGCTGGGGACGATGCCGATCTCGCGCCGCAGCCGCTCGATCGAGCCGCGGGAATGCACGATGTCGCCGGCTCTCCAGGGCTGGTGCAGCGGGCCCTCGCGCGGCGGCGCCACCCCGCGCGCGCCGAGAGCCTCGGTAACGGCGGCGTAGAGCTCGGTAAGGCTGGTGGCGACGCCCGTGCCGACGTTGAAGACGCGGAAGTTCCCGCCGGCGCCGTTTCGTCCGATCGTCTCGATGACGCGCGCGAGGTCGCCGACGAAGCAGAAGTCGCGCGTGGCGCCGCCGTCGCCGAAGACGATCGGGCGCTCGCCGCGCAGACACGCGTCGATCCAGCGCGGGATGACGGCGGCGTACCCGCCGCGATGATCCTGCCAGGGTCCGTAGATGTTGAAGAAGCGCAGCCCGATCGCTTCCATCTTGTCGCAGCGCAGGCGCAGCACCTCCGCGTACTGCTCGTTCACGAGCTTCGACACGGCATAGGGGCTGAGAGGCTGCGGCGGCGTCTCCTCGTCAAGCGGGAGGGCCGGATTGTCGCCGTAGACGGCGCAGCTCGAGGCGTAGACGAGCCGTTTCACCCCGGCCTTCTCGGCCGCGCCGTGCACCTCGAGGAATCCCGCGACGTTGACGGCATTGGTGTAGGCGACGTCCTCGAAGGAACGCTGCACCGAAACCTGGGCCGCCAGGTGGACCACGACGTCGACTCCCGAGAGCGACCGTGCGACGAGAGCGGGGTCGAGAATGCTTCCTTCGTAGAAGCGGAACCTCGCTCCGGCCGAGGCGGCGAGACGGTCCACGTTGTCACGCGTGCCGGTCGAGAAGTCGTCGATGCCGATCACCGTGTCGCCTTGCCCGAGGAGATGGGCGCCGAGATTGCTCCCGATGAATCCGGCCGCGCCGGTGATGAGCCATGTCGCCATACGCGTACGAGACCTCGCTTCTGCTTTCGCCCCAGGCTTCCTCGCGGAGCGTCAGGAAAGGCACCGATTGTTTGCCGTCATAGGTAAACCTTTCGATTCGCGCGGTCACAGGAAAGAGGCGGAACCGCCGTTCGGCGCCCGCCGGCGCCTCAACCGCCGAATCTCAAGCGGCGGACGACGGCGAGAAGCTCCTCCCAGCTGTCGCGGTAGAGAAAGGTGGCACGGGCGCGGTCGACCGAGATCGCGTACATCTCGAGCTGAATCGTGCTGAGAGGGTTTTCCCAGGTGTAGATGATGTTCGAGACGGAGGCACCCGACATGAGAATGCCGCCGAGGACGTCGACTCGCGGGCTGTCGCCGTAGGTGCGGCGGAAGAGCGTCACGATCCGCTCGAAACGGCTGTTGTCCATCACGATCATGATCTGCGTCAGCCGCGGCACGCGCTCTCCTTCCCGGCGGAAGAAGAGGAAGTTGGCGCGGACCCGCTCGCCGAACATCTCCATCGTGCCCGCACCGGGAGGAGGGTCCTCGCTCGTCGGGAGAAGCGCGCACTCGATGGCGCCGGCCTCGATCAATTCCGGCGCCGGGCTCACGAGGGCCGCGAAGCGCGGCGGAGCGTCGTCCGAGCAAACGAGGCGCTCCGACGGGCCGAGCTCGGCGAATCGCTCGAGCCGCCGGAAATCGCTGAGCGGCATGCCGAGCCGGAACTCGTGCGCCGCGAACGGCCGAACACGCGCCTCTACCGCGCGAAGGGCCGGCAGCACCAGGGCGCCGACGAGGAGAACGCTGAGAAGGCGGACGATCACCGCCTTCAATATAGGTCCAACTTCAGCGTGCGAGTCGGCTCAAGAGTTGCCGCGCCTCCGCGGCCTCGGGAAAGCCGGGGGTCGAGAGAGCCGCCTCGAGCTGCTCCCTCGCCTCGTCGTCGCGCCCGGCCTGGTGGAGGGCGACGGCGAAACGGTATTTCGAGCTTGCGGCGCCCTCCGCCGCGGCGGCCTGCTGCAGCAGCGGCAGAGCCCGCCCGAGATCGCCGTTGCGCAAAAGGATCCACCCCAGCGTGTCGGCGACGATCGGCGAGCGCGGGGCGGCGCGATAAGCCGCTTCCGCGAGCTCGAGCGCGCGCCGATCGGAGATCTTGTCGTAGAGGGCGGCGAGATTGTTGAGGAGAAGCGGGTTTTTCGGATCGCTCGCGAGGAGGCGCTCATGCTCCGCGATCGCCGTCCGGGTGTCGCCGAGAGCGACGGCGAAGCTCGCCAGCAGAAAACGCGCTTCCCGATCGTCGGGGTGGGCGGCGAGATGCTCGGCGATCGTGTCGCGCGCTGCTGCGAGGTCGCCTGCTTTCGCCTCGCTTTGCGCCAGGCGGCGGACGAACTCGGGCCCGCCGCCGTTGTCGATCGCCCGCTTCCAGGCGAACTTCGCGTCGGTGAAGAGGCCGGCCTCCTCCTGCAATTCGGCGAGGAAGGCAACCGTCTCGGGCGCGCTCGAGCCGGTCGCCAGCTCGCGCGCGAACACGATCGCGTCGGGAAGGCACTCGTTCCGTGCGCAGAAGCTCAGATATTGCGACTGCAGGCGGCGGTTCTTCGGCAGCTCCGTGAGGCCGCGCTCGAGCGCGAGCCGCGCATTGTCCCTTTCGCCCGACAGCTCCAGCGCGCTCGAATAGGCGATCGTCGCCTCGGGGGCGCTGCTCGTCATGGTCAGCACGCGCGCGTAGGTCGAAGCGGCGCTCCGCGCATCGCCGACGCCCAGCTCGGCGTCCCCCAAGGCGGCGGCGGCGCGCCAATCGTTCGGCCAGGTCTTTTCGAGCTCGCGCGCAAGCTCGAGCGCCCGCTGGGTCATGCCGGCGTCGATGAGCAGCCGAACGAGGGGCAGCCTCGCCTCGAGCGCTTTGACCGGGACGCGAAGCGCCTGCTCGAGCCACTTGGCTTTCTCGGCGCCCTGATCGAGCTCGGCCCGGGCGATCAATGCCGGCAGGCTGTCGGGCTCGCGAGCGAGGAACCGATCGAGCTCGGCGCGCGCTTCGGCGATGTCCCCGGCGGCCCGATAGGTCTGCGCGAGATTGATGGCGGCAGGTGCGAAGCTCGGGTCGAGCTCGAGGGCGCGCCGATAGTGCTTTCGTCCTTCCTCGACGCCCTTGGTGTGGCTGACGATGTACCCGAGGAGGTTCTCGGGGATGGGGTTGCGGGGGTCGCTTTGCCGGAAGGCCTCCGCGGCCGCTTCCGCTTCGGCGAGGCGGCCGGCGCCGAGATAGGATGCGATCGCGAGCGCATGCCCGCGCGGCGGCAGCGGGGCGAGGCTGCGCGCAGTCTCCACTTCCGAAAGCGCGGCCTTCGGATTTCCCGACCGCGCCTGGAGAGCGGCGAGCTGGAGACGCGCCTCGGCGGTCGCCGGCGCTTTCGCGGCAAGCCGATCGAGCATCTCGGTGGCGCGGTCGTGCTCGCCGTTCTGCAGCAGCGCTGCCACGAGCACGCTGGCGAGCTCGAAGCTGTCGGGGCTGGCGGCGAGCGCGGCCTCGAGCGAGGCGACCGCCTTCGCCGCGTTGCCGCGCTTCATGAGGATTTCGGCGTAGAGCGCCTGCGCGCCGGCATCCTGAGGATTGATCGCCAGATAACGCGAGACGTCGCCTTCGGCGCGCGCGAGACGGGCGCGGGCGAGCTGGACGCGAGCGGACAGAAGGAGCGCCGGCGGGATGTCTTCGAGCTTCCCGATCTTGGCCAAAGACTGCTCCGCGCCTTCCCAATCCTGGCGGCGGACCTGGATGACGGCAGCGAGATAGTTGCCGAACGGATGATCGGGGCGCTGCCGGAGAAGCGCGTCGACCTCGGGCATCGCCGTGTCCGCGCCCTGCTGGAGCGCGAGAAGGGCGCGTGCCCGTCGGACAGGCTCGCTCCGCGGCGCGAGCTCGATCGCCTTGTCGAGCGCCGCGCGTGCGCCGTCGTGATCGCCCCGCCAGGCGCGGATCCGTCCGAGGAACAGCCATCCGTCGGCGAGCTTCGGATCCTGCGCGAGAGCCTCTTCGAGCAGCGCGATCGCCTCGTCGGTGTCGCCCCGGATGAACCGAGCCTGGGCGAGGCCGGCACGGACGGAAGCGGGCGCGCCCGGATCGCGCGCGAGCGCCTCCTTGAACGCGCGCTCCGCCTCGCCCGCGCGTTCCAGGCCGAGATACGCCCAGCCGCGCGCCGCCCGCACGCGGGCCTCGATCCCCGGCGCCCGGTCTCCCGCTTCGATCACGTCGAGAAGCTCGCCGAACCGCTCCTGCCCGGAGAGGAGCTCGGCGAGCGCGAGAGCAGCCTCCCCGTCGTCCTCCTCATCCTCGTAGGCGATGCGAAGCTCGCGCTCGGCGTCGTCGAGCTCGCCGAGCCGGCTCAGCGCGATCCCGAGCCGAAGATGCGCCTCCCTGCTGTCGGGATCCTCCTCGAGGGCGTTCCGCGCGTGAATGAGAGCGGTCTTGGCGTCCCCTCGCTCGAGGGCCGCGCGCGCTTTGGCGAGATACTCTTGCGCGTCCTCGGTCGTCGCGACTGCCGGCGCGACGAGGAGAGCGGAAAGGAGCAGGGCGGCGGCGAAGGAGCGCGCCTTCATGCTCCGCCGTAATGCGTCCGCCGACGGTAGGCCGCGAATGCGCAGAGGCCGAAGGTGAGGAGCGCCATCGTCGCGGGCTCGCTGACCTGGGTCGTGGTCCCGGGCTTGGACGCGATCGTCTTCACCTTGAAGTCGTCGTCCGGCTTCGTCTCGTTGAGCCACGAGGCGACGATGAGATACCGGCCCGTCGCGTCTCCGGGTATGGACACGGTCCGCTCGCCGCTTCCGTTGGTCTTGCTCTCGTACTCCTGGAAGCCGTTTTCCAGAAGGTACTGGATCGACTTGTTTTCGAAGCTGGCGAGATCGGGAAATTGCGCCAGCGAGCCGCCGACGAGGAAGGTGACGTCGGTGTCGTACGGGTAGCCGTACGGAACGAGGGTGACCGATGTCGGGTCCCAATTGTCGCTCGGGAGCTGGAAGACGATCAGCTCGTTCGTGCCGACATTATCGAGCGCATGCTGTGGGCTGCAGCTCGAGCATTCGCCGTTCGATGTAACCCCGAGCCCCTGATCGTAGATTTTCAGCTGCGCCTTTTTCAGGGGGGCGTCGCGATTGGCAACGCCGTTCGACTTCTCGATGTAGAACGCCCGTGCTTTCAGCACCTCGCCGGAGGACGCCGTGAAGGTCATCTCGGTGTTGACGCCGGAGCCTTGGGTGGATCTCGGGCTGGCGCCGTAGCCGCTGTACGTGTTCCACGTCACCACGTCGGCCATCGCCGACGCGGGCAAGAGCAGCAGGGAGAGGGCGAACCCAGCAAGAAACGTGCGCATCGACGTCGTCTCTTCTACCAATGAGCTTCGTTCGGCTTTTGCAATCGATGCGCCAGTCTGGCAAGTCTTTGAATTGCGTCGATTCTCCTGCGCCTCCAATGCTTCTCGGCGCTCGGCTGTAAAAAAAACCGACAGCAGCTCTCGGACGCGGCGGCATCATGCAGCGCCGCGGCTTAAGAAAACCTTGGCTGTGGATCAGGCGAGGAAAGGACGCGCGACGATGTCGCGCCGGCCGGGCGGCGGGAGGGGCGTCCGGCAGGCGTTGGGCGGGCTGTCATCCCGCCTGCGCGCCGAGAAGGGCCGCCTATGCGGCCGCGCGGATCGCCGCCGCGCGCACGTCGTTCCCGACGAAGGGCTCGAACTGCTTGAAGTTCGCCTCGAAGCGCTTCGCCACCTCGCGGGCCGTCTCGTCGTAGGCCTTCTTGTCCGACCAGGTGTTGCGCGGGTCGAGCACTTCGGAGGGTACGTCGGCGCAGGCTTCCGGCACGTAGAGTCCGAAATGCGGCTCCTTCTTGACGGGCGCCTCCTTGAGGCGGCCGTCGAGAGCGGCGCGCACGAGCGCGCGCGTGTGCTCGATCGCCATCCGCTGCCCCACGCCGTAGGCCCCGCCCGACCAGCCGGTGTTGACGAGCCAGCATTGCGCCCCGTGCCGGGCGATCCGCTCGCCCAGCATCTTCGCGTAGACCGAAGGATGCCGCGGCATGAACGGCGCGCCGAAGCAGGTCGAGAACGTCGCCGAGGGCGCGTTCCCGAGGCCCTTCTCGGTGCCGGCGACGCGCGCCGTGTAGCCCGAGAGGAAGTGGTACATGGCCTGCTCGGGCGTCAGCTTCGAGATCGGCGGCAGCACGCCGAAAGCGTCCGCCGTCAGCATGATCACGGTCGACGGGTGCGGGGCCATCCCGGAGAGGTCGACGTTCGGGATGAAATCCAGCGGATAGCAGGCGCGCGTGTTCTCCGTGAGGCTCGCGTCGTCGAGATCGGGCTCGCGCGTTTCCTCGTCGAGCGGCACGTTCTCGAGCACCGTCCCGAAACGCCGGACCGTCGCGTAGATCTCGGGCTCGGCTTTGGGCGAAAGGCGAATTGTCTTCGCGTAGCAGCCGCCCTCGAAGTTGAAGACGCCGTTCGGGCTCCAGCCGTGCTCGTCGTCGCCGATCAGGGTGCGAGAGCCATCCGCGGAGAGCGTGGTCTTGCCCGTGCCGGAGAGGCCGAAGAAGATGGCGCTGTCGCCCTTGGGGCCGACATTCGCCGAGCAGTGCATCGGCAGGACGTCGCGCGTCGGCAGGAAGAAGTTGAGATACCCGAACACCGATTTCTTGATCTCGCCCGCGTAGCTGGTGCCGCCGATGAGCACGAGCTTCTTCGCGAAATTGACGAGAATGAACGTCTCCGAGTTGAGGCCGTCCGCCTCCGGCATGGCGACCATCTTCGGCGCGTGAAGAATCACGAAATCGGGCGAAAAGCGCGCGAGCTGCTCGGGGGACGGGCGCAGGAACATGTTGCGCGCGAAGAGGGCGTGCCAGGCGCTGTCCGTCACAAGGCGGACCGCCAAGCGATACTGAGGATCGGCACCTCCGAAGCAGTCCTGGACGAACACTTCGCGGTTCTGGAAATAGGCGAGCATCCGCTTGTGCATGCTGTCGAAGAGCGCCTCCGACACCGGACGGTTCGTTTCGCCCCACCAGATGTCGGCCTTCGAGGACGGCTCTTCGACGATGAACTTGTCCTTCGGCGATCGCCCGGTATGAATGCCGGTCCGGGCGACGAAGCTGCCGCCGGCACCGAGATGTCCCTCGTGCCGCCGTATCGCATGCTCGTAGAGTCGCGGCACGGTCAAATTCGAATGGACCATCCCGACATTGCGGAAACCGTGCTCGCGGAGCGAAATGGACTCGCCTGCCATACCGGATCCTCCCTCGATATTCTGGTTACGTTTTCGCGCCGAGCCGGAAGGCCGCGCGAAGATAGCCCCCCGGATTGCGAGCCGGCAATGAGGGCGCGCGAGGAACGGAGGGCGTGCGAGGAACACGGAACTCCGGCTTGCCGTTCCGCGAGCGTGTCCGGTGACGGTCCGGACAAGTCCGGACCGCGCCGTTCGGAAAGCCGCGGCACGCATAGCGAGGGGGCGCCGCCGGCTCTCGTTGCGTGCCGGCGCGACCATCGGGAGGCATGATCGGAGGCCTCCCTGCAGTCGAGGTCGAGGCGCGGCCGGCGCTCGGGAGTTGCCGTGCGGTTTCCGTGCCAGACATGGTTCGGGGGACGATGGGTGCGGCGGGGGCGGAAATCAACGGCGCGAAAGGAGAAACCGGAGTGGCGTGGTTGTGGCTTTTCTTGGCCGGGTTGTTCGAGGTGGCCTGGGCTGTCGGCCTGAAAGCGACCGAGGGATGGACTCGGCTTTTGCCCAGCCTTTTCACGCTCGCTACCATGGCGCTGAGCTTTTTCTTCCTGTCGCTCGCCCTTCGCGCGCTGCCGATCGGCACCGCCTACGCCATCTGGACCGGAATCGGCGCTGTCGGCACGGCGCTCTACGGCATAGCGTTCCTGGGCGAGCCCCGGGATGCCGCGCGTCTTGCGTGTCTCTTCCTGATCGTCGCGGGGATCATAGGTCTGAAGCTGGTGACCCGCTGACCTCCAGTCAGTCGCGCTCAACGCGTTCGGTGACGATACGCCAGCCGCCGTCGGGCTCGGGGCAGGCGATGCCACGGACCGGCACCCTGTCGCCGGCGAGCGTCGTGTGCGCCGTGTAGGGTCTGCAGGACGGCGGCTCGGGCCGGCGCTCGGCGATTTCCACGGCGCGCGGTCCGGCCGTCGAAACGATCTCCCGGGGCGGCGAAGCGACATCGGGCCTTCGTTCCGTGCGGGACGCGCCTTGCCGCGCGGCCGGCTTCGGCGTAAGCCGCGGAGGCGACGGTTTTGCGGCGGGGACGGCGGGATCGCGTGTGCGGGCCGCGTCCGGCGGCTCGCTCGGCAACGTCGCCGTGGCCGGGATCGGGGTTGGCGGCGGGGCGAGGCGTGTCGGTTCCGCAACGAGCGGGTCTTGCGCCAAGACGCCTTGCGTCGCCGGGCCGCGCGACTCGCCGCCGCTCGGCGGCTTCGAGACCGGAGGCGCCGCGGGCTTCTCGTGCGCCGACTTCTCGGCGGAACCGGGCGAGGGCGCGCGTTCGTCCGATGGCGTCGCCGTTTCAAGCGGGGGGGACGCCTCCGGCCGGGCGGGCGCAGCCTGAAGCTCGTGTGCGCCTGCCGACACCGCCGGCGGATCCGCATCGATCGCGACGAAGAGCAGGGCGGCGTCGAGCGCCGCCATCACGAGGAGCGCCCGCAGAACGGCGCCGCCGAGTCCGACCGGACGCTGCGAGCGGGGCGCGATGTAGAGCTCGTCGGGCTGTGCTGACGACATTTACGGCCATTAACGGTGCTTGTCACGGCTTGCTCCCGGGACTTTGCAATTCCCTCGCGGCGTAGCGTTCTCGCCACGGCCATCCCATACTTATCCCCCGAGGAGGCCAATCGAATGGACAAGAAGGCGACCTGGAACGCTTGGTACGTGATTGCCGCGATCTTCGGCGTTCTCTTCCTCCAGCAGATCTGGATGGAAGCCTCGCGGGTCGAGGTGATCCCCTACAGCGAGTTCCAGACCCGGCTTCAGCAGGGCGAGATCGAGGAGATCAGGATCGGCCAGAACCGGATCCAGGGCGTGTTCCGCGCACCCGAGGCCGATGCCGGCAAGGCGTTCGTCACCCACCGCGTCGACCCCGAGCTCGCCGCCGATCTCGAAAAGTACAACGTGCGATTCGCCGGCGCTCCGGAAAGCACGTTCCTGCGGGACCTCCTCTCCTGGGTGCTCCCGGTCGTCGTCTTCTTCGCGCTCTGGATGTTCGTGTTCCGCAAGATCGCGGAGAAGCAGGGGCTGGGCGGCGGCTTCATGGCCATCGGCAAGTCGAAGGCGCGCGTCTACGTCGAGACCGACACCAAGGTGACGTTCGACGACGTCGCCGGGGTGGACGAGGCGAAGGACGAGCTGCGCGAGATCGTCGAGTTCCTGAAGAACCCGAAGGAGTACGGCCGGCTCGGCGGGCGCATGCCGAAAGGAGTGCTTCTGGTGGGACCGCCGGGGACCGGCAAGACGCTCCTCGCGCGCGCCGTGGCGGGCGAGGCCGGCGTGCCGTTCTTCTCGATCTCCGGCTCGGAGTTCGTCGAGATGTTCGTCGGCGTCGGCGCGGCGCGCGTGCGCGATCTCTTCCGGCAGGCGAGCGAAAAGGCGCCGGCGATCATCTTCATCGACGAGCTCGACGCGCTCGGCCGCGTGCGCGGCGTCGGAATCTACGGCGGCGGGCACGACGAGAAAGAGCAGACGCTGAACCAGCTTCTCGTCGAGCTGGACGGGTTCGACCCGCGCAAAGGCGTCGTGCTTCTCGCCGCGACCAACCGGCCCGAGATCCTCGATCCGGCGCTCTTGCGCGCGGGGCGCTTCGACCGGCAGGTGCTGGTCGACCGCCCCGACAAGAAGGGTCGGGTCGACATACTGAAGGTGCACCTCAAGAAGGCGAAGCTCGGGAGCGATGTCGACCCTGAGCAGATCGCGGCCCTGACGCCGGGATTCACGGGCGCCGATCTCGCCAACCTCGTCAACGAGGCGGCGCTGCTCGCGACGCGGCGCCGCGCCGATGCGGTCACGATGAAGGATTTCGAGAACGCCATCGAGCGGATCGTTGCCGGGCTCGAGAAGCGCAACCGCCTTCTCAATCCGCGCGAGCGCGAAGTCGTGGCGCATCACGAAATGGGCCATGCGCTGGTCGCGCTGTCGCTGCCGGGCACCGACCCCGTGCACAAGGTCTCGATCATCCCGCGCGGCATCGGCGCGCTCGGCTACACGATTCAGCGCCCGACCGAGGATCGCTTCCTCATGACGCGCGAGGAGCTCGAGAACAAGATGGCGGTGCTTCTGGGCGGCAGGGCGGCCGAGCACATCGTCTTCGGCCACATGTCGACCGGCGCGGCCGACGATCTCGCCAAGGTGACCGACATCGCCCGCGCGATGGTGATGCGCTACGGCATGGATCCGAAGCTGGGGAACATCTCGTACGAGAGCGAGCGCTCGCCGTTTCTCGGCGAGAACGTGCCGACGCCGTTCCGAGAAAAGCGTTACAGCGACCAGACCGCGCACGAGATCGATCAGGCGGTGAGGCGCATCGTCGACGGCGCGTTCGAGCGGTCGGTCGCCATCCTGACGCGCCGCCGGCAGACGCTCGAGCGCGGCGCGAAAATGCTTCTCGAGAAGGAAACCCTCAACGAGGAGGATCTGAAGGCGCTGGCCGCGGAGGCGGAAGCGATCGCGGCGGAATAGCCGGAAGCCGCGGACCCGTCGCCGGTCAGCGCCGCTCGACGAGGCTGCAGACGAGGCGAAGCTGCCGCCGAAGCGCGTAGACCTGATCGAGCAGCGAAAGGACGAGCGGCATCGCTTCGTCGTCGATCGCGAGCTCGTGCCGCAGCTCGAGAATGAGACGGACCCGGGCGAGATCGGCTTCGGCGAAAGCGTCCCCGGCGTCGGGGGCGATCCAGCCCTCCTCGAGGAAGCGGGAAAGTTCGTCGTGCGAGCAGCCGGAAAGGCGAACGAGCTCGTCCCGGGTAATCACGATCCCCTCCTCGGCGTGTAGGGGCGCCGCGCCGCCCAGTCGCGCACGAAGTCCTCGAGCTCGGGATCCGGCGGCTCCGGCAGAACCACCTTCAAGGTCACGTACTGATCGCCCTTGCCGGCGACGCCTTTGCCCTTGAGGCGAAGCGTCGTGCCGGTGTTGGAGCCTTTCGGGATGGTGAGCGCCACCCGGCCGGTCGCGGTCGGCACCTCGATCTTTCCGCCGAGCAGCGCCTCGGCGAGGCTCACCGGCCATTCGAGGCGCAGGTCCTGGCCGTCGCGCCTGAAATAGGGATGGGGGGCGACCTTCACCTCGACGAGCGCGTCGCCGGCCGGGCCGCCGCCGATGCCGGGCTCGCCCTGGCCTCTGAGGCGCAGCACTTGACCGTCCTCGAGGCCGGCCGGGATGGTGACGTCGAGGTACCTGCCGGGGCCGAGCGCGAGGCGCTTCTTCGCGCCGTTGACGGCGTCGAGGAAATCGACCGTGAGCGTGTAGCGACGGTCGGCGCCGCGCATCCGCATTCCGGCGCCGCGTCCGCGGCGTCCGAAAAGGCCGGAGAGAATCTCGTCGATGTCGGGGGCGCCGAAGTCGAAGTGGCGCTCCTGGTACTTGTCCGCGCCGGCGCCTTCGGCCCATTGCCGGTAGAACGCGCGCTCGGGCCGCTCGTTGCCGGCGGCGTCGATCTCGCCCGCGTCGAACCGGCGACGCTTCTCGGGATCGGAGAGCAGGTCGTAGGCGGCGGTCACCGCCTTGAACTTCGCCTCGGCCTCCTTCTTTCCCGGGTTGAGATCGGGGTGATACTGCTTGGCGAGCTTCCGGTACGCCCTGCGGATCTCCTCGTCCGAGGCGCTCCTCGACACACCGAGCACGACGTAAGGGTCTTCGGCTGCCATGCGCGAGATATGATCTCGCGCCGCAAATTGCGCCAGACCCTATCGCGCCGCTCAGTCGATCATGGTCACCGCGCGGCGGTTCTTCGAGTAGGCCGCCTCGTTCGAGCCGACCACGGCCGGGCGTTCCTTGCCGTAGGTGATCGTTTGAAGCCGCTGGGCAGGAATGCCCGCCGCGACGAGGAAGTTCTTCACCGCGGCCGCCCGCCGGTCGCCGAGCGCGAGGTTGTACTCGCGCGTCCCGCGCTCGTCGGCATGGCCTTCGATCGTCACATTCACCGCGGCGTAGCGGCGGAGCCATTCGGCCTGCCGGCGCAGCGTCTCCTGCGCCTCGGGCGAGAGATCGCTGCGGTCGAGCGCGAAGAAGACGCGGTCTCCGACGCCGTTTCCCGCGCCGGCCACCTCGCGCTCCCAGGCCGCCCTTGCCTCGGAAAGGGCAGCTTCGTCGGGCCGTCCACCGGGCCTCGCCGCGCCGACGTCGACGCCGGCCTGCCCGCCGTGCACCACCTCCGCGCCGCCCCTTGCCGTCTCGCCTCCGGCGCAGGCGCCGACGAGTCCTGCCAGGAACAGCAGGGCGAGGGCATTCTTCCTCATCGCTCAACTTCCTCGCGTCGTTATCGACACGATTGAAACCGGCCGATTGCGGCACCGGCCCGCAGCCTGCGCGGCGCGGAGGCGGCGCTTTCGTGGCGTTTTCGCGGCGCTTGACGGGTCCGGATCGGTAAGTAACTATCCGGTTACTTTGTCGGGGCTGAAGCGCATCGAAGCGAAGCGGGATCCGGACGCCACCCGGTCCCGCATCCTGCAGGCGGCTGTCGCCGAGTTCGCGGCGAAGGGGCTGGGCGGCGCCAGGGTCGACGAGATCGCCGCCCGGGCAGGCGCCAACAAGCGGATGCTCTATCATTACTTCGGCAACAAGGACGACCTTTTCCTTGCCGCCCTCGAGTGCGTCTATGCCGAGATACGCGATGCCGAGCAGGCGCTCGAGCTCGAAAAGCTGCCGCCGATGGACGCGATGCGGCAGCTCGTCGAGTTCAGCTTCGACTACTTCGTCCTGCGCCCGGAGTTCATCTCGCTCCTAAACACGGAGAATCTGCATCGCGCGCGCCATCTCCGGCGCAGCCGGAGAATTCGTGCGATGCACTCGCCCCTGATCGCGCTCATCGACGGCATCCTCGAGCGCGGCAAGGCGGAAGGGGTGATGCGCGACGGGGTCGACCCGATGCAGCTTTACATCTCGATCGCCGGCCTCGGCTACTTCTACAATTCGAACGCCCACACGCTCTCGGTCATCTTCGCCCGCGACTTCGCGAGCGCGGAAGAGCGCGCCAAGCGGCGCGCGCATGTGGTCGAAGTCGTGCTCGGCTATCTCGCAAAGGAGAGGAAATGACGGAGCGTCGCCTCGGCATCATCATGAACGGCGTCACGGGACGCATGGGCACGAACCAGCATCTCGTGCGCTCGATCCTGGCGATCCGGGCGCAAGGCGGCGTCGCTCTGAAGGACGGCACGCGGGTCATGCCCGACCCGATTCTGGTCGGCCGCAACCGGGAGAAGGTGCAGCGGCTCGCGCAGACGCACGGCATCGAGCGCTGGACGACCGATCTCGAGGCGGCGCTGCACGGCACCGCGGACGAAGTCTATTTCGACGCCGCGTCGACCAATCTGCGCAAGGCGAACCTCGAGCGGGCGATCGCCGCGGGCAAGCACGTCTACTGCGAGAAGCCGACCGCGGCGAGCCTCGAGGACGCGATCGCTCTCTGGCGCCTCGCCCAGCGCGCCGGGGTCAGGCACGGCGTCGTCCAGGACAAGCTGTTCCTCCCCGGGCTTCTCAAGATGAAGCGGCTCGTCGACAGCGGCTTCTTCGGTCGCATTCTCTCGGTGAGGGGCGAGTTCGGATACTGGGTCTTCGAAGGCGACTGGCAGTCGGCGCAGCGGCCGTCGTGGAACTACAAGAAGGCGGAGGGCGGCGGGATCATCCTCGACATGCTGTGCCACTGGCGCTACGTCCTCGACAACCTCTTCGGCGAGGTGAAAGCGGTGAGCTGCCTCGGCGCGACGCATATCCCGAAGCGATGGGACGAGCAGGGCCGCGCCTACGACGCCGATGCCGACGACGCGGCATACGCGACCTTCGAGCTCGAAGGCGGGATCATCGCGCAGATCAACTCCTCGTGGGCGACGCGCGTGCGCCGCGACGATCTCGTCACGTTCCACGTCGACGGCACTCTGGGCTCCGCGGTCGCCGGTCTCACGCGCTGCTGGACGCAGGCGCGGGTCAACACCCCGAAGCCGGTCTGGAACCCCGACCTGCGCCAGCCGATCGACTTCTTCGCGCAGTGGCAGGAGGTGCCCGACAACGATCCCGTCGACAACGCGTTCAAGGCGCAGTGGGAGCTCTTCATCCGTCACGTCTGCGAGGACGGCCCGTTTCCCTGGAATCTCGAGGCCGGCGCCAAGGGCGTGCAGCTCGCCGAGGCGGGTCTCAGGAGCTGGAAGGAACGGCGCTGGGTGGAGATTCCGGCGCTGGAGGGCTGACCAGGGATGGCGACGATCTCCCTTCCGACCATCGGCGGCGGTCTCGAGAAGTTCGCGATGCGCGCGCCGCGCGCCTTTCCGGAGCGGCCCGAGCTTCCCTTCAACCGGATCGCCTTCTCGGCCGCGCATGTCGTCGCCGATCCGTTCGCCGACGTCGATCCCTGGCTCGAGCCGGCGATCGACTGGGAGGCGACCATCGCCTATCGGCGGTATCTGTGGCAGTGCGGCCTCGGGGTCGCGGAGGCGATGGACACCGCGCAGCGTGGGATGGGCCTCGACTGGAACGCGTCGCTCGAGCTGATCCGGCGCTCGATCGGCGCCGCCAAGGACGTGCCCGGCGCGCTTCTCTTCTGCGGCGCCGGCACCGATCACCTCGGCCCGAAGGGCGCCGGCATCGACGACGTCGTCGCCGCCTACGAGGAGCAGGTCGGCGCGATCGAGGCTCTGGGCGGCCGCATCATTCTCATGGCGAGCCGGGCGCTCGCGGCAGCGGCCCGGTCCCCCGACGACTACGCCCGCGTCTACGACCGGATCCTCGGCCAGGTGAGGGCGCCGGTCATCATCCACTGGCTCGGCGACATGTTCGACCCGGCGCTCCGAGGCTACTGGGGCCATGCCGACCTCGACCGTGCGATGGACGTCGCACTCGACGTCATCGCGCGGAACGCTGCCAGGATCGACGGCGTCAAGATCTCGCTCCTCGACAAGAACCGCGAGATCGAGATGCGGCGCCGGCTGCCCGAGGGCGTCCGCATGTACACCGGCGACGATTTCAACTACGCCGAGCTCATCGCGGGGGACGAGAAAGGCTACTCCGACGCGCTCCTCGGCATCTTCGACGCGATCGCGCCGGCGGCTTCGGCGGCGCTCGGCGCGCTCGCGCGCGGCCGGATCGACGAGTTCCACGAGATCCTGGCGCCCACCGTGCCGCTGTCGCGCCACATCTTCCGCGCGCCGACCCGCTTCTACAAGACCGGGGTCGTCTTCATGGCCTATCTCAACGGCCATCAGGCGCATTTCACGATGGTGGGCGGGCAGGAGAGCGCCCGGTCGCTCCTTCACCTCGCCGAGCTCTTCCGCCTCGCCGACGCGGCGGGGCTTCTCAGGGATCCCGATCTCGCCGCGAGCCGGATGCGCAAGGTGCTCGCGGTGCACGGCATCGATGGCTGACGTCGCGCGGCTTTCGATCAACACCGCGACGCTGCACCGGCTGACGCTTCGCGAGGCGATCGAGGCCTGCGCCAGGGCCGGGATCGGCGGGATCGCGCCTTGGCGCGACCGTCTACAGGAATGCGGCGTCGCCGAGGCGCGCCGGCTCCTGCGTACGCACGGGCTCCGCGTCTCGGGCCTTTGCCGCGGCGGGATGTTCACGAGCGCGGGATGGCTCGACGACAATCGTCGTGCCGTCGACGAGGCGGCCGAGATAGGCGCCGAGTGCCTCGTCCTCGTCGTCGGCGGACTTCCGGCGGAATCCAAGGACATCGCCGATGCGCGGCGGCAGGTGCGCGACGGCATCGCGGCTCTGCTGCCTTACGCGCGCGCCGCGGGGATGCCGCTCGCCATCGAGCCGCTCCACCCGATGTACGCCGCCGACCGCGCCTGCGTGAACACGCTCGCCCAGGCGAACGATCTCTGCGACGCGCTCGGCGAAGGGGTCGGCGTCGCCATCGACGTCTACCATGTCTGGTGGGACCCGTCGCTCGAGCGCGAGATCGAGCGGGCGGGGCGGCGCATTCTCGCCTTTCACGTCTGCGACTGGCTGGTGCCGACGCGCGATCTCCTCCTCGATCGCGGCATGATGGGCGACGGCGTCATCGACATTCCACGTCTGCGCGACCGCGTCGAGAGCGCCGGCTACCGGGGCGCCATCGAGGTCGAGATCTTCTCCGCGGAGAACTGGTGGAAGCGCCCTGCGGAGGAGGTCCTGCGGGTCTGCAAGGAGCGCATCGCCACGGCCTGCTGACCGGGCCTCGAGCGGCGAGGGCGGTTTTTTCTTGACTTTGGGCCTTGCGGGGGCCGTGCTGATCGCCAAATGCCAGTCGCGGCGCAGGAGTGCTAGACTGGCGCCGAAGAGGCATTCGTCGGGAAGAGGTCATGGGTTCGTTCAGTTTGATGCACTGGATCGTCGTCTTGGCGATCATCGTCCTCCTGTTCGGGGCCGGTAAGATCCCCCGGCTGATGGGCGATTTCGCCAAGGGCATCAAGGCTTTCAAGGCCGGGATGAGGGAGGACGACGAGACGGCCGCAGCAAAGCCCGAGACGCCCCCTCAGGTCGCTCCGCCGCAGCCGGCGAAGAGCGAGACGACCGCGGAGCGCGTCTGAGCGCGCCGGGCGCGTTTGGCCGCGGCCCGGTCGCGGGGCCGGGATCAACTTTCGATTAACGGTTCGGGCGCATGCTCGCCCGATGGCCGAGGATCTCCGCAACGCGGATTTGTCGGATCTTTCCGTGCGCAACATGACGCCCGAGCAGCGGGCGGAGTTGCGCCGTCGATTCCGGCACTTCCTCCAGCACGTATGGAAGGCCGGCTCGCGCCCGGTGCCGGCGGCGGCGCCGAAGAAAGTCCGGCCTTGGGTGCCGACGAAGCGCGTGTGAGGCCGTTGCCCTCCGAGAAGGGAGGGCACGACGAAAGATTCCGGGAAGGAGAAGAAGCGGCGGCGCGAACGCGCGCCCGGCAGCGAGGATAGGAACGGGCCCGGCGCCCCGCCGCTTGGTCGCTCGATCGAGCGCGAGCGCGGCGCGATCCGTCCCGAGCCGCGCGAGGATCGCCCCGAGAAGGAGGTGATTCGCTGAAAGACGCGAGGGCGAGGGGTCGCGCCGCGTTCCGGTGCGGTCTATGCTCGCCGCGATGGACCGCAAAGCCTTCACCTACATCGACGGTACGTGGCGCGAGGGGAACCCGCCGCTCCTCGGTCCCCTGACGCACGCGACGTGGCTCTCTTCGATCGTCTTCGACGGCGCGCGTGCCTTCGAGGGCGTCGCCCCCGATCTCGATCTGCACTGCCAGCGCGTCGTCAACTCGGCCAAGGCCTTCGATCTCGTGCCGATGCTGACCGCCGGCGAGATCGAGGAACTCTGCCGCGACGGGATCCGGCGCTTCCCGCACGGGGCCGAGCTCTACATCCGCCCCTTCTTCTTCGCCGAAGAGGGCTTCATCCTGCCCGTTGCGGAGAGCACGCGCTTCGCCCTGACGATATTCGAGGCGCCGATGCCGAAGCCGAACGGGTTCAGCGTCTGCCTTTCGCGGTACCGCCGCCCCGCACCCGACCAGGCGCCGACCGACGCCAAGGCCTCGTGCCTCTACCCCAACAGCGCCCGCGCTCTGCGCGAGGCGCTCGGCAAGGGCTTCGACAACGCCGTGGTGCTCGATCCCGACGGCAACGTCGCCGAGCTCACGACCTCCAATCTCTTCATCGTCAAAGACGGCGTGGCGATCACGCCGGCGCCGAACGGCACCTTCCTCGCCGGGATCACCCGCGCGCGCGTCATCCAGCTTCTGCGCCAGGCGAGCGTGCCGGTAGAGGAGCGGACGGTTCGCTGGGAGGAGGTGCTCGACGCCGACGAGGTCTTCTCGGCCGGCAATTACGGAAAGGTCCTGCCGGTGACGCGCGTCGAAAAGCGCGACCTTCAGCCCGGGCCGGTCTACCGCCGTGCCCGCGAGATGTATTGGGAGTTCGCCCACGGCAGCTGATGGCGCGCCCGCCCTCACGGCGGGCATCGGCGTGGCGGTCTGGCTCAGCGCCGACGGGGAGATCGAACGGCTCGCACCGGCCGAAGCGGCGAAGCGCGCTCAGGCCGAGCCGCCGCTCGTCGTGCATGGACGGGCGCTCGCGCGTCGGCTCGGCGTCCAGCCCTTTCCCGCGCTCGACCTCCTCGAGCTTTTCGCCTTCGTGCGTCCGGCGAGCTTCGTGCTTCCGACGGCGCGCGGGCTCGCCGCGGCGCTCGACCTCGGCCGCCCCGAGACCCTCGAGGACGAGGCGCTCGTTCTTTCCCGTGCGGCCGAGATTCTTCTGGCGGAGCTCGCCGGCCTCTCCGCCGCCGCGGACGCGGACGCTCCGGGGATCGTCCGCGCGATGGCGCGGGGCGGCTGGCGATGGGCGCCGTCGGTCGAGGCAGCGCTGGCACGGCGGCCGGGACCGTTCCCGAAAGAGATCCACGGAATGGCGGTGTGGCGGCGCCTGCCCGAATGGTCCGAGGAAGCGCCGTCGCCCGCGCCGGGCAACGCCTCCGTGCACCCCGCCGCGGCGCGCCGCCGGCTTGCCGAGCTTGTCGGCGTCGGCGCGGAGCCGCGGCCGAGCCAGGCCGACTATGCCGACGCGGTCGCGGCGGCCTTCCGCGCACGCGAGCGACGGGGGGAGCCGCACGCCGTGCTCGCCGAGGCCGGAACCGGGGTAGGCAAGACGCTCGGCTACATCGCGCCCGCGAGCCTCTGGGCGGAGGCGAACGACGGCGCGGTCTGGGTCTCGACCTACACCAGGAACCTTCAGCATCAGATCGCGCAGGAGGTCGAGCGTCTCTGGCCCGATCCCGTGCTCCGCGCCGAGCGGCTGGTGGTCCGGAAAGGCCGGGAGAACTATCTCTGCCTTCTCAACTTCGAGGAAGCGGTCGCGGCGCTGCCGATGCGGCCCTACGACGCGACCGCGCTCGGGCTCGTCGCGCGCTGGATCGGCGCGACGGAAGACGGCGATCTCGCGGGTGGCGACTACCCCGCCTATCTGCCCGGACGCGGCATGGGCCTGCAGGACCGGCGCGGCGAATGCATCCATTCGGCCTGCCCGCACTATCGACGCTGCTTCATCGAGCGCAGCGTGCGCAAGGCGCGCCGCGCCCGGCTCGTCGTCGCCAACCATGCCCTCGTCATGATCCAGGCGGCGCTCGGCGGGCTCGGCGATGCAGGCCTCCCGACGCGGTACGTGTTCGACGAGGGGCATCACGTCTTCGATGCGGCCGACAGCGCTTTTTCGCTCCACCTGTCGGGGCTCGAGGCGACGGAGCTGCGGCGCTGGATTCTCGGCCACGAAGGCGGCCGTGGTCGGGCGCGCGGCTTGCGTCGTCGCGTCGAGGATCTCGTCGCGGGAGACGAGGAGGCCGAGAAGGCGCTCGACGCCGCGACCGTCGCGGCGCGCGCCCTGCCGAGCGACGGTTGGGGCCACCGCCTCGCCGAAGGCCGCGCCTTGGGCCCGGCCGAGTCCTTCCTTCTTCTCGTCCGTCAGCAGGTGATGGCGCGTGCCCGCGACGTCGAGGCGGGCTACAGCCTCGAGACCGAGGCACGCCCGCCGGTCGAGGGTTTGCTCGAGGCGGCGGCTGCTCTGGACGCGGCGCTCGAGCGCCTGGCGCGCCCGCTGCTGCGGCTCGCCGAGATCCTGGCGCGGCGGCTCGAGGACGAGGGCGCGGAGGAGCTCGACACGGCGCAGCGCACGCGCATCGAAGCCGTCGTTCGCGGGCTGAAGCGGCGCGCCGAGGTTCAGCTCGGCGGATGGCGCAGCGCGCTTCGGGATCTGGCCAATCCCGCTCCCGAGCAGTTCGTCGACTGGCTCGCCGTTGAGCGGGAGAACGGGCTCGAAGGCGATGTCGGGCTTCACCGCCACTGGATCGACCCGACGGTTCCCTTCGTTCAGGCGGTCGTCAACCCGGCGCACGGGCTCGTCATCACCTCCGCGACGCTCACCGACGGGCCCGAGGACGAGGCGGAGTCATGGGAAAGCGCCGAGGTCCGCACCGGCGCGCGGCATCTGGCGTCGGGGGCGATCCGAGCGCGCGTGCCCTCGCCGTTCGACTATGCGGCCCAGACGCGCGTCTTCGTGGTGACCGATGTCGAGCGCCGCAACATCGGGCAGGTCGCGGCGGCCTATCGGGCTCTCATCGAGGCGGCAGGCGGCGGCACGCTCGGCCTCTTCACGGCGATCGCGCGGCTCAAGGCCGTGCATGCGCGGATCGCCGCCCCGCTCGAGGAAGCGGGCCTCCCGCTCCTCGCGCAGCATGTAGACGGCATCGATCCCGCGACGCTCGTCGACATTTTCCGGGCCGAGGAGAATTCCTCTCTCCTCGGCACCGACGCGCTTCGCGACGGCGTCGACGTGCCGGGACGCTCGCTCCGCCTCGTCGTCTTCGACCGTGTTCCCTGGCCGCGCCCCGATATCCTTCACAAGGCGCGGAAAGCCGCTTTCGGCCAGCGCTGGGACGATCTCTTGACCCGCCTCCGCCTGAAGCAGGCCTATGGCCGGCTCGTGCGGCGCGCCGGCGACAGCGGCGTCTTCGTCCTGCTCGATCCGCAATTCCCCTCGCGCCTGCAGACGGCCTTTCCGCCCGGGGTCGCCGTCGAGCGGCTCGGCCTCAAGGAGGCGGTCGCGCGCACGCGGGAATTCCTCGAGGAGAGAGGCGGTTGAGGAAGGCGGGCGCTTCCGGAGAGGCGGCCAGCTTCGTCAGCCGAGCTTCACCGCCGTGCCGTTGACGCTGACCATCAGCATCCCGTTCTTCTCGCCGAGAACCTCGTAATCGAGGTCCACGCCGAGGATCGCGTCGGCGCCGAGCTCCTGCGCGGCCGCGGTCATGTCGGCGATCGCCGCTTCGCGCGCCTCGCGCAGCGACTTCTGATAGCCGCCCGCGCGGCCGCCGATGATGTCCCGGATCCCCGAGAAGAGGTCGCGGAAGATGTTGACTCCGAGGATCGCCTCGCCGGTGACGAGCCCGAGATAGGCGACGACGCGTCTGCCTTCGACCGATCCGGTGGTGGTGACGATCATCAGTGATGGCTCCGGTGGAGAATCCGGCTGCGCATTCCCGTCTCGTAGGCGAGGCCCTCCGCCGTGATCACCGCGGCGTGCGGGAACTCGGAACGGATCAGCCCCTTGCGCTCGAGCGCCACCCAGACCGCCTCGTTGCCGAGCCCGGTCGCGTCGCGCGTGAGCGCTACCGCCTCGCCGATGTGGAAATGATCCCCGTGCGGTCGCGGCAGCTCGTCGAGGCGCACCGACCCGTCCGCTTCAGGAGGTCCGGCCCAGCGCGCCAGCTCCTGGAGGAGGGTCAGAGTCTTCAGCTGCAGGGGGTTGAGATTGAGCGGGTTCTTCTTGGGAGGCATGCGCTCGTCCGGTCGTGGCGCTCCCGACGTATCACAGCTTCACCGGCGCCGGTAGGGCTCTTCCCTGCCGGATCCGGCGCGAGATCGGGGCGACCCGCCCGGAGGACCTTAGTCTACGGCGTCCCGTTGCTCGCGCTCTTGCGCTTCGGCCGCCTCCTCGGCCTTCAGCGCCGAGCCGTAGGTCGCGACCGGGTCCGGCGAGACCGTCACCATCTGATCGAGCGCGAAGCTGATGAGCGCGCCGGCGAGCAGAAGCAGCGCGAGGATCCACGCGCCGAGCAGATGTCGGTTCGGTATTGGATGGTCCCAGCGGCCGGGGCCGCCGTGTTCGGAAACCCGATACGGCATCGCTGCCACCATTCGGGGCAATCATGCTCGGATTTTCTCTGCGCGCAAGAGGGCGCCGGGGGCGATCCGCCCCGGCGCAGCAAGTGTCATTCTTTTGCCCCGACCGGAGCGCGCTGGGGAAGGCGCCTGTCCGCGTGGCACTTTCGCACGAAGGCTTCGCGCTTGGCGGCGTGTTCCTTCGTCCAATCGGGGAACCGCTCGAACGACATCTTCGCGCAGGCGTCGGCACGGTTCCACCGTGCTTGCGCCGCCTTTCCCGCGGCCGACGTCGCGATGGCCGGGGGCGCCGCGAGAGCCAAGAGAGCCGCAGCAAGGAAGATGATACGCATGGTTTGACTCTAGTACGCCCGGGCGCGGCGTTACATCCCCGCTGGCCATCAGCACGTGCTTTAGACAAGGCCGGACTGGCTCGTGGAGCCGCGATTCCGGGTCTGAGCTAGGTCAATGGCGGGTGCGGCGGCAGCCGCACGGTCACGGTGGTGCCCGCCCCAGGGCGGCTCGAGATCGAAAGCGTGCCGCCGTGCAGCTCCGCGAGCCCTTTGGAGAGGGGCAGGCCCAGCCCGGTTCCCGCGAAGCGCCGCGCGAGCGAGGATTCGACCTGCCCGAAAGGTCGCAGCACCTTCTCGATGTCCTCGGGCGCGATGCCGATCCCGGTGTCGCTGACCGTGATCTGCAGCCAGTCGCCTTCGGCCCGCTCCGTCCGGATCGTCACGCGCCCGCCCTCCGGCGTGAACTTGATCGCGTTCGAGAGAAGATTAAGGACGATCTGCTTCAGCATCCGCTCGTCGGCGGTGACGAGCGGGGTCGTCTCGGTGACCTCGGTCGCGAGCTCGACCCGCGCGTCCTGCGCGCGCGGGCGAACGATCCGGCAGCAGCCGTGCACGATCGCCGGCGGGTCGACGCGGGTCGGGTAGAGCGACATCATCCCGGCCTCGATCTTCGAGACGTCGAGAATGTCGTTGATGATCTGGAGAAGGTGGGTCGAGCTCTCGTGGATGTCGCGGGCGTATTCGACGTATTCGCGCCGTCCCGCGGGGCCGAGGATCTCCCGGCTGATGATCTCCGAGAAGCCGATCACCGCGTTGAGCGGCGTCCGCAGCTCGTGGCTCATGTTCGCGAGGAACTCGCTCTTGGCGCGGCTGGCGAGCTCGGCCGATTCCTTGGCGGCGGTCAGCGCCCGCTCCGCCTCGAGGCGCTGCATCTCGTACCCGACCCGTGCGGCGATGAGGCCGACGATGTCCTGCTTCGTCAGCAGCTTCGGATCGGGCCTCGTGTCGAAGGCGAAGACGAGGCCGATGATGCCGCCGAGCCGGTCGCGCACGACGTCGCCCACGTAGCACTCGACGCTGTTCTCGCGCAGAAAGTCCGAGCGGGGGTAGCGCGCCCTCAGCTCGGCCGGGACGGCGAGAAAGGAGCCGCCTTTGATCACGTCCTCGCAGGGCGTGCCGGCGGGATCGATGACGAAATTCTCGAGCTTCGTGTCGCCGTCGACCCAGGCGAGCGTCTCGATGCGGCCGTCGGGCAGGACGCGGGCGACGCCGGCCCAGCGATGGCCGAGGCCCGCGCGCAAGGAGCGCGCGGCGGCGACGAGGAAATCCTGTTCCTCGTGGGCCGCCGAGGCGAGGATCGTCATCGCCTCCTGCCGCCGCTTCACCGCGGTGATGTCGGTCGCGAGGATGATCGTGCCGCCGTCCCTGGTCCGCTGCTCCAGCACCTGCAGCCAGCGCCCGTTCGGCGTCAGCTGTTCGAACTTGCCGGCCGCCGCCCGATGCCGCTCGAGGCGCTCTTCGAGCCATGTTTCCTCGCAGCCCGCCGCGTCCGGAAAGCGCCCCTTGGCGAGGGCGGCGCGAAGGAGGTCGACGAACGCGGCGTTCGGCACGAGGAGGTCGGCGATCGCGTGGTTGATCTCGCGATAGCGCTCGTTGCAGAGCACGAGACGGTCCTCGGCATCGAAGATGGCGATCGCCTCGGAAAGCGTCTCGATCGCGCTGACGAGGCGCGCCGAGGCCTTCTCGGCCTCGGCCTGCGCCGCCTTGCGGTCCGAAATGTCGAGAATGACGCCGTCCCAGACGATCGAGCCATCCGGTGCGGCGGAGGTCTGCGCCGTGGAGCGCACCCAGATCCGCTCGCCGCTCGCTTTGATCGCACGGAGCTCGATGTCGTACTTGGAAAGGTCGCGCGCCGAGCGTGCGATCTCGGCCTCGAAGCGCGAGCGGTCTTCGGGCGCGATCGTCTCCAGGAGGCGGCCGGGCTCCCGGCGCAGCTCCTCGGGGTCGTAGCCGAAGACAGCTTCGACGCCGGGACTGATGAAGGGATAGGTAATGGTTCCGTCGGGATGGAGGATCCGGCGGTAGACGAGCCCCGGCAGGTTGCCGACGATCGTCTCGAACTGCTTCTCGGCCTCGGAGAGCCGGTGCTCGGCCGTCTTCCGCGCGCTGATGTCGATGGCGACGCCGAGAAGCTGAATGACGCGCCCGCCGGCGTCCGTCCGCGGCACCAGAGCGACCTGCCACCATCGGTTGGCCACCGCAGCCTCGTAGAAGACGGGCCGGCGGCCGGCGATGCACTCGGCATAGCGCGCTTCGAGCTCGGCGCGCTGTTCGGCCGGAAGATGCTCGGGCGAGGCCGATGCCCTGCCGAGAAGCTCTTCGAGAGGAAGATACGCGTGACTTCCGTCGGGGCGGATTTCGACGGCGAAGAACTTGGCCGGCATCGCTGCGAGAAGGGCGTCGAGCAGCGCCTCTTTGTCGGGCAGCGTCTCTCCCTGCCGCGCCGGGCCGTGAGGCCGGGTCGCCACCTTCATTCCTTTGCCCCGAGAGTCTGGCTTCTAACCAAATTGACGCGAACGGGTTAACATGCCGTTTCGGGGCGGCGCCCAGGCTTCCCGCCGCCTTCGCAAGCGTTCTGGTCCGACGATCCTTCGGTTCTGATGGCGGCGCTCACGGCCTCGATCGGGCGTGTCGTCGGGCACGCCGCCGCCAGGGTCTTTATTGCGGCCGTGCCGAACCCTCCTGCGGAAGGCTTCGTTACCCCCGCGTGTTTCACGGCAGGGGAAAAGGAAATGAGGAAAAAAGGAAATTACGGCGCGGACACGCTCGTGGGCGGCAGCGGCGACGACACGCTCGTGGGAATGGCCGGAGGCGACACGCTCGTCGGCGGGCGGGGCGACGACGATCTCTGGGGCTTCACCGACGGATGGGGCGGTCATCCGCCGCCGGACTGGGACAACGGCGCGGACACGTTCGTCTACCGGCTCGGCCGCTTCGGGGCCGCCGACGGCAACGACACGCTCCACATCGTCGACCCGGCGCATGACGACACGCTGCTTCTCGTCGACCGCTCCGGCCGCCTCGCGAGCCTCGAGGAGCTCGCCTCCCGCGTCAGCGTGACGAACGGCGATCCGGGCAGCTTCGATACCCGAGGGGACGTGACGATCGCCTGGAAGGACGGTTCGGGCTCGATCGTGCTCGACGACTTCTTCAGCATCTCCAACCCGCGCGGGGAGGTGAGCTCGCTCGCCGATCTCTCCGACCATCTGCGCATCGAGGTCGCGCGCGACTGGCACTTCGGATAGACGCGCCGCGGGGCCGCGACCCCCTTGTCCCGGTGACGCCAGCGCATGACTCGCCGACCGCCGGCGGAGGGGCCATGAAGCCCCTCCGTTGGCATCGCGCCGGGTGGCGCTTCCCACTTTCGGCGGAGGCTTTCCGCCCCCATTTGAGGCATGGTTCATCTCCCGTTAACCATGATGTCGCGATCTTCCGCGGATGCGTCGCTTCGCCTGGATCCTCGCCGTTCTCGTCGTCGCTGCAGGCTGCGCCGGGAGCCTGGTTCCGACCGGCGGAGGAGCCCGGGAAAGCCAGGTCGCGAGCCTCGCGCCGGCATCTTCCCTCGCAACGCCCGAGCTCACGCCGACCCGCTTCGTCGCTGCCGACGGCGTGGCGCTGCCGCTCCGCACCTGGATGCCGGACGAGGCGCCGCGGGCGGTCATTCTCGCGCTGCACGGCTTCAACGACTACTCGAACGCCTTCTCGATCCCGGCGCCGGCCTGGGCTGCGGCCGGGATCGCCACCTATGCCTACGACCAGCGCGGCTTCGGCGCCGCGCCCGGCCGCGGGCGCTGGCACGGGGGCGCGACGCTCGCCGCCGATGCGCTGACCGCCGCGCGGCTCCTGCGTCAGCGCTACCCGGACACGCCGCTCTACCTTCTCGGGGAGAGCATGGGCGGCGCCGTCTCGATCTTGGCGGCGACCGCTTCGCAATCCGCGCCGGTCGACGGCGTCGTCCTCGTCGCGCCGGCGGTCTGGGGGCGGCAAACGATGAATTTCTGGCAGCGCGCCGGCCTCTGGTTCGCGAGCCTCGCCCCGACGTTTCAGGTCTCCGCGCGGGATCTCCCGGTCAAGGTGCGCGCTTCCGACAACATCCCCATGCTGCGCGCCTTGAGCGCCGACCCGTTGGTGATCAAGAGCACGCGGGCGGAGGCGGTGACCGGGCTCGTCGATCTCATGGGCGCGGCGCTCGACGCCTCGTCGCGGCTGACGATCCCCACCCTGGTGCTCTACGGCGAGCGCGACGAGATCGTCCCGCGCCATCCGGTCGCGCGCATGGTGGCGAGCCTGCCGCGCCAGGCGCGCGCGCGCCAGAAGGTTGCCCTCTATCCCGACGGCTGGCACATGCTGCTGCGCGATCTCGGCCGGGCCGTGCCGACGAGGGACATCGCGGCCTGGGTCCTCGATCCGAGCGCGCCTCTGCCCTCGGGCGCCGACGGCGAGGCCCGCTATCTCCTGACCGGCGAGGAGCCGTCCGTCGCGGCCTTGCGGTGAGCGTCGGAGCCGCGAGCGCCTCGGGCCCGGTCGCTCGCAAGTTGCGGCTCCGGATCGAGGCGTTTATGAGACGAGCGAGATCGGAATGCGCCTGCTTCTCGCGAGTCTCATCTTTCTGGCGACGGTGCTCGACATGAATTTCGGCGCCGCGAGGGGGTCGCTCGAGATCGCCGCCCTCATCGCCGGCATTCTCCTCGTCGCCAGCGTCATTGTCGATTTCGTGTGGCTCGATCGTCTCGATGAGGGGCCGCACCCGCCCGATGCGCCCTCTCCCGAGGCCTGAGCGGCGCCCGGCCGCGCTAGCCCGGGTGCTGCGCCCCTTGGCGCTCGGCTTTCTTCTCCTGCTGAGCCTTGCCGCGCGGTCGGAGGCGCAGCCGGTCGATCTCGCGCTCGTGCTTGCCGTCGACGTCTCCGAGAGCGTCAACGCCGAGCGCTACCAGCTTCAGATCGAGGGCATCGCGCGCGCGCTCGAGCAGCCGCGCCTTTTCGAGGCCATCGGCGCCGGCGAGCACGGCGCCATCGCGCTCCTCGTGATGGAGTGGTCGGACCGCGACCGCCAGGTGGTGACAGTCGACTGGACGCGGATCACCGACGCCGCGTCCGCCTCGCGCGTGGCGAAGCGCCTCCGTAGGTCGGTCCGCAGCTCGGACGGGCTGACGGCGATCGGGGACGCGCTCTTCGCCGCGCAGGCGAGCTTCGGCCGGCTGCCCTGGCCGGCGGAGCGGCGCGCGGTCGACGTTTCGGGCGACGGGATGGCGAATATTGGCCCGCCGCCCAACGCGGCGCGGGACGCGCTCGTCGCGGACGGGATCACCATCAACGGGCTTCCGATCCTCTCCGAGGAGCCCTGGCTCGAGTTCTACTACGGCGACTACGTCATCGGCGGCCCCGGGGCCTTCATGATCCCGGCCGAGGATTACGAGAGCTTCGCCGAGGCGATGGCGAGCAAGCTCTTCTCCGAGATCGTGGGGCTGCCGCCCGCGGTGCGCTATGCGGGTGGGGCCGCCGGGCCGTCGCCCTCCCCCGGGGCGGGGGAGGGGAAGAGGCTCGTCGGGCGTCAGATGCAGTAGGTCTTGAGCGGCGCGAAGCCGTTGAAGCCCACCGACGCGTAGGTCGAGGTGTAGGCTCCGGTCGACAGGATCTCGACCTTGTCGCCGACCTTGAGGCCGAGCGGGAGCTGGTACTCGGTCTTCTCGTAGAGAATGTCGGCACTGTCGCAGGTCGGGCCGGCGAGCACCGTCGGCCCGGTCGCGCCGCCGTCGCTCGGCGTTCTGATCCGGTACTTGATGCTCTCGTCCATGGTCTCGGCGAGGCCGTTGAACTTGCCGATGTCGAGATAGACCCAGCGCTTGTCGTCCTGCTCCGACTTTCTCGAGATGAGGACGACCTCGCTCTGAATGACCCCGGCGTCGCCGACGATCGAGCGGCCGGGCTCGACGATGATCTCCGGCAGGGCGTTGCCGAAATGGCGGGTGATGGCGCGCATCACCGCCGCGGCATAGGTCTCCACGCCGGCGACCTCCTTGTCGTACCGCGCCGGGAAGCCCCCGCCGATGTTGACCATCTTCAGCTCGATGTCCGCCTTGGCGAGCGCGGAGAAGACCTGCGCCACGCGGCCGACCGCGCCGTCCCACTGCTCGAGGTTGGTCTGCTGCGAGCCGACGTGGAAGGACACGCCGTAGGGGTCGAGCCCCATGTCGCGGGCCCGGCGCAGGAGGTCCATCGCCATCTCGGGCACGCAGCCGAACTTGCGCGAGAGCGGCCACTCGGCGCCGGCGGAGTCGACGAGGATGCGGCAGAACACCCGCGAGCCGGGCGCCGACCTCGCAAGCTTCTCCAGCTCCGCCTCGCTGTCGAAGGCGTAAAGGCGGATGCCGCGCGCCCAGGCGTAGGCGATGTCGCGCTCCTTCTTGATCGTGTTTCCGAAGGAGAGCTTCGCCGGGTCGGCGCCGAGGCCGAGGCACAGATCGACCTCACCCCGCGAGGCGACGTCGAACGAGGAGCCGAGCTTCTTCAGGGCGCCGACGATCTCCGGCGCCGGGTTGGCCTTCACCGCGTAGAAGATCCGCGCCAGCGGCAGGTACTTCTGGAGAAGCCGGTAGGCGCGAGCGACCTCCTCGACGTCGATCACGAGGCACGGCGTCTCGGGCTGCTTTTCCGCCAGGAATCGGGCAATCTTCGGATTGAGCTTGTGCGTCTCCTTCGCCCGCGCGCGGCGGCGCGGGGGCGGCGCGGGCGAGGCCGCCGGCGCCGGAGCCTCGCGCGTGGAGGCTGGCGTGGAGACAGTGTCGGCGGGCAGGACCGGAACGCGGTCGAAACCGTCCATTGAACGCAACCTTTCTTCCCCGTCGCGCGTCACGACGCGACGAGGCGAGCAGAACAACCGAAAAGACGGGAGGGCACCCTCGGGCGCGCTCGCGTCGGGATCTATCTGGAGGTGGCTAAACTGCTCGGATCCGACGACCGGCGACCGGTGCCGCCGCGCGCCTCAAGCAGCTGTCGGGCGATGCGCCCGTCAGGGCAGGGCGCCACGGCCCTGCATCGAAGTGCAACCATATCGACCTCCCTCTCGGGACCGGTCCACGCTGACCGGATCTGCCAAAAGAGACGCGCTACGTCGTTGCTTAACCACGATGGGCCATTGGCACGTGCGGATGCGTCAACGGCCCGATAGATACGCGCATCCCCCTTCAGTGCAAGAGGAAACTGGCCCGCGCCGGAAAGATTTTTTCGCCTTCCCGGGCGAAGGCGGGAACCTCCGCGTCCGAGCGCGCATCCAAGGGAGCGGGAAATGCCTGTGAACACGGTTTCATCCGCCTCCGAAGAGGCGCTCGTCTTCCGCCTGCGGGCCGGCGACCGCGCCGCGTTCGAGCAGGTGATGCGACGGCACAACGGCCGTCTCTTCCGCGTCGCCCGCTCGATCCTCAGCAACGATTCGGATGCCGAGGAGGCGCTCCAGGAGGCCTATATCCGCGCGTTCTCCGGCATCGCCGGCTTCAAGGGCGAAGCGAGCCTCGCGACCTGGCTGACCCGGATCGCGATCAACGAGGCGCTGATGCGTCTGCGCCGGCGGCGCGAGTCGGCGCCGATCGAGGAGGGGCTCGCGCTCCCCGATCCGCGTCCGAGCCCTGAGCAGAACGCCGCGCGCCGCGAGCTGCGCGGCCTCGTCGAGCGGGCGCTCGATTCGCTTCCGGCCGCCTTTCGCGCCGTCTTCGTCCTGCGCGCCGTCGAGCAGATGAGCGTGGAGGAGACCGCGGCGGCGCTCGGCATCCGGGAGGAAACCGTCAAGACCCGGTTCTTCCGCGCGCGCCGCCTCCTTCGCGAGTACCTCGGCGAGGAGCTCGCCGCCGCGCTCGGCGACAGCTTCCCGTTCGCGGGCGAACGCTGCGACCGCCTCGTCGCCGCGGTGCTCCGACGCCTTTCTCTTTCCCTCCAGACTGGAGATTCCCCATGAAGATACCTGTCGCCCTTGCTGCCGTGCTCGCTCTCGCTGCCGCGCCCGCCTTCGCGCAAGGGGTCGGCAAAGCGCCGCCCGCCGCGCCCTACAAGAAGGTCAGCGAGCTCGTGAAGCTGCCCGACTTCATTCCCGGCATCGGCACCCTCTACGTCGATCCGAAGACGCTGCCGGCCGGTCCCTTTCTCGCCTACGACCGCGACGGCAGGCTCGTCAGCACGATCTACATGGTCCCGGTGAAGGACCTCGAGGGTAAGAAGAGGTTCGACGACCTCGCCGCGCCCGGCGGCGCGGTCGACCACGTCGACCTCCACTACAACGCGGGGCATCCGGGCGTCGAAGAGCCGCACTACCACGTCGTGCTCTGGCACGTTTCGAAGGCGGACGAATCGAAAGTCGCGAAATGACTTGGCGCCGACGCGGCGTGCTCGGCGCCGGCGCGGCGCTGCTTGCCGGCCTCGCCGCGCCGCGCGTCTTCGCCGGCGCCGCCGCGCCGGTCGTCATCCGGATGACGGCCGGCCTGCGCGGCGAGCACGTCGCCTTCGATCCTCTCGGCATCGCGGTCGAGCCCGGCACCGTCGTGCGCTGGGTCTGCGAGGGCGAGACGCACACCTCGACCGCATACAAGCACCGAATTCCGAAAAATGCGGCGCCCTGGGACTCGGGCTATCTCCTTCCCGGGAAGACTTTCGAGATCCGGCTCGAGATTCCCGGCGTCTACGACTATTTCTGCCGCCCGCATCATGCGGCCGGCATGGTCGGGCGGATCGTCGTCGGCGCGGTTTCGGCCGAGCCCGACTACCCGGACAGCGGGGTGCCCGCGCTCGCGCGACGGACCTTCCCGAGCGTCGCCGAGATCCTGAAGCGAGGGCGTGTCTAGCCGCGCGGTGCTGACATCGCGCGTCGTGAGCAAGGCTTTCGCCAAGGAAGGGGAGACCGAGGACGAGCCCGAGGAGCAGGGGGAGGCATTGCCGGCGGGGGCGAAGAACGACACCACCCCTGCCGGGTTCCGCCGGCCCCAGCAGGAGCTGCAGCATCTTCTCCGCGTCGACCGGCCGCAGGTCGTGGAGACCGTCGCCTTGGCCGCCGCGTCCGCTTTTCTCTCGAAACGGCTCGAGATCGGCCAATCGTCCATCCCGCCGCCCAGCCGAACAAGGACCGCGTGTTCTTCGGTGCCACCGTCACCTCTGCCAACGGCCGCGGCGAGGAGAAGACGGTGACCGTCGTCAGGGTCGACGAGGCCGATCTCGAGGAGGGCAAGGTGAGCTGGGTGGCGCCGGTCGCGCGCGCCCTTCGCGGGGCGGAGGAGGGCGACATCGTCGAGCTCGGGACTCCCGCCGGCGTCGAGACGATCGAGGTGCTGGCGATCCGCTACGAGGGCGACGGCGGCACCCGATGAGGAAGGCGCCGCCCCGCAGGGAGGCGGCGCCCGATGGAACAGGGGTTCCTCGCGTCAGTGCAGCGTGTCGGCGTCGCTCGAGCCGCTCACGGTTTCCGGCGCGCTGAAGATCTCGGGCCGGGGCGGCCCTTCGACCTCCAGGATGCCGGCGAGGCCGCGCTCGAGCCGCGACAGCGCATGATCGACGAGCACGTAGCGGCCGGGGACCTCGAGCTTCATCTCCACCGCTGCCGCGCCGCCGGGCGGGACGCTGACCGTCTGCACGTCCCTGAGCGGCGCCGAGCGCAGGTCGCCCATCGCGTAGACCTTGTCGAAGATCTCGCCGATGACGTGGAAGGACGACGTGAAGTTGGGGCCGCCCACGCCGAAGTAGATGCGGACGCTCTCGCCGGTCCGGGCGGTGAGCTTCTTGTCCTTCATGAGCGCGCCAACGGCGCCGTTGAGGACGAAATACTCGGGCCGCTCGTTCAAGAGCTTCTCGTAGCTCTCAGTGGCCTCGCCCGGCGTGCCGAAGGGCTCCTCGGTGTAGATCTCGCCCTGCATCACGTAGAACTCGCGGTCGACCTTCGGCAGGCCGTTCTCGGGCTCGACCAGGATGAGGCCGTACATGCCGTTGGCGATGTGCTGCGCCACCATCGGCGTCGCGCAGTGATAGACGTAGATGCCCGGGTTGAGGGCCTTGAAGACGAAGCTCTTCGTCTCTCCGGGCGCCGCCAGCGTCGCCTTGGCCCCGCCGCCCGGTCCGGTCACCGCATGGAAGTCGACGTTGTGCATCATCGCGCTGTCGTCGGCGTTCGCGAGCACGACCTCGACCGTGTCGCCCACGCGCACGCGGATGAAGGGGCCGGGCACCTTCCTGTTGAACGTCCAGTAGTGATAGGTGGTGCCGTCGGCGAGCTGGCCCGTCACCTCGACGGTCTCCAGCTCGACCTTGACATGCCGCGGCTTCCGCTTGCCGATCGGGCTCGGCAGGTCGGTCGGGTCGCGCACGATGTCGACCGTCGAGGCGGCCTTTGCGGCATGGTCGTGGGCGGGCCCCGCGGCGAAGGCGGCGGGCGCCGCCAGAAGCATCGCGGCAAGCACGATGGCGCTTGTGGATGTGCGGAGCATCGACACTCTCCTCGTTGGTTGCGAGGAGATGCTGGCTCACGCCCTCGCGCCGGTCCTTGTGCAAGCGCAAAGAACTGTAAGCATTCTAACTTGCAGAACCTTTTCGCATATCAGCCCGGCGCTTGCTGCAATGCAGCATGAAGGGTGGCGGCGCGTTGCGCGCGCAGGAAGACCGGGGCGACCAATTCTTGCGATGGCCGCCCCGGCGCGGCGCCGTCAGCGCCGCATCACCATCAGCTTCTTGATCTCGGCGATCGCCTTTGCCGGGTTGAGGCCCTTCGGGCAGGTCTTGGTGCAGTTCATGATCGTGTGGCAGCGGTAGAGCCGGAACGGGTCCTCGAGCTGGTCGAGGCGTTCGCCGGTCGACTCGTCGCGGCTGTCGGCGATCCAGCGATAGGCCTGGAGCAGCACCGCCGGGCCGAGATAGCGCTCGCCGTTCCACCAATACGAGGGGCAGCTCGTCGAGCAGCAGAAGCAGAGGATGCACTCCCAGAGCCCGTCGAGCTTCTCGCGCTCCTCGATCGACTGCAGCCGCTCGCGGTCGGGCGGCGGCGGCGATTTGGCCTGCAGCCAAGGCTTCACCGAGCGGTACTGGGCGTAGACGTGCGTGAGGTCCGGCACGAGGTCCTTCACCACCGGCATGTGCGGCAAAGGATAGATGCGCACGTCGCCCACGATCTCGTCGATCGGCTTCAGGCACGCGAGCGTGTTCGTGCCGTCGATGTTCATCGCGCACGAGCCGCAGATCCCCTCGCGGCAGGAGCGGCGGAAGGTCAGCGTCGTGTCGACCTCGTTCTTGATCTTGATGAGCGCGTCGAGAACCATCGGCCCGCAGGTCGCGAGATCGACCTCGTACGTGTCGAGGCGCGGGTTCTGATCGTCGTCCGGGCTCCAGCGGTAGATCTTGAAGTTCTTGACGCGCGTTGCGCCCGGCGGCGCCGGCCAGGTTTTTCCGGCGCCGACTTTCGAGTTGGCGGGCAGGGTGAATTCGGCCATTTCGTAGCTCTTAGCTGTTAGCTCTTAGCTGATGGCTCGCAGCCGGCAGCGCGCCCGCAGCTGGCGGGTGCGAGCTACCGGCTACCAGCTCAATAGACGCGTGCCTTGGGCGGGAAGGACTGCACCTCGTTCGAGAGCGTGTGCAGGTGGACGGGACGATAGTCGATCCGGACCTTGCCTGCGGCGTCGCGCCAGACGAGCGTGTGCTTCAGCCAGTTCTCGTCGTCACGCTCGGGAAAGTCCTCGCGTGCATGGGCGCCGCGGCTTTCCTTGCGGTTGGCGGCGGAATGCAGCGTCGAGGCCGCTTGGGCCATGAGGTTCTCGAGCTCGAGCGCCTCCATCAAATCGGAGTTCCAGATCATCGACCGGTCGCTGATGCTGAGCTCGGAGAGCGATCCCGCCACGTCCTCGATCTTGCGCACGCCCTCCTGGAGCACCTCCTCGGTCCGGAAGACGGCGCAGTTGTTCTGCATGATGCGCTGCATGGCGAGCCGGATCTCGGCCGTCCTGAGGCGCCCCTTGGCGTGGCGGATACGGTCGAGCCGCGCTACCGCTTCCTCTCCCGCGCTCGCCGGAAGCGGCTTGTGGGGCGCGTTCGGGCGAACCGTTTCCGCGGCGCGGCGGCCGGCCGCGCGGCCGAAGACGACGAGGTCGAGGAGCGAGTTCGTGCCGAGCCGGTTGGCGCCGTGGACCGAGACGCAGCCCGCCTCCCCGATCGCCATCAGCCCCGGCACGACCTCGGTGGGATTGCCGGGCGTGCCGCGCAGGACCTCGCCGTGATAGTTCGTCGGTATCCCGCCCATGTTGTAATGCGCCGTCGGCAGAACCGGGATCGGCTCCTTCGTCACGTCGACGCCGGCGAAGATCTTCGCGGTCTCGGAGATGCCGGGCAGACGCTCGTGGAGCACCTTGGGGTCGAGGTGCTCGAGGTGGAGGAGGATGTGATCCTTCTCGGGGCCGCAGCCGCGCCCCTCGCGGATCTCGATCGTCATCGCGCGGCTGACCACGTCGCGCGAGGCGAGATCCTTGGCGGTCGGCGCGTAGCGCTCCATGAAGCGCTCGCCCTCGCTGTTCGTGAGATAGCCGCCTTCGCCGCGCGCCCCCTCGGTGATGAGGCATCCGGCGCCGTAGATCCCGGTCGGGTGGAACTGGACGAACTCGAGGTCCTGCAGCGGAAGCCCGGCGCGCAGAACCATCGCGTTCCCGTCGCCGGTGCAGGTATGGGCCGAGGTGCAGGAGAAATAGGCGCGCCCGTAGCCGCCGGTGGCGAGGATCACGAGATGCGCGCGGAAGCGGTGGAGCGTGCCGTCCTCGAGGCACCACGCCATGACGCCGCGGCAGGCGCCCTCGTCGTCCATGATGAGGTCGAGCGCGAAGTACTCGACGAAGAACTCGGCCGAGTGCCTGAGGCTCTGCTGGTAGAGCGTGTGGATGATCGCGTGGCCGGTGCGGTCGGCGGCGGCGCAGGCGCGCTTCGCCATCGCCTTCCCCCAATGCACGGTATGGCCGCCGAACGGGCGCTGGTAGATCTTGCCCTCCTCGGTGCGCGAGAAGGGCACGCCGTAGTGCTCGAGCTCGATCACCGCGGGGATCGCCTCGCGGCACATGTACTCGATCGCGTCCTGGTCGCCGAGCCAGTCGGAGCCCTTGACGGTGTCGTACATGTGCCAGCGCCAGTCGTCCTCGCCCATGTTGCCGAGCGCGGCGCCGATGCCCCCCTGCGCGGCGACGGTGTGGCTGCGGGTCGGAAACACTTTCGAGATGCACGCCGTCTTGAGCCCGGCTTCGACGCAGCCGACCGTGGCACGCAGGCCGGCGCCGCCCGCGCCGACCACGACGACGTCGTAAGCGTGGTCGATGATCTTGTACGACTGGGCCAATTCAGCCTCCGAAGGCGATCTTCAGCACGGCGAAAATGCCGGCGACGGCGAGTGCGAAGCAAACGAGCTTGTTCAAGACGAGGGCCGCGATCTTCGCGCCCTCGTGGTGCACGTAGTCTTCGATCACGACCTGGAGCCCGAGCGAGGCGTGATAGAAGCTCGTGCCGACGAGGAGGACCATCAGGATCGCGACGAGCGGCCGTGAAAGCCAGGCCACCACGGCGGCGTGATCGGCGCCGACGAGCGCGATCACCGAGGCGACGAACCAGAGCGAGAGCGGTACGAGCGCCACTGCGGTGAGGCGCTGGACCCACCAGTGCTCGACCCCTTGCTTGGCGGAGCCGAGACCGAGCGCGCGACCGAGCGGCGAGCGGAGAGTCTTGGCCATCAGCCGCGCCCCATCTGCACGAGGGCAGCGCCCCAGGCGAGGATCGTGAGGCCGATGCTCGCGACCACGACCGTCCAGCCGCTCTGGTAGACGGTCTTGAGGTCGAAGCCGTGGCCGGTATCCCACACGAGATGTCGGATTCCCGCGCAGAGGTGATAGAAGAGCGAGAGCGACCATCCGATGAGGAGAAGAATTCCGAGCCAGGAGCCGAGAAATTCCTGGACCACGCGATAGGCCTCGGGTCCGGTCGCGGCGGCGACGAGCCACCAGACGAGAAGCAGCGTGCCGACAGAGAGCGCGATGCCCGTCGCGCGATGCGCGATCGACAGGGTCATCGTCAATTGCCAGCGGTAGATCTGTAAATGCGGCGACAGCGGTCGCTCGGAGGTCTGCATCGTGCGGGAAAACCTCGGAAATCAGCGCCCCATGGGGCGCGGGGGCCTCTTTCTGCGACGGTGTAGTCCCGTCGACTTTGCCTGTCAACGCGGCCGGTCCGACCGTCGAGGGCGCCGTCCTGTGGATCGTTCTGTGGAAGAGCGTTGGAGCAATTGTGCGTCGCTCCGATAATGATGCACAACTTTTTCATTGAGCGACCGCAAGATTCGATTGCCCGCGAAAAGTAACGGGATCATGCTTTTCCTCGGATCGCGAGACCGCTCGCGCCGAACCGGCGGTCGGCAAGAGGCTTCCGATGAGGATCGGCTCTGGCCGCCGGCCGAGGCGGGGGCGACGGTCCGCCCCTGGTGGCGGGCATCTCGGGGTGCGGCGGCGAAGCGCTTCTTGCGGCGCATCGTCGCGGCGGGCGATCGGCGTCTTTCGGCTGCGCCGGCGGAGTCCCTGTCGGCAGCGCCAGCGGGAACTTGGAGCGCGCTGCGGCAGCTCTCGATTTCCCGGATCGACGACCGGTTTCCGTCGAGGCCCGCTCGAGGGCGGGCGCGCCCGTGGTGACGGCGGTGCATGGACCAGGACGCTGCCGATGCGGGAGGACGCTTCCTCCGCTCGCGAGGCCGGGAGCCGGATGGGCTCCGGAGGCGCCGGGGAGGTCCGTCGTCCTGGTTCGACGGCGGGCTGACGGCCGAGACCTCTCGGCCCCCGGCGCCCCCTTTCTTCTCGTCATCCCGCGGGCTTCGCGTGCGGCGGCGCGGCGGGCGCCGCTCAGCGGTTCCTTCCGTCGAACGGTCTCGGGCTGAGCGCCGAAGGATCGATGCCGTCGAGGCAGCGGACGTTCACGGCGACGATCGGCGCGCCGTCCTCGCCGGTACCGCGCGCGAAGGATTCGACGCCGCAGCGGCGGCAGAAGAGATGATGGATCCGCTTCCGGCCGAACTGATAGTCCGAGAGCTCCGGTTCGCCCGAGCGGAGCGTGAACTCGGCGGCGGGCGCGAAGGCCAGAAGCAGGCCGCGCTTGGTGCAGATCGAGCAGTTGCAGGAGATCACCCGCGACAAGTCCACCCTCGCCGCGTAGCGCACCGCGCCGCAGTGGCACCCGCCTTCGTAGGTCCGAGCTTCCTCCATCCCGCCTCGCTTCCGCCTCAGCGCGGCACCAGCACCCAGTAGTCGAGCTCGAGGACGACCGCCTTGTCCTCGCGCGGAAAGTCGGCGCAGGGGCGGTCCTTGGTCGCGATCGTGCGGAGGCGCAGCGCCCCCACGTCGTTGCCCGCCGGCGCCTTGCCGACGATCTCGCTCCAGGCGTAGAGCGTGTCGCCGGCGAAGAAGGGCGCCGCGTGCCGCCCGCCGTTGATGGCCGCGACCTTCACGGCGTTTCCGAGGCCGTTGAAGGAGAGGGCGCGGGCGAGGCTGATGACGTGCCCGCCATAGACGAGGCGGCGGCCGAAGCGGCTTTCCTTCTGCTCGTGGGCGTCGAAATGGACGCGGGCCGTGTTCTGGTAGAGGCGGGTCGCCATCGCGTGCTCCGCCTCCTCGAGCGTCATCCCGTCCCGGTGGTCGATGCGCTCGCCGATCTCGTAGTCGTCGTAGGCGTAGGGGCTGCCCGACAGCTTCCGGTCGAACCGGTCGAAGCGCATGCCGTTCGGAACGACGAGCGAATCGGGCGCGACCGCCTCGGGCAGGGAAGGAACGTGCGGCGGAGGGGCCTCCGACTCGGGATTCCGCTTCTTCACCATCACCCAGCGCACGTAGTCGACGATGGTCTCGCCGCGTTGGTTGAGGCCGGTCGAGCGGACATAGACGATTCCGGTCTGCCGGTTGGCGTTCTCCTTGAGCCCGATCACCTCCGAGCGCGCCGTCACGGTGTCGCCCGGGTAGAGCGGCGTCCGGAAAACGCCAGCGGCGTAGCCGAGATTGGCGACGGCGTTGAGCGAGATGTCGGGAACCGTCTTGCCGAAGACGACGTGAAAGGCGAGGAGATCGTCGAGGGGGGCGCGCCGGAGGCCGAGCGCGCGCGCGAACTCGTCCGAGGACTGGAGCGCGAAGCGCGAGCCGGTGAGGGCGAGATAGAGCGCCTGGTCGCCTTCCGTGACGGTGCGCGGCGTCGCGTGCTCGATCACCTGCCCGAGCCGGAAGTCCTCGAAGAAGTTGCCTTCCGCCGTCTTCGTCACGACGCGGTCCCCATCTCGGCGATGGCGTCGGCGAGGGCGACGAGCCGGTGCGCCTCCTCGACATGGAGATTTTCGACGAGCTTGCCGTCGACGAGGAGGAGGCCCTTGCCGGCGGCGACCGCCTCGGCGTGCGCGGCGATGATCTTGCGCGCCCACGCGACGTCCTCATCGCTCGGCGCGAAGGCGCGGTTGGCCTCGTCGAGCTGCTTCGGGTGGATGAGCGTCTTGCCGTCGAATCCGAGCTCGCGTCCCTGCCGGCACGAATAGGCGAAGCCCTCGGCATCGTCGAGGTCGAGATGGACGCCGTCGAGGATGGCGAGGCGGTGCGCGCGCGCGGCGAGAAGACAGAGCCCGAGCGCCGTCAGCATCGGCAGCCGCTCGCGCGTGTGCGCGGCGTGGAGGTCCTTCGCGAGATCGGAGGTGCCCATGACGAAGCCGGCGAGCCGGGGCGACGCGCCGGCGATCTCGGCCGCGCGCAGCATGCCCATCGGCGTCTCCATCATGCACCAGATGGCGAGCGTCTCGGGGGCGCCGGCGCCGGCGAGGACCGTCTCGGCCTGGCGGACCGCGTCGGCGCTCTCCACCTTTGGCAGAAGCACGCCGTCGAGCTTCATCCGCGCCGCGGCGAGGAGGTCGCCATGGCCCCAGGGCGTGGCGAGCGAGTTGACGCGCAGGATGAGCTCGCGCCCTCCGTAGCCGCCCTGCGCCAGCGCGGCGGCGATCGTGTCGCGCGCGCCGACCTTGGCGTCCGGCGCGACCGCGTCCTCGAGATCGAAGATGAGCGCGTCCGCGGCGAGGCTGCGCGCCTTCTCGAGCGCACGCGGGTTGGAGCCCGGCATGTAGAGCACGGAGCGGCGGGGGCGGGCTGGGGCAGGCATCGGCTTCCTCAAGTTGACGCAAGACGTGATTGCGGCGGAGATAGGTCAGTGAGCGCCATTCTGTCCATCCAGTCCTGGGTCGCGTACGGCCACGTGGGAAACGCGGCAGCCGTGTTTCCGCTCCAGCGCCTCGGCTTCGAGGTCTGGCCCGTGAACACGGTCCAGTTCTCGAACCACACGGGTTACGGCACTTGGCGCGGCGTCGTCTTCGATCGGAGCGCGATCGCGGACGTCGTTCGCGGCATCGAGGAGCGCGGCGTTCTCGGCCGCTGCGACGCCGTCCTTTCGGGCTACATGGGCGATGCGAGCCTCGGCGAGGTGGTCCTCGACGCCGTGCAGAGGGTCCGCGCCGCCAATCCGCAGGCGCTCTACTGCTGCGATCCGGTGATCGGAGATTTCGGGCGGGGCGTCTTCGTTCGACCCGGGGTCGCCGAGTTCTTCGCCGAGAAGGCGCTCGCCGCCGCCGACATCGTGACCCCGAACCGTTTCGAGCTGGAGCATCTCACGGGGGCGAGGATCGGCTCGCTCGCCGAGGCGGTCGGCGCCGCGCAGAGTCTTCGCGCGCGCGGGCCCCGCATCGTCCTCGCGACCAGCCTCGAGCACGGGGACGACCGGATCGGGATGCTCGCATCGGGGCCGGAGGGCGTCTTCGCGACCGAGACTCCGCGGCTGCCGCTCCACGTGAACGGCGCGGGCGACGTGGTCGCGGCGCTCTTTCTCGGGCACTACCTGCGCACGCGCTCCTTGCCGGCGGCGCTCGAGCGGGCGACGGCGGCCATCTTCGCGGTGCTCGAGGCGACGCATCGTGCCGGGGAGCGCGAGATCCAGCTCGTCCCGGCGCAGGCGGAGCTCCTCGATCCGCCGCGGCGCTTTCCTGCCCAAGAAGTGTGACCGCGGGCACAGACCGGAGCGGCTCGCCGGTTTACTCCACCAATCTGGCGTTGCGCGCGGCTGTCGCGTATCCTTCGCCGGTTGAGGGAGCCCCTGACGATGTTTCGGTATTGCTGCGGTCTGCTCGGTCTCGTGCTCGGTGCCGCGCCTGCCTTCGCGGCCAATCCGGTAGCGCTCGTCGAGGACGTCGAGGGCAAGGCGCCGGTGCGGCTCATGGATTACCTCGCCGAGGGTCAGCGCATCGAGCTTCCGCCGGATGCCAGGGTGGTGATCGGCTATTTCGGGAGCTGCGAGCGCGAGACGATCGAGGGAGGGAGAATCCTCATCGGAACGACGCGGAGCCGGGTCGAAGGCGGGAAGGTCGCGCGCGAGAAGGTCGAGTGCGACGGCGGCAAGATGCTGCTCACCTCGTCCCAGGCGAGCGCTTCGGGGGTGGTGGCTTTCCGCGGCTTCGCGCCCGGCCAGCGTCTGCCGAAGCCGCAATACACGATCTACGGCGCGAGCCCGGTTTTCGAGCTCTCGAAGCCAGGCACGCTCTACATCCAGCGCCTCGATACGAGCGCGGGCGAGATGGAGCTCAATCTCGCCGCCGACGACCTCGTCGGCGGGCGGTTCTTCGATTTCGCCCAGGCGGGCAGGCGCCTCGAGCCGGGCGGGCTCTATCGGATCGTGACCGAGGGCGGCAACGTCGTGGTCAAGGTCGACGACGCGGCGAAGCCCGGCAAGAGCGCGCTCGTCGGCCGGCTGGTCCGGCTCTAGGGGACGGCCCGGCCGAATGAAATCCTCGATCGTCGGCCGCCCGCGAAAGCGCGTCTATCGGCGACCCTCTTTCGCCGTCGCGCGGCTGACGGAGCAGCGGCCCGCCTCGCGCAACACGGCCTGACGACGCAGGCGGGCGCGGGATGCGACGCCGCGACGCCTTCGTCGCCGCCGCGATCGCCATCGGCACGGCGGCGCTCATCGCAACGCCGCTCTTCGAGCGGCTTCATGCGTTCTCGCTCGACGTGCTGTTCTGGCTGCGCGCCGAAATCTACGGCCCGCTCCATCGGCCTCAGGATTCGCCGACCGTCGTCGTCGCGATCGACGAGGAGTCGCACCGCCGGCCGCCCTTCGCCGGCGTGCCGACGGCTCTCTGGACGCGCGACATCGTGCCGGTCCTCGACGCGATCGTCGCGGGCGGCGCCAGGGTCGTCGGCTTCGACGTCATCTTCCCCAACTCCGCCGAGCAGATCTTCGCGCGGATGACGGAACGGGTGGGCTCCGGCTGGGAGCGCGAGTTCCTCGTCTCGCTGCGCAACGCGGCGAAGCCGGGCAAGCTCGTCCTCGGCAAGGTGCAGCACAGCCAGTCGCCGATCCGGCCGCATCAGGCGCAGAGCTTCGCCGTCGGCAATCAGCAGAACATTCGCTCGAACAATCTTCTTTCCGACGTCGACGGCCGCATCCGGCGGATACCTCTCTTCTTCGAGAGCCTCGAGGCGAACGGCGGCACGCGGACCGAGACCTCGATGTCGCTGGAGCTCGCCGCCCGCGCGCGCGGCGTCCGGCCGCAGAAGCTTCCCGACGGCGGCATCAGTCTAGCCGGGTGGCGCATCCCCGGCTCGGAATCGAATTCCCTTCTCGCCAATTTCGATGTCGGGAACGACATCCCGACCTTCTCGCTCGCCGATCTTTACGCCTGTGCGCAGAAGGGCGATGCGGCGTTCTTCCGCCGGCATTTCGAAGGCAAGGTCGTCCTGCTCGGCGCCGTCCTCGACCTCGAGGATCGCAAGCTCACCTCGAAACGCTTCATCACGGCGCCCGATTCGAGCGCCTACGCGCGCTGCGTCCACCCGCCGATGCCGCTCGCGCGGGCCGACGTGGTGCGGGAGACCGTTCCGGGCGTCTACATACACGCGACCGCGGTGAACAATCTCCTGCGCGGCGATGCGCTCGCGACCTTTCGGCCCTCTCTCGTCTTCGCCGCGATCCTCGTCCTCTGCGGCGGCGCGGCGGTCGCCGGCATGGCGCTGTCGCCGCTTCCTGCCGCGCTCGCGCTGGGGGCGCTCGGCGCCGTGTGGACGGCCGCTTGCGTCGTTCTTCTCCGTCATGCCGTCGCGGCGCCGCTCTTCCCCCCGCTGCTCGGCGGCGCGGTCGTTCTCGCGCTGGTGCTCGCCTTCCGCTTCGTCGTCGCCGACCGCGACAAGCGCTTCCTGCGCAAGAGCTTCTCGCTCTACCTCTCGCCCGCGATGGTCGAGGAGATGCTGCGCGCGGAAAAGCCGCCGGAGCTCGGCGGCGAGACGCGGACGGTCACGATCCTCTTCTCCGACGTCGCCGGCTTCACCTCGCTTTCCGAGACTCTCCCGCCGGGCGAGCTCGTGCGGCTCATGAACGCCTATCTCTCGGCGATGACGGAAATCGTCCAGAAGCACAAAGGCTACGTCGACAACTTCATCGGCGACGCGATCATCGCCGTCTTCGGCGCGCCGCTCTCGGACCCCGATCATGCGCGGCACGCGGTCGCTTGCGCCATCGAGTGCCGCCGCCGCCTCGCCGAGCTCAACCGCGACACCGCCGCCTTCGCCGGCCGCCGGCTCGAGGCGCGCATCGGGCTCAACACCGGGGAGGTGCTCGTCGGCAATATCGGCTCCAAGGACCGGCTCAAGTACACCGTGATGGGCGATGCGGTGAATCTCGCCTCGCGCCTCGAAGGGGCGAACAAGGTCTACCGCACCGCGATCCTCGTCTCGGAGGACACCGTCGCTGCAGCGGGCCCCGGCTTCGAGTTCCGCGAGATCGATCGCGTGCGCGTGAAGGGCCGCGCAAAGGCGGTCGCGATCTACGAGCCGCTCGGCGACGATCACCATCTGTCGCCCGCCGGGGCGCGCGACTTCGCCGCCGCGCTCGCTGCCTACCGGGAGGGCAGATTCGAGGAGGCGGCACGGCGCTTCGAGCGGCTCGCCCCGCTCGATCCCACCGCCGAAATCTTCGCCGGCAAGGCTCTGGCGCTCGCCGCCGCGCCGCCGGCGGACTGGCAGCCCGTCACCGCGCTCGAGACCAAATAGGCGCCCCGCCGCCCGTTTCCGCCGCCGCGGAAGGCAGGGTCACTGGCTCGCCCAGATGATGCGCGCGATCCAGGCGACGTCCTCGGCGGCGAGGCTGAGATCGGGCGCGGAAGGATTGAGCGAGGCGAACTCCACGCGCGTCGCGCTGCGGCGCTGCAGCTCCTTCGCCATCACCTCGCCCTTGATCGTGCGCACCACGACGCGGTCGCCGCGCCGAACCGGTGCCTGCGGCGAGACGATGATGATGTCGCCGTCGCGGTAGACCGGCGCCATCGAATCGCCGCTGATCTCGAGCGCATAGAGCGCAGGATCCTCGATATCGGGAAAGGCGATCTCGTTCCATCCCGACAAGACGGGACGGCCGCGCTCGTCGAACGTGCCTTCTGCGCCGGCCTGCGCGTAGCCGAGCATCGGGATGCGTCGCATCGCGCCGCCGGCGCCGCGGTCGATCAAGCCTACGAAATCGAAAAGGCTGCTGTTCGTCGCCAGGAGCACCTTGGCGATGCTCTCCGTCGAGGGCCAGCGCGGTTTCCCGTCGCGCGTCGCGCGCTTCGAGCGGTTGAACGTGGTCGGGTCCAGCCCGGAGCGTCGCGCCAGTCCCGACGCAGTGAGACCGTTCCGGGCCGCCAGCCGATCGATCGCCTGCCAGATGTCAGCATGGCTCAGCATCGAACCCGCCCTCTGCCGATGGCTGTTCCGATGCGACGTTAACTCTCGGGATAGGGGAGAGTCGAGCGCTTGTCCCGGGTAGCGGTCGGAGATAGCGTCCGGGCGTGATGGACCATCCCGGGCCGATCTTCCACATCTGCCGCCGCGAGGAATGGGAGGCGGCGGAGCGTTCCGGGCGCTATGCGGGGTCTTCGCAGGACGCGGCGGACGGCTTCATTCACTTCTCGACGGCGGCACAGGTGGCCGAGAGCGCAGCCCGGCATCGCGCCGGCCAGTCGGGGCTCGTCCTCGTCGCGGCCGATCCGGCGCGTCTCGGCTCTGCGCTTCGCTGGGAGCCGTCGCGGCGCGGCGAGCTCTTTCCCCATCTCTACGGCGCGCTGCCCATCGAGGCTGTGCTGAGCGTCCGGGATCTTCCGCTCGGCCCCGATGGAAGGCATGTCTTTCCGGATCGCGAATGAACGTCGCCTCGCTGCTTCGGCTGCTGCCGCCCGAGACCGCGCACGAAGCGGCCTTGCGCCTTGCCGAGGCGGGTCTCGCGCCGCGCTACCGGGGCGACGACCCCATTCTCGCGACCCGCGTCTGGAACCTCGACTTTCCCAATCCGATCGGGCTGGCGGCCGGCTTCGACAAGGATGCGCGCGTGCCGGACGCGATGCTCGGGCTCGGCTTCGGCTTCGTCGAGATCGGGTCGGTGACGCCGCGTCCTCAGCCCGGCAACCCGCGGCCGCGGCTTTTCCGCCTTGCGGCGGACCGGGCCATCATCAACCGGATGGGCTTCAACAACCGCGGGCTCGCCCATGCCGCCGCACGGCTCGCGGCGAGGCGCGACCGGCCCGGCATCGTCGGCGCGAACATCGGCAAGAACCGCGACTCGGCGGATCCTTTCGCCGACTACGAGCAGGGAGTCGCGACGCTGGCGCCGCTTGCCGACTTTCTCGTCGTCAACGTTTCCTCGCCCAACACGCCGGGCCTGCGCGAGCTGCAGAGGAAGCGCACCGTCGAGGCGCTCATCGAGCGCCTGCTGGCCGCGCGCGCCAAGGCAGTCCCGCATGATCCGCCGCCGCTCCTCGTCAAGATCGCGCCCGACCTCGCGCCGGAGGATCGCGCCGACATCGCCGAGGTGGCGCTCGCCACCGGGCTCGACGGGCTCATCGTCTCGAACACGACGACCGCTCGCCCGCCCGAGCTCAGGAGCCGCCACGCGCCGGAGCCGGGCGGGCTGAGCGGCCGCCCTCTGTTCAAGCCCTCGACGGACCTTCTCGCCGAGATGCGACGCCTCACGCACGGGCGCGTGCCGCTCGTCGGCGTAGGGGGCGTGTTCTCGGGCGCCGATGCTTATGCCAAGATCCTGGCCGGGGCGAGCCTCGTCGAGCTCTACACGGCACTCGTCTACGAGGGGCCCGGCCTCGTCCGCCGCATCAAGAGCGAGCTCGCCGCGCTTCTGCGCCGCGACGGTTTCAGGAGCGTCGCCGAGGCGGTCGGCAGCGGGAGCGAGCGGACGCCGGCTCCGACTTCGTAAAGATCACAAGAAGATTTCTGGCTGTCGGACGATCGTTTTGCTTGGATCGCAAGCAATCGCTGTCTCGCATGGTTAAACTTTGGTAAAACCTGAAGTAAAAAGCGCGGCTGTGCACGCGCGCAAGGGTTTTGCCTCGGAAGAACGTTCAGGGGGTTGGATGACCGACATTTCCGAGACCGACTTCGCGCGTATCGCGGCAGAGCTTCGCCTCGCCTCGGCCGAGGCGGCTCGCGCCGCCGAGCGTGATCCCGAGAGCTCAGAGGCGTTGCGTCGAAAGGCCGAGCACCTCGCCCGCGCTGCGTCCAGAATCCTGGCGGATGCGTACGCCCGCGAAAAATTCATCCTGCCGAATCCGGGAGTCGACGGCTGAAAACCCTGCGGCCCGTCCCCTTTTCGCCGGGCCCGCCGCAGCGACATGACCTGATAGAGCCTTCACGGCGCGACTCGCGCCCGATGACCGGCCGTGCCGGCTTGGCGCGGCCGGGCGACGAAGGACGCCGCGGCGCGGCCTTTCGGTTGCGCTGGTGCGGTTGATGGCGCTCTGCTAAGCCCCTCCGCGATGGCGGAGGAACTGCGCGAGCGAGAGGATCTCGCAGGCGGCGAGCCGGCCGAGGCGACGCGCCCCGGACGGGTGCTCTACGGTCTCTCGCCGGAGCTCGAATCGGCAGTCGCCGCCGCCCTCGAAGACGGCCGCGCCGATACCGCTCGGGCGCTCATCGCCGAGCTTCATCCGGCCGATACGGCCGATTTGCTGCATCGCCTCGACGCCGAGCCGCGCGCGCGCCTCGTCGAGGCCGTGCACGACTCGTTCGATCCCGAGGTGCTGGCCTGGCTCGACAAGCCGGAGCGCGAGGAGGTGGTCCGGCTGCTCGGCCCCGAGCGGGTCGCCGCGGCGATCGCCGTGCTCGATACCGACGACGCGCTTGTCCTGCTCGAGGCTCTCGACGAGGCGGGCCAGCGCGAGGTTCTTCGCGCGCTCGACGCGGCCGACCGGGCGCTCCTCGAGCAAGGCCTCAAGTTTCCGGAGGAGAGCGCCGGCCGCCTCATGCAGCGCGAGCTGGTGGCGGTCCCGCCGCATTGGACGGTGGGGCAGGTGATCGACTACCTGCGCTCGGGCAGCATTCTTCCCGATGCGTTCTATGCGATCCACGTCGTCGATCCGCGGCATCGTCCGATCGGCACCATTCCGCTGGCGAGGCTCCTGCGCACGAGCCGGCCGACCAACGTCACCGACGTCATGGAGCGCGAGTTCCACCGCATCGCGGCCACGACCGACCAGGAGGAGGTCGCCCATCTCTTCCGGCGCTACGGGCTGGTTTCGGCCCCGGTCGTGAGCGAGGCCGGCCGCCTCATCGGCGTCGTCACCGTCGACGACGTGGTCGCCATCATCAGCGAGGAGGCGGAGGAGGACATCCTGCGACTCGGCGGCGTCGGCGACATCAGCGTCTTCCGTCCGGTGAAGGAGATCGTTCAGGCGCGCATCCGCTGGCTCACGATCAATCTCGTCACCGCTTTCCTCGCCTCGGCCGTCATCGGGATCTTCGAGCACACCATCGCGAGCGTGGTGGCGCTCGCCGTGCTGATGCCGATCGTGGCGGGGATAGGCGGCAATGCCGGCACGCAGGCCCTCACCGTCGTCGTCCGCGGCATCGCCGTGCGCGAGATCGGCTTCCGCGATGTCTGGCGAGTCCTGCGCAAGGAGGTGGCGGTCGGACTCTTCAACGGCGCCTTCCTTGCGAGCGTGACGGGACTCATCGCCGGGATCTGGTTCGGCCAGCCCTTGATCGGCGCCGTGATCGGCGCGGCGATGGTGATCAACCTCGTCGCCGCGGGCGTCTCCGGCACGCTCATTCCATTGACGCTCGAAAAGCTCGGCTTCGATCCGGCCGTCGCCTCGCCGGTTTTCCTCACCACGGTCACCGACGTGGTCGGGTTCTTCGCCTTCCTCGGACTCGCGACGGTCGTTCTGCTCTAGGGCTTCCGGCGTTCCTGCGCCGGCGCTCTCGGAATGCGAGGACGGGACGAGGAGGGGCGGGCGCGTCCGCCGAATTTTCGCCACTGGCGCCTGGCCGGAGCTGAAGGGCGCTGCCATCCGCGCGAAAAACGCCGCTTGCCGTCCTTTCCCTTATCGGATATGTTTATAACCATATTGCTGGCGCGGCGGATTTTCGCGAAGCGGCTGCCGGCTGCTCCCTCGAGGCTCCCATGCCTGCATTTTCCCTGCATTTGCAGGGAAACAGCGAGCGGACGCTCCGGATGCGAGAGCCCTTTCCTGTAAACTTTCCTGTTTTATCAGGAAAGGGGCCGCATCCGACCCGGTCAGCCGGCGATCATGCTCCTGAGGTTCGAGGCCTCGAACTCGATCTCGTCGAGCCGGTTCTTGACCACGTCGCCGATGGAGACGATGCCGCAGAGCGCGCCGTCCTTCATCACCGGCAGGTGCCGGATCCGCTTCTGCGTCATCATTCCCATGAGGTCCTCGATCGCGTCCTCGGGGCTGCAGGCATGAACGCGCCGCGTCATGAGGTCGCCGACCCGGGTCGAGAGAAGCGCGGCTCCGTGGTCGGCGAGGCCCCGCACCATGTCCCGCTCGGAGATGATGCCGTCGACCTTCACCCCGTCCTCGCTGACGACGAGCGCGCCGACGTCGCGCTCTCCGAGCCGCCGCACCGCCTCGCCGATCGTCGCGTCGGGGCCGATCGTCGCCACGTCGCGCCCTTTCGTCCTGAGGATGGTCTCGACGTTCATCGTTCCCTCCCGGCGATGCTGCAGGGCGTGGAAGGCTACCACGCCCGGCGCCGCGGCCGCGTGTCCATTCCGTGACGGTCTCGCGCGCGCCGGCAAAAAAGGCTAGAAGCCCGCGAAGAATGGCCAAACCCAGCTCATTGAGGCTCGGCATAGCCGGGCTCGGCACCGTCGGCGCCGGCGTCGTCCGCCTTCTCGAAAAACACGCCGACCTCGTGGAGGCGCGCGCCGGGCGTCGCCTCGTGGTCGGTGCCGTTTCCGCACGCGACCGGGGCAAGGACCGCGGGCTCGACCTCGCCGGGATGCGCTGGTTCGCCGATCCGGTGGCGCTCGCCGAGGATCCCGAGACCGACATCGTCGTCGAGCTCATCGGCGGCTCGGAGGGCGCCGCCCGCGCGACGGTGGAGGCGGCCCTCGCCAAAGGGAAGCCGGTCGTCACCGCCAACAAGGCGCTCATGGCCCATCACGGCACGGCCCTGGCGCGCCTCGCCGAGGAACGGGGCGCGCCGCTGGCGTTCGAGGCTGCGGTCGCGGGCGGGATCCCGGTCATCAAGGCGCTCCGCGAAGGGCTCGCCGCCAATCAGGTCATGCGCATCTACGGAATCCTCAACGGCACCTGCAACTACATCCTGTCCACGATGCGCGAGACCGGGCGCGACTTCGCCGAGGTGCTGGCCGAGGCGCAGAAGCTCGGCTATGCCGAGGCCGATCCCGCCTTCGACATCGACGGGGTCGACGCGGCGCACAAGCTCGCGCTTCTCACGAGCCTCGCCTTCGGCACCGAGGTCGATCTCGCCGGCGTCAGCGTCGAGGGCATCCGTCATGTGAGCTCGCTCGACATCGCCTATGCGGCCGAGCTCGGCTACCGGATCAAGCTCCTCGGCGTCGCCCGCGTCACGGAGCACGGAATCGAGCAGCACGTCCATCCGACCATGGTGCCGATCGGCACGCCGATCGCCCATGTCGAGGGCGTCGACAACGCCGTCGTCGTGGAGGGCGATTTCGCCGGGCGCGTCGTGCTCCAGGGACGCGGTGCGGGGGCCGAGCCGACCGCCTCGGCGGTCGTCGCCGACCTCATCGACATCGCCGCCGGGCGCGCGGTGCCTGCCTTCACCGTTCCCGCGCACGCGCTGAAGCGCCTCCCGGCTGCGCCGATAGAGCGCCACACCGGGGCCTACTACGTGCGCCTCATGGTGGTCGACAAGCCGGGCGTCATCGCCGACGTTGCCGCGGCGTTGCGCGACGAGCGCGTTTCGATGGAGGCGATGATTCAGCGCGGGCGGGCGCCGGGCGAGGCCGTGCCCGTCGTTCTCACGACGCACGACACCGACGAGGCGGCCATGCGCCGCGCGCTCGCTACGATCGGACGGCTTGCCACGGTGCTGGAGGAGCCGCGTATGATTCGAATCGAGCATCTCTGATCTGCTAGCAACGAAAGAAGGGAGACGCCCCATGCCCGAGACGACCTCGAAGATGGACCGCAACCTGGCGCTCGAGGTGGTGCGTGTCACCGAAGCCGCGGCGCTCGCCGCCTCCCGCCTCATGGGCCGCGGCGACGAGAAGGCCGCCGACCAGGCGGCGGTCGACGCGATGCGCCGCGCCCTCAACTCGCTCGCCATCGACGGAACGGTGGTGATTGGCGAAGGCGAGCGCGACGAGGCGCCGATGCTCTACATCGGCGAGAAGGTGGGTACCGGGGCGGGCCCCAAGATCGACATCGCGCTCGATCCGCTCGAAGGGACGACCATCACCGCGAAGGGCGGGCCCAACGCGCTCGCGGTCGTCGCCATGGCGGACGCCGGCGGCTTTCTCCACGCGCCCGACGTCTACATGGACAAGATCGCGGTCGGCGGCGGCCTTCCCGAGGGGGTCGTCGATCTCGACGCGAGCCCGGCCGAGAATCTGAAGAACCTCGCGAAAGCCAAGAAGGCCGAAGTCTCCGATCTCGTCGCCTGTATCCTCGACCGCCCGCGCCATGCCGAGCTCATCCGCAAGGTGCGCGAGGCGGGCGCCCGCATCATGCTGATCAGCGACGGCGACGTCTCCGGCGTCATCGCCACCTCGCTCCCCGACAGCGGCGTCGACATCTACATGGGCTCGGGCGGCGCCCCCGAGGGCGTTCTCGCGGCGGCGGCGCTGCGCTGCATCGACGGCCAGTTCCAGGGCCGGCTGCTCTTCCGCAACGAGGACGAGAAGAACCGCGCCCGCGGTCACGGCATCACCGATCTCGACCGCAAGTACAGCCTCCACGATCTCGCCAAGGGCGACGTCATGTTCGCCGCGACCGGCGTCACCAGCGGCACGATGCTGCGCGGGGTGCGCCGGTTCCCCGGCGGCGCCGAGACGCACTCGATCGTGATGCGCTCGAAGAGCGGCACGGTCCGCGTCATCGAGGCCAAGCACAACTTCACCCGCAAGGAAGGGTGGGAGATGGTGAAGATCTAGCTCCGGATGGACGGGGGGATCTCCGCCTCGGCCTTCCTCGGGGTCGAACGCTCGCTCTGCGGGAAACGCTGGCGCCAGCGGCCGGCCGATGCGCGCGCGGCGCTCGCCTTGTCGCAGCGTCACGGGCTGCCCGAGATCGTCGGCCGCGTTCTCGCCGCCCGCGGCGTGCCTCCCGAAGAGGCCGAGCGCTTCCTCGCGCCGCGCCTGCGCGACCAGCTGCCCGATCCGAGCCGGTTCCGCGACATGGAGAAGGCGGCCGGACGAATCGCGGCCGCGGTGATGGAGGGCGAGCTCGTCGCCGTGTTCGGCGACTACGACGTCGACGGCGCGACTTCCTCGGCGCTGCTCGAGCGCTTCCTGCGGTCGGTCGGCGGCCGCGTGCGCGTCTACATTCCCGACCGCCAGAAGGAGGGCTACGGGCCGAACCTGCCGGCGCTTCTGCGCCTCAAGGAAGAAGGCGCCGCGGTCGCGGTGACGGTCGACTGCGGCATCACTGCCTTCGAGGTGCTGGCGAAGGCGACTGCGGCCGGGCTCGACATGATCGTCGTCGACCACCATGTCGCCGAGCCTTCGCTTCCGCAGGCCTTCGCGGTCGTCAATCCCAACCGGCTCGACGAAGCGCCGGGCTTCGGCAATCTCGCCGCGGTCGGCGTCGCCTTCCTCCTCGCCGTCGCGGTCAATCGCGCGCTGCGCCGCGCCGGCTGGTACGTCGCGCGGCCGGAGCCCGATCTTCTGGCGCTCCTCGATCTCGTCGCGCTCGGCACGGTCGCCGACGTCGTGAAGCTGACGGGGCTCAACCGGGCGCTCGTCGCGCAAGGCCTGAAGGTGATGCAGCGCCGCTCCAACTGCGGCATCGCCGCGCTCGCCGATATCGGGCGGGTGTCCGGGCGGCTCGACGCCTACGCCGCCGGCTACATTCTCGGCCCGCGCGTCAACGCCGGCGGGCGCGTGGGCGAGTCGTTCCTGGGCGCGCGGCTTCTCGCGACCGACGACCCGGCCGAGGCCGCCGCGCTCGCGGCTCGGCTCGACGGCTTCAACACCGAGCGCCGCGAGATCGAGGCCGGCGTCCTCGCTGCGGCCGTGGAGGCGGTGGAGCGGGAAACCGTGTCCTCGCCGCTGGTCTTCGTCGCGGGCGAGGGCTGGCATCCCGGGGTCATCGGCATCGTCGCGAGCCGGCTCAAGGAGCGCTACAACCGCCCCGCCTGCGTCGTCGCGCTCGAGAACGGCACCGGGAAGGGCTCCGGCCGGTCGGTCTCGGGATTCGAGCTCGGCGCCGCCGTCATCGCCGCGCGCCAGGCGGGGCTTCTCGTCAATGGCGGCGGTCACGCCATGGCGGCGGGGTTCACGGTCGAGCGCGATCGCATCGCCGCGCTCCGCGACTTCCTCGCCGCGCGGATCGAGGCGACGCTCGGCACCGAGCCGCTCGTACCCGAGCTCGCTCTCGACGGCGCGGTGGCGGCGGGCGCGGCGACGCCCGAGCTCGTCGCGACGCTGGAAACGCTCGCCCCTTTCGGCGCCGGCAATGCCGAGCCGCGCTTCGCGCTGCCGTCGGTGCGGGTGGTGCGCGCCGAGGTGGTGGGCGGCGCCCACGTCCGCGCCGTTCTCGCCGACGCGGCCGGCGCCGCGCGCGTCAACGCCATCGCCTTTCGCTGCCTCGAGACGCCGCTGGGGCCGGCCCTCCTTCAGGGCGCGGGCACAGCCTTTCACGTCGCCGGCACGCTCCGCGCCGACCGGTGGAACGGCGAGACGCGCGTCCAGCTCTGCCTCGAGGACGCGGCGCCCGCCTTCGGCTGATCAGCGCGCGAGCCGTTCGATGAGCGCGAGCGCCATTTCGGGAGCGCGCGTCTTCTCGCCGCCGATGAAATAGACGAACCCGTCCCGGCCTTGGAAACGCGCCGCCCAGTCGTCGAGCTGCCGGGGGGTGTAGGGCGAAGCCTTGAGGCGGGCGTAGACGAAGGGCGCGGTCGGCTCGTCGATGAGCTCGTAGCCGTCGTCGTCGACGACGGCGATGGCGACTCCGTGCTCCCGGAAGGCGTCGAGGGGCCCCGGATGCGCGAGCTCCACCGCGTGCTTCATGTCGCGAGGCAGCTTTTCGAGGAACGCTGCGAGCGTCGCGTCGTCGGGGCGCTTGCGGAGCTGCCAGAGAATGGCCCCGCGTTTCGGCCCGAGCTCCTCGATGCCGCTCGCGAGAAAGGCGTCGAGCCCGCGGCCGAGCTCCGCGCCCTGCGTCACGAAGCGCGGGCCTTTCAGGGAGAAGACGAAGTCGTCCGGCGTCGCCGCGCGCCACTTGCGGAAGGTCTCCGGGGTCTGGCGGCGATAGAAGGTGGCGTTCACCTCGATCGAGGTGAGGCGGCGGCTCGCATAGTGGAGCTCGTCCTTGCGCGGCAGGTCCTTCGGGTAGAAGGTGCCGCCGCGCCAGGGCGCGAAATCCCAGCCTCCGATGCCGACCCGGATCAACGGGCGGCTCCGAGCCGGTGCCGCTTACGCGGCCCGGGTCTCGATGCCCTTGTTCTTGAGGAGGTCCTGCAGCTCGCCCGACTCGAACATCTCGCGGACGATGTCGCAGCCGCCGATGAACTCGCCCTTGACGTAGAGCTGCGGAATGGTCGGCCAGCTCGAATAGTCCTTGATCCCCTGGCGAATCGCCGGGTCCTGCAGGACGTCGATGCCTTTGAACTTGACCCCGAGGTGGGTGAGGATCTGCACCACCGCGGCGGAGAATCCGCATTGCGGGAAGACCGGCGAGCCCTTCATGTAGAGTACCACCGGGTTCGAGGTCACCTCGCCCTTGATCCGGTCGAGGACAGTCTGGTCGGTCATGGCTTGTCCCTCAGTCTTCGGGAACGCTGGTTTGCAGCGCCAGGGCGTGAAGTTCGTTGCCCATGCGGCCGCGCAGGGCCTGGTAGACGAGCTGGTGCTGCTGGACGCGGCTCTTTCCCCTGAACGCCGCGGAGACGACGTGAGCCGCGTAGTGTTCGCCGTCGCCGCGCAGATCCTCGATGGTGACGCGGGCATCGGGGAGGGCCTCTTTGATCAGGCGCTCGATTTCGCCGGCATCCATCGCCATCGCTCAAAATCCCGACATGTAGTTGGGCAGCCAGGATTCGTGAACCTGGCGCAGCTCGGCAACCGATATGGTCCTCCCGCCGGGGAGTGTCAACGCGTCGCCGCCGGTGCTCCCGACGACCTGCGCGGGAACGCCCGCGGCCTGCGCGCGGGCGAGCAGCGTTTCGGGCTCGCGCGTCGTGAGGAGATAGCGGGACTGGTCCTCGCCGAAAAGGAAGCCGGGCGTCGTCTCGACCTCGAGCGTCGCGCCGACGCCGCCGGCCATCGCCATCTCGGCAATCGCGACGAGGAGCCCGCCGTCGCTCAAGTCGTGGCAGGCGGTGACGCGGCCGGCGAGGATCTGCTCGCGCACGAAATCGCCGTTGCGCCGCTCGGCCTCTAGGTCGACGGGCGGCGGCGCGCCGGCCTCCTTCCCGCCGATCTCGCGCAGATAGATCGAGGCGCCGAGATGGCCCTTCGTCTCGCCGATGAGGAGGATCGTCTCGCCCGCGCCCTTGAAGGCGATCGTGACCGCGCGCGTCACGTCCTCGACGAGGCCGACGCCGCCGATCACGGGAGTCGGCAGAATCGCTTGCCCGTTCGTCTCGTTGTAGAGGGAGACATTGCCGGAGACGACGGGGTAGTCGAGCGCGAGGCATGCCCAGCGCATCCCCTCGATGCAGCCGACGATCTGGCCCATGATCTCGGGCCGCTCGGGGTTGCCGAAGTTGAGATTGTCGGTGATCGCCAGCGGCAGCGCGCCGATCGCCGTGAGATTGCGCCAGGTCTCGGCTACGGCCTGCGCCCCGCCCGCCGTCGGATCGGCGGCGCAGTAGCGCGGCGTGCAGTCCACCACCGCCGCGATCCCTTTGTTCGTGCCGGGAATCCGCACCAGCGCGGCATCGCCCCCGGGCCGGATCACCGTCTGTCCCATGACGAGATGATCGTACTGCTCCCAGATCCAGCGCTTCGAAGCGAGATCGGGGCTGCCGAGAAGCCGGCGCAGCGCGTCGATCGGCTCGGCCGTCGGCGCTTCGACCGGCTCGGGTTTCGGCTGCGGAAGCCACGGGCGGTCGTAGACCGGCGCCTCCGCGGACACCGGGCCGACCGGGATGTCGCAGACCGTCTCGCCGCCTTTCTTGAGGACGAGGCGCCCGGTCTCGGTGACCCGCCCGATGACGGCGAAGTCGAGCTCCCATCTCTCGAAGATCCGCCGTGCCGCCTCTTCGCTGCCCGGCCGGAGGATCATCAGCATCCGCTCCTGGCTCTCGGAGAGCATGATCTCGTACGGAGTCATGCCGGTCTCGCGCACCGGCACGCGGTCGAGGTCGAGCTCGATTCCGAGCCCGCCCTTGCCGGCCATCTCGACAGAGGAGGAGGTGAGGCCGGCCGCGCCCATGTCCTGGATCGCCACGATCGCGTCGCTCTCCATGAGCTCGAGGCAGGCTTCGATGAGAAGCTTCTCGGTGAACGGGTCGCCGACCTGCACGGTCGGACGCTTCTCCTCGGAGTCGTCGCTGAACTCGGCCGACGCCATCGTCGCGCCGTGGATGCCGTCGCGCCCGGTCTTGGCGCCGACATAGACGACGGCGTTTCCAGGCCCCGCGGCCTTCGAATAGAAGATGCGGTCGGCCTTCGCGAGGCCGATCGTCATAGCGTTGACGAGGATGTTTCCGTTGTAGGCGGGATGGAACTCGCACTCGCCGCCGATCGTGGGCACGCCGACGCAGTTGCCGTAGCCGCCGATGCCGGCGACGACGCCGGAGACGAGATGGCGGGTCCTCGGATGCTCGGGGCTGCCGAACCGGAGCGCGTTGAGGTTGGCGATGGGGCGCGCCCCCATCGTGAAGACGTCGCGCAGAATGCCGCCGACGCCGGTCGCCGCGCCCTGATAAGGCTCGATGAAGGACGGGTGGTTGTGGCTTTCGATCTTGAAGACCGCGGCGAGCCCGTCGCCGATGTCGACCACCCCGGCGTTCTCGCCGGGGCCGCAGATGACTCGCGGTCCGGTCGTCGGAAGCTGCTTCAGCCAGCGCTTCGACGATTTGTAGGAGCAGTGCTCGCTCCACATGACGGAGAAGATCCCGAGCTCGACGAGGTTCGGCTCTCGGCCGAGAATGTCGAGAACCTTCTTGTACTCGTCGGGCGTCAGGCCGTGGCTGGCGACAATCTCGGGGGTGATCGTCAAGCGAGCGCCTCCGCGAGGCCCCGGAAGAAGCCGATGCCGTCGGTGCTTCCCTGGATGGGGTCGGTCGCGTCCTCGGGATGCGGCATCAGCCCGAGGACCGTCTTCGTCTCGTTGAAGATGCCGGCGATGTTGCGCGCCGAGCCGTTCTTGTTGACTTCCTTCGTCGGCACCCCGTCGGCCGTCACGTAGCGGAACGCGACGCGCCCTTCGCCTTCGAGCCGGTCGAGCGTCTCGGGGTCGGCGAAATAGTTGCCGTCGCGATGCGCGACCGGAACGCGGATCACCTGACCGGCGGAATAGCCGCTGGTGAAGACGGTCTGGCTGTTCTCCACCCGCAGATGGACGTCGAAGCAGTGGAACTTCAGCGTCTCGTTCACGAGCAGGACGCCGGGCAGGAGGCCCGCTTCGCAGAGGATCTGAAAGCCGTTGCACACGCCGAGGATCGGCGTTCCGGCGGCGGCGCGCGCCTTCACCTCGCGCATGATCGGCGAGCGCGCGGCGATCGCGCCGCACCGCAGATAGTCGCCGTAGGAGTAGCCGCCCGGAATGACGATGAGGTCGACCTTGGGCAGCTCGGAGTCGGCGTGCCAGACGCGCAGCGGCTTCTTGCCGGTGGTGCGCTCCAGCGCGTCCAGCATGTCGGTATCGCGGTTCGAGCCGGGGAAGGTGATGACGGCGGCCTTCATGGCGCGGGAATACCCCGCATAGGGCCGCCGATCAAGCGACCGCGGTGCAGCCCTGCGGCTTCAACCTGCGCGTTGTCGAGGCAGGATGTCTGGCCAGCATTTCCACAGGGCGGATCGGCCGGCGAACCAGCTCGCCGCCACAATTCGGACAGCGTCCGGCAAGAATCCCTTCCGCGCAGCTCCGGCAGAAGGTGCACTCGAACGAGCAGATACGGGCATCCTGCGAGTCGGGCGGCAGATCCCGATCGCAGCATTCGCAGTTGGGACGAAGCTCGAGCATCGGGCCCGAGCATGGCTCGGGCCCGATGCGGGTGCAACCCGCGCTATCTCCGGCGCGAGCTCGACCGGCGCGCGGTCTTACGACCGGCCGTCTTCCGCCCGGCAGTCTTCCGGACAGCGCTCTTGCGCGCGGTGCTCTTGCGAACCGCCGACTTGCGGGACGCGGTCTTGCGTGTCGCCGCCTTCTTCGCCACCTTGCGGCCGGTCTTGCGGGCGCTCGCCTTCTTGGCGGTCTTGGCGGTCTTCGTGGCCTTGCGTGCGCTCGCCGTCTTCGCGGTCTTGCGCGCGCTCGCCTTCTTGGCGGTTTTCGCGGTCTTCGTGGCCTTGCGTGCGGTCGCCTTCTTGGCGGTCTTCGCGGTCTTCGCGGCCTTGCGCGCGGCCGCCTTCTTGGCGGTCTTCGCAGCCTTGCGCGCGGTCGCCGCCTTGCGCCGCGCCGGAGCGGCCTTGCGGGCGCGCGCCGTCTTGCGTGCGGCGCCGGCACGACGCGTCGTCGTCTTGCGTCCACCGGCGGCCTTGCGCGCCGGACGCTTCTGCGCGGGCGCAGCCTCGCTCACCGCAGCCTCACCACCACTTGCCTGTTCGGAACTGGAAAGCGCCATTTCGATCGCCTCTTTCGGTTGTGTCACTTTCTCTCCAGACGGCGATCTCAGCTCGCCCTCTTTGAATTCCTGAATCACGCGTTCCATCGTGTCATCCGGCTTCTTGCCCTCTATATCGTCCATGGCGCTAGCCTCCGGAGGTTATCCGAGTCGGAAAGAATACACACTGCCATATTGTTCCGAAATGCTGCGCAGGGCCAGAGGTCGCGCGCATCTTCGCGTCAATTTTTGTGCATATCGGAACGGATGCGATGAGAGCATCGTCGCCGATCGCGCAGCGACGCCGATCTCGATGCCGCTCACGCGATGCTCGCTCTTTCTTCGTTCGTCGCGCGCTCGATGCCGCATCGGCGCGCGTCTTCTCCTCGCAACGCCGCCTTCTTCCCGGCCAACGTCTCATTCGATTCGCCGAGCCGATCGATTCGATGCACGGCGCTGTCGCCGGTCGCATGATCGGAGCTGAAGACGAAGACGCATTCCTCGCCGGCGAGGACTCGTGGCCGCGACGCGCACGCAGGCGATAGGTCGGAGCCGAAGCCTCGCGAGGCCGCGTGTCATGCCGCGAGGTGCCGTTCGTGCATTCAGGCCCCCTCCGAAGCCTGCCGGAGAACGACGTCCTTCGTGCCGGCGTTCGTCGAAGAGGAGCGGGTGCTGCGGCGGCGGGAGCGCGTCTGGCGGTCCGGGTTGACAGTGATGCGGAGGGTGCCTACGTTCCGCGCGCTTCCCTGGAAGCAGGTCTTATCGCCCCGCCTCGGAAGGGGCCGGCCGGTCCGCGAGTTTCGCGCACCGGCCTGAGCGCGTTTGGAGTCATGATGTTCGAGAGCCTATCGGGCCGCCTGGGCGACGTATTCGACCGCCTGCGCCGACGCGGCGCCCTCAACGAGGGCGACGTCGAGGCCGCTTTGCGCGAGATCCGGATCGCCCTCCTCGAGGCCGACGTCGCCCTTCCGGTCGTGAAGGAGTTCGTCGGCAAGGTAAAGGAGAAGGCGATCGGCCAGGAGGTGCTGCGCTCGGTGACCCCGGCGCAGATGGTCGTGAAGATCGTCCACGACCACCTCGTCGAGACGCTCTCGGGCGGGGAGGCTCCGGGCGAAGCCGCGCTGAACCTTCGCGCGAACCCGCCGGTGGTTCTGATGATGATCGGCCTTCAGGGCTCGGGCAAGACCACCACGGCCGGCAAGCTCGCGCTTCGATTGAGGACGCGCGAGCGCAAGAAGGTGTTGCTCGCCTCGCTCGACGTTGCCCGGCCCGCGGCGCAGGAACAGCTCGCCGTGCTGGCGCGGCAGGCCCAGGTGGCGAGCCTGCCGATCGTCGCCGGCGAGAAGCCGGTCGCGATTGCCAAGCGCGCGCTCGAAACCGCGCGGCGCGAGGGCTACGACGTCGTCATCCTCGACACTGCGGGACGCCTTCACGTCAACGAGGAGCTGATGCTCGAGGTCGCGGCCGTTCGCGACGCGGCGAGCCCGCACGAAAGCCTTCTCGTCGTCGACGCGATGACCGGCCAGGACGCCGTCAACGTCGCGAAGGCGTTCGCCGACCGGATCGGCGTCACCGGCGTCGTGATGACCCGGGTCGACGGCGATGCGCGCGGCGGCGCGGCGCTCTCGATGCGCGCCATCACCGGGCGGCCGATCAAGTTCGTCGGCGTCGGCGAGAAGCTCGACGCGCTCGAGCCCTTCCATCCCGAGCGGATCGCCGGCCGCATCCTCGGCATGGGCGACGTCGTCAGCCTCGTCGAGAAGGCCGCGGAAACGGTCGACCGCGAGGAGGCCGAGAAGCTCGCGGCCAAGATGCAGAAGGGGAGCTTCGATCTCGACGATCTCGCGGCGCAGCTCCGTCAGCTCAAGAAGATGGGCGGCATGGGCGGCATCATGGGGATGCTGCCCGGGATCGGTAAGATCAAGAAGCAGCTCGACGAGGCGAAGATCGACGAGAGCATCCTGAAGCGCCAGGAAGCGATCATCTCCTCGATGACCCGGGCCGAGCGCAAGAATCCGAAGCTCCTCAACGCCTCGCGCCGGCGCCGGATCGCCGCGGGCTCCGGCACGACCGTCCAGGAGGTGAATCGCCTCCTGAAGCAGCATCAGGACATGGCCGACATGATGAAGCGGGCCGCCAAGCTCGGGCAGAAGGGCTTGCAGCGGCACGGGCTTTCCGCGCTCCTTCCGCGCGGCTTCGGCCGATGATCGATCACGTCTCGATCGGCGTCGCCGACCTCGCCCGCTCGAAAGCGTTCTACGACGCCGTGCTGGCGCCGCTCGGCTACGAGCGCCGCGCCGATGTCCCGGACGCCTGCGGCTACGGCCTGCCGAACGAGGAGAAGAGCGCGATCGGCTCTCATGCGCTCGCCTTCTGGATCGAGCGCGGGCCTGCCTCGGCGCCGCCGCCGGCCGGCCATATCTGCTTTCGGGCGCCGAGCCGCGGCGCCGTTGACGCCTTCCACCGCTCGGCGCTCGCGGCCGGCGGCCGCGACAACGGCGCGCCGGGCCTCCGCCCGCACTACCACCCGACTTATTACGCCGCCTTCGTCGTCGATCCCGACGGGTACCGAATCGAAGCGGTGACGCATACGCCCGAATAGAAAGGAGAAAGAATGGCCCTCAAGATCCGACTCGCACGCGGCGGCGCCAAGCATCGCCCGTTCTACTCGATCGTCGTCGCCGACTCGCGCAGCCCGCGCGACGGCCGCTTCATCGAGAAGCTCGGGACCTACAATCCGATGCTTGACAAGGGCGCGAAGGACCGCGTCGTCCTCAAGGAGGAGCGGATCAGGCACTGGCTCGGCGTCGGCGCGCTTCCGACCGAGAGGGTGACGCGCTTCCTCGCCGACGCGGGCATCGTCGAGCGTCCGCCGATCCGCGAGACGCCGAAGAAGTCGGCGCCGAAGGCGAAGGCGCAGGAACGCATGAAGCAGGCGGCGGAGGCGGCGAGGGCGGCCTCCGGCGAGGCGGAAGCGGCGGGGGCGGCCTCCGGCGAGGCATGATGCCGTGCCGGACGCGCGTGTGCTGGTCGGCGTCATCGTCGGCGCGCACGGCGTCCGGGGCGCCGTGCGGATCAAGTCGTTCACGGCCGACCCCGCGGCGATCGCCGCGTACGGGCCGCTCGAGGACGAGAGCGGCACGCGCCGCCTCGAGATCCGCCTCGTCGGCGAAGGGAAAGGCGTGGTGATCGCAACGCTGAAAGGCATCGAGGACCGCAACGCGGCCGAGGCTCTGAAAGGGCTGAGGCTCTACGTGCCCCGCGCCGCGCTGCCGCCGCCGGGCGAGGAGGAGTTCTACCATGCCGACCTCATCGGGCTTGCCGCGGTGAGGCGGGACGGGACCCCGCTCGGGCGGGTCTGCGCCGTGCACGATTTCGGCGCCGGAGACAGCCTCGAGCTCGCGCTCGCCGACGGGGGCACGCTTCTCGTGCCGTTCACCAAGGAGGCGGTGCCGGAGATCGACATCGCCGGGGGGAAACTGGTCGTGGAACCGCCGGAGGAAGCATGACTTGGCTCGCCACGGTCCTGACCCTCTTCCCGGAGATGTTTCCCGGGCCGCTCGGCGCCTCGCTCGCCGGAAAGGCGCTCGAGGCCGGCATCTGGCGGCTCGAAACAGTGGACATCCGCGACTTCGCGCGCGATAAACACCGCTCCGTCGACGATGCGCCCTTCGGCGGCGGGCCCGGCATGGTCATGCGTCCCGATGTGCTCGACGCCGCGATCGAAGGCGCCGGGGGCGTCGGTCCGCTCATTTACCTGACGCCGCGCGGTCGCGTGCTCGACCAGGCGCTGGTGAAGGAGCTGGCGGCCGGACCCGGCGTACGGCTCATCTGCGGCCGTTTCGAGGGGGTCGACGAGCGGGTGCTCGAAGCGCGGGCGCCGGTCGAGATCAGTCTCGGCGACTTCGTGCTTTCGGGCGGCGAGCCGGCGGCGATCGCGTTGATCGACGCATGCGTCCGTCTGCTGCCCGGGGTGCTCGGCGAGCCGGAAACGCTGGCCGAGGAGAGTTTCGAGGCGGGGCTCCTCGAGTACCCGCACTACACGCGTCCCGCCGTATGGCAGGGGCGTTCGGTGCCGGAGGTGCTGCTCTCCGGCAATCACGAGCGCATCCGGGCCTGGCGGCGGGAACGAGCCGAGGAGGTGACGCGCAAGCGGCGCCCCGATTTGTGGGAACGGTATTTGGCGCGGCAGCGCGCCGCAAACGGATGACGGAGTGAGGTGCCCCATGAACCTTCTGCAGAAGCTCGAGCAGGAGCAGGTCGAGAAGCTCACCGCGGGCCGCGCGGTGCCGGAGTTCGCGCCCGGCGACACGGTGCGCGTCTCGGTGAAGGTCGTCGAGGGCGAGCGCGAGCGCCTGCAGGCCTTCGAGGGCGTGTGCATCGCCCGCAAGAACGCGGGCATCAACTCGAACTTCACGCTGCGCAAGATCAGCTACGGCGAGGGCGTCGAGCGCGTCTTCCCGCTCTACTCGCCGAGGATCGCGTCGATCGAGGTCGTGCGGCGCGGCCGCGTCCGCCGCGCGAAGCTCTATTATCTGCGCGGACGCACCGGCAAGGCGGCGCGCATCGCCGAGCGCGCGCGGGAAGCCGTGACCGGCGAGGCGGCCGCGAACGCCGCCGCCGAGCCCTCGGTCGAGAACGCTGCCGAGCAGGGTTGAGCACGCAACCGGTAGAGAAGGGACGATCATGAGCAAGCCGCGCACCCTCTTCGACAAGATCTGGGACGCGCATGTCGTCGATCGCCAGGACGACGGCACCTGCCTTCTCTACATCGACCGTCACCTCGTGCACGAGGTGACGAGCCCGCAGGCCTTCGAAGGGCTGCGCCTCGCCAATCGCAAGGTGCGCCGGCCCGACCAGACGCTCGCGGTCGCCGATCACAACGTGCCGACGACCGACCGCTCGAAGGGCATCGCCGATCCGGAGAGCCGGCAGCAAGTCGAGGTGCTCGGGCAGAATGCGCGCGAGTTCGGCATCACCTATTTCGGCATGGACGACATCCGGCAGGGAATCGTCCACGTGATCGGCCCCGAGCAGGGCTTCACCCTGCCGGGCACGACGATCGTCTGCGGCGACAGCCACACCGCGACCCATGGCGCCTTCGGCGCGCTCGCCTTCGGCATCGGCACGTCCGAGGTCGAGCATGTGCTCGCCACGCAGACCCTCATCCAGCGCCCGGCGAAGAACATGCGGATCGACGTCCAGGGCCGGGTCGGGCCGGGCGTCAGCGCGAAGGACATCGTCCTCGCCATCATCGGCCGGATCGGCACCGCCGGCGGCACCGGCCACGTCATCGAGTACACGGGGGAGGCGATCCGCGCCCTCTCGATGGAAGGGCGGATGACGGTCTGCAACATGACGATCGAGGCCGGGGCGCGCGCCGGGCTCATCGCGCCCGACGAGACGACGTTCGAGTATCTGAAAGGGCGGCCGATGGCGCCCAAAGCCGGCGCCTGGGAGCAGGCGGTCGCATTCTGGCGGACCCTGCCTTCCGATCCCGGCGCGCACTACGACAGCGTCGTGACCATCGATGCCGCGAGCATCGCCCCGCAGGTGACCTGGGGAACGAGCCCGGAAGACGTGCTGCCGATCACCGGGCGGGTGCCCGACCCGGCGGAGGTCGCCGACGAGGCGCGTCGCGCCGCGATGCTCCGCGCGCTCGAGTACATGGGGCTCGAGCCCGGGACGCCGCTGACGGAAGTGCCGATCCAGCGGGTCTTCATCGGCTCCTGCACCAACAGCCGCATCGAGGATCTGAGGGAGGCGGCGGCGGTCGTGAAGGGCCGCAAGGTCGCAGCCGGAGTCAACGCGATGGTGGTGCCGGGCTCCGGCCTCGTCAAAGAGCAGGCCGAGGCGGAGGGGCTCGACAAGATCTTCCTCGAGGCGGGGTTCGAATGGCGCGAGGCGGGCTGCTCGATGTGCCTCGCCATGAACGCCGACCGGCTTGAGCCCGGCGAGCGATGCGCCTCGACCTCGAACCGGAACTTCGAGGGACGGCAGGGCAAAGGCGGGCGCACCCATCTCATGAGCCCGGCGATGGCGGCGGCCGCGGCGGTGACCGGTCGCCTCGCCGACGTGCGGACGCTCGGTTAAGGTTCGGAGGCCATGGAGAAGTTCACCCAGCTCACGGGCGTGGCCGCGCCCCTTCCGATGATCAATGTCGACACCGACAAGATCATCCCGAAGCAGTACCTGAAGACGATCGGGCGCAAGGGGCTCGGCAAGGGGCTGTTCGACGAGATGCGCTACCGCCCGGACGGCTCGGAGAATCCGGACTTCGTCCTGAACAAGCCCGCCTACCGAAACGCCAAAATCCTGATCGCAGGGGAGAATTTCGGCTGCGGCTCGTCGCGCGAGCATGCCCCCTGGGCGCTTCTCGACTTCGGCATCCGCTGCGTCATCGCGCCCTCCTTCGCCGACATCTTCTACAACAACTGCTTCAAGAACGGCCTTCTGCCGATCGCGCTGCCGCAGGAGGACGTGGACAAGCTGATGGACGACGCGCAGCGCGGCGCCAACGCGATCATCACCATCGATCTCGAGAAGCAGGAGATCACGGGCCCCGACGGCGGCCGCATCCGCTTCGAGATCGATCCGTTCCGCAAGCACTGCCTTCTCAACGGCCTCGACGATATCGGCCTTACGATGCAGAAGAGCGCTGCGATCGAGGCTTTCGAGGCGAAGCACCGGCAAGCCCAGCCCTGGCTCTGATCGCCCTTCAATCGCTGCGCAAGATCGCTGCCGTGCAATGCAGCACCTTGGCGATGGAGCGCGCGCGGCTCCGGCGGTAGCTTCGCCCGCCGCCCGATTTCGGGCGGCATCCCCCGCGCGCCGGGGGGCGGAGGCGCCGATGTCGAAGATCCTTGTGCTCGTGACGCTGCTTGTCGCGATTATCGCGGCTGCCGCGTCGGGCCGCGCCGAGGAGGGAGTGGGCAATACCGCGCCGGGCGACACGCATCTCCTTCCCGAGGGCGACGCTTTCGCGCTCTACGACCGCGGCTTCTTTCATCTCCGTCGCGGCGATTGGGAGGGCGCGGCAGCGGTATTCGAGGAACTTCTGGAACGTTTCCCGCACGATGAACTGGCGCCGAACGCGCGCTACTGGCTCGCCGAGAGCTATCTCCAGCGGGGCGAGGCGATGCGCGCCGCGCGCGCGTTCCGCGACGTCTACGCGACGGCTCCCGGGGCTGCGAGGGCTCCGGACGCGCTCTACAAGGAAGGCGTGGCGCTGTCGCGCGCGGGCGACCATTACAATGCCTGCCTTGCCTTTCTTCGGCTGAGGCAGACCTATCCCGAGGAAGCGATGCGCTATCCGATGGACGAGCGCTGCTGATCAGTCGGGCCAGCGGCGGTGGAGCCAGAACCACTGCTCCGGCCGCTCCCGGATCCAGGACTCGATGACCGCGTTGACGCGCGCCATGATCTCGCGCGTGTCGGCGCGGCGATCCCCGGTTCGGGGCTGCTCGATTTCGGGAAACACGGTGAGCCTGAAATGCGCCCCGCGGAGGCGCTCGACCCGGGCCGGCACGATCGCTGCGTCGTAGCGCATCGCGAGCTGTGCGACCGCCGGCGCCGTCATCGCGTCGCGGCCGAAGAACGGCACCGGGATCCCGTCGTTCATCTTCTGGTCGACGAGAAGCGCGAGATGGCGCCCCTCCTTGAGGGCCTCCATCGAGCGGCGGGCGGCGACCGTTCCTTTCGGGATGAGCTCGCTTCCGACGATCGAGCGGAACTCGGTGACGAGGGCATCGACGCGGGGGTTGTTCGCGGCCCGATAGATCTGCGCGACCTCGAGCCCGCGCTGCGTCGCCGCGAGCGTCGCCACCTCCCAGTTTCCGAAATGCGCCGACACGAAGAGGATCGGGCGCCCCGCCGCGAGGATCGGGTCGACGAGCTCGGTCCCGACATGCTCGACGCGCCCGCCTTTCTCGTAGACGCGGAAGCGGCCGAGGTGAGGGTACTCGGCCACGACGCGGCCGAGATTGTCCCACATCCCGCGCACGATGCGCCGGATCTCCTCTTCGGACAGCTCCGGCATCGCGCGGCGGAGATTGATCACCGCGCGCTTCGAGGCGCCGAGACGCGGCCCGATGGTGCGCGCGAGGAACCCGCCCAGCGCCGAGGCCGCGTCGAGCGGGAGGAGGTTGAAGAGGGCGAAAAGAAGACGGGCCCCGAGCGCCTCGAGGCGGTGCGCGAAAGAATTCACGCCGCGCGCGATAGCACGACGCGCTCGAGAAGCGAAGCGAGCGCGGCCTCGTCGTCCCACGCCAGGCGCACCTCGAGGATGGCGACCGCGTCGCGCCAGCCGGGCGGCAGCCGCACGGCGTCCTTGGCGGTGGTGGCGAGGCGCGCGCCGGCGCGCTCGGCGAGCCGCGCGAGCGGCAGGAGCTCGGGCTCGCGATAGGGGTGGTGGTCGGGAAAGGCGCGCCGCTCGACGAGCTCGGCTCCGACGGCCTCGAGCGTCGCGAAGAACTTCTCCGGGCGGCCGATGCCGGCGAAGGCGACGACCTTCCGGCCGGCGAACGCCTCGCCGTTCACGGGCACGAGCCGGGCACGGAGAACGGGACAGCGCGCGGTCGCCTCGCCGCTCATCAGCACGACCGCGTCGGCGCGGCCGAGCGCGCGGGCGAGCGGCTCGCGCAGCGGCCCCGCCGGGATGACGCGCCCGTTGCCGAGCCCGTCGAGAACGAGGAGCGAGAGATCCTTGGCGACCCCGGGATTCTGAAAGCCGTCGTCGAGCACGACGATTTTCGCCCCGGCCTCGACCGCGGCGGCGATCCCCGCCGCACGGTCGCGCGCGACCCAGGTCGGGGCGACCCTCGCGAGGAGCAGCGCCTCGTCGCCGACGTCGCGATAATCGTGCGCCCCGACGAGGACGGGACCGGCGAGGCGTCCGCCGTAGCCGCGCGTCACCACGTGGGCGGAAAGCCGCGCGGCGAGGTCGAGCGCCACCGGCGTCTTGCCGGCGCCGCCCGCCACGACGTTCCCGACGCAGATCACCGGGACCGGGGCGCGATAGGGGCGCGCCAAGGCGAAGCGGAGGCGGCCGGCGGCGGTCCAGAGGAGGCTCGCGGGCGAGAGGAGAAGCGGGAGGACGCCGTCCTGCCGCCAGAACTCAGGCGACCGCGGCATCCCGCACCGGGGCGGCCCGGTCGAGGAAGGGGCGCAGCTCCTCGAGCACGGCGTCGAGCACGCCGCGATGGCGGGCGGCGACCTCGGAAGCCGCGGCCGCGCGCCGCGCCCGCTCTTCCGGATCGGCGAGGAGGCGGGCGACCTCGTCGGCGAGGCTCTCGGCGTCGCGCACCTCGGCGACGCCGAGCGCGGCCGCAACGGCGGCGCAGTTCGCCCGGTCGGGCCCCATCAGGATCGCGCAGTCGAGCAGAGCCGGCTCGAGCGGATTGTGGCCGCCCTTCGGAACGAGAGAGCCGCCGACGAACACGATGCCCGCGAGGCGGTAGAAGAGGCCGAGCTCGCCGAGCCGGTCGACGAGATAGAACGGCGCCGAGGGCGGCTCGCCGCGCGAGCGCCGCGTCGCGCCGGGCAGGAGCGCGGCCACCTCGTCGCTCCGCGCGGGGTGGCGCGGCGCCACGATCGTCAGGAGGTTGGGGAAGCGCGCGGCAATGCGGCGATGGGCCTCGGCGACGAGGCGCTCTTCGCCCGGCTGGGTGCTGGCGGCGAGCCAGAGCGGCCGGCCGCGCAGCATCTCCTGCAGCCGGGCGAGCTCGGCCGCATCGCACGGAAGCGGCTCGGCCGCCGCCTTGAGATCGCCCACCGCGAGCGCACGGCTTGCGCCGAGGCGCCGGAAGCGTTCGGCCTGGCTCTCGTCTTTCGCCAGAACGAGGTCGAAGGCGCCGATGAGCGCCTCGGCGATCTTCGGAAAGCGCCGCCAGCGCTCGAAGGAGCGATCGGAGAGCCGCCCGTTGAGGAGCACCATCGGGATCGCCCGGGCGCGCGTCGCGGCGACGAGGTTCGGCCAGAGCTCCGATTCGATCCAGATCGCGAGATCGGGCCGCCAATGGGCGAGAAAGCGGTCGACCCAGGCGGCGCGGTCGGCGGGGACGTATTGGTGGATGGCACCCTCCGGCAGCCGCGCCGCCATCACCTCCGCCGAGGCGATCGTGCCCGAGGTGACGAGGACGCGGATCTCCGGCCGCTCGGCGCGCAGGCGCGCGACGAGCGAGAGCGTCGAGGTCGCCTCGCCGACGCTCGCGGCGTGGAGCCACACGAGAGGGCCGGGCGGACGCGGCCGCGAGGCCACGCCGCGCCGCTCGCCGAGCCGGCTTCCGTCCTCCTTCCCGCGCGCGCGCCGCCAGCCGAGATAGGCGAGGATCATCGGGCCGAGCGCGGTCGAGAAGGCGCGGTAGAAGCGCAAGGGATCGCGGCCGACGCGGCGCTCCGCCTCCTCGCCGAGCGCCTTGAGGCGGGCCTCGACGAGGCGGCGCCAGGGCTCGAGGTCGCTCGCCTCGGGCGGGACCTCGATCGGCTCGCCCCAGATGAAGACGCCGCGGGTGAAGGGGAAGGGGAAGAGGAAGCGGTCCCAGGTGCCGAGCACGCGGCTCGCCCGCGCGGCGTAGCTCAAAGGCACGATCGGAACGCCCGCGATGCGCGCCGTCGCGACGACGCCTTCGCTTGCGACCTCGGCCGGCCCGCGCGGCCCGTCGGGCGTGATGCCGACGCAGTCGCCCTGGCGGAGCGCCTTCACCATCTGGCGCAGCGCGGCGCTGCCGCCACGGGAGGAGGACCCGGCGATCGATCCGATGCCGAAAGCCGCGACGCTGTCCGCGATGAGCCTTCCGTCGCGATGCGCGGAGATCAGCATTCGGAAGGGCACGTGGTGGTCCCAGGCCATCGGCATCATGAGCAGCCGGCCGTGCCAGAAGGCGACGATGAACGGGCGCTTGGCCTCGTGCAGGCGGCGCGGAATCTCGCCGCCCGCGACCTCCCACCGGCTCGTCGCCCAGACGAAGCGGATCCAGGCCGTTACCGCGCGGCATGCCGCCCGCCGTGCCGCCTCGGACTTCATCCAGGCGCGCATGCGTCTCAGGCGGCGAACTGCAGCGCGTGGAGCCGCGCGTACGTTCCGGCGCGCGCGAGAAGCTCCGCGTGCGTCCCGCTCTCCACGATGCGGCCGCGATCGACGACGTGGATGAGGTCGGCGTCGACCACGGTCGAGAGGCGATGCGCGATGACGAGCGTCGTGCGCCCCTGCATCAGGGTCTTGAGCGCCGCCTGCACCTGCCGCTCGCTCTCGGTGTCGAGCGCGCTCGTCGCCTCGTCGAGGAGAAGGATCGGCGCGTTCTTCAGCATCGCGCGGGCGATCGCGATGCGCTGGCGCTGGCCGCCGGAGAGCTTCAGCCCGTGCTCGCCCACGCGCGTCTCGTAGCCCTCGGGCAGAGCCATGATGAACTCGTGCGCCGCCGCCGCCTTCGCCGCGGCGACGATCTCTTGCTCGTCGGCCCCGAACCGGCCGTAGGCGATATTGGCGCGCACGGTGTCGTCGAAGAGGCTCACCTCCTGGCTCACGAGCGCGATCGCGCCGCGCAGCGATGCGAGCGTGAGGCCGCGCACGTCGGCGCCGTCCACCAGCACGCGCCCGCCATCGACGTCGTAGAAGCGCGGAATGAGGTTGAGGATGGTGGACTTCCCGCCGCCCGAAGGCCCGACCAGCGCGACGGTGCGGCCGGCGGGAACGAGGAGGCTCACCCCGTCGAGAGCGGGCTTTCCCTCGCGATAGGCGAAGCGCACGTTCTCGAAGCGGATCTCGCCGCCTTTCGGCACAAGCGGCCGCGCATCCGGGCGGTCGCGGATCTCCGGCTCGATGTCGAGCACCTGGAACACGCGCTCGGCGGCGGCGAGGCCTTCCTGAAGGTTGGCGTTGAGGCCCGCGATGCTCTTTACAGGCTGGTAGGCGAGAAGAAGCGCGGTGATGAAGGAGAAGAAGGTGCCGGGGGTGCGCGCGCCCTCGATCACCTGCCAGCCGCCGTAGAGAATCACGATCGCGATCGCGACCCCGCCCAGGGTCTCCATCAGCGGCGCCGCCTTGGAGCGCGTGCGCGCCGCCCGCGAGGCGAGGTCGAAGAGGCGCTCGATGAGGCGCCCGGCGCGCTCGGTCTCGTAGGCCTCCATGCCGTAGGCCTTGACGTGGCGCGCGCCCTGGAAGGTCTGATCGAGAAGGGTCGTGAACTGCCCGAGCTCGGTCTGCGTGTTCGCCGAGACGCGGCGCATCCGCCGCCCGAGCTTCAGGACCGGGCGCACCGCGAGCGGGAAGACGACCGAGGAGACGAGCGCCAGCACCCAGTCCTGGCGGATCATGACGGCGACGAGCGCCAGCACGGTGAGCACGTCCTTGCCGAGCCCGACCAGCACCGTCGAGGACGCCTGGCGCAGGAGGTTGGCGTCGGTGATGAAGCGCGAGACGAGCGTCCCGGTCGGGTTCGCCTGGAAGAAGGCGAGGTCGGCGCGCATCAGGCGGGCGAAGAGGCCGCGCTGGATGTCGGCGACGACGCGCTGGCCGATCTCGGTCATCAGGACCGACTGGAAGTAGGTCGCCGTGCCCTTCACCACCGCGAGGCCGAGGACCGCGCCGGCGATGACGAAGAGGAGGTCCTTGTTCCGCTCGACGAAGATGCGGTCGAGCACCGGCTCCATGAGCCAGGCGTTGGCCGCGGTCGTGCCGGCGACGAGCGCCATGCAGACGAGCGCCAGAAGGAGCCGCCCGACATGGGGCCGCAGGAACTCCCGGGCGAGCCGCCGGACCAGCGCTGTCGTCTTGCCTTTCACAGCTTCCAGGGGTCTAGCGGAGGGGGCCCCTCTCCGCAAGGATCGCCGCTTCAGGCCCCCGCCACGGTCATGCCGTCGATCCGCACCGTCGGGGCGTCGTTTCCGGTCTTGAACTCGAGGTCGTCCGCGGCCGCGAGGTTGAGGTACATGTCCTTGAGGTTCCCGGCGACGGTCACCTCGCTCACCGGGAAGGCGAGCTCGCCCTTGACGATCCAGAACCCGGCGGCGCCGCGGCTGTAGTCGCCGGTGACGCCGTTGATCCCCATGCCCATGAGCTCGGTGACGTAGAACCCCTCGTCGATGCCGGCGAGGAGGTCGGCGCGGCTCGTCTTCCCCTTCTCGAGCCAGATGTTGGTCGCCGCGGGCCCCGGGGGCGAGGAGGTGCCGCGCGAGGCGTGCCCGGTCGGCGCCATCTTGAGCTGGCGCGCGGAGCGGAGGTCGAGGAGCCAGGTCGTGAGGACCCCGTCCTCGACGATGTTGCGGCGCCGGTTCGGCAGCCCTTCGGCGTCGAAGGGCTTGGAGCGCAGGCCGCGCGGCCGGTGCGGATCCTCGACGATGTGGACGCCGGCGGGGAAGATCCTCGTGCCGAGCCTGTCCTTGAGGAAGCTCGTGCCGCGCGCCACCGAGGGGCCCGAGATCGCGCCGAGGAGGTGGCCGACGAGGCTCCGCGCGACGCGCGGATCGTAGACGACCGGGACCTGCCGCGTCGGCATCTTCCGCGCGCCGAGCCGGCGCACCGCGCGCTCGCCGGCCGAGCGGCCGACCGCGGCCGGGTCCTGGAGGTCGGCGCCGTAGACGGCGCTCGAGAAGTCGTAGTCGCGCTCCATCGCCGTGCCGGTGCCGGCGAGGACCGCCGCGCTGACGCTGTGGCCCGAGCCCGCGTAGGCCCCGGCGAAGCCGTTGGTCGCGGCGAGCGCGACGGTGGTGCGGCTCCAGCTCGCCTCGGCGCCTTCCGAGTTGGTGACCCCCTTCACCGCCATGGCGGCGTCCTCGCAGGCCGCGGCGCGCGCGATGAGCGTCTCGGCCGAGGGCTCCTCGGGGTCGAGCATGTCGAGCGCGGGCCACTCGCGGGCGATCTCGGACGGATCGGCGAGGCCGCAGAACGGGTCCTCGGGCACCACCTTCGCCATCGCGAGGGCGCGCTCGACGAGGCCGTCGAGCGCCTCCTTGGAGCGGTCGTTCGAGGAGACGATCGCCTGCCGCTTGCCGACGAAGACGCGCAGGCCGAGATCGTAGCTCTCCGCGCGCTCGAGCTTCTCGGTCTTGCCGAGCCGTCGCGCATGGGAGAGCGAGACGGATTCGAAAAGCACCGCGTCGGCAGCGTCGGCGCCTGCCCGCTTCGCCTTGGCGAGGAGGTCGGAGAGGAGATTCAGCATCTGCGGCTGGTCGGTCATGAGGCGCTCATATAGGGCCCGCCCGGGGCGGTTTCACTTCCAGATCGGCCTTCCGCTGCCGGGCAGGCCGAGGCTCGGCCATTTGCGCGTCACTTCGTCGACGATGCGCTGATCCATGCGGATCTGGCGGCCCCATTCGCGGGTCGTCTCCGGCGGCAGCTTGTTGGTGGCGTCGAGCCCGATCTTGCCGCCGAGCCCCGATTCGGGGCTCGCGAAGTCGAGATAGTCGATGGGCGTGCGCTCGACGAGCGTGATGTCGCGCACCGGGTCCATGCGCGTCGAGATCGCCCACATCACGTCCGGCCAGGAGCGCGCGTCGATGTCGTCGTCCACGACGATGACGAACTTCGTGTACATGAACTGCCGGAGGAACGACCAGATTCCGAACATCACCCGTTTGGCGTGGCCGGGATAGGCCTTCCTCATCGAGACGACGGCGATCCGGTAGGAGCAGCCCTCGGGCGGCAGCCAGAAATCGACGATCTCGGGGAACTGCTGCTGGAGGAGAGGGATGAAGACCTCGTTCAGGGCCTCGCCGAGGACCGAGGGCTCGTCGGGCGGCCGCCCGGTGAAGGTCGAGAGGTAGATGGGGTCCTGCCGCATCGTGATCGCGGAGACGCGGAAGACCGGGAAGCGCTCGACCGCGTTGTAGTAGCCGGTGTGGTCGCCGTAGGGGCCTTCATCGCCGTACTCGTCGAGGCTCACATGCCCTTCGAGCACGATCTCGGCCTCGGCCGGGACCTTCAAAGGCACGGTCTTGCAGTCGACGAGCTCGACCTTCCGCCCGCGCAGGAGCCCCGCGAACTGGTACTCCGAGAGCGTGTCCGGCACGGGCGTCACCGCGGCGAGGATGGTGCCGGGATCGGCGCCGATCACGGCGGCGGCGGGAAGCGGCTCGGTCTTCTCCGCCTTCCAGCGCTGATGGTGCTGCGCGCCGCCGCGGTGCCTGAGCCAGCGCATGAGCGTCGTGTCGCGGCCCGTCACCTGCATCCGGTAGATGCCGAGGTTGAAGTCGTCCTCGCGCCGCTTGCCGGGCCCCTTCGTCACGACGAGCGGCCAGGTGACGAGCGGGGCCGGCTCGTCCGGCCAGCAGGTCTGGATCGGAAGGGCGCCGAGGTCGATCTCCGCGCCGCGCAGCACGATCTCCTGGCACGGCGCGGCGCCGGTCGTGCGCGGCTTCATCGCCATGACGGTCTTGAGGAGCGGCAGCATGTCGAACGCCTCGCGCCAGCCGCCGGGCGGCTCCGGCTGCTTCAGGAAGGCGAGGGTCTCGCCCACTTCGCGGAGCTGGTGCGGCTCGCGCCCCATGCCCCAGGCGACGCGCTCGACCGTGCCGAAGAGGTTCGTCAGGACCGGCATCGCCGAGGGCGAGCCGTCCGCCTTGACCGGATTCTCGAAGAGGACCGCCGGCCCCTTCTCGGCGAGGAGGCGGGTGTGGATCTCGGTCATCTCGAGCACGGTCGAGACTGGCGCTTTCACCCGCACGAGCCGCCCTGCGCCCTCGAGCCGCGCCATGAAGGAGCGAAGACTGTCGTAAGCCATCGCGGCGGACTATATGAGCCGCACCCGACAAGAGGCGAGAGATGAAGCGCTGGTGGGTCATCGGCGGCGAGTACGAAAGCACCCGGTTCGACAAGATCGCGCCCGGCAAGAAAGAGGAGCGCTACGGGCCCTTCGACACCTACGAGGAGGCGCACAAGAAATGGGCCGAGCGCGCCTGGGCGACGGTGGACGACGCCCATACGCGCTTCCGCATCGTCGAGGAGGGCTGAGCCTCCCTCTAGGGCTGGTGGCGCCGCCTGAAATAACAGGCGATTAACAGGCGCCATTCCGGACATGACACAAGATGTTGTGGGCGCGCCCGCCGCGGCGGGGCGGCGCCTGATTGGCCCCGTTCCTTTCACAATGTCAAAGAGCCCAGGCAGAATGTAACCGAATAGGTTATTTTGTCAACCATTCGGTTCGCCGGGGAGCGCCGTCTCAGCGCCGCCCGAGGGCGCGGAGGGCGGCGTCGGCGAGGAGAGCGTGGGCGGCGGTCGTGGGATGGGTCTCGTCCCAGAGGAGCCAGCGCTCAGGGCTCCGACAGTCGGGCCGGCAGGGCTCGCGTACGTTGTCGAAGCCGAACCTTCCGGGGTCGGCGGCGATCGCGCGGTGGAGCGCGAAGACGTCGAGACGATAGAGGCGGAGCGCTTGTCGCCGCCCCGCGACGATCCGGTCGAGCGCGGCGGCGAGCGCGTCGTTGAAGGCGCGCGTCGCTGCCGTCGCGAGCCGCTGGGCGTCGGCCCCGCTTCTCGCCGCCTCGGCGGCGATGCCGATATCGGGCAGGTTCGGGACGAGGACATGGCGCGCGCCCGCGCCGGCGAGGTCCTCGACGATGCCGGCGAGGACGCGAACGGCCTCGCGCACCGTCGCCTCGGGCGGCGCACCGTAGAGCGTCGCGCGCAGATCGTTCCCGCCGCCGTAGACGACGAAAAGCGTGGCGCCGTCGTCGCCGCGCCTTTCGCCCAGGAACGCGTCGGCCTGGCGCCGGAGATCCGCGGCGCGGGCGCCGCCGACGGCGTAGTTGCCGCCGCCGAGCGAGCGGGGCCGGAGCTCGAGCCCGAGCGCGCGGGCGAGATACTCCACCCACACCTCGCCGTTCGAGAAGCGCCCGGCGTTCCCCGTGTCGGAGAGGCTGTCGCCGAAGACGACGAGACGCTCGAACGGCCCCTCGGAAGCGCGCGCCTCGCCGGCGACGAGGGCGGCGAGCACCATGCCGAGGAGAAGCTTCAACGGAGAAGGCGGGCGCCGCGCATCGGGACCGAAGCTCCGGGAGGATCTCGCCTTCAGAGAAGCATCGACTTCTCGCGCTGGACCGCGCCGAGAAGATGGGCGGTCTGCCGCTCGTCGAGCGCGGCCCTCAGCTTCGGAAACTCGATCTCCTCCTCGCTCCTCGCGTGCTCCTCGATGATGCGGCGGAGGGCGCGGAGATCCTCGATCCAGCTCGGATCGTCCTTCGGCTTGTGCTCGAGCTCGAACAGCCGGACCTTCATCTCGGCATGCTCCCGGTAGAGGCGCTTCGCCTCCTCGGGGCGCCGCGCATCCTCGTGGATCATCGGGTAGATGACGTCCTCCTCGGCGAGCGCGTGCGCGGTCAGCATGCGCTTCAGCTGGAAGAGCATCATGCGCCGGCGAGCGGTGGCCGACGGGTCGGTGGCCTCGATCCGGTCGAAGAGCGCGAGGAGGTTGCGGTGATCCTGCGCGAGGGCGTCGAAGGGATCCGTCCCCGTCATCGCGCGGATCTGGCCGATCGCCTGGCCCGCGGCGGGCGGCGCGATGCGGCTCGCCGCCCAGGCGACCAGCGCCCCGGCGCCGAACGCGACGAGATCGCGCCCGGTGATCCACTCCCGAGAGTCGCCTGCGTGCGAGACCAGTTCCTGTCGCATCCTCGATCCTCCTGCTCGTGTGCCCGGCCGGGAGCGTCGGGCGCGGGCCACAGGCTCGGCGCCCGTTCGTCTTCAGCCGCGGGGGTGTCGGCTTTCCTCTGGAACACCGCTCGCGGCCGATCATCTCCGGATGGGATGCGCCTGGCGCTTTCGATCGGAGGAGGCGATCATTCCTGTGCCGAAGTAGGGTAGAACGCGGCATGGGTGAAGAACGCGCGGCGAGCGGCGCGAGCTTCCCGCGTCCTCGCGGCCTCCTCGGCCGCCCGTTCCCCTGATGGATGCCCGCTTTCGCGGGCATGACGGGGAGAGGATGCGGCAAGCGCTTTCTTTCTGTGCGTCCGACTTGGGAGCGGAAAGGTGGGGGGAGCTTCCCGCGTCCTCGCGATCCTCTCGGCGGCTCGTTCCCTTCATGGATGCCCGCCTTCGCGGGCATGACGAAGCGACGAGCCTGCGGGCGCGGGCGTGACGACGAGGCGATGCGGCGAGCGCGGCGGCGTGCAAGCGCTCACCCGTCACCCCCGCGAAAGCGGGGGTCCATTCGATGAGGCCGTCGAGAAAGGAGGTTCGGCCACCGGCGGTTCTCGCCACGAGCGCTTCCCGCCGAATCGCTTCGGCCTCGGGCGAAACGATCACGCTCGACCGGCGAGGCGCCGTGCGGCTTCCTCTCTGCGCGAAGGAGGGGCACGCGATGGCACGACGCGCAGCGCCGAAACTCGATCCGCGCGAAGAACATTACTGGATCCCGAGCCCGGTCGCGGGGCTCGAGCTTTTCCTGCGCCGGCTTTCCGCGCGGCGCGGCGGCGACGGCGGGGCGCCGGTGCTCTACGTCCACGGCGCCACCTTTCCCTCGGCGCTCTCGATCGCGCACCGCTTCGACGGGCATTCCTGGCGCGACGCGCTGGTCGCCGCCGGCTTCGACGTGTGGGGACTGGATTTCGTCGGCTTCGGCCATTCCGGCCGCTACCCCGAGATGGCGGCGCCGGCGGAGGCTTCCCCGCCGCTCGGCCGCGCCGAGGCGGCGGCGGAGCAGATCGCGACCGCCGTCCGCTCCGTCATAAGGCGCACGGAGGCGCCGCGCGTCTCCATCATCGCGCATTCCTGGGGAACGATCGCGGCAGGCCGCTTCGCCGCCGCGCATCCCGCGCTCGTCGACAGGCTCGTCTTCTTCGGCCCGATCGCGCGCCGCACGTCCTCCCCGCTGCCGCAAGCCGCGCCCGCCTGGCGGATCGTCACGCTCGACGCGCAGTGGCGGCGCTTCGTCGAGGACGTGCCGCCGGGCGAAAGGCCGGTCCTGTCGCGGCGCCACTTCGAGGACTGGGGCGCGCGCTATCTCGACAGCGATCCCGAGAGCCGCTCCCGCGCGGAGCCCGGCGTCAAGGTCCCGGCGGGGCCCGGCGCCGACATCGCGCGCGCCTGGGCGGGGGATCTCGCCTACGATCCCGCCGCGATCGAGGCGCCGGTCGCGATCATCCGCGGGGCATGGGACAGCTTCACGACGGACGACGACGCGCGCCGGCTCTTCGATGCGCTCCGCTCCTCGCCGATGCGGCGCGACGTCAAGATCGGCCGCGCGACGCATCTCATGCATCTCGAGGAGATGCGCTTCGCGCTCCATCGCGAGAGCATCCTCTTCCTCCGCGGCGGCGACCGTTGAGCCTGCGGAGAGGCGATCGGAAGGCCTCGTTGCGCCATCCCGATCCGCCCGGCCGCTTACTTCCTTCATGGATGCCCGCTGTCGCGGGCATGACGAAGAGGCGATGCGGCGCGCGGCTTTCCTTCTCGCGATGCGCGACGTCAGGTCGGCCCTGGAATGCGCCTCGTGCATGTCGATGGGCTACGCGCGCGCTCTATCGTGAGAAGATTGCCGCGGCGGCGATCGGCCGCCGGCAACAACGATGACGGGAGCACGCCATGTTCGCGGTGATTTTCGAGGTCGAGCCGAAGAAGGAGCGCTGGGACGAGTATCTCGGCATCGCCAAAGCGCTGCGGCCGAAGCTCGAGGCGGTCCCGGGCTTCGTCTTCAACGAGCGCTTCCGCAGCCGGCGCAAGGAGGGGCGGCTCCTGTCGCTCTCGATCTGGCGCGACGAGAAGGCGCTCATTCGCTGGCGCACCGAGGCCGCGCATCACCGCGCGCAGGAGCGGGGAAGGTCCGAGGTGTTCGCGGACTACCATCTCCGCGTCGGCGAGATCGTCGCCGATAGCGAGCCGCCGCCGGGGGTCGCGCTCGACAGGCTGCGCTTCGACGAGACGGAGGCGGGCGCCGCGAAGGCGGTGACGATCACCGAGACGACGGCGCCCGGCGCCGAGCTCGCGGTCGACGCCGGGAGCGAGGGTCTCGTCGATCAGGAGCTCTACGAGAGCATCACGACGGAAGGAAAGCGGCTCCTCCTCGTCTCGTGGCGCGACGCGGAGTCGGCGGCGCGCTGGCGCCCTTCGCCGGGCGGGAAGTTCCGCCACCGCCAGGTCCGGATCATCCGCGACTACGGCCTGTTCGACCGCCGCGAGGCGCCGCAATTCTATCCCGAGGTGCGGCGCGGCTGACGCAAGGGGAGGGCCGGCTTCTCACGCCGGCCTGATGCGGAACCCGGCGCGCTCCTCGGCGTCGATCTCGTCGACGAGCCCCATTTCCCACTCGATGTAGCGGCGGGCGGCGTCGAGGTCGCCGTCGTGCCGCTTGTCGACGAAGAAGAGATGGTCGATCGCCTCAGCGTCGGAGGGATCGTCGGGGCTCGCGACGATCTCGAGCCCCGCTTCGCGCCATTCCTCCGGCCCGCCGTCGAGGAGCCCCGCGACCGCGATCCCGTGCGCCGCGAGATCGCGCGCGAAGAGCCCGGCGAGCGTCTCGTCCTCGGCGACGAGGACGCAGTCGCGGGCGCCGCCCAGCGCCTCGATGGCGCGCTCGAGGCGCGCCCGGCTCGCCCAGCGCGCCCCGGCGAGATGGCCGGCGCGGAACGCCATCGAGTAGCGGAGGTCGAGAAGGGGCGCGTCGATGCCGTGGAGCGCCGAGGCGTCGAGGTGGGGCAGGGCGGCGATCCCGGATGCCGCGCGCGGCTCGGGCGGGGCGAGATCGGCGAGCGCCGGCCAGGCGCCCTCGCCGCCTTCCAGCACCGACGCGTCCCAGCCCATCTGACGCAGCCAGTCGGCGACGACGATCGCGCGGATCTCGGTGTCGTCGACGAGGACGACGCGCGCGCCGCGCACCGCGAGGAAGTGGTCGGTCGCCTGGACGAGCTGCCCGCCTTCGGCATGGCGCGCCGCGGGAAGCCGGCGCGCGCGGAACTCCTCGGGCGTCCGCACGTCGAGGAGGTAGGTCGTGCGCCGGGGCTCGGACAGCCAGGCGCGCACCGTCGCCGGCGGCACGCGGGGCACGCCGGCCCGCGCCGCGAAATCGGCGGCGCGGGCGCGCAGCGCCTCGAGCGCCGCGCCTTCGGGCGGCGGGCCGTAGCGCCGCCGGCTGCCGTGCTCGAGCCGGAGCCCCGCGAGCGTCCAGCCCATCGTGCCGTTGCGGAGCGCCACGACCTCGTTCGGAACGCCGAAGGCGGCGAGGGTCGCCGCGCCGATGATGCTGCGCGTGCGCCCGGCGCAGTTGACGACGATCGTCGCCTCGGGATCGGGCGCGAGCGCGCCGATGCGGTAGACGAGCTCGCCGTTGGGGCAGGCGATGCTGCCCGGGATCGTCATGCGCCGGTGCTCGGCGAGGGTGCGGCCGTCGAGGATCACGAGCTTCTCGCCCGCCTCGAGCCTTCGGGCGAGCTCCTCGGCCGCGATCGAGGGCACGCGGCGCTCGTGCTCGACGAGCTCGCCGAAGGTCTTGCTCGGCACGTTGACGCCGCGGAAGAGGCGGAAGCCCGCGGCCGCCCAGGCGCGCGTGCCGCCCTCGAGCACGAAGACGCTCTCGTAGCCGAGCTCCTCGGCGAGCGCGGCCGCGCGCTCGGCGACGCCGCTCGCGCCGTCGTCGCAGAGGACGAGCGGCGCGGCGCGGCAGGGGACGAGCGCCTCGAGCGCCGGCTCGAAGCGCGAGAGCGGCGCCGGGGAGGCGTAGAAGAGATGGCCCTCGCCGAACTCGCCCGCCTCGCGCACGTCGAGAAGCGCGATCTCGCCGCCGGCGTGGAGCCGCGCCTTGAGCTCAGGAGGGGAGATGGGGCTCATGCGCGCGCCTTCGCCTCCCGCCCCCGCGCGGGAGGGTAAGAGGAGAGGAGGCCGCTCACGGAAGGCGCTGCGTCGCCACCGTCATTTCCATGCGGCGGCGCGTGCCCGCTGCGGAATCGAAGGTCTCGCGCTCGGAGAGGGTCTCGAGCGCGCGGCCGTAGAAGTGGAGATGGCGGATCGGCCGCTCGCCCCTGATCTCGACCGAATGGATGTCGTCGGGCATGAGCGCGATGCCGCGCGAGGGATCGACCTCGACGAGCGCGCGCTCGCGGATCTCGGCGCGCCCCGGCACCGAGCCGTCGTCGAGCCGGTCGTAGAGGTAGTTGTGCTCGCAGCCCTCGACCGCGGCGATGCAGGCCCAGGTCGTGTGGTTGTGCGGCGGGATGCGCTTTCCCGGCCGCATCACGTTCAAGTAGAGCGCGAAGGTGCGGTCCGGCTCCTCGTGGATGAGGTAGCGCGCCTGCCGCTCGCCCTCGGGCGGCGGCGGGAAGCGCTCCGGCGACCAGAGCGCGCGCTCGGCGGCAAGGCCCCGCAAGCGCTCGAGGATGCGCGCGAGGCTCGCCCGGCCGAGCCCGCTCTCGGCGAGCGTCGCCTTCGAGAATCGGACGAGAGCCTCGACTTGCGGCTGGCGCATGAGCGACCTCCGGAAAGACGCGACGACGGGGAGACTTTGCGGCCTTCCCCGCCGCCGATCAACCGGGCTGCCGCGGGAACGGGCCCGCGGGCGACGGCGCGGCGCTCAGTGGCCGAGGATCTGGCCGAGGAAGAGGCGGGTGCGCTCGCTCTTCGGATTGGCGAAGAACTCAGAGGGCGGCGCCATCTCGACGATCTCGCCGCGGTCCATGAAGACGACGTTGTCGGCGACGGTGCGCGCGAAGCCCATCTCGTGCGTCACCACGATCATCGTCATGCCCTCCTCGGCGAGCTCGACCATGACGTCGAGCACCTCCTTGATCATCTCGGGATCGAGCGCCGAGGTCGGCTCGTCGAACAGCATCACCTGCGGCTTCATGCAGAGCGCGCGGGCGATCGCGACGCGCTGCTGCTGCCCGCCCGAGAGCTGGCCCGGGTACTTCGCCGCCTGCTCGGGGATCCTGACCCGCTCGAGGAAGTACATCGCCGTCTCCTCCGCCTCCTTCCTCGGAAGCTTGCGGACCCAGATCGGCGCGAGGGTGAGGTTCTCGAGCACCGTGAGATGCGGGAAGAGGTTGAACGACTGGAACACCATCCCGACCTCGCGGCGGATCGCGTCGATGTTCCTGACGTCGTTCGTGAGCTCCATGCCGTTGACGATGATCTGCCCGCGCTGGTGCTCCTCGAGGCGGTTGATGCAGCGGATCATGGTCGACTTGCCGGAGCCGGACGGCCCGCACACGACGACGCGCTCGCCCTTCTCGACGGAGAGGTTGATGTCCCTGAGGACGTGGAACTCCCCGTACCATTTGTGGACGCCGCGCAGCTCGATCATCGGACGGGCGGCGGCGGTGTCGGCGGGCGCGGCCATCGCCATCAGCGTCTCCTTCCCTTGTTGAGATCGGCCTCGAGCCACTGGCTGTACTTCGACATGAACCAGCAGAAGGCCCAGTAGATCGCGGCGACGAAGAGATAGGCCTCGGTCGCGAAGCCCCGCCAGTTGGGGTCCGTCATCGCCGCGTTCGCCAGCATGAGAAGGTCGAAGAGGCCGATGACGATGACGAGCGCGGTGTCCTTGAAGGTGCCGATGAAGGTGTTGACGAGCGCCGGGATCACGACGGTGAGCGCCTGCGGCAGGATGATGAGCCGCGTCTTCTGCCAGTAGCCGAGCCCGAGCGCGTCGGCGGCCTCGTACTGGCCGCGCGGGATCGACTGGAGGCCGCCGCGGATCACCTCGGCGAGATAGGCCGCGGCGAAGAGGATGATCGCGACCTGCGCCCGGAGCAGCTGGTCGATGGTGATGCCGGGCGGCAGGAAGAGCGGCAGCATCACCGCCGCCATGAAGAGGAGCGTGACCAGCGGGACGCCGCGGATGAGCTCGATGTAGGCGACGCACACCGCGCGCACCGCCGGCATGTGGCTCCGCCGCCCGAGCGCGAGCAGGATCGCGAGCGGGAACGCGCCCGCCATGCCGACGACGGCGAGGATCAGCGTCAGCGGCAGCCCGTTCCAGAGCGCGGTTTCGACATAGGTCATGCCGAGGACGCCGCCCCACATCAGCAGGGCGTTGAGCGCGAGCCCCGCGGCCCAGATCGCGGCGAGGCGCATCCCCCAGAGGCGGCGGTCGCAGCTCGCCAGGAAGAGGGCGACGAACACCACGCAGACGATGAGCGGCCGCCAGTGCTCCTCGTAGGGGAAGCGGCCGAAGAGGATGAAGCGCCATTTCTCGCCGATCGCCGCCCAGCAGGCGCCGCCGCCGGCCGCCATGCACTCGCGCCCGTTCGCCGCCTGCCACGTCGCGTCGATAAGGAGCCAATCGACCGCCTTCGGGATCGTGACGGCGAGGAAGTAGAGCGCGAGGAGCGTCAGGATCGAGTTCCAGACGCTCGAGAAGAGGTTGGCGCGCAGCCAGCCGAGGATGCCGGTCGAGCTCGCCGGCGGCTTCAGCGGCTCGGAAGGGGCGAGACGGCTTTCGGCGAGGTCGGCCATCTCAGCGCTCCACCAGCGCGACCCAGCGGTTGTACCAGTTCATGAAGAGCGAGATCGACAGGCTGATCGTCAGATAGATCGCCATGATGAGGGCGATGCCCTCCACCGCCTGGCCGGTCTGGTTGATCGTCGTGTTGGCGATCGAGACGAGGTCCGGGAAGCCGATCACGATCGCGAGCGAGGAGTTCTTGGTGAGGTTGAGGTACTGGCTCGTCATCGGCGGCACGATGATGCGGAGCGCCTGCGGCAGGATGACGAGGCGCAGCGCCTGCGCGCGCGAGAGGCCGAGCGCCGCCGCCGCCTCGCTCTGGCCCCACGGCACCCCCTGCACCCCGCCGCGGACGATCTCGCCGATGAAGGAAGCGGTATAGACGACGAGGCCGACGAGCAGGGCGGTGAACTCGGGCGTCACGCTGGCGCCGCCGGCGAAGTTGAAGCCCTTGAGCTCGGGCTTGCTCCAGGCGAGCGGGGCGCCGGCAAGGAGGAAGACGACGAGGGGCAGGCCGGCGATGAGGGCGATGCCGGTCCAGATCGTCGGGAAGGGCTGGCCGGTCGCCGCCTGCCGGCGCTGCGCCCAGCGCTTGATCCCTATGGTGGCGGCGATGCCGACGAGGAGCGCCAGGCCCATCCAGGGATAGACGGGATCGTGCACCGGCACCGGGTAGACGAGGCCGCGGTTCGAGAGCCACACGCCGGGCATGAGGTGCCAGGCCTCGCGCGGGCCCGGCGTCGCCTCGCGCAGCCACGCCCACCAGAAGAGGAGCTGCAGCGGCAGCGGAATGTTGCGGAAGACCTCGACGTAGACGAGCGCCAGCTTCTTCACGATCCAGTTCGTCGAGAGCCGGGCGATGCCGATGAAGGTGCCGAGGATCGTCGCGAAGACGATGCCGATGACGGCGACGTACAGCGTGTTGAGCACGCCGACGAGAAAGGCGCGGCCGTAGGTGTCGGCCGGGCTGTAGGGGATCAGCGTCTCGGAGATCTCGAACGCCGCCTCGCGCTGGAGGAAGCCCCAGCCGCTGGCGATCCCCTGGCGGGCCATGTTCTCCAGCGTGTTGTGGACGAGGTACCAGCCGAGCGCGATCACCGCGCCGACGATGACTACCTGGTAGAAGATGGCCCGGACGTTCGGGTCGTTTACGAGCGAGGCGCGGCTCGGCCGAATGCCGTCCTGTCTCGCGTCGGTCGCCATGACAATCCTCCTGCGGGAGCGATGCGGCCCCGCGGCGCCGCCCCGGGGCCGCTCACGCCGTCAGCGGATCGGCATCGCGTACTGGAGCCCGCCCCGGGTCCAGAGGTCGTTGAGGCCGCGTTCCAGCTTCAAGGGCGAGTTCTTCCCGACGTTGCGGTCGAAGATCTCGCCGTAGTTGCCGACCTGCTTGATCGCGTTGTAGGCCCACTTCTCGTCGAGGCCGAGCGACTTGCCCATGCCCGGCGTCACGCCCAGGAGGCGCTTCACGTTGGGATCGTCGCTCTTCAGCATCTCGTCGACGTTCTTCGAGGTGACGCCCCTCTCCTCGGCCTCGATGAGGGCGTAGACCGTCCACTTCACGATGTCGAACCACTCGTCGTCGCCGTGGCGCACGGCCGGGGCGAGCGGCTCCTTCGAGATGATCTCGGGGAGGATGACGTAGTCGTCGGGGTTCGGAGCCTTCGCGACGCGCGTGGCCGCGAGGCCCGAGGCGTCCGTCGTGTAGGCGTCGCAGCGGCCGGAGAAGAACGCGGCTTCGACCTCCTCGAGCCGCTCGATGACGACCGGCTTGAACTCCATCTTGTTGGCGCGGAAGAAGTCGGCGAGGTTGAGCTCGGTCGTGGTGCCGGGCTGGACGCAGACCGTGGCGCCGTTCAGCTCCTTGGCGCTCTTCACCCCGAGCTTCTTCGGCACCATGAAGCCCTGGCCGTCGTAGTACATCGTCGGCGCGAAGTTGAGGCCGAGCTGCGTGTCGCGCTGGGTCGTCCAGGTGGTGTTGCGCGAGAGAAGATCGACCTCGCCCGACTGCAGCGCCGTGAAGCGCTGCTGCGCCGAGAGCGGCGCGAACTTCACCTTGTTGGCGTCGCCGAGGACGGCCGCGGCGAGCGCGCGGCAGAAGTCGACGTCGAGGCCGGTGTACTTGCCCTGGCTGTCGGCGAGCGAGAAGCCGGCGAGCCCTGTGGACACGCCGCAGACGATCGTGCCCTGGCCTTTCACCTTGTCGAGGGTCGGTCCGGCGAGGGCCGGTCCGGCGAGGAAGGCCGCGGCGGCGGCAGCAGCGGCGAATACGATACGTGGACGCATGATCGGGCTCCCCCTGCTCGTGCTTGCCGAAGGTCCTCCCGACGGCGGGAGGCCAGCTTTCCGAACGCATAGCACAGGGTCAGAAGCGGCCGCAACGCAACGGTTTCTTCACCGGCGGCCGCGTTCCTCGGGAGAGCGGCGCCCTGCGCTCCCGTCCGCTCTCGTTTCATGTTGCCGAAGCCGCGCGTCGCCGCGTAAGAGCCAGGGGATGAAGACGCGCTCGAAAAAGCAGGCCACGCTCCTCGCCCACGCCGGGCGCGACCCCGCGCGGCAGCACGGAATCGTCAACCCCGGGGTCTGGCACGCCTCGACGATCATCTTCCCGACCGTCGCCGAGCTCGAGGCCTCCGCGCGCAAGCGTTTCGAGGACATCACCTACGGACGGCACGGCACGCCGACGACCTTCGCCTTCGAGGAGGCGGTAGCGGCGCTCGAGGGCGCCGCGCGCGCGATCGCGCTGCCCTCGGGGCTGGCCGCGATCACGGCGGCGCTCCTCGGCCATGTCAGGACCGGCGACCATGTCCTCATGGCCGACAACGTCTACGGGCCGGCGCGGAGCTTCGCGACCTCCTTCCTGAGGCGGATGGGCATCGAGACGACCTTCTACGACCCGATGGTCGGCGCCGGGATCGCCGATCTCATTCGCGACAACACCCGTGTCATCTACATGGAGAGCCCGGGCTCGCTCACCTTCGAGGTGCAGGACGTGCCGGCGATCGTCGCCGCGGCGAAGGCGAAGGGCGTGGCGACGCTCCTCGACAACACCTGGGCGTCGCCGCTCTTCTTCCAGCCGCTGAAGCTCGGGGTCGACGCCTCGATCATCGCCGCGACCAAGTACATCGTCGGCCATTCCGACGCGATGCTCGGCGTCGTCGCCTGCACCGAGGAGAGCTGGAAGCGGATCCGCCCGGTGGTCGGCGAGCTCGGCTTCTCGGTCGGCCCGGACGACCTCTATCTCGGGCTTCGCGGGCTGCGCACGGCGATGGTCCGAATGCGCCATCACGAGCGCCAGGCGCTCGCCCTCGCCGAGTGGCTCGAAAAGCGCCCGGAGGTGCGGCGCGTCCTCCATCCCGCGCTGCCGTCCCATCCCGGGCACGCGTTCTGGAAGAGGGATTTCACGGGTTCGTCCGGGCTCTTCGGGGTCGTGCTCGAGGAGGTTCCGAAGCGCGCCGTCGACGCGATGCTCGACGGAATGGAGCTTTTCGGCATGGGCTATTCCTGGGGCGGGTTCGAGAGCCTCATCCTGCCGACGCATCCCGAGAAGCTCAGGACCGCCACGACCTGGGCGCCGGGCGGGCCGACCCTCCGCATCCATGCCGGGCTCGAGGATCTCGACGACCTCATCGCCGACCTCGAGGCCGGTCTGGCGAGGCTCGACGCGGCGCGGTGACGTCGCCGGCCGGGAGGCACGCGCACGGCCACGTCCAAAGCCCGCACGGGCACGCGCATGCGCCGGAGCGCTTCGACCGCGCCTTCGCGATCGGCATCCTGCTCAACCTCGGCTTCGTCGCCGTCGAGGCCGGCTACGGCCTCTGGGCGGGCTCGCTCGGGCTCCTCGCCGACGCCGGGCACAATTTCTCCGACGTCTTCTCTCTCGTCCTCGCCTGGGGCGGAAGCGTCCTCGCGCGCCGCAGCCCCAGCGCGCGCTTCACCTACGGGCTCGGCTCCTCCTCGATTCTCGTCGCCCTCGTCAACGCGGTCGCGCTCCTCGTCGTGGTCGGCGCGATCTCGTGGGAGGCGATCGGGCGCATCGCCGCGCCGCCGCCCGTCGCCGGCGTCACCGTGATCTGGGTGGCGGCGGCGGGGATCGTCGTCAACGGGGCCAGCGCCCTCCTTTTCGCCCGCGGCAGCCGGCACGACATCAATCTCAAGGGCGCCTTCCTCCATCTCGTCGCCGATGCGCTCGTCTCGGCAGGCGTGGTCGTCTCCGGCATCGCGATCGTCATGACCGGATGGCTCTGGATCGACCCCGCCGTCAGCCTCGTCATCGCCGCGGTGATCGTCTGGAGCACCTGGGCGCTCCTGCGGGACGCCGTCGTGATGTCGCTCGCGGCCGTGCCGCCGGGCATCGACGCCGCCGCGATCCGCGCCTATCTCGAGGGGCTCCCGGGGGTCGAGCGCATTCACGACCTCCACATCTGGCCGGTGAGCACGACCGAGACCGCGCTCACCTGTCATCTCGTGATGCCGACGCCCCCTGCCGACGACAGCTTCATCGCCGGGACCGCCGCGGCGCTGCGCGATCGCTTCAGGGTCGGCCACGTCACCCTCCAGATCGAGCGCGGCGAGGCGCCCTGCGCGCTCGAGCCCGACCACATCGTCTGAGCGGGGGCCGGGCGCGCCCGCAGGAATGCCCTGCCGGTGCCGCAATCGAGCCGCTATGCTTGCCGCCATGGACGCGCTCGAGCCCGCCATGGTCCGAATCCGCGCCGCCACCGTGGCCGACGCGGCGGCGATCGCGCGGGTGGACGTCGAGACCTGGCGCGAGACCTACGCCGGCGTGCTTCCCCAGGCGATGCTGGTCGGGCTCGCGCCCGAGCACCGGCGCCGCGGCTGGGCCCGCTTCATCGTGCGTGCGCCGGGCGACGTCATGGTCGCCACGCACCGCACGGACGGGGTGATCGGCTTCGGGAGCTGCGGCATCCGGCGCGGCGGGCCCGTCGCGTTCGCGGGCGAGGTGTTCACCCTTTATGTCGAGCCCGGCTATCAGGGCGAGGGGGTGGGGCGCCGCCTTCTCCTTCATCTCTTCGGCCGGCTTCTCCGCCGCTCGCTGCCGTCGGCCGTCGTCTGGGTGCTGCGCGACAACCCGGCGCGCTTCTTCTACGAGCGCCTCGGGGGCAGGCTCGCGGCGAGCAGGGCGATGACGGTCGGCGGGATCGACGTCGACGCGCTCGCCTACGGGTGGCGCGATCTCGCCGCCGTGCTCGAAGCGCAAAGCCGCGCCGGCCGTTAACCTCGCATGACCTCCGCGCCGATCGTCGTGTTCGATCGCCGCGCGCTGCGCGCCCACCGCGCCCGCGCGCACGGCGACGACTTCCTCTTCGCCGAGATCGCCGAAAGGCTCGTCGAGCGTCTCGACGAGGTGAGGCGCTCCTTCGGGACGGCGCTCGTGGTGGGCGCGCGGCGAGGGCTGCTCGCCGCCGCGCTGCGCGGAAGCGGGAAGATCCAGCATCTCGTCGACATGGATCCGTCCGAGGCGCTGGTGCGCGCGGCGGGCCCGATGCGGCTCGTCGGCGAGCCCGACCTCCTGCCGATCGCGCCCGCGAGCCTCGATGCGGTGATCGCGCTTCCCTCGCTCCATTGGACCGACGACCTGCCCGGCGCGCTCCTCCAGCTCCGGCGCGCGCTGAAGCCGGACGGGCTCTTCCTCGCCGCGCTCTTCGCCGGCGAGACGCTGAAGGAGCTCCGCTCCGCGCTCATCGAGGCCGAGCTCGCCGAAGAGGGCGGCGCGAGCCCGCGCGTGTCGCCCTTCGCCGATCCGCGGGACCTCGGCATGCTGCTGCAGCGCGCGGGGTTCGCGCTTCCGCTGGTCGACACCGACACGCTCGTCCTCACCTACCGCGACGCGCTCCAGCTCATGCGCGAGCTGCGGGCGCTCGGCGAGACCAACGCCGTCGCCGAGCGCCGGCGCAGCTTCACGAGGCGGGCGACGCTCGCGCGCGCGGCCGCGCTCTACGCCGAGCGCTTCGCCGATGCCGACGGACGCATCCCCGCGACGTTCCAGGTCGCGTATCTCACCGCCTGGGCGCCCGCCCCCTCGCAGCCGAAGCCGCTGCGGCCGGGAAGCGCCGCGCAGCGTCTTTCGGACGCGCTCGGCGCCGAGGAGCGCGACGGGTCGGGCGCGACGCGCCGCGACCTACCCTCGCCCGACGATCCAGGCTAAAGTCCGGCGCTACAATCTTGGGGAGGAAAATCGAATGCGTAAGCTTCTGGCGCTCGGCGTCTCGGTCATCGCGCTCGGCTTCGCCGGCCCGGCCGCGGCCGACACCTTGACGATCATGACCGGACCCCAGGGCGGGGTGTGGGTCCCGCTCGGCGGCGCGCTCAAGGCGATGTGGGAGAAGGCGATCCCCGGCACCACGATCAACACCCTGCCGGGCGCCGGCATCTCCAACGTGCGCGGCGTCGACGAAGGCAAGGCGCATATCGGCTTCGGCAACTCGATCTCCACCGTCGACGGAATCGCCGGCAACCCGCCCTTCACGAAGAAGACCGCGAACGTCTGCCAGATGGCGACGCTCTATCCGCAGTATTTCCAGGTGGTCACGCTGGCCGACGCCGGAATCAACTCGGTCACCGACCTCAAAGGCAAGTCGATCGCGGTTCAGACGCGCGGCAACACCGCCGAGGTGATCACGCAGCACATCCTCCAGGCGCACGGCCTCAGCTACAAGGACATGAAGGTCAACTTCCAGGCGTCCTACAACGACGCCGTCGCGCTCATGAAGGACGGGCACGCGCAGGTCTTCACGCTCGGCACGACCATCCCGGCCTCCTCGGTCATGGATCTCGCCGCCGCACGCGACATCAAGCTGCTGCCGGTCGACGAGGCCGGGTTCCAGGCGATGAAGAAGATCAACCCCGGCTACACGCTCAACACGATCAAGGCCGGCACCTATCCCAAGCAGGACCAGGACGTGAAGGTGATCGGCTACGCGACCCATCTCGTCGTCGGCTGCAAGGTGCCCGAGGCGACGGTCTACGCGATGACCAAGGCGATGGCGGACAACGTCGCCGACATGGCCGCGATCAACGCCGCGATGAAGTCGCTGACGCCGAAGGAGATGGCCGTCGACATCGGCGTGCCGTTCCATCCCGGCGCCGCGAAGTTCTACAAGGAGGTGGGCGCGCTCTGACGCGTCTCGCCTTCGCCGTCTTCCTCCTCGTTCTCGGCGCGGCGCCCGCCGCCGCGCTCGAGCTCGAGGGGGTGCTGCGGCAGGGCGCCATCGTGCGCGGGCGGGCGCCGCCCGGCGTCCCCGTTCTCCTCGACGGCCGCCGGCTCCCCGTGGCGCCCGACGGCCGTTTCCTTCTCGGCTTCGGGCGCGACGCGCCGGCCGAGATGGAGCTCGCGATCGGCGATGAGCGGCATCGCCTCGCGATCGCGCGCGGCCGGTTCGTCGTGCAGCGGATCGACGGGCTGCCGCCGCGGACGGTGACGCCCGATCCCGAGACGCTCCGGAGAATCCGCGCCGAGGCCGAGCGGATGAAGGCGGCGCGCCGGGTCGAGAGCCGGCTCGCCGACGCGTTCGGCAGCTTCGTCTGGCCGGTCGAGGGGCCTTTGAGCGGGTCCTGGGGAAGCCAGCGCATCCTCAACGGCGAGCCGCGCGCGCCGCATCTCGGCGTCGACGTCGCGGCGCCCGCCGGAACCCCTGTCGTCGCGCCTGCGGGCGGCGTGGTCCGCCTCGCCGCGACCGGCTTCGTGCTCACGGGCGGCACGATCATCCTCGATCACGGCTACGGGCTGACGACCGTCTACGCCCATCTCGAAACCGTGAAGGTGAAGGAGGGCGATGCCGTGCGGCAGGGAGAGGAGATCGGCACCGTCGGAGCGACCGGCCGCGCCACCGGCCCGCATCTCCACTGGGGCGCCTCCGTCGGCGGGGTGCCGGTCGACCCCTCGACGCTGGTGCCGCCGATGAAAAAGCCGCCGCCCGACCGCGCGGGCTGAGCCGTCGCGCGGGTCAGCCGGCGACGCTTGCCTCGCCTGCGGAGGCCGCCGCGAGCGCGCGGCAGACCTCTTCGGGGCGGGTGAAGTCGATGCGCGGATGGCGGAACGGGACCCACTGGAAGCGCGCGTAGAAGAGGGTTCCGGGATGCGGCGGGCGCGCATAGTCGTGCCGGGGCAGCGGCCGCAGCGCTTCCTGCTCGACCTTGATGTGCCGGAGATTGCCGCGCTCCGAAGCGTAGATTGCGAGGAGCCCGCGCTTCCATGCCGCCTCCTCGGCGGTGAGAGGGAAGGCGCCGCTGCCGTCGGCGAAGGCGTTCGAGCGCACGACGCCCGCTGCGAAGTCGTACTCGGCGAATTCCAGCACGGGGCGGTCGAGGCGCGCCGCGATCCAGTTCGCGACGTCGTGGTCCTGGTGCGCCCCCTCGAAGGCCGGGACCCAGACCTCGCTCGCCCAGGAGGCGGCTTCCCGGACGCGCGCCAGCGCGGCCGGAAGGTCGTCCTTCAGAGTCCGCGTCGGGCGGTCCTCGAAGCCGGCGATGGCGATTCCGAGTTTTGCGGCCGCTGCGACCGCCTCGCGCCGCCGGCGCTCGACCATCGCGGCGTGGCGCCGGCGCTGCCAGGGCCAGAGCACGTCCGGCGCAGGAACGCCGGTCGTGAGGAAGAGGGCGCGCGCCTCGGCCCCTCCCGCGATCGCGCGGCGGAGCGCGACCGCGCAGCCGACGACCTCGTCGTCGGGATGCGGCGCGAGGACGAGGATCCGCCTCATCGCGCGGCCGCCTCCCGCCAGCGCGGCAGGAGGTCCTCGACGAGAACGTCGCGCCAGGACGGCAGCCGCGCCTCGGCGAAGGCGCGGGCGGCCTGGCCCATCGCCGCGCGCCGCTCGGCGGTAAGGCCCGTGATCGCCTCGGCCCAGGCGCGCGGATCGTCGCCGGGAAGGACGAGGCCGGTGACGCCGGGCTCGACGAGGCGCGCCATCGACGCCGTCGCGAGCACCGGCAGGCCCGAGGCGAGCGCCTCCTGGACGACGTTCGCGTGCTCCTCGATGGTCGAGGGGAAGGCGAAGAGGTCGGCCGCGGCGTAGGCGTCGGCGAGCGCGTCGGGCGACAAATTGCCGGGGCAGGAGGCGCGGGGGCCGAGCCGGGCGAGGATCTCCCGGCGCAGCGGGCCCTCGCCGGCGCAGACGAGATGCACCTCCGGCCCGCAGCGGGCGACCGCGTCGACGAGCACGCCGACGTTCTTGCCGCTGTCGATCCGTCCCGCGTAGAGCACGACGAGGCGGCCGTCGTCGGCGCGGCGACGACGCGCCGGCGTGAAGAACGCCTTGTCGATGCCGCGCCGGAGGAGGCCCGCGCGGCCGCCGGTCAGCGCCGCCGCCGCGGCGAGCTCCTCGGGGCGCGAGACGAAGGCGAAGGCGCAGCGGCGCTGATGCGCGGCGAGCCGCGCCCGCATGCGCTTCTCGACGAGACGCTCGAGACGGAGCGCGCCGAGGCCGAGCCGCGCCAGCGTCCGCGCGGCGTAATGCCGGGCGTATTCGGGCGTGTTGGTGTGGACCGAGTTGACGAGCGGGCGGCCGGAGCGGAGCGCGGTGCGCGCGTAGGCGAAGAACGCGTCCGTCGTGTGGACGACGTCGTAGCCCCGAAGCGCGCGCGCCACGCGCGGGTGCCAGGGCGCGAGGTCGGCATGGTCGGGTACGTCGCCGACGAGGAAGCCGAGCCGCGCCGTGCTGAAGACCGGCGGCTCGAAGACGAAGCGCACGTTCGGCGCGAGCGCTTCGGTTCCGCGTCCCGGCCCGGCGAAGTGGACGGCGAGGTCGAGATCAGGCACGCCGGCCGCGGCGGCCGCGAGGCGCTCCCAGCATTTGACGTGGCCACCCGAGTCGGGGCGTCGGGCAAGGTCGACGAGGACGCCCACACAAAGCGTCCGATCCGCCGCCAGCACGCGCGAGCCGTCCATGACGCCGGTCTTCCAACATTCGCTTGCGTCCCGCAAGGGCGTGCCGCAAAACGGTCGCAGCAGAACCTTTCCGGACGGGGGCATGAGCGACAAAGAACTTTTCTGCCGCGTTTTCCTCGATACGCATGACCGATACAGACCCGCCGTCATTCCCTGGCCGCGCCTCGCGCCCGACGCGCTCGAGCGCCTCGTCTCGCTGCCGATCTGGGACATCGCCGTCGCGACGGAGGGGAACGCGGCCTTGCGCATGGAATGCTACGCCGAGGTCGTCGACGATCCCCTCGTCCGCGAGGCGGTCGCGCTCAACGCCTTCGAGGAGCGGCGGCACAAGGAAGTGCTCTCGCACATGGTCCGCTTCTACGGCATCAAGCTGAAGCCCGAAGGGGCTTACGAGCACCCGAAGGATCCGGAGTGGGCGTTCCTGCGCACCGGATACGGCGAGATCATGGACAGCTTCTTCGGCTTCGGGCTCTTCGCGCTCGCGAAGCGCTCGGGCTTCTTCCCGGCGGAGCTCGTCGAGGTGTTCGAGCCCGTGATCCAGGAGGAGGCGCGGCACAACCTCTTCTTCGTGAACTGGCTCGCCTGGGAGCGGCGGCGCCGCGGCAAGCTCGGCCAGATCCCCTTTCTCCTGCGCTGCGCCGCGGCGCTGGTGGTCCAGGCCTGGAGCCGCCTCGGCACCGCCAAGGAGGTCGACGGCGACAACTTCACCCGGACGGGCGGACAGGCGATCGGCGTGGGGCTCGACGCGCGCGAGTTCCTCGCGCTCTGCCTTTCCGAGCACGACCGCCGCATGGCGCCGTACGACCGGCGCCTGCGCCGTCCCCGCCTGATGCCGGCCGTGGCGCGCCTCGCGCTGCGCTTCATGAAGCCGAAGCGCGCGGCGGTGGCGCTGGAGCAGGGTGCCCGTCTATAAGGACCTTTCCGCCCAGCGATCTCGAAGGAACATCCCGTGCCCGCGAACAAGAAGCTTCTCATCCTGCCGGGTGACGGCATCGGCCCCGAGGTGATGCACCAGGTCGAGCGCGTCATCGAATGGTTCGACAAGCGCCGCATCGCGACGTTCGAGGTCACCGAGGACCTCGTCGGCGGCGCCGCCTACGACGCGCACGGCACGCCGCTGCGCAACGACACGATGCGGCGCGCGCTCGAGGCGGACGCCGTGCTCTTCGGCGCGGTCGGCGGCCCCAAGTGGGAGAGCCTGCCGTTCGGGCTGCGGCCGGAGCGCGGGCTCCTGCGGCTGCGCAAGGAGATGGACCTCTTCGCCAATCTCCGCCCGGCGATGGTGTTCGACGCCCTCATCGGCGCCTCGACGCTGCGCCCGGAGGTGATCCGCGGGCTCGACATCATGATCGTCCGCGAGCTCACCGGCGGCGTCTATTTCGGCGAGCCGCGCGGCATCGAGACTCTGCCGGACGGCACGCGCCGCGGCGTCAACACCCAGGTCTACACGACGCAAGAGATCGTCCGCGTCGCCCGCGTCGCCTTCGAGCTCGCGCGGAAGCGCCACGGCAAGGTGCACTCGGTCGAGAAGGCGAACGTCATGGAGTCGGGCGAGCTCTGGCGCGAGGAAGTGCAGAAGCTGCGCGACGCCGAGTATCCCGACATCGAGCTCCATCACATGTACGCAGACAACTGCGCGATGCAGCTCGTGCGCAACCCGAAGCAGTTCGACGTGATCGTCACCGACAATCTCTTCGGCGACCTCCTGTCGGACTGCGCGGCGATGCTGACCGGCTCGCTCGGCATGCTGCCCTCGGCCTCGCTGGGCGCCGCCGATTCGAGCGGGCGCCGCCGGGCGCTCTACGAGCCGGTGCACGGCAGCGCGCCCGACATCGCCGGGCAGAACAAGGCGAACCCGCTCGCCTCCATGCTCTCCTTCGCGATGATGCTGCGCTACTCGTTCGACATGGGCCACGAGGCGACCCTCGTCGAGAACGCGGTGAAGCGCGCGCTCGACGCGGGGGTGCGCACGCCCGATCTCGTGCAGGGCGGCACGAAGACCGTGTCCTGCTCCGAGATGGGCGACGCGATCCTGAACGAGCTCGACAAGCTCGCCTGACGAGCCCACGCGGCACGAGCACGCCGCGGCGCGGCGACAGGGCCTCCGTCCGCCGGGACGGTCCGTCGGCGCGCCGCCCGCCGCCTCAGGCGGCGCGCTCGGCCACGAGATCCACGATGTCGGAGACGATGGCGCCGAGCGCGTAGTCCTTGGGCGTGTAGACGCGCGCGACGCCTTCGCGCCGCAGCAGCTCGGCGTCGCGCGCCGGGATGATGCCGCCGATCACCACCGGAACGTCCTCGAGCCCGGCCGTGCGCAAACCCTGCAGCACTTCGCGCGCGAGCTCGACATGGCTGCCCGACAGAATGGAAAGCCCGACGACGTGCACGCTTTCCTGGAGCGCGGCGGTCGTGATCTGGGCCGGCGTGAGGCGAATTCCCTCGTAGACGACGTCGAGCCCGGCGTCCCGAGCGGCAAGCGCCACCTGCTCGGCGCCGTTCGAATGCCCGTCGAGACCGGGCTTGCCGATGAGGAGCTTCGGCCGCCGCCCGAGGCGCTCGGCGAGCGCCTCGACCCGTGCGCGCACGTCCGCGCCGCCGGAAGCGCGGATCGCGCCCGCGACGCCCGTCGGCGCCCGGTACTCGCCCCAGATCTCGCGCAGCGCCCCGGCCCATTCGCCGGTCGTCACCCCCGCCTTCGCGCAGGCGATCGAGTCCGGCATGATGTTGCGGCCTTCCGCTGCGGCGCGGCGCAGCCTCTCGAGCGCCGCCGCCGCCGCCTTGCCGTCGCGCGCGGCGCGCCAGGCGGCGAGGCGCGCGACCTGCTCGGCCTCGGCCTTGGGGTCGACCGCGAGGAAGCCTTCCTCGCCCGCGGCGAGGAGCGGGGACGGCGCGCTCTCGGTCCATTTGTTGACGCCGACCACGACCTGCTCGCCGCGCTCGATCGCGGCGAGCCGGCGCGCGTTCGACTCGACGAGCCGCTCCTTCATGTAGCCGCTCTCGACCGCGGCGACGGCGCCGCCCATCTGCCGCACGCGCTCGAGCTCCGCCCGCGCCTCGGCCTTGAGCGCCTCGACCTTGCGCTCGATCTCGCGGCTGCCGTCGAAGATGTCGCCGTATTCGAGAAGATCGGTCTCGTAGGCGACAATCTGCTGGAGGCGCAGGCTCCATTGCTGGTCCCAGGGCCGCGGCAGGCCGAGCGCCTCGTTCCAGGCCGGGAGCTGCACGGCACGCGCGCGCGCCTTCTTCGACAGCACGACGGCGAGCATCTCGAGGAGGATGCGGTAGACGTTGTTCTCGGGCTGCTGCTCGGTGAGGCCGAGCGAGTTCACCTGGACGCCGTAGCGGAAGCGCCGGAGCTTCTCGTCGGCGACGCCGAAGCGCTCGCGGCAGAGCTCGTCCCAGAGCTCGGCGAAGGCGCGCATCTTGCACATCTCGGTGATGAAGCGGATGCCGGCGTTGACGAAGAAGCTGATCCGTCCGACGACGCGCGGCAGCTCCTCGGGCGCGACCTCGACGGCGCCGATGACGGCTTCGGCGTTGGCGAGGGCGTAGGCGATCTCCTGGACCGGCGTCGCCCCCGCCTCCTGGAGGTGGTAGGAGCAGATGTTCACCGGGTTCCACTTCGGCATCTCGCGGACGGTGAACTCGATCGTGTCGGCGGTGAGGCGCAGGCTCGGCCCGGGTGGGAAGATGTAGGTGCCGCGCGAGAGATATTCCTTGAGGATGTCGTTCTGCGTCGTGCCGGCGAGCTCCGACCGCGCGGCGCCCTGCTCCTCGGCGACCGCGACGTAGAGGGCGAGGAGCCAGGCGGCGGTGGCGTTGATCGTCATCGACGTGTTCATCCGCGCGAGCGGGATGCCGTCGAGGAGCGTGCGCATGTCGCCGAGGTGGCACACCGGCACGCCGACCTTGCCGACCTCTCCCTTGGCGAGGGGGTGGTCGCTGTCGTAGCCGGTCTGCGTCGGCAGGTCGAAGGCGATCGAGAGCCCGGTCTGCCCGCGCGCGAGATTGGTGCGGTAGAGCGCGTTCGAGGCCGCGGCCGAGGAGTGCCCCGAATAGGTGCGGAAGAGCCAGGGTTGGTCGCGCATCGTCCCGATCTTGTCCGTTCCTGTTGCGTCGCACATAAACACCCGAATCCCGCGGCCGCCCGCGTCGGTCCGGCAGGGGCGCCCCCGGCCGCTTGTCAGGGGGGAACAACCGTCTCCTGCCGATCCTCGAACGGGCGGGCGGGAATTTCGTCGCGATTATTGCGTTAAAGGATGGTGCGGCGCAAAAAAATATGCTGCATTGCGACGAAAAGTTCTGACCCTTTTGGAGCGTGGTGATGAGCGAGGCGGCTGAAGTGATCCCGCTGCGCGGCGCCCCGGCGCCGCATCAGCCGGTCAAGGACCTCTACGAGGTGGGCGAGATCCCGCCGCTGGGCCATGTCCCGAAGCGGATGTACGCCTGGGCGATCCGCCGCGAGCGGCACGGGCCGCCCGAGACGGCGATGCAGGTCGAGGTGGTTCCGACCCCGGAGATCGGCCCCGACGAGGTGCTCGTCATGGTGATGTCGGCGGGCGTCAACTACAACGGCGTCTGGGCGGCGCTCGGCAAGCCGATCTCGCCCTTCGACGTGCACAGGGCCGAGTTCCACGTCGCCGGCTCCGACGCCGCCGGCATCGTCTGGGCGGTCGGCTCCAAGGTGAAGCGCTGGAAGGTGGGCGACGAGGTCGTGGTCCACTGCAACCAGGACGACGGCGACGACGAGGAGTGCAACGGCGGCGACCCGATGTTCTCGCCCTCGCAGCGCATCTGGGGCTACGAGACGCCGGACGGCTCCTTCGCGCAGTTCGCGCGCGTGCAGGGGCGGCAGCTCATGCCGCGGCCGCGCCATCTCACCTGGGAGGAGAGCGGCTGCTATACGCTCACCCTCGCGACCGCCTACCGCATGCTCTTCGGGCATCGGCCGCACGTGCTGAGGCCGGGGCACAACGTCCTCGTCTGGGGCGCGGCCGGCGGGCTCGGCTCGATGGCGATCCAGCTCATCTCGACGGCCGGCGCCAACGCGATCGCGGTCATCTCGGAGGACGACAAGCGCGACTTCGTCCTCTCCCTCGGCGCCAAGGGCGTCATCAACCGCAAGAAGTTCGACTGCTGGGGCCAGCTTCCGGACGTCGACGACGCCGAGGGCTACGCCGCCTACATGAAGAAGGTGCGCGAGTTCGGCAAGGCGATCTGGGACATCACCGGCAAGGGCAACGACGTCGACTTCGTGTTCGAGCATCCGGGCGAGGCGACCTTCCCGGTCTCGTGCTTCGTCGTGAAGCGCGGCGGCATGGTCGTCTTCTGCGCCGGCACGACGGGCTACAACCTCACCTTCGACGCGCGCTTCGTCTGGATGCGGCAGAAGCGCATCCAGGGCAGCCATTTCGCCAACCTTCTCCAGGCGAGCCAGGCGAACAAGCTGGTGCTCGAGCGGCGCATCGACCCGTGCATGAGCGAGGTCTTCTCCTGGGACGACATCCCGCGCGCGCACATGAAGATGTGGAAGAACCAGCACAAGCCCGGGAACATGGCCGTTCTCGTGCAGGCGAAGCGGCCGGGCTTGCGCACGCTCGAGGACGCGATCTACGCATGAGCCGGCGCCGCCCTCTCCCCGCGCGCGGGAAGAGGGCGGCGAGGGGGCCTTCCGGCCCCCTTCCGATTGTTCCACCCCGACCCTCCCCCCGAGGCGGGGGAGGGGAAAGACTTGCGATGGACGACGAGAACCTTCTCCTCCCCGATCTCCTGCCGCTCGCCGACAAGGCGCTCGCCGAGGCCGAGAGCCTCCTCGCGCGCGCCAAGGGCAACGTCGCGCGGCTCGTCGCGTCCGGCGGCATCGACCGGCATCAGCACGCCGCGCACGGCTTCGCGTGGATGGCGACCTATGTCGAGGCGCTGCGCCAGCTCCGGCGCTGGGCGGGCGGGCTCGGCGAACTGCGCGAGGCCGAGGCGCTGATGCTGCAGGCGGCGTTCGGCGAATACCTGGCGCAGCTCCGGGGCGGCATCGCCATGTCGCAGACCGAGATCGTCCGGCCGGGCGATCTCGGCCTCGAGGAGGCGCGGCTCGGCGACGCGGCCGAGCGGCTCATCGCCGCCGGCAACACCGATGCGGTGAGGATGCGGCTCGCGCGGCTCTTCCGCGACAGCCTCGACACGGGCGATTTCGGCCGGCTCGGGCTCGACCACGAGTTCGAGATGATGCGCGAGCAGTTCCGCCGCTTCGGCGCGGAGGAGGTGACGCCCTATGCGCACGAATGGCATCTCAAAGACGAGCTCATTCCGCTCCCCGTCATCGAGAAGATGGGCGAGATGGGCGTCTTCGGCCTCACCGTGCCGGAGGAGTTCGGCGGGCTCGGCCTCGGCAAGCTCGCCATGTGCCTCGTCTCGGAAGAGCTCTCGCGCGCCTATATCGGCGTCGGCTCCCTCGGCACGCGCTCGGAGATCGCGGCCGAGCTCATCCGGCTCGGCGGCACCGAGGCGCAGAAGCGGAAATGGCTGCCGAAGATCGCGTCGGGCGAGATTCTGCCGACGGCGGTCTTCACCGAGCCCAACACCGGCTCCGACCTCGGCTCGCTGCGCACGCGCGCGGTGCGCGACGGCGACGTCTACCGCATCACGGGGTCCAAGACCTGGATCACGCATGCGGCGCGCACCGACGTCATGACGCTTCTCGCCCGCACCGACCCAGAAGAGACGGGCTATCGCGGCCTCTCGATGTTCCTCGCCGAGAAGCCGCGCGGGACGGAGGACGATCCCTTCCCCGCGCCCGGCATGACGGGGAGCGAGATCCGCGTCCTCGGCTATCGCGGCATGAAAGAGTACGAGCTCGGCTTCGACGGCTTCGTGGTGCCGGCGGAAAATCTTCTCGGCGGCGTCGAGGGCCAGGGCTTCAAGCAGCTGATGGCGACGTTCGAGAGCGCGCGCGTGCAGACCGCGGCGCGCGCCGTGGGCGTCGCGCAGAACGCGATGGAGCTCGGCTGGCGCTACGCGCTCGAGCGCGTGCAGTTCGGCAGGCCGATCTTCGAGTTCCCGCGCGTCGCCGGCAAGCTCGCCTGGATGGCGGTCGAGACGATGCTCGCGCGCCAGCTCACCTGGTTCGCCGCGCGCGAGAAGGACAGCGACCGCCGCTGCGACATCGAGGCCGGGATGGCGAAGCTCCTCGCGGCGCGCGTCGCCTGGGCCAATGCCGACGGCGCCCTCCAGATCCACGGCGGCAACGGCTACGCGCTCGAATACCCGATCAGCCGCGTCCTCTGCGACGCGCGCATCCTCAACATCTTCGAGGGCGCGGCCGAGATCCAGGCGCAGGTGATCGCGCGGGGCCTCCTCTCCGGGCGGAACTAGGGAGCCCGCCTCCCGTCACCCGCGGGAGGCGGCGACCCGCCGATGGGCGCCGCTCAGCTATCGGCGAACGGGTCGCCCGGCACGCCGGAGTTCGAGACCACGGGCGGCAGCGGGCGCTCGTTGACGTAGAGGCGGAAGACGTCGGGCCGCGCGTAGTGGCCGGTGACGTCGAAATCGTACTTGCCGCGCGCGATCTGGCCGCGGTCGATCTCGGCGGTGAGGATGCATTCGCCGTCCCAGGCGGGGCCCGCCAGCACCTCCCCGAGCGGGTCGACGATGCAGCTGCCGCCCTCGGAGATGACCGTGTCGGGGTCGTCGCCCTGGATCGCGTCGTAGTCCGCCGGAAAGTCGCGCCGGCGCGTGAACTGGTTGCAGGAGAGCACGAAGCAGCGCCCCTCCAGCGCCACCATCTGCATGCTCGGCAGCCACGTCTTGCGGCCGTCCGCGGTCGGCGCGCACCAGATCTCGATGCCCTTGGCGTACATCGCGGTGCGCAGGAGCGGCATGTAGTTCTCCCAGCAGATCACCGCGCCGAGCTTGCCGAGCGGCGTGTCGAAGACCGGCAGGGTGGAGCCGTCGCCGTAGCCCCAGACGAGGCGCTCCATCGCGGTCGGCATCAGCTTGCGGTGCTTGCCGAGGAGGCGCCCGTCGGGGGCGAAGAAGAGCACCGTGCAGTAGAGCGTGCCGCCGCCGCGCTCGATGACGCCGACGACGAGATGAATCCGGTTCTCCGCCGCCGCCTTGCCGATCGCCTCGGTCGCGGGGCCGGGGACGTCGATCGAGGCGTCGAAATAGCGGCGGAAGTCGTCGCGGCCCTTCGCCGAGCGCATGCCGACGCGGGCGCCGAAGTCGAGCCCCTTCGGGTAGGCCGGGACGAAGGCTTCGGGGAAGACCGCGAGCTTGGCGCCGCGCCGTGCCGCGTCCGCCGCGAGGGCGCGCAGCTTCTCGAGGGTGCGCGCGGTGTCGAAGGCGACGGGCGCGGCCTGGACGACGGCGGCGGTGAAGACGGACATCGGCGTTCCTCCTTCTATCGGCGAAAAGCCTATTCGGCATGGCGGATCGTCGGCAACGCCGCGTCTGTGCGACCGAATGCCCTCCTGCGGGAGGCCGGCGCGCGGGCGCCGCGGCGAGGCTCGACATGGACGGCCCTTTCGCGAGCGGGATAAAACCCGGGCGATGACGAGGCCGATGGAATGGACGCCGGAGCGGATCGCGCGCTTCTGGGCGAACGAGTCGCGCACGCCCGGCAACTACTTCACGTTCCAGTTCGGGCGGCGCATGGCGAAGGCGATAGCGCCTCATGTGCGGGGCTGCACGGACCTTCTCGACTACGGCGCCGGCCCCGGCTTCCTCGTGCGCCACCTCGCAAGGCCGGGGCTTCGGATCACGGCCGCCGACACGTCGCCCGAAGCCGTCGAGGCCGCGCGGCGCAACAATGCGGGCGTGCCGGGCTTCCGCGGCGCGTGGCTCGTCGAGGAGCTGCGCCGCTCCGGCGAGACCTTCGGCGCCGTCGTCGCCGCCGAGACGGTCGAGCACATCGACGATGCGGGGCTCGCGCTCTTCTTCGAGGACATGCGCCGCTTTCTCGCCCGCGGCGGCCGGCTCGTCATCACGACGCCGAACGAGGAGGACCTCGATCTCGCGCGCGTCTACTGCCCGGCCTGCGACCAGCATTTCCACCGCTGGCAGCATGTCAGGTCGTGGAGCGGCGAGACGCTTTCGGCCGTGCTGTCGCGCGAGGGCTTTCAGGTCGTGTCGGTGCTGAAGACCGACTTCGCCGCGCCGCGAATCCCGAGCTGGCGAACCGTCGCCAGGCGCATCCTCGGCCGCGAGCGCGCGCCGCACCTTCTCGTCGCCGCCGAGCGGCGCTGACTGCGGCAGAGGGAACCGATCGTTGACGCGGCCGCTTTCCGGCGATAACGTGTCCTATTCGGTCTCGAGGCTGGCCTGTAAATGAAAGGGCTCCGCCTCCCGATTTTGACCACTACGGATAGTGTGTGTGACATTTCGGCAACTGAAAATCCCCTGTTGTTTACAGTCTCGGCCGGCAGGACCCGCTAAGGATTGTGGGTAAGAGCGGCAGATCGGAGATAGTCTCGCCCCCATGTTCACGAGCTTCTTCTTCGAGCTGCGCGAGGCCAAGGTGCCGGTCTCGTTGCGCGAGTACCTGACGCTGATGGAGGCGATGAAAAAGGGGCTCGCGCGCTACAGCGTCGAAAGCTTCTACTATCTCGCCCGCACGACGCTCGTGAAGGACGAGCGCCACCTCGACAAGTTCGACCGCGTCTTCGGCCACGTCTTCAAGGGGCTCGAGACGCCGCCGGACGAGACGGCCGAGATTCCCGAGGAATGGCTGAGGAAGCTGGCCGAGCGGCACCTCACCGAAGAGGAGAAGGCGCAGATCGAGGCGCTCGGCGGCTGGGAGAAGCTCATGGAGACGCTGCGCCAGCGCCTCGCCGAGCAGAAGGAGCGCCACCAGGGCGGCTCGAAATGGATCGGCACCGCCGGCACCTCGCCCTTCGGCGCCTGGGGCTACAATCCCGAGGGCGTGCGCATCGGCCAGGACAGGAACCGCAACTTCCGCGCGGTGAAGGTGTGGGACCGGCGCGAGTTCCGGAACCTCGACGACGGCGTCGAGCTCGGCACCCGGAATTTCAGGGTGGCGCTCCGGCGCCTCAGGCGCTTCGCGCGGGAAGGCGCGGCCGAAGAGCTGGACCTCGACGACACCGTGCGCTCGACGGCCAGGAACGCCGGCTGGCTCGACCTGAAGCTCGTCCCGGAGAAGCACAACGCGGTGAAGGTGCTCCTCTTCCTCGACATCGGCGGCTCGATGGACGGGCATATCCGGCTCTGCGAGGAGCTCTTCTCGGCCGCCCGCGCCGAGTTCAAGCATCTCGAGCACTACTACTTCCACAACTGCCCCTACGAGGCGCTCTGGAAGGACGCGCGCCGCCGCCGGGTCGACACGACGCCGACGATGCAGGTGCTGCACACCTACGACTCCTCCTACAAGGCGATCTTCGTCGGCGACGCCTCGATGAGCCCCTACGAGCTCATGCAGCCCGGCGGCTCGGTCGAGCACTGGAACGAGGAGCCGGGGCACGTCTGGCTCTCGCGCATCCTCGCCGTCTATCCGAAGGCGGTGTGGCTCAACCCGGTGCCCGAGCGGTACTGGGGCGGGACCGGCTCCATCCGGATGGTGCGCGAGCTCATGGAGGGCCGGATGTTCCCGCTGACGCTCGAGGGGCTCGAGAACGCGATCCGGCGCCTGCAGCGCTGAGATACCCTTGAGGCGAGCGGGGAGGCCTGGAACTCCACCGCAAGCGTCGCGTTCGGAAGGCACGCGAACCGCGGAGCCCCCGGATGCAGCGTTCCGAACTTTCGCCTGCCCAGACCGCCTATCTCGACCTTCTGCGCGCCGGCGGCGCGCTCCTCGTCCTGTTCGGCCACGCGGCGCACTACTTCCTGCCGCAGAGCTGGCTCGCGAACGGCATCCTCCAGGGCGTCGGCGTCTATATCTTCTTCCTCATCTCGGGCTTCCTCATCACGCTCTCGGTGCTGCAGAAGCTCCACAGCCCGAGCTACGGCTTCGGCGACTATTTCTGCGACCGCTTCTTCCGCATCTACGCCGCCTTCGTGCCGGCGCTGATCCTCGTCGGCGCGCTCGACTGGATCACCGTCGCCGAGCCCGCCTACCAGTGGCGGCGCGACTACAACCTGCAGACCTGGCTCGGCAATCTCGCGATGCTGCAGGACTACCCCGCGTTCCAGGTGCTGCGCCGCCTCGGCGTTCCGGACCAGGCGTGGATGGTGGCGCCCTTCGGCTCGGCCCGGCCGTTCTGGACCATCTCGATCGAGTGGTGGATCTACATGAGCTTCGGCGGGCTCATGTTCTTCATCGTCCGCCGCGGCGGCGAGATCGGCGCGTTCGGCCTTCTCGCGCTCGCGCTCGTCGCGATCGAGCCGCTCTATCACTTCGTCGGCGGCTTCGGGCAGTGCCTGACGATGCTGTGGATCGTCGGCTCCGGCGCCGCGCTCCTCTTTCATCGCTTCCCGGCGCTGAGGGCGCGCTGGCCGCGCCTCGCCGACGCCCGGGTGCGGCGCGTCTCGGCGGCGCTTGCCGGCGCCGCGATCGTGTTCATGGCCGGCCGCTTCTTCGCGACGCGGGGCGCGGTCTACGAGCTCCAGTTCGGGCTCTTTCTCGCGCTGTTCGTCTTCGGCGTGCTCTTCGCCCTCTCCGGGGTGCGGATCGGCGGGGGCGGGGCCGCGGCGGTCGGCTTTCTGGCGGCCTACAGCTACTCGCTCTATCTCACCCATCACTCGCTGCTCGATCTCGTCTGGGTCGAGCGGCCCGACCTCGTCGGCGATCCGCTCGCCTTCTGGGCGATGATCGTCGTCTGCAATCTCGCCGCCATCGCCTTCTGGTGGCTCTTCGAGCGGCATCACAGGGCCCTTTCGCGCCTCGTGCGCGGCCGATTTCTGCGGCGACGCGCTGCCGCCGTCGCCGGTTAACGGAAAAAATCGCGTCACAAAAAAGCCCTCCGCGCAAACGCGTAAGGCGAAGATGCGGCCGCGTGGCTAAACTGAACGGGCCGAAATCTTGCGGATGACGCGCATTATACTCCAGCGCGGGACGCCGAATCCGAATGTCTTAATCGCATATTGATCAATATTACTTTTCGATTCTTCTCTGTTTACGTTTCACTAACCAACCCCCTTCGAAATCCGCGGCCGAGGCGCTTCGGGCGGGATGGCGGCTCTGCCGTCTGCCCACTGGGCCCGGTGCGCCAGGATTGGCAAGGAGGTTTTCACCAGTGGCTTTGGACCTCACGGGCTACAAGCTCACGTTCGAGGACGAGTTCGACTCGTTCAGCCGATATACCGGCGCCGCCGACAGCGGCACCTGGAAAACATGGTTCTACTTCGGCGACCGCACGCTCAACGGAAACGGCGAGCGGCAGTACTACATGGACGCCGACTACAAGGGTTCGTCCAACAAGCCCCTCGGGGTCGACCCCTTCTCGATCCGGCCCGACCCGACGGATCCCGACGACGGCGTCCTCGTCATCGAGGCCAAGCCGACCGATCCGTCGGTGAAGCCGTACATCTGGGGCTACGACTACACCTCCGGGCTCATCACGACCGAGCCCACCTTCTCGCAGAAGTACGGCTACTTCGAGATGCGCGCGAAGCTGCCTGAAGGAAAGGGGCTCTGGCCGGCCTTCTGGCTGCTTCCGACCGACAAGACGTGGCCGCCCGAGATCGACGCGCTCGAATTCTTCGGCGGCCCGAACAGCCGCGGCGAGGGCGGCGTCACCAAGTACCACTGGGGCGCGATCGGCGGCAAAGGCGGCTGGGTCGATGTCGGCGTCGACCTGACGAAGGACTTCCACAATTACGGCGTGGAATGGACCGAGAGCGAACTCATCTACTACTTCGACGGCAAGGAGATCGCGCGGGCGCCGACGCCGTCCAACGCGCACAAGCCGATGTACATGCTCGCGAACCTCGCCGTCGGCGGCAGCTGGGTCGAAATGCCCACGTCCTCGACGAAGTTCCCGGCCGAGCTCCAGATCGACTACATCCGCGCCTATTCGAAGGACCCCAACGCGCCGGTCCACGGCGGCGGCAACGGCGGCGGATCGTCCCCGATCCCGGCTCCGCCTCCGACGGCGGGCAGCGACGTGGAGACGCCGACGCCCTCGCAGGCGCCGACGAACATCGTCGCGAACAACTCTCCGACGGGCACCAGCGCCAACGATCGCCTCAACGGCAACTGGGGCAACACCCAGACCTTCCGGGGCGGCAAGGGCGACGACACCTACGGCGTCGGCGATCCCCGCATGAAGATCGTCGAGAACGAAGGTGAAGGGGTCGACACCGTCTCCGCGTGGGTCGACTACACGCTGCCCGCAAACGTCGAGAACATCGTCGTCGGCTCGCCCTACGGCGTGAAGATCACCGGCAACGCCGGCGCCAACATCCTCGCCGGTAACACCGGGAACGACACGCTCACGGGCGGCGCGGGCAAGGACCTCTTCATCATGGCGAAGGGCGGCGGCCGGGACGTCATCACCGACTTCTCGCCGGCCGAGGATCAGGTGCGGCTCGAGGGCTACGACTTCGCCGACTTCGACGAAGTCAAGGCGGCGATGACGCAGAGCGGCAGCAACGTTGTCCTCACGCTCGGCGACGGCGACCAGCTGACCTTCCTCAACCGCGTCATCGCGGACTTCACCGCGGCCAGCTTCGCGGGCCTCGGCGGCGCCGCGCCCGCGCCGGATCCCGATCCGGATCCGACGCCCGATCCCGAGCCGAGCCCGTCGGGCAAGAGCACGATCAAGCTCCGCGTCTCCGAGGACGCCTGGCAGGGCGACGCGCAGTTCCAGCTCCTCGTCGACGGCAAGCAGGTGGGCGGCAACCACACGGTCACCGCCAAGCACGGCGCCGGCGCCTGGGAGGAGATCCTTGTCGAGGGCGACTTCGGCAGCGCCGGGCCGCAGAAGGTCGAGGTGAGGTTCGTCAACGACGCGTGGGGCGGCACCCCGGCGACGGACCGCAACCTCTACGTCGACTGGATCGAGGTGAACGGGCACCGCTTCGAGGGCGAGGAGGCGCTCTCGAACAGCGCTTCCAGCCAAGTCCGCGCGAGCGAGGCGATCATGGAGCGGAACGGCTCGCTCGTGTTCGACACGCGCGGCGCCGCACCGGGCGAGGCCGACCCGGCGCCGGCGCCCGATCCGATGCCGGCACCCGATCCGGAGCCGAACCCGACGCCCGAGCAGCCCGTCATCGCGACGCTCGACGCCAAGGCGACGCCGGAAGTCGCCCGGAGCTATGTCGGCGGCAGCGGCGCGACCCTCAACGGGACCGCCGGCGCGAACGACATCTTCGCGTCGCGGGCGGGACAGACGCTGAACGGGAACGGCGGCAACGACATCTTCCATATCGGCACGCACACCGATGCGAAGATCGTCGTGGGCACGGGCGGGGTCACCGAGGTCTCGACCTGGGCGTCGAAGTACAAGCTCCCCGACGGCGTCGACAATCTCCGGGCGCATGGCGACTATGCGCACGACCTCACGGGGAACGCCGGCCACAACTGGATCGTCGGAAGCAACGGCAACGACAGGCTGAACGGGGGCGCCGGCAACGACGTCCTCGAGGTCGGAACCGGGGCCAACGAGCTGATCGGCGGAGCGGGCGCTGACCTGTTCGTCTTCGCGGACAAGGCCTGCCGCGACAACGTGATCCGCGACTTCGAGCTCGGCAGCGACATGATCGACGTCTCGGGCGCGCTCGCCTCGGCAGGCTACGAGGGGACGGATCCCGTCGCGGATCAGTACCTCTCGCTCGTCGCGGCCGGGGCGGACGGCACGGCGATCATGTTCGACCCCGACGGCGAGGGCGGCGTCGCGGCGCACAAGCTCGTCACCATCGAGCACGTGCTTCCCTCCGCCCTGAAGCTCGGCGTCGACGTCGCCTGGCAGTAAGCGGGAAGAGCTCGGATCCGCATGGGGGAGGGCGCCGCGCGCGCGGCGCCCTTTCCTTTTCGGGCGAGGGCGCGGATCACACCGACTGCGGGTGTCGACCGGCGAAAAACAACACTTGTTAGAGAATCCTCAACCCGACTGTCCAAATATGTTTCCAAGCGCGTGTAACAATTAAACTCTTGATTAACGACTCGCCGTAGGCGCAAAGTAGCGTCAACCAGGGGGCGATCTATGAAATCTGGTACCCAGGTTGTCGAAAGCGAGCGGCTGAAACTCTTCTCGGCCCCGCCTCCGGCCACCCGCCGCCCCTTCGCGCTCGAGCCCGCCGGGTTCGAGGAGATGACGGTCGAGCACGACCGGGTCGGAAAAGTGCTCTGGTGCCGCTTCGCCTTCAACGGCCGGCCGAGCTTCACCTGGGCCGTGTTCCGGGACATCGCCCGGGTCCGCGCCTATGTCGATCAGGCGTTCGCCGGCGCGGCCGACGAGGAGGCGCCGATCCGCTGGCTCGTCCTCGGCTCGCAGGTGCCGGGCGTCTGGAATCTCGGCGGCGATCTCGATCTCTTCGCGCGCCTCATCCGGGGGCGCGACCGCGAGGCCCTCACGCGCTATGCGCGCCTCGCCTGCGAGGCCGGCTACTATTTCACGACGAGCTTCGGCCGGCCGATCGTGACCGTCAGCCTCGTGCAGGGCGACGCGCTCGGCGGCGGCTTCGAGGCGGTGCTGTCGAGCAATCTCATCGTCGCCGAGCGGAGCGCGAAGTTCGCGCTGCCGGAGATCCTCTTCAATCTCTTCCCGGGCATGGGCGCCTACACGTTCCTCGCCCGGCGGATCGCGCCGGCGCTCGCCGAGCGCATGATCATGAGCGGCGACACCTACACCGCCGAGCAGCTCCACGCGATGGGCGTCGTCGACGTCCTCGCCGAGGACGGCGACGGGATGCGGGCGATCCGCGACTACATTCATCGCCACGAGCGGCGGCACGGCGCGCATGTCGCCATCTACAAGGCGCGCAACGTCGTCAACCCCGTGACGCTCGACGAGATGCTCAACATCGCCTCGATCTGGGTCGATGCCGCCTTGCGCCTCGAAGAGGCGGATCTGCGGCGGATGGAGCGGCTCGTCGCCGCGCAGGACCGTCGGCGCTCCAAGCTGCAAGGCTGAACGCGCGAGCGCCGTGACCGGCGGGGCGTGCGCCCCAATCCTGCCATATTGCGCTGCTAGAGGCCCGCCGGATCCCTCAGAATATCCAGCGGGCTACTCGCAGCGCCGAATCCGGGCTACAGATCGAGCCATGGCCGGCCACTCGCAATTCAAGAACATCATGCACCGGAAAGGCGCGCAGGACAAAAAGCGCGCCAAGGTCTTCACGAAGCTCATCCGCGAGCTTCAGACCGCTGCCCGGCAGGGCCTTCCGGACCCGAGCGCCAACCCGCGCCTGCGCGCGGCGATCGCCGCGGCACGGGCCGCCAACATGCCGAAGGACACCGTGGAGCGCGCGATCAAGCGCGGCTCGGGCGGCGAAGGCGGCGAAAGCTTCGAGGAGGTCCGCTACGAGGGCTACGGCCCGGGCGGTGTCGCCGTCATCGTCGAGGCGCTCACCGACAACCGCAACCGGACGGCGAGCGAGGTTCGCGCCGCCTTCGCCAAGGCCGGCGGCAACCTCGGCGAGACGAACTCGGTCTCGTTCTTGTTCGACCGCGTCGGCGAGATAACCTACCCGGCCGCCGCGGCGAGCGCAGACGCGATGTTCGAAGCCGCGCTCGAAGCGGGAGCGGAGAACGTCGAAAGCGGCGAGGAGCTCCATCTCGTCACGACGCAGCCCGACGACCTCAACGCCGTGCGCGACTCGCTCGAGGCGAAGTTCGGAACCCCGGAGTCGGCCCGGCTCGCCTGGCGGCCGAAGTCGACCACGCCCACGGAAGGGGAGGCCGCCGACAGGCTCCTGAAGCTCCTCGAAACGCTCGAGGACAGCGACGACGTCCAGAACGTCTACGCCAACTTCGAGATCTCGGACGAGGCGATGGCGCGCCTCGGCGCCTGAAATTCGTCGCGAAATGCGCCTCATCGGCCTCGATCCCGGGCTCCGGCACACCGGCTGGGGGATTGTCGAGATCCGGGGCAATCATCTCGCCGGCATAGCGGCCGGCGCGATCCATCCGAAGAAGAACGGCTCGACGGGGGCGCGTCTTGCCGAGCTTTACGACGCGATCGATGCGGTGATCGAGGCTTGGGCACCGGAGTCGGCGGCGGTCGAGGAAGGCTTCGTCAACAAGAATGCCGGCGCGACGCTGAAGCTCGGCTATGCCCGCGGCATCGTGCTTCTCGCCCCGGCCCGCCGCGGCCTCGAGGTCACCGAGTACGGGACCAACGCCGTCAAGAAGGCCGTCGTCGGGACCGGGCGGGCGGAGAAGGCGCAGGTCGAGCTCATGGTACGCCGCCTCCTGCCGGGCATCGACGCCACCGCGGATGCCGCCGACGCCCTCGCCGTCGCGATCTGCCATGCGCATCATCTGCAGACGCGGCACGCGATCGCGCTTTCGGCGTCTTCGACCTCGCTTCGCCTCCCCTCTTCCCCCGGCGAAGGGAAGGCGGCAGCGCCGCTTCGTGCCAAACGAGCGGGAGACTCGTCGCGATGATCGCCAAGCTCAGCGGCGTCATCGACAGCGTCAGCGAGGACGGGGTCGTGCTCGACGTGGGCGGGGTCGGATACCTCGTCTTCTGCTCGGCGCGGACCGCGCGGATGCTGCCGGGGCCGGGCGAAGCGGCGCGGCTTCTGATCGAAACGCTTGTCCGCGAGGACCGTATCCATCTCTACGGCTTCGCCGACGCCAGCGAGCGCGTCTGGTTCCGCCTCCTCACGACCGTCCAGGGGGTCGGGGCCCGGCTCGCCCTGGCGGTGCTCTCGGTCCTGCCGCCGGATCGCCTCCACGCCGCCATAGTTTCGGGCGACACAGGGGCGTTGAGCCAGGCCGAAGGTGTGGGAAAGAAATTGGCGGCGCGGATCGCGAACGAGCTGAAGGAGAAGGCGGGCGGCCTTGCGGTCGCTCCCGTCGCGGCCGCTCGCGCCGCCGGTCCGGCCCCGGCAGGGGACGCCGCCGCGGACGCCGTTTCCGCCCTCGTCAATCTCGGCTACCGGCGCGCCGAAGCGGCGGCGGCCGTCGAGCGCGCCGCGCAATCGCTCGGCGGGGAGCCGCAAGTCGGCGCGCTCATCCGTGCCGGGCTCCAGGAGCTCGCCCGTTGAGCGAGCGCGCCGCCAGCGACCGGGTGGTCGCCGCCGAGCGGCGCGAGGAGGACGCGGCCGAGGCGTCGCTCCGGCCGCTCAGCCTCGCCGACTTCGTCGGCCAGCGGCAGGTCCGCGAGAACCTGCGGGTCTTCATCGACGCCGCGCGCGCCCGCGGCGAGGCGCTCGACCACGTCCTGCTGTTCGGCCCGCCCGGGCTCGGCAAGACCACGCTCGCCCAGATCGTCGCGCGCGAGATGGGCGTCGGCTTCCGCGCGACCTCGGGCCCGGTGATTCAGCGCGCCGGCGACCTCGCCGCGCTCCTTACGAACCTTCAGCCGCGGGACGTCCTCTTCATCGACGAGATCCACCGTCTGATGCCCGCCGTCGAGGAGATCCTCTACCCGGCGATGGAGGACTTCCAGCTCGACCTCATCATCGGCGAGGGACCCGCCGCGCGGTCGGTCCGGATCGACCTGCCGCCGTTCACGCTGATCGGCGCGACGACCCGCTCCGGCCTCGTGACCCGGCCGCTCCGGGAGCGCTTCGGCATTCCGTTGAACCTCGTCTTCTACGAACCGGCGGAGCTCGAGCTCATCGTCTCGCGGGGCGCACGCGTGCTCGGCTTCGACCTCACGGCCGAGGGCGCCGGCGAGATCGCGCGGCGCTCGCGCGGCACGCCGCGGGTCGCCGCGAGGTTGCTGCGGCGGGTGCGGGATTTCGCGGCCGTCGGCGGGGTGGCGCGCGTCGACGCGCGTGCCGCCGACGCCGCGCTCACGCGGCTCGACGTCGACAAGGGCGGGCTCGACGCCATGGACCGGCGTTATCTGCGCTGCGTCGCCGAGAGCTACATGGGCGGACCGGTCGGGGTGGAGACCGTGGCGGCGGCGCTCGGCGAGGAGCGCGACGTCCTCGAGGAAGTGATCGAGCCCTATCTCATCCAGCAAGGGTTTCTGATGCGGACGCCGCGCGGCCGGGTGCTGACCGACCACGCCTTCGCCTGGATCGGGCTGCGCCCGCCCGCGCGCCCGGGGCCGCAGCTCGATCTCCTCGGTGACGCTTCGTGACCGGCAGTTTGGTAAACGGCGTTCACCATCTTTTCACCCGTGTCTACTACGAGGACACGGACGCGGCGGGGATCGTCTACCACGCGAACTACCTCAAGTTCGCCGAGCGCGCGCGCACCGAGATGCTGCGCGCGCTCGGGGTCGAGCAGGGGCGGTTGCGGCGCGAGACGGGCCTCGCCTTCGCCGTCAAGAGCTGCGTCGTGGAGTATTCGCGGCCGGCGCTGCTCGATGACGAACTCGTGGTCGAAAGCCGCCTCGTCGCCCTGGGCGGCGCCTCGCTCGAGGTGGACCAGCGCGTGAAGCGCGGCGCGGCCGAGCTCGCGCGGCTTGCGGTCCGTGTCGCCTGCTTAGGCCGGGACGGGCGCCCGGCCCGTCTGCCGCCGGCGCTTCGGGCGGCCTTGAAAGAACTGCTGCCGAAAGTCGAACCCGATGCAACCTGATGCCGTCAACAGTCTGGATCTGGGCGGGGCCGTCGCGCACGACCTCTCGATCCTCGGTCTCTTTCTGCAGGCCGACATCGTCGTCAAGGCGGTGATGGTGATCCTGCTTTTGGCCTCGTTCTGGTCGTGGGCAGTGATCTTCGACAAGGTGATGCGCCTCAGGCGGCTGAAGCGAGAGACGGCGCAGTTCGAGGAGAGCTTCTGGTCCGGCGGGTCGCTCGACGATCTCTACGACCGCGTCGGCCAGCGGCCGGTCGAGCCGATGAGCGCGATCTTCGCGGCGGCGATGCGCGAATGGCGGCGAAGCGCAGCCAAGGGGCTCATCGGCTCCGGGCAGCTCAGAGCCTCGCTCCAGGACCGCATCGAGCGGGTGATGGACGTCACCGTCGGCCGCGAGATGGAGCGGCTCGAAAGGTTCATGGCGTATCTCGCCACCGTGGGGTCGGTTGCGCCCTTCATCGGCCTCTTCGGCACCGTCTGGGGCATCATGAACTCCTTCCAGGCGATCGCGGCGCAGAAGAACACGAGCCTCGCCGTCGTCGCGCCCGGCATCGCCGAGGCGCTCTTCGCGACCGCGCTCGGCCTCGTCGCCGCGATCCCCGCGGTCGTCGCGTACAACAAGCTCTCGACCGATTTCGGCCGGTACGCCGGGCGGCTCGAGGCGTTCGCGTCCGAGTTCAGCGCCATCCTGTCCCGCCAGCTCGACGAGAAGGCCTGACCATGGCAGGTGGAGTGATGGCCGGTTCGGCCCGCCGCGGCGCCCGCAGTCGCCGCGGCTCCTATCGACCGATGAGCGAGATCAACGTGACGCCGCTCGTCGACGTCATGCTCGTGCTCCTCATCGTCTTCATGGTCGCCGCGCCGCTGCTCACCGTCGGGGTGCCGGTCGACCTGCCGCAGACCCAGGCGCCGGCGATCAACGAGCAGAAGGAGCCGCTCGTCATCACGGTCGACGCGCAGGGGCAGATCTATATCCAGGAGACGGAGGTCGCGGACGAGCAGCTCGCCCCGCGGCTTCAGGCGATCACCAACAACAACCCGCAGGCGACGATCTACGTCCGCGGCGACAAGGGGCTGCAGTACGGGCGCATCATGGAAGTGATGGGCATGGTCGGCTCGGCCGGGTTCACGAAGGTTTCGCTCATCGCCGAGATGCCGCGCGGAGACAAGCGGAAGGCCAATCGCGGCTGAGCCGATGGAGCGCGGCTCCTACATAGCCTCGGCGCTGCTGCATGTCGGCGTGATCGTGCTCGTCGTCACGGGGCTGCCGTCGCTGTTCAAGCCGCCCGAGCCCGAGGAGATGCCGATCGCGGTCGAGCTCGTGAACATCGCCGAGCAGACGCGCTCTCCGACGCCGAATCCGACCCCGCCCAAACCCGAGGCGAAGCCGGAGCCGCAGGTCGCCGAGGCGCCGCCCGCGCCGCCCAAGCCGGAGCCGCCGAAGCCCGAGCCGCCGCCTCCACCGCCTCCTGCGCCGTCGGCTCCCCCGCCGCCGCCTCCGCCTGCACCGGAGCCGCCGCCGAAGCCGCCCGAGCCGAAGCCGGAGCCGCCGAAGCCCGAGCCTCCGAAGCCCGAGCCGCCGAAGGCGGAGCCTCCGAAGCCCAAGCCGCAGCCGCCGAAGCAGGTGGCCGAGGCGCCGCGTCCGAAGAAGAAGCCGGAGCCGCCGAAGAAGGAGCCGGAGAAGTTCGACGTGAACGCGGTCCTCAAGACGCTGAAGCAGAGCGCGCCGGCGCCGAAAACCGAGGAGCCGCCGAAGAAGCAGCCGGAGGCGGCCCCTCAAGTCGCCTCGGCGGCGCCTCTGGCGCCTCTCGCGCCGCAGCTCACGACGAGCGAGATCGACCTCATCCGGCGGCAGATCGCCGAGTGCTGGAACCCGCCGATCGGGGCCAAGGACGCCAAGGACCTCGTCGTCGAGGTCTATGTCGCGGCCAACCCCGACGGAACGATCCGCGACGCGCGCGTCGTCTCGGCGCACGGCTCGCAGGAGACCTTCGTGCAGGCGGCGGCCGACAGCGCGCTCCGCGCCGTCCGGAACCCGCGCTGCACGCCCTTGAAGCTGCCGCCCGAGAAATACGAGCGCTGGAAGACGTTCACGCTCGTCTTCACTCCGAGAGACATGCTGTGACGGCCCGCGCGGCGTCGCCGCCGGGCCGCATTCGCGAAAGTCGGGAGAACCTGGTCACCGTGCCCATTCCGAAGGATTTGACATGAGCGCCATCCGATCCATTCGGCTCGCTTGCCTCCTTCTGGCCGCCGCGCCGGCCGTGGCGACGCCCGCGCTCGCCCAGACCGCGCCGCCGGCCCAGCCGGGGCGCGAGCTGCGCATCGACATCACCCGCGGCAGGGTCGAGCCGCTGCCGATCGCGATCTCGAACTTCATCGGCCAGCAGCCGAACGAGCAGCAGGTCGGGCGCGAGATAGCGCAAGTGGTGAGCGCCGACCTCGAGCGTTCCGGGCTGTTCCTTCCGATCGACCAGCGCGCCTTCATCGAGGATCCCGCGCGCATGGGCGCGGTGCCGCGCTTCGGCGACTGGCGGATCATCAACGCGCAGGCGCTCGTCACCGGAACGAGCGCGCTGCAGCCGGATGGGCGGCTGCGCGTCGAGTTCCGCCTCTGGGACACCTATGCCGAGCGGCAGCTCGCCGGGTTCCAATACACGACCCAGCCCGACTCCTGGCGCCGGGTCGCGCATATCGTGGCCGACAAGATCTACGAGCGCCTCACCGGCGAGAGCGGCTATTTCGACACGCAGATCGTCTACGTCTCGGAGTCGGGGCCGGCGGAGCGGCGCATCAAGCGTCTGGCGCTCATGGACCAGGACGGCGCCAATCACCGCTATCTGACCGACGGGCGCAGCCTCGTCCTGACGCCGCGCTTCTCGCCCTCGACGCGCGACATCACCTATCTCTCCTACGGCAGCGGCCGCAGGGGCGTGCCTCGTGTCTATCTCTTCAACATCGACACGGGCCAGCAGGAGATCCTGGGCGACTTCCCCGGCATGACCTTCGCGCCGCGATTCTCGCCCGACGGCAATTCCGTCATCATGAGCCTCGCCAGCAACGGCAACACCGACATCTATACGATGGACCTGCGCACCAAGCGCACGGTGCGGCTCACCAACGATCCCGCGATCGACACCTCGCCGAGCTATTCGCCGGACGGCAAGCGGATCGTCTTCAACTCCGATCGCGGCGGCTCCCAGCAGCTCTACGTCATGAACGCGGACGGCTCGGATCAGAAGCGGATCAGCTTCGGCGACAACCGGAGCCGGTACGGCACGCCCGTCTGGAGCCCGCGCGGCGATCTCATCGCCTTCACCAAGATCGAGCGCGGCAAGTTCTACATCGGCGTCATGCATCCCGACGGGTCGGGCGAGCGGCTCCTGACCGAAAGCTTCCTTGTCGAAGGGCCGACCTGGGCGCCGAACGGGCGGGTGCTGATGTACTTCCGCCAGCAGCCTTACGACAGTCGAGGCGGCGGCGGAAGCACCCGGCTTTACTCGATCGATCTTACAGGTTACAACGAACGCGAGGTGATTACCCCGCAAGATGCATCGGATCCTGCGTGGTCTCCCTTGATTCCATAACGAATCGCAGTATAGTCCAGACCGTTTCGTGCCCGATATCCAGATCTATGCCCGAAACGGTCAAATGCGCTGCCGCTGGGGGCAGCGTCGTTCCGCAGCACCCGTGAACTCAATCCCAGGTAGAGGGAGAAGAAGAATGTCTTCGAGAATGTTCAGCCTGCTTGCGGCCGTGGCGCTGCTGGCGGCGTGCGAGACGGCCCCCGACACCAGCGGTCAGGCGGCCAGCACGGCAACGACAGCCCCCACGACCAGCATCCGACCCGGCTCTGCGGAAGACTTCCGCGCGAATGTCGGCGACAGGGTGTTCTTCGCGTTCGACAGATCGGACATCACGCCGGAGGCGCGGCGCACGCTCGAGCGGCAGGCCGAGTGGCTGAAGCGCTATCCGAACGTGACGGTCACCATCGAGGGGCATTGCGACGAGCGCGGCACGCGCGAGTACAACCTCGCGCTCGGCGAGCGTCGCGCCACGGCCGCGAAGAACGTCCTCGTCGCGCTCGGCATCCCGGCGAACCGGATCACCACGATCAGCTACGGCAAGGAGCGTCCGGCGGTCGTCGGCTCCAACGAGTCGGCCTGGGCGCAGAACCGTCGCGCCGTCACGGTCGTCAACTGAGCTTGTCGCGGCGGCCTTCGGGTCGCCGCCGGCGGAAGTAGGCGCCCGCTCGCTCCGGCCTCCCCGGGGCGCCCGCGGGCGCCCTTTTTTTGCCCGATTCGCCCGCGATGGTCAGGCCCGTGATTCGAGGATCCGTTCTTCCCGCCGCCGCCTTGCTCGCGGCGGCGCTCGCGCTTGCGCCCCTGCCGGCGGACGCGCAAAGCGACACGCGCGCGCTCATCGAGCGGCTCGACCGGATCGAGCGCGACATGAACCTGTTGCAGCGCCAGGTCTATCGCGGCGGAACCGGCGGGGCGCCGATGGCGCCGTCCGATCCCTCGCAGGAGCTCAACTTCCAGCTCCGCATGGATCAGCTCGAAACGCAGATGCGCACCCTTACCGGACAGCAGGAGGAGACGAATTACCAGCTGGACCAGCTGAGGCGCCGCCTCGACAAGCTCGTCAGCGACATCGACTATCGCCTCAGCGCGCTCGAGAAGGGCGGCGCTCAGCCCGGAGCCGCTTCGGCACAGACGGCGCAAGGGACGCCGCCGTCCTCTCCCGGCGGGGAACCCCCGCATGGCGCCGGCGACATGACCCGCGCCCCGAGCACCGGCGGCGTTCTCGGGACGCTGCCGGTGCCGGCGCCGGGCGGCGCGCAGGCCGCGCAGCAGCAGGCCGCACGGCCGCCCTCAATGGGCACTCTGCCCTCGGGCACGCCCCAGGAGCAGTACAACTACGCTTTCGGCCTGCTTCGCCAAGCCGACTATGGCGGCGCCGAGGCCGCGCTGAAGCAGTTCCTGCAGCGCTACCCCAACGACCCGCTCGCCGGAAACGCCCAGTACTGGCTCGGCGAGACGTACTACGTGCGCAAGGACTACAACAGCGCCGCGATCGCCTTCGCCGAGGGCTATCGCAAGTACCCGAACGGCGGAAAGGGGCCGGACAGCCTCCTGAAGCTCGGCATGTCGCTCGCCGAGGTCGGCCAGAAGCCGCAGGCCTGCCAGGCGCTGCGCCAGCTCGAGCGCGAGTTCCCGAAAGCATCCGCCAACATCACCGAGCGCGCCAAGGCCGAACGCCAGCGGCTCGAATGCGACAAGGTGCGCTAGCAGCGCCGGCCCGCCAGCGCGCCCGCCGACCGGCCGGCCGCACTTTTCGCGGCCCGCGGGCGTGAGCGCCCCTCTCGAAGCGCAGTTCGCCGCCGCGCTCGGGCGGTTCGCGCCCTTCGAGGCGGCGCCGCTTCTCGCGGTCGGGGTGTCCGGCGGCTCGGACAGCCTTGCCCTCGTGCTTCTCGCCGACAGGTGGGCGAGGGAACGCGGCGGACGGGTCGTGGGCCTCACGGTCGATCATCGGCTCCGGCCGGGCTCGGACGCGGAGGCGGCACACGTCGGCGCCTGGCTCGAGGCACGCGGGATCGGGCACCGCATTCTCGTCCGCGAGGGCTCCCTCCCGACCCGGAACGTGCAGGAGGCGGCGCGCGCCGCGCGCTATCAGCTCCTCGAGGCATGGTGCCGCGACAACGGCTGCCTTCACCTTCTTCTCGCGCATCACCGGGAGGACCAGGCCGAGACCCTGATCCTGCGCCTCGGCCGCGGCAGCGGCCTCGACGGCCTTGCCGGAATGGCGGCGGTCGTCGAACGCGACGCGTGCCGCATCCTCCGGCCGCTTCTCGCCTTTCCCCGCGCCGCGCTCGCCGCCTGGCTCGAAGCCGAGGGGCAGGCCTGGATCGAGGACCCGAGCAACCGCGCGGAGCGCTTCGCGCGCGTGCGGGTGCGGGCGGCCCTCGCGGCCGCCGGCGCTTCGCCGGCTCGTCTCCTCCTCGCGGCGCGCAATCTCGGTCGCGCGCGGGCGGCGCTCGAGGCCGAGGTCGACGCGCTCCTCGGCCGGTCGGTCGCGCTCGATCCGGCCGGGTTCGCGCTCGCGGATCCCGATCGCCTCCTCGCGGCATCGGAGGAGGTACGGCTGCGCGCGCTGGCGCGGCTCGTGACGACGGTCGGCGGCAACGAGCACCCGCCGCGCCTCGAGCGGCTGGAGCGCCTCGCGGGCCGGCTCGGCCAAAGCCGCACTCTCGCCGGCTGCCGCGTCCTGCCCTGGCGGGGCCGATTGCTCGTCTGCCGCGAGAAGGCGGCGGTGGCGCCGCCGGTCGCCCTCGAGCCGGGCCGGACGGTGCGATGGGACGGCCGCTTTCTGGCGCGGCTCGCTTCGGATGCGCCGAAGGGGCTCCGCCTCGGCGCCGCGGGCGGCGGCGGGCCGGGCGCCATGCCGGGAGCCGTGCCGGGCCCGGCCAAAGCGTCGCTGCCGGCGCTCTTCGACCTTGAAGGCCGCATTGCCGTTCCCCACCTCGGACTCTGTCGGAAGGGGAGCGAAAGTTGGCTCGCGGCGTTGGTTTGGAATCCTAGACGAAAGCTGACATCCGCGGGCTTTACAGTTGCTTAAAGACCGGCGCATCTTATTTCTTTCCTCGGGGCGAGCCGTGTCGCCGCGGGCGCGAAAGGTTGCGGATACGTGAACAACTTCGGCAAGAATCTCGCCCTCTGGATCATCATCGGGCTTCTGCTCGTCGCCCTCTTCAACCTGTTCCAGAACTCGTCGACGAGAGGGCCGCAGTCGATGCTGGCCTTCTCCGACTTCCTCGCCGAGGTGAATCGCGGACAGGTCGCCGACGTCACGATCCAGGGCAAGCAGATCACGGGCCATTTCACCGACGGCCGGCAGTTCCAGACCTACTCGCCCGACGACCCCAATCTGGTCTCGCGCCTGACCGATCGCGGCGTGCGCATCTCCGCCACGCCGCCCGATGAGGGGACGCCGCTCTTCAATATCCTCATCTCCTGGTTCCCGATGCTGCTGCTCATCGGCGTCTGGATCTTCTTCATGCGCCAGATGCAGGGCGGCGGCGGGCGCGCGATGGGATTCGGCAAGAGCCGGGCGCGGCTATTGACCGAGAAAGTAGGGCGCGTCACGTTCGACGACGTCGCCGGCATCGACGAGGCGAAGCAGGAGCTCGAGGAGATCGTCGAGTTCCTGAAGGATCCGCAGAAGTTCCAGCGGCTCGGCGGCAAGATCCCGAAGGGCGTGCTGCTGGTCGGCCCGCCCGGGACCGGCAAGACGCTGCTCGCGCGCGCGATCGCCGGCGAGGCCAACGTCCCCTTCTTCACCATCTCGGGCTCCGACTTCGTCGAGATGTTCGTCGGCGTCGGCGCCAGCCGCGTGCGCGACATGTTCGAGCAGGGCAAGAAGAACGCGCCCTGCATCATCTTCATCGACGAGATCGACGCCGTCGGCCGCCATCGCGGCGCCGGGCTCGGCGGCGGCAACGACGAGCGCGAGCAGACGCTGAACCAGCTCCTCGTCGAGATGGACGGGTTCGAGGCGAACGAGGGCGTGATCCTCATCGCCGCGACCAACCGCCCGGACGTGCTCGACCCCGCCCTCCTGCGCCCCGGCCGCTTCGACCGCCAGGTCGTCGTGCCGAACCCCGACGTCATCGGCCGCGAGAAGATTCTCAAGGTGCACATGCGCAAGGTGCCGCTCGCCTCCGACGTCGACCCGCGCACGATCGCGCGCGGCACGCCGGGCTTCTCGGGCGCCGACCTCGCCAACCTCGTCAACGAGGCGGCGCTCATGGCCGCGCGCAGGGGCAAGCGCTCGGTCTCGATGGCGGAGTTCGAGCTCGCCAAGGACAAGGTGCTGATGGGCGCCGAGCGGCGCTCGATGGTGATGACGGAGGACGAGAAGAAGCTCACCGCCTATCACGAGGCGGGGCACGCTCTCGTCATGCTCTACGCCGAAGGTCACGAGCCGCTGCACAAGGTGACGATCATCCCGCGCGGCCGGGCGCTCGGCGTCACGATGTTCCTGCCCGAGCGGGACAAGTACTCGCAGTCGAAGCTCGAGCTCGAGGCGATGCTGGCGTCGCTCTTCGGCGGTCGCGTCGCCGAGGAGATGATCTTCGGCCCGAACAAGGTCACGACGGGCGCCTCGGACGACATCCGGCGCGCGACCAACCTCGCGCGGAAGATGGTCACCGAATGGGGCTTCTCGGAAAAGCTCGGGCCGCTGCGCTACAGCGACAACGAGGAGGAGGTCTTCCTCGGCCATTCGGTGACGCAGCGCAAGAACGTCTCCGACGCGACGGCGAAGGTGATCGACGAGGAGATCAGGCGCATCGTCGAGGAAGGCGAGGCGAAGGCCCGGCAAATTCTCAGCGAGCATATCGACGAGCTTCATGCGCTCGCGCGCGGCCTTCTCGAGTTCGAGACGCTCTCCGTCGACGAGATCCGCAAGATCATCAAGGGCGAGAAGATCGTTCGCGACCATCCGGCGCAGGACGAGCCGCGCCCGTCGCCGCCGCGCCCGCGCTCCTCGGTGCCGCCTTCCGGCAAGCCCGCGGGCGGCGGCTTCGAGCCGGAGCCCCAGCCGGGAGGCTGAAGCCGGCCGGGTACGAGAAGGAAGGGCGCGAGGGGCAAGCCTCGCGCCCTTTTTCGTCCCCGACGCTGCCGATCGCCGCAGCTTGCCGGGAGGCGCGGGGCGGGGCAGGGTAGGCCGATGGCAGGAAAATGGGTGCGGCCCCTGGGGCTCCTCGCCGGCAAGGCCGCGGCGGCCGCGGTCGCGGCCGGACGGGCGCGCTGGCTCGCAGGAGGACCGCTCGCGTTTACCGCCACCGACCCGGGGGACGCAGCAATTCCCGAGGCCTACACGGCGCCGCGACCGCCGTGGGCCGGCTTTGCGCTCGACCGTCCGATCCTCATGGGCATCGTCAACGTGACGCCCGACAGCTTCTCCGACGGCGGCGAGTTCGTCGATCCCGAAGCCGCGATCCGTCATGCGCGACGGCTTCTCGACGAGGGGGCGGACATCATCGACGTCGGCGGCGAATCGACCCGGCCCGGATCGGCGCCGACCCCGCCCGAGGAGGAGGCGTGCCGCGTGCTTCCGGTGATCCGGGCGCTCGCCGAAGCCGGCGTCGTCGTCTCGATCGACACGCGCCGCGCTTCCGTCATGGAGGCCGCGCTCGCGGCGGGCGCCCGCATCGTCAACGACGTCACCGGGCTCGAAGGCGATCCGGCGAGCCTCGCCGTCGTCGCCGCCGCGAAGGCGCCGGTCGTGCTGATGCATATGAGGGGCGATCCGGCGACGATGCAGTCGCACGCCGTCTACGAGGACGTCGTCACCGAGGTCGCAGACTGGCTGGAGGCGCGGATCGCGGCGTGCGCGGCGGCCGGAATACCGCGCGAGCGGATCGTCGTCGATCCCGGGATCGGCTTCGCCAAGACCGGGGCGCACAACCTCGAAATTCTGGCCCGGCTGGCCACGCTGCACGGCCTCGGCTGCGCCATCCTGGTCGGCGCCTCGCGCAAGAGCTTCATCGGCCGTCTCGCCCGCGCCGAAACGCCGAAGGAGCGGCTGCCGGGCTCGCTCGCGGCCGCGCTCGCCGCGCTCGGTCAAGGCGCTCACATCCTGCGCGTTCACGACGTCGCCGCGACACGCCAATCGGTTGCGGTTTGGCAGGCGATCCTCGACGCTGGTTAACCATTCCGTACCAAGGCCGTCGTATAACAGCGGCAGGACGGGAGACGGACGACATGACCCGAAAGCTCTTCGGCACCGACGGAATCCGGGGCACGGCCAACATCGAGCCGATGACGGCGGAGACCGCGCTTCGCGTCGCGATGGCGGCGGCGGAGTGCTTCCGGCGCGGCGAGCACCGGCACAGCGTGCTCATCGGCAAGGACACCCGGCTTTCGGGCTACATGATCGAGCCGGCGCTCACGGCCGGGTTCGTCGCGATGGGGATGGACGTCCTCCTCGTCGGTCCCCTCCCGACGCCCGCGATCGCGATGCTGACGCGCTCCATGCGCGCCGATCTCGGGGTCATGATCTCGGCCTCGCACAACCCCTATCAGGACAACGGGATCAAGCTGTTCGGCCCGGACGGGTTCAAGCTTTCGGACGAGATCGAGAGCGCGATCGAGGCGGCGGTCGCCGCCGGCGTCGGCGAGCGGGCGGCGCCGTCCGCGCTCGGCCGTGCGAGGCGCCTCGACGACGCTCCGGGGCGCTACATCGAGTTCGTGAAGGCGACGCTGCCCCGGCGCCTTCGCCTCGACGGGCTCCGCATCGTCGTCGACTGCGCGAACGGCGCCGCTTACAAGGTGGCGCCAACGGTGCTGCACGAGCTCGGCGCCGAGGTCTTTCCCATCGGCGTCGCGCCGGACGGCACCAACATCAACCGCGACTGCGGCGCGACCAACGCGAAGGCGATGCGGGAGGAGGTCGTGGCGCGCCGCGCCGACATCGGTCTCGCGCTCGACGGCGACGCCGACCGGCTCATCGTTGCGGACGAGCGCGGCAAGATCCTCGACGGCGATCAGCTCATGGGGCTCATCGCGGGCTCGCTGCACCGCGAGGGGCGTCTCTCAGGCGGGGGCATCGTCGCGACCGTCATGTCGAATCTCGGCCTCGAGCGTCATCTCGACACGCTCGGGCTGAAGCTCCATCGCTGCCAGGTCGGCGACCGCTACGTCGTGGAGAAGATGCGGGCTTCGGGCTGCAACGTCGGCGGCGAGCAGTCGGGGCACATCATCCTCTCCGATCACTCGACCACGGGCGACGGGCTGATCGCGGCTCTCCAGGTGCTCGCGGCAGTGGTCGAGTCCGGCCAGCCGACGAGCCGAGCGTGCCGGATCTTCGAGCCGGTGCCGCAAATCCTCAAGAACGTGCGCTTCGGCGGCGGCGCACCGCTCGAGCATCCGAGGGTCAAGGCGGCGATCCAAGCCGCGGAAGCCCGCCTCGGCGCCGGGGGGCGCCTCCTCATCCGCAAGTCCGGAACCGAGCCGGTCATCCGCGTGATGGCCGAAGGAGAGGACCAGGCCCTGGTGCGGAGCATCGTCGACGAGCTCTGCGAGCTCATCCAGAAGAGCTCGATCGAGGCGGCCGCAGCCGCCGAATAGCGCGCTTGGCCCGGCGGTCCGGGCGGCGTAAACCCTGCGGCATGAAAGGGCGTGTACTCATCGCTGCAGGGTCGGATTCGGGCGGCGGCGCCGGGATCCAGGCCGACATCAAAGCCGTGACCGCCCTCGGGGGCTATGCCGCGACCGCGATCACGGCCTTGACGGCGCAGAACACGCGCGGCGTGTTCGGCGTGCTTCCGATCGACCCTGCCTTCATCCGCCAGCAGCTCGAGGTCGTTCTCGACGACATCGGCGCCGATTGCGTCAAGACCGGCATGCTGCACGACGCCGAGGTGATCGAGGCCGTGGCGTCGACGCTCGCCGCGAAGGCGCCCGACGTGCCGCTCGTCGTCGACCCGGTCATGGTCGCGAAGGGCGGCGAGAGCCTCCTCCGGTCGGAGGCGGTCGCGCGGCTCAAGGAGCGGCTTCTGCCGCGCGCCACGGTGCTGACGCCGAACCTTCCCGAAGCCGAGGCCCTGACCGGCCTCGAGATCGCCGACCCGGAGGCGATGCAACGGGCGGGCGAGGCGCTCCGAGCGATGGGGGCCGCGGCCGTGCTGGTGAAGGGCGGCCATCTCCCGGGCCCACGCATCGTCGATGTCCTCGTCACGGCTTCCGGCGTCCGGCGCTTCGAGGGCGAGCGGATCGACACGCGACACACGCACGGAACCGGCTGCACGCTCGCTTCCGCGATCGCGACCGGCCTCGCCCAGGGCATGGACCTCGAGGCCGCGGTCGCCCGCGCCCGCGCTTACCTCGTGGAAGCGATCCGGACGGCGCCCGGGCTCGGCGCGGGCCACGGCCCGGTCAATCACGCTCACACGGTACGGGAATTCGGGCGATGAGGAAGGGAAGCTGCCTTTGCGGCGCGGTGCGCTTCACGATCGAAGGCGAGCTCGGCTCTGTCGCCTTCTGCCACTGCCGGATGTGCCGCCAATGGCACGGCGCACCCGGCGCCTACGCCGAGGCGCGAAGGGTAGACGTCCGGTTCGATGCGCCGGATGCGCTCCAGTGGTACCAGTCGTCGAGCTTCGCGCGGCGCGGCTTCTGCCGGCATTGCGGGTCGAGCCTCTTCTGGGAAAGGCTCGGCGGGCCGACGTTGGACGTCGCGATCGGCGCGCTCGACGAGCCGACAGGGCTCAGAGCCGAAAGGCACATCTTCGTCGCGCACAAGGGCGACTGGTACGATATCGCGGAGGGGCTGCCTCAGCAGGCCGAGGGCTCGCCAGGCGCGGGATGAACCCGGTCAGCGCGCTGCGGCGGCAGGACGCCCCGAACGCTCGCGCCGTTCCATCCGCTGGCCCATGAGCTCGACGAAGCGTTCGCGCTGATCCGGCGCGAGCGTCTCCAGGAAGGCACGAATCGAGCGCGTGTGCTCGTGCTGGAGCGTGCGGCGCCTGGAAAGCCCTTCGTCGAGGATCTGTTCCACCGCCGCCTCGTCGGGTTGCGGCTTGGCGAGTTCGCGCAGCGCCTGCTGGAGGAGAGGCCGCGTTTCGTCGCGGTAGCGGCGGTAGCCCTCGCGCATCGAGCGGAGGTGGCGCTCGAAGGCGGCTTGCTGCGCCGCGTCGAGATCGAGCGTCTCCGCGATGCGTTCCGTGCCGCGATGCTCGCGCGTCCAGAGCGATCCCGCGATGTAGCCGCCCGCGAGGACGTTGAGCGCCAGCGAAACGCCGAGGGCGATCCAGAGCCAGCGGCGGCTCATGCCTCGAGCCCTTCCGTGAGGTCGCTGATCACGGCGAACGCGTCGAAGAGATCGGCGCCTTCGTCGTTCGGCGCAACCTGCGCCGTGCCGAGCATGAAGCCGAAATAGGCGATGAGAGCGACGCTCGCGGCGAGCGCGGTCGCCTCCGCCAGCCGGCGGACGATCCGGCCGCGGAAGGGAAGGATCTGCGCCGAGACGAGACGGGAGGCCCGCGCCGCGACCCGCGCCGCCGCCTCGTCGTCGGCCGCCGCCGGCGCCCTCCGTGCGAAGGCGACGTCGGCGGCCGCATCCGGGTCGAGGGCAAGCCATCTCTCGACCTCGGCGGCCGCCTCGGGTGCGAGGCGCCCCTCGGCATAGGCGGCAAGCGTCAGCGGGTCGGGCTCCGCCGCCTTGTATCGCGCCCAGAGGGCCTTGCCGTCGCTGTCCGTCATCTCATTCCTCCATAGGGCGGCTCGCCCCGAATCATCCCCGCTCGGCACCGAAATGGGCCCGGAGCTTGACCAGCGCCTTGTGATGCATCGAGCGGACCGTCTGCGGGTCGACCCCGAGCTGCGCGGCGATCTCCGCCACGTCCATGTCGCGGTCGTAAAGCATGCCGAGAACCTCCTTCTGGCGCGGCGAAAGCAACCCCTCCGGGATGGCCAGCTTCTCCGCCGGTTCGACCGGATCGACGGCGAGCGCCGGCTCCGGCGCGTCTTCCAGCGCCAGCTGCGGGGCGCGCTTGCGGCGCAGCGCGTCCCGGGCGGTCGAGCGGGCCACGATCGTCAGCCAAGTCGACAGCGAGGCGCGCGCCGGATCGTAGGTCTTGAGGAGGCGGAAATCGTCCTTGCAGAGGCGCACGAAGACGTCCTGCGCGAGGTCCTCCGCTTCGGCATCGTCGCGGGCGAGGCTGCGGGCGGCGGCCAAGATGAGCCGCGCGTGCGCGCGCACGAAACCGTCCCATGCCGCCTTATCGCCGCCGACGAGGGCGGCGAGGTCGAAACCGGCCAAAACTTCTCCCGTTCTGCTCCACCCGATTCTAGGCGCGAGGCGGCCCGTTCATCCCCGTTTCGCCGAGGTCCCACCAAAGCCCGGCCATGAGGCGAAGCCCCTCGCGCGCGAGCGGGGCGAGAAGATGCTCGTTCGGCGCGTGCTGCGAGCAGCCGCTGTAGGAATGCGGGACCCAGACCGTCCTGAGGCCGAGGAGATCGGCGAAGACGTCGTTCGGCAGCGAGCCGCCGAGATTGGGAAGGATCGCCGGGCGCGTCCCCGTCGTCCGCTCGATCGATGCGGCCGCCCACCGCACCCAGGGGTCGTCCGGGTCGAGCCGCGTCGCCGCGAAGTAGGCCTTCTTCCACGGCCTGATCTCGACCATCGAAAAGCCGTTCTCGTCGAGATGCCGCCGGAGCGCCGGCATGAAGCTCTCCGGTTCGGTACCTGCCACGAATCGGATCTGGCAGGTCGCCACGGCCTTGGGCGGGATCGCGTTGACCGGGTTCTCGGGGTTTCCCGTCTTGAAGGCCAAGACCTCGAAAGAGGACCAGCCGTAGACCTTCTCCGCGGGCGAGAGGCCGGGTTCGCCCCAGTCGGGGTCGATCGCCGGCGCGTCGTCGCCGCCGGTCGGGGTGCAATCGGCGAGGGCGGCGCGGACCGAGTTCGGCAGGCTCTTCGGCTTCCACTCCGGGATCCGGATCGCGCCTTTCGCCGTGGTGATCGTCGCGAGGGCGTGGGCGAGCAGGATGCCGGGATTGGCGAGCAGCCCGCCCCAGTTCCCCGAATGGTGCCCGCCGTCGCGCAGCTTGACCTCGAGATCGAAGTTCATCGCGCCGCGCGTGCCGAGGAACAACGTGGGCCGCCCGGGCTCGAGCCGCGGGCCGTCGGAGGCGATGAGGGCGTCGGCGCGGAACCGGTCCTTGTTGGCGGCGCAGACTTCGCGCAGACCGATCGAGCCGGTTTCCTCGCCCGTCTCGATGAGGAGCTTCAGATTGAAGCCCAGGCGCCCCCGCGTTCTAAGGACGGCCGCGAGGGCGCCGAGATTGATGCTGTGCTGGCCCTTGTTGTCGGCCGTGCCGCGCCCGTACCAGCGATCCCCTTCCTGGTGCAGGCGCCAGGGCGAGAGCCCCTCGCGCCATTGCGGCTCGAGGCCGCGGATGACGTCGCCGTGGCCGTAGGAGAAGACGGTCGCGAGGCCTTCGTCCTCGATACGCTCGGCGTAGAGGAAGGGGCCGCTTCCGAGCGGGTTTTCGATGAGCTCGCAGCGGCAGCCGAGCGCCTCCAGGGTCGGGCGCATCTCCTGCTCCAGATAGGCGCGGAGCTCCCCGCCGCGCTCCGGGTTCTGGCTTTCGGTCGGGATCGCGACGCGGCGCGCGAGATCGGCGGCGAAGCCGCCCTCGTCGAAATAGCGGGAAGCCTCTGCGATCGCCTTCTCGCGGCTCATGCGGCCTTCTCCTCCTCGTAGAGATGGCACGCGACCCCGCCGACGAGGGGCGGAGGGTCGCGGCGGCAGCGCGGCAGCGCCATCGGACAGCGCGGATGGAAGGCGCAGCCCGAAGGCGGGTCGAGCGGATTGGGGAAGGTGGCGCCGAGACCCGGATCGGGAACCCCGAGCCCCGGCTCCGGCGTCAGCACCGCGGCAAGGAGCGCGCGCGTGTACGGGTGGCGCGGCGCGCGGAACAGAAGCTCGGTCGGCGCCTCCTCGACGATGCGGCCGAGATACATGACCGCGACCCGCGTCGCGATGTGCTCGACGACCGCGAGGTTGTGGCTGATGAGCACGTAGGTGAGGCCGAAGTCGCGCCGCAGCTCCTCGAGCAGGTTGAGGATCTGCGCCTGAACGGAGACGTCGAGCGCCGAGGTCGGCTCGTCGCAGACGACGATCTCGGGCCGGATGACGAGGGCGCGGGCGATCGCGACGCGTTGGCGCTGGCCGCCCGAAAGCTGGCTCGGAAAGCTGTCGTAGAGCCGGTCCGGCAGGCCGACGCGCTCCATCGCCTCGACGACGCGCCGGCGGCGAGAGGAGGCGTCGCCGATGCCGTGCACCGCGAGCGGGAGGCCGATGATCGCGCCCACCGTCTTGCGCGGGTTGAGGGAGGAATAGGGGTCCTGGAACACGGGCTGCACCCGGCGCGCGACGCTGCGGCGATCGAGCGTCGCGAGGTCCTCGCCGTCGAGCACGACACGCCCAGCGCTCGGCCGGAGAAGGCCGAGCATCATGCGCGCGAGGGTCGACTTCCCGCAGCCCGACTCGCCGACGATCGCCAGCACCTCTCCCCGCGCGACCTCGAGCGAGACGCCGCTCACCGCATGCAGCGTTCGGCGCCTGCGGAAAAGACCGCCGCCGACCGAGAAGTCGCGCCGCAAATCCTGCAGCTCGAGGAGCGCGCTCATTGCGGCAGGAGGCAGCGGTAGCCGCGCCCCTCCTCCAAGGTCACGAAAGCGGGATCGCGGGCGCAGTCGGGCATCGCGAAGCGGCAGCGTGCGCGGAAGCTGCATCCGGGGAGATCGCCGACGAGGCTCGGCACGATGCCGGGAATCGACCCGAGCGGGACGCCGCGCGGCGTCTTCCCCGGAACCGGGACGCAAGCGAGAAGTCCCTGCGTATAAGGGTGAAGCGGGCGGCCGAAGAGGGCGGACGCGCTCCCCGTCTCGACGATCTGGCCCGCGTACATGACGGCGACGTGGTCGGCGATCCGCGCCACGATCCCGAGATCGTGCGTGATGAGGAGCAGCCCCATCTCGAACTCGCGCTGGAGATCGCGGAGGAGAAGGAGGATCTGCGCCTGGATCGTCACGTCGAGCGCTGTCGTCGGCTCGTCGGCGATGAGGAGGTCGGGGCCGCACATGAGCGCCATGGCGATCATCACCCGCTGGCGCAGCCCGCCCGAGAGCTGGTGCGGGTATTGCCCGAGCCGGCTCGCGGCGGCCGGTATGCCGACCCTCTCGAGGAGAGACACCGCACGATCGCGCGCCGCCGCCCGGCTTCCGCCCTTGTGACGCAGCAGGACCTCGACGAGCTGGTTGCCGATCGTCCAGCAGGGGTTGAGCGCCGTCATCGGCTCCTGGAACACCATCGCGATCCGGTCGCCCCGGATGGCGTTCATGCGTTTGCCGGAGGCGGCGAGGAGGTCCGCGCCGCGGAACGCGAGCCGCTCGGCCGTGCGTTGCGCGCGGACCGGAAGGAGATCCATGACCGCAAGGGCGCTCAGCGACTTGCCGCACCCCGACTCGCCGACGAGGCACACCGTCTCGCCGCGCCGGACGTCGAGATCGATGCCGCGGACGGCATGGAGGATGCCGCCCGCGACGGGGATGTCGACGCGCAGCCCGCGGATCTCCAGGAGCGGCTCGCGCGCGGTCAACTCGGCTGCACCTCGGCTATTCGGTCGAGAAGCTCGGCGAGCGCGTTCGGCAGGCTACGGCGCGCGACCTCCTCTTTCGGCGCGGCCTCGGCGCGATCGACGAAGCCCGGGCTCCAGCCGGGCGCCTCCGGCAGCACGAAGGCGCGGCCGGAGGCTCCTACGGGCGGCGGCACTTCGCGCGGCGCTCCGCCTTTCTCCTTCATCGCCGCGAGCGCCGCTTCGACCCGCTTCATCCCTGCGCCGCAGAGCCAGAAATCGTTCCCGCGCCGCGGCGCGATCGCGCTCTCGAGGCGCATCGCCGTCTCGATCAGCTTCTCGCGCCGGTCCTGCGGCAGCGCAGCGGCGAAGTGGAAGGGATCGCGGAAGCTCGCGATCCAGTCCGCGGCGCGCTCGTTCGGCGACGTCGGGTCGGCGCAGCGGTGCCCGTCGACGAGGATCACGGCGAGGCCGTAGAGCCCGACGATCGCGCCGGTCTCCTTCAGCTCCCGCAAAGGGCTTTCGGGAGGCGCCGTCTCCGCGACCCGCCAGAGATTGGCCGCGTAAGGCAGGCCGATGAAGATCGTGCCGCCGTTCAGCAGGCGGTCGCGCGACCAGTCGAGCGAGCTGCGCATGTCCTCGGCGCCGCGAGCCTCGCCGTGAAGCGCGAAGAGATCGGCCCAGCGCCGCTCGGCGACGAAGCGGTCGGCGAGGTCGGCGTCGAAGGAGGCGGCGGCCGCCGGACCCGGCTCGGGCGGCGCGGCGGCGCAGCCGGCGCCGAGCGCGGCGGCAACGAGCAGGAAAAGCGCCCGCACTAGTTCCTGCCCTCCGGCGCGGTGATGTCGCGGATGCCGTCGCCGAGGAGGTTGATCGCGAGGACGAGGCAGAGAAGCAGCGTGCCCGGGATCGTGATCATCCAGGGGCTGAAGAAGAGGAAGGGCTTCGCCTCCGAGATCATGAGACCCCAGGAGGGGAGCGGCGGCTGCACGCCGAGCCCGAGGAAGGAAAGCGCCGCCTCGAGAAGAATGGCGCTGGCCATCTCGACCGTCGCGACGACGACGAGGTTGTTGGCGACGTTCGGCAGGATCTCGCCGGCGAGAATGCGGGGCGTGGAGCACCCCGCCGCCCGCGCCGCCGCGACGTAGTCGAGGCTCGCCACCTGCTGCGTCGTCGAGCGCATGACGACGGCGAAGCGGTCCCACTTGAGGAGCCCCAGAACGAGGATGACGACGGTGAGCGAGCCGCCGATCAGCGCCACGGCGGCGAGCGCGACGAGGATCACCGGAAGCGCGAGGCGGACGGTGATGAGGAAGGTGATCGCGAGATCGACCCGTCCGCCGAAATACCCGGCGGCGACGCCGAGCGCGGTGCCGATCACGCCGGAGATGAGCGCCACCGCAAAGCCGATGAGGAGGGATATCCGGGCGCCGTAGAGGACGCGCGAAAGATAGTCGCGGCCGAGATTGTCGGTTCCGAGCGGATGCGCCCAGGTGCCCTTCTCGTGCCAGATCGGCGGTACGAGCCGGTTCGGCAGCGACTGTGCGTAAGGGTCGTGCGGCGCCAGGAGCGGGGCGAGGAGAGCCATCGCCAGAACGACGAGCAGGATCGCGGCGCCGATCGTGAAGCCGGCATGCTGGAGAGCCTTGCCGCGGCGCCGCGGCGCGAGCGCGCCGCCGGCGAGCTCGCCGAGGGCGGCGTTCCGCTCGAGTCCGGCCTCGACGGTCATGCGGGCGAGACCCGGATGCGCGGATCGAGCCAGGCGTTGGCGAGATCGGCGAGGAGGGTCAGAAGGACGTAGATGACCGCGATCAGCATCACGATCGCCTGAACGACGGGAAAATCGTTCTGGAGGATGCTCTCCCACGCGAGATAGCCGAGCCCGTGCAGCGCGAAGACGGTCTCGATCACGACCGAGCCGCCGAGCACGAAGCCGAGCTGGACGGCGGCGAGGGCGACAACCGGGATGACCGCGTTCCGCAGCGCGTGCTTGAAGACGACGGAGGCGGGCGAGAGCCCCTTCGCGCGCGCCGTCCTGATGTAGTCGGCGCCGAGCACCTCGATCATGCCGGCGCGCGTGAGCCGCATGATCGCCGGCGCCGCGTAGTAGCCGAGGGCGATCGCCGGAAGCACGAAATGCGCCCAGGTGTCCGAGCCCGAGATCGGCAGCCAGCGAAGCTGGACGCCGAACCAGAGGATGAGGAGGAGCGCGAACCAGAAGGACGGCATCGCCTGCCCGACGACGGCGAGGGTCAGCGCCGCCCGGTCGATCCACGTATTCGGCCGCATCGCCGCGACGACGCCGAGCGGAATCGAAAGGAGGAGGGCGAAGCCGATCGAGAGCGCGCCGAGGGTCATCGTCACCGGCAGCCGGTCGAAGACGAGGCTCGCGACCGGCTGGCGGAAGTAGAGCGATTCGCCGAGATCGCCGCGCAGCGTGCGGCCGAGCCATTCCGCATACTGCACCGGCAGAGGGCGGTCGAGCCCGTATTGCTTGCGGATGACCTCGACGTCTTCGGCGCGCGCCCCTTCGCCGGCGATCGCGGTCGCCACGTCGCCGGCGAGCCGAACGAGCGAGAACGCGGCGATGGAGACGGTGAGCGCGACGAGGAGCGCGAGCAGCACGCGCTTCAGCGCATAAGTCAGCATGGGCCGATCTCTCCGCCTCCGACCGCGGGGGAGGGTGGGGGCGAGCGCGGCGTGTCGTGTCGCCGACGGCTTTCGTCGCGCCGCGACGCCCTTCTTCCGCCCTCCCTCGCCTGGCCGGGAGGGAAACGGGGTGTTCCTACTTCCACTTCGCCTCGAAGAAACGCGGCAGCTCGTCGGGATACGGCGTGAAGGAGAGGTCCTTGGTGAAGGCGTAGGTCAGCGGGAGCGAGAAGAGCGGCAGGGTCAGCGCCTCGGACGAGGCGCGAGTGAGCGCCTTCTTGTAGTTCTCCTTCCGCACGTTCGGATCGATCGACGTGTCGGCGATCTCGAGCGCATCGCGGACCTGCTGGTCGCGCGCGACGTCGTCGGCGCCGAACTTGAGGAAGACGGGCGCCGAGGCCGACGTGTCGTTGACCGAGAACGAGCCCCAGGTCTGGTGAGCGACTGCGGCCTTGTGCTGGCGCATGGCGTCGCGCATCGCCGCGTACTGCACGAAGCGCAGCGTCGCCCTGATCCCGACATCGCGCAGGTAATTGATCATCGCCTCGGTCTGCGGCCGGTCGCGGTAGGCCCAGATCTCGAGATCGAAGCCGTTGCCGAAGCCGGCTTCGGCGAGGAGCGCCTTGGCCTTCGCGGGATCGTAGGCGTAGCGCGTCGCGCCCTCGTCCGTGCAGCCGAACTGCGAGGGGAAGCACATCGTGTGGAGCACGCGCGCGCCCGGGCCGATGAGGTTCTTCACGATCGCCTCGCGGTCGATCGCGTGCGAGACGGCCTGGCGCACGCGCTTGTCGCGCAGCGCCGGAACGGGGCTCTCGTCCGTCGAGGCGAGCGAGAGAAACGCGAAGCGCATCGTCTCGCCGGCGACCACCTCGAGGTTCGGCATCTGCTTCAGCTGCTCCGCCTGGTCGGGCGGCACGCGCCAGATCCAGTCGAGCCCGCCGCTCAGGAGCTCGGCGAGCTGCGTGTTCTGCTCGGGAATGAGGCGGAACTCGATCTTTCCGATCGAGGGCTGGCCGAGCGGGCTTTCCTTGAAGTAGTCGCTGAACTTCTCCAGCCGCACGACCTTGCCCGGGATATTCTCCGTCACCTTGTAGGGGCCGGAGCCGACCGCCTTCTCGTTCATCCCCTTGGGGCCGACCTCGGCGTAGTACTTCCCGGGATAGATCGGCACGGGGCCCGCGAGATATTCGAGCGCCGCCGGGAAGGGCCGCTTCATGCGGATGCGGACCTTGTAGTCGCCGAGCTTCTCCGCGCCTTCGATCCAGTTGACGTTCTGCTGCGTGACGACCTTGTTCTCGGGCTTGGAGACGAAGTTCATCGTGTAGACGACGTCGTCGGCGCTGAAGCTGTCGCCGTTGTGGAACTTCACCCCCTGCCGGAGGTCGAACTCGAGCGTCTTGTCGTCGACCCACTTCCACGAGGTCGCGAGCTCGGGCTCGTACTCGTTGGTCTTGGGGTTGCGGTAGACGAGATTGCTCCAGATGTGGTGCGCGAGGATGACGCCCTCGCGGACGTTGTTCATGTAGGAGTCGATGCTCTCCGGGACGATGTTCGATGCGATCCGGAGCGTGTCGTCTTTCTTTGCCGCGAGCGCGGGCGAACCGATGAGCACGGCGAGCGCCACGCCGCCGAGGAACCGCCGGACGAGTTTCATTGCTGCCTCCCCTGTCGTTAAGGGAGGAGGCTATCGACCGCGCGTTGCCGAAGTCAATCGGCGTGCCGCGGGGCCTCGAGCCTCAACGACGGAGGTCGGGACGCCCCAGCGACGTCGTCGGCGTCCACGAGGGCGGGTCGCTCGCCGGAAAGCTTTCCTTGGACGCCTCCTCGATCTCGTCGCGGATCGATCGCCGTCCGGCACCCTCCAGCGTCGGCGGGCGCCGGCGGCTCGCCGCCGCGCCGTCCCCGCGGTCGATGCCGAGCGCGGCATAGGCCGGGCAATGGCCGGTGACGCCCCGGTAGACGAGGCCGACCCCGCCAAGTCCGAGAAGCGAGTTCGTCATCGAGGGCCGGTTGAAGCCGCGCATGATCAGCATCGCGCCGCCCAGGAGCGACAGCCAGCGCTCGGTCGTGCCGACGTTCTTGGGCCCAGAGATCTCCCTCATCCACCGGCTCCCTTCACGGACCTTCGTTCAACGTCGCGGTGGCGTGAGGGTTCCGGAATCGAAACCGCCCGGGAGAGGGCTCCCGGGCGGTTCGAGCGAGGCTCCTTCGAGGTCTGCTCAGTCGCGGCGCTGGCCGAAGAGCTGGAGCAGGAGCAGGAAGAGGTTGATGAAGTCGAGATAGAGCGTCAGCGCGCCCATCACCGCCTTCTTGGTCGCGACGTCGCCGGCGTCGCCCTCGAAGTACATCTCCTTGATGCGCTGGGTGTCGTAGGCGGTGAGGCCGACGAACACGATGACGCCGATCACGGAAACGGCGAAGTGCAGCGCCGAAGAGGCGATGAAGAGGTTGACCAGCGAAGCGATGATGATGCCGATGAGGCCCATCAGAAGGAACGAGCCGAACTTCGTCAGGTCGGTGCGGGTCGTGTAGCCGTAGAGGCTCATCGCCGCGAACGTGCCGCCGGTGATGAAGAAGACCCGGGCGATGCTCGCATGCGTGAAGACGAGGAAGATGCCGGCGAGCGACAGCCCCATCAGTCCCGAGTAGATCCAGAACAGCGCCTGCGCGGTCGCCGGCTGCATGCGCTGGATGCCGAAGCTCATGGCGAAGACGAGCCCGAGCGGGGCGAGGAGGACGACCCAGAAGAGCGGCGTCCCGGCAATCGCCTGATAGAATCCGTAATTCGCGGCAACCCAGGCCACGATGCCCGTGAGAGCGAGCCCGGACGCCATGTAATTGTAGACGCGGAGCATGTACTCGCGCAGGCCGACATCGATCGCTTCCTGCGCGACGCCGGCCGGCGCGGTCCGCACCGACCATCTATTCTCCTGTCCGTAGGCCATATGTTTCCTCTGAAGCCTCTCGTTGGATGTTGCGGTTCATATTGGCACGAAATCGCGCTCGATCAATAACGAGCGTGCGCAAGTTCAAAAAGAGTTCATTTCAGATCGTGCCGTCCCGGTCGTTCCGATCATTACCTGGGAGGCGCTTGCGACGAATGATTATGTCGCCGTCCTCGTTGATCTCAGGCGCCTCGTAACGCGGCAGCAGCCGGGCCATCTCCTCGAGCGAGAGGAGGACCCTTCCCATGCTCTCGCGCATGGCGCCGGCGGCGCGCGCCAGCTCCTCGCCGAGGCGTTCGGTCGCTTCGGGCAGGGTTCGCGGCGCGGGCGGCTCCGACGCCGCGGCCGGAAAAGCGGCGAGGGCGAGGAAGAGGAGCGGGGCGGTAAGGCTGCGCATCGGCAATCACTCGTTCCGCAGAAGGGGCGCAGGCTTGGCGCCGAGCGCCTTCCATGTGCCTGCGTATCCTAGCACGAGCGTCAGCGCGACGGACAGGGCGGCCGTCGCGACCACGACCTCCGGCATGAAAATCCATTCGGCCCGCATGAGCTTCGTCAGCACGAGCCAGGCGGCGAGCGAGCCGAGCGCGCCGGCGATCAAAGCCGTCAGGAGGCCGAGGAGGCCGTACTCGATGAGGAAGGCGCGCGCCACCTGAAGCCGCGTCGCGCCCAGAACCTTCAGGACGATGCCGTCGTAGACCCGCCGCCGATGCCCGGCCGCGATCGCGCCCGCGAGAACGAGGGTCCCGGCGACGAGGGTGATCGCCGCCGTCAGCCGGACCGCCTCGCCGATGCTCTCGAAGAGGCGCCCGACCTGTGCGAGGGCGTCGCGCACACGGATCGCGGTCACGTTCGGAAAGGCGTCGGTGACGGCCCGGTAGATGCGCTCCTCCGCCTCGGGCGCCGCGCGCGCGGTGGCAAGGAAGGTCTGCGGCGCCTGCTCGAGGATCCCCGGCGCGAACACCAGCGTGAAGTTGATGCCGAGCGTCGTCCAGTCGATCTGCCGCAGGTTCGCGATCCGGGCCGTCACCTCGCGGCCGAGCACGTTGATGGCAATCGTATCGCCGACCGCGAGCCCCATGCCGGCGGCGAGCTCGGCGTCGAACGAGACGAGCGGCGGTCCGCGGTAGTCCGGCGGCCACCATTCGCCGGCGACGATCCGGGTCCCTCTGGGAGGCACGGCCGCGTAGGTGAGGCCGCGCTCGGACCGGATCGCCCATTTCGCCTCGCTCGCCACCTCCGCGCGCTCGACAGGCACCCCGTCGAGGCGGGTGATCCGGCCGCGCAGGCTCGGCACGCGCTCGGCCGAGACGACTCCCTCGCCGGCCATGATCCGGTCGAACGCCGCGACTTGATCGGGCTGAATGTCGACGAAGAAGTAGGAAGGCGCGTTCTCGGGCAGGCGCTCGCCGACCTCGGCGAGGAGGTTGCGCTCGATGAGGGCGATCGCGACCAGAACGGTGAGGCCCAGTCCCAGCGACAGGACGACGCTCGGCGTCGCCGCGCCGGGACGGTGCAGGTTGGCGAGCGCGAGGCGGAGCCCCGGCAGGCGCGGGTGGCCGGCGCGCCGCGCCAGCGCCATCGCGCCCGCGGCCGCGAGCCGGAAGGCGCCGAGCGAGGCGAGGGCGCCGAGGACGAACCAGGCGGCGATCTTCCGGTCGCCCGCGCCGAGGATGGCGAGCGCAGCGAGGGCGGCGGCGACCAGCACGATCCCGGCGACCACGGCCGGCCGCGGGCGGCCCGCCGCCGGCGCCACGAGATCGCGAAAGAGCGTCGCCGCCGGAATGTCGCGCGCGCGGCCGAGCGGCCAAAGCGAGAAGGCGAGCGTCGTCAGGACGCCGAAGCCGGCAGCGAGGAGAAGCGGTCCCGGGTAGAGGCCGAGCCGTGCTTCCACGGGCAGCTTCTCGGCGAGGAGATGCGCGACCGCGGCCGGCGTCGCCGCGCCGATCGCGAGACCGGCGAAGATGCCGAGGGCGGCGATCACGAGGATCTGCGCGAGATAGGTCGCGAAGACCAGACCGCCCGGCGCGCCGAGGCACTTCAGCGTCGCAATGGTCGCCGTACGGCCCTCGAGGTAGCCGCGCACCGCGTTGCCGATCCCGACGCCGCCGACGAGGAGCGCGGTCAGCCCGACGAGCGTGAGGAAAAGCGTGATCCGGTCGAGGAAGCGCTGAACATTGGGCGCCGCCTCGCCGAACTCGCGGATGCGCCAGCCGGCCTCCGGCCAGCGCTGCTTCAGCTCGGCGATCCAGGCGGAGACGTCGGTCTGCGGCGGAAAACGGAGCCGGTACTCGTAGGCGATGAGGGTGGCGGGCTGGACGAGCCCGGTCGCGGGCAGCGCATCGAGCGCGATGGTGACCCGCGGACCGAAAATGAAGCCGCCCCCGACATCGGGCTCGCGCTGGATCGCGGCCCGGAGCTCGAACTCGGTCTCGCCGATCCGGATGCGCTCGCCGAGCTTCGTCCCGAGCCGGTCGAGCAGCACCGGATCGACGACCGCGCCCCAGACGCCCTCCCGCTTCCCGAGCGCCTCTGAGGCCGGCATCGAAGGCGCGAGCAGAAGCGCGCCGTAGAGCGGGTAGGCGCCGTCGACCGCCTTCAGCTCGATGAGGCTGCGTTGCTCGCCGTCCGGGCGGCGCGCCATCGCGCGCATGACCGCGATCTCGGACGTCACGGCGGAGCGCTCGAGATGCGCGCGCTGCTCTTCGGTCACGGTCCGGTGGACGAGCCGCAGCTCGACGTCGCCGCCGAGGAGGACCCTCGCATCCGCACGCAGCCCCGCGACCACCGAGGAGGATACCGAGCCGACCCCCGCGATCGCGGCGACGCCGAGGGTGAGGCAGGCGAGAAACACGCGGAAGCCGCGGAGGCCGCCGCGCAACTCGCGCATGGCGAAGCGCAGGAAGAGGGGCGGCTTCATACGACTCGGATCTGCGCTGCTTCCCGCCCGTCGTCGATCACGCGTCCGTCGGCGAGCCGCACCACGCGATCGCAGCGCTGCGCGAGGCCGGCGTCGTGGGTGATGAGAAGGAGCGTCGTGCCGTGCTGCGCGCGCAGCTTGAAGAGGAGGTCGATCACGAGCCGGCCGGTCGCCTGGTCGAGATTGCCGGTCGGCTCGTCGGCGAGCAGAAGCTTCGGCCGGGTGGCGAAGGCGCGCGCCAGGGCGACGCGCTGCTGCTCCCCGCCCGAAAGCTGGCCGGGGTAGTGGAGAAGGCGCTCGCCGAGCCCGACCGCGATCAGCTCGGCCTTCGCGGCATCGAACGCATCGGCGCGGCCGGCGAGCTCGAGCGGCACCGCCACGTTCTCGAGCGCCGTCATCGTCGGAATGAGGTGGAACGACTGGAAGACGATGCCGATGCTATCGCGCCGGAAGCGTGCGAGCGCGTCCTCGCCCAAGCCGCCGAGATCGGTCCCGGCGACCACGACGCGGCCAGAACTCGGGCGCTCGAGCCCGCCGATGATCATCATCATGGTGGACTTGCCCGAGCCCGAGGGCCCGACGACGCCCACCGTTTCGCCCGGGTCGACGACGAGATCGATGCCGCGCAGAATGTTGACGACGCCTGCCGCGCTCGCCAGATCGAGGCGAACGTTCTCGAGGCGTATCATTGGAGAGGCGTTCGCCGGATTGCGCATGAGTTTCTTTCCGCGCCGATATGGCCTTTGCGGCCGGGTTGTCAACGCGGCGCTGCTGCTCGTCCTGCTCGCAGGCGCCGTTTCGGCGAAGGAGCGGCCGCGGATCGTCGCGCTCGGCGACAGCCTCACCGCGGGCTACGGCCTCGCGCCGGAGGAGGCTTTCCCGGCCCAGCTCGAAGCGCGGTTGAAGACGCTCGGCATCGACGTCGAGGTGATCAATGCCGGCGTTTCCGGCGACACCACGGCCGGGGGCCTCGCCCGGCTCGACTGGGCGCTCGCCGACGGTCCCGACTACGTGCTGGTCGCTCTCGGCGCCAACGATGCGCTGCGCGGCCTCGACCCGACGGTGACGAAGGCCAACCTCGAAGAGATCATCGCCGGCATCAAGGCGAGGGGAGCCAAGCCCGTCCTCCTCGGCATGATCGCGCTCGGAAACTGGGGACGGGAGTACGAGGCTGAGTTCAACGCGATCTATCCTTCGCTCGCCGCCGCGCACGGCGTGCCGCTCTATCCCTTCTTTCTCGACGGCGTGGCGCAGGATCCCTCGCTCAACCAGCCCGACGGGCTTCATCCCAATGCGCAAGGCGTCGCCCGGATCGTCGACAAGCTGGCGCCGTTCCTTGCGGAAGTTCTGAAGGAGGGCGCATGACCCCGCCGCGCTTCGCCGCCGCCTGCGTCAGCGGCCCTACCGGCGCGGCGCTCGCGGCCGACGCCGTCGCGGCTCTGGGCGAGGTCCCGGCCGGCGCCAATCTCGGCTTCTACTACGCGACGGAGGAGGCCGCGCGCGATCTGCCGGAGATGCTCGACGTCTTGCGACGCCGCACCGGGATCGCGGACTGGGCCGGGACGGTCGGCCTCGGCGTCTGCGGGGAGACCGCCGAGATCTTCGAAAAGCCGGCTCTTTCGATTCTGACGGCCGCGTTCCCGCAGGACGGGATCCGGGTCTTCGAGGCGCCGCTCGCCGGAGAGGCCGCGCGGTGGGTCGGCGAACGGCGGCCGACGACCGCCTTCGTGCACGGGGATCCGCGTCGCGCCGAGCTTCCGGAGCTCATCGGGACGCTCGCGCACGAGACTCCGCTCTTTCTCCTCGGCGGCCTCGGCGCAGGGCGCGGACCGGAGCAGGGGCTCTCGGGCGTTCTCTTCGACCCCGCGATCGAGATCGTCACAGGCCTCACGCAAGGCTGCACGCCGATCGGCCCGGTTCACAGGGTCACTGCCGCCGAGGCGAACGTCGTCGTCGAAATCGACGACCGTCCGGCGCTCGATGTCCTCGAGGAAGAGGTCGGCGAAGCCCTTGCGCGCGATCTTCGTCTCTTGGGCGGGCTCATCTTCACGGGATTTCCCGTCCAAGGCTCGGACACGGCCGACTATCTCGTGCGCAACATCATCGCGCTCGACGTCCGCAGCCGACTGATCGCCGTCGCCGCCGAGGTCGCCCCGGGCGATCCGATCCTCTTCTGCCGGCGCGATCCGACGAGCGCGCTCGACGACCTCGACCGGATGCTCGGCACGCTGAAGCGGCGGCTCGGCGGGCGAGCGCCGCGCGGCGGGGTCTACGTGTCGTGCATCGCGCGCGGACCCAATCTCTTCGGCCGCGACGCCGTCGAGCTCGGCCGCGTACGATCGGTCCTCGGCGATTTCCCACTCGCCGGCTTCTTCGCCAATGGCGAGATCTGCAACGATCGGCTCTACGGTTACACTGGCGTTCTTACCCTCTTTGCTTGACACGCCGCGGCATCGGGGCAATCAGACCGATGCCGCGTCCGCCCCGAAACCACGTTCCTTCCCACGAGAGATGATTCGCCTCTTCGTCGGCATCGCCCTTCCGCCCGAGCTGAAGTTGCGCCTCTCGACGCTGACCGGCGGCGTGCCGGGCGCGAAATGGGTCGATCCGGGAAACTTTCATCTCACGCTTCGCTTCGTCGGCGAGGTCGACGAGGGGCTCGCCGCGGACATCGACGAGGCGCTGCTCCAGATCCGGGCGCACGCCTTCGACCTCGAGCTCGCGGGCGTCGGCCAGTTCGGCGCCGGCGAGAAGACGCGCTCGCTATGGGTCGGGGTCGAGCGTAACGACCGCCTGCTGCAGCTGCGCGAGAAGGTCGAGCATGCGCTGACGCGGGTAGGCATCCCCCCCGAGACGCGCAAATATTCCCCGCACGTGACGCTCGCCCGATTCAAGTACGTCCACGCCGGCCGCGTGCAGGAATTCATCGAGCGATACGCGCTCTTTCGCGCGCCGCCCTTCCGCGTGGATCATTTTTCGCTGGTGGCGAGCTATTTGACGAAAGGCGGACCGATTTACGAAGACAAGGCGGACTACAGGCTCCTATGACGATTTGGGACCCGGGGCAGTATCTCAGATACGGCGACGAGCGGCTGCGGCCGGGTTTCGAGCTTCTGGCGCGGATCGGAGACCTCCCGCCAGGGGATCTTTGGGACCTCGGCTGCGGGACCGGCGCGCATCTGCGCGCGATTGCGGCGCGCTGGCCGGGGCGGCGGGCGATCGGCTTCGATTCCTCTCCCGAGATGCTCGCGAAGGCAGCGGCGGAGGGGGACGGGATCGAGTGGCGCGAAGGGCGCGTCGAAGGATGGCAGCCCGAAACCCCGCCGGCTCTCGCCTTCTCGAACGCGGTGCTGCAATGGGTCGATGGGCATGAGACGCTCATCCCGCGCCTGCTGCGAGCGCTGGCGCCGGGCGGCGTGCTCGCGATCCAGATGCCGCGGAACTTCGATCAGCCGAGCCACGTGCTCATGCGCGAGGTGGCGTCGACAGGCCCGTGGGCTTCGCGCCTTGCGCCTTTGATGCGCCCCGATCCCGTCGCTCCGCCCGCGGTCTACTACGATCTTCTCGCCCCGCTCGCCCGCACGCTCGACATCTGGGAGACCGAGTATCAGCACGCTCTCGAGGGCGAGGCGCCGGTCCTCGAATGGGTGCGCGGCACAGCCTTGCGGCCGCTCCTCGAGCCGCTGCAGCCTTCCGAGCGGGGGGCGTTCGAGGCGGCGTACCGAGCCCGCCTGGCAGAGGCGTATCCGCGCCGCGCCGACGGAACGACGCTTTTCCCGTTCCGCCGCATCTTCATCGTCGCGCGCGCCTGAGCTAGGCTCGCCCTGATGCTGTTTCTCGTCCAATGCGTCGACAGGCCGGACGCGGGGGCCCTTCGCCAGGAGACCCGGCCCGCGCATCTCCGCTACCTCGAGGACTTCGTCGATCAGATCGTGATCGCGGGGCCGACCCTCGGGCCGGATCGTCAGACGCCGACCGGAAGCGTTTTCATCGTCAACATGGACGACGAGGACGCGGTCGAGCGCTTCTGCCGCAACGATCCCTACGCGAAGGCGGGGCTCTTCGCGCGCACGACGATCCAGCCGTTTCGTCAGGTGATCCCGGCGTGACCGCGTATTGGCTCCTGAAGTCGGAGCCCTACAAGTACTCTTGGGACGATCTCGTGCGCGACAAGCGCACCGAGTGGGACGGCGTCCGCAACCATCAGGCTGCGAACAATCTCAAGGCGATGCGCCTCGGCGACCGGGCCTTCTTCTATCACTCGAACGAAGGCCTCGAGGTCGTCGGCATCTGCGAGGTCGTGAAGACCTGGTATCCCGATCCGAGCGACGAGAGCGGTCGCTTCGGAATGGTGGACGTGATCCCGGTCAAGAAGCTCCCCAACCCCGTCTCGCTGAAGTCGATCAAGGCCGAAAAGCGCCTTGCCGATCTCGCGCTCGTGCGGCAATCACGGCTCTCGGTGGTCCCGGTCAGCGAGGCGCACTGGCGGCTCATCTGCCGAATGGGCGGTCTCGAAGACTGATCGATTCTTCCGCGGCGCGGACCAGGCGCCTTTCGGAAGCTGGTCATAGAAGATCGTGCCGCGCGGTTCGCTTCTCCGCCGCCGAGCGGCGCTGCCGCGGGAGGGGTTCGGCGATCGCTGCACTTGCGGTTGCGGGGTCGCACTCGAATATTTGAACGCAGCGGTTGCAGACCTCAAAATATTGTCGCTGAGCCGGAATTAGATGTGCAGCGATTGTAGTTACATTCTGTTACAAGCGATTACAAAAATTTACTTCATCGGGGTCACTCAACCGCTAATCCTACTCTCCAAACGGTGGTAGCCGCACCACCGGACTCTCCTCAGAAAGGGGGAGGGGATGGACGATATTCCGCCTTGGAGGGGCACGTGGACACCAATCCCGTGGATACAAGACCGATCGCCGGGGACCCGCGCGTGACGCCGCAGCGCACGACGGCCGACGTCGTGCTGGCGCTCGTCGATCAGAGCCGGCTGCGACGCGAATGCTTGAAGCTCGCCATGGCGCAGCACAATGCGCGCTGGCGGGTGGTGGACTTGGCGAATGCACAGGAGGTCGTGCGTCTTGCCGAGGCAGGGCAGCGTTTCGACCTCGTCCTCATCGGCGCCGCAACGAGCGAGCACGTCGATCTCGAGGAGATCGAGACGTTGCGCGCCACGCTGCCCGACACGCCGATCGTGGTTTCCGCGGAGAGCGAAAACCCCCACCGCGCGAGGCTCATCCTCAAGGCCGGCACGCGCGGGTTCCTCCCGGCCAGCCTCAGCCTCAAGGTGATGATGGGAGCGCTCGACCTGGTGATGGCCGGCGGCGTCTATGTTCCATCGACCCTGATCGAGCCGGCGCAGGCGCGGGCCGCCGAGCCGGCGCGCGCTTCCATTCGCGAGCCGTGGTCGGAGCTGACGCGGCGGCAGCGCGACGTGCTCGGCCTCATCAGCCAGGGCAAGTCGAACAAGCTCATCGCGGACGCCCTCGACATGTCGGAGAGCACGGTCAAGGCGCATGTGAAGCAGATCATCAAGCGCCTGCGGGTGGCGAACCGGACGCAGGCGGCGCTGCTCGCCGCCGCGGCGGGCCCGTTCCCGTTCCCGACGGGGGCCACGCCGCGCAACGCTCCCGGTTCCGGCCTCACGATCCGCTGAGGCCGGCCTTCTCGGCCGCGTTGGAGAAGCGACCCTCTTCCGGCGTGCGGAAGAGGGTCTTCGTTTGCCCCGCCGGCCCGCTCCGCCTATATCTCGCGGGTCATGAAAAACCTGGTCGGGCTCTCGCGCGCGGAGCTGCTGGAGGAGATGCGCGGCTTCGGCGCCGAGCCCTTCCGCGCGCGCCAGCTCTGGCATTGGATCTACAATCGCGGCGCTACGTCCTTCGACGCGATGACCTCGCTCTCGAAGGCGTTCCGCGCGCGGCTTGCCGAGAGCTACGTGATCGAGCGCCCGACGGTGTCGCGTGCTTTGCGCTCGATTGACGGAACGCAGAAATGGCTGCTGCGCTTTTCCGACGGCAACGAGGCCGAGATGGTCCACATTCCGGAGGAGGACCGCGGCACGCTCTGCGTCTCGAGCCAGGTCGGATGCACCCTCACCTGCAAGTTCTGCCACACCGGCACGCAGCGGCTGGTGCGGAATCTCGAAGCGGCGGAAATCGTCGGCCAAGTGATGATCGCCCGCGATGCGCTCGGCGAGTGGCCATCGCCGCCGGAGGACCGGCAGCTCACGAACATCGTCCTGATGGGGATGGGCGAGCCGCTCTACAACTACGACAACGTCGCCAAGGCGCTGAAGATCGTCATGGACGGCGAGGGTCTGTCGCTTTCCAAGCGCAAGATCACGCTCTCGACCTCCGGCGTCGTTCCCATGATCCGACGGTGCGGCGCGGAGCTGCAGGTCAATCTCGCGATCTCGCTTCACGCCGTTCGGGACGAGCTGCGCGACGTGCTCGTGCCGATCAACAAGAAGTGGCCGATCGCGGAGCTGCTGCAGGCTTGCCGCGAATACCCGTCGGCCTCGAACGCGCGCCGCATCACCTTCGAGTACGTGATGCTGAAAGGCGTCAACGACAGCCCGGCGGACGCGAGGGAGCTGGTTCGCCTTCTCAAAGGGATTCCGGCCAAGGTCAATCTCATCCCGTTCAATCCCTGGCCGGGGGCGCCGTTCGAGCGCTCGACCGAGCAGGCGATCGCGGCGTTTGCGGACACCGTTTTCGCCGCCGGGTACTCGGCGCCGGTCCGGACCCCTCGCGGCGAGGACATCATGGCGGCCTGCGGCCAGCTGAAGTCGGACAGCGTGAGGCTCCGCGCCTCGGAGCGGCTTCGCGTCGGCATGGCGGCGGCGGAGGCCTGAACCGCCGCACGCGCCCGGGCGTTCGTGGCGCGGGTGCAAATCGAAGAGATCACCGAGACGGAAGGTTTCCGCGCCGTGGCGCCCGAGTGGGAGGCGCTCTGGCGCCGCGATGCGCGCGCCACGCCCTTCCAGCACCCGGCCTGGCTGCTTTCTTGGTGGACCCATTGCGGCGGCGGCCGCCTCGCCGTCTATGCCGGGCGGCGGATGGGCGAGCTCGTCGCGCTGCTGCCGATGTTTCGTTTCGCGGAGCGCCTCTATCCGGTAGGGATCGGGATCTCCGACTACCACGACGCGCTTCTCGCGCCCGGGGAGGCGCCGGAAGCGCTCGTAGCGGCGCTCCGGCGGCCGGCGGAGCTGCATGAGCTGCGCCCCGATTCCCCCCTCGCCGGCGAGGAGGTCATGTCGATCTCGCCCTTTCTTCGGCTGCCGGCGAGACTGCCGGGCAAGCGCCGGCGTTGCCTCGGCCGCGCGCGCCGGAATGCGCCCGACGCGCAAGTGGAGACGGCGCGCGCCGCGACGCTCCGCGAGCATCTCGACGCGCTCGTGAGGCTTCATTCGGCGCGCTGGGCGAGCCGCGGCGAGAGCGGCGTTCTCGCGGCAGACCGGGTACGCCGCTTCCACGAGGCGGCGGCGCCGGCGCTCTTCGAGGCCGGGATCGCGCGCTTCTACGGCCTGCGCCTCGACGGGCGGATCGTCTCGAGCTGGTACGGGTTCCACGCGCACGGCGTGTGCTACGCCTATCTCGCCGGGTTCGAGCCCGGCACCGAGCGGCTCCAGCCGGGGACGCTCGTCGTGGGCCACGCGATCGAAGCGGCCGAGCGGGAGGGGTGTCGCGAGTTCGATTTCCTGCGCGGCCGCGAGAGCTTCAAATATCTCTGGGGCGCGGTCGACCGCCCCAATCTCAAGCGTGTCATCGAATGAGCGCGGCTCTTTCCGCGATGCGTGCGCTCCTCTCGGAAGGCGGCGTCGGCGCTGCGGTCGCCCGGCTCGAAGCGGAGGGCGAGGGGGAGGCGGCACGTCTCCTCGCGCGGCATCCAGAAGCCGATCTTCTCCTGCAGGCGATGCCGGATCATGAAGCCGCCGCCGATCCGGCGTCGCTCGCCCGCGCTTTCGATCGGCTCGTCGTGGCCAGTCCCGAAGGCGCCGTGGCGCTCTACTCTCTCGGCGATCCGGCCTTGCTCGCGGCCGCGACCGAGGAAGTGCTGGCGCTCCTCCGCGCCTGGGGCGTCATCGCGCCGGGGCGGAGGATCCTCGAACTCGGCTGCGGGATCGGCCGCTTCCTCGAGGCGACAGGCGCCGTCGGCCTCGACATCTCGAAAGGCATGCTGGTCGAGGCGCGCAGGCGGATCCCCGGGGCGCCCCTCGTCCGCGGCTCGGGCCGCGACCTTCCTTTCGCCGATGCGGCCTTCGACGCGGTGCTCGCGATCGACGCTTTTCCCTACATCGTCCAGGCCGGCCTCGCGGAGATCCATCTCGCCGAGGCGGGGCGCGTCCTCGGCGAAGGCGGCGAGCTCCTCGTCTTCAACTACGCCTACGGCAGCGAGGAAGAATTTCCGGCGCTCGCCGCCCGGTACGGGTTCTCGGTAGAGATCGCCGGCCGACGCCCGTTCCGCACGTGGGACGGCAGCGCGTGGCGGCTTCGGCGGCTGGCGCGTCCGCCGGGCGGGCCGCCTCAGTTCGCGTAGTCGGAGCGTTCCTTGTCGAGGAGGCGCTTGAGGGCGCTGAAATGCGCCTCCGCGGACTCGCGGTGCTCGGCGGCGCATTGCGCATGAGTCGCCTCCGCGACGTCGCGCGGAATGCGTCGCAGCGGCCGGCCGGTCTGCATCGCGAGAATCTGAAGCTGGCAGGTGCGCTCGAGGTAGTAGAGGTCGTCGAAGGCCTCGGCGACCGTCTCGCCGACGACGATGACGCCGTGATTGGCAAGGAAGAGCACGCGCTTGTCGCCGAGCGCCGCAGCGATGCGGTCGCCCTCTTGCCGGTCGAGCACGAGCCCGTTGTAGAGGTCGTCGTAGGCGATGTCGTCGAGGAACCGCATCGCGTTCTGGCTGATCCATTCGACGCGGCCGCCCTGGACGACGGTGAGCGCCGTCGCGTAGGGCATGTGGGTGTGGAGCACGCAGGCCGCGCGCGGATTGTTTCGATGGATCGCGCCGTGAATGAAGAAGGCGGTCGGCTCCGGCGCGCCGGCGCCGCTCACGAGGTTGCCCTCAGGGTCGATTACGACGAGATCGGACGCCCGCACCTCGTTCCAGTGCATCCGATTGGGGTTGATGAGGAACTGGTCCCCGGTGCCGGGCACGCGCAGGCTGAAGTGATTGCAGACGCCTTCCGAGAAGCCGAGCCGCGCCGCCCAGCGCAGCGCCGCGGTAAGGTCGATCCGCGCCTGACGCACCGGATCGGTCTGAGGCACCTCCTTCAACACCGCCGTCATGTCGACCGTCCCTTCTCGAGCGCCCAGTCGCGGGCCGTCTCGATCGCGCGCCGCAACGTGGGCAGGAGCTTCTTCGCCAGATCGGGACGATAGCGGTAGGGCGGCGCCTCGTCCATGTAGGCGCGCTGCGCCATTTCGAGCTGCACGGCATGAACGCCGTCGGCCGGCCTTCCGTAGCGGCGGGTGATGTAGCCGCCTTTGAAGCGGCCGTTCAGCACGGCGTCGTAACCGTCCGCCTTTCCGAAAACGTCCATGAGACGCCTGGCGAGCTCGGGATCGCAGGAGGAGCCGCCGGCGGTCCCGACATTGAACACCGGAAGCGTGCCTTCGAAGAAGCGGGGCAGGACCGAGGCGATCGAATGGGCGTCGAACAGCACGATCCTCCGGTACCGCTCGCGCAGCTTGGCGATCTCGGCCTGGAGCGCGGCGTGCCACGGGCGCCAATAGGCGGCGATGCGGTCGGCGACCTCCTCCGGGGTGGGCGGCGCGCCCGCGTAGATCGGTTCCTTGTGGAAGGTCGTGAGGGGGCACGTCTCGGTGTTGTCGGCGCCGGGGTAGAGCGGCGCCCCGTCGGGATTGCGGTTGAGGTCGACGACGATCCGGCTGTGCGTGGCGAAGAAGGTCGCGGCGCCGAGCTCGCGCGCGAACTCGTAGAGCCGGTCGATGTGCCAGTCCGTGTCGGGCGTCGCGAGCGCTGCCGGGGTGAGGCGCTTGGCGATCTTCTCCGGAATGTAGGTGCCGGGATGCGGCGCCGAGACGATGATCGGCGCCTCGCCGGGCGTGAAACGATAGAGCTCCATCAGGGCGACCTCACGACCTCGCGGCAGGGATTGCCGCCGATCCAGTACGACAGCTCGGCGGGATGCGCCACGTCCCAGAGCACGAGGTCGGCGCGGCGGCCGGGCGCCAGCACGCCGCGGTCGTCGAGGCCGAGCGCCTTCGCTGCGTTGCAGGTGACGCCCGCGAGAGCCTCTTCCGGGGTGAGCCGGAAGAGGGTGCAGGCCATCGACAGCATGAGGAGGAGCGAGAGCGCGGGCGAGGAGCCCGGATTGCAGTTGCTCGCGACCGCCATCGGCACGCCGTGCTGCCTGAAGAGCTCGACCGGCGGACGCCTTGTCTCGCGGAGGAAGTAGTTCGCTCCCGGCAGGAGGACCGCGACCGTTCCCGCCGCAGCCATCGCCTCGACCCCCGCCTCGGTCGTGCATTCGAGGTGATCGGCCGAAAGCGCCTCGTACGTCGCGGCGAGCGCTGCGGCGCCAGAATCCGAAAGCTGGTCGGCATGAAGCTTCACCGGAAGTCCCGCGGCCTTCGCCGCAGCGAAGACGCGCTCGGTCTCCTCCACGGTAAAGGCGATACCCTCGCAGAAGGCGTCGACCGCGTCGGCGAGCCCCTCGGCGGCGACCGCCGGCAACATTTCGCGCACGACGAGGTCGACGTAGTCGCCCTGGCGTCCCTTGTACTCGGGCGGCACTGCGTGGGCGCCCAAGAAGGTGGTGCGCACGCTGACCGGCAGCTCGCGTCCGAGCCGCCGAGCGACGCGCAGCATCTTGACCTCGTTTTCGAGGTCGAGGCCGTAACCCGACTTAACCTCGATCGTGGTGACGCCCTCGGCAAGAAAGGGGCGGAGCCGTTTGGCGGCGCTCGCGAAGAGGCTTTCCTCGTCGGCGGCACGGGTCGCGGCGACGGTCGCGAGGATGCCGCCCCCAGCGTGCGCGATCTCTTCGTAGGAGGCGCCTTCGAGACGAAGCGCGAACTCGCGCCAGCGCTCGCCGCCGAAGACGAGATGGGTGTGGCAGTCGATGAGCCCGGGAGTCATCCAGAAATCGTTGCCGTCGCGCGTCTCGCGTGCCGACGTCGAGGGCAGGTCGCTGCGCTTGCCGACCCAGGCGATCCGGCCTCCCGCGATCGCGATCGCGCCGTCTTCGATCGCGCCGTAGCCGGGCCCCGCCATGGTCGCGAGGTTCACGTTGACCCAGAGGCTGTCCCACATAGAGTTCATCCTCGCATGCCTGCTCTCTTCGCCGAAGCCGCTCTGCTCCCCGAGGGCTGGGCGCGCAACGTCCGTCTCGAATGGGACGCGTCGGGATCCATCACCGCCGCCGTGCCCAATGCCGCGCCGGAAGGGGCAGAGCGTGCCGCGGGTCCGGTCCTTCCGGGAATGCCGAATCTCCACAGTCACGCGTTTCAGCGCGGGATGGCGGGGCTCGCCGAGACGGAAGAAGGCGGCGACAGCTTCTGGACCTGGCGCCGGACGATGTACCGCTTCGTCGAGCGCCTCGACCCCGAGATGCTGCATGCGGTCGCGGCGCAGCTCTATGTCGAGATGCTGAAGGCGGGCTACACGGCGGTCGCGGAATTCCACTACGTCCACCACGACAGGGACGGCCAGCCTTACGCGGACAGGGAGACGATGTCCGAGGCGATCCTCGCCGCCGCGGAGGAGGCGGGGATCGGGCTCACGCTGCTTCCGGTGCTCTATCAGACGGGCGGATTTGCCGGCGCGCCGCCTTCGGAAGGGCAGAGGCGCTTCATCAACCGCGTCGACGAGTTCCTGGCGATGGTCGGCGAGCTGCGCCGCCGCCACCCGGAAATCGTGATCGGGGTCGCGCCGCACTCGATCCGCGCTGTCTCCCCCGAGGGGCTGAAGGAGGTGGTGACGGAGCAGAACCTTGTTCACATCCACATCGCCGAACAGAGGCGGGAGGTCGAGGAATGCCTCGCCTGGAGCGGTCGGCGTCCTGTCGAATGGCTGCTCGAGACCTGCGAGGTCGACCACCGCTGGTGCCTCGTTCACGCGACGCATATGGCGGAAGCGGAGACGCGCGCGCTCGCCGGCACGGGCGCGGTCGCAGGGCTCTGCCCGACAACGGAGGCGAATCTGGGCGACGGGTTCTTTCCGATGGCGCACTACAAGGGCGTCTGGGGCATCGGCTCCGACAGCCACGTGTCGGTCAGCCCCTTCGAGGAGCTGCGCTGGCTCGAGTACGGCCAGCGGCTTCTTCACGGGCGCCGCCACGTCGTTGGCGGCGGCACCGCGCTCTGGCAGGCGGCGCTCGCCGGCGGCGCCAGAGCGCTCGGCCAGCCGGTCGGCGCGCTCGAGCCCGGCCGCCGCGCCGACTTCGTCGTGCTTCGGACGGATCTCCCGGTGCTCTGGGGGAAGCGGGACGGAACGCTTCTCGACGCCGCAATCTTCGCCGAGAACCAGAACCCCGTGCGCGACGTCGCGGTCGGGGGCAGGTTCGTCGTGCGCGAGGGACGGCACCAGAGCGAGGAGCGGATCTTCGCCGCCTACAAGAGGGCGTTGGCATGAACAAGCGTCTCGACAACGCGCGCCGGATCAAGGCGCCGCGCGGCCGCGAGCTGAGCTGCAAGAGCTGGGCGACGGAAGCCGCGCTGCGCATGCTCATGAACAATCTCGACGACGAGGTGGCGGAAAGGCCGCAGGAGCTGGTCGTCTACGGCGGAATAGGGCGCGCGGCGCGCGACTGGCAGTGCTTCGACCGCATCGTCGCTTCGCTGAAGGAGCTGGAAGACGACCAGACCCTGCTGATCCAGTCGGGAAAGCCGGTCGGCATCTTCCGCACCCATCCCGACGCCCCGCGCGTCCTCATCGCGAACTCGAACCTCGTCGGGCAATGGGCGACGTGGGAGCATTTCCACGAGCTAGATCGCAAGGGCCTCATGATGTACGGCCAGATGACGGCCGGGTCCTGGATCTACATCGGCAGCCAAGGCATCGTGCAGGGCACCTATGAGACCTTCGCCGAGGCCGGACGTCAGCATTACGGCGGCGATCTCGCCGGGCGCTGGATCCTGACCGGGGGGCTCGGCGGCATGGGCGGCGCGCAGCCGCTCGCCGCGACGATGGCCGGCGCCTCGCTCCTCTCGGTCGAATGCCAGCCGAGCCGGATCGAGAAGCGGATCGAGACCGGCTATCTCGACACCTGGACCAAGAGCCTCGACGAGGCGCTCAAGATCATCCAAGCCGCTTGCGCGAAGAAGGAGCCGGTGTCGGTGGGCCTCCTCGGGAACGCGGCCGAGATCTTCCCGGAGCTCGTCCGTCGCGGGGTCCGCCCCGACATCGTCACCGATCAGACCTCGGCGCACGATCCGCTCAACGGCTATCTTCCCGCCGGCTGGACGCTCGACGAGGCGGAGGAGAGGCGCCGCACCGACCCGGAAGGCGTCGTCCGCGCTGCCAAGGAATCGATGGCGGTGCATGTGCGGGCGATGCTCGACTTCTATCGCAGCGGCGTGCCGACGCTCGACTACGGCAACAACATCCGACAATTCGCGAAGGAGATGGGCGTCGCCGACGCGTTCGATTTTCCGGGCTTCGTGCCGGCATACATCCGGCCGCTCTTCTGCCGCGGCATCGGCCCCTTCCGCTGGGCCGCGCTTTCGGGCGACCCCGAGGACATCTGGCGCACCGACGAGCGCGTGAAGCAGCTCCTGCCGGAGAACCGGCATCTGCACAACTGGCTCGACATGGCGAAGAAGAAGATCCGCTTCCAGGGACTGCCGGCGCGGATCTGCTGGGTCGGGCTCGGCGACCGCGCCCGGCTCGGCCTCGCCTTCAACGAGATGGTGAGGAAGGGCGAGCTCTCGGCGCCGATCGTGATCGGCCGCGACCATTTGGATTCGGGCAGCGTCGCGAGCCCCAACCGGGAGACCGAAGCGATGCGCGACGGCTCCGACGCGGTCGCCGACTGGCCGCTCCTCAATGCGATGCTCAACGTCGCCTCCGGCGCCACCTGGGTATCGATCCATCACGGCGGCGGCGTCGGGATCGGCTTCTCGCAGCATGCGGGAATGGTGATCGTCTGCGACGGAACGAAGGAGGCGGACCGCCGCCTCGAGCGGGTCCTCACCAACGATCCCGGCACCGGCGTGATGCGCCACGCCGACGCCGGTTACGAGCTCGCGATCGAGTGCGCGAAGGCGCAGGGGCTGAAGCTGCCGATGCTCGGCTGATCCTCAGGCGGGCGCCTCGGCCGCGTTCCAGAGCCCGAGATATTCGAGCTCGGCCAGGACGATGACGGCGAGCGCCTGGGCGATCACGAAGGCGTAGCCGAGCGTCGTCGGCGCCACCCATCCGCTGACGAGAAGGAGCAGGCTCGCCGCCGCCCAGGCGAGATTGGAGACGATGATCGCGCCGACCCATTCGCGGGGCACGATGCTTCGCGTCCCGACATAGGCCAGCACCGCCGCGAAGGCGAGGAGGACGCCGCCGGACCAGCGCAGGAGCGCCGCCGGGAGGCCGAGGACCGCGTCCAGGACGCCGGCGCCAATGAGCAGGAGGAACCCGGCGGCGGCGCAGGTCGCGGCGTCGAACATCAGGGTCCGGCGGAGGAGGAGCGGAAATCGGTACATGCGATTCTCCCGTTGTCTCTTCGATGTCGGCCATGATCGTCGCGCCGCGGCGGCGATGCGATTACGTCCCAGGTAATGCTCCGGTCGCGGTAGACTCGGCGCTCCGCTCGCGCGGAAGGGAGAGTGCCGCATGACGAACGACCTGCACGGCGCGCACACCGATTTCAGCGACGCGATGAGCTACGGCGACTATCTCCAGCTCGACGCCATCCTCGCGGCGCAGCGGCCGCTTTCCGGTCGGCACGACGAGCTGCTCTTCATCGTCATCCACCAGACGACGGAGCTCTGGATGAAGCTCGCGCTGCACGAGCTGCGCCTCGCGCGCGCCGAGATCCGGGCCGAGCGGCTGCCGCCCGCCTTCAAGGCGCTCGCGCGCGTCTCGCGAATCCAGGCGCAGCTCATCCAGTCCTGGGACGTGCTCTCGACCCTCACGCCCGCGGACTACACGAGCTTTCGCCCGTTTCTCGGGCAAGCCTCCGGCTTTCAGTCCTGGCAATACCGGCTCGTCGAGTTTCTTCTCGGCAACAAGCAGGAAGCCATGCTCGCCCCGCATCGTCACCGCCCCGATCTTCACGAGGCGCTCGAAGCCGAGCTTCGCGCGCCGTCGCTCTACGACGAGGCGATAAGGCTGCTCGCCCGTCGCGGCTTCGCGATCGACAAATCGGCGCTCGAGCGCGACGTGCGGCAGCCCTATTCGGGCGATCCCAGCGTGCGTGCCGCCTGGCTCGCGGTCTATCGCGACACGGCACGCCATTGGGAGCTCTACGAGCTCGCCGAGGAGCTGGTCGATCTCGAGGACTGGTTTCAGCAATGGCGGTTCCGCCACGCCACCACGGTCGAGCGCATCATCGGCGCCAAGCCCGGCACGGGCGGCACCGCCGGCGTCGCCTATCTGAGGAGAGCGCTCGGCATCCGCTTCTTTCCCGAGCTCTGGGAGGTCAGGACCGAGATCTAGCCCGGCGCCGGAAGAGGACGCTGCAGACGACAACGAAAGTCGCGACTGCGACGGCGATCGCGACCCAGGGCACCGCCTCGCGCTCGACCCCGAGACGGAAGGCGGCAGCGCCGCCGAGCACGAGGCCGAGCCCGCCGGCCACGAGGGCGGTGACGATCCTGCCGAGAAAGGCGGACGAAGAGCCGCCGCTCATGTCACGGCGGCTCGCTTCCTGTATTCGGGACGGTCCCACTCGCGGCGCTCGAGCACGGCGCTGAGATGCCCGATCGCGGCGTCGATTTCCGCCTCGCCGATGAAGAGCGGCGCGATCCCGAAGCGGAGAATGTCCGGGGCGCGGAAATCGCCGATTACGCCGCGGGCGATGAGCGCCTGGACGATGGCGTAGCCTTCGGGGTGCGCGAACGAGACCTGGCTGCCGCGCCGCGCCGGGTCGCGCGGCGAGACGAGGCGGAGCGCCGGGCAGCGCGCTTCCACGCCCGCGATGAAGCGTTCGGCGAGGGCGATCGAGGCGCGGCGCAGCTCTTCGATGTCGGCCTCGAGCAGCAGATCGACGCCGACCTCGAGCGCGATGAGGCTCAGGATCGGCGGCGTTCCCACGAGCGCGCGTCCGATCCCCGGCGCCGCACGCCAGCCGGGCTCGAACGCGAAAGGTGCCGCGTGGCCGAGCCAGCCGGTGAGAGGCATGCGGATCTCTTCCTGGAGGTCCTGACGCACGTAGAGGAACGCGGGGGCGCCGGGGCCGCCGTTCAGATACTTGTAGCCGCAGCCGACCGCGAGGTCGGCGCCGGCCGCGTGCAGATCGACGGGAAGCGCGCCGGCGCTGTGCGCGAGATCCCACAGCATCACGGCCCCGCGCGCGCGGGCCGCCGCGGTAAGGGCGGCCATGTCGTGGAGCCGCCCCGTGCGGTAGTCGACCTCCGTCAGAAAGACGACCGCGACGTCGTCGTCGATCGCCGCGACGATCTCGTCCGCCTCGACCAGCTTCAGCGCGTGCCCTTGTCCGAGGAGGGCGGCGAGGCCCTCGGCGACGTAGAGATCGGTCGGAAAGTTGCCGCGCTCGGAGAGGAGAACGCGGCGCTCGGGGCGAAGGGCGAGCGCGGCGCCCAGCAGCTTGAAAAGGTTGACCGAGGTGGAGTCGGCGACCATGACCTCGCCCGAGGCGGCGCCGATGAGACGCGCGATCTTGTCGCCGACCCGGCGCGGCAGGTCGATCCAGCCGTGCTTGTTCCAGCTCGTGACGAGGTCTCGTCCCCATTCGCCCTCGATCACCTCGGCGACCCGCGCCGGCGTCGCCTTCGGCAGCGGGCCCAGCGAATTGCCGTCGAGATAGACGATGCCCTCCGGCAGCAGGAAGCGGTCGCGGAAGCGTGCGGCGGCGGCAGTCACGACAGGGAATCATAGTTCGCCGAAACCGGTTGCGCTGCCGTCCCATCCGCATTAATAACTGACCGGTCGGTTAGTATGGGGCAGCGAACCTGGAAACGCCGGAAGGAGGCGCGGCCGAGCGAGATCATCGCGGCCGCGCTCCGGCTCTTCGTCGAGCGCGGCTACGCGGCGGCGCGGCTCGAGGACGTCGCTGCCGCCGCCGGGATCTCCAAGGGGACCCTCTATCTCTACTTCGCCAACAAGGAGGAGCTCTTCAAAGCGGTCGTCCGCGAGACGGTCGTCATCGGCCTCGACCGCGCGGAGCGGATCGTGGCCGAGCACGAGGGCTCCGCCGCGGCGCTTCTCGGCAAGGTGATGGCGCATTTCGCGGCGATGCTCGAGACGGAGGTCGCCGCCGTCCCGAAGCTCGTCATCGCGGAGGCCGGCAATTTCCCGTCGCTCGCGCGCTTCTACGCCGACACGGTCGTGAGCCGCGGCCTCGCGCTGCTCCGCAGCATCGTCGAGCGCGGCATCGAAAGCGGCGAGTTCCGCGCCGTCGATGTCGATGCGGTCGTCCCGTCCATGATCGCGCCGTTCCTGATGATGGCGCTTTTCAAGCATTCGCTGGCGCCGCACGCCGACGTCCGCTTCGATCCCGCTGCCGTTCTTCGAAGCCATGCCGAGCTCGTGCTGCGCGGGCTCGCCGCGGAGCGGCCGGCGAAGCGGCGGCGATGAAGCGCCGCGTCGTCGTTCTTCTCGCCCTCGCCGCTGCCGTGCTGGCCGCAGGGGGCGCCTGGCTCTACGCTGATCGTTCGAGCGGAACGCCGGTATTCCAGGGCTATGCCGAGGGCGAGTACGTCAAGGTGGCGCCGACCCAGCCGGGCATCCTCGTCGAGCTTGCCGTGCGTCGCGGCGACGTCGTCGTGCCCGGCGACTTCCTCTTCGCCCAGGACGCCGCGCCCGACGAGGCCGCGCGTGCGGAAGCGGCCGGGAAGCTCGCCGAGGCCGAGGCGCTCCTCGCCAATCTGGAAAAGGGCGGTCGGCCCTCGGAAATCGAAGCCGCGCGTGCCGAAGTCCGCGAGGCGCGCGCGGCGCGCGAGAAGGCGGCCGCCGATCTCGCGCGCGGGGAGGCGCTGTTCCGCGAGCGGGTCATCGCCCGCCAACGCCTCGACGAGCTTTCGATGGCGGACCGTCAGGCGGCGGCGCGCCTTCTTTCGGCCGAGGCGCGGCTCGAGACGATCCAGTCGGCAGCGCGCACCGACGAAATCGAGGCACAGCGCGCCGCCGTCAGAGCGGCGCGCGCGATCCTCGCGCAGGCGGAGTGGCGCCTCGGCCAGCGCCGCGTCGCGGCGCCCGTCGGCGGCCTCGTCGCCGACACGATCTTCCGCCCCGGCGAGCACGTCGCCGCAGGCCAGCCGGTCGTCTCTCTCCTTCCGCCGGAGAACCTTTTCGTTCGCTTCTTCGTGCCGGAGACGGAGCTCGCGCGTCTGCGCCGCGGCGCCCGGGTCGCGCTCGCCTGCGATTCCTGCCCGCCCGGCCTCGAGGCGACGGTGAGCTTCATCGCGCCGCAGGCCGAGTTCACGCCGCCCGTGATCTACAGCGAGGCGAGCCGCCGCAAGCTCGTGTTCCTTATCGAAGCGCGGCCCGACGAGAGCGGCGCGCGCGTTCTGAAGCCGGGCCAGCCCGTCGACGTGAGGATCGTCGAGTGAGCGGCGCGGTGGTCATCGACGTGCGCGGGTTGCGCAAGCGGTTCGGGGCGCGGGAGGTCGTGCGGGACCTCACGCTTCGCGTGGGGCGGGGAGAGATCTGCGGCTTTCTCGGCGCGAACGGAAGCGGCAAGACGACGACGATCCGGATGCTGTGCGGCCTTCTCACGCCGGACGGCGGGGAGGGCACGTGCCTCGGCTTCGATCTCCTGCGCCAGCCTCTCGAGATCCGGCGCCACGTCGGCTACATGACGCAGCGCTTCAGCCTCTACGAGGATCTGACCGTCGCCGAGAACCTCGACTTCGTCGCGCGGCTCTACGAGATCGGCGACCGCCGCGCCGCCATCGCGAGGGTGACGGCGCAGATGGGGCTCGAGGCGAGATCGGAGCAGCTCGCAGGCACGCTCTCCGGCGGCTGGAAGCAGCGCCTCGCCCTCGCCGCCTGCGTTCTGCACGAGCCGCAGCTGCTCCTCCTCGACGAGCCGACCGCGGGCGTCGATCCGAAGGCGCGGCGCGAGTTCTGGGATCTCATCCATGGGATGGCGAGCCGGGGGCTGACCGTCCTCGTCTCGACCCATTACATGGACGAGGCCGAGCGCTGCCATCGCATCGTCTATCTTTCGCAAGGCAGGCTCGTCGTCGACGGCACCGCCGAGGAGGTGGTCCGCGGCGCGGGGCTCGTTACCTGGAATGCGAGGGGCCCGGGAATAGAGGTGGCGGCGCAGGCGCTGCGCGCGGCGCCGGGCGTCGAGTCGCTTGCGGTGTTCGGGGCGGCGCTGCACGTCTCGGGCACCGATGAGGCCGCGCTCGACGCGGCGCTCGCTCCCTGGCGCGGCCGCGAGGATTTGGCCTGGGCGCGGGCCGAACCGACGCTCGAGGACGTCTTCATTCACCTTCTCGACGAGGGCGAGCGCGAAAGGCCGGAGGCGGTGCCGTGAGCTTTTCTCTCGGCAGGTTCGCGGCGATGCTGCGCAAGGAATTCCTGCAGATGCGGCGCGATCCGTTCACCATCGCGCTCACCGTGGGGATGCCTCTCATCCAGCTCTTTCTCTTCGGCTACGCGATCAATGCCGACCCCAAGAACCTGCCGACGCTGGTCGTCGGCGGCGACAACTCGCGTTACGAGAGGACCCTTCTCGCCGCGCTCGCGCACACCCGCTATTTCGAGCTCGCGCCGGACCTCGTCAGCGAGGCCGAGGCGAGCCGCGCCCTCGACCGCGGAGAGGCGCAGTTCGTGCTGAGCCTGCCGACCGATTTCGCGCGCGCGATCGACCGCGGCGAACGGCCGGCGATCCTGCTCGAGGCGGACGGCAGCGACCCGACGGCGATCGGCAACGCGGTCGCCGCCCTCAACGCGCTCAACGCGACGGTGCTCGAGCGGGAGGTCCCGGAATGGCTGCGCCGCGATGCGGCGGCGCCGCCCTTCGAGATTCGCGTGCAGCGCCGCTACAACCCCGAGGGGATCACCGCGTACAACATCGTTCCGGGACTCGTCGGGACCATACTCACGTTCACCATGGTGGTCGTCACGTCTCTCGCGGTGACGCGCGAGCGCGAGCGCGGGACGATGGAGAATCTCCTGTCGACGCCGGTCCGGCCGCTCGAGGTGATGCTGGGCAAGATCGTGCCCTATGTGCTCCTGGGCTATGTGCAGACGGTGCTGATCCTCGCGGTCTCGGTCGCCGTCTTCGGGATTCCCGTTCGGGGGAGCTTCCTTCCGCTCGTCGTCGGATTGGGCTTCTTCATCGCCGCCAACCTCGCGGTCGGCTTCGCCTTCTCGACGATCGCCGCCAATCAGCTTCAGGCGATGCAGATGGCGGTCTTCTTCATCCTGCCCTCGATCCTCCTTTCCGGCTTCATGTTCCCGTTCCGCGGCATGCCGGGCTGGGCGCAGGCGCTCGGCGAGGCGCTCCCCTTGACCCACATGCTGCGCCTCGTGCGCGGCATACTCCTGAAGGGAAACGGGATGCTCGACGTGGCGCCGCATCTCTGGCCGATGGTCCTCTTCACGCTGATCGTCGGCGTCATCGCCGTCCGCTCCTACCGCGAGACTCTCGACTAGAGGTTCCGTTCGAAAGGAATTCTCCGCCCGCCCTGCCGTTCGCGGAGACAGGATGGAGCGTCTCTTCCGGGTCTGCGGCGTCATCCTCTACGGCATCGTGGCCTCCGCGCTCGCGGCTCTCGCGCTCGCCTTCATCGCTCTCGCCGTCTTCCGAGTCGGATCCGACGTCGCTCGCGGCGCGGCCGACGTGGGTGCGATGCTCGAGGCGATCGGGATGGTGATCGTCGCGGTCGCCGTGTTCGACGTCGCCAAATACCTCATCGAGGAGGAGCTCCTGCGCGACCGCGAGCTCCGCTCGGCGGAGGAGGCGCGCAAGACGCTGACGAAGTTCCTCACCATCGTCATCATCGTGGTGAGCCTCGAATCGGTCGTGTTCGTGTTCCAGGCGGGGAAAGAGGACATGACGAAGCTCGTCTACCCTGCCGCCCTCCTCGCGGTCGTGGGCGCTCTCGTCGCCGTGCTCGGGCTCTATCAGCGGATGAGCACCCGGACCGAAAGACAGGACCCGTCGGGTTGAACGTTTGCAGCGTGCCGCGAGCGGGGTATTTAGAATCCGGACATCGTCGGTTCCGAGGCGCCAAATGGAGATCGTCAGCGTCGGCGGCGGCCCTGCCGGGCTCTTCTTCGGCATCCTGATGAAGCAGCGGGAGCCGTCGTGCCGGTTCACGGTGCTCGAGCGCAACCGGCCGCGCGACACCTTCGGGTGGGGCGTCGTCTTCTCGGACGAGACGATGGGCAACATCGCGGCAGCCGACCCGCCGAGCTACAAGCGGATCACCGAGGCCTTCGCCCACTGGGACGACATCGACATCCACTACCAGGGCGAAATCCTGACCTCGACCGGGCACGGATTTTCCGGCCTCTCCCGCGTCAAGCTTCTCGAGATCCTGCAGGAGAGGGCGCGCGAGCTCGGCGTCGAATTGCGCTTCGAGACCGAGGTCGCCGCGATCGATGACTTTGGTTCCGCCGATCTCGTCGTCGGCGCCGACGGGGTCAACAGCCGCGTGCGCGAGCTTTACGCGGACGCCTTCCGGCCGGAGATCGACTTCCGGCCGAACCGCTTCATCTGGCTCGGGACGACGCATCGTTTCGGCGCCTTCACCTTCCTGTTCAAGGAGAACGAGCACGGGCTCTGGCGCGCCCACGCCTACGACTTCGACCGCACGCATGCGACCTTCATCGTCGAGGCGACCGAGACGACGTGGCGGAACGCGGGCCTCGACAAGGCGAGCGAGGAAGAGAGCATCGCCTACTGCACGCGGCTCTTCGCCGATGATCTCCGCGGCGCGCCGCTCCTCGGAAACAAGGCGATCTGGCGGAGCTTTCCGATCGTTCGCTGCGGGCGCTGGCGGCACGAGAACATCGTCCTCCTCGGCGACGCCTGCCATACCGCGCATTTCTCGATCGGCTCCGGGACGAAGCTCGCCATGGAGGACGCGATCGCGCTCGCCGATGCGCTCGCCCGGCACGGACGTGTGCCCGACGCGCTCGAGGCGTACGAGTCCGAGCGGCGCCCGGTCGTGGAATCGACCCAGCGTGCGGCGCAGACCTCGCTCCAGTGGTTCGAGGAGACGGAGCGCTACTTCGGCACGCTCGAGCCGCTCCAGTTCGCCGCCTCGCTCCTCACGCGCTCGCTGCGCATCACGCACGAGAACCTGAAGCTGCGCGACCCCGGCTTCGTGCGCCGGCTCGATTCATGGTTCGCCGCCAGGGCCGCGAACCAGAGCGGGGTCAACGTGCCGGCCGAGCCCGTTCCGCCTCCCATGTTCACGCCCTTTCGCCTGCGCGACATGGTGCTGCTGAACCGGATCGTCGTCTCGCCGATGTGCATGTACTCGGCCGAGGACGGGCTTCCGAACGACTGGCACCTCGTCCATCTCGGCAGCCGCGCCGTCGGCGGTGCCGCGCTCATCATGACCGAGATGACGGACATCGCCCCGGACGCCCGGATCACGCCGGGCTGCGCGGGGCTCTGGTCCGAAGCGCATGTCGCGGCCTGGAAGCGGATCGTCGATTTCGTGCACGGCTCCGGGCTCGCGAAGATCGGGGTCCAGCTCGCTCATGCCAGGCGCAAGGGAGCGACGAAGCTCCTCTGGGAAGGAATGGACGAGCCGCTGGAGGAGGGGGCTTGGCCCATCGTCGCGCCGTCGCCCGTTCCGTACTTTCCGCACAGCCAGGTGCCGCGCGAGATGACGCGGGCAGACATGGACCGCGTGCGGGACGATTTCGTCCGCGCCGCGCTCTATGCGGACCAAGCGGGGTTCGACCTCGTCGAGCTCCACATGGCGCACGGCTATCTTCTCGCGAGCTTCCTTTCGCCGATCACGAACCGGCGCCGCGACGAATACGGCGGCGCCCTCGAGAATCGAATGCGCTTCCCGCTCGAGGTCTTCGCCGCGGTTCGCGCCGTCTGGCCGCAGCCGAAACCGATGAGCGTGCGGATATCGGGGACGGACTGGATCCCGGGCGGGTTCGAAGCGGCCGACGCCGTCGCCTTGGCGAAGGCGCTGAAAGCCCTCGGCTGCGACATCGTCGACGTCTCGACAGGGCAGACCGATCCCGCCTCGCAGCCGCGCTACGGGCGCCTCTATCAGACGCCCTATGCCGACCGCGTTCGCCACGAGGCCAGGATCCCGACCATGACGGTCGGCGGCATCTCCTCCTATGCGGACGTCAACTCGATCCTCGTCGCCGGCCGCGCCGATCTCTGCGTCCTCGCGCGCGCTCATCTCTGGGATCCCTACTGGACGCGCCACGCCGCCTTCGAGCAGGGCTACGATCTCCGCTGGCCGAACCAGTACGCCTCCCTCGGGACCTATCAGCCGCGGTTCAAATAGCCTCGCGCCCGCTTCCCTGCGGCGGAATGGGACTGGACGCCGGCGCGCGGCGATGCTGCCTTAGCGAGGGACAACCAACGAGGATTTTCGAATGCCGCTCCCGCCGACTCTCGAGGGCCGTCTCCGCATCCCGGTCGTCGCCGCCCCGATGTTTCTCGTCTCAGGGCCGGCTCTGGTCATCTCCGCGTGCAAGGCCGGGGTGCTCGGCACGTTTCCGGCGCTCAATCAGCGCTCCAGCGCCGGATTCGACGACTGGCTCGCCGAGATCGGGAGCGCGCTCGCCGCGGCTCCTGGAGCGGCGCCCTACGGCGTCAACCTCATCGTTCACCGCACCAATCCCCGCGTCGACGCGGACCTGGCGCTCTGCGTCAAGCACAAGGTCCCGATCGTGATCACTTCGCTCGGCGCGGTCGCCGACCTCGTCAAGGAGGTGCATGGCTACGGCGGCGTCGTGTTCCACGACGTCATCAATCGCAGGCATGCCGAGAAGGCCGCGGAAGCGGGCGTCGACGGGCTCATCCTCGTCTGCGCGGGCGCGGGCGGCCATGCCGGCACGTACAGCCCCTTCGCCTTCCTTCCGGAGATCCGCCGCTTCTACGACAAGACGATCCTCCTCGCCGGCGCCATCTCCGACGGACGGTCGGTGGCCGCCGCGCGGGTGCTCGGCGCCGACCTCGCCTACATGGGCACGCGCTTCATCGCCACGAAGGAGAGTCTCGCAGTGGACGGCTTCAAGGAGATGATTCTCGCCGGCAACGCCGCCGACGTCGTCTACACGCCGGCGATCTCGGGAATCCATGGCAGCTTTCTCAAGGAGAGCATCCGCAGCGTCGGGCTCGATCCCGACAATCTTCCCACCCAGGGCCACGGCTACAAGGCGAAGGTCGGAGATGAGCAGAAGGCATGGAAGCACGTCTGGTCGGCCGGCCAGGGCATCGGCTCGATCGACGACGTGCCGAGCGTGCCCGAGCTCGTCGACCGGCTCGAGCGCGAGTACCACGCCGCTCTCTCCGACGTGCCGTCGAAGCTATGAGCGAGGGAAAGGCACGCCGCCGGGGCCGCGTCGGCCAGGCGGCGCGCCGGCCGCGCGGGACTAGCGGTCGAGCTTGTGGTACTCGCGGTTCGGCATCATGTCGATGCCGCTCGCCATGCGGTTCGAGAGATTGAAGAACGCGGCCGTTTCGGAGAGATCGAAGATGTCCTCGTCGCTGAGGCCCACGGCGCGGAGCGCGGCGCGGTCCTCGTCGCCGACGAGATAGGGCGTCAGCGTCAGCTTCCAGGCGAATTCGAGCATGGCGCGCTGGCGCGGCTCGAGCTTCGCGATGCGCCAGTTCATCACCATCATCTCACCGAGCTCGGGGTCGCCGGAAAGACGGCGTACGGCCTGGCCGTGCGCGACGAGGCAGTAGTAGCAGCGGTTGGCGCTCGAGACGACCACGGCGACCATCTCGCGCTCGAGCTTCGAGAGGCCCGAGGGCGCGAGCATCAGCTCGTTGTACATCGCCATGAAGTTGCGCAGCTTCTGCGGCCGGAAGCTGTACGCGCGCAGGACGTTCGGAATGAAGCCGAGCTTCTCGGTCGCCTTGGCGAAGACGGCGCGGATGTCCTCGTCGAGGGTCTCGACGGGCGGCACGGGAAGGGCGGAGATATGGTCGGGCTGAGGCATGAGGAATTCCGGTTGCGGAAAATGGCTCGATGCAGATGGCCTCACGCACGCTCCGGCGTCAATGCGGCTTATGGGCCCCGACCCAAGACGAGCTCTCCGGCCGCGCCGCTCGTTCCGCCTGATCTGCGGGCGCGTCGGCGGCATGCGCCGTTGACGGGCGTTTCGACAGAGTCCGCGTCGTCCGCGCTAGAGTCCCCGAGCCTTCTCCATCGAGGGTAAGAACGTGCCGTAACTGCGATGAACGCGATCCTCTTGATGCTGGCGGGATTTGTCTGCGCCGGGCTCGGCGGCGAGCTTTTCGTGCGCGGTGCGGTCGGGATCGCGCGGAGGGCGCGCATACCGGCGGGGATCGTCGGAGCGACGGTCGCCGCTTTCGCCACCTCCAGCCCCGAGCTCGCCGTCGCGCTCGTTTCCGCATCGGAGGGCACCCCGACCGTCTCGTTCGGCAACCTGCTCGGGGCGAACATCGTCAATGTCGGCTTCGCCCTCGGCCTCGCCGTCGCCATCGGCGGGCTCAAGACGACCCGCGCCCGCATCGGCCGCGATTACGGGGTCGCGGTGGTGGCACCGATCGCAACCGGGCTCCTGCTGCTCGACGGCGGGCTTTCCCGCATCGACGGGGTCGTCCTGCTCGGCTTCTTCTTCGCCTGGCTCGCGATCACTGTGCACGAGGCGCGCCGGCAGCGGAGCGCGGCGGCGGCCGTCCTCGGCGAGCGCGGCGGTCGGGGCCGAACCCTCGCGATCACCGGGCTCGGCCTCGTGCTGCTCATCATCGCGGGCGAGCTCGTCGTCAGCGGCGCCCACGGCGTCGGCGACGCTCTCGGCCTCGATCCGTTCGTGGTCGGCGCGACGCTGGTCGCGGTAGGCACGACGCTCCCCGAGCTCGCGACCCTGGTGATCTCGCGGCTGCGCGGACATGACGAGGTCGGCCTCGGGACGGTGCTCGGCAGCAACGTCTTCAACGGCCTGTTCATCGTCGGCCTGGTCGCCGTGCTCAGCCCGTTCGAGGTGCCGATCGCCGAGGCGGGCATCCCGGTGATTCTCGGGGCTCTCCTCGTCGCGCTGATCTATCCGTCGCCGAGCGGGCGGATCGAGCGGAGAAGAGGGTTCGCGCTCCTCGCGCTCTACGTCGTTCACCTGGCCGCCCTGCTGCAGTTCCGCGGCGGGTGAGGCGACGCACGTCTCTAGCGCGCTCGGTCCTTGCTCTTTCGCTCAAGGCGCTCGCGGATGCGGCGGAGATCCACCACCATCCGCTCGTGCGTTCCGCGGCCGATCTCCTCGACCTCGTCCCGCGCCGAGACGTCGAAGCAGATGCGCCGTCCCTCGACCTTCGTCACCTTTGCTTCGGCGGTGATCTCGTGCCCGACCGGGGTCGCCGCGACGTGACGCACCTCGACGGACGTTCCGACCGCGCTCTCGCCCGGCTCGAGATAGGCGCGTATCGCGTCGAGCGCCGCGTCCTCCATCAGCTTCACCATCATCGGGGTCGCGAAGACCGGCGGCAGCATCGCGTCCTTGAAGCGGTCGGCGAGATGCTCGGGGCGGGCGACGAGGCGGGCCGTTCCCTTGGCCCCGATCGGAATGGAACGCATGGCGCTCGCTGCTCCTGCTGCTTGCGTGGCATGCTAACGCTCCGGGGCCGTCCTTCGCGCGGAGAGGCTTGGCCATGCGCATCGCCTGCCTGCACACGATCGCGAGCAACGTCGCCGTCTTCGAGGCTGCAAAACCTGATGGCGACGTCGGGCTTCGTCACGAGGTGCGCGCCGACCTCCTCGAGGCGACCGAGCGGAGCGGCGGTCTGACGGAAGAAATCGCGGCGCAGGTCGCCGAGGCGCTGGCGGGCCTCGCCAACGGCGCCGAGGCGGTTCTTCTCACCTGCTCGACGCTCGGCCCTTCCGTCGAAAGGCTCGCCGGATCCGACTCTCCGGTGCTGCGCGTCGACGCGGCGCTCGCCGCCGGGGCCGTCCGCGGCGGCGGGCGCGTCGTCGTGCTCTGCGCCGCGGCGACGACCCTCGGTCCGACCGGCGCGCTGTTCGAGGAGGCCGCAGCGGAGACGCGCGCTATGGTCGAACTGCGCCTCGTGCCCTCGGCCTGGGACGCCTTCAAGGCGGGGCGGATCGCGGCGTATCACGAAATGATCGCGAAGGCTGCCGACGCCGCCTTCCGAGAGGGCGCGGACAAGGTCGCTCTCGCGCAGGCCTCGATGGCGGGAGCGGCCGCGCTCTGCCGCGAGGGGCGCCCGTTCGACAGTCCGACGGTCGGGCTCGCCGAGGCGATCGCCGCGGCGCGGCGCCGGGCGGGCGTCGCGCGATGACCGCGCTGCTCACGGAATCCCTGCGTGCCGCGGAGGGGCGCTTTCTCGACATGCTCGCGCGCATCGACGCGCATGCGGCATCGCTCGCCGCGATCGGCGCCGATGCGCCGCCGCAGCCGCGCTGGAACCAGGACTGGTTTCCGCGCCTCGACGCCGCCGCCGCGTACGCCATGGTGCGCGACCGCGCCCCGCGACGGATCGTCGAAGTCGGCTCCGGCCACTCGACGCGCTTCATGGCGCGGGCGATCGCGGACGGGCGCCTCGGCACCGCGCTGGTCAGCATCGACCCGCATCCGCGCGCGCGCCTCGACGGGCTTAGGGTCGAGGTGCTGAGAGGGCGTGTCGAGGCGGAGGGGCGCGATCGCGTGACGGCTCTCGCCCCGGGCGACATCCTCTTCATCGATTCCGGCCACCGATACGCGCCCGGAAACGACGTGGCGTTTCTCTACGAAGACGCCGTCCCCCGCCTCCCTGTCGGCGCCTTGCTTCACGTGCACGACGTGTTCCTGCCCGACGACTACCTGGCCGAATGGGCGTGGCGGCGCTACGACGAGCACCGCTTCGTCGCGCCGCTCGTCGAGAGCGGCGCCTTCGTTCCCCTCTGGGCGAGCCGCTACGTCGCAACAAGGCTCGCCGGCGCGGTCGCCCGCTCGATCGCCGTGCGCCTGCCGCTCGTGCCGGGCGCCTTCGAGTCGAGCCTCTGGCTCTTCAAGGCGGAAGCCTGACGGCGCGGGCGAACGCTCACTCGGGCGTCCACCCCTCCGGCGCCAGCTCGAAGCCGGTGAAGTCGAAGGGCGGCGCGACGGTGCAGCCGACGAGGCTCCAGGCGCCGAGGCTCTGCGCGGACTGCCATTCCCCTGGGGGGACCACCGCCTGCGGCCGCTCGCCCCGCGCGAGATCGGGCCCGAGCCGGTGCAGCGCCCTGCCGATGCGGAGCTCGAGCGGCGCGCCGGCATACCAGTGCCATGTCTCCGCCTTGTCGACCCGGTGCCAGCGCGAGACCTCGCCCGCCGCGAGAAGGAAGTAGATCGCGCTCGACGCGGCGTCGCGGAACGTCTCGCGGAAGCGGCCTCCTTCCGGATGCGGCGCGAGGTCCAGAAGCCGGGCGACCTCGTCCGCGGTCACGCGAGAATCGCCTCGACGAGGTTCGGCCCCGGCGTGGCCAGCGCGCGGGCGAGCGCGTCGTTGAACTCCTCCATCGTCGTCGCGCGCGTCCCCGGCACGCCCATCCCTTTCGCGAGCGAGACGAAGTCGAGATCGGGCCGCGAGAGATCGAGCATGTCGAGCGCTTTGCGTCCGACGTTCTGCGCCCCGACATTCGCGAGCTCGCCGCGCAGGATGGCGTAGGAGCGGTTGTTGAAGATGACCGTCGTCACGTCGAGGCCTTCGCGGGCCTGGGTCCAGAGCGACTGGATCGTGTACATCGCGCTGCCGTCGGCCTCGAGGTTCAAGACCTTGCGTCCGGGGCAGGCGATCGCGGCGCCGGTCGCCATCGGCATGCCCATGCCGATCGAGCCGCCCATGTTCTGAAGCCAGGTGTGCGGCCGCGCGCTCTTTGTCGGCGCGAAGAAGCCGCGCCCTGTCGAGACGCCCTCGTCGACGACGATCGCGTTTTCGGGCAGAAGCGCTCCCACCGACTGGCCGAGCGCCTGCGGCGTGATCGCGCCGCTCGCGGGCGCGGGCGGCGCGAGCGGCGCGAGGTCGGGCGTCTCGCGCGTGGCGTCGAGCTCCTCGGCGAGAAAGCGCAGCGCGCCGACGAGATCCTCCTCGGGGCGGGCGAGGACGTGCATCGCGCAGTCCTCGGGCGCGAGGACGCTCGGCTTGTCGGGATAGGCGAAGAACGCGACCGGGACCTTGGCGCCGACGAGAACGATGTGCTTCAGGCCGGCAAGAGCCTTGACCGCGAGATCGACCGGATAGGGGATTCGCTCGATCGAGACGCGCCCGGCGCCCCGCTCGGCGCGCGCGTTGAACGTCTGCGCCATGAGCCGCGCGCCGGTCTTCTTGGCGATCTTGCTCGCGGTCTCGAGGCCTTCCGGCTGAAGCGCCGGGCCCGTGACGAGAAGAAGCGCCGGCTCGCCCGAGCGGAGCACGCGCGCCGCTTCCCGAACGGCGTCTTCGCCGACCGGACGGGGCGCCGGGACGGACGGCACCTCGGCCGGCCCGGACCCTTCGTTCCAGGCGGTGTCCCCGGGAAGAATGAGCGTCGCGACCTGACCCGGCGGCGTCTGCGCCGCGACGATCGCGTCCGCGGCGTCGGCCGCGACGCGCGAGGCGTCGGGCGAGGTCCTGACCCAGCCCGAGAAAGGGCGGGCCGCGCCTTCGATGTCGGCGGTCAGCGGCGCGTCGTGCGCGATGTGATACGTCGCGTGGTCGCCGACGATGTTGACGACCGGCGTTCTCGCCTTCATCGCGTTGTGCAGGTTGGCGAGGCCGTTCGCGAGGCCGGGCCCGAGATGGAGGAGCGTCGCGGCGGGCTTTCCGGCCATCCGCGCGTAGCCGTCGGCCGCGCCGGTCGCGACGCCCTCGAAGAGCGCGAGCACCCCGCGCATTCCTTCGACACGGTCGAGCGCCGCGACGAAATGCATCTCGGAGGTGCCGGGATTGGAGAAGCACACCTCGACGCCGCCGGCGAGGAGGGTGCGGACGAGGCTTTCTGCGCCGTTCACTTCGGTTGTGTCTCCAGCATCGAAGCGCGCGCGGCGAATTTCTCGTACCAGGCCGCGAGCTTGGGGCGAGAGCTGCGCCAATGCTCGCTCTCGTAGCGGAGATCGAGATAGCCGAGCGCGCAGCCGATCGCGACGAGGCCGATATCGATTCCGTTCCCGAAGCCGGGCGCCTCCGCCTCGAGCGCGTCGAGCGCGCCGCGGACCTTGCGCATCTGCCCGTCGATCCACTGGTCCCAGCGCTTCTCCTCCGGGCGCAGGAAGGTCTCGTAGCGCGTGAGCACTGCGGCTTCGCAAATCCCGTCGCCGAGCGCCTGACGGCGGAGCGCCGTCCACCGTGCCTCGCCTGAAGCGGGGAAGAGCTTCGGGCCCTGATGAAGGGAGTCGAGATACTCGCAGATGACCCGCGAATCGTAGAGCACCGCGCCCTCGTCGGTGACGAGCGCCGGTACCTTGATGAGCGGATACTCGCGCTGGTAGTCGGGGTTCTCCTGGATCGGCGCGACGGTGGTGGGGATGCGCTCGATGCGCGGCGCGAGGCCGGTCTCGAGCGCGACGACCATCACCTTCCGGACGAACGGGCTGGCGGCGGAGTAGCGCAGTTTCACGTCTCGTCTCCCTCTGATCAGAAATTGTCTTTGCGCCGCCTTACCTCGCCGAACGCGGCGGCGGGATCGAGCCCCTCGAGCCCGGCGGCGGCGAGGAACTCCGGACGGTCCACGCGGAGGAACGGATTGCTGGCGATCTCCTCGCCGAGCGTCGAGGGCACCGTCGCCTCGCCGCGCGCGCGCATCTCGTCGATTTCTTTGGCGCGTGCCTGAAGCGCGGCGTTGGTGGGCTCCATGCTGAGAGCGAAGCGGGCGTTCGACTGCGTATATTCGTGCGCGCAGAAGACGCGCGTCTCGGGCGGCAGGCGGCGCAGCTTCGAGATCGACTCCCACATCTGCGCCGGCGTTCCCTCGAAGAGCCGGCCGCAGCCGAGCGCGAAGATCGTGTCGCCGCAGAAAAGCGCCCGGCTCTCGGGAAACCAGTACGCGATGTGCCCTCGCGTGTGGCCCGGCACGTCGAAGACTTGCGCCTCGGCGTCGCCGAGCCGGTAGGTGTCGCCTTCGCCGACCTGCACGTCGATTCCCGGAATGCGCGCGGCGTCGGCGCGCGGCCCGACGATGGTGCAGCCGGTCGCCTTCTTCAGCGCCATATTGCCGCCGACATGGTCCGAATGGTGATGTGTGTTGAGGATGTGCGTGAGCCGCCAGCCGCGCGCGCCGAGAGCGGCCAGGACCGGCTCGGCCTCGGCGGGATCGACCACCGCCGTGGCCTTCGTCGCCGTGTCGTGGGCGAGCCAGAGATAATTGTCCCGGAGCGCCGGGATGCGAACGATTTCGAGCGCCGACATGGAGCGGACGTTAGGCCGCCCGGGAAGGAGCGGCAAGCGGCACGGCTTCCTTCCTCTCGCGCGCGAAGGGCGTCCGATCGCGTCGCGTGTGGTCAGGGGCGAGGCGCTGGCGCGAGGCGGGCCGCGCGAGACGCGGGCTGCCGGCTCAGCGCTGCAGACGAGGTTCGAACGGGAGGGCGGACGCCCCTCTGTGCTAGTCTTCGGCGGATGCACGACGACGTCGTCGATCTCCGGGATTTCTACTCGACCAGCCTCGGGCAGGTGGCGCGCCGCATGATCCGGCGGCGGCTTCGCCTGCTCTGGCCGGATGTCGGCAACCTGCGCGTTCTCGGCATCGGCTATGCGACCCCCTATCTGCGGCTCTTCCAAGGCGAGGCGGAGCGCGTGCTCGCGCTGATGCCGGCATCCCAGGGGGTGCTCAGCTGGCCGCCGGACGGGCCGAACGTCGTCGCGCTCGCCGACGAGGCGGAGTTGCCGCTGGCCGATAACTCGATCGACCGGGTTCTTCTCGTCCACGCGCTCGAGGGATCCGAGCAGGTCCGCAATCTCCTGAAGGAAGTCTGGCGCGTGCTCGCGGGGGGCGGGCGGCTTCTCGTCGTCGTGCCGAACCGGCGCGGGATCTGGGCGCGGGTCGACCGCACGCCCTTCGGCCACGGCCACCCCTATACCCCGGCCCAGCTCTCCCGCCTTCTGCGCGACGAGCGCTTCACCCCGGAACGCTCGGCGACCGCGCTCTTCGTGCCGCCGACCGGCTCGCGCATGATTCTGCGGGCCGCCAGTGCCTGGGAGAGCGTCGGCGAGCGATGGTTCACGCGTTTCGCCGGGGTCGCGCTCCTGGAGGCCTCGAAGCAGATCTACGCGCCCGTGAAGCCGGTCCCGGTCCGCGTCCCGCGCCGCCGCCCGGTGCTCGCTCCTCTGCCGCAGGGCGCGACCCTCATTGACGGGTGGCGCCTGCGGCCTTAATTATCGCGTCGTGAGCAACGGCACGTTCCGAATTCGGCGAATTACGACCCCGATCCTCATCGAGGATCGGATTGCCGTCGTCTGTTCGCCCGTTTCGGAGACTTGCCATGCTCGCCGCCCCCCTTTCGAAATCTGAACCTGTCGCCTGTTTCGCCGTGCACGCCCGGGCCGAGCCCGGGGTGATGCCGCGCGTGCTCGAGCTCTTCGCCAAGCGCGGGCTCGTGCCGAGCGCGTGGACCAGCCGCGTCTCGGGCGAGGAGCTAGCGATCGACGTGCAGGTGCGCGGGATGGATCAGGATCTCGCCGAGTACGTGGCTGCGTGCCTGCGCCAGATCGCCTACGTCGAGGTCGTGCTGACCTCGCAGCGATGAGCCTCTACCGCCACATCGCACGCTGCAACGACTGGCGCCCGGAACGCCACCTGCCGCTCTATTTCCGCGGCCTGCGCATCGGCTGGGTGAGGCGCGACAATGCCGAGCACCTCCGGCGCTTCCCCGCGCTGTTCCGCGTCGAGGCGGAGCGGGCCGATTTTATTGCGGAAGGCGATGCGGACCGGCTCACCCGTCTTCTCGACGACGCGCTGGAGCCGCTTGCCGAGGAAGGCATCCTTCCGAAATGGCGTAACGAGGAGTTCCCGGTTCTGGAGCGCTGGGGGGCGGCGCCGCTCTTTCGCGTCGATCGCGGCGCCGTTCCGTTTCTCGGGATCCGCGCCTACGGCGTCCATGTCAACGGCTGGTGCGGCGACAAGCTCTGGATCGGCCGCCGGGCGCCCGACAAGAGGGTCGAGCCGAACAAGCTCGACAACCTCGTCGCCGGCGGAATCGGCGCCGGATACGGCATCCTCGACACGCTCTGCAAGGAGGCGGCGGAGGAGGCGGACCTGCCGCGCGCGCTGGCCGAAAAGGCGGTGCCGGTCGGCGCGGTCAGCTATCGTCTCGACTGGGACGTCGGCACGCGCGACGACGTTCTCTTCGTCTACGACCTCGAGCTGCCGGCGGAGGTGACGCCGCGCAACACCGACGGCGAGATCGTCGCCTTCGAGCTGCGGCCGGTCGGCGAGGTGATCGAGGACGTGCGCCGCGGCGACGGCTTCAAGTTCAACGTCAACCTGGTGCTGATCGACTACGCCCTTCGCCGCGGCGCCGTCGGCCCCGACGATCCGGAATATCTGTCTCTCGTCACCGGTCTCCGGCGGCCACTGGATTGAGCGGCTTTGACGTCGGCGCTCCTTCCTCGCCGTAGGGCGAGGGTTGGCCGGCTTCGCCGGGAACATGGTAGACGAGGGCGATCGTGGCGTTGGCCGAGCCCTCTCCGATGTCGATCGCCGCGTCCTCGAAGCGGGGCGGGCCGAGGAAGCCCTGCGCATCGTTGCTGAAGCCGTAAGGCTCTTTCGGCACGCCCCAGAAATTCTTGTCGAGCCTTCCGTTCCCGTTCTCGTCGTAAAAGGTGATGACGGCGTAGCGGCCGGGGTCGAGGTTCTCGATCCGAATGCTCTGCTTCAGGCCCGCTCCGGTGCGGAGCGCGATCCCGGCCACGCGCTGCGGATCGTTCAGAAATCCTTCCTTGTCGGAAAGCGCGATCGCGCGCTCGAACGCCTCGCTCGTGTCGTAGAGGCCGATGAGCACCGTTCCGCCGCCGGAGCGCAGCCCTTCTACGGCGACGCGCAGTTCGGCGGCGATGGCGGGGCAGGTGGCGGCGGCGATCGCGAAGAGCGCCGTCAGGACGAGGTGAACCATGGACCCGACCCTTTCGCCGAGGCAAACGCCGGCTCGGGCCGGTCATCCCCCTGCGCGCCGGAGATCGCGGCCTGCTCTTGACTTCGAAATGTAAGTGAACGATCGTTCGCTCATGGTCGCCGCCGCCCGTGCTCCGCGCCAGAACAGCCGCCGCGCCGTGCTCGACGCTGCTGCGCGGCTCTTCGCCGAGCGCGGCTATCACGGCACGTCGATCCGCGACATCGCCGCGGCTGCGGGGATCACGCCGGCCGCGATCTACAGTCACTTCGCGTCCAAGGCAGGGCTTCTCGTCGCGGTGTACGAGGAGGGCGTGGGGCGGATCGCCGCCGCGCTCGACGCGGCGCTCGAGAAGGCGCCGGGGCCGGCGCGGCTGCAGGCCGCCTGCGCCGCCCATCTCGAGACCCTTCTCGAAGGCGGAGACTACGCCCAGGTCGTGCTTCGCGTCTGGCCGAGGGACGTGCCCGAGGCGACCGCCCAGCTGCGGCGATTGCGCGACGGCTACGAGGCGCGCTTTCGCCGGCTCGTGCCGGACAAGCATCTCCGGCTCCTTCTGCTCGGCGCCATGAACGCGGCGCCGGGCTGGTATCGCCCGGGCGGAGAGAGCCCGCGCGAGATCGCCCGACTTTTCCTCGATCGCGTTGGGGTCCATGACTGAGCGTCCACCGAAAGTTCTCGTCACCAAGATCGGCTTCGACGGTCACGACCGCGGCAGCCGGATCGTCGCCGCTTATCTGCGCGATGCCGGGATGGACGTCGTCTATACGGGACCCTGGCAGCAGATCCCGGCCGTGGTGAAGCTGGCTCTGGAAGAGGATATCGACGTGCTCGGGATCTCCTCGCTCGCGACCGACCACCTCCTGGTGCCGAAGCTCATCGAGGCGCTCCGCGAGGCGGGGCTCGGCCACGTCCCCGTGGTGGTCGGCGGCATCGTGCCGCCCGAGGAGGAGCCGGCGCTGCGCAGCGCCGGCGTCGCCCAGATCTTCCACCCGGGCGCCTCGCGCGAAGAGATCGTCGCCGAGGTGGGCCGCCTCGCGCGCGTCGCGCGCGCTGCCGTCGAGGAGACGTCTCATGGCTGAACCAGTCCAGCTTCCGCTTCCCGGCTTCGATCAGGCGCGCGCCCGCTGGCGGCGCGACTACGAGGCGCAGATCGGCACCGACCGCGTCGTTCGCAACCGTTCGGGCATCGAGGTGAAGCCGATCTACACGCCGGACGACTGGGACGGCTCGCGCTACATGGAGGAGCTCGGCTTTCCCGGCGCGCCGCCCTTCACGCGGGGCATCTACCCGACGATGCATCGCGGCCGCACCTGGACCCAGCGGCAGCTCATCGGGCTCGGCACGCCGGAGGACTTCAACCTCCGGATCCGCAAGATCATCGCCGCAGGCGCCACCGGGTTGAGCCTCATCCCGTGCAACTCGGTCTATCGCGGCTACGACGTCGACGAATGCCCGCTGGAGCTCCTCGGCACCTGCGGCACGACCGTCAACAGCGTCGACGACATGGATCGCTGCCTCGAAGGCGTCGATCTCGGCCGCATCTCGACGGCACTCAACGACCCGTCGCCCTTTACCCTGCTGGCGCTGCTCCTCGCCGTCGCCGAGAAGCGGGGCGTGCCCTGGTCGAGCATCACCGGCACCTCGAACCAGAGCGACTATCTCTCCCATTTCGTCGCCAATCACATGTTCTTCCGCCTGGCGCTTCCGGGCGCACGGCGGGTCCTTCTCGACCACATCGAGTTCGCGCTGGAGAAGATTCCCGGCTGGAATCCGCTCTCGGTCGTGGGACAGCACATGCAGCAGGGCGGGGCGACACCTGCGGAGGCCATGGGCCTCACCCTTTCCACCGCGATCCAATACGCGACCGACCTCATCGAGGGGCGCGGGCATGCGCCGGACAAGGTGCTGCCCAAATTCACCTTCTTCTTCGACATCTCGATCAGCTTCTTCGAGGAGGTCGCGAAGTTTCGCGCCGGCCGCCGCATCTGGCAGCGCATCGCGCGCGAGCGCTTCGGCGCGAAGGATCCCCGCTCCTGGCGGTTCAAGTTCCACGGCCAGACCTCCGGGGTCGACCTGACGCGGCAGCAGCCGCTCAACAACATCGCGCGCGCGACCGTGCAGGCGATGGCGGGCATCTTCGGCGGGCTGCAGTCGATGCATGTCGACGCCTACGACGAGGTGCTCTCGGTGCCGACCGAGAAGGCGGCTAAGATCGCGATAGCGACGCAGAACATCCTTCGCGAAGAGGCGCATCTGACCGACGTCATCGACCCGCTCGGCGGCTCCTACTATGTCGAGACGCTGACCAACGAGATGGAGGCCAAGATCGAGGCCGTGATCGCCAGGATCGATGCCGCCGGAGGCATGTACCGCGCCTGCGAGACGGGGCTCGTGCAGACGATGCTCGGCGAGTCGGCGCTCGCGTTCCAGGAGAAGGTCGAGAGCGGCGAGGAGAAGATCGTCGGCGTCAACGCCTACAGGGAGGAGGGGGACGCGATCGACGTTCCCGCCCTCGATCGTCCCGCGCGGGAGGCGATGGAGGCCCAGATCGCCCGTCTCGTCCGCTACAAGGAGGATCGCGACCAGGCTGCGACGCGACGCGCGCTCGACGACCTCGCCCGGGCCGCCAACTCGAAGTCCGACAACGTCTTCGGCGCCGTCGTCGAGGCCGCCCGCGCCGGAGCGACGCACGGCGAGATCTGCGCCACGCTCCGCCGCGAGCTCGGCTTCGGCGACGTCCTCGTCGTTCCTTGACCGCGTCCCTCGTCGAGCGCCTGCTTCGCGGCGAGCCGGCCGCGCTGGCGCGCGCCATCACCGCGGTCGAAACCGAGAGCGCGCGGGGACGCGACATCCTGCGCGCCGTCCAGCCGCGGCTCGGCCGCGCCCGGCTCGTCGGCTTCACCGGCCCGCCGGGCGCCGGCAAGTCGACCCTCGTCGGCGCCTATGTCGGCGAGCTGCGCAAGCGGGGGAAGAGCGTCGGCGTCATCGCCGTCGATCCCTCGAGCCCGATCTCGGGCGGCGCCATCCTCGGCGACCGGCTTCGCATGACCGAGCACGCGGGCGATCCCGGCGTCTTCATCCGCTCGCTCGCCTCGCGAGGGCATCTCGGCGGCCTCTCGCCGGCCGCCTCGCGGATCGCCGATCTCATGGACGCCGCCGGAAAGGACGTCGTGATTCTCGAGACCGTCGGCGCCGGCCAGTCGGAGGTCGAGGTGGCGGAGGTCGCCGACGTCGCGGTCGTGGTTTGCGCGCCGGGGCTCGGCGACGATGTCCAGGCGATCAAGGCCGGGATCCTCGAGATCGCGGACGTGCTCGTCGTCAACAAGTCCGATCTCCCGCTCGCCGACCGGACGCGGCGCCAGCTGAAGGCGATGCTGCAGCTGCGCGCGGCGCGCGCCGACGTCGCGGTTCTCTCGACCACGGCGACGTCGGGCGAGGGAGTCGCCGCGCTCGCCGACGCCGTCGAGGCGGTCTGGGCGGCGAAGGGGCGCCCGCCGCCGGGGACGCGCCTCAAGCGGATCATCGCCGACGCCGCCGCACGCGAGATCCGGGCGAGGATCCTCGCGAGTCCGCAGCTCGCCGCCTTGTCGTCGGCGGTCGAGCGCGGCGAGCTCGACGTCGCGAGCGCCGCCGCCGCGCTCGTCCGCGCTCTCGGCGAGGGCTGAGCCGAGCTTCAGCCGGACTGGCTCTCCTCGCCGGCGCCGGGCTTGCTTCCGGCGGCGGCGCGCTCCATGCCGATGGCGACGTCGCCGCCGCCTGACTTGACCTCGATGCGCCGCGTCTTCTGGCGGCTTTCGGCCGGCTTCTGCAGCGTCACGGTGAGGACGCCGTTCTTGAGCGACGCCTCCGCCTTGTCGGGATCGATCTCGTACGGAAGGCGGATCGAGCGGGCGAAGCGGCCATGGGAGCGTTCGGTCAGGTAGAAGCTCTCTTTCTTCTCGTCGCGCTCGAGCTTCTTCTCGCCCCGGACCGTCAGCACGTCCCCGTCGATCGCCACCTCGACGTCCTTCTCATCGACGCCCGGCAGCTCGGCGCAGATCTTGATCGCGTCGTCCGTCTCGCTGACGTCGATCTCGGGCGTCGCATCGCCCTCCCACGAGGCAAGGCCGCGGGCCGGCCAGAACCCGCGGAAGACATCCTCGAAAAGCCGGTCCATCTCGCGATGGAGCCGCAGGAAAAGCTCGGGGCCGCGCTCGGCGGGTGAAAAGCTCGAAAACGGCAAGAGGGATCGACGTGCCATGTCATTCCTCCTTCGTCACGCAAAGTGGATCGTCGGCGGAGATCCGCCACCAAAGGCGGAGCGCGGGTCCCGTTCCGGGCGACCTCGCGCCTCGACGCTTCGCCGGCGTTCTACGGAGCGGTGGGGAAATCGTTCCCGCGGCCTTCTCGCAGGCGATCATCGACGCTTCCCTTCACGTCGGGATGGGTGCTGATCGCCTCGCGTACATGCATCGGCGCGCTTCCTTCTGGTCGAAGGGGAGAATCCCCCTCTCCAACGAGCCGCCGGCCGTCCTGTTCCGCGGGCGGCCGCGACGAGCGGTCGAGAGGCGCGATGGGCGTGCGGCTCAGCTCCGCGCCTTGACGGCCCCGCCCCAGAGCTCCCGTGCCGAGAGGACGGCGCCCCCGACGATCAGCAGGCACGCGGTCGCGACCGCGGCGGTCGCCGCCGCCCGTCCGGCGGCGACGAGGAGCAGCGTCGAGAGGAGCGGGGCCGCGTAAGAGAGCCCGCCGAGAGCCTTGATGTTGCCGCGCTTCACGCCGACGTCCCAGGCGAAGAAGGCGAGCCCCACGGGGCCGAGCCCCAAGGCGGCGAGGCTCGCCCACTCGCCGGGGCTCGGCTCGACCCAGCGCTCGAGAGCGAAATGGCAGAGAAAGGCGAGCGCCGCCGTCGCGAGGCAGAAGGCGCCGACGGCGTCCGTCGGCACCGCGGCGAGCCGTCGGCTCAGCACCGAGTAGCTCGACCATGTGAGCGCACAGAGAAGCGCGAGCGCGTAGCCGGGCGCGTATTCGAGCCGCGGCGCGAAGCCGCCGCCGCCCGTCACCAGGACGAAGGTGCCGAGGAGGCCCATCGCCGCGCCGGTGACGTGCCACCAGCCGAGCCTCTCTCCGGGGAGAAACGCCGCCAGCACCACGATGAGGAGCGGCCAGAGATAGGCGATGAGGCTGACCTCGACCGCCGGCGCGTGCTGCATCGCGAGGAAGTAGAAGAAGTGGTAGCCGAAAAGCCCGCCGACGCCGACCGCCCATGCCGCGGCAGGCTGACGGAAATGCGCGAGCGGCGCCTCCTTTCGCGCGAGCCATTTGCCGAGCGCCAGCAGGAAGGCGATCGTGAACGCGATCCCGGTCACCTGGAATGGCGGCAGCCGTGTCGTGCCGCTCGCGAGGAGAGCGAGCGCGGCCCAGAGAAGGACCGCGACGGCACCGGTCGCCGTGGCAAGAGTCTCGCGGGAGCGCGGCACGTGGGGAAGGAGGGGCTGGGATTCGGCTTCGAAGCCGCCCATCCATAAGCCCAGCCGGAGGCCGCGTCCAGAAGCCTGGCCGGCGTCGTGGATCGATCCTCGCGCCGCCTCCCCTCCGCCTTCAAGGCCGCGTCCGGGTAGGGCGGGCGCCTACGGTCGCCGCCTCAGGCCCGGCGGAGGTGATAGAGCACGTGGTCGGGGATGCCGCGCATGCTGAGCGGCAGCAGCACGGCCTCGAGCCAGCCGACCGAGTCGGGAAAGTGCTCGATGTCGCGCATCGTGTCCGCGGTGTGGAGCGCCTCGCGCGCGAGGTCGACGATCCAGGACGCGACCCGCGGCGTGATCGGGATCGCGCGAGCGGACGCCGCTTGCGGCGTCTCGCCCATCACGCGGACCGGGCGCGGCGTCGCTTCCTCGGGCGTCTCCCCGGGGCCCGGATCGAAATGCAACAGCACCGTGTTGGGCCAGCCGGCCGCGACCGCCGCGTAGTTGAGATCCGCCGGCGAGGGCAGGTCGTCGCCGCGGCGAAGCCGCGACCAGTAGGCGATGAGCTCCTCGACCGTGCCTTGCCCCGGCCGCGCGACCGCGGGGCCGCTCGGACCGGCGAGGCCGAAGCCCGCGGCCCCCGCGTCGAGGCTCAGAGCGGCCTTTTCCTGGGCGGTGCGGCTGCGGCCGCGCACCTTGATGGTCGTGAGGCTGGCGGGCGGCGGCAGGAGGTCTTCCGGCGTCGCCGCCGCGGCCTCGAAATCCGGCTCAGGGCTCGGCGTGGCGATCTCGTGCATCGCCTGCTCCGTTGATCCCGCCCGTGACGCCGAGGCATTGGCAGTGCTCGGCGGAGGTTCCGGGCGCATGCCGGTCCAGGAACTCGTCGAGCGCCCGCAGGATCAGCTCCTGCCGCGAGAGGGCGAAATGCGCCGCCATGAGCCGCAGGTGAAGATGGCGCCGCTCGTCGAGGCGGAGCGTGACGCGGTGCGGATAGGGGTGCGGGGCGCGCCCCGTCCCGGCCGCCGCGCCGTCGCGCGCCGGACGCGGCGCCGCCTTTCCGAACGGCGCCGCGGGCACGCTCGGACGGGCGAGAAAGTCGGGCAGGCGCGGCGCCAGGGTGGCCGGCGCGGCCGTGCCCTTGCGCGCGAGAAGTCCGGCGGTAAGCGCCGCCGCCGCGTTGAACTCGCTCACCACGCGGGCTCCTGCTGAAGCCCGGCGCGCCCGAACACCGGCTTCGGCGCCTCGGGCTGCGGCGCGGCGGTGAGGATCGTGCGGAACTCGCCGCGCAGGCGCGCGCCGACATAGTCCCAGAGCGCGGCGATCTCGGCGCCGGCGCGCGCCTCGCCCGGCAGCTCCATGACGGTGCGCCCGTCGATCATGCTCGCGGCGTAGGAGGTGCGCTGGTGCACGATCGCCGGCGCGAGCGTGCCGTGCTGCGACAAGGCGAAGACCGCCTCCGCGGTGATCCGGGCGCGCGGCATCGCGGCGTTGACGACGAAGACGAGCGGCTTGCCGATACGCTCGACGAGCTCGACGGTCGCGCCCGCGGCGCGCAGGTCGTGGGGGCTCGGCCGCGCCGGGATGAGCACGAGGTCGGATACCCGCACGACCTCGGCGATCGTCACCTCGATCGCCGGCGGCGTGTCGATCACGAGAAGCTTGATGCCGAACTCGCGCAGCCGGGCGACGTCCTCGCCGAGCCGCAACGTGTCGGTCTGGACGAAGACCGGCGTGTCGGCGGCGCGGACGTTCCACCACTCGGCGAGGCTGCCCTGCGGGTCGGTGTCGATGAGCGCGACCGGCCCCGCGCCGGCGCGCTCGGCCTGCACGGCCAGATGGCCGGCGAGCGTGGTCTTGCCCGACCCCCCCTTTTGCGACGCTATGGCGACGACGTGCATGGATGCGTCTCCTGAAATCCGGAGCGCATCTTCGGGCTGCACTTGTCTTCAAAGTATTAATGGCAACCGGTCAAAACATAGAATGAGCGGAAAAGGAATAACTCTTTGAGAGCGCTCGAATAAATCTTTGAGCTGAGCGGTATTTTGCTTGTTCTGCTCCGATCGCGGGCGGCGCGAGCGGGCCCGCATCCGCTCTGCAGGCGGCGGCCGGTCTTCGATCCCTTTGGGGGTGGGTTGACGCCGCGGTCGCGAAAAACCCCCGCCCGCGGCTCGTCACCGCGCGCGGCCCGAAGGCGATCTCGCGTTCGATTTCTGGAACGAAGCGCTTGGTGGAGCCGAGGGGGATCGAACCCCTGACCTTCGCATTGCGAACGCGACGCTCTCCCAGCTGAGCTACGGCCCCTCCGCTGGCGCGGGGCGAGTATGTGAAGGGGGCCGCGCGCCATGTCAAGGCCCGCCGGTTGCACCGAGGGCGCCAGTGCCGCTACGGTTGCGCGCCTGCCCCATCCCGGAGCCGCAATGCACCCGATCCTCGCCCTCGTCTATGTCGTTCTCGACCTCTACAAGTGGGTGCTGATCATATACGTCGTGCTCGACTGGCTGATCGCGTTCAACGTGATCAACACCTATAACCGCTTCGTCGCCACCGTGCGCGACATCCTCTGGCGCCTGACCGAGCCGGTGCTGGGACGAATCCGCGGCATGGTCCCCGCTGTGGGCGGCATCGACCTTTCGCCGCTCGTGGCGCTCCTGGCGATCTGGTTCATCCAGTACATGCTCGTCTACTATGGCTGAGCCCGCGACCGCGACCCCGCACGGCATCCGCCTCGCCGTCCGCGTCACGCCCAAGGCCTCGCGCAGCCGCGTCCTCGGCCTCGTCGACGGCGCGCTCAAGGTGGCCGTGGCGGCGCCGCCCGAGGACGGCAAGGCCAATGCCGAGCTGATCGCGACCCTCGCGGACGCGCTCGGCGTCGCGCGGCGCGACGTCGTGGTCGCCTCGGGCGCCGCCTCGCGCAGGAAGCTCGTGGACGTCGCCGGCGAGCCGGCCGCGCTCCTCGCGCGAATCGAGGCGCTCTGCCGTTGATCTCGCTTCTCGCGGCCACGCTCGCCTTCGTCGGCAGCCATATCGTGTTGTCGAGCACGACGCTCCGCGGCACGCTGCGCGAGAAGCTCGGCGAGCGCGGCTATCTCGCCCTCTACTCGGCCCTCGCGCTCGTCACCCTCTCGTGGATGGCCGTCGCGTACGGCCACGCGCCGTACGTCCCGCTCTGGGACCTCGGCCGGCTCGGGCGGCACGTGCCGCTCGTCGTCGTGCCGATCGCCTCGATCCTGCTCGTGGGCGGGCTCGTCGCACCCAACCCGACGGCGGTCGGGATGGAGCGCGCGGCCGCCGCCGACGATCCTGCGCCGGGCGTGCTCCGCGTGACGCGCCATCCGGTGATGTGGGCGATCGGGCTCTGGGCGCTCGCCCACCTCGCGCCGAACGGCGATGCGGCATCGCTCGTGTTCTTCGGCGCGCTCGCCGCTCTCGCCCTCGGCGGCACGGTTCTCATCGACCGCAAGAAGCGCCTCGCGCTCGGCTCCAACTGGCAGCGCCTGGCGGAGATCACCTCCAACGTGCCGTTCGCCGCCCTCCTTTCGGGGAGAACGCGACCGCCGACGGGGCTGGCGCTGCCCGTCGCCGGCGGTCTTCTGCTCTTCTTCGTCCTCGCCTGGGCGCACCCGCTCATCACGGGGGTGCCCGCCCATCCTTGAGCGGGCGCCGCTACTCGGCGGCGGCGGGCCGCTCGTGGCGCCCCTCGCGTATCTCCTCCACCATCTTGCTGCAGAAGGCCTCGAGGTCGTCGGGCTTGCGGCTCGTGACGAGCCCGCTGTCGACGACGACTTCCTGGTCGACCCAGTTTCCGCCCGCGTTGCGGATGTCGGTCTTGAGGGACGGCCACGAGGTGAGGGTGCGGCCGCGGACGACGTCGGCTTCGACCAGCATCCAGGGGCCGTGGCAGATCGCCGCAATCGGCTTCTTCGCGTCGAAGAAGGCGCGCACGAAGCGCACGGCCTTCTCGTTCATGCGCAGCGCGTCCGGGTTGACGACTCCGCCCGGCAGGACCAGCGCGTCGTAGTCCTCGGCCCGAACCTCGTCGAGCGTCTTGTCGACGCTCACCTTCTCGCCCTTGTCGTGATGCTGCATCCCCTGGATCGAGCCCGCGTGCGGCGCGACGACATGCACGGTGGCGCCGCTCTCGAGAAGCTTGCGCCGGGGTTCCGTCAGCTCCGACTGCTCGAATCCGTCGGTCGCGAGAATCGCGACCTTCTTCCCAGCGAGCGCTTCTGCCATTTCGCCTCTCCTTCGCTTTTCGGGAAATCGATGCTTTCCCAACGACGGGCGGCTGGGGTCGTTCCGAAAGGCGTGCGTCTCGCTGCCGCTCCCCCGGGGCGGACGCGAAGCCGGCGTGCTATGCTGTTTTGCGGCTAGACAGAACAGACCGAACAGCCCAACGAGGAAAGCCATGCCCGAGCCCGTTCCTGCCCGCACCGAGATCCTCGTCGGCGGCGATTGGCGCCCGCCCGCAAGCGGCGACACGCTGCCCGTCATCGATCCCAGTCTCGGCGAAGAGGTCGGACGGATCGGCCGCGGCACCGCGCCCGATATCGACGCCGCGGTAGCGGCGGCGCGCGCCGCGCGGGAGGGCGCCTGGGGCCGCCTGCCGGCGGTCGAGCGCGGCCGGCTTTTGATGAAGCTCGCGCGCAAGGTCGAGGACAATCACGAACGGCTCGCGCAGGCGGAGGCGCGCGATACGGGCAAGCCTATCCGCCAGGCGCGTGCCGATATCACCGCGCTCGCCCGCTACTTCGAGTTCTACGCCGGCGCCGCCGACAAGGTGCACGGGGAGACGCTGCCCTATCTCGACGGCTACACGGTTCTCACCTTCCGCGAGCCGTTCGGCGTTACCGGCCACATCATCCCGTGGAACTATCCCGCGCAGATCTTCGGCCGTTCGGTCGCGGCGGCGCTGGCGATGGGCAACGCCTGCGTCGTGAAGCCGGCCGAGGATGCGAGCCTCTCGATTCTCCTCGTCGGCGAGCTCGCGCTGGAGGTCGGCTTTCCGCCCGGCGCCCTCAACATCGTTCCGGGCCTCGGCGAGGAGGCCGGCGCGGCGCTCGCCGGCCATCCGGGCATCGACCACATCTCCTTCACCGGCTCGCCCGAGGTCGGCACGCTCGTGCAGCAGGCGGCGGCAAGGAACCATCGGCCGGTGACGCTCGAGCTCGGCGGCAAGTCGGCCCAGCTCGTCTTCGCCGACGCGGATCAGGAGGCGGCTCTCCCCGTCGTCGTCAACGCCATCATCCAGAACGCCGGCCAGACCTGCTCGGCGGGCTCGCGCCTTCTTGTCGAGGAGCGCGTCTACGACAGCTTCGTCGGCAAGGTCGCCGACCGTTTCGGCGCGCTGCAGGTCGGCGCGAGCGACATGGACCTCGACGTCGGGCCGGTCATCAACATCCAGCAGAAGGAGCGCGTCTCCTCCTATGTCGAGGAGGGGCGGAAGTCGGGGCTCGAGGTGCTCGCCGAGGGCCGCATCGCCCCGAACGTGCCGACGGGCGGCTACTACGTGAAGCCGACCCTCTTCGGCGACGTCCCGCCGGAGCATCGCCTCGGGCAGGAGGAGATCTTCGGGCCCGTTCTCACCGTGATGCGCTTCAAGGACGAGGCCGACGCCGTCCGCATCGCCAACGGCACGCCCTACGGCCTCGTCGCCGGCGCCTGGACGAGCGACGGCGCGCGCCAGTTTCGGCTCGCCAAGGCGCTCCAGGCGGGGCAGGTCTTCATCAACAACTTCGGCGCCGGCGGCGGCGTCGAGCTGCCGTTCGGCGGCGTCAAGCGCTCGGGCCACGGGCGCGAGAAGGGGTTCGAGGCGCTCTACCATTTCTCGGCGCTGAAGACCGTCGCGGTGCGGCACGGCTAGTTCTGCAGAACGACCGGGGCGTCGCGCCCGCGCTCGCGCCGGGCCGTCCGCGTGGCGGCGGCGCGGCACCGGGCGCGACGATCCCGTCGGCATGGAGGGAGGAAAGGAATGCGGCTCAAAGGAAAGGTGGCGCTCGTCACGGGCGGCGGCTCGGGCTTCGGCGAGGGCATCGTCAAGCGCTTCGCCGAGGAGGGCGCGAAGCTCGTGGTCGTCGACATCGCCGATGCGAATGGCGAGCGCGTCGCGGCCGAGGTCGAGAAGGCGCACGGGCAGGGGAGCGCGATCTACGTTCACGCCGACGTCGCGTCGGACGCCGAGACGAAGAAGATGATCGACGCCTGCGTCGAGCGCTTCGGCCGGCTCGACATCCTCGTCAACAACGCCGGGATCACGCATCGCCGCATGCCGATGCTCGAGGTGCCCGAGGCGATGGTCGACAAGATCCTCGCCGTCAACGTGAAGGCGATCTGGCTGGCGGCGCGCCACGCGGTGCCGGTCTTCCGCCGGCAGGGCGGCGGGGTCATCATCAACACCGCCTCGACCGCCGGGCTAAGGCCGCGGCCGGGGCTCACCGTCTACAACGCCTCGAAGGGCGGCGCGATCGTGATGACGAAGTCGATGGCGGTCGAGCTCGCGCCCGACAAGATCCGCGTCAACGCGCTCTGCCCGGTGGCCGGGGAGACGCCGCTCCTCGCCGATTTCATGGGAGGCGACACCCCGGAGAACCGCGCCGCGTTCAAGGCCACGGTGCCGCTCGGCCGCCTCTCGACGCCGCTCGACGTCGCGAACGCGGCGCTCTATCTCGCCTCGGACGAGGCCGAGTTCATCACCGGCGTGGCGCTCGAGGTCGACGGCGGTCGCTGCGTCTAAGGCCCGCCGCTGCCCGCGTCGCGCCGCTCTCTCCCCCCGCCCGTGCCCGCGGGGGGGAGGGGAGCGGCCTTGCCGCCGTCCTGCGCTCGTTTCGAGATCGGGGCAGGCTTGCGCGAGGGCGAGGCTTCGGCGCGTCCGCCCTTCGATCCGGGAGGACGCCGCCCCACGTCCCGGGGGCGCCGCTCGTCTCAATGCGCCGTCACCACTTCGTAGCCGCGGCGGCGCGCGGCGCAGAGCGCGATCTCGCGGCAGCTGAAGACGCCGAGCAGCAACCCGTTCGCGGCGCGGACCTCCCATTGCGGGCTCGACTCCGCCGGTCGCACGTAAGCGAGATGCGGCGTGCCGAGCTCGGCGAACCAGCGGCGCGCTGCGATCTCCTCCGCCGTCTCCCGTTCGATCACGGCGCCGCTCCGTTCACTGTCAGAAGCGCCGAGAGAAACGAGCCGCCGAGCACGAGCGCGATCGCGGTGATCCGTTCGACCGGGGTCCAGCGCCGCCAATCCGATTTCAGGTCACGCATGGTTCTGCTCCTCATCGAGGAGCAGCTTTGCGCGCGCCGCCTCTCGCGTGCTGCGATGCCCGTCACAGCGGGGCCGCGCGCTGTGACGGCCGTCGCACGCCTTGACGCGGGGGTCCAATTCGGGTGTTAATCGGATCCGATTAGGTCATAGCGATTTCGTTCTTTGGCATCGTGAATAGCCGGACTACTCCGTGAGAGGGGCGGCAGTGCCGCTCCTCTGCCTGTCCAATGTGCTTCCGGCGATGAACGGGTAAGGCAGCGCCCGGCGGACCGGCCTTTCCTGTTTCCATTCCTGTTGTTTCAGGAAAGGAGCCTGGCGGGCGGGCCGCGCCGGGTCGGGGACGGGCCCTGCATTTTCGCTGTATTTGCAGGGAATGCGTCCCGCCGTCAGTGGCGAAAGTGACGCATCCCGGTGAACACCATGGCGAGCCCGGCCTCGTCGGCGGCGGCGATCACCTCCGCGTCGCGCACCGAGCCGCCGGGCTGGATCACGGCGGTCGCGCCCGCGCTCGCCGCGGCAAGCAGCCCGTCGGGGAACGGGAAGAACGCGTCCGAGGCCACGACCGAGCCCTTCGCCGGGCTCGTCGAAAGGCCGGCCGCCTTGCCGGCTTCCTCCGCCTTCCACGCCGCGATGCGCGAGGAATCGACGCGGCTCATCTGCCCCGCGCCGATTCCGACCGTGGCGCCGTCCTTCGCGTAGACGATCGCGTTCGACTTGACGTGCTTGGCCACGGCGAAGGCGAAAAGAAGGTCCTCGAGCTCGGCGGGGCTCGGCGCGCGCTTCGTCACCACTTCGAGGTCGTCTCGGCCGACGCGCCCGTTGTCGCGCGTCTGGAGGAGATAGCCGCCCGCGAGCGAGCGCAGCGTCATGCCCGGCGCGGCGGCGTCCGGCATCGACCCGGTGAGGAGAACGCGCAGCGCCGTCTTCTTCGAGAGCACGGCGAGCGCGTCGGGATCCGCCTCGGGCGCGATCACCACCTCGGCGAAGAGCTTGGCGATCTTCTCCGCGGTGACGGCGTCGAGGGGGCGATTGAGGGCGATGATGCCGCCGAAGGCCGAGACGGGATCGCAGGCGAGCGCGCGGTCGTAGGCCGCGGCGAGGCTGTCCGCGACGGCGACGCCGCAGGGATTGGCGTGCTTGATGATCGCCACCGCCGGGCGCTCGAACTCCGCGACGCATTCGAACGCGGCGTCGGTGTCGTTGAGGTTGTTGAACGAGAGCTCCTTGCCCTGCACCTGCCGGGCGGTCGCGACGCCCGGACGCGGCGCGCCGCCGACATAGAACGCGGCTTCCTGGTGCGGGTTCTCGCCGTAGCGGAGGCTCTGACGCAGCCGGCCGCTCACCGCGAGCACCGGCGGGAAAGTCTCGCCGCGCTCCTGCGCCATCCACGATGCGATCGCGGCGTCGTAGGCGGCGGTGCGGGCATAGGCGAGTCCGGCGAGGCGGCGCCGCGTCTCGGGCCGGGTCGCGCCCCCGTTCGCGGCGAGCTCGGAAAGGACGAGCTCGTAATCGGCGGGGTCGGTCACCACCGTCACCCAGTCGTGATTCTTCGCGGCGGCGCGGATGAGGGCCGGGCCGCCGATGTCGATGTTCTCGATGCACTCGGCGAAGGGCGCGCCGCGCGCGACCGTCGCCTCGAAGGGGTAGAGGTTGACGACGACGAGGTCGATGGGCCGTATGCCGTGCTCGTCGAGCGCGGCGCGGTGGCTGTCGATGTCGCGGCGGGCGAGGATGCCGCCATGGACTGCCGGGTGCAGGGTCTTGACGCGCCCGTCGAGCATCTCGGGGAAATTCGTGAGCTGGGCGACCTCGATCACGGCGAGCCCCGCGTCGGAGAGGGCGCGGGCGGTGCCGCCCGTCGAGACGAGCTCGATGCCGTGCTGTGCGAGCGTCTTGGCGAAGGGAACGAGGCCGGTCTTGTCGTGGACCGAGAGGAGGGCGCGCTTGATCATGGCGCCGCTATAGCATGAGCGCGAGGGCGAGGAGGAAGAGGTTCAGCGCGAGGATTCGCCGCACGACCGAGGCGTGACTCATCCCGCGCTGGACCGCCTTCTGGTAGAAGTGCTCGCGGTGCGGTTGCCACACCTTCTCGCCGCGAAGGGCGCGGCGGCAGAGCGTCCAGGTCGCGTCCACGAGATGGTAGCCGGGAAGGATCAGAGCCGCCTTCCAGGCGCCGGCGGCGGCCGTCGCGAGAAGAAGCCAGCCGAGGAGATAGCCGAGCGGCACGCTGCCGACGTCGCCGAGGAAGATCTTGGCCGGCTCCCAGTTCCAGCGCAGGAACCCGAGCGCCGCGGCGGCCGTGGCGAGGCCGAGCGCGACCTGCCCGGCGTTGCCGAGCTCGCGATTGACGAAGACGAGGAAGGCGAGAGCGGCGCCGAGAAAGGCGGTCTCGGCCCCCGTGATCCCGTCGATCCCGTCCATGAAGTTGTAGAGGTTGACGAACCAGAGCCAGAGGAGCCCCGCGAGGGCGCGGTCGGCCGCCGGCGGGAGCAGGCCCTGGAAGACTTGCCCGGAATCGGGAAGCGCCGCGATGCCGCCGGCGACCGCGGCGATCTGCGCGAGGAGGCGCCAGAGCGGCGGGAGCGGCCGGAGGTCGTCGGCGAACGAGACGAGGGCGAGGAAGGCGGCGCCGAGAACGGCCGCGATCGTCGCCGCCGGCGCGCTGCCGAGCACGACGAAGAGCGCCCAGGCGGGCAGCAGCGCCGCCATGACGGCGAGCCCGCCGCCCCGCGGCGTCGGCACGGCGTGCGAGGAGCGTTCGTTCGGCCGGTCGAGGACGGCGCGACGGCGCAGCGGCTCGATGAGGGCGCCGGTCGCCCACCAGGTTGCGGCAAAGACGGCGACGGCGACGAGTGCGGTCAGTAGGCGACGTCCTGGAACGTCTCGGGCGCGGGGCTCACGGTGACGTTGCCGGTCCGCTGCACCTCCAGCACGGCGAGGCCGCGCTGAACCTGCCCGTTGGGAAGGAAGCGGAAGATCCCGTCGACGCCGGCATACCCGCTCGGGTTCGCGATCGTCGCAGGAGAGAAGTCGCCGGGCTCGCTGCGCGCGAGCAAGGCTGCGAGCGCGGCGGCGTCGTAGCCGAGCGTCGCCAGGCGCGGCGGCTTGCGCTTGTAGAGCGCCTGGAAGCGCTTCTCGAATTCTTCCCGCGCCTCGGGGGGCGGCGCCGCGAACCAGCCGCCGACGAGCGACGGCTCGCGGCCGAGGCCGGGCTCGTCCCACAGCCCGGTGCCGAGAAGCTTCACCTTGGCAAGATCGACGTCGTAGTAGGGAAGGAGCGGGGCGATCTGCTTCAGCTTCGGCTCCGCCTCGGGGATCATCACCGCCTCGAAGTCGAGGTCGCCGAGCGTCTCGCGTCCGGCGAGGCGGCGCAGCGCCTGGCGCGATGCTTCATCGCCCTGCGCCGCGAGCCGGCGCCTTTGCGCATCGAGCCCGGCCTTGCGCGCGTCGAAGGCGGCGAGGCGCCGCACGACGCCGGTGAGATCGCCGGCGCCGGGGTCGTAGAGCTCGACCCGCACGAGGCTCCCGCCCGTCTCGCTCGCGGCTTCGCGCAGCTCGTCGACGACGAGCTGGCCGTAGGGGGTCTGCGGCGCCAGCGCGGCGAATCGCGCGATCCCCTGCTCGCGGGCGAAGCCGACCACCCGGCGGACCTGCTGGCGCGGCAGGAAGCTCAGAAGGAACGTGTTCTCGTCGGCGAGGGCCGCGCTCGTCGAGAAGGCGATGACGGCGACGCCCGCCTCCCGCGCCAGCGGCTTCACGGCTTCGACCTCGCCCTGCGTCAAGGGCCCGAGCACCAGCTGCGCGCCTTCCTGAAGGACGCTCTGCGCCGCGCGCTGCGCCCCGCCCGGGGTGCCGCCGGTGTCGCGCGGCAGGAGCTCGAAATTCTCGTCGGCGATGTCGAACACCGCCATCTGCGCCGCCTCGAGCATCGCGCGGCCGATCGGCGCCGATGGGCCGCTCAGCGGCAGGAGCAGCGCGACGCGCTTCCTGCCGTCGTCGGGGCGCATCGACGCGGGCGGCGTCTCGGTGACGTCCTGCGGCGCCTCGGTGGCCGGAGCGCTCACTTGCGGGCTCGGCGCGCGTCCCGCTACGTTCCCTCCGCCGCAGCCGGCGAGAAGGAGGAGCGATGCCGCGACTGCGAGGCGGCGCGAGCAACGAGCGGAACGAAGCACGCGCGCAGCCTACAGAGCCGCCGCCGCCCCGGCAACCGGACGCGGTGGCGCCCGGCCTCTATGTCGTGGCGACGCCGATCGGAAACGCGCTCGACCTCTCGTTCCGCGCCGTCGCGGTGCTGCGCGCCTGCGATCTCGTCGCGTGCGAGGACACGCGCGTCACCGGAAAGCTCTTCGCCCGCCACGGAATCACGACGCGCCGCTTCGCCTACCATGAGCACAACGCCGACCGGGTCCGGCCGGTGCTGCTCGAGAAGCTGCGTGCGGGCGCTCGCATCGCGCTCGTCTCCGACGCCGGCATGCCGCTCGTCTCCGATCCCGGATACAGGCTCGTTCGCGCGGTCATAGAGGAGGGCCTGCCGGTGACGGTCGTGCCGGGGCCCTCGGCCCCGCTCGCCGCGCTGGTGCTGTCCGGCCTTCCTCCCGACCGCTTCCTCTTCGCCGGATTCCTGCCGGCGAAGCGCGGCGCGCGGCGGGGGGAGCTCGCTGCGCTCGCCGCCGTTCCCGCGAGCCTGATCTTCTTCGAGGCGCCGCATCGCCTTCCCGAGGCGCTGAGCGACATGGCCGAGGTGCTGGGCGACCGGCCGGCCGCGGTGGCGCGCGAGCTGACCAAGATGTTCGAGGAGGTGCGGCGCGGGTCGCTCGCCTCTCTCGCGGCGCATTACGCCGCCGCCGGGCCGCCCAAGGGCGAGGTCGTCGTCGTCGTGGGGCCGCCGCCGGCCGAGTCGCCCGGGGAGGCGGATCTCGACGAGCGGCTGCGCGCCGCGCTCGCGAGGATGAGCCTGCGCGACGCCGCGAACGCGGTCGCCGAGGCGAGCGGGCGACCCCGCCGGGCGGTCTATGCACGCGCGCTCGAGCTGCTCGAGGAGGAGAAGCGACGATGAGCCTCCTCGCGCGGCGGATCGCCGAGCGCCGCGGGCGCAGGGCCGAGGCGCTCTGCGTGTGGATCCTCCGCCTCAAGGGCTGGCGCATCCTCGCGCGCGACCTCAGGCTGCCGGTCGGCGAGATCGACATCATCGCACGGCGCGGCGACGTCCTGGCCGCGATCGAGGTGAAGGCGCGCGATGACCGGGACGCCGCGGCACACGCGGTTACCCCTCGACAACGGCGACGAATCGCGCGAGCGCTGGCGGCCTACATTGCGCGGCGCCCCGATCTCGCCAGACTTTCGCCACGCTTCGACGTCATGCTTCTCGTCCGGGGGCGCCTTCCGCAGCACATTCCGGCGGCGTGGCGGGAGGACGAGTAGGAAGGGGGGTTTACGGGTGAAGAAGATCGTCCTCTTGGGCCTCGCGGCACTTCTCGTCGAGGGCTGCGTCCCGGTCGTCGTCGGCGGCACGGCGGCGGGGGTCGGCTACGCTGCCGGGCAGGAGCGCGGCCCGGTTCAACAGGCGAAGGATTTCGGGATTCGGGCCCAGATCGTCGACAATTGGTGGCGGTTCAACGAGGAAATGGCCTCGGGGCTTTCCTGCAACGTCTACGACGGCAAGGTTCTCATCGCCGGCACCGTCAGGGATCCCGAGTGGCGCGTCGACGCCGTCCGCCTCGCCTGGCAGGTCGACGGCGTGAGGGAAGTGCACAACGAGGCGCAGGTGAGCGACAAGACGAGCCTCATGGACGACGCCCGCGACACCTGGATCACGACGCGGCTGCGCAGCGCGCTCACCTTCGATCCTGACGTGCGCTCGCTCAACTACACGATCGAGACCGTGAACGGCACCGTCTACCTCATCGGCTCGGCACGGACGCGCGAGGAGCTCGAGCGGGTCACCAACCACGCGCGCAACATCCCGAACGTTCGCAAGGTCGTGACGTATGTCGACATCCGCCCCGGCGAGCCGCCGAGCACGATGCCGGCCTCGGCGCCGCCGCCCGCAGACGCCGCGCCGGCCCCGCTCGCCGCCCCCGAGCCGCCGCCCGCGACGACTCCGTCGGGCCCGCCTGCGCCGGTCGAGATCCGTCCGCTGTCGTGATCGAGGAGCGCGCCGCGCACGAGGCATGGCTCGGCCGGCTCGCCGCCGCCGGCGACGCGCCGATCGACATCGCCGAGGCGGCGCTGCGCCTTGCGGCGCTCGACAGGCCGCGCGTCGATCTCGCGCGCTACCGCGACCATCTCGCCGAGCTCGCCGCCGCGGTGACCGCGGAGAAGGGAGCCGAGCCCGCAGCGGCGCTCGCCGAGGCGATGCGCCGAGAGAGGTATGCGGGCGACGTCCTCACCTACGACGACCTCCAGAACGCCAATCTCATCCGCGTCATCGATCGGCGGAAGGGCCTGCCTGTCGCGCTCGGCATTCTGTGGATCCATGCGGCGCGGGCGCAGGGCTGGCGCGCCGAGGGTCTCGCCTTTCCCGGCCATTTTCTCGTCCGACTCGAGCATCGCGTCATCGTCGACCCGTTCAACGGCGGCCGGCTCTGCGATGCGGCGTTCCTGCGCCGGCTCCTCCGCGCGACGGCAGGGGGCGCGGAGCTCGCGCCCGAGCACTACGCGCCGGTGAGCGACCGGACCATCCTTCTGCGCCTCCAGAACAACATCAAGCTGCGGGTCTGGCGCGATTCGCCCGAAAAGGCGCTCGAGGTGCTGGAGCGCATGCTTCTCCTGGCGCCCGAGGAGGCCGCGCTCCGCCTCGAGGCCGGGCGCGTCGCTCTCGAGACGGGAAAGCTCCGCGCCGCCGCCGCGCATCTCGAGCGTGCCTGCATCGATGGCGACGATCTCGTCCGCCATCGCGCCGCGGCGCTTCTCCAGCAGCTCCGCTCCCGGCTCCATTAGGGCTTCACCCGCGCCGCGAGCGCAGGGCGCCGACGATGTCCGAGTAGTCGTCGGTCCAGGGCCGCGCCTCTCCCTCGGGCTCGAGCGGCTGCCACTCGGTCCGGCCGGCGAGGAAGGCCAGCGCGGACGGATCGCGCGCCAGCGCCACGAAGTCGGAGCGGGTGCGCTGCAACGTGCGCGCGCCCTCGTCGGTCGAGGCGTCCTCGCGCCGCAGCGCGACGAGCCCGGCGTCGGCGGCGAGGGCGGCGACGACCGGGCCGAGCGCCAGGTGCCGGTTCGAGATGTGGACGAGAAGGACGCCGTTCGGCGCGAGCTTCTCGAGGTAGAGGGCGAGCGCTTCTCGCGTGAGGAGGTGAATCGGGATGGCGTCCGAGCTGAACGCGTCGATGACGATTCGGTCGTAAACCCCGTCCGGTGCCTGGGCGAGCTCGAGCCGGGCGTCACCGAGGACGATCCGCGCGTCCGGGGCGCAGCCCGCGAGGAACGCGAAATAGCGAGGCTCGCGAGCGATGGCGGCGACGGCAGGGTCGATCTCGTAGAAATCCAGCGTGTCGCCCGGCTTCGTCCAGCATGCCATCGTTCCGGTGCCGAGTCCGATGACGGCGATCCGCTGAGGAGGCCGCGCGAAGTCGAAAACGTCGCCGACCGGGCCGGCGGCGTTGTAGTAGGTGATCGGCTCCAGCAGCCGCTCCGGATCGGCGAATCGTCCGCCGTGCAGCGTCGTTCCGTGCGCGAGCGTGACGACGCCCCGGTATTCGTCCAGCTCGACCCGGTAGACGCCGAAGAAGCTTCGCGTCTGCATGAGCACCTCGTTCTCGCGGCTGACGAAGCTGACCGCGAGAAGGGCCGCGATGCCGAGGCCGAAGCGCAGCGGCTGGCTCCGGAAGGCATAGGCGATCACCCCGGCGGCGGCGAGGAAGACGATCTTGCCGGCCAGCTCCAGCCGGAGGACGGGCGTGCCGAAGAGGCTCGGTCCGATGAGGAAGGCGAGAAGGAAGAGCGGCAGCGCGAAGTCGAAGAACCGCCGCCCGGGAGCGAGCGCGGGGCGGAGCACCGCGGCGAGGACGATCGCGAGCGGATACTCCCAGACGCCGGGGAAGACGAGCGGCGCCAGCACCGCGTTGAAGGCGCCGCCGAGCACGCCGCCCACGGACATCCAGAGATAGAAGGCGGTGAGATGGCGCGCCGCCGGCCGCTCGCGCGCAAGCTCGCCGTGGCAGACGAGCGCGGTCACGAAGAAGGCGAGGAGGTGGAGCGCGATCATCGCCCCGAGCTCCACCGTCGTTCCGAGACCGAAGGCGAGCGCGAGCGGGACGAGGACGAAGGGCTGGAGCGCGACCATCCACTCGTGGCGCAGCCACGGCCGGCGCGCGAAGACGATCACGAAGGAAAGGAGGTAGAGCGCGAGAGGCACGACCCAGAAGAGCGGCGCCGAGGCGAGGTCGGTCGTGATGAAGCTGGTGACGCCGAGCAGAAGGCTCGACGGCGCGAAAGCGAGGAGCACCCATCGGACCACCGTCGCGGCTCGAGGCCGCCTCTCGTCGCCAGCGACAGCCGCGGCGACGGGGCCCGTTCCCGCGCGCATGGCGCAGAGCGCGACGAGCAGCGCGAGAACGACGTAAAGCACGGACCAGGCGAGACGCTGCCGGCTCACGGCGAGGGCGGGCTCGATCAGAAAGGGATAGGCGAGGAGGGCGAGGATCGAACCGAGATTGCTCGCCGCGTAGAGAAAGTAGGGATCGGCGGCCGCACCGTGGCCCGAGCGCGAGAACCACGATTGGAGAAGCGGGGCCGTCGCCGAAAGCGCGACGAAGGGGAGCCCGACCGAGACCGCGAGGACGCCGAGGAGCCAGAGGATGGGCGTCTGCTCCGTGGGCGGGCTCCACCCTTCCGGGAGGCTCAGCGGAAGGAAGAAGAATCCTGCGGCCAGTATCGCGAGGTGAAGCACGACCTGCGCACCCGGCCGGAAGCAGCGCGCGATGCCGTGAGCGTAGGCGTAGCCGGCGAGGAGCGCGCTCTGGAAGAAGAGCATCGCCGTGTTCCACACCGCCGGCGCGCCGCCGAGCAGCGGCAGCACGAGCTTCGCCATCATCGGCTGCACCGCGAAGAGAAGGGCGGCCGAGAGGAAGAGCGTCGACGAGAACAGCGGCAGGAGCCCGGCGCGGGGCGCCGCGCGCGGCGCGGCCTCGGTCGCGGTCATCGGGCGATGCTACGCCAGTTTCGGACGTCTCTCCCGCACCTTCGGAGGCTTGCCCGCCCCGCGCGCTGGAGGCGGGGTCGCGCGGCGATCGACGAGGCGCTGCCGGCGGAGCCGGAGCGCTCTCAGAAGCTCATGAAGCCGCGGGGCAGCGGCACGTGCAGCGTCGTCTCGAGGAGATAGTGGGAGCCGAAGGCGAGAAGCAGCGCCGCGCCGATCACCGCTGCAGGGTGACGGCCCTCGAGAGCGCCGAAGAGGAAGACGACGGCGATCGCAATCGACGCGCGGTAGCCGAGAACGTCCATCGCGCCGGCGACGAAGCCGCAGGCGAGGACGAGCCCCAGGGTGAGGACGAAGCCCGCGCGTACGGAAAAGATGTCGGAGTCGCCGCCGAAGAGGACGACGAGCCCGCCCATCGCCGCGATCGCGAGCGCGAACAACAGCGCCGCGTAGCCCGAGCCCGCGATGCTGAATCCCTGCGTCTTCGCTTCCCACAAGATCGCGCCGGCGATGAGCACCAGCACGGCCCCGCCCAATTGATGCCTGTTCATCGCTCCCGCTTCCCCGTAGCGGCAGGACAACATGGGCGCATGCTAGAGAGGGCAAGGTTTACGCCGGGTAACCGGCGACCCCCCTATTTGCACGAAGATTGCATAAACTCGCGGCGACTTGTCGATAGCGCCGTTGTCCCAAGGTCGAGCGGCCGCCGCGCCCCTGACGATCAGTCGGTTTCGAGCGCTGCCTCGAACTCGCCCTCGTCGAATATGCCGGGCACGCCCGACTCGGGGTCGGGAAGCACGTCGAGGCTCGCCGCCGCTTCGAGGGCGGCCGCGCTCGGGGCGCCGCCCGAATCCGGCTCGATCGCGAGCGGTCCGAGATGGGGCGCCGCGGCGAGGAGACGAAGGAACGCGACGAGCCGGATATAGACGGCGATCGTCGTCTTCGGCTCCGTCCCGAGCTCGTCCGAAAGCCGGTCGAGCACGGCGCGGGTCTCCAGCGCAACCGGCTCGGAGTCCTCCTCGTCGGGATCGCGGATGGCCGACTCCTCGGCTTCCAGTTCGGCGGCGTACTCGGAGACGAGGAAGAGTGCGGAGCCGATCAGGGCGGGATCGACCGGCGGAATGCGGGGTCGCTCCCAACGCGGCGAGATGTAGTTCATCGCTTCCTCACATCCGTTGAACGCCTCTGCCCCCGGGATTGCTCCTCGACAGGTTTTCCGATCGAGAGGAGAACGCCTCGGCGGCGCCGCCTTCTCGGCGCTCCGGAGTTTAGCCGCTTCCGCCGCAAGGCGCCCCGGCGCCGTGGCTCTCAGCCTTCGACCCAGGCGATGCGCAGGATGTTGGTGGCGCCGGGCGTGCCGAACGGAACGCCCGCGGTGATGACGATACGCTGACCTTTCTCGGCGAAGCCTTCGCGCTGCGCGATCGTGGCGGCGCGCTGTACCATCTCGGAGAAGTTGGTGACGTCGCGAGCGTGGACGCAGTGGGCGCCCCAGAGGAGCGCCAGCCGCCGGGCGGTCTCGAGCTTCGAAGTGAGAACCAGTATCGGAACGGTCGGCCGCTCGCGCGCCGCACGGAGCGCCGTGGCGCCCGACGTCGTGTAGTTGACGATCGCCGCCGCGCCGACGGTCTCGGCGACTTGGCGCGCGGCAGCGCTGATCGCGTCGGGGGCTGTATGCTGAGGTTCGAGGTCGATCGCCTCGATGGTCTTGAAATAGAGCGGGTCGGCCTGCACGCGCGCGATGATCCGGCTCATGATGTCGACCGCCTCGACCGGATAGGACCCGGCCGCCGTCTCGGCCGACAGCATCACCGCGTCCGCCCCGTCGTAGATCGCCGTCGCCACGTCCGACGCTTCCGCACGGGTCGGAATTGCGGAGTTGATCATCGACTCGAGCATCTGCGTCGCCACGACGACCGGCTTTCCGGCCATCCGGCAGGCCTGGATGACGTGCTTCTGCGTCGGCGGCACGTCCTCGGGCGCCATCTCGACGCCGAGATCGCCGCGCGCCACCATCACCGCGTCGGAGAGCTCGATGATCTCGTCGAGGCGCTCGATGGCGAGCGGCTTCTCCAGCTTGACGAGAATGCCGGCCCTGCCGCCGACGAACTTTCTTCCTTCCGCGACGTCGTCGGGACGTTGCACGAAGGAAAGCGCGACCCAGTCGACGCCGATGCCGAGCGCGAAGGCGAGATCGTCGCGGTCCTTCGGCGTGAGGGCGGATATCGGCAGCACCGCGTTCGGCACGTTGACGCCCTTGCGGTCGGAGACGAAGCCGCCGATGACGACCTTGGTGTCCGCGTGGTCGGGGCCGCAGCGCTCGACCTCGAGTCGAACCTTGCCGTCGTCGACGAGCAGGTTCGTGCCGGGCCGGATCGCGGCGAAGATCTCGGGATGCGGCAAAGGCGCGCGGTTCTCGTCCCCGGGCACCGGGTCGAGGTCGAGCCGAAACCGATTTCCGGCCACGAGACGCACGCGGCCGGCCGCAAAGGTGCCGAGACGAAGCTTCGGGCCCTGCAGGTCGGCCATGACGCCGATCGGACGGCCGAGCTCCTTCTCGACCGCGCGGATCGATTCCATTCGCGCCTGGTGGTCGCTGTGGCTGCCGTGGCTGAAATTGAGGCGGAAAACGTCGACCCCGGCCTCGAAAAGAGCTCGGATCATCTCCGGCGCGGAACTTGCCGGCCCGAGCGTCGCCACGATTTTTGCGCTGCGGTTTCGTCGCATCGGGGCGATAACTAGAGCGAATTCGAACCGGGTAGAAGGCCCAACACGCACGGCCCCGGCTCACGGGAGCCGCCGAAACATCGCCCTTCGAGCCGACGATGCTCGTCGCTCGGCGGCAGGAAGCAAGCTCGGGCACATGCGCGAACGACGACCGGCAGCCGCGGCGTTCACGAGCGTCGCGATCGCGACGGAGGTCCTCTCGACAGGGGCTAGGCTCTATCCTCCGCGTCGGGGCACTCGCTCGAGATCGATCACGCCATCGTCTCGCCCGCGGCGACGAGCCCTCGGACCGCCGCGCCGCGGCGAGAGGGACGGGAGCCCGCGCACCCCGCATCTCGCGTGCGTTCGGGTCTCCCGCGGTTCGAGCGGTCGCGCCGAGCGGCGGGATCAGGAAAGTCGTGCGGCGCTGGCGACGGCCTTGAGCGAGGCGTTGACGATGTTCTTGTCGAGGCCGACGCCCCAGCAACGCTCGCCGTCCTTGCCCTTCACCTCGACATAGGCGGCGGCCATCGCGTCGGCGCCTGCGCCGACCGCGTGCTCGCGATAGTCGAGCACCTCGATGTCGGCGAGGCCGGCCCGACGCAGCGCATCGACGAACGCCTCGACAGGACCCGACCCGTGCCCCTCGATGGCCGTCCCGTTGGCGAGCGTCGCCTCCAGCTTCCGGCCGCGGCCGTCCGGGATGGTGCGGTACTCGCTGATCGTCTCGGCGAGGTAGGTTTCGCTGAAGAGGCGCCAGATCTCCGCGCTCGAGGCCTCCTTGCCCGTGCGGTCGGTCCAGTCCTGAACCACCTTGGAGAATTCGATCTGCAGGCCGCGCGGAAGGTCGAGGCCGTGGTCGGTCTGGAGGATGTAGGCGATGCCGCCCTTTCCCGACTGCGAATTGACGCGGATGACCGCCTCGTAGGAGCGGCCGAGATCCTTCGGGTCGATCGGCAGGTAGGGCACCTCCCACAGCTCGTCGTTGCGCTGCTTCAGCGCCTCGAAGCCCTTCTTGATCGCATCCTGATGCGAGCCCGAGAAGGCGGTGTAGACGAGCGAGCCGGCGTAGGGGTGCCGGGGATGGACGGGAAGCTGGGTGCAGTACTCGGCGGTGCGGACGACCTCGTCGATGTCGCGTACCACGAGTCCCGGCTCGATGCCCTGGCTGAACAGGTTCAGCGCCATCGTCAGCACGTCGACGTTGCCGGTGCGCTCGCCGTTGCCGAAGAGCGTTCCCTCGACGCGGTCGGCGCCGGCGAGAAGCGCCAGCTCGGCGGCGGCGATGCCGGTCCCGCGGTCGTTGTGCGGGTGAATCGAGATGATGACGTTCTCGCGGCCCTTGAGGTGGCGGCAGAACCACTCGATCTGGTCCGCGTAGATGTTCGGCGTCGCCATTTCGACGGTGGCCGGCAGATTGATGATCGTCTTGCGCTCCGGCGTCGGGCGCCAGACGTCGAGCACCGCCTCGCAGATCTCGACCGCGAAGTCGAGCTCGGTGCCGGTGAAGCTTTCCGGCGAGTACTGGTGGACGATCTCCGTCCCGTTCTTGCGCGCCTCCTCGGCGAGCTCGCGGATCAGCCGGGCGCCCGAGACCGCGATGTCGATGATGCCCTGGCGTCCGGTCTTGAAGACGACGCGCCTTTGCAGCTCGCTGGTCGAATTGTAGAGATGGACGATCGCGCGTCTGGCGCCTTTGATGGCGTCGAACGTCTTGCGGATCAGCTCCTCGCGCGATTGGGTGAGGACCTGGATCGTGACGTCGTCGGGAATCCGCCCTTCCTCGATCAGCTCGCGCGTGAAGTCGAGTTCGGTCTGCGAGGCGGCGGGGAAGCCGACCTCGATCTCCTTGAACCCGAGCCGGACGAGGAGATCGAACATGCGGCGCTTGCGCTCGGGGCCCATCGGCTCGATGAGCGCCTGATTGCCGTCGCGCAGGTCGACCGAGCACCAGATCGGCGGCTTGCTCAGCGAGCGCGACGGCCACTGGCGATCCGGCAGAGCGACCGGCGGGAACGGGCGGTATTTGTGGATCGGCATGCCGTCCCGGCGGACGGCGGCGGTTTCGTGCGGCATTTTACAGGCCCTCTAAACTAAGACTTCGGCGACGCAACAGCTTCCCGACGCTCAATGGAGCGCCGGGTCCGTAAGTCGCAGAAGGGGCCGCACGTTCATTTCGCGGCAAAAAGTATAGGCGTGAGGCCGCCGCGTCAACGGCGGCGCGTCGCGGGGGCGGGAACGGACGGGTCGGCGGCGCCGGTCCCGAGCGGCGTGCCGGGCCGCGTCGGCCCCGATGCGCCGCTCGTGTCGGCGCCGCTTGTGGGGTCGGGCGCCATGGTCGCGAATTGCGGGCGCGCCCGGAGCGCCTCGGCATCGAGCGCGATCCTCAGGCGCTCGCTCTCGAGCTGCGGCTTCGCCTCGTCCCAGGCGACGACGCGGGGGAGGCCCCCTCGGGAGTGCCGCGCTCGGGTGAGACGAGGAGCGCGGCCGGGGCGCCGCCCTCGAAGCGGAGGACGAGGTCCGAAAGCGTCCCGACCCTCCCACCGTCGGGCCCGAGCACGTCGGCGCCGAGCAAGGCCTGCGCGCCGACGTAACGGTCCGACTCGACCTTCGGCGCATTCGCGAGATCGCGCTTCGCCTCCTCGGCGGTGAAATGCGGCGCCGGACGCCCTTCGAAGCGGAGATTCGCCCAGGCGAGCGGCGCCCCGTCGACAAGGGCGAGGTCGACGGCGCCGCTCTCGCGCGAGAGGTAGAGATTTCCGATCTTGCCGAGGGTCGCGCCGTCGGCACCGCGAACCTCTGCGCCGAGCGCGTCGCGGGCGCGAATCTGGTTGCCGGCTTCGGCCACGACGTGCTGGCGCGGCACGCGCTGGGTCTCTCCCGACGGCATCGGCGCCTGCTGGGCGGCGGCCGGCGCCAGGGCGGCGAGGAGGAAGGCAAGGCACAGGACGCTGCGCATCACCTTCCAACAAGGCGCGCCCGCGTGGCGTTCCAGCCCAGCGCCGCCTATATCCTTGAGCGCGCGCAATTCTCGGAGCGACATCATGACAGCGACGGAGAAGAAGCCCGAGCTCGGCAAGCTGCCGGAATGGGACCTTTCGGATCTCTACCCGGGGCGCGACAGCGCCGCCCTGGCGGAGGACCTTTCGCGCGCAGAGAGCGATGCGCGGGCATTCCAGGAACGCTACGAGGGCAAGCTCGCGGGCCTGTCCGGCGCGGCGCTCGGAAACGCGGTGGCGGAATACGAGCGGCTTCAGGAAACGCTCGGGCGCGTCATGAGCTACGCCTATCTCGTCTACGCCTGCGACATGAACGATCCCGAGATCGGGCGCTTCTTCCAGACGATGCAGGAGCGGACGAACGCGATCTCGACGACCGTCCTCTTCTTCACGCTGGAGCTGAACAAGATCGACGATGCGGCGCTCGCCTCGAAGCTGGAAGCGCCCGAGCTCGCGCGCTACGCGCCCTGGCTGCGCGACGTTCGCGCCTTTCGCCCGCATCAGCTCAGCGACGAGCTCGAGCGGCTCCTGCACGAGAAGTACGTTTCCGGGCGCGCCGCCTGGGTCCGCCTCTTCGACGAGACGCTCGCTTCGCTGCGGTTTCCGGTCCGCGGCAAGGAGCTGACGAGCGCCGAGGCGCTCCACCTTCTTTCCGACCGCGACGGCGCGGTTCGTCGCGAGGCGGCGGAGTCGATCGGCACGGTCCTGGGCAGGAACATCCGCACCTTCGCGCTCGTCACCAACACCCTTGCGAAGGACAAGGAGATCGAGGACCGCTGGCGGAAGTTTCCCCGCCCGATCTCCTCGCGCAACCTTTCGAACTTCGTCGAGGACGAGGTCGTGGACGCGCTGATCGCCGCCGTTCGCGCGTCCTTCCCGGCGCTTTCGCACCGCTACTACAGGCTGAAGGCGAAATGGTTCGGGGTCGAGAAGCTGCCGTACTGGGACCGGAACGCGCCTTTGCCGGAGGACGACGACACGACCATCCCGTGGACGGAGGCGGAAAAGACGGTGCTCGAGGCCTACGCCGCCTTCTCGCCGAAGCTCGCCGAGGTGGGGCGCGCCTTCTTCGAAAAGCCCTGGATCGACGCGCCGGTGAGGCCGGGCAAGGCGCCCGGCGCCTTCGCGCATCCGACCGTTCCGAGCGCGCACCCCTATCTCCTCCTCAACTACCAGGGCAAGCTGCGCGACGTCATGACGCTCGCGCACGAGCTCGGGCACGGCGTCCACCAGGTCCTCGCGGGCGCGCAAGGGTACCTCATGGCGGAGACGCCCCTGACGCTCGCCGAGACGGCGTCGGTCTTCGGCGAGATGCTCACGTTCCGCGCCATGCTCGACCGGGAGAAGGATCCCCGGAAGCGCAAGATCATGCTCGCCGGCAAGGTCGAGGACATGCTCAACACGGTCGTGCGCCAGATCGCCTTCGTGGAGTTCGAGCGGCGCGTCCACGACGAGCGGCGGGAGGGCGAGCTCACGCCGGACCGGCTCGGCGAGATCTGGTTCGACGTGCAGAGGGAAAGCCTCGGCCCGGCCCTCGAGTTCAGGGACGAGTACCGCTTCTACTGGAGCTACATCCCGCACTTCGTCCACACGCCGTTCTACGTCTACGCGTACGCCTTCGGGGACTGCCTCGTGAACTCGCTCTACGCGGTCTACGAGGGCGCCGCCCCCGGCTTCGCCGAGAAGTACCTCGACATGCTGCGTGCCGGCGGCAGCAAGCGGCACAAGGAGCTGCTCGCGCCTTTCGGGCTCGATGCCTCGGATCCGGCCTTCTGGGACAAGGGGCTCGGCGTGATCCGCCGCTTCGTCGACGAGCTGGAGCGGATCGGGTGAGCCGACGCCCGTCCGCTTTCCCCGCCCACGCAAGAGGGCAGGGAAGACAGCACCCCGCGGGCGCGCGGAAGTCGCATCGTCGCGAACGGGTACTGGAACAGGAATGAGCGACGGCGAGAACTCGCTCGCCGGTCGGGTCCGCCGGTATGCGCGCGTTTCGACCGCGGTCGGCGGGCTCGCGGCGCGGCTCGCCTCGGAGCGCTACCTCGGCGTGCCGCTCGACCGCGGCCGGCATGCGGCGGAGCTGCGCGCCGCGCTCGGCGGCATCAAAGGGCCGCTCATGAAGGTCGCGCAGCTTCTCGCGACCATCCCCGACGCGCTCCCGAAGGAGTACGTGGCCGAGCTCGTCCAGCTTCAGGCCGACGCGCCCGCGATGGGGTGGCTGTTCGTGAAGCGTCGGATGGCCGCCGAGCTCGGGCCGGACTGGCAGAAGAAGTTCGCCTCCTTCGAGCACGAGGCGCGCCGCGCCGCCTCGCTCGGGCAGGTGCATCGCGCGATCGGCCTCGACGGGCGGGTGCTCGCCGCCAAGCTCCAGTATCCCGACATGGCGGCCGCGGTGGAGGCCGATCTCGCGCAGCTCCGGCTCGCGATGTCGATCTACGAGCGCTACGACCGCGCCGTCTCGACCGCCGACATTCACGCCGAGATCGCCGACCGGCTTCGCGAGGAGCTCGATTACGAGCGCGAGGCGAAGCACATGCGGCTATACCGCGCGCTTCTCGCCGAGGAGCCCGACGTCCACGTGCCGGAACCGGTCGCTTCCCTGTCGACCAAGCGTCTCCTCACGATGACGTGGCTCGAGGGCGATCGCCTTCTCGGCGTCGCCGAGGCGCCGGTCGAGGTGCGCAACCGCGTCGCCATGACGATGTTCAGGGCCTGGTACGTCCCCTTCTACCGCAGCGGCGTCATCCACGGCGACCCGCATCTCGGCAACTACACGGTGCGGAAGGATCACTCGATCAACCTCCTCGACTTCGGCTGCATCCGGATCTTCAAGCCGTCTTTCGTCAAAGGGGTGATCGACCTCTACCACGCGCTGCGGGACGGCGATCGCGACCTCGCCGTCTCGGCCTACGAGCGCTGGGGCTTCCGCGACCTCTCGTACGAGACGATCGCCGTGCTGAACCGGTGGGCCGCCTTCGTCTACGCGCCGCTGATGGAGGACCGGGTGAAGCGGATCACCGATACGGGCGTCTACGGCCGCGAGGTGGCGGAGAGCGTCCACCGCGACCTCCGCCGGCTCGGCGGCGTGCGGCCGCCGCGCGAGTTCGTCTTCATGGACCGGGCGGCGATCGGCCTCGGTTCGGTGTTCACGCACCTGAAGGCCGAGATCAACTGGCACCGGCTTTTCCACGACCTCATCGACGATTTCGACGAGGCGGCGCTCGCCCGGCGGCAGAAGGCGGCGCTCGCCTCGGCGGGGCTGCCGCTGCCGGACTAGTTGCCTTGCATCCGCGCCCCCGCTAGGTATCTCGCCATGCGCGCCGTCCTGATCCTCGCCCTTTCCCTCGCCCTTTCGGCCTGCGCCGGCCTCGCCGAGCAGGCGTCGTACAGCTTTTCAGGAGGGGCGGACGAGTCGCCGGAGTTCGGGGTAAGCGCGCTCGCGGACGGATCGATGCCGCCCAACTACGCCGCCTTCAACCGCGTCGATCCGTCGGTCGCCGATTTCCACGCGCGGCAGAGCTGCACGCTCGGCTACGAGAAGCTGGGCGAGCGCACCATTCCTTACGACCCCGGCCAGCTCGAGGTCTGGCAGGTGCGCTGCGTGCCCTACGCCCTCGCCTTCTTCTGACTCTGATGGACGACAACCAGTTCCGGCAGGCGCGGCTCGCAAAGCTCCGCGAGATCCGCGCTCTCGGCATCGACCCCTATCCCTACTCGTTCCGGCGCACCGACGAGGCGGCGGCGCTGGAGGCGCGCTACCGCGACCTCGCTCCCGGCGCCGAGACCGGCGACGAGGTGGCGGTCGCCGGGCGTATCCGCGCCATGCGCAACAACGGGATGTTCATCGATCTGCACGACGCGTCGGGCAAGATCCAGATCTTCAGTCACAAGGACTACCTCCCGCCGGACCAGATGCGGCTGCTCCGGCTTCTGGATCTCGGCGACCTCATCGGGGTCGAAGGGATCATCCGCCGGACGCCGCGCGGCGAGCTGACGGTCAACGCGAAAAGCCTGACGATTCTCGCGAAGGCGCTTCTCCCGCTCCCCGAGAAGTATCACGGCCTCACCGACCTCGAGACCCGCTATCGCCAGCGGTACCTCGACCTCATTATGAATCCGCAAAGCCGCGATACGCTCCGCAAGCGCAGCCTCGTCATCTCGACGATGCGCCGCTGGCTCATCGATCGCGGCTTCCTCGAGGTCGAAACCCCGATGCTGCACGTCATTCCCGGCGGCGCGTCGGCGAAGCCCTTCGTCACCCACCACAACACGCTCGACATGGATCTCTACCTCCGGATCGCGCCGGAGCTGCACCTGAAGCGCCTGGTCGTCGGCGGCTTCGAGAAGGTGTTCGAGATCAACAGGAACTTTCGAAACGAGGGGATCTCGCCGCGCCACAATCCGGAATTCACGAGCCTCGAGCTCTACGAGGCCTACGTCGACTACACCGAGATGATCCTGATCACCGAGGGCATCATCGCCGAAGCGGCGAACGCCGTCCTGGGGACGACGCGGATCGTCTACCAGGGGCGCGAGATCGACCTGACGCCGCCCTGGCCGCGGAAGTCCATGTGCGCGCTGGTCCGGGAGGCGACCGGCCACGACTTCCTCGAGATGGAGCGGGAAAAAGCGGTGAACGTCGCGGAGTCGATGGGCTGCGAGCTGAAGCAGGGGGCAGGCTGGGGGCATGCGGTCGAGGCGGTGTTCGCCCTTAAGGTCGAGGACAGCCTCGTGCAGCCGATCCACGTCACCGACTTTCCGCGCGAGATCTCGCCGCTCGCGAAGGCGCACCGCAGCGATCCGCGTCTGACCGAGCGGTACGAGACCTACATCAACGGCTGGGAGATCGCGAACGCGTTCTCCGAGCTCACCGATCCCCTCGACCAGCGCGAACGCTTCGAGGCGCAGATGCGGGAGCGGGAGCGGGGCGACGAGGAGGCGCAGATGCTCGACGAGGATTTCGTCACGGCGCTCGAATACGGGCTGCCGCCGACGGGCGGGCTCGGCATCGGCATCGACCGGCTCGTGATGCTGCTGACCGACAGCCCCTCGATCCGCGACGTCATCGCCTTTCCGACGATGCGGCCGAAGGCCTGACGCTCCGCTCGAGGATCAGGGCCCCGAGCGCGTGTCGATGCCGAAGAGGGCGTCTGCCTCGGTCGGGATGATGGCGTAGGCCTCGACCTCGACGATCAGCTCGGGCTTGAGGAGGGCGCTTACCCCGATCAGCGCCGCGGCGGGGCAGATCTTCTCGAAGACCTCCTTGTGCGCGCGGAGGAATCCGTCCGCCTGGCTCATGTCGGTGATGTAGGCGGTGACCCGAACGACGTGCCCGAGCCCGGCGCCGGCCTTGGCTAGCGCGGCCGCGATCTTGCGATAGATCTCCTGCGTCTGCTCGTAGGCGTCGCGGCCGATCGCCTTCCCGCCGCCGTCGAGCGAGGTCGTGCCCGAGACGTGGACGTGCGGCCCGACGCGCACGGCCCGCGCGTAGCCGCCGGCCGCCTCGGTGCCGTCGAACACGTTCTGCCGCGCCGCCATCGGGTCCTGCCTCAGCGAACCTGAAGCAGGATCTTGCCGATATGGCGGCTCGACTCCATCAGCCGGTGCGCTTCGGCGGCCTCCGCGAGCGGGAACGTCGCGTGGATGATCGGCCGCACCGTCCCCGCCTCGAGGAGGGGCCAGACCTTCTCCTCGAGCGCCGCGGCGATCGCGCCTTTCTGCTCGACCGTGCGCGGGCGCAGCGTCGATCCCGTCAGGGTGAGGCGGCGGATCATCATCGGCATGAGATCGAGCGCCACCTTGCTTTCCTTCAGGAACGCGATCTGGACCAGCCTCCCCTCGAGCCCGAGGCAGCGGATGTTCCTTTCCACATAGTCGCCCCCGACCATGTCGAGGACGAGATCGACGCCCTTCTTGTCGGTCAGGCGGCGCACCTCCTCCACGAAGTCCTGCGTCTTGTAGTTGATCGCCTCGTGCGCGCCGATCTTCCTGCAGAAGGCGCATTTCTCGTCGGTTCCAGCGGTCGTGAAGACGCGGGCGCCGAAGGCGTGCGCGAGCTGGATGGCGGTGGTCCCGATGCCGCTCGAGCCGCCATGGACGAGGATCGTCTCGCCTTTCGCGAGGCGACCGCGCTCGAACACGTTCGTCCAGACGGTGAAAAAGGTCTCGGGCAGCCCCGCCGCCTCCTTCAGGGACATGCCCTTCGGCACGGGGAGGCATTGCGCGGCGGGCGCCGCGCAGAACTCGGCGTAGCCGCCGCCGGCGACGAGCGCGCAGACCTCGTCGCCCTCCTTCCAACGGCCGGTCCCCTTCACTACCTTTCCTGCGACCTCGAGCCCCAGAATCGGGGACGCGCCCGGCGGCGGCGGATACTTGCCGGCGCGCTGGAGCACGTCCGGGCGGTTGACGCCGGCCCAGGCGACCTCGATCAGCACCTCGTCCGGTCCGGGCGCCGGCGCCGGCCCCTCGGCGAGCCGCATCACCTCCGGCCCGCCGGGGCCGCTGGTTTCGATGAAACGCATCGGAATCTCCTCCTCGAACGGAGGCACGCTAGCCGGACCACTTGATGTTGACAACGCGAAGTCAAAACTTTAAGAGGCCGCTTCCGCGGCGCCGGGCGGTTTCCCTTCCTGTGGAGGGGTGGCCGAGCGGTTAAAGGCAGCAGACTGTAAATCTGCCGACGGATGTCTACGTAGGTTCGAATCCTACCCCCTCCACCAGTTGCGCTGGAGGCCGTTCGGCGTGGCGGAGGAGGTTTTTGGGCGGGTGTAGCTCAATGGTAGAGCGCCAGCCTTCCAAGCTGGACACGCGGGTTCGATTCCCGTCACCCGCTCCAGCACCCCACTCTGACTGATCGGGATCAAGGCGACACTAGATGGCCAAAGCGAAATTCGAGCGGACGAAGCCGCACTGCAACATTGGGACGATCGGGCACGTGGACCACGGGAAGACGTCGCTGACTGCGGCGATCACGAAGGTCCTTGCGGAGGCTGGGGGTGCGACGTTCACGGCGTACGACCAGATCGACAAGGCGCCTGAGGAGAAGGCGCGTGGGATCACGATTTCGACGTCGCACGTTGAGTACGAGACGCAGAAGCGGCATTACGCGCACGTGGACTGTCCTGGTCACGCGGACTACGTGAAGAACATGATCACGGGCGCGGCGCAGATGGACGGCGCGATTTTGGTGGTGTCTGCGGCGGACGGTCCGATGCCGCAGACGCGGGAGCACATTCTTCTGGCGCGGCAGGTCGGTGTTCCGTCGCTGGTGGTGTTTTTGAACAAGGTCGACATGGTTGACGACCCTGAGCTTCTGGACCTTGTGGAGCTTGAGGTGCGGGAGCTTCTGACGTCGTACGAGTTTCCGGGCGACGAGATTCCTGTGATCCGGGGCTCTGCGCTGATGGCGCTGGAGGACAAGCGGCCGGAGATCGGGCGGGATGCGGTGCTGAAGCTGATGGAGGCTGTGGACACGTACATTCCGCAGCCGGAGCGTCCGAAGGACCGTCCGTTTCTGATGCCGATCGAGGACGTTTTCTCGATTTCGGGTCGCGGGACGGTTGTGACGGGCCGGGTCGAGCGTGGCGTGGTGAAGGTCGGCGACGAGGTGGAGATCGTCGGGCTTCGGGACACGCAGAAGACGGTGGTGACGGGCGTTGAGATGTTCCGCAAGCTGCTGGACCGCGGCGAGGCGGGGGACAACATCGGGGCGCTGCTGCGGGGCACGAAGCGGGAGGACGTGGAGCGCGGTCAGGTTCTGGCGGCGCCCGGTTCGATCACGCCGCACACGCAGTTTCAGGCCGAGGCCTACATCCTGACGAAGGAGGAGGGGGGCCGGCACACGCCGTTCTTCACGAACTACCGTCCGCAGTTCTACTTCCGGACGACGGACGTGACCGGGACGGTGAAGCTGCCGCAGGGCACCGAGATGGTGATGCCGGGCGACAACGTGACGATGGAGGTGGAGCTGATCGCCCCCATCGCCATGGACGAGGGGCTGCGCTTCGCGATCCGCGAGGGCGGCCGCACCGTCGGCGCAGGCGTCGTCTCAAAGATCCTGAAGTAAGGGACGAAAAGGCCGGCCGAGGCCCGGCCGGCCGAATATAGGAGTGTAGCTCAATTGGTAGAGCACCGGTCTCCAAAACCGGGGGTTGGGGGTTCGAGCCCCTCCACTCCTGCCATTTAAGGGTGGCCGCCCGCCCTGGACTTTCCGGGCGGGCGGTGCCATATCTCGCGGTTCGCGAACGAAAGACGAATGACGAAGACGAGCCCAGCGGAGTTTATCCGGCAGGTGCGCGCGGAGGTCGCGCGGGTCACCTGGCCGACGCGGAAAGAGACTGCCGTCACCACCGCGATGGTCTTCGTGATGGTGTTTGCAGCCGCTCTCTTTTTCTTTCTCGTCGATCAGGTGCTCGCGTGGGGCGTGCGCCTGATCCTCGGAATCGGAGCCTGACGCCGATGGCGATGCGGTGGTACGTCATTCACGTCTATTCGGGCTTCGAGAAGAAGGTCGCCCAGTCGATCCGCGAGCAGGCCGAGCAGAAGGGTCTCGCCGATCACTTCGCCGAGATCCTGGTGCCGACCGAGGAAGTGGTCGAGGTGAAGCGCGGCGCCAAGGTATCCTCGGAGCGCAAGTTCCTGCCCGGCTACGTGCTCATCAAGATGGAGCTCACCGACGAGACTTGGCACCTCGTCAAGAACACGGCGAAGGTCACCGGCTTCCTCGGCGCCAGGGGGAAGCCCTCGCCGATCTCGGAGGCCGAGGCGACGCGGATCATGCGCCAGGTCCAGGAGGGGATCGAGCGGCCGAAGCCGAAGATCACCTTCGAGATCGGCGAGCAGGTTCGGGTCTGCGACGGACCCTTCACCTCCTTCAACGGTTTCGTCGAGGAGGTCGACGAGGAGAAGTCGCGGCTCAAGGTGGCGGTCTCGATCTTCGGCCGGGCGACTCCGGTCGAGCTCGAGTACAGCCAGGTGGAGAAGGTTTAACCCGCGGGAGGCCCTGCCAGGGCCGTTCGCACCGCGCAACCTCGGAAGGGGCGAGTAGTAGATGGCGAAGAAGATAGTCGGCTACATCAAGCTGCAGGTGCCGGCGGGCAAGGCGAACCCGTCGCCGCCGATCGGTCCTGCGCTCGGTCAGCGCGGCCTCAACATCATGGAGTTCTGCAAGGCTTTCAACGCCCAGACGCAGGGCCTCGAGCCCGGGATGCCGATCCCGGTCGTGATCACGGCCTATGCCGACCGCTCCTTCACCTTCGTCACCAAGACGCCGCCGAATACCTACTTTCTGCAGAAGGCGGCGGGAATCGAGAAGGGTTCGCAGACGCCGGGCAAGGGCAATGTCGGCAAGGTCACGATGAAGCAGATCCGCGAGATCGCGGAGAAGAAGATGCCCGATCTCAACGCCAAGGACATCGAGGGCGCGATGCGAATGGTCATCGGCTCGGCGCGTTCGATGGGCCTCGAGGTGGTGGAGTAAGGCCGATGGCGATCGGAAAGCGCACGAAGAAGGCCCGGGAAGGGATCGACCGCAACCGGTTCTACGGTCTCGCCGAGGCGGTGAAGATGATCAAGTCGCGGGCGACCGCCAAGTTCGACGAGACCATCGAGCTCGCGATGAACCTCGCCGTCGACCCCCGGAAGGCCGACCAGAACGTCCGGGGCACCGTCATGCTGCCGCACGGGACCGGAAAGACCCTGCGCGTCGCGGTGTTCGCGAAAGGCGATCGCGCCGAGGAGGCGAAGGCGGCCGGGGCCGACATCGTCGGGGCCGAGGATCTGGCGGCGAAGGTGCAGGCCGGGGACATCGATTTCGATCGCTGCATCGCCACCCCGGACATGATGGCGCTCGTCGGTCGTCTCGGGAAAGTGCTGGGGCCGCGCGGCCTCATGCCGAACCCGAAGCTCGGCACCGTCACGACGAACGTCGGCGAGGCGGTGAAGGCGGCCAAGGGCGGTCAGGTCGAGTTCCGCGCCGAGAAGGCCGGCATCGTCCATGCCGGGGTCGGCAAGGCGAGCTTTTCGGACGAGGCCATCGTGGAGAACGTCAAGGCCTTCGTCGACGCGATCACCCGGGCGAAGCCCTCGGGCGTCAAGGGGACCTACATCAAGAGGGTCTCGCTGAGCTCGACAATGGGTCCGGGCATCAAGATCGAGCCTTCGAGCTTCGCCGCCTGACGGCGGCAAGCGGCGCCCGCCGGCCTCGTGCCGGCGGGGGCTGAAGACCTGTCCGAGATTGCCGGTGCCGGTTTCGGCTTAAGGCCCCGCCAAGGGGCGCCGACATGAGACGGGAGCGACGGGCGACGAGCCCGGGACTTCTGGGACAGGCGAACCCACGGACCCTTCGGGGTCCAGCGTGCAACCGGGCCCCTTCGGGAGCCCAAGTCGGAGACGGGCAGTGGACCGTACAGAAAAGGAGAAGCTGGTCGCTTCCCTCAACCACGTGCTGTCCGAGGCTGCGAGCGTCGTCGTCACCCGCCAATCGGGTCTTACCGTGGCGGAGGCGACGGGGCTGCGGCGCCGGATGCGCGAGGCGGGGGCGGGCTTCAAGGTCACGAAGAACCGGCTCGCCCGTCTCGCCCTCAAAGGCACGCCGTTCGAGGCGCTGTCGCCGATGTTCACCGGACCGACCGCGATCGCCTATTCGCGGGACCCGGTAGCTGCGGCGAAGGTGGCCGTCGAGTTCGCCAATGCAAACGAAAAGCTGGTCATCGTGGGCGGCGCCCTCGGGACCAAGCCACTCGACGTCGAGGGCGTCAAGGCCCTCGCCACCCTGCCGTCCTTGGACGAGCTGCGCGGCAAGATCATCGGCCTCCTGCAGGCCCCCGCGACGAAGGTCGCGACGGTTCTGCAGGCCCCGGCCGGCCAGCTTGCGCGCGTGCTCCAGGCGCGGGCCGAAAAGGGCGAGGCAGCTTAGCAGCCGTCCTCAGCAACACTATCTAACAGGAGTCCCACGAAAATGGCCGATCTTGCCAAGCTGGTCGACGATCTCTCGTCGCTTACCGTCATCGAAGCCGCCGAACTCTCCAAGATGCTCGAGGAGAAGTGGGGCGTGTCTGCCGCTGCGCCGGTCGCGGTCGCGGCGGCGGGCGGCGCCGCCGCCGCCCCGGGCGCTGCGGCCCCGGCGGCCGAGAAGACCGAGTTCACCGTCGTCCTCGCCAGCGCGGGCGACAAGAAGATCAACGTGATCAAGGAGGTCCGGGCGATTACGGGCCTCGGCCTCAAGGAGGCCAAGGATCTCGTCGAGGGCGCGCCGAAGCCGGTGAAGGAAGGCGTGAACAAGGACGAGGCGGAGAAGATCAAGAAGCAGCTCGAGGAGGCGGGTGCCAAGGTCGAGCTCAACTAAGTCGCCGATGGGAGCGGCCGGGGCGCGGCGCCCCGGCCGGTCCGCGAGCCGGGGCGCGGGATTCGCGCCGGCCGGCTCTTGGCGTTTCGGGAGCCTGGCACCCAGGAAGTTTTAGTTGCGAGGAGCATCGATGGCGAAATCGTTCACGGGTCGCAAGCGCATCCGCAAGGGCTTCGGGCGGATCCCCGAGGTCGCGCCCATGCCCAATCTCATCGAGGTGCAGAAGAGCTCCTACGATCACTTCCTGCAGATGGGGGTGCCGCCCGAGCAGCGGGCCAGCGTCGGCTTGCAGGAGGTCTTCCGGTCGGTGTTCCCGATCAAGGATTTCTCGGAGCGCGCCCAGCTCGAGTTCGTGAAGTACGAGCTCGAGGAGCCGAAATACGACGTCGACGAGTGCCAGCAGCGCGGGATCACCTTCGCCGCCCCGCTGAAGGTCACGCTGCGTCTGGTGGTCTGGGACATCGACGAGGACACCGGATCCCGGTCGATTCGCGACATCAAGGAGCAGGACGTCTACATGGGCGACATGCCCTTGATGACGAAGAACGGCACCTTCATCATCAACGGCACCGAGCGCGTCATCGTCAGCCAGATGCATCGCTCGCCGGGCGTCTTCTTCGACCACGACAAGGGCAAGACGCACTCCTCCGGCAAGTACCTCTTCGCAGCGCGCGTCATTCCCTACCGCGGCTCCTGGCTCGACTTCGAGTTCGACGCCAAGGACCACGTCTACGTCCGCATCGACCGGCGCCGGAAGCTCCCGGCGACGACGCTGCTGCTCGCGCTCGATTCCGAGGCGACCGAGAAGCTGCGCGCCGAGCGCGCGGCGCAGGGGCAGGACCTGCACCCGTTCGAGGCGCAGGGGATGTCCAAGGAGGAGATCCTCCAGAACTTCTACGGCACCATCACCTACAAGCGCGGCAAGAAGGGCTGGCAGACCGGCTTCGATCCGGCGCACTACAAGGGCATCAAGCTCACCAGCGACCTCATCGACGCCAAGTCCGGTCAGGTGAAGGCCGAGGCGGGCACCAAGATGACGCCGCGCGCCGCGCGCAAGCTCGCCGAGGAGGGGCTCAAGGAGATCCTCGTCTCCGAGGAGGACCTCATCGGGCGCTATCTCGCCGCCGACATCATCAACGAGAAGACGGGCGAGGTGTATGTCGAGGCTGGCGACGAGATCACCTCGACCGTGCTGAAGACCCTCGCCGACGCCGGGGTGAAGGAGCTCCCGGTGCTGGCGATCGACCACGTCACGGTCGGCCCCTACATGCGCAACACGCTCGCGATCGACAAGAATCTCACGCGCGAGGACGCGCTCATCGACATCTACCGCGTCATGCGCCCGGGCGAGCCGCCGACGCTCGAGACCGCCGAGGCGCTGTTCCGCGGCCTCTTCTTCGATCCGGAGCGCTACGACCTGTCGGCCGTCGGCCGGGTCAAGATGAACTCGCGCCTCGGGCTCGACACCGACGACTCGGTGCGCACGCTGCGCAAGGAGGATATCCTCGCGATCCTCAAGCTGCTCGTGGACCTCAAGGACGGCCACGGCGAGATCGACGACATCGACCATCTCGGCAACCGCCGCGTCCGCTCGGTCGGCGAGCTGATGGAGAACCAGTACCGTGTCGGGCTCCTGCGCATGGAGCGCGCGATCCGCGAGCGCATGAGCTCGGTCGAGATCGACACGGTGATGCCGCACGATCTCATCAACGCCAAGCCGGCGGCGGCCGCGGTGCGCGAGTTCTTCGGCTCCTCGCAGCTTTCACAGTTCATGGACCAGACGAACCCGCTCTCCGAGATCACGCACAAGAGGCGTCTTTCGGCGCTGGGTCCGGGCGGCCTCACGCGCGAGCGTGCCGGGTTCGAGGTCCGCGACGTGCACCCGACGCACTACGGCCGCATCTGCCCGATCGAGACCCCCGAGGGACCGAACATCGGCCTCATCAACAGCCTGGCGACCTATGCGCGCGTCAACCAGTACGGCTTCATCGAAAGCCCGTACCGGCGCGTCAAGGACGGGAAGGTGACGGACGAGGTCATCTATCTCTCGGCGATGGAGGAGGGCAAGTACACGATCGCGCAGGCGAACGTGAACGTCGATGCCAAGGGACACCTCGTCGACGATCTCATCTCCTGCCGCAAGGCGGGCGACTTCGTCATGGCGCGCCCGATCGACGTCGAGCTCATCGACGTGTCGCCCAAGCAGCTCGTGTCCGTCGCCGCGGCGCTGATTCCGTTCCTCGAGAACGACGACGCGAACCGTGCGCTGATGGGTTCCAACATGCAGCGCCAGGCGGTTCCGCTCGTGCGTGCCGAGGCGCCGCTCGTCGGCACCGGCATGGAAGAGACCGTGGCGCGCGACTCCGGCGTCACGATCGTCGCCAAGCGTGCCGGCGTCATCGATCAGGTCGACGCCACGCGCATCGTGGTGCGGGCCACCGAGAACAACACGGCCGGCTCGCCCGGGGTCGACATCTACAACCTGCTGAAGTTCCAGCGCTCGAACCAGAGCACGTGCATCACCCAGCGCCCGCTCGTGAAGAAGGGCGACGTCGTCAAGGCGGGCGACATCATCGCCGACGGGCCGTCGACGAAGCTCGGCGAGCTCGCGCTCGGGCGCAACGTCCTCTGCGCCTTCATGCCGTGGAACGGGTACAACTTCGAAGACTCGATCCTCATCTCCGAGCGGATCGTCTCCGAGGACGTCTTCACCTCGATCCATATCGAGGAGTTCGAGGTGATGGCCCGCGACACCAAGCTCGGCCAGGAGGAAATCACCCGGGACATTCCGAACGTCGGCGAAGAGGCCCTCAAGAATCTCGACGAGGCCGGCATCGTCTACATCGGCGCCGAGGTGAAGGCAGGCGACATTCTCGTCGGCAAGGTGACGCCTAAGGGCGAGTCGCCGATGACGCCGGAAGAGAAGCTGCTCCGCGCGATCTTCGGCGAAAAGGCGTCGGACGTGCGCGATACCTCGCTGCGCCTGCCGCCGGGCGTCTCCGGCACGGTCGTCGAGGTGCGCGTCTTCTCGCGGCGCGGCGTCGACAAGGACGAGCGTGCGCTGGCGATCGAGCGGGCCGAGATCGAGCGTCTCGCCAAGGACCGCGACGACGAGCGCGCGATCCTCGAGCGCAGCTTTTATGCGCGCCTCAAGGAGCTGCTTCTCGGCGAAACCGCCGTCTCCGGGCCGAAGGGCATGAAGTCCGGCTCGAAGGTGACCGAAGAGCTGCTCGCCGGCTACACCCCGGGTCAGTGGAAGCAGATCGCCATCCGCAACGACGAGAAGATGGCCGACATCGAGGCCTTGAAGAAGCAGATGGACGAGGCGAACGACGCCTTGAACAAGCGCTTCGAATCCAAGGTCGAGAAGCTGCAGCGCGGCGACGAGCTGCCGCCCGGCGTCATGAAGATGGTCAAGGTCTTCGTGGCGGTGAAGCGCAAGCTGCAGCCCGGCGACAAGATGGCCGGGCGGCACGGCAACAAGGGCGTCATCAGCCGCATCGTTCCCATCGAGGACATGCCGTATCTCGAGGACGGCACTCCGGTCGATATCGTGCTCAATCCGCTGGGCGTGCCGAGCCGGATGAACGTCGGTCAGATTCTCGAGACCCATCTCGGCTGGGCCTCGGCCGGCCTCGGGCGGCAGATCGGCGAGATCGTCGACAAGATCGGGCGTCAGGCCGCGAAACCGCAGGACCTGCGCAAGTTCCTCAACACGATCTACACCGACAAGGAGGACCAGGCCGACATCGCCGCCCTCAGCGACGAGCAGCTCCTCGAGCTCGCCAACAACATCCGCAACGGCGTGCCGGTCTCCAGCCCCGTCTTCGACGGCGCGCGCGAGGACGACATCGTCGCGATGCTGAAGCAGGCCGGGCTCGACCCGTCGGGCCAAGTGACGCTCATCGACGGCCGGACGGGCGAGCCGTTCGACCGCAAGGTCACCGTCGGCTACATCTACATGCTGAAGCTGCATCACCTCGTGGACGACAAGATCCACGCGCGGTCGATCGGCCCGTACAGCCTCGTCACCCAGCAGCCGCTGGGCGGCAAGGCGCAGTTCGGCGGCCAGCGCTTCGGCGAGATGGAAGTCTGGGCGCTCGAGGCCTACGGCGCGGCGTACACGCTCCAGGAGATGCTCACGGTGAAGTCCGACGACGTCTCCGGCCGCACCAAGGTCTACGAGGCGATCGTCCGCGGCGACGACAACTTCGAGGCGGGCATCCCGGAGTCGTTCAACGTCCTGGTGAAGGAACTCCGGTCGCTCGGCCTCAACGTCGAGCTCGAGCAGCGCAGCTACTGATTTCCACGAACGTCTCTCCCGTCCGCCCGGGTACGGCGGGCGGGAGAGGCAGAAGGGATCCCGAATGAACGATCTTATGAACATCTTCGGCCAGCAGGTCGGCCCGCAGAGCTTCGATCAGATCAAGATCTCGATCGCGAGCCCGGAGCGCATCCGCTCCTGGTCCTACGGCGAGATCAAGAAGCCGGAGACGATCAACTACCGCACCTTCAAGCCGGAGCGTGACGGGCTCTTCTGCGCCCGAATCTTCGGACCGATCAAGGACTACGAGTGCTTGTGCGGCAAGTACAAGCGCATGAAGTACCGCGGCATCATCTGCGAGAAGTGCGGCGTCGAGGTCACGCTGTCGAAGGTGCGCCGCGACCGCATGGGCCATATCGAGCTCGCCTCGCCGGTGGCGCATATCTGGTTCCTCAAGTCGCTGCCGAGCCGGATCGGCCTGCTTCTCGACATGACGCTCAAGGATCTCGAGAAGATCCTCTACTTCGAGAGCTACGTCGTGGTCGAGCCGGGTCTCTCGCCGCTGAAGCACCACCAGCTCCTCACCGAGGACGAGTACCTGCAGTATCAGGAAGAGCTCGGCGAGGACAGCTTCCGCGTCGAGATCGGGGCCGAGGCGCTGAAGACGATGCTTTCGGCGATCAATCTCGAGGAGGAGCTCGAGAAGCTTCGCACCGAGCTGCGCGAGACGACCTCGGAGGCCAAGCGCAAGAAGCTCGTCAAGCGCCTCAAGCTCGTCGAGGCGTTCATCGCGTCGAACTCGCGTCCGGAGTGGATGATCCTCGACGTCATCCCGGTGATCCCGCCCGAGCTGCGTCCGCTCGTTCCGCTCGACGGCGGCCGGTTCGCGACCTCGGACCTCAACGACCTCTACCGTCGCGTCATCAACCGGAACAACCGGCTGAAGCGCCTCATCGAGCTGCGCGCGCCCGACATCATCGTGCGCAACGAGAAGCGCATGCTTCAGGAGGCGGTCGACGCGCTGTTCGACAACGGCCGTCGCGGGCGGGTCATCACCGGCGCCAACAAGCGGCCCTTGAAGTCCCTTTCCGACATGCTGAAGGGCAAGCAGGGTCGGTTCCGCCAGAACCTCCTCGGCAAGCGCGTCGACTACTCTGGCCGTTCGGTCATCGTCGTCGGCCCCGAGCTGAAGCTGCACCAGTGCGGCCTGCCGAAGAAGATGGCGCTCGAGCTCTTCAAGCCCTTCATCTACTCGAAGCTCGAGCTCTACGGGATGGCCTCCACGATCAAGGCCGCCAAGCGCATGGTCGAGAAGGAGCGGCCGGAGGTCTGGGACATTCTCGAGGAGGTGATCCGCGAGCACCCGGTCCTGCTGAACCGCGCGCCGACGCTGCACCGCCTCGGCATCCAGGCGTTCGAGCCGATTCTCATTGAAGGCAAGGCGATCCAGCTGCATCCGCTGGTCTGCACCGCCTTCAACGCCGACTTCGACGGCGACCAGATGGCGGTCCACGTGCCGCTTTCGCTCGAGGCGCAGCTCGAGGCGCGCGTCCTCATGATGTCGACGAACAACATCCTTTCGCCCGCGAACGGCAAGCCGATCATCGTGCCGTCGCAGGACATCGTGCTGGGGCTCTACTACATCACCCTCGAGCGGCCGGGCGAGAAGGGCGAGGGCATGGCGTTCGCCGATCTCGGCGAGATCGAGCAGGCGCTCGCTTCCGGCGCGGTCTCCCTCCACGCCAAGATCACGGCTCGGGTCTCGACCGTCGACAAGGACGGCAAGCCGGTGATGAAGCGCGTCGTCACGACGCCGGGCCGCATGCTGCTCTCCGAGATCCTGCCGCGCAATCCGAACATCGGCTTCGAGATGGTGAACCGCCTTCTCACGAAGAAGGAGATCTCGAACGTCATCGACCAGGTCTATCGCCACTGCGGCCAGAAGGAGACCGTGATCTTCTGCGACCGCCTCATGGCGATCGGCTTCAGCCAGGCGTGCAAGGCCGGCATCTCGTTCGGCAAGGACGACCTCATCATCCCGGCGAAGAAGGAGAAGCTCGTCCACGAGGCGCAGGAGAAGGTGAAGGAGTACGAGCAGCAGTACCTCGACGGCCTCATCACCCAGGGCGAGAAGTACAACAAGGTCGTCGACGTCTGGTCGTCCTGCACCGAGAGGGTCGCCGACGAGATGATGAAGGTGATCCGGGAGGCGAAGCCCGGACAGCCGATCAACTCCGTCTGGATGATGGCCGACTCCGGCGCCCGCGGCTCGGCGGCGCAGATCAAGCAGCTCGCGGGCATGCGCGGCCTCATGGCCAAGCCCTCGGGCGAGATCATCGAGACGCCGATCATCTCGAACTTCAAGGAAGGGCTCACGGTGCTCGAGTACTTCAACTCGACGCACGGCGCCCGGAAGGGCCTCGCGGACACGGCGCTCAAGACCGCGAACTCGGGCTATCTCACCCGGCGCCTCGTCGACGTGGCGCAGGACGCGATCATCGTCGAGGAGGATTGCGGGACGACGCGCGGCCTGACGATGCGCCCGGTGGTCGACGGCGGCGAGATCATCGCGCCGCTCGCCGACCGCATCCTCGGCCGTACCGCCTCCGTCGACGTGATCTCGCCGCTCGACGGAACGGTGATCGTCAAGGGCGGCGAGCTGATCGAGGAAGAGGCGGTCGACCGGATCGAGCAGGCCGGCCTCGACGCCGTCGGCATCCGCTCGGTGCTCACCTGCGAGGCGAAGGTCGGCGTTTGCGCCAAGTGCTACGGGCGCGACCTCGCGCGCGGCACGCTCGTCAACATCGGCGAAGCGGTCGGCGTCATGGCCGCGCAGTCGATCGGCGAGCCGGGCACCCAGCTCACCATGCGCACCTTCCATATCGGCGGCGCGGTGCAGCGGGGAGCCGAGCAGTCCTCGATCGAGGCGCCGCTCGACGCGACGGTTCGGGTGAAGAACCGCAACGTCGTCAGGAACTCGGAAGGCGTCGCGGTGGTCATGGGCCGCAATCTGGAGGTCGTGCTCGAGGACGCGGAAGGACGCGAGCGGGCCCGGCACCGGATCCCGTACGGCGCCAAGCTCCTCCTCGACGACGGCAAGAAGGTGGCCAAGGGCGACCGGATCGCCGAGTGGGATCCGTACACGATCCCGATCATCACCGAGCGCGACGGCATCGCCCATTACGTCGATCTCGTCGAGGGCGTGTCGATGCGCGAGGTGGTCGACGAGGCCACCGGAATCTCGTCCAAGGTCGTGGTCGACTGGAAGCAGCAGCCGCGCGGCGGCGACCTGCGTCCTCGGATCGTGCTTCGCGACAAGGAGGGCGAGGCGCTGGTCCTCGCCAGCGGCGCGGAGGCGCGCTACTTCCTCTCGGTCGACTCGATCCTCTCGGTCGAGAACGGCGCCGAGGTGAAGGCGGGCGACGTGATCGCGCGCATCCCGCGCGAGAGCTCGAAGACGCGCGACATCACCGGCGGTCTGCCGCGCGTGGCGGAGCTCTTCGAGGCGCGCAAGCCGAAGGATTTCGCGATCATCAGCGAGATCGACGGACGCGTGGAGTTCGGGAAGGACTACAAGACCAAGCGCCGCATCGTCGTGAAGAACGAGGAGACCGGCGCCGAGGTCGAGTACCTGATCCCGAAGGGCAAGCACATCTCCGTCCAGGAAGGCGACTACGTGCAGAAGGGCGACCTTCTGATGGACGGCAACCCGGTGCCGCACGACATCCTGAACGTGCTCGGGGTCGAGGCGCTCGCCTCCTATCTCATCAACGAGATCCAGGAGGTCTATCGACTGCAGGGCGTCAAGATCAACGACAAGCACATCGAGGTGATCGTCCGGCAGATGCTGCAGAAGGTCGAGATCGTCGAGCCGGGGGATACGACCTTCCTCGTCGGCGAGCAGGTCGACCGCAGCGAGTTCGACGCCGAGAACGCCAAGACCGAGGCGGATGGCGGCCGCCCCGCTACCGCCCGGCCGGTGCTCCAGGGCATCACCAAGGCGAGCCTCCAGACGAACTCGTTCATCTCCGCGGCGTCGTTCCAGGAGACGACGCGCGTGCTCACCGAGGCGGCGGTCTCGGGGCGCGTCGACAACCTCGCGGGGCTCAAGGAGAACGTCATCGTCGGCCGGCTCATCCCCGCCGGCACCGGCAGCGTCATGGCGCGTTGGCGCGAGATCGCGGCCGAACGCGACCGCCAGCTCCAGGCGGTCACGGCGGCTGCGAGCGAGGCCGAGCCCGAGCGCGAAAAGAAGACGGCGTAAGCCGCCCTCGCGGCAGCGAAGAGGAAGGCCGGAGTGCGTCCTCCGGCCTTTCTTCTTTCGCGAAAAGCCCTATCGCGCCGGCCCTGGGCCTCGGAGACGGGGGACGGCCGGCCCTCGCCTCCGGCGTGAGCCGCAAAGGCGCGTTCTCGGCGGCGCCCTGCGCAAAATCGGCCCGGATGCGCTTGACGACAGGGGGGGCGATAGTTATGTTCCGCGCCTCCCCCGCAAGGGGAGGCTGGCGGTAGGGAGCCACCCTAGACGCAGCCCGGGGCAACCCGAAATCCATTCGGCTCAGCGCCGTGCGAGACGGCGCGCAAACAAAGGCTAGTTGCCGCTAATTCAACGCCGCGCCGGCGGGATCGGCCCGCCGAGGGAGCGCGGCATGGCGTTTGACGAGGTGCGTTAGACCGGATGCCGACGATCAACCAGCTGATCCGCTCGCCGCGGGTGCCGCAGAAGTCGCGCAACAAGGTGCCGGCCATGGAGGCCTGCCCGCAGAAGCGCGGCGTGTGCACGCGCGTCTACACGACGACGCCGAAGAAGCCGAACTCGGCACTGCGCAAGGTCGCGCGCGTCCGCCTCACCAACGGCTTCGAGGTGACGTCCTACATCCCCGGCGAGGGGCACAACCTGCAGGAGCACTCGGTCGTCCTGATCCGCGGCGGTCGCGTCAAGGACCTGCCCGGCGTCCGCTACCACATCATTCGCGGCGTCCTCGACACCCAGGGCGTCAAGGATCGCCGCCAGCGCCGGTCGAAGTACGGCGCCAAGCGTCCGAAGTAAGGAGAGAAGGGATGTCCCGCCGCAGGGCCGCCGAAAAGCGCGAGGTTCTCCCCGATCCGAAATTCGGGGATGTCGTGCTGTCGAAGTTCATGAACGTGCTCATGTACGAGGGCAAGAAGTCGGTTGCCGAGACGATCGTCTACGGCGCGCTCGAGCGCATCCGGAAGCGCAGCGGCCAGGAGCCGGTGAAGGTCTTCCACGATGCCCTCGCGAACGTGAAGCCGGCCGTCGAGGTCCGCTCGCGCCGCGTCGGCGGCGCCACCTACCAGGTGCCCGTCGAGGTGCGCGCCGACCGCAGCCAGGCATTGGCGCTCCGCTGGATCATCGCCGCCGCCCGCGCGCGCGGCGAGAACACGATGGAGGAGCGCCTCGCGGGCGAGCTCTCGGATGCTGCCCAGAACCGCGGCGCTGCGGTAAAGAAGCGCGAGGACACTCATCGCATGGCGGACGCCAACAAGGCGTTTTCGCACTATCGCTGGTAAGGCTGCCACTATGGCCCGTACGACCCCGCTCGAGCGCTACCGCAACATCGGCATCATGGCCCACATCGATGCCGGAAAGACGACGACGACCGAGCGCATCCTCTACTACACCGGCAAGTCCTACAAACTCGGCGAGACCCACGAGGGTACCGCCACGATGGACTGGATGGAGCAGGAGCAGGAGCGCGGAATCACCATTACCTCGGCCGCGACGACCTGCTTCTGGCGCGACCATCGCATCAACATCATCGACACGCCGGGTCACGTCGACTTCACCATCGAGGTCGAGCGCTCGCTGCGCGTGCTCGACGGCGCTGTGGCCGTGTTCGACGGCGTCGCCGGCGTCGAGCCCCAGTCCGAGACGGTGTGGCGGCAGGCGGACAAGTACGGCGTTCCGCGGATCTGCTTCGTGAACAAGATGGACCGCACGGGCGCCGACTTCTATCGCTGCGCCCAGATGATCGTGGACCGCCTCGGCGCCCAGCCGCTCGTCGTCCAGCTCCCGATCGGCATCGAGAGCGACTTCAAGGGCGTCGTCGACCTGGTGCGGATGAAGGCGGTGATCTGGCACGAGGAGACGCTCGGCGCGAAGTTCGACGTGACCGACATCCCGGCCGAGTACGCCGAAAAGGCGGCGGAGTACCGCTCCAAGCTGGTCGAGACGGCGGTCGAGATGGACGACGCTGCTCTCGAGGCGTATCTCGGCGGAGAGGAGCCGGACGAGGCGACGCTCATCAAGTGCATTCGCAAGGGCACCGTCGCGTTCAAGTTCGTGCCCGTGCTCTGCGGCTCGGCGTTCAAGAACAAGGGCGTGCAGCCGCTCCTCGACGCCGTGGTGGACTATCTTCCGTCGCCCGCCGACGTCGAGGCGATCAAGGGCGTCAAGATGGGCACCGACATCGAGGTCACGCGGAAGTGCTCGGACGAGGAGCCGTTCGCGGCGCTCGCGTTCAAGATCATGTCCGACCCGTTCGTCGGCTCGCTCACCTTCGTGCGCATCTACTCGGGCGTGGTGACCTCGGGCTCGACCGTCCTCAATTCGGTGAAGGACAGCAAGGAGCGCATCGGGCGCATGCTGCAGATGCACGCCAATCACCGCGAGGACATCAAGGAGGCGCGCGCCGGCGACATCGTCGCGCTCGCCGGGCTCAAGAACACGACCACCGGCGACACTCTCTGCGACCCCAACAACCCGGTCGTTCTGGAGCGCATGGAGTTCCCGGACCCGGTGATCGAAATCGCAGTCGAGCCGAAGACGAAGAGCGACCAGGAGAAGATGAGCGTCGCGCTCGCGCGGCTCGCGACCGAGGATCCCTCGTTCCGCGTGACCGTCGATCACGAGAGCGGTCAGACCGTGATCAAGGGGATGGGCGAGCTCCACCTCGACGTCATCGTCGATCGCATGAAGCGCGAGTTCAAGGTCGACGCGAATGTCGGCGCGCCGCAGGTCGCTTACCGCGAGACGATCAGCCGCGTCGCCGACGTCGACTACACGCACAAGAAGCAGACGGGCGGCGCCGGCCAGTTCGCGCGTGTCAAGATCCGCTTCGAGCCGTTGCCTCCGGGCTCCGGGTTCGAGTTCGTGAACGAGGTCGTCGGCGGCAACGTCCCGAAGGAGTACATCCCGGGCGTCGAGAAGGGCATTCGGGCGTCGATGGATTCCGGGCCGCTCGCCGGCTTCCCGGTGATCGACTTCAGGGCGACGCTCTATGACGGCGCATACCACGACGTCGACTCGTCCGTGCTCGCCTTCGAGATCGCGGCAAGGGCCGCCTTCAAGGAGGGCATCATGAAGGCCGGGCCGAAGCTTCTCGAGCCGGTGATGCGGGTCGAGGTGGTGACTCCCGAGGAGTACATGGGCGACGTCATCGGCGATCTGAACAGCCGCCGCGGCCAGGTCACGGGTATGGACACCCGGGGGAACGCGCGCGTCGTCACCGCGATGGTGCCGCTCGCGAACATGTTCGGCTACGTCAACACCCTGCGTTCGATGAGCCAGGGCCGCGCGCAATACACCATGCATTTCGATCACTACGAACAGGTCCCACAGGCGGTCGCGGACGAGGTCCGCGCCCGCATGGCCTGATCCTCTAGGAACGGAGAAGCCGGAGATGGCGAAGGCGAAATTCGAGCGGACGAAGCCGCACTGCAACATTGGGACGATCGGGCACGTGGACCACGGGAAGACGTCGCTGACTGCGGCGATCACGAAGGTCCTTGCGGAGGCTGGGGGTGCGACGTTCACGGCGTACGACCAGATCGACAAGGCGCCTGAGGAGAAGGCGCGTGGGATCACGATTTCGACGTCGCACGTTGAGTACGAGACGCAGAAGCGGCATTACGCGCACGTGGACTGTCCTGGTCACGCGGACTACGTGAAGAACATGATCACGGGCGCGGCGCAGATGGACGGCGCGATTTTGGTGGTGTCTGCGGCGGACGGTCCGATGCCGCAGACGCGGGAGCACATTCTTCTGGCGCGGCAGGTCGGTGTTCCGTCGCTGGTGGTGTTTTTGAACAAGGTCGACATGGTTGACGACCCTGAGCTTCTGGACCTTGTGGAGCTTGAGGTGCGGGAGCTTCTGACGTCGTACGAGTTTCCGGGCGACGAGATTCCTGTGATCCGGGGCTCTGCGCTGATGGCGCTGGAGGACAAGCGGCCGGAGATCGGGCGGGATGCGGTGCTGAAGCTGATGGAGGCTGTGGACACGTACATTCCGCAGCCGGAGCGTCCGAAGGACCGTCCGTTTCTGATGCCGATCGAGGACGTTTTCTCGATTTCGGGTCGCGGGACGGTTGTGACGGGCCGGGTCGAGCGTGGCGTGGTGAAGGTCGGCGACGAGGTGGAGATCGTCGGGCTTCGGGACACGCAGAAGACGGTGGTGACGGGCGTTGAGATGTTCCGCAAGCTGCTGGACCGCGGCGAGGCGGGGGACAACATCGGGGCGCTGCTGCGGGGCACGAAGCGGGAGGACGTGGAGCGCGGTCAGGTTCTGGCGGCGCCCGGTTCGATCACGCCGCACACGCAGTTTCAGGCCGAGGCCTACATCCTGACGAAGGAGGAGGGGGGCCGGCACACGCCGTTCTTCACGAACTACCGTCCGCAGTTCTACTTCCGGACGACGGACGTGACCGGGACGGTGAAGCTGCCGCAGGGCACCGAGATGGTGATGCCGGGCGACAACGTGACGATGGAGGTGGAGCTGATCGCCCCCATCGCCATGGACGAGGGGCTGCGCTTCGCGATCCGCGAGGGCGGCCGCACCGTCGGCGCAGGCGTCGTCTCAAAGATCCTGAAGTAATCGTATCATGGACAACCAGAACATCCGGATCCGCCTCAGGGCGTACGACCACCGCGTGCTCGACCAGTCGACGAGCGAGATCGTCAACACGGCGAAGCGCACCGGGGCGCGCGTCCGCGGCCCGATCCCGCTGCCGACCAAGATCGAGCGCTTCACGGTGAACCGCTCGCCGCACATCGACAAGAAGTCGCGCGAGCAGTTCGAGATCCGCACCCATAAGCGGGTGCTCGACATCGTCGATCCGACTCCGCAGACGGTCGACGCGCTGATGAAGCTCGACCTCGCCGCCGGCGTCGACGTCGAGATCAAGCTCTGAGGGCGAGATGCGGACCGGTCTCATAGCGCAGAAGCTGGGCATGACCCGGCTTTTCACGGAGGAGGGGAACCACGTTCCCGTCACCGTGCTGAAGGTGGAGAACTGCCAGGTCGTCGCGCAGCGCACCGACGAGAAGGACGGCTACGTCGCGCTCCAGGTCGGCGCCGGCAGGCGCAAGCCGAAGAACGTGACGAAGCCGATGCGCGGCCATTTCGCCAAGGCGAAGGTCGAGCCGAAGCGCATCCTCGCCGAATTCCGGGTGTCCCCCGATGCGGTCGTGGAGGTGGGCGCCGAGCTCGGCGCCGATCACTTCGTCGTCGGCCAGTTCGTGGACGTCACCGGCACGTCGATCGGCAAAGGCTTCCAGGGCGTCATGAAGCGCCACAATTTCGGCGGTCTCAACGCGTCGCACGGCGTTTCGATCTCGCATCGCAGCCACGGCTCCACCGGCCAGCGGCAGGACCCGGGCCGCACCTTCAAGAACAAGAAGATGGCGGGCCACACCGGCGGCACGCGCGTCACGACCCAGAACCTGCGCGTCGTCGCGGTCGACGCCGAGCGCGGCCTCCTCTTGGTGCGCGGTGCCGTGCCGGGCGCACCGCAGAGCTATGTGACGGTCAAGGACGCGGTGAAGCGCAAGGCGCCGAAGGACGTGCCGTTCCCGGCGGCGATCCGCGGTGCTGCAGAGGCGGCCGCGCCGGCCGAGGGGGAGTGAGATGAAGGCCGAGGTCCGCAATCTCGACAACGAGACGGTCGGAGAGATCGAGCTCTCCGACGAGATCTTCGCCGTCCCGGTCCGCAAGGACATCCTGGCGCGTGTCGTCAATTGGCAGCTCGCGAAGCGCCGCGCCGGCACGCACAAGACGAAGGGCGTGAGCGAGATCTCCGGCACGACGAAGAAGCCGTACCGTCAGAAGGGGACGGGGCGCGCGCGGCATGGCTCGCTGCGCTCGCCACAGTTCCGGACGGGCGCGGTCATCTTCGGCCCCGTCGTGCGCAGCCACGCGTTCGATCTGCAGAAGAAGGTTCGCAAGCTCGGTCTCAAATGCGCGCTCGCGGCGAAGGCCGCCGAGGGCAAGCTCGTCGTTCTCGATGCGGCCAGCGCCCCCGAGCCGAAGACGAAGCCGCTCGCCGAGCGCTTCAAGAAGCTCGGCTGGGAGTCGGTCCTCATCATCGACGGGCCGGAGCTCGACGCGAACTTCGTCCGGGCCTCGCGCAACATTCCGAAGGTCGACCTGCTGCCTCAGCAGGGCGCCAACGTCTACGACATCCTGCGCCGCGACACGCTGGTCCTTACCCGCGCCGCGGTCGAGCATCTGGAGGCGCGCCTCAAATGAGCCGGTTCCGTGTCATTCCGAAGGCGATGCCGCAGCTCACGCGCGAGCGCATGTACGAGATCGTGCGCGCGCCCGTGATCACCGAGAAGTCGACGGCCGCCTCCGAGCACAACAAGGTCACGTTCCGCGTCCCGCTCGACGCCGGCAAGCGCGAGGTGAAGGTGGCCGTCGAGGGCCTCTTCAACGTGAAGGTCAAGGCGGTCAACACGATTCGGGTGAAGGGAAAGACCAAGCGCTTCCGCGGCATGCCGGGCCGGCGCAGCGACTACAAGAAGGCGATCGTCACTTTGGCCGAAGGGTCGAAGATCGACGTGACGACGGGGATCTGACGACATGGCATTGAAGACCTTCAAGCCGGTGACGCCGTCGCAGCGGCAGCTCGTCATCGTCGACCGCTCCGGGCTCTGGAAGGGCAAGCCGGTCAAGGAGCTGACCGAGGGGCTGCGCGCGAAAGGCGGGCGCAACAATCACGGCCGCATGACGGTCCGGTGGCGCGGCGGCGGGCACAAGCGGCGCTACCGCCTCATCGACTTCAAGCGTCGCAAGGACGACGTCGCGGCGACCGTGGAGCGGCTCGAGTACGACCCGAACCGCACCGCGTTCATCGCGCTGGTCAAGTACGATGACGGCGATCTCAGCTACATCCTCGCGCCGCAGCGGCTCCAGGCGGGCGACCGCGTCGTCTCCGGCGAGCGCGTCGACGTGAAGCCCGGCAACGCCATGCCGCTGAAGAACATCCCGATCGGCACGATCGTGCACAACGTCGAGATGAAGCCGGGCAAGGGCGGGCAGATCGCGCGGTCGGCCGGCACCTACGTGCAGCTCGTCGGCCGCGACGCCGGCTACGCGCTTCTGCGCCTCTCCTCGGGCGAGGTGCGCATGGTGCGCGGGGAGTGCCGCGCCACCATTGGCGCGGTCTCCAATCCCGATCAGCAGAACATCAGCGTCGGCAAGGCCGGGCGGAACCGGTGGCTCGGCCGGCGCCCGGCGGTGCGCGGCGTCGCCATGAACCCCGTCGACCATCCGCACGGCGGCGGCGAGGGCCGTACCTCCGGCGGCCGCCATCCGGTCACCCCGTGGGGCGAGCCGACGAAGGGCAAGAAGACGCGGCAAAACAAGGCGACCGACCGCTACATCGTGCGTCGGCGCCAGGTGAAGTAAGGAGCGACGGGAAGTGGCACGCTCGGTTTGGAAGGGGCCGTTCGTCGACGGCTATCTCCTCAAGAAGGCGGAGAAGGTGCGCAGCTCCGGCCGCCACGAGATCATCAAGACCTGGTCGCGTCGTTCGACGATCTTTCCGGAGTTCGTCGGCCTGACCTTCGGTGTCTACAACGGCCACAAGTTCATCCCGGTGCTCGTCACCGAGAACATGGTCGGCCACAAGTTCGGCGAGTTCGCGCCGACGCGGACCTTCTACGGTCATGCGGCGGACAGGAAGGCGAAGAGAGGCTGACGCCATGGGCAAGCAGGCAACCCCGCGGCGGCTCGCCGATACCGAGGCCAAGGCGTACGTGAAGGCGCTGCGCGTCAGCCCGCGCAAGCTGAACCTCGTCGCGCAGACGATCAGGGGCAAGACGGCGCAGGCCGCGCTCGCCGAGCTCACCTTCTCGAAGCGGCGCATCGCGCGCGACGTCAAGAAGGCGCTGCAGGCCGCGATCGCCAACGCCGAGAACAACCACCAGCTCGACGTCGACCGGCTCTTCGTCAAGGAAGCGACGGTCGGCCGAGCGATCGTGATGAAGCGCTTCCGCGCTCGCGGCCGCGGCCGCGTGGCGCGCGTCGAGAAGTGGTTCTCGAACCTGACGGTGATCGTCCAAGAGCGCGCCGAGGCGCAGGCGGCGGAGGAGTAAGGAATGGGTCAGAAGGTCAATCCGGTCGGGCTGCGCGTCGGCATCAACCGTACCTGGGAATCGCGCTGGTTCGCCAAGAAGGACTATGCGCCGCTGCTTCACGAGGATCTGAAGCTCAGGAAGTTCCTGCAGGAGCGGCTGTCGCAGGCCGGCGTCGCGCGCATCGTGATCGAGCGTGCGGCCAAGAAGACGCGGATCACGATCCATTCCGCGCGTCCGGGTGTCGTGATCGGCAAGAAGGGGGTCGACATCGAGAAGCTCCGGGCCGACATCGCCAAGAGAACGAAGAGCGAGGTCAGCCTCAACATCGTGGAGATCAGGAAGCCGGAGATCGACGCCAAGCTCATCGCCGAGTCGATCGCCCAGCAGCTCGAGCGCCGCGTCGCCTTCCGCCGCGCGATGAAGCGCGCCGTCCAGTCGGCGATGCGGCTCGGCGCGCAGGGAATCCGGATCAATTGCTCCGGCCGTCTCGGCGGCGCCGAGATTGCGCGCATGGAGTGGTACCGCGAGGGCCGCGTGCCGCTGCACACGCTGCGCGCCGACGTCGATTTCGGCATCGCGACGGCGAAGACGACCTACGGCACGTGCGGCGTCAAGGTTTGGGTGTTCAAGGGCGAGATCATGGCGCACGACCCGATGGCGGTCGAAAAGCGCGCGCTCGAGCAGCAGGGCTCCGGCCCCTCGGGCGGTCGTCGCGAGAGCGCCGAGGCGAGGTAAGGGACGATGCTGCAACCGAGGCGAACCAAGTACCGCAAGGCGCACAAAGGCCGCATTCACGGCCTCGCGAAGGGCGGCACCGCGCTCAATTTCGGCTCCTACGGCCTCAAGGCCGTCGAGCCTGGCCGCGTCACCGCGCGTCAGATCGAGGCGGCGCGGCGCGCCATCACGCGCCACATAAAGCGCGTCGGCCGCGTCTGGATCCGCATCTTCCCGGACGTGCCGGTGTCGCAGAAGCCGGCCGAGGTCCGCATGGGCTCGGGCAAGGGCAGCCCGGAGTACTGGATCTGCCGGGTGAAGCCGGGTCGGATCATGTTCGAGCTCGACGGCGTCCCCGAGCCGTTGGCGCGCGAGGCTTTCGAGCTCGCGGCCGCGAAGCTCTCGGTCGGCTCGCGCATCGTGAGCCGCTTCGGCGGGGAGGTGAAGGAATGAAGGCCGCCGACGTGAGGGCAAAGACGGTGGACGAGCTGAAGGCGCAGCTGGAGGAGCTCCAGAAGGAAGCGTTCAACCTGCGGTTCCAGCGCGCCAGCGGCCAGCTCGAGAACACGGCGCGGGTGCGCCAGGTGCGCCGCGACATCGCGCGCATCAAGACCATCCTCGGCGAGCGCGAGCGCGCGTCGGCGTAGGGGAGAGAGAAGAGATGCCGAAGCGAGTTCTGCAGGGCGTCGTGGTTAGCGACGCGTGCGACAAGACGGTGGTGGTCCGCGTCGACCGGCGCTTCCGCCATCCGGTCTACAAGAAGTTTATTACGCGCTCGAAGAAGTACATGGCGCACGACGAGAGCAATGCGCGCAAGGTCGGCGAGACGGTTCGCATCGAGGAGAGCCGGCCGCTGTCGAAGCGCAAGCGCTGGGTCGTCATCGAAGGCGCCGAGGCGTAAGGAGGCGTCACGATGATCCAGATGCAGACGAATCTCGACGTCGCCGACAACTCCGGTGCGCGCCGGGTCCAGTGCATCAAGGTGCTGGGCGGCTCGAAGCGCAAGTGGGCGACGGTCGGCGACGTGATCGTGGTTTCCGTGAAGGAAGCGATTCCGCGCGGCCGCGTGAAGAAGGGCGACGTGCACCAGGCGGTCATCGTGCGCACGGCGCAGCCGATCCGGCGCCCCGACGGCAGCGCGATCCGCTTCGACCGCAACGCGGCCGTGCTCATCAACAAGCAGGGCGAGCCGATCGGCACGCGCATCTTCGGGCCCGTGACGCGCGAGCTGCGCGCGCGGAAGTTCATGAAGATCGTGAGCCTGGCGCCCGAGGTGCTGTGAGATGGCGAAGTTCAAGATCAAGAAGGGCGACAAGGTCATCGTCCTCGCCGGCAAGGACAAGGGCAAGTCGGGCGAGGTGCTGAAGGTCCTGCGCGCCGAGAACCGCGTCCTCGTGCAGGGCGTCAACATGGTGAAGCGCCATACGCGCCCCTCGATGGGCAATCCCGGCGGCATCATCGAGAAGGAGGCGCCGATCCACGTCTCCAACGTCGCCCATCAGGATCCCAAGGATCGCAGCAAGCCGACGCGCGTCGGCTACCGGACGCTCGAGGACGGCCGCAAGGTGCGTTTCGCGAAGCGCTCCGGCGAGCTCATCGACGCGTGAGGACCGAACGCATGACGACGAGACTGAAAGAGCACTACGAGAAGACGGCCCGCCCGGCGCTGATGAAGGAGTTCGGCTACAAGAACCCCTTCGAGGTGCCGCGGCTCGAGAAGATCGTCCTCAACATGGGGGTGGGCGAGGCGGCCCAGGATTCCAAGAAGGTCGACGTCGCGGCGGCCGAGCTCGCTGCGATCACCGGCCAGAGGCCGGTCGTCACCCGTGCGAAGAAGTCGATCGCCAGCTTCAAGCTGCGGCAGAACATGCCGGTCGGGGTCAAGGTGACGCTGCGGCGCGACCGCATGTACGAGTTCCTCGACCGGCTGGTGAACATCGCGCTTCCGCGTGTGCGCGACTTCCGCGGCCTCAACGGCAAGAGCTTCGACGGCCGGGGCAACTACGCGCTCGGCCTCAAGGAGCAGATCGTCTTCCCCGAGATCGACTACGACAAGGTCGACGCGGTCCGGGGCATGGACATCGTGATCTGCACCACGGCGAAGACCGACGCCGAGGCGAAGGCGCTGCTGCGCCACTTCAACATGCCGTTCCAGAGCTAGGGCGACATCTCATGGCCAAGAAGAGCTCCATCAACAAGAACGAGCATCGCCGGAAGCTGGCGAAGGGCGCGGCGGCGAAGCGCCAGCGGCTCAAGGCGATCGCACGCGACAGGAACGCGAGCCCGGAGGAGCGGTTCGAGGCGCAGCTGAAGCTCGCCGAGATGCCGCGCAACTCCTCGCCGGTGCGCATCCGCAACCGGTGCGAGCTGACCGGGCGACCCCGCGGCTTCTATCGCAAGTTCAAGCTGTCGCGCATTGCCCTGCGCGAACTCGCCTCGACCGGCCAGATACCCGGCGTGGTCAAGGCGAGCTGGTAAGGAGAACCGAGCCCATGTCAATGAGCGATCCGCTCGGCGATCTGCTGACCCGCATCCGCAACGGACAGCGGGCGCGCAAGTCCTTCATCACCGCGCCCGCCTCGAAGGTGCGCTCGAACGTGCTCGAGGTGCTGAAGCGGGAAGGCTTCATCCGCGGTTACACGCGCGAGGAGATCCGCCCCGGCGTCGTCCAGCTGCGCATCGAGCTGAAATACGTCGACGGCGAGCCGGCGATCCGGGAGCTCACGCGCATCTCCAAGCCGGGGCGGCGCGTTTACTCGAAGATCGCCGACCTGCCGCGCGTCTACAACGGGCTCGGCATCGCCGTCCTGTCGACGCCGCGCGGCGTCATGTCTGACAACGAGGCCCGTGCCGCCAATGTCGGCGGCGAGGTCCTCTGCCGGGTGTTCTGAGCCATGAGCCGCATCGGCAAGTATCCGGTCGAGATCCCGAAGGACGTCACCGTCCAGGTCGCCGGCCGCACCGTCACCGTGAAGGGAAAGCTCGGCGAGCTGAAGCTCGAGACGGCCCCCGAGGTCGAGACCGTGGTCGAGGAGGGGAAGTTCTGGGTCCGGCCGAGATACGAGACCAAGCGGGCCCGGGCGCTCTGGGGAACGACGCGCTCCCACGTCGCCAACATGGTCAACGGGGTCTCGAAGGGGTTCCAGAAGAACCTCGAGATCAACGGCGTCGGCTACCGCGCCGCCGTGCAGGGGAAGAATCTCACCCTGCAGCTCGGCTACAGCCACGACGTCGTCTATCCGATCCCGGCGGACGTCAAGATCGCGTGCGAGAAGCCGACCTCGATCCAGATTACTGGGGCGGACAAGCAGCGGGTCGGCCAGGTCGCGGCGGAGATCCGGGCGTTCCGCCGGCCGGAGCCCTACAAGGGCAAGGGCATCAAGTACGAGACCGAGACGATCCGCCGCAAGGAAGGCAAGAAGAAGTAGGCCCGGGGGTACGACGATGAAAGCGAAGTTGCTCTTCGAGCGACGCAAGACCCGCAACCGGCGCAACATCCTGCGCCGGGCGCTCGGCAAGCGGCCGCGCCTCAGCGTCTTCCGCTCGGGGCGCCATATCTACGCCCAGATCATCGACGACGAGCAGGGCCGGACGCTGGCCGCCGCCTCGACGTTGGAGAAGGATCTGAGGGCGCGGCTCAAGACCGGTGCCGACCGCGCGGCTGCGGCCGAGGTCGGCAAGCTGGTGGCCGAGCGGGCGAAGGCCGCCGGGGTCAGCGCCGTGGTCTTCGATCGCGGCGGATATCTCTATCATGGCCGGGTGAAGGCTCTGGCCGACGCCGCCCGCGAGGGCGGACTGGAGTTCTGATGGGCACGAGAATGGGACGAGGCGGGGGCGATCGCGCGCGGCGCGGCGACGGCGAGCGGCGCGAGCGGGACCGCGAGGAATCCGAATTCATCGAGAAGCTGGTCTCGATCAACCGCGTCGCGAAGGTCGTGAAGGGCGGTCGCCGGTTCGGCTTCGCCGCCCTGGTCGTGGTCGGCGACGGCAAAGGGCGGGTCGGACACGGCGCCGGCAAGGCGCGCGAGGTGCCGGAGGCGATCCGGAAGGCGACCGAGCAGGCCAAGCGCGCGATGATCCGGGTGCCGATGCGCGAAGGGCGCACCGTGCATCACGACGTCTATGCCGCTTTCGGCGCGGGCAAGGTCATCATCCGCGCGGCGCCGCAGGGCGCGGGGATCATCGCCGGCGGCCCGATGCGCGCGATCTTCGAGGCGCTCGGGGTGAAGGACGTCGTCGCGAAGTCGGTCGGCACGTCCAACCCGCACAACATGGTCAAGGCGACGTTCACCGCGCTCGGGCGCATGGTGAGCCCGCGGGCGGTCGCCGCCAGGCGCGGCAAGAAGGTCGGCGAGATTCTCGGCCGGCGCGAGAGCGAGGCGAGGGAGGCCTGAGCGAGATGGCGACAAGCAAGAACGCCGGCGCCGGGAGCAAGACCGTCACCGTGACTCAGATCGGCTCCCCGATCGGGCGCCGCTCCGATCAGGAGGCGACCTTGAAGGGGCTCGGTCTCAACAAGATGCACCGCTCGCGCACCCTCGAGGACACGCCCGCGGTGCGCGGCATGATCACCAAGGTCCGCCATCTGCTGCGGGTGGAGGAAGGCTGAGATGAAGCTCAACGAGCTCCACGACAACGCGGGCGCGCGCTACAAGTCCAAGCGCCTCGGCCGCGGCATCGGTTCCGGCAAAGGAAAGACCTCGGGCCGCGGCGCCAAGGGGCAGAAGGCGCGCAGCGGCGTCTCGCTTGCCGGCTTCGAGGGCGGTCAGACGCCGCTCCACCGGCGGATGCCGAAGCGCGGCTTCAAGAAGCCTTTCCGCGCGCGGTACGTCGTCATCAACACGGGCACGCTGCAGGCCGCCATCGACGCCAACCGGATCGACCCCAAGGCCACGATCGACGGCGCGACCCTGGTCGCGAGCGGCATTCTGCGCCGCGTGCGCGACGGCGTCCGCCTCCTCGGCAAGGGCGAGCTCACGGCCAAGGTCACCGTCGAGGTGGCCGGTGCTTCGAAGAGCGCGATCGAGGCCGTCGAGAAGGCGGGCGGGAGCGTCATCGTGAAGAACGGCGCCGCGTCTGCCGGCAAGGGCGCCGGCGAGGCCGAGCCCGCACGGAAGGAAGCGAAAGAGGAGTAGGAGGCGGGCTTCCGCCCCTGTCGCCACGGATTTGGGCGGCATCGTCGCCGCCCTGAGGATGAACGTCGATGGCGTCTGCCGCCGAACAGCTCGCTGCCAGTATCAATTTCGGAGCCTTCGCCAAGGCGACCGACCTCAAGAACCGGATCTGGTTCACGCTGGGCGCGCTCGTGATCTACCGGCTCGGGACGTACATCCCGCTGCCGGGGATCGACCCGCGCATCCTGTCGGAGGTCTTCCAGAGCGGCGGGGGCATCCTCGACATGTTCAACCTCTTCTCGGGCGGCGCGCTCGAGAGGATGACGATCTTCGCGCTCAACATCATGCCGTACATCTCGGCATCGATCATCGTGCAGCTCCTGACGGCGGTCTCGCCCACCCTCGAGCAGCTGAAGAAGGAGGGCGAGACCGGGCGAAAGAAGCTCAATCAGTACACGCGCTACGGCACCGTCGTCCTCGCCGCGGTCCAGGCCTTCGGCATCGCCAAGGGGCTCGAGGGCCTGCAAGGGTCGGGAGGCGCGGTCGCGGTCGCCAATCCCGGGCTCTTCTTCCAGGCGACGACGGTCATCACGCTGACCGGTGGGACCGTGTTCCTCATGTGGCTCGGCGAGCAGATCACTCAGCGCGGCATCGGGAACGGCATCTCGCTCATCATCTTCGCCGGGATCGTCGCCAACCTCCCGGCGGCGCTGGCGCAGACATTCGCGCTCGGCCGCGAGGGGCAGCTCAGCCTCTTCATGCTGATCTTCTTCCTCGTCATGGCCATCGCCGTGATCGCCTTCATCGTGTTCATGGAGCGGGCGCAGCGCCGGATCATCGTCCAGTATCCGAAGCGCCAGCAGGGCAACAAGATGTTCGGCGGCGAGGCGACGCACCTGCCGCTGAAGCTCAACACCTCGGGCGTGATCCCGCCGATCTTCGCGTCCTCGCTGCTCCTGCTGCCCGCGACGGTGGCGAGCTTCAGCTCGGCCTCGCAAGACCCCGGCATTTTCGGCGAGATCACCGCGCTTCTCGGGATCGGGCAGCCGCTGCACATCGCGCTCTACGTCGCGCTCATCGTGTTCTTCACGTTCTTCTACACCGCGATCGTCTTCAACCCGACCGAGACCGCGGACAATCTGAAGAAGTACGGCGGGTTCATTCCCGGAATCCGTCCGGGCAAGAACACGGCCGACTACCTCGACTACGTATTGACCCGCCTCACCGTTGTCGGTGCGCTCTACCTGTCGGCGGTCTGCCTCCTGCCGGAGATCCTCGTCGCGCAGTACGCGGTGCCGTTCTACTTCGGCGGCACGAGCCTCCTCATCGTCGTCAGCGTCACGATGGACACGGTGGCGCAGATCCACAGCCACCTCCTCGCGCACCAGTACGAGGGGCTCATCAAGAAGGCCAAGCTGAGGGGAGCGCGCCGATGAACATCATTCTGCTCGGCCCGCCGGGGGCGGGAAAAGGCACTCAGGCCAAGCGCCTGGAAGAGCGGCACGGCATGGTGCAGCTCTCGACCGGCGACATGCTGCGGGCGGCGATCGCCGCCGGGACGGAGCTCGGGCGGCGCGCCAAGGCGATCATGGACGCTGGCCAGCTCGTCTCCGACGACGTCATGGTCGGAATGATCCGCGAGCGGCTCGGCCAGCCGGACGTCGCCAAGGGCTTCATCCTCGACGGCTTCCCGCGCACCGTGCCGCAGGCCGAGGCGCTCGACCGCATGCTCGCGGAGATCGGCAAGAAGCTCGACCGCGTCGTGGAGATGAAGGTCGACGACGAGGCCCTCATCGACCGGGTCTCCGGCCGGTTCTCGTGCAAGAAGTGCGGGGCCGCCTACCACGACCGCTACAACCGCCCGAAGCGGGAAGGCGTGTGCGACGTTTGCGGCGGCACCGAGTTCCAGCGCCGGCCCGACGACAACGCCGACACCATGAAGACGCGGCTTGCGGCCTATCACAGCCAGACCGCGCCGATCCTTCCGTACTACCGGGAGAAGGGGCTGCTCGCGACGGTGGACGGCATGGCCGACATCGACGAGGTCACCCGCCAGCTCGAGGCGGCGCTGAAGGCGTGAAGCCGCGGTTGTTTCCTCCCGGCCCGATCCGTGCTCTAATTGCGCGCAGCAACGGCGTTTTTGCGCACCCCCGGCTTGTTGACTCGGGGGCGGCGCTCCATATAATGCGCGCCCTCGGCCGGGCCGAAACCCGGCCTGTTCGGCTTTGCCCTATTTCGAGATAATCCCGAAGGAGCAGCGCACGTGGCGCGTATCGCCGGCGTCAACATTCCGAGCCAGAAACGGGTGCCTATCGGCCTCACCTACATTCACGGCATCGGCCGCACCAAGGCGGCCGAGATCTGCGAGAAGCTCAAGATCCCGCCCGAGCGGCGCGTCCATGAACTGACCGACGACGAGGTCCTGAGGATCCGCGAGCTGATCGACCGCGAGTACACGGTGGAGGGCGACCTGCGCCGAAACGTCGCGATGAACATCAAGCGGCTCATGGACCTCGGCTGCTACCGCGGCCTTCGTCACCGCAAGGGCCTGCCCGTGCGCGGCCAGCGCACGCACACCAACGCGCGCACGCGCAAGGGCCCGGCGAAGCCGATCGCCGGCAAGAAGAAGTAAGGAGCTTCGATGGCGACGAAGACTGCGGCTACGGCCGGCACCCCGCGCCTGCGTCGGCGCGAGCGCAAGAACATCACTTCCGGGGTCGCGCACGTGAACGCGACCTTCAACAACACGATGATCACGATCACCGATGCCCAGGGCAACGCCATCGCCTGGTCTTCGGCCGGTCAGATGGGCTTCAAGGGCAGCCGCAAGTCGACCCCCTACGCCGCGCAGGTCGCCGCCGAGGACGCGGGGCGCAAGGCGATGGAGCACGGCATGCGGACGCTGGAGATCGAGGTGAAGGGTCCGGGCTCGGGCCGGGAGTCGGCGTTGCGTGCGCTTCAGGCCGTCGGTTTCGCCATCACTTCGATCCGCGACGTGACCCCGATCCCGCACAACGGCTGCCGGCCGCCCAAGCGCCGGCGCGTTTGAACACCGCCGGGCCCTCCGGGCCCGCAAGACAAGGAGGACGGGGACCCGGCCGTGCGGTCGGGTTCACCCGTATTCGAGCATGAGGACCGACCCTGTGATCCAGAAGAACTGGCAAGCGCTGATCAAGCCGAAGCAGCTCGCGGTCGAGCCCGGCGACGACCCGAAGCGTGTCGCCTCGGTCGTCGCCGAGCCTCTCGAGCGGGGCTTCGGCCTTACGCTCGGGAACGCGCTCCGTCGCGTCCTTCTTTCTTCGCTCCAGGGTGCCGCGATCACCTCCGTGCAGATCGAGGGCGTGCTGCACGAGTTCTCGTCGATCCCGGGCGTGCTCGAGGACGTGACCGACATCATCCTCAACATCAAGGGCATCGCGCTCCGGATGCACGGCGAGGGGCCGAAGCGCATGCGGCTCCGCAAGAGCGGGCCCGGCGAGGTGCGCGCGGCCGACATCGAGGCCGGTCACGACATCGAGATCATGAATCCCGAGCACGTCATCTGCACGCTCGATGCCGACGCCAAGATCGGCATGGAGTTCACCGTGACGACCGGGAAAGGCTACGTCCCCGCCGCGCAGAATCGCCCGGAGGACGCGCCGATCGGGCTCATTCCCGTCGACTCGCTCTTCAGCCCCGTGCGCAAGGTTTCCTACAAGGTCGACAACACCCGCGTCGGCCAGGTCACCGACTACGACAAGCTGACGATGCGGGTGGAGACCAACGGCGCGGTGACGCCGGAGGACGCCGTCGCGCTCGCCGCGCGGATTCTCCAGGATCAGCTCCAGCTCTTCATCAACTTCGAGGAGCCGCGGGTGCCCTCCGCCGAGGAGCGTCCGTCGGAGCTCCCGTTCAACAAGAACCTTCTGCGCAAGGTCGACGAGCTCGAGCTCTCGGTCCGCTCGGCGAACTGCCTCAAGAACGACAACATCGTCTATATCGGCGATCTCGTGCAGAAGACCGAGGCGGAGATGCTGCGGACGCCGAACTTCGGCCGCAAGTCTCTGAACGAGATCAAGGAGGTTCTGGCCCAGATGGGGCTCCATCTCGGCATGGAGATCCCGAACTGGCCGCCGGAGAATATCGAGGAGCTCGCCAAGCGCCTCGAGGAGCCGTACTGAGCGGCCGATAGGGAGTAGGGAAAATGCGTCACCGCCACGGCGGCCGGAAGCTCGGCCGCACCTCCGCGCACCGAAAGGCCATGTTCGGCAACATGGCGCATGCGCTCCTGAAGCATGAGCAGATCACCACGACCCTGCCCAAGGCAAAGGACCTGCGGCCGATCGTGGAGCGGCTCATCACGCTCGGGAAGCGCGGCGGGCTTCACGCGCGGCGCCAGGCCCTGGCGACGCTTCAGGATACCGCCATCACCGAGAAGCTCTTCTCGACCCTCGCAGAGCGCTACAAGGAGCGGCCCGGCGGCTATTGCCGGATCATCAAGGCCGGGTTCCGCTACGGCGATGCGGCCGAGATGGCGGTGATCGAGCTGGTCGACCGCGATCCCGAGGCCAAGGGCAAGGATTCGGGCCCGGTGCCGGAGGAGGCCGAGGGCGAGGAAGCCGCGGCCGCTTGAGCTTGCGTGCGGCGGCAGGCCGCGCCAGCCGGATCGAATCGAAAGAGGCCGCCTTCGGGCGGCCTCTTGGCGTTTGAAGGGGCCGGCTCTGTCGCTCCTGTCGGATCGACAGCCCCAGGCGGGCTCGACGCCGGCGCTCAGGCGACGGCGGTCTCTCGGCGGGCCCAGGCGAGAAGCTGCGGCAGCGGCATGGCGCCTGCGCTGCGGGCGAGCTCGCGGCCGCGATGAAGGATCAGAAGGGTCGGGATGCTGCGGATCCCGAACCGGGCGGCGATCGCCGGCGCCGCCTCGGTGTCCACCTTGGCGAGCCGGAGATGCGGCTCGAGCCGCGCCGCCGCCGCCTCGAACACGGGGGCCATCATCCTGCAGGGGCCGCACCACGCGGCCCAGAAGTCCACCATGACGGGAATGTCGCTTTTCCCGACGTGCTTTTCGAACCGCGCCGGATCGTCGAGCGCGACCGGGCGGGCGTCGAAGAGCGCATGCCCGCAGGCGCCGCAGCTCGGCTGTTGCTGAAGCCGCTCGGCCGGAACGCGGTTCACCGCGTCGCAGGCCGTGCAGACGATGTGGAGAAAATTCGCCATGGAGATGCCTCGAAGCCCGAGTGGTCGAATCGCGCGCAGCGCCCGCCAAGCCTCGGGTTGACCCAGGTCATGGCAGGCGAGCGCGGCGCGGGAGATCGTCTCAGCCGAAGGCGCAGCCGCCTTTGAGGCCGAGCCGCTTCAGGATCAGCGCGAGCGGGCAGAACCGGGTGAACGCAGCCTGGAACAGGTTCAGCCCCACGAACGCGGTGAGGAAGAGCCAGTAGGAATGGTGGATCTGGCTCAGCGCGAGGCTGAGCAGGACGACGAGGCCGGCGAAGGCCATCACGGTGCGATCAATGGACATCGGTTTCTCCTCTGGTGCGGCGCTTGCGGCGCCTTGGTGCGCAGTAGATCTCGTGCAGAAGGCTCATCGTCTTCGCCACCGCCGGATCGGCGAGGCGGTAGCGGATCGTTTGCCCCTCGCGCCTGGTGGCGACGAGCCGTTCTTGGCGCAGCCGGGCGAGATGCTGCGAGAGCGCGGACTGGCGCAGCCCCACGGCGGCTTCGAGCTCGCCGACGGAGCGCTCTCCCTCGAGCAGCTCGCACAGGATCATCAGCCGGTGCGGGTTGCCGAGCGCCTTCAAGAACTCGGAGGCCTTTGCGGCCTTGCTCTGCAATGCCTGCATATTCACGATTGCTAATATATAAAAAGCGAATATATGTGTCAAGCCGACGCTTCTTTCCGTGGAGCCCGCATGTACCGACCCGCCGTAGCCGCCCTGGCCATGATCCTCGCGCTTCCCGCCGCCGCCGAGTTCGAGGTGGCGCGTCGGACGATCGACGACCGCAAGGCGGTGATCGCCACCGTGCAGCCTGTCGACGTGCTGCTCGCCCGCGCCCGCATCGGCGGCACTGTCGGCGCGCTCGCGGTGAAGGATGGCGACCGCGTCGCCGCGGGGCAGCGCGTCGCGCTGATCGGCGACGAGAAGCTGCTCTTCCAGATGGAAGCGATCGAGGCGCGGACGTTGTCGCTCGAAGCCGAGCGGCAGCAGGCGAGGATCGACCTCGACCGGGCGGAGGAGCTGCGGCGCGCGGGAGTCGGAACCCAGGCGCGTCTCGACGAGGCGCGCACGCGCCTCGAGGTGATCGAGCGCAACATCGCCGCGATGCACGCCGAGCGTCAGGTCGTCGAGCAGCAGGCGGCCGAGGGTGCCGTGTTCGCGCCGGGAGCCGGGGTCGTCCTGGACGTGCCTGTCGTCGAGGGCACCGTCGTGATGCCGGGCGAGACGATCGCGACCATCGCGGCCGAGAACTACGTGCTGCGCGCCGAGCTGCCTGAAAGGCATGCGCGATTCATGAAGGCGGGCGACAAAGTCCTCGTCGGCGCACGCGGCCTCGGCACGGGAAGCGAGGAGCTGCAAACGGGTCGGGTGCGGCTGGTCTACCCCGAGATCCAGGCCGGCCGCGTCATCGCGGACATCGAGGTCGCGGGGCTGGGCGACTATTTCGTCGGCGAGCGCACGCGGATCTATGTTTCGACCGGAGAACGCGAGGGCTACGTCGTGCCGCCGGAATACGTCTTCCAGCGCTCGGGCGTCAGCTTCGTCCGCCTCAAAGACGGCACCGAGGTGGCGGTCCAGCCCGGATTGCCCGTGAACGGCGGGCTCGAGATCCTGGCCGGAGTCAAAGACGGCGACGTGCTGGTGCTGCCATGAAGCTCGGCCTCGCGGGGCTCCTCACTCGCGGCAGCATCGTCTCGCCGCTGACGCCGCTCCTTCTGGTCGCGGCTTTGCTCGTGGGCGGGATCGCCCTCTTCGCCCTGCCGCGGGAGGAAGAGCCGCAGATCAGCGTGCCGATGGTCGACATCCTCATCGCCGCGAACGGGTATCGCGCGGACGATGCTGTCGAGCTCGTGACGCGCCCGCTCGAAGACATCGTCAAGGCCATCGATGGCGTCGAGCACGTCTATTCGCAGACTCGGGACGACTCGGTGGTCGTGACGGTGCGGTTCCTGGTCGGCACCGACAAGGACGCAGCGATCCTCCGCGTGCACGAGAAGATTCGCGCGAACATCGCCGATCTTCCGAAAGGCATCCCGGAACCGGTCGTGATCGGGCGCGGCATCGACGACGTGGCGATCGTCGTGCTCACCATCGCGCCGAAGAGCGCAGTCGCCGCCCGCTGGACCGACCACGACCTTTTCCGGGTCGCCCAGCAGCTCCAGCACGAGCTCGTCAAGGTCGACGACATCGGGCTCAACTACATCGTCGGGGGCCGCGCGAATCAGATCCGGATCGAGCCGGACCCGGAGCGCCTCGCAGTCTACGGCATCACCCTCAATCAGCTCGCCGACAAGATCTCGCACGCCAACCGCTCCTTCGTCGTCGGTGCCTTCCGCGACGCCGGGCAGTCGCTCCCCGTCGTCGCCGGGCAGACGCTCCAGGGCGTGCCCGACATCGGTCTCCTTCTTCTCACCTCGCGCGACGGCCGCCCGGTCTACCTCAAGGACGTCGCCGACGTCGTCGTCGGCGCGACGCAGCCGGAGAGCAGGGTCTGGCATCTGGAGCCGGATGCGTCGGGCGCCCTCGAGCGGCGGCCGGCCGTCAGCCTCGCCTTCGCCAAGCGCAAGGGCGCCAACGCCGTCGTCGTGGCGGACGATCTGCTGCACCGGCTCGAAACCGTGCGCGCCCGCCTCGTGCCGCCCGACCTCGAGGTGTCGGTGGCGCGGAACTACGGCGAAACCGCCACCGAGAAGGCCGACGAGCTTCTCTTCCATCTCGGGCTCGCCACCGTCTCGATCGTCCTTCTCATCACCGTGGCGATCGGCTGGCGCGAGGGGATCGTCGTCCTGGTCGTGATCCCGAGCACGATTCTCCTGACGCTCTTCTCCGCCTGGCTCATGGGCTACACCATCAATCGGGTGAGCCTCTTCGCCCTCATCTTCTCGATCGGGATCCTGGTCGACGACGCCATCGTCGTGGTCGAGAACATCGTTCGCCACTGGCGAATGCGGCCCGGCGAGGACCGGGTCCGCGTCGCGGTAGAGGCCGTGGCGGAGGTCGGGAATCCCACGATCGTCGCCACGCTCACGATCATCGTCGCGCTCCTGCCGATGATGTTCGTGAGCGGCCTGATGGGCCCTTACATGAGCCCGATCCCGGCGAACGCGTCGATGGCGATGCTGTTCTCGTTCTTCGTCGCCGTCACGATCACGCCGTGGCTCCTCTACCGGCTGGCGCGCGGCGGAGGCGGCAGCCCGCGTGCCGAGGCGGGGCCTGGATTCCTCGGCCGGCTCTACGTGCTCGTCGCACGGCCGCTCCTCGTCGGGCGTCGCCGCTCCATCGTCTTTCTGGCCGTCACCGCGGTGGCGACCGCGGCAGTGTGCGTGCTCTTCGTGACGCGGGACGTCACGGTGAAGCTGCTCCCCTTCGACAACAAGTCGGAGCTCCAGGTCGTCGTCGACCTGCCGGAGGGCGCTGCGCTGGAGGCGACCGAGCGCGTTCTCGTCGCCGCCGCCGAGCGCCTCGCCGACCTGCCCGAGCTCGCCTCGATCCAGCTCTATTCCGGTACCGCGGCGCCTTTCAACTTCAACGGGCTCGTGCGCCACTGGTATCTCCGCAACAGCCCGGAGCTCGGCGAGCTTCAGGTGAATCTGAAGCCGAAGGCGGAGCGGGAGCGATCGAGCCACGAGATCGCCATCGACGTGCGCCAGCGCCTCGCCGGCCTCGACGCGCCGCCCGGCACGGCGATCAAGGTGGCCGAGGTGCCGCCCGGCCCGCCGGTCCTCGCGACCCTTCTCGCCGAGATCTACGGGCCCGACCCGGAGACGCGCCGCGAGACGGCCGCCAAGGTCCGAGAGGCCTTCGCCGCGGTCGACTTCATCGTCGACGTCGACGACAGCTTCGGCGAGCCGTCCGACCGGCTGCGCTTCTCGATCGACCAGGAAAATCTCGAGTACCACGGCGTCGAGGAGGAGGCGGTCTACGACACCATCGCGGCGCTCATCGGAGGCGTGAAGCTCGGCTATTCGCAGCGCGGCGGCGGGGAGCGGCCGTTCGAGATCGCCCTGGCGCTGCCGAAATCCGCGCTCGAGCACGGCGAGCGCCTGCTCTCGACGCCGCTTCCGGCCGGCGGCACGGCGCGCGAGGGGCGCAACGTCGAGCTCGGAGACGTCGTCGCCGTGAGCCGCGAGCGCGCCTCCTACCCGATCTTCCGTCGCGACGGGCGCTTTGCCGAGATGGTGACCGCGGAGCTCTCCGGCCGCTTCGAGGCGCCCATCTACGGCATGCTCGCTGTCGAGCGGCAGCTCGAGAGCATGGACTGGGGCGAGGCGGGCCCGCCGGCGATCCATTACCACGGCCAGCCGCTCGACGAGTCGCGCGCGGCGCTTCTCTGGGACGGCGAGTGGGAGGTGACCTACGTCACGTTCCGGGACATGGGCGCCGCCTTCGTCGTCGCGATCCTCGGCATCTATCTTCTCGTGGTCGCGCAGTTCGGGTCCTTCACCCTGCCGCTCGTCGTGCTCGTGCCGGTGCCGCTCACGCTCATCGGCATCGTGCTCGGCCACTGGATGTTCGGCGCGCCCTTCACGGCGACGTCGATGATCGGCTTCATCGCGCTCGCAGGCATCATCGTGCGGAACTCGATCCTTCTCGTCGATTTCATCCGCCACCGGCGCGCGGAAGACGTCCCGTTGCGGGCCGCGCTCCTCGACGCCGGCGCGACGCGGTTCCGGCCGATCCTCCTCACGGCGCTCGCCGCGATGATCGGCGCCGCCTTTATCCTCGCCGACCCGATCTTCCAGGGTCTCGCGATCTCGCTCGTCTTCGGCCTCGCGGGGTCGACCGCGCTGACGCTCCTCGTCATTCCGGCGATCTATGTCTGGCTGCGCGACGACCGGCGCGCGGCGGGCTGAGGCTCAGGCGAGCGGCAGGCGGTCGATGAGCCACCACAGGCCGAGGCAGAGAATCGCGCCCGAGGCGGGATAGACCACGGCGCGGCTCCGCTTCGAACGGGTCGCCAGGCGATCGATCGCGAGGAGAAGCGGCACCACGGCGGCGACGATCGCCACCTGCCCGACCTCGACCCCGAGATTGAAGGCGGTGAGCGCCGTCACGGCGGCGCCGGGCGGGAGCCCGATCTCGCCGAGCACGCCGGCGAAGCCGAACCCGTGCACGAGCCCGAGCAGGAACGCGACGCGCCATCGCCGGTCGACGTCGTGCGAGGCGAAGTTCTCCGCCGCGACGTAGACGATGCTCGCCGCGATCGCCGGCTCGATCACCGTTTCCGGAATGACGAGGACGTCGAGCGCGGCTGCGGCGAGAGTCACGGAATGGGCGACCGTGAAGGCGGTGACGATCTTCACCACGGGAAGAAGACGCCGGCTCCAGAGCACGACCGCGAGGAGGAAGGCGATGTGGTCGTAGCCGGTGAAGATGTGCTCGAGCCCGAGCACGAAATACTCCGCGGCGACGGCGAGCCCGCTCGGCGGCGCGCCGATGGGCGTCGAGGGGCGCGCCGGGTCGAGCAGGACCTGCCGCGCGTCCTGCCCCTCCTTGATCATCAGGATGTGACGCATCGCCGGATCGGTGTCGTGGAAGAGCGTGACGCGGTAGCGGCTCGGCGGCGCGGCGCAGGTCCATTCGAGGACGACGACCACGTGGTCGGCCTCCCTCTTCGACGGGAGGGAGGAGACGGTGCAGCCGGGGCCGAGCTCGACATGGGCGGCGACGTAGTCGCGCACCGCCGTCTCGCTCGCCTCCGGTCCGAGCGCCGCGGCGAGATGCTCGAGCCCGACCGTCACCTCGGCCCGCGCCGTGTCGCCGGAGACCGTGAGCCACGCGACCGTCAGATGCGGCGCGTGCGCGAGCGCTACCGAAGGAAGGGCCAGAGCGAGGAGAGCGAGCGCGGGGCGGAGGCGAGGCAAGGTCAGCTCCCGGAAGCGATGCTGCTGACGAGGGCGTGGAGGTTCGCCACCTGATAGTCGGGGATCGTCACGAGCATTCCCCGGTCCGGGAGAAGCGCGTAGCGCGAGATCGTATCGGGGGCGAGGTCGCCGGTCTCGACGGTGAGCACGGGGCGGTTCTGCCCTGCGGCGTAGAGGATGAGGATGAGCGGCGGGTAGGCGAGGCCGTAGGTCGCGCGCTTGGAGGGATCGAACGGGAGCCGCCGCTCGATCCTGGTCCGCGCGGACATGGCGAGCGCCTCGCCGATCCGCTGCGCGGCGGCGGGGTCGGCGGCGTGCGTGTGCCCGGCGTCGCCCGGGGCATGCGCGTGCGCATGGAAGAACCACGCGCCCGCCGCATCCCGCTCGAACCGGTAGAGCCGCCCGCCCGTGACGATCTCGACCGCGGAGAGCGCGTCGAGCGGCACCGGGTAGAGCGCCTCGAGCCTCGCCTCGTGTCCGCCCGATTGCTCGTGCTCGCCGGGATCGCGCAGCGGCACGATCCAGGCGATCGACGCGACGATCCCCGCGGCCAGCAGCGCGAGCCAGACAAGGGCGCGGAGGTTCCGCCTCATCGCCGCCGCCGCCACACGACCGCGCCGAGAGCGAGCAGCGCCGTCGGCAGGACGAGCGCGCTCGTGACGAAAGTCGCCCACATCTGGTTGTTGGTGAGGCGGACCTTCGGCAGCTCGTAGGTCCGCGGCGCGAGGTCGATGAGCTGCTCCTGTCCGGCGAGGAAGTTCACCGCGTTGAGGAAGAGCGGGCCGTTGCCGAGAATGTGGAAGAAGGAGTTCGTCGCGAAATCGCCGTCCGCGGCGATAAAGGCGCGCGCACCCGGCCCCTCGGCGCCGCGGCGCGTCGCGAGGAGCGCGAGCGTCCGAGCGCGCGCCCCGGCGAGGCGTTCCGGCGCGGGGTCGGGCGCGTCGACCGTGGCGCGCGCGCTCGTCTCCGCGAGCGGCACGATCGAGACGTCGTTCGGCACGCCGCGCGGCAGCGGGTTGAGCGACAGCGCCCCCGGGAAGAAGGCGAGGGGAAGGTTGCGCGTCACACGGTGACGGGCATAGGTGCTGACCGCCGGCGTGGCGGGGTCGATCCAGTAGTGGCGCGCGGGATCGATCACGAGGTAGGGCTCGGCGAGAACGCCGAAGAGCGCCAGCACCGGCTCGAGCCCGGATCGGACGAAAGGCTCGAGCAGCAGCACGAGCTTGCCGCCCTTCTCGACGTAGGCCACGAGCTGTTCGGTCTCGGCGGCAAGGAAGGCGCGCTGCGGCGAGGCGACGATAACGACGGCGCAGCCGTCGAGCTCGCCGGGGCCCTTGGCGAGCAGCACCTTCGCCACCTCGTAGCCGAGCGTCTCGAGCGCGTCCTTCGCCATCCCCATCCCGTGGCGCTCGTGCAGCTCGAGCGGCCGCCCGCCCGTGGAGTGGCTGTGCCCGGGCTCGCTGTGGCTGTCGAGGTGATCGTGCGACTTGAAGCTCTCGGGGTCGCTCTCGACGTGGCCTTCGGTGAAGCAGACCCGCTGCGTCGCGCCCGAGGTGACGCGGAGAAGCGCGTTCGTGAGCTCGGTCTCGTTGAGTCCCGTTATCGTGACCCGGCGTCCCTCCGATTCGAAGACGGCGGTGCCGGGGAAGGAGAGCTGGAAGCGCCGCGCCTCCGCGGGCTGCAGGACCGGGTCGAAGCCGCGGACGCTGATGCGCGGGTTGACGGCCGCGATCTGCTCGAAAAGCGCGCCGGCATCCCTGTGGGCCCGGCTGCGCACGTCGTAGAAATAGGTGACGCTCACCGGCTTCTCGATCGCGGCGGCGACGCGTCGGCTCTCGGGCGCGATCGAGTAAACCCCGGCGCTCGTGAGATCCCAGCGACGGCGGGAGTCGAGCGACCAGAGATTGGCCGCGATCGCGAGCGCCAGCGTCGCCGCCAAGGGGAGCAGGAGAGCGGCCCGGCGCCTCATCTCCGCCGCATCCCAAGGGCGAGCGTCGTGGCGGCGAGGGCGACCGCGACGATCCCGCCGAAATAGGCGATCGAGGCGAGCGGCAGCACGCCCCTGATCAGCTCGACGTAATGCTCGGAGAAGCAGATGTGCTTGATGATCCGGGCGAGCGCGAGATTGCCGGTGAAGGCGGCGGCGTAGTCGATGTACCAGAGCAGGACGAGCACGCCCCAGGTGACGCAAGCCGCCACGAGCTGATTGGTGCAGAGCGCCGAGACGAACAGCCCGATCGCGAGATAGGCGGCGCCGAGGAGCGCGGTCCCGAGATATCCGCCCAGGATGGGCCCGAGATCGGGCCTCGCGAAGAGCGCGAGCGGCACGATGGCGCTCGCGGTGCCGGCGAGCATGAGGAGAACCACGACGAGCGCCGCGAGGTACTTGCCGAGAACGATGCCGCCTTCCTCGATCGGGAGCGCGAGGAGAAGCTCCATCGTGCCGCTCCGGTTCTCCTCGGCGAAGAGGCGCATCGTCAGGAGCGGAACGAGGAGCATCAGGAGGATGCTCATGTTGTGGAACGTGTTCACCATGTCGGCGGCGTTCACGAAGAACACGTTGAAGCTGAAGTAGTAGCCGGCGAGCGCCCAGAACACGGTTATGAGCGCGTAGGCGATCGGCGTGACGAAGGCCTGGCGCAGCTCCTTTCCGAGAACCGCGGCGAGGCCGGTCACTGCGCCGCCTCGAGAAGGCTCGCCTCGCGCGAGGCGGCGATCGCGGCGATGAAGCGTTCCTCGAGATGGGCCGCGGCCGGCGCGAGCACGAGGAGTTGCGCCTCTCTGAACGAGGCGGCGACCTCGGCGCGTATGTCGGTGAAGGGCAGCGCCTCGACGCGCAGCGCGATCGCGTCGCGCCGGCTCAGCGCCGAAAGGCTCGCCGCGGCGACGTTCGGCAGGGCGCGCATCAGCGCGAGCGCCCTCTCGGCGGCGATGCCGGCAACCTCGACGTGGAGTACCTGCGCGCCGTCCTCGCCGACGGGGCGCTCGACCGCGACCACCTTGCCCTCGTGCAGCACCAGGACCCGCGTGCAGAGGGCGGCGATCTCCTGCATGACGTGGCTCGAAAGGAGGACGCCGCGCCCGGCGCTGCCGCGGCGGATGAACGCCCGCGCCTCGACGACCTGCACCGGGTCGAGCCCGCTCGTCGCCTCGTCGAGGAGAAGGAGCGCGGGGTCGCCGAGCGCCGCCTGCGCGAGGCCGACGCGCTGGCGGAACCCTTTGGAGAGCTGTCCCAGGAGGCGCCGGCGCACCCGCCCGAGATCGAAGCCTTCGACGGCTTCGTCGATCGCGCGCGCCGCCGCGGCGCGGCGGAGGCCCTTGGCGGCGGCGACGAAGCCGAGATACTCGGCCACGGTGAGCGAATCGTAGAGCGGCGGGCGCTCCGGCAGGTAGCCGATATGCCGGCGCGCCTCGAGCGGCGCCTCCTCGAGATCGATGCCGCAGACGCGTATCGTGCCGCGGTCGGGCGACAGCGCGCCGGCGACGAGGCGCAGCGTCGTCGTCTTGCCGCTGCCGTTCGGCCCCAGCAGCCCGACGATCTCGCCCGGCGCGACGGCGAAGTCCACCCCGCGCAGGACCTTCGTGCGGCCGAAGCGCTTTTCGACGTCGCGGAGTTCGAGGCACGCGCTCATCTGGTCCCTCGAGGGCGAGCGATGCCCGCCGCCCGTCCTATTGGACGGCGGGTCGCATAGCGCGCGTCGTTATTCGTAAGGCTTGTCGTGCTGGTGCTCGGCGTATTGCGCGGGGTCGTGGCTGAACCAGAGCTGTCCGCCGGTGCCGTCGCGCATCGCCTTCAGCTTCGCGAGGCTCGCGAAGTAGTCGGACGGCGAGTAGGGGGCGATGCCGGGCGGAATCCCCGCTTCGTTGTCGCTCGTGTAGATGGCGTCGGCGGCGAGGATCAGCGTGCCGGTCTTCGGCAGCGTCACCTTGAGCGACTGGTGACCTTTGGTGTGCCCGGGCGACTGAACGACGACGATCGTGCCGTCGCCGAAAAGGTCGTAGTCGCCGGTGAGCTCGAGGAACTTGTAGTCGCGCGTGTTCTCGTAGTCCTTCAGAACGTAGTTGGAGGCGGCGAACTTCTCCGGCCACCAGGCGAACTGGATCTCGCTCTTCTGGACGATGTTGACCGCGTCCTTGAACATCTCGAGGTTGCCCGCGTGGTCGAGATGGAAGTGCGAGTAGATGACGTACTTGACGTCGCTGACCTTGTGGCCGGTCTTCTCGAGCTGCCTGTCGATCGCCTCCTCGCGCGTCATCTTGGGCGAGTAGCCCTTGCAGTACCCCTCGCCCCAGTACGCGACGCAGCCGTCGCCGCTGATCTTCGCCGAGTTGCCGGTGTCGAAGACCACGAGGCCCCGGGGATGCTCGATGATGTACATCGCGATCGGGAAATCCATCACCTTGCCGACATCCTTGCCGGCGGTGAGGAGCCCCTTGTCGAAGGTGAAGCTACCGCTGGTGACCTGCCACAGCTTCATCTGAGCGCCGGCCGGCGCGGCCAGAAAAGCGGCGGTCGTGAATGCGGCGGCGACAACCCTTGCGAGCTTCATGGCGCTCTCCCCGGGTTACGTTCCTCGAGAGGAATTGTGATCCTGAACGCACGCTCGTGGCAAACCGCCCGGAGGGGCGATATGCGTTCCCGGTTCGATCCTCCTGTCCCGAACGCGACGGCTGCGCTAAACACGTGGCGCGCGGCAGGCGCGCGCAAAAATCGGGAACGGAATGCGATGACGATCGACAAGGGCGTGCGCGAGGCGCTGTCGGAGGTCTCGACGGCGACCATTACGACGGTGCTTCTGAAGAAGGGGCTTCGCAACGTGTGGATGCGCGGCACAAAGCCGATCCGGCCCGGGCAGAAGCGCGTCGTCGGCCCCGCGTTCACGCTCCGCTTCGTTCCGGCGCGCGAGGATCTCGCGACGCCGGAGTCCTGGGCCTCGCCGCGCTCGACCCGCGGAGCCATCGAGGACATGCCCGAAGGCTGCGTCGCCGTCGCCGACGCGATGGGAACGACCGATGCCGGCATCCTCGGCGACATTCTCTGCGCGCGCATGAAGAAGCGCCGTGTCGCCGGGCTCGTCACCGACGGCGTGATGCGCGACATCGCTGGCGTGCTCGCGACCGGCCTCGACGTCTGGTGCCAAGGCGCCGCCGCGCCGCCCTCCGTCGCCGGTCTCACCTTCGTCGGCTGGAACGAGCCGATCGGTTGCGGCGGCGTCGCCGTCTTTCCGAACGACATCGTCGTCGCGGACGACGACGGTGCCGTCGTGATCCCGCAGGCGCTCGTCGAGGAGGTCGTCGCCGCGGCCGTCGAGCAGGAGCAGGCCGAGGCCTGGATCGTCGGCGAGGTCGAGAAAGGCGTGCCGCTCCCGGGCCTCTATCCGATGAACGCGGAGACCAGAGCGCGCTACGAGGCCGAGAAGCAGCGGAAGTAGCGAGGCGCCCTTTTCCGGTCGCTGAGGTGGAAGGCGCCCGCGCCGGCGCCGGACGCCTTCGCTCCGCGCCCCCCTGAAGAGGCGCGGAAGGGCAGGCTCTACGACCCGTGCTTCATTCCGTGCGCCGAGTCGTGCGCCGAGGGGGCGCCGGCGCCGGGCTTCTCGACGCGGACTTCGACCTCGCGCTTGCCGGCCTTGCGGAAGGTGAGCGTGAGGGGGAAGGTCTCGCCTTCGGCGAGCGGCCGCTTCAGCCCCATGAGCATGATGTGCTCGGCGCCGGGCTTCATGACGACCTTCTTGCCGGGATCGAGCGGGATTTCCTCGATTTGCATCATCTTCATGACGCCGCCCTCGTGGGCATGCGTATGGATCTCGACCTTGTCGGCCACCGGCGAAGAGGCGGCGACGAGCGCGTCCGGCACCGTGCTCTCGAGCGTCACGTAGGCGGCGCCGTTCTTGGCGCCGCCGGGCGTGGCGCGCGCCCAAGGCTGCTCGATGCGGATCTGGTCGGCGGCTGCGGAGCCGGCGGCGAGAAGAAGAGTCGCGAAAGCGGCGAGGAGAAAGCGCATGATCATACCGTCGGAAGTGTACGAAAACCGGGTTTGCCGTCGTCGGCGATGGGCTCCACGCTGACGCGGCTGACGCGCGCGGCGCGCGGGCCGGCGCGGCAGGCTTCTACCATCTCGTCGACCGTCGCCTCGTCGCCCGCGAAGACCGCCTCCACCGAGCCGTCGCGGCGGTTCCTGACCCAACCGCGCAGACCCCGCGACATCGCTTCGTACTCGGTCCAGGCGCGGAACCCGACGCCCTGGACACGGCCCTCGATGGTGACGCGGACCGCCTTCATTCGAACTCGAGGATCACCTGGTCGACCGCGAGACTGTCGCCCGCCTTGACCTTGATCGAGGCGACCGTAGCGTCGCGCTCGGCGCGAAGCACGTTCTCCATCTTCATCGCCTCGATCACGGCGAGCTCTTCGCCCGCCTTCACCTCCTGTCCCTCTTCGACGGCGACGCGGACGAGAAGCCCGGGCATCGGCGACAGGAGGAAACGCGACAGGTCCGGCGGCTGCTTCACGGGCATCAGCGCGAAAAGACGCGCCGCTTGCGGACGCAGCACGTGAACGAGGCTCGACACGCCGGCGTGAATGAGACGGAATCCGGCGCCTTCGCGCTCGACCTGCCAGACGCTCGGATTGCCGTCGATCGTGACGTGGAGGAGCGGGTTGCCGGGCTGCCACTCGGTCGCCACCTCGTGCCGGCTGACGGCGCTCGCGACGAGATAGAGCCCGCCTTCGCGCGTCACGCGCACCTCGTGCTGCTCCTCGCCGAGCACCACCACCCAGGATTCGTCGATCTTGGCGCCGCGGCCGGGAAGCTGGCCCGAGATCGACGCTTCGCGCTCGGCGACGCGCCGCTGCACGACGGCGCCGACCGCGACCAGCTGGCTCACGTCGGCGGCGGGAAGATCGGCGCCGGTGAAGCCGCCGGCGAATTCCTCGGCGATGAAGTTGGTCGACAGCCGTCCCTCGACGAAGCGGGGCTTCCTCATGAGCGCGGCGAGGAACGGAATGTTGTGCGAGACGCCGCGGATGTAGAAGGCGTCGAGCGCCTCCCGCATGCGTCCGATCGCGGCTTCGCGCGTCGGGCCCGAGGTCACCAGCTTGGCGATCATCGGGTCGTAGAACATCGAGATCTCGGCGCCCTCGTAGACGCCGGTGTCGACCCGGATGCCGGCGCCCTCCGGCGGGAAATAGCGGACGAGGCGTCCGGTCGACGGCAGGAAGTTCCGGAACGGGTCCTCGGCGTAGATGCGCGACTCGATCGCCCAACCGGAGAGCTGCACGTCTTCCTGCCGGAGCGGCAGCTTCTCTCCGGCGGCGATGCGGATCATGAGCTCGACGAGGTCGAGGCCGGTCACGATCTCGGTGACCGGGTGCTCGACCTGGAGCCGCGTGTTCATCTCGAGGAAGTAGAAATTGCGGTCCCGGTCGACGATGAACTCGACCGTCCCGGCGGAGCGGTAGCCGACCGCCTTGGCGAGGCGGACGGCCTGCTCGCCCATCGCTTGGCGGGTGCGCTCGTCGAGAAAGGGCGAGGGGGCCTCCTCGACGACCTTCTGGTGCCGGCGCTGGATCGAGCATTCGCGCTCGCCGAGATGGATCACGTTTCCGTGCGCGTCGCCGAGCACCTGGATCTCGATGTGGCGCGGCTCCTCGATGTACTTCTCGACGAAGACCCGGTCGTCGGCGAAGCTCGAGCGCGCCTCGTTCTGGGCCGACCGGAAGCCTTCCCGCGCCTCCTGGTCGCTGCGCGCGATGCGCATTCCCTTGCCGCCGCCGCCGGCCGACGCCTTCAGCATCACGGGGTAGCCGATGCCGCGCGCGATCCGCGCGGCCTCGTCGCTGTCGCGCAGCGGCTCGAGATGGCCGGGGACGCTCGAGACGTCGGCCTTCGCCGCGAGCTTCTTCGATTCGATCTTGTCGCCCATCGCCGCGATCGCCTCGACGTTGGGCCCGATGAACACGATCCCGGCCGCGGCGAGCGCCTTCGCGAACTCGGGGTTCTCCGAGAGAAACCCGTAGCCGGGATGCACCGCCTCGGCGCCGGTCTCCTTGCACGCCTCGATGATGCGTTCTCCGCGCAGATAGCTTTCCCCGGACGGGGGCGGGCCGATCCGCACCGCCTCGTCCGCCTCGCGCACGTGGAGCGCGTCGGCGTCGGCGTCGGAATAGACCGCGACCGTCTGGATCCCCATCCGCCGCGCCGTGCGGATGACGCGGCAGGCGATCTCCCCGCGGTTGGCGATCAGAATCTTCTTGAACACCTAGCCGATCCTCCCCTGTGCAGCCGGGGAGAAGAGCTTGGTCAGAGCGGAATGTTCGAGTGCTTCTTCCATGGGTTCTTCAGCTGCTTGTCGCGCAGCATGGCGAGGCTGCGGCAGATCCGGCGCCGCGTCCCCCGCGGCGTGATGACGTCGTCGATGAAGCCGCGGCTCGCGGCGACGAAGGGGTTGGCGAAGCGCTTCCGGTACTCCTCCGTGCGGGCTTCGATCTTGGCGGGATCGCCGATGTCCTGCCGGAAGATGATCTCGACCGCGCCCTTGGGGCCCATCACCGCGATCTCCGCCGTCGGCCAGGCGAGGTTCACGTCGCCGCGCAGGTGCTTCGAGGCCATGACGTCGTAGGCGCCGCCGTAGGCCTTGCGCGTGATCACCGTGACCTTGGGCACCGTCGCCTCGGCGTAGGCGAAGAGAAGCTTGGCGCCGTGCTTGATGATGCCGCCGTATTCCTGCGCCGTGCCGGGAAGGAACCCGGGCACGTCGACGAAGGTGACGATCGGGATGTTGAAGCAGTCGCAGAAGCGCACGAACCGCGCCGCCTTGCGGGAGGAATCGATGTCGAGGCAGCCCGCCAGCACCATCGGCTGGTTGGCGACGATGCCGACCGTCGATCCCTCCATCCGCCCGAAGCCGACGATGATGTTTTTGGCGAAATTGGGCTGGAGCTCGAAGAAATCGTCGTCGTCGACGACCTTCCGGATGAGCTCCTTCATGTCGTAGGGCTTGTTCGGGTTCGCCGGGACGAGCGTGTCGAGCGAGGGCTCCTCGCGGTCGCCCGGGTCGCTCGTCGGGCGGACGGGCGGCTTCGCGCGGTTCGAGGCCGGCAGGAAATCGACGAAGCGCCGCAGCTCGAGGAGCGCCTCCACGTCGTTCTCGAAGGCGAGGTCCGCGACGCCTGAGCGCGTCGTGTGCGTCACGGCGCCGCCGAGCTCCTCCTGCGTCACGGTCTCGTGCGTCACCGTCTTCACGACGTCCGGCCCGGTGACGAACATGTAGGAGGTGTCCTTCACCATGAAGATGAAGTCCGTCATCGCGGGCGAATAGACGGCGCCGCCGGCGCAAGGGCCCATGATGAGCGAGATCTGCGGAATGACGCCCGAGGCCTCGACGTTGCGCTGGAACACGTCGGCATAGCCGGCGAGCGAGGCGACTCCCTCCTGGATTCGCGCGCCGCCCGAATCGTTGAGGCCGATGACCGGCGCGCCGACCTTCATCGCCTGATCCATCACCTTGCAGATCTTCTCGGCATGCGCCTCGGAGAGCGATCCGCCGAAGACGGTGAAGTCCTGGCTGAAGACGAAGACGAGCCGGCCGTTGATCGTGCCGTAGCCGGTCACCACGCCGTCGCCCGGTATGCGGCTCTCGGCCATGCCGAACTCGGTCGAGCGATGCTCGACGAACATGTCCCATTCCTCGAAGGAACCGGGATCGAGCAGAACCTCGAGGCGCTCGCGTGCGGTGAGCTTGCCTTTCGCGTGCTGGGCGTCGATCCGGCGCCGGCCGCCGCCGAGGCGCGCCGCCGCCCGCTGTTCCTCGAGCCGCTTCAGTATTTCCTGCATGGCGGCCCCGGATTAGCGCAACAGGGACGGCGACGCTAGTGCGGCCGCGCATGCTCGATCCTCGCGGCGCCGCGGCGGCCGCGTCCCGCCTCTCGCCCGCGAGCGCCCGGGAGGGGCCTTCGTCCGCCTGCCGGGCGAGAGTCAGGCGGCGCGGGCGAGGGCGAGAAAGCGCGCGGCGTTCCGGATGTCCTCGCGCAGCGAGGCCCGACGCCGCGCCGCTTCCGCATCCTCGCCCCATTGCTCGATCTGGAAGGTTTCGTCGAGCTGGGAGAGCCTGTAGGCCTCTTCGGCGTCGATGCGGCCCTCGGCGAGGGCGAGGCCGAGCACGATCGAGCCGCACGCGGTCGTCGCGGCATGGAGCGCCGTCAGCTCGAGCGCGCCGTAGGCGGCGACCGCCGCGCGGAAGACCTTGATACTCGCCGGGCTCTGCGCCGCCGGGATGACGCCCGACGTCACGCTGAGCGGGGCGTCGTAGCGGAGCATCGCCCAGTCGAGGAGCGGGCCCCATGCGGCCTGCTGGCGGTGCGCCAGCTCCGGCGGATGCTCCGCACGATAGCAGACGAGGTCCGTCTCGGCGTATTTGGCGATCTCGGCGACGACCGCGCCGTGCCGCTTCTCGACGAGGTCGAGCGCGGTCGAGGCGAGCCGCATGAGCGGCATGGAGGCGGGTCGGACCTCCTCGCCCTGTTCGTTCCATTCCGCTGCGATCGCTTCTGCGAGGGCGCGGCTCGGCACGACGAGAGGGTTCTTGGCCGGGGTACGGATCGGCTTGCCGTCGAGGGCGACGGTCCAGCCGCCTTCCGCCTCGGCGACCGTGGCGTTCTTCCAAAAGCGCTTCATGATCGGGTGAACGGATCGGGCGCGCTCTCGGCAAAGCCGAAGAAGCGCCAGGTTTCCTGCATGTGGGGCGGCAGCGGCGCCTCGATGCGGAGCGTGCCGCCGCGCGGGTGCGGCAGCTCGATCGAGCGCGCATGGAGGTGCAGCATGCGTCCGTGCGGAAGGCCGGCGAGATGCGCGGCCGCGCCGCCGTACTTGCCGTCCCCGAGTATGGGCGTGCCGAGCGCCTGGGCGCAGTGGGCACGGAGCTGGTGGGTGCGGCCGGTCACCGGCCAGAGCGCCAGCCACGACGCCTTCTTCTGGGCGCTCTCGATGGTGGCGTAGCGGGTGACCGCGCGGCGGCCTTCCTCCTCGTCGAAGGCGACGCGCTCGCCGCGCGCGCCGGCCCGCTTCGACAGCGGCATGTCGATGGTTCCTGCCCGCGGCCGCGGCGCGCCGACGACGACCGCCCAGTAGATCTTCCGTGCCGATTTGTCGCGGAAGGCGGCCGCGAGCCGCGCCGCCGCGGCGGGGTTTCGTCCCAGGAGCAGCACCCCGCTCGTGTCGCGGTCGAGGCGATGGACGAGGCGCGGCCGTTCGGCGGCCCCGAAGCGGAGCGCGTCGAGCATCATGTCGAGATGGCGAAGGGTGCCGGTCCCGCCCTGCACGGCGAGGCCAGGCGGCTTGTTGATCGCGATCACGTCCTCGTCGCGATAGAGGACCGCGCGCAGGAGCTTCTCGACGTCGCGCGGCCGCGGCTCGGCACGGGGCTTCTCCGGCTTCTCGCCTTCCGGCCCGAGCGGGGGCACGCGCACCTCCATGCCCGGCGCGAGCCGGTCGCTCGCCTTGGCGCGCCTGCCGTCGACGCGGATCTGCCCCGTCCGAAGAAGCTTCTCGAGCCGGCCGTGCGCGAGTCCCGGGTAGTGCCGCTTGAACCAGCGGTCGAGCCGGAGCTCGCCGTCCTCCGGGCGCACCCGCACCGTCTTCACGCGACTCCTCGCGCCGCCCGGATCCTCTTTCCGGTGGGCGGCGTCGCGAGCAGGCGGATTGACGCGAGTCGCATTCCTCATTGTCGGCTTTCCGTCGGTGGCGACTTATAGCGCCGCGCGCGCAGTGCCGGCGAGAAATCCTCGGCCGCTCCGGCTTGATGCCTCCCGGCGCCGCCGGTAGGATCGCGCCGCAATGAACGGACCGGCTGCGCCGGAATCGCCGTCGCGCCGGCTCCGCGGCCTCCGCGCCGTCCCGCGAAGCGTCTGGACGCTCGGCGTCGTCAGCATGTTCATGGACATCTCGTCCGAGATGATCCATGCGCTCCTCCCGGTCTTCCTGGTGACGGTTCTCGGCACCGGCGCGGCCGCGGTGGGTATCATCGAGGGCGTCGCGCGCGCCGCCGCTTCGGTCACGAAGGTCTTTTCCGGCGCGCTCAGCGACTATCTCGGCAGGCGCAAGCTCCTCGCCGTGATCGGCTACGCGCTCGCCGCGTCCACCAAGCCGCTCTTCCCGCTCGCCGCCAGCGCTTCCTGGGTCTTCGCGGCCCGGCTCCTCGACCGGATCGGCAAGGGAATCCGCGACGCGCCGCGCGACGCGTTCATCGGCGACATCACGCCCCCGCATCTGCGCGGCGCCTCCTACGGCCTGCGTCAGGGTCTCGACACGGTCGGCGCGGTGGCGGGGCCGCTCGCCGCGATCGGCCTCATGGCGCTCACCGACGACGACTACCGGGCGGTGTTCTGGGTCGCGGTCGTGCCGGCCTTTCTCGCCGTCGCGCTTCTCGTCGTCGGCATCGAGGAGAAGCGCGCGGAGCGGTCCGTCGCGCGGCTTGCGCCGATGCGCCTGGGCGACGTCGGCCGGCTCGGCCGCCCCTTCTGGGCCGTCGTCGCGTTCTTCTCCGCTTTCGCCGTTGCGCGCTTTTCCGAGGCGTTTCTCGTGCTGCGCGCCCTCGACGTCGGCCTCGCGCCGGGGCTCGTGCCGCTCGTGCTCGTCGCGATGAACGTCGTCTACGCCGTCGGCGCCTACCCCGCGGGCGCGCTTTCCGACCGGGTGAACCGGCTCGGCCTTCTCGCCGCGGGGCTCCTCGCGCTCGTCGCCGCGAACCTCGCGCTCGCCTTCGCCGACAACCTCGCGACGGTCTTTCTCGGCGTGGCGCTCTGGGGCCTGCAGATGGCGCTGACGCAAGGAACCTTCGCCGCTCTCGTCGTCGATTCGACGCCGGCGGAGTTGCGCGGCACCGCGTTCGGGATCATCAATTTCGCGAGCGGCATCGCGACGCTCGTCGCGAGCGCCGTCGCCGGGCTCCTCTGGGACGCGTGGGGCGCGCCGGCGACGTTCCTGGCCGGCGCCGCCGTCACCGCCCTGACGGCGCTCGTGGCGATGCTCGTCTGGCGGCGGGGGAGGTCGAGGGGGAGAGAGGCCGAGTGACGTATCTTTGGGTCGCGGTCGGCAGCGCCCTCGGCGGCGCCGCCCGGTACTGGTGCGCGGGCCTCGCCGCGAGGCTGCTCGGCGAGGCCTTTCCCTGGGGCACGGTCTGCGTCAACGTGGCCGGCTCCTTCGTCATCGGCTTCGTCGCGACCCTCACGGGGGCCGAAGGGCGGCTCCTCCTCCCGTCGGACGCGCGCGCGTTCCTGATGGCGGGATTCTGCGGCGGCTTCACGACCTTCTCCGCCTTCGGCATCGAGACCCTGACGCTCGTCCGAGGCGGCGAGTGGCTTTTCGCGGGCGCCAACGTCGTCGCCTCCGTCGTGCTCTGCCTCCTCGCGGTCTGGGGAGGCCACGCCGCCGCTGCGGCGCTCGGCCGATGAGAGGGGCCCGGCTCCGCCTCGGCGCCCTGCGCGTCTCCGGGGCGGGCCGGGTCTTCCTCGCCGCGTTCGTGCTTCTCGTCGTGCTGCCGCTCGCCGCGAGCTGCGTCGTCGCGCAGCGCCCGTCCGACGTTCCCTGGTATCTCGCCCGGCGCGATTCGAGCGGCCAGGCGCCCGACCCGGCGACGACTCCGCAAGCCGTGATCCAGGTCTATGCCGCGCGGGCGGTCGGCTGGCGCGGCATCTTCGGCGTCCACACCTGGATCGCGCTGAAGGAGGAGGGCGCGCCGCGCTGGACGCGCTACGAGGTGATCGGATTCGGCGTCGAGCGCGGCGTGCCGAGCGTGCGGATCGACAGGATGGGGCCCGACAACTACTGGTTCGGCGCCCGCCCGGAGCTCCTCCTCGACAAGCGCGGGCCGGAGGCGGCGTCGCTCATCGGCAAGGTGCGCGAGGCGGTCGGGCGCTATCCCTGGCCCGATTTCTACCGGGTCTGGCCGGGCCCCAACAGCAACACCTTCACCGCCTTCATCGCCCGCGAGGTGCCCGAGCTCGGGCTCGTCCTGCCCTCGACGGCGGTCGGCAAGGACTTCCTTCCCGGAGTCGCGGCGGGAACGCCCAGCGGAAGCGGCTTTCAGGTCTCGCTCTGGGGCGTTCTGGGGCTGAGCCTCGGAGCGTCCGAGGGGATCGAGCTCAACGTCCTCGGCCTCGTCGTGGGAATCGACCTCGCCCGGCCGGCCCTGAAGCTGCCCGGGATCGGCCGGCTCGGCGTTCCGCGCTCCGGTTGAGTGTGGCCGTACCGCCACGCCCGAGCCCATCCATATGTTGGGCCGCCTTCTCCTCTTGACCCCAGATCTAGCTATGGCATGGTTATGGGTACGCACTACGGTGCTCGCGATTCGAGCGTAGGGGGTAGGAATGACTCAACGCCAGGGATTGGGACGGAGCCGCCGTCCGTTGATCACGTTCCTGCCGACGCCGCCGCTCATCTGACCGTCCGCTAGCTCCATTTCATCGTCACGTTCAACGCGCCGCTCGGCGGCCACAGGGGGATTCTGTCGCATGCGCATCGTTCGTCGCTTCACCACGGAGGGAAAGGACCCGTACGCCGATTTCGAGTTCCGCGAAGCGACGAGCGAGATCCGCAATCCCGACGGCTCGCTCGTGTTCCAGCTGAAGGACATCGAGGTCCCCGCCGATTGGAGCCAGGTCGCCTGCGACATCCTCGCCCAGAAGTATTTCCGCAAGGCCGGCGTGCCGGTGCGCCTGCGGCCGGTCGAGGAGAGCACGGTTCCGTCCTGGCTCTGGCGCCACGTCGCCGACGAGGACGCGATGGCCTCGATTCCGCCCTCGCAGCGCTACGGCTCTGAGCGCAGCGCCAAGCAGGTCTTCGACCGGCTCGCCGGGACCTGGACCTACTGGGGCTGGAAGGGCGGCTATTTCGACGCCGAGTCCGACGCGCGCGCCTATTACGACGAGATGCGCTGGATGCTCTGCCGGCAGATGGGCGCGCCGAACTCGCCGCAATGGTTCAACACCGGGCTCCATTGGGCCTACGGCATCGACGGTCCCGCGCAGGGTCACTACTACGTCGACTTCGAGACCGGCGAGCTCAAGGCGTCCGACAGCGCCTACGAGCACCCGCAGCCGCACGCCTGCTTCATCCAGTCGGTCGCCGACGACCTCGTCAACGAGGGCGGCATCATGGATCTCTGGGTGCGCGAGGCGCGGCTCTTCAAGTACGGCTCGGGCACCGGCTCCAACTTCTCCAAGCTGCGGGGCGAGAACGAGAAGCTCTCGGGCGGCGGCCGCTCCTCCGGCCTCATGAGCTTCCTCAAGATCGGCGACCGCGCGGCGGGCGCGATCAAGTCGGGCGGCACGACGCGGCGCGCCGCCAAGATGGTGACGGTCGACATCGATCACCCCGACATCGAGGAATACATCGAGTGGAAGGTGATCGAGGAGCAGAAGGTCGCGGCGCTCGTGGCCGGCTCCAAGCTCGCGCGCAAGCACCTCAACCGGATCATGGCGGCCTGCAAGGAGGGCTTCGACCCGGCGACCAACGCCTCCCTGAAGCGCGAGATCCGCGCCGCGCGCAAGGCGATGATTCCGGAGAACTACATCCAGCGCGTGATCCAGTCCGCCCAGCAGGGCTACGGCTCGATCGACTTCCGCACCTACGACACCGACTGGGACTCCGAGGCCTATCTCACCGTCTCCGGGCAGAACTCGAACAACTCGGTGCGGCTCTCCAACGAGTTTCTCGAGGCCGTCGAGAAGGACGGCGACTGGAACCTCATCCGCCGCACCGACGGCAAGGTGCACAAGACGCTGAAGGCGAGGGCGCTCTGGGAGAAGATCGGCTATGCCGCCTGGGCCTCGGCCGATCCCGGCGTCCAGTACGACACCACGATCAACGAGTGGCACACCTGCCCCGAGAGCGGGCGCATCAACGCCTCGAACCCGTGCTCGGAGTACATGTTCCTCGACGACACGGCGTGCAACCTCGCGTCGCTGAACCTGATGCAGTTCCGCCGTCCGGACGGCAGCTTCGACGCGGAGGCGTTCGAGCACGCGGTGCGGCTCTGGACCGTCGCGCTCGAGATCTCGGTGCTGATGGCGCAGTTCCCGTCGAAGGAGATCGCGCGCCTCTCCTACGAGTTCCGCACGCTCGGCCTCGGCTACGCCAACATCGGCGGGCTCCTCATGGCGATGGGACTCCCCTACGACAGCCACGAGGGCAGGGCGCTCTGCGCGGCGATCACCGCGCTCATGACCGGCGCCGCCTACGCGACCTCGGCCGAGATGGCGCGCGAGCTCGGCCCCTTCGCCGGCTTCTCCAAGAACCGCGAGGCGATGCTCCGCGTCATCCGCAATCATCGCCGCGCCGCCTGGAGCGCGATGGAGGGCTACGAAGGGCTGTCGATCCTCCCGGTTCCGCTCGACGCGGCGAACTGCCCCGACCAGAACCTCGTCGCGGCGGCGCGCCGCGCCTGGGACGCGGCGCTCGAGCTCGGCGAGCGGCACGGCTTCCGCAACGCTCAGGCGACCGTGATCGCGCCGACGGGCACGATCGGCCTCGTCATGGATTGCGACACGACCGGGATCGAGCCCGACTTCGCGCTCGTCAAGTTCAAGAAGCTCGCCGGCGGCGGCTACTTCAAGATCATCAACCGGATGGTGCCCGAGGCGCTCGCCGCGCTCGGCTACGGCCCCGACGCGATCGCCGAGATCGAGCGCTATGCGGTGGGCGCCGGCACGCTCGAGGACGCGCCGGGCGTCGATCATGCCGCGTTGCGGGAGAAGGGCTTCACCGACAAGGAGCTCGCGGCGATCGAGAAGGCGCTCGTCACCGCCTTCGACATCAAGTTCGTCTTCAACAAGTGGACGCTCGGCGAGGCCTTCTGCAAGGACGTGCTCGGCTTCTCGGCGGCGCAGCTCGACGATCCCTCCTTCGACATGCTCTCGGCCCTCGGCTTCTCGAAGGCCGAGATCGAGGCCGCGAACACCTATTGCTGCGGCGCCATGACGCTCGAGGGCGCACCGCACCTCAAGCCGGAGCACCTTCCGGTGTTCGACTGCGCCAATCCCTGCGGCCGGATCGGCAAGCGCTATCTCTCCTGGGAGAGCCACATCCTGATGATGGCGGCCGCGCAGCCGTTCATCTCCGGCGCGATCTCGAAGACCATCAACATGCCCAACGGCGCGACCGTCGACGACTGCAAGGAGGCGTACCGCATGTCGTGGCGGCTCGGCCTCAAGGCGAACGCCCTCTACCGCGACGGCTCGAAGCTCTCGCAGCCGCTCCAGGCCGCGCTCATCGACGACGAGGAGGACGAGGAGGCGGTCGAGGAGCTTCTCGAGAAGACGCCGGCGCAGCGCGTTCCCGTGATCGTCGAGAAGGTGGTGGAGCGCGTCTACCAGCGCGCCGAGCGCCGCAGGCTGCCCGAGCGGCGCAAGGGCTACACGCAGAAGGCGATCGTCGGCGGGCACAAGGTCTATCTGCGCACGGGCGAGTACGAGGACGGCAAGCTCGCCGAGATCTTCATCGACATGCACAAGGAAGGCTCGTCGTTCCGCTCGCTCATGAACGCCTTCGCGATCGCGATCTCGATCGGGCTCCAGTACGGCGTCCCGCTCGAGGAGTTCGTCGAGGCGTTCACCTTCACCCGCTTCGAGCCGGCGGGCCTCGTCGAGGGCAACGACGCGATCAAGATGTCGACCTCGATCCTCGACTACATCTTCCGGGAGCTGGCGATCTCCTACGCAGGGCGCGACGACCTCGCGCACGTGCAGCCCGCGGACCTCGTCCCCGACACGGTCGGGAAGGGGGTCGACCGCGAGGGGCTGCCGTCCGACGGTCGTCCCGACGTGGCGGCGGTGGTGCAGCGCGTCGCCTCGAACGGCTACGTCCGCAACAAGCTGACCGTGTTCCAGGGCGGTGCCGGATCGAAGCCGGCGGTCGCGACGGCGGCCGGCACCACGGCGACCGCGACGGCGATCGCGACGGTCGAGGTGGCGGCCGCGGCGGCCGAGGGCGTCGTCGAGGTCATCAACAACCGCCTCGAGCAGATCCGCGCCGCGCGGATAAAGGGCTACGAGGGCGACAGCTGCACCGAGTGCGGCAATTTCACCCTCGTTCGGAACGGCACCTGCCTCAAGTGCGACACCTGCGGCGCGACGAGCGGCTGCAGCTGACGCTCTGCCGGCCGGGGGCCTCCCACCCGCCCGGCCTCGTACCCCTGAGGCAGGAATCGGGGCGCCGCCGATCGGCGCCCCCTTTTTCTGCCGCAGACGTGCCGCGGAAGCGGCTGCAGGTGAGCGGGGCCGGGCCGGGCGGCGAGATCTCGCCGGTCGCTTTCCAGCTTTCCGGCGAGGAGGATGGCGCCCGCGCCGGGTACGGGTTGCCTCCGGCTCGTTCGGCCTGGAACCGACGCGGCCCCCCAGGCCGTCAGTGCCGCGCTTCCCGTCTCCGCTGCAGCAGGGAGATCCCGAGGAGCGCGCTTCCGAGGAGCGCGAGCGAGCCCGGCTCCGGGATCGCGCTGACCGGTTCGGTGTCGAGCGCGGTCAGAAGAAACGGCCGGCAATAACCATTGAGCTGCCCCGCGGTGTAACAGCCGTAGGCGGCAATGTCGCCGCGCTCGTTGATGTCCCACGCTTGTTCCAGGACGACGCTGCCGTGCAGAAGATCGTCGGGATCGATGAGATCGTTGAGGTCGTACATCGTCCCGCCGTCGTAGACGAACGCGTGGAACGAGCCATCGGCGACCCTGCTGTATCCGACGATCCGGCCGGCGTCGTTGATGCCGGTGGCGAAGCTCTCGTCCCTGCCGGGGAGCGTGCCGAGATCGTGCATCGTGCCGTCGGCAAGGTCGTAGAGAAAGGCATGGGCCTTGTCGATTGCGAACCGAGCGTAGCCTACCACTTGGCCGGCATTGTTGATGGCGACGGCGTAGCTCGTCGTGCTGCCGGGGAGCGTGCCGAGGTCGTGCATCGTCGTCCCGTCATAGAAAAACGCGCGCTCCACGTCATCGACGGTGCGGCTGTTCCCGACCACATGACCGGCGTCGTTGATTCCGGCGGCGCTGCTGCTCGAGCCGCCGAGCGTGCCGAGGTCGTGCATCGTCGTCCCGTCATGAAGAAACGCGCGGGTTCCGCTGTGGGAGCTGCTCCACCCGGCGACGAGTCCGGCATTGTTGATGGCCGTCGCAGAAGCCGCCGTGCCGCCGGGGAGGGTACCGAGATCGTGCATCGTCGTCCCGTCATAGAGAAACGGACGAGTGATGCCGCCACCGCCACTGAGCCCGGCTTGGCCGACTACGTGGCCGGCGTTGTTGATGTCGACGGCGTTCCAGGCAGTGCCGCCGGGGAACGTGCCGCCGGGCAACGTGTTGAGGTCGCGGATCGTCGTTCCGTCGTGCAGAAATGCGTGTGGAAAGCCAGCGCCGGTCCAACTACGCCCGACCACGTGTCCGGCGTCGTTGATGCCATAGGCGTAGCCGAGCTGGTTGCCGAGCGTTCCGAGATCGGTGATGGAGTAGACCGGCGCCGCCGAAGCCGGCGCGGCGGCGAGAAGAAGCGTTCCGAGTGCGACGGGGATCGCGCTCCGGAAGGGCGATTTGTGGACCCTTCCCACGAGCGGAAAATGCATTCCGTCCTCCTTTGTTGTTAAAATCATCCCGGGAAGCAAGAACGATGCCGTCGGAGAAACATTCTATATTTCAATTACTTAAATGCACCCGATCGTTCCGGTGGATTGCGGTTGTAAGGTTAGCCGACATCTTCTTCTCGACCGCCTCCGGAACGCGCATCGGCGCTTCTCCCCGGGGCCACGGGCGGAGCACGCCGAGCTTCCCGCCTCGCGTCGCCAAGCTCTCCCGCTAAGGAGACAAGCGGCCGCACCACCTGCATCCGCGTGAGGCACCGCAACGGGTCCGCGGCAGAGCACCTTCCCCTCGCCACGCGGGAATCCTCGCAGCGCCCGGGAAGCCGCCTCGCCGCATGCCTCGGCGGACGAGAATGACGGGTGGAACGGCAGACGGCTTCGTGACGCGGCCGAGCTTCTGCTCGGTCGCGCTCTCCGCCCTTCCCGGCGGTGCGCCGGGTGTGGTGGTGGCGGTCGGCCCGGTTGGCGACGTGGCTCCGTCGGCGCCGTGCCGTTACCGAGCCGCTGCGCTTGCCCGACCGACCGATCGGTCGCGGGGCTAACTCACTTCTTGCGGAATTGGTCGAGTGCGACCACCTGCGCGCCGCCCGCCGGCGGCGGTTTCTTCTCCGCATCGGCGGCCGGCGCCGGTTGCGGCGCAGCCGCGGGTGCTTGGGAGGGTCCCGCATCGGCGCGCTTGAGCGGCGCGATCTCCGGCCGTGCCTCGGCGGGCACGGTCTCCTGCTGGAACTGGAGGCCGAACTTGACCGAAGGATCGGCGAAGGCGCTGACGGCGGCGAGCGGCACGGTGAGGCGCTCGGTCTTGTTCGAGAAGCTCAGCGTCACCTCGAATTTCTCGTCGTCGACCTCGAGGCCCCAGAACTGGTGCTCGAGGACGATCGTCATCTCCTCCGGGTAGCGCGCGAGAAGGTAGTCCGGCAGGACGACGCCCGGATGCTGCGTGCGGAAGGTGATGTAGAAGTGATGGTTGCCCTTGAGCCCCGATTTCGCGGTTCGCGCAAGGGCTTCGCGGATCACGCCGCGCAGCGCGTCCTCGACCATCTTGTCGTAGCGCATCAGGTCTCGGCTCACGCTGCCGTCGCTCCTTCCCACCCGGACTCGCGGAAGTGGGGGGCTTCTGTTGCCCGGTGCCCCCCGAACCGCGCTTGCTTAGCAATTAAGCAGCGAGTGCGACGTTGTTGTCGTTCGCACTTGGAGAGTGACCCGATAACGGCGGTATCATGCCGGGCGACGGACATTGTCTTTACCACGCGCGTCGATCCTGGTTCGCCCCCGTCGGGGTTTGGTGGAGGCGCCGGGCACTGCCCCCGGGTCCGCAACGCTTATTCCACAAGCCGTTTATCGCCATAGTCGGTTACCCGACGCCCGAAATATAAGCCCTCGATCGGGCGCTGGAAAGCCGTCGCCCGTCGAGAATGGTGAAATTTGCCGCACCGCGGCGCCTCCGGGCGGGGCCCGAATCGGCGTAAAGTCGCCGCCCGATCTCGAGGAGCTTTCCCGATGCCGCTGACGCCGGAACAGAAGGACGAAATCGAGCGCGCCCGCGCCCAGTCGAACCGGACGCGGCGCGTCACGGTGCCGGCGCTCGAGGAGATCCTCTACGAGGCGATTCCCGTCCTCGATCACGGCTTCGTGCGCGTCATCGACTACATGGGCGACGACAGCGCGGTCGTGCAGGCGGCGCGCGTCTCCTACGGGCGCGGCACCAAGAAGGTGAGCGAGGACAAGGCGCTCATCTTCTATCTCCTGCGGCACCGGCACACGACGCCGTTCGAGATGTGCGAGATCAAGTACCACGTGAAGCTGCCGATCTTCGTGGCGCGCCAGTGGATCAGGCACCGCACCGCGAACGTGAACGAGTACTCGGCGCGCTACTCGATCCTCGACAAGGAGTTCTACCTTCCGGCGCCCGAGCATCTGGCGGCGCAATCCTCGACCAACCGCCAGGGGCGCGGCGAGGTCCTGTCGCCCGATGAGGCGCGGCGCGTCCTCGACCTCCTGCGCGAGGAGTCCGAGCGCGCCTATCGCGGCTACGTCGAGCTCCTCAACGAGGACGAGGAGGGGCGCGTCATCGATCCCGGCCGCAGCGGTATCGCGCGCGAGCTCGCGCGGATGAATCTGAGCCTCAACTTCTATACGCAGTGGTACTGGAAGACCGACCTCCACAATCTTCTTCACTTCCTCGACCTGCGCGCCGATCCGCACGCGCAATACGAGATTCGCGCCTATGCCGAGGCGATGATCGGCACGGTGGAGCGCTGGGTTCCCATGACGGCCGAGGCATTCCGGCAGTACCGGCGCGGCGGCGCGCACCTCTCCGCCGCCGGGCTCGAGGTGGTGAAGCGCCTCATCGCCGGCGAGAAGGTCGAGCAGGCCGAAAGCGGGCTTTCGAAGCGCGAATGGGCCGAGCTCATGGCGGCGCTCGGCCGCTGACGCGCGAGACCGCGGCCCACGCCGCGGAACGCTCGGGGACGGGCGTCAGGTGGCGCCGGGGAATCCCGCGAGCCGGCCCTTCCGGCGCAGAACGAGCGGCACGGCGTCGCCGTCGGGAGGCTTCGGCCCCGCCGGCTCGGTCCACACCTGCCACGGCGGGTTGCCCTGGGCGTGGAGCTGCTCCAGCGACTGCAGGTCCTTGAACGTGTCGACGCAGCGCCAGAACCCGGCATAGTCGTGCGCGCGCAGCTTGCGCTCGGCGATGAGGCGCCTGAACGGCTCCTCGACGAGCTCCTCGCCCGGCCGGATGTAGTCGAAGATCTCGCGGCGGAACACGAAGTAGCCGCCGTTGATCCAGGCGTCGGCGCCGACGATGTCCTCGACCCCGGTGACGAACCCGTCCTTGTCGCGCCCGACGAAATGAAAGCTGTAGTTGGGCCGCACGGTGAGGAAAGTGCCGACGGCGCCGGTGCGCTTGGCTTCCTCGATGAGCTCGGGCAGCGGAAAGTCGGTGAGCCCGTCGGCGTAGTTCGCCAGAAAGAGGCTCTCTCCGGCGAGAAACGGCTCGACCGCCTTGAGCCGCTCGCCGACGTTCGAGGAGATGCCGGTATCGACGAAGGTGATGCGCCAGTCGTCGATGTCCTTCTTGAGCAGCTCGATGCGCCGGCCTCCGCGCGACAGGATGAAGTCGTTCGAGAGGCACTCGTCGTAGTTGAGAAAGTAGCTCTTGATCTGGTCCCCCTTGTAGCCGAGGCAGAGGATGAACTCCTTGTGCCCGTAATGGGCGTAGTACTTCATCAGGTGCCAGATGATCGGCCTGTACCCGAGCGGCACGAGCGGCTTGGGCATCTTGTCGGTGTAGTCCCTGAGGCGCATGCCGAGCCCGCCGCAGAAGAGAACCACTTTCATCGACGCCAGACCTCCATCGGCAGAACGTGCCGTCAACGAAGCGGCGGAAGTTGCGTTCCTGTGCATCGGCACGCGGGAGGTAGCGCTCCGCGGCTTCTACTTCGCGGCTTCGCGCGAGGAAGGCGAAGGCGCTCAGCCTCTCCGGCTGGTCGGGGAGGAGGTGCAACGCGAGGAACTGTTGATCGGGCGCGCCGCCGGTCCTGGTCGGCGTTCGGATGCCGAATCGAGGTCGAGCGACCCAAGGTTGCGTCGGGAGCCGTCCGGCCGCGCTTGCGGCGGGCTTTCCGATGGGGAAGGCGCGCGCGCCGATGCGGCGGGATCCGCGCGGCGCATCCGAAGCGTCGCGCGGCGCGCTGCCGTCACATCATTCCGTGTCCCAGAAGCTGGTCGGCCGTCTTCTTCTGCTCGTCGCTGAGCGCCTCGTAGAGCGGAGCGAGCGCGGCTTTCGTGCGCCTCAAGGCAGTGAGACGACGCGACATGTGCTGCTCGCGCATCTCGAGCAACTCCGGCGCGCTCGGACCGTCGCCCTGCCGCATCGCCTCGATCGTCTGCCGCATCGTCTCGCGCTCCTCCAGCCTCTCCTTGGCGTTGGCGCGGAGCGCGTCGGCGAAGTCGTTCCAGGCTTGCGTCTGCGCGTCGGTGATCCCGAGCTCGGTCTTGAGAAAGGCGAGGCGTCCTTCGATGCGCTCCGGCGACATCATGCCGCCCATGCCCATCCTTCCGCCCATCATGCCTGGGCCGCCCATCATCCCGGGACCGCCCATCATGCCTTGACCGCCCATCATGCCGGGGCCACCCATCATGCCCGGCCCGCGCATGGGTCCGCGCTGTCCCGGCTGCGGCGGTTCCTGCTGTTGCGCGACCGCTGCGGGAGAGCGGTCGGGCGGTGCATCCTGTTGCTGCGCCAAGACCGGCGCCGTCATGAGCAGGGCCAGGGAGAAGAGCGCGATTTCGGCTCGCATCGGAACCTCCAGCAATCGGCGCATTGTCGGGCCGCACCGGGTCGAGCGGCATTGAGCGAGGTCAATTTCCCCGGCTCGGCTCGACCGGATTTCGCATTAGCCGGGCAAGGCGCTCTCGTTTAAGGAAGGGCGTCATGACTCGTCGGCACGTCCTCATCGGGCTCGGGGCGGTCGCGATCATTGTCGGCGCGCTGACTGCCGCGGCTCTTCTCAGGCGCGGCGCGGGCGGCGCGGACCCGGACGATCCCGATCTCGTCGCGCTCGGCGCGCGCGTCTACGCACAGGAATGTGCCGCCTGCCACGGCGCGCGTCTCGAAGGCCAGCCCGACTGGCAGCAGCGCCTGCCGGACGGGCGGCTGCCCGCGCCGCCGCACGACGCGAGCGGCCATACCTGGCATCATCCGGACCAGCAGCTCTTCGCGATCACGAAGCACGGGCTTCAGAGCATCGTCCCCGGCTACGTCACCGACATGCCCGCTTATGCGGGAAAGCTCACGGACCGGGAGATCTGGGCCGTGCTCGCCTACATCAAGAGCACCTGGCCGCCGGAGATTCGGGCGCGGCAGGCGCGGATCACCGCCGAGCGCGGCGGCTGAGGGAGGAGGGGCGGCATGGGCTTCTACGAGCGGCGCGTTCTTCCGCGCCTCCTCGATTTCGCGATGAGCAATCGCGAGCTCCGGCCCTACCGCGACAGGGTGGTGGGCGCCGCTTCCGGAGAGATCGTCGAGATCGGCGTCGGCTCGGGTCTCAATTTCCCGCTCTACGACCCCGCGCGGGCGCGGCGGATCGCCGCGCTCGATCCTTCGCGTCCGCTCCTCGCGATGGCGCTCCGACGGCGCGAGGAGGCGCCGGTGCCGGTCGAGCTCGTCGAAGCCTCGGCCGAGGCGCTGCCTTTCGCCTCCGGAAGGTTCGACACTGCGGTCGTGACCTGGGCGCTCTGCACGATCGGCGACCCCGTGCGTGCGCTCGCCGAGCTCCGGCGCGTCCTGAAGCCCGGCGGCAGGCTCCTCTTCGTCGAGCATGGTCGCGCGCCCGATCCCGGCGTCGCGCGCTGGCAGGCGCGGCTGACGCCCCTCTGGCGGCGCTGCGCCGGCGGCTGCCATCTCGACCGTCCGGTGGAGGAGCTCGTACGGGGCGCCGGCTTCCGGCTCGAGACGCTCGCCACCGGCTACATGAACGCGCTGAAGCCCTTCACCTTCATGTACGAGGGCGCTGCCCTCAACTGACCTCCGCTAGCGTTGCGGCGGAGGGGCAATGCGCCGTCTGCGCCTGGCCGACGCCTCCTGCTTTCGCGGCGGGCGGCCGCGAGCGCCCGCTCGCGCCCTGGGGGCGAGCGGGCGTCTCGGCGGTTGCGGCGCGAACCTATTCGGATATAATCGGCCCGATTTGGGCGAAAAGCATGGCCGCCTTCGCCGATCGCCCGGCCACAAGATTTGCGAAAAGCGCCCTGTTAATCACCTGTTAATTCAGGAGGAGACGCAAGATGTAGTGATCCTCAGCTCCCGAGAACGATGCCTGCCGCAAGGCCGGCCTCGTTCGCCGCGATCTTGGGTCCGTCTCCGATCCGGCAGCGAAACACCTCGATGAAGCCGCCTTGGCCGTGGACGGTGAAGCTCTTGGGGCCGACCTCGGTGATCTGGCCGAGCTTCTTGCCTTTGACGGCGCCGAAGGTCGGGGCGATGTGCTTTCGCGCGTCGAAGATCGTGAGCTTCTTGCCGTCGACCGTGGTCCAGGCGCCGGGCGCCGGGTTGCAGCCGCGGATGACGTTGTAGGTGAAGTCGACGTGATTCGCCCAGTTGATCCGGCACTCCGCTTCCTTGACCCAGCCCTCGTAGGTCGCCTTGCTCTCGTCCTGGATCGTCTCGGTATGCCTGCCGGCAACGACGAGCTCGGCGGCCTCGACGATCGCCTCCACGCCCAGCGGGAAGATCTTGTCGAAATAGATCGAGCCGGTGGTGTCGTCGGGCCCGATCGCGACCCGCTTCTGAAGGATGACCGGCCCCTCGTCGAGCCCGTCGGTCGGCCGGAAGATGGTGAGGCCGGTCTCGGTGCGGCCCTGCATCACCGCCCAGTTGATCGAGGAGGGGCCGCGATGAAGCGGCAGCAGCGAGGGGTGGAACTGCACGGTCCCGTGCTTCGGCAGGTTGACGAAGCTCTGCGGCACGAAGGCCGTGACGTAGGCCATGAGCGCGATCTCGGGGCTCAGCTTCTCGAGCACCTCGTGCGGCTCGGGCGCGGTGTACTTCGCCGGGTCGTAGACCGCGATTCCTTTCTCCTGCGCGCCTGCGCGGAGCGGATCGGGCTTCGAGCCGGGCTTCTGCGGCGGCACGAACACCGCCGCGACCTCGTGTCCGCGCTCGAGGCACTTGTCGAGGACGGCCTTTCCGAAGGCCTGCTGTCCGATGATCACCAGCCGCATCTGTGGCTCCCTCCCTTGTGGCACATTGTATACCAAGATGCCGCAGGCGCGGGGCAAGGGTAAAGCCGCGATGCCGGCGCACATGCGGAATTTGTTAACCATGGCCGCGTCAGCATGAGGCCATGGATACGCTGACACCGGTCATTCTCTTCGGCGCCGCAGCGATCGCCGGCCACGCCTGGGGGGAGGAATGGCGAGAGCGTGTCGGCCTGCGCGAGACGGCCGACCGCTGGGTCGAGCGCCTCCGCCGCTTCCTCTTCGGCTAGGCCCCTGCGGCCGCGAAGGCAGGGTGTGCCGCACGGCCGGGCCCGTAGCGGCGCAGCATCTCGGCGCAGAACGCCGCGAACGCCTCGGGCTCCTCGGGCGGGCTCGTGTGGTGCGGCGCGATGCCCTTGTGCTCGGGCGTGAAGCAGAACGTGACGGTGACGTCGAACGGCTCGAGCGCGCGCATCAGCCGGTCGAACCACGAAGCGGCGTTCGGCCGGCACCAGTCCGCCCAGGAGAGGCCGGTGCGCAGATAGGCGACGCCGAGCGCCTTCATCCAGCGCACCGCGTCGTCGAGCCGGTGATCCTCGAAGTGGAACCACTGGCAGAGGCCGATCTCGGGCGTCACGTCGTAGAAGCGCTTCAGCGCCAGCTTGGGGCTGCCGTCTTCGCGCAGCAGACCCATCGCGAAATGGCGGTAGTAGGACGAGCCTTCGGCCTCCTTGTGCCGTGTCGTCGCCGGCCACGCGCGCGGAAGGTCGTAGAGGCTGTACCAGTGGATGCGGGGCGCGCGGCCGACGAGGAGCTCGGCGGTCCGCTGCAGGCCCCATTCCTGCACCTCCTCGGCGCCGAAGGTCGAGACGCCGACCTCGCTCACCCAGACCGGCTTGTCGGTGACGGCGCGGATCTCGTCGAGCTTCGCCGGCCACTCGTGAATCTCCCAGAGGTTCCAGTCGAGCGGGAACCCGTGCACGGCGACGGCGTCGACCCGATCGAGAACGCCCTGCCGCGCCATGTTGAGGACGAAGCCGGGGTCGATCGGCGACATGCCGCCGAGGACGCGCGGCAGGCCCGGCGCCTCGGCCGCGATCGCCTCGCCGGCGAGCCGCGCCATAAGGGCGAACCTGCTCCAGTCGGGGTCGATCTCCGGGTCCCAGTGCGACTTGTTGTTCGGCTCGTTCCAGATCATCGCCGCTTCCACCGGCATTCAAGGCCTCCCTTTCGCCGGATAGACCGCGCGCGGCGCGCCTGCGTCGAGGTCGACGCGGCGGCAGACATAGACCTCGCGCTCCGGGTGCGCGGCGATCTCGAAGCCTGCGCTGCGCAGCATGGCCTCGGCGCAGGCGCGGTTCGGAATCCACCAGTTGGTGGGATCCTCGGCGTAGCGATGCTCGACGAAGTGCAGCTTCGGCCAGCTCGCGCGGTCGAAGACGCGCTCTTCCCAGAAGGGATAGTTCTCGTCGATCGCCTGGACTTGCGGCGCGCCGCGCTGCATCGACTGGAAGACGAGAAGATCCTTGGCGACGTGCTCGTGGACGAGGTCGAGCGCGAGGAGCGGGTGCCGGAGGTGGTAGAGCACGCCGAGAAAAAGGACGACGTCGAATCTCTCGCCGAGCGCGCCGACGTCGTAGACGGAGAGCTCGCGGAACTCGATCTCCGTCCCCAGCGCCTCGGCGGCGAACCGCGCCTGGGCGAGATACTCGGCATCGGTGTCGACGCCCAGAACGCGCGCCGCGCCGCGCCGCTTCATCTCGATCGAGTAGAATCCGCCGTTGCAGCCGATGTCGAGCACCGTCCTGCCGGCGAGATCCGCCGGGATCGCGTCGGCGAAGCGCCGCCACTTCACGGCAGGGTAGTCGCCGAGGAAATGGTCCGGCGCGGTCTTGACGCCATGGATGTCGATGTTGTGGAACCACGGCCCGAGCGCGCTCGCCCGCCGGCGGATCTCCTCCGGATCCCGCGTCGTCGCCGCGCTCACGGGACGAGCGCGCCCTGCTGCTGCGCGAGGAGCCGGATCGCCGCGCGATAGCCGCCGAGCGTTCCGACGTCGACATAGGCCTCGCCGGCACGGATGCCGACCGCCTCGCCGCCGCGCGCGAGATATGCGTTGACGAGCGTGCCGACGAACTCGTCGCTTCGCTCGCGCTCGATCCAGAGCCCGCGAAGGTCGTGAAATACGGCGCCAGGCATGCGGAAGGCTCCCCAGATCCAGTTCGACCGCGCCTCGCGGCTCTTCACCTGCACCTCCTCGACGCGGCCGTCGCCATCGGTGGCGACGGCGTCGAAGAACTCGGGCCGCTCGACCGGAAAGAGAAGGAAGGCGAGCCGGTCGCCCGGCAGCGCCGCGAACCCGTGCTCGGGAAACCAGATCGTGTCGGGCAGCCCGACGAGCACGCCTTCCTCCGTGTGAACCAGCGGCGCGGCGCGGAACAGCGCGTCGCACAGCCCGTGCGGCCGCGGCTGCACCACGTAGGCGAAATCGGCCGGTCCGTTGCCGGCGCCGTAATATTCGAGGATGTCGGACTTTCCGGGCGAGATGACGAAGCAGATCTTCCGCGCGCCGGCGTGAAGCATGCGCTCGAGGAGGTACTCGCTGACGGCGCGCGGCCGCTCCACGCCGTCGTCGAGGCGCGCGCCCACCGGAAGGAGCTCCTTCGAAAAAGCGAGCGGCTGCATCCGCGTGCCGCTGCCCGCCGCGGGAATGATGCCCCACATTCAGGCCTCCATCATCGGCGCGCGAGCCGCTTCGAGGGCGGCAAGCAGCTCTTCGGCGCGCCGATCGGAAGTGTGCCGGGCGAGCGTCCGCTCGCGCGCCGCGTCGGCGATCCGCTTCACGGCCGCGTCCGGCAGGTCGAGCGCGGCGATCGCGTCGTCGCGGCTCCTCGCGACGAGGATTTCGCTTCCGGGCTCGAAGAAGGCGTCGAGCCCCTCCCAGTCGTCCGAGATCACGGGGCAGCCGCACGCGGCCGCCTCGAAGAGCCGGCCGGACGGGCACCAGCCCATCGTCGCCATCGCTCTTCGCGTCACGTTGAGCGTGAGACGCGAGGAGGAGAAGAAAGCCGGATGCTCCGAGGGCGGCAGGTGACGGACGAAGTAGATGTTCCGGGCCCACGGGAAATCCGTCGGATACTGCGCGCCGCCGATGACGAAGCGCCGCTCGGGCCGCGCTCGCGCCGGCTCTACGAGGAGCGCTTCTACCGCGCGCTGGCGGTCCGCGGCCCAAGTTCCGAGATAGGAGAGGTCGGCGAGATAGTGTCGCTGCGCCGGCACCGGGCGATGCACCGCCGGATCGACATGGCCGTAGAGCGGCGCGACGCGCCGCGCGCCGAGCCGCGCCTTCAGCTCCTCGAGCGCGGCGCCCCCGCTATAGGAAAGGACGAGGTCGAACGCGCCGAGCCCCTCCTGCGGGAGATAGTCGGGGCGGCGCCCTTCACCGAGCGACGCGAGCGTTACCGGGGTGTCGAGATCGTAGAAGCAGCGGACGGGGGCGCGGCTCTCGAGGAGGGTTTGCGATACCTCGGGGCCGTCCGCGCAGTACGACGTCAGCAGCGCGGCATCGCAGTCGGCGAGCTCGCGGCGCGCTGTGGGACAGGCCTCGTCCCACGCGCGATAGAGATGGAGCGCACCGCCGCCCGGCAGCTCGACGAGGTCGCGATGCGCCGCGTAGTAGGGCACGTCCCGCTCGAAGAACACGACGCGGTGTCCGCGCCGGGCGAGGGAATTGACGAGGCCGCGCCAGAGCGTCGCGTGCCCGTTCCCCCACGAAGAGCTGATCGTCAGCCCGAACACGACCAGCTTCATCTCGTGACCGTTCCCCGGCTGACCATTCCGTGGTCGGGAACAACCGCCGGAAGCGCAAGTTCCTGGGAACGCCCCTTGCGAGAGGAAGCGGAGCCCTTCGCGTCGTCCTTCGGCGGCGGGTCAGCGCGGATCGATCGGCAACACCGGACCGGAGCGAGCCTCGATCACTTCGCCGGCGGCGAGGCAGAGATCCTCCCGGTAGCGCGAGGCGACGATCTGCACGCCGACGGGGGCGCCGTCCGCCGTGCCGGTCGGAACCGCGAGAGCGGGGAGGCCGAGGATCGGAATCGCGAGCTGCGGCTCCTGCGCCGCGAGGATCCTGCGCATCGCTTCCGGGCTCTCCTGGTCGAGCCCGTCCGGGAACGGCAGCTCGTAGGAGACCGGCATGAGCACGAGCGGGTAGCGCTCCAGGAAGAGAAGCCACTCGCGGAGAAGAGTGGAGCGCCGCGAGAGCGCCCCCATGTACCCCGGCAGATCGAGCGGCGGCGTGTCGACGGCCATGTTGGCGGCCGCGCGCTTTGCTGCCGCGTCGCCGAGCTTCTCGATGAGCGGCAGCATGGTGCGGCGTCCTTCGTTCTGGACGATCAGCAGCCAGAGCTCGGCCGCGGCGGCGAGGCTGGGCGGTTCCGTCTCTTCGACCGCGTAGCCGGCCTCGGCGAGCCATGCGGCCGCCCGGCGAACGGCCGCGGCCACCCCGGGATGGACGTCCTTGCGGCCCGTCGTGAGCGCCACCCGTATCGGGCGAGGCGGCGGCGGGCCTTCGAGCGGCGCCGGAACGTACCAGGGGTCGCGCGGATCGGGTGCCGCCATCGCCGCGAGGCCCAGACGCAGATCGGCGATGCGGCGTGCGATCGGGCCGTGCACGGACATGAGCTGCGGCGCCGGAGGGCGCTCCTCGCCGGTCGCGTTGTGCCACGGCACGCGGCCGAATGTCGGCCTGAGGCCCGCGACGCCGCAGGCGTAGGCGGGATAGCGGATAGAGCCGCCGAGATCGGTCCCGTGCGCGAGCGGCCCGATCCCGACCGCGACCGCAGCCGCGGCGCCGCCCGACGAGCCGCCCGGGGTACGGCCCGGCGCGGCGGGATTGCGCGTCGCGCCGTGCAGCGCATTGTCGGTGAACCAGCGCCACGAAAAGCATGGCGTGTTCGTGCGGCCGATGATGATCGCGCCGGCCTTGCGCAGATTCGCGACCGACGGGTTGTCGGCTCTCGCGACCATGTCCTTGAAGGCGACGACGCCGTTGGTCGTCGCGCAGCCTTCCTGGTCGGTGTTGACCTTGATCGTGACCGGGACGCCGTGGAGCGGTCCCAGCCGGTCGCCGCGGCGGCGCGCCGCGTCCGCTGCGTCGGCTGCGGCCAGCGCCTCGGCGCGGCACACCTCGACGACCGCGTTGATCTTCGGGTTCACTGCGTCGAGGCGAGCGAGCATCGCGGTTACGGCTTCCCGGGCCGACACCGATCCCGTGCGAATCGCCTCGGCGAGCGCGCGCCCGCTCCATTGCCAGATCTCAGCCATGGCGCGAGCCTCGCATGGCCGTCGCTGCGAGCCAACCGCGAAGATCCGGCGGGAGATGAACGCGCGCTGACCCGCCCCGCCGCCGCGCCTTCCCTCGCCTTCAGACGTGCTGGCCGCCGTTGATGTGGATCTCGGCGCCGTTGACGTACGAGGCCTGCGCGCTGCAGAGGACGTAAATGATCGATGCGACCTCCTCCGGTTTTCCGAGGCGGCGCATCGGGATCTCGCGCTGCACGATCTCCTCCGTCCCGGGCGACAGGATCGAGGTGTCGATCTCGCCGGGCGCGATCGCGTTGACGCGAACGCCGAACCGGCCGAATTCGTGCGCCATCTCGCGGGTGAGGGCGGCGAGCGCTGCCTTCGAGGCGGCGTAGGCCGCGCCGGCGAAGGGGTGCACGCGGCTTCCGGCGATCGAGGTCACGTTGACGATCGAGCCCTGCGCCGCCACCAGCTCCTGGCAGAGCGAGCGCGCGAGGAGCGCCGTCGAGAACAGGTTCACGTTGAAGACCCTGAGCCAGGTGGCGTAGTCCGTCTCCAGCACGCCGAGGCGGCTGCCGCCTTCGCCCTTCGGCGAGATGCCGGCATTGTTGACGAGCGCATCGAGCTTGCCGTCGCCGAGCTTCGCGCGCACCTCCTCGATGCGGGCGGGGAGCGCGTCGATGTCCGCGAGGTCGATCTGTATGTGACTTTCCTGCCCGCCTTCCCACGGGCAGTCTTCGGGGAAGGGATGGCGCGAAACGGTCAGCACCCGCCAGCCCGCGGCGCCGAAACGCTTCACTGTCGCGTGGCCGATCCCGCGGCTCGCGCCGGTCAGAAGCAGGGTCTTGCGACGTTCGCTCGTCATGCGCGCATCCTAGCGCGGCCGCGGCGCCGGAGCACCTCGATCGCGGCGAAGAGCAGCAGAGACAGCCCCACCATGAGGCAGGCGGCCGCGAGAATCGAAGGGTTTATGTCCTCGCGGATGCCGCTGAACATCTCGCGCGTCAGCGTATGCTGGCCGGGGCCTGCGAGGAGGAGCACGGCGACCACCTCGTCGAACGAGATCGCGAAGGCGAAGAGCGCGCCGGAGACGACGCCCGGGGCGATGATCGGCAGCATGACGCGCCGAAAGGCAAGCAATGGCGGCGCGCCGAGGCTGGCCGCGGCGCGCATCAGATTGGCATCGAATCCCTCGAGGGTTGCGGCGACCGTGACGACCACGAAGGGCGCCCCCAGGACCGCGTGCGCGATGATGAGTCCCGTGAAGGAGTTGGTGAGGCCGAGCGGGGCGAAGAAGAAATAGAGCCCGACCGCGGTGAGGACGACCGGTACGATCATCGGCGAGAGGATCACGGACATGGCGAGCCGGGCGCCGAAGCCGCGGGCGCGCGCGAGCGCGATCGCCGCGGGCGTGCCGAGAAGCGTTGCGAGAAGCGTCGCCGAGAGGCCGACGATGAAGCTGTTCCGCAGAGCGACCATCCAGCGCTCCGATCCCAGAACCGCCTCGTACCAGCGGAGCGAGAAGCCGGGGATCGGATAGGTGAGGAAGGCGCCGGCGCTGAACGACAGCGGCACGATCGCCACCACCGGGGCGACGAGAAAGAAGAAGACGAGGCCGCACCAGAGAAGAAAGAGCGGGCGCGCGATCATCCCAGCCGCATCCCGCGGGCGCCGACGAGCCGGGCGTAAAGCACGTAGAGGACCAGGGTCGCGGCGAGAAGCACCGCGCCGAGCGCGGCGGCGAGGCCCCAATTGCCGGTGTCCGTGACGTTGAAGGCGATGAAATACGCGATCATCTGGTCGCCCGCCCCGCCGATCAGCGCGGGGGTGATGTAGTAGCCGATCGCGAGGATGAAGGTGAGGAGCGAGCCCGCCGCGACCCCGGGCATCGCCTGCGGCAGATAGACGCGGAGGAACGCCTCGGCAGGCCGGGCGCCGAGGCTGAGCGCGGCCCGCATATAGGCGGGCGGGATCGACCGCATCACGCTGTAGAGCGGAAGGATCATGAACGGAAGCAGCACGTGCGTCATCGCGACGTAGACGCCGATGCGGTTGTAGACGAGCTGCACCGGCTGCTCCAAGACGCCCAGCGCCACGAGCGCCGCGTTGACGAGCCCTTCGTTCTGCAGGAGGACCACCCAGGCGGCAGTGCGCACGAGGATCGGGGTCCAGAACGGCAGCAGCACGAGCGCGAGAAGCGGGCCCGCGCGGGAGGTCGGCAGCCCGGCAATGAGGTACGCGACGGGAAATCCGAGCGCGAGGCACGCGATCGTCACCACGGCCGAGGTGGTGAAGGTACGCCAGAGGACCTCGCGGTAGATCGCCTCGTTCTCCGGCACGGGCACGATCTCGCCCGCGGCGTTCCGATGCAGGTCCACCGCGCTGAGAAGATAGAAGTCGGTGAGCGGTCCCGCGGCGCGCCGGATCGCGGCCCAGACCTCTTCTTCGCCCCAGCGGGGATCGACCGCGCGCAGGGCTGCGCAATCGCGCGCGGGATCGGCGGCGAGGCGCCGCCCCGACCCGATCAGGAGCGGCCGCATGCCGGCGACGTCGTAGTTGAGGCGGCGCGCGGCGGCGGCGAGCGTGCCGTCCGCACGCGATCGGACGAGCTCCTGCGCCAACATCGCGCAAAGCGCGTCGTCGACGGTGGCGCCGCGTGCGAGCGCTGCCGCCGTCTGCGGCAGCGCCGCGCGGACCTCCGTATCGGCGACGCTCCTCCACAGCATCTCCGCGAGCGGGTAGAGGAAGAGCGCGACGAGAAACACGAGGAGCGGCAGCGCCAGCGGCAGGGTCCGCCAGCGCCGCCGTCGCTCGATCGCGGCGAGGCGCTTCCTCAACGCCCTTTCCGGGGAGGGCGCGGAGGAAGCCGAAGGGGACGAAGCCTGACCTACCTCGCGGCCCACTTGTTGAAGCGCTCGGTCAGGCGGTCGATGTTGTCGATCCAGAATTGCGCGTCGAGCTCGACCGCGTTCGCCATGTTCTTCGGATTCGTCGGCAGATCCGGCATCGCCTTGGCGCTGACGAGGTCGATGGCCTTCTTGTTGGCGATGCCGTAGGCGATGAAGTCGGGCAGCTTCGCCTGGTTCTCGGCGCGGCCGGCGAATTCGAGGAACTTGTAGGCGGCGTCCTTGTTCGGGCTGCCTTTCAGGATCACCCAGGAGTCGATCGTGAAGAGGGCGCCGTCCCAGACGATCTTGAAGTTCTTCTTGTCCTTCTCGTTGGCGGCGCTGATGCGGCCGTTGTAGGCGGAGGTCATCACCACCTCGCCCGACGCGAGGAGCTGCGGCGGCTGCGCGCCCGCCTTCCAGAAGATGACGTGGTCGCGGATCTCGTCGAGCTTCTTGAAGGCGCGCTCCACGCCGGCGTCGGTGGCGAGCACCTTGTAGACGTCGGCCGGCGCGACGCCGTCCGCCATGAGCGCGAACTCGAGATTCGACTTCGGGCCCTGGCGCAGCCCGCGCTTGCCGGGGAACTTCTTGACGTCCCAGAAGTCCTTCCACGACTTCGGCCCGTCCTTCAGCTTGTCCCCGTCATAGGCGAGGATGAAGTCGTAGACGATCGTGCCCACGCCGCATTCGTGGACGCCGGCAGGAAGATACTGGTCCTCCCCGCCGATCCTCGAGAAGTCCATCTTCTCGAAGAGGCCCTCCTCGCAGCCGAGGACGAGCTCCTCCGCCTCTACCTGGACGACGTCCCAGTTGGCGTTGCCGGCTTGCACCTTGGTGCGCAGGACGCCGATGCCCCCGTCCCAGGACTCGTCGATCATCTTGGTGCCGGTCTTCCGGAACGGCTCGAAATAGACTTGTCTCTGCGCGTCCTGGTAGGCGCCGCCCCAAGACACGACCGTGAGGTCGCGCGCAGAAGCGCCCCCGGCGGCCGCAAGCATCACGGCGGCCGCCAGCAGAAGCGGTTCTCGCAGCATTGATCTTCTCCCTGAAGATGAGTTGGTGCGCTATTGAACCGGTTGCGGCAAGGCGAGGCAATCCTCGGCTCGGAAGGCGAGCGTGACGGGACTGCCCGGCGGCGGCGTGGCGACGCGACCGGGCAGCTTGACGACGATCTCGCCCGAGTCGGGGCCCATGACGAGAAGGCGCACGTGATCGCCGTGGTAGATGGCGTCGTTCACCGTTCCGACGAGGACGTTTCCGTCGCCTTCTCCGAGGCGAATGTGCTCCGGCCGCAGCGACAGCACGATCGCCTCTCCCGCTTCGGGGCTGTGCCGGACCCGCGCCCGGATCTCGGCGCCGCAGGCAAGCCGCGCGCGGCAGAAGCCGCCCCCGTTGGCTTCGACGGTCGCCGCGAGCAGGTTGTTGTCGCCGATGAACTCGGCAACGAAGGCGTTCGCGGGGCTCTCGTAGAGCGCGGCCGGCGTGTCGACCTGCTGAAGCATGCCGTTGTCGAACACCGCGACGCGATCGGACATCGTGAGCGCCTCGCCCTGATCGTGGGTCACGTAGACGACGGTGAGGCCGATCTCGGCGTGCAGGCGCTTCAGCTCGATCTGCATATGCTCGCGCAACTTCTTGTCGAGCGCGCCGAGGGGCTCGTCCATGAGGACGAGCTGCGGCTCGAAAACCATGGCGCGGGCGAGCGCGACCCGCTGCTGCTGGCCGCCGGAGAGCTGGGCCGGGCGCCGATCGGCATAGCCTTCGAGCCGCACCGTGGCGAGAGCCCGCTTCACCCGGGCCTCGATCTCGGCGCGCGGCCGGCGGCGCACCGAGAGGGGAAACGCGATGTTCTCGCCGACGGTCATGTGCGGGAAGAGGGCGTAGGACTGGAAGACGATCCCGAGCTCCCGCCGATGCGGGGGCAGGTGGTCGATCGGATGCCCGTTCATCCTGATCGTGCCGGCCGTCGGCGTCTCGAACCCGGCGAGCATCATGAGCGTCGTCGTCTTGCCCGAGCCCGACGGGCCGAGCAGCGTGAGGAACTCGCCGCGCCTGATCTCGAGATCGAGATGGCGGACGGCATAGGTCCGCCCGTCGTAGCTCTTCTCGACGCCTTCGAAAGCGACGTGCGGGCTCGTCACTGTGCCACTCCCCGCAAACGCACGAGCGCCTCGATGGCGTCGAGCGTCGGCGTCGCCACGCCGACCTTCCGACCGAGCTCGGCGACGGCGCCGAGCAGCGGCGCCGTTTCGAGCGAGCGGCCCGCCTCGAGGTCCTGCAGCATCGATGTCTTGAACGCACCCAGTTGCTCGGCGAGCCTCAGCCTCTCCTCGGCGGTCGTCTCGAAGCGGACGCCCAACGCAGCGGCGACCCGGGCGGCTTCCTCCATCAGAAGCCGCAGCAGGCGCCGCACGTCGGGGTCGGCGAGGAGGCGGTCGGTCGTCGCCTGGGTCAGCACGCTCACCGGATTGACCGAGAGATTGCCCCAGAGCTTGAGCCAAATGGCATCGCGGATACGCGGCGTCGTCTCGGCCTCGAAGCCGGCGTCGCGGAAAATCGTCGCGACGCGCTGCAGGCGGTCGCTCATCGTGCCGTCGGGCTCGCCGAGGACGAAGCGCTCGCCGGAGGAGTGGTCGACGACGCCGGGCGCCGGAACCGCGGCGCCGACATAGACGACGCATCCGACGACGCGCGGCGGCGGCAGCAGCGCGAGCAGCGTTCCGTCGGGATCGACCGCGTGCACCGCTGCGCCGTCGAAGGGCGGTCCTGCGCGATGGAAATACCACCAAGGAATTCCGTTCTGCGCCGGCACGAGGACGGTGTCGGGGCCGAGGAGGCGGGCGATGCCGGGGGCGGCGGCGGGCAGCGCATGTCCCTTGGTCGCGACGATCACGAGATCCTGCGGACCGAGCTCCTCGGGGCGATCTGTCGCCTCGACCCTCACCGTCCTGTCGCCGCCGCGGGCGCGCAGACGCAGCCCCCTTTCGCGAATGGCCGCGAGATGCGGTCCTCTCGCTACGATCGCGACCGGAAGACCGGCGAGCGCCATCCTGGCGGCGAGAAGGCCGCCGACGGCACCCGCACCGAAAACCGTGATCTTCACGCGCCGGCGATATGCTGCGGCGGCACCGACGCGAGGCCGAGCGAGCGGAGCGCGCGCGCGAGCCGTTCGAGAAGATGCGCGAGCTCGGCCCTGTCGTCGTCGTCGAGCGCAGGGCCGGGTGCCCTCGTCCTGGCGCTCGCGATGATGCCGCGGCGGCGCAGCGTCTCCTTGCGGAGGGCGAGGCCGATGCCGGGTTGCTGCTCGTGACGCACGACCGGCAGGTAGGCGTCGTAGATGTCTTCGGCGCGCTCCTTCTCGCCCGCCGCCCAAAGCCGGCAGACCTCGACCAGCATCTCGGGGAACGCGAACCCGGTCATCGCGCCGTCGGCCCCGCGCGCCAGTTCCTGGCAGAGATGGATGCCGCCGTTGCCGACGAGAATGGGAATGCGCCGCTGACGCTCTCCGCTCGCCTCCGCGGCACGCACCCGCGAGAGCTTTCGCAAGCCCGGTGCCTCCTCGTGCTTCAGCATCTTGAACGTCGGGAAGGTCGCGAACGCCCTGTTGAGAAGCCCTGCCGACATGAAGACCTGCGTCAGCTGCGGGTAATCCTGGAGCACGACGGGGATCTCGCCCAGCTCGGCGGCGACGCTCTCGAGATACGCCCAGATCTGCTCCTCGGTCTTCAGCCCGGGGACCGGCGAGACCATGACCCCGGCGGCGCCGAGATCCATCGCCCGGCGCGCGAAGTCGCCGAGCTGGCGCAGGCCGGGATTGGACACGCCGACGACGATCTTCGCGCGCCCGCTCGCCCGCTTCACGACGCGTTCGACGAAAGCCGTCGATTCCTCGGCGGTGAGCTTGGGCGCCTCGCCCATGACGCCGAGGATCGTGATCCCGTCGACGCCGCATTCGAGATAGAAGTCGATGAGCCGGTCCGTCGACGCCCAGTCCATCGCCCCGGTGTCGGTGAACGGGGTTGCCGAGATGATGTAGACGCCGCGGGCGGTCTCGTCGAGGAGGGCCATCTTTCGCTCGCTCAGGAATGAGGGCGGTTCATATAGCACAGGCTCGAGCGCTTTCGCCCGAGGGTCCGTGCGATGGCGCGTGCCGCTGCCTTGTCCGATTCAGTCATGCCGGACAACCGCCGCCGCCTTGGTCCGTACCCGCTCGGGACGGGCCGGGACCGGCCGGCTCACCAGCGTGCCGCCGCTTCGTCGTCGCTCGCGCGGGCCTCGACCCAGCGGGGGCCGGAAGCCGTCTCCTCGAGCTTCCAGAAGGGGGCCTTGGTCTTCAGCCAATCGATGAGAAACGCGCAGCTCTCGAGAGCTTCTGCCCGGTGCTCGGCCGCCGTGGCGACGAGGACGATCTGCTCGCCCGGCTCGAGCCGCCCGTAGCGATGGATGACCAGGCTCGCTTCGAGGCGCCAGCGCCGTCGCGCCTCCTCCTCGATCTCGGCAAGCTTCTTCTCGGTCATGCCCGGGTAGTGCTCGAGCGTCATCGGCACGTCGCGCACGAGGCCGACGAAGGTCGCAAGCGCGCCGATCCTTGTGTTGCCGCGCGTCAGCGCCGCGATCTCGCGGCCGCAATCGAAATCCTCGCGCTGCACCCGGATCATCGCTAGCCGCCCGTCACCGGTGGAAAAAGCGCGATCTCGTCGCCGTCGCGGACGGGATGCTTCAGCGGGACATACTCCTGGTTGACGGCGACCCGCACCGTGGAAGCATCCTTCAGGGCCTCCGCGTAGCCCGGCCCTCGCTTCTGCAACCAGGCGATGAGCGAGCCTACGTCCGTCACCTCCGGCGGCCGCTCGACCGTTTCCTCGTGACGGCCGATGCGTTGGCGGATCCAGGCGAAATAGAGGAGCCTCATCGCCTCAATATAGGAGCTCGCTGAAGGGAAGGAACGTTACCGGGTCGCCGGGGGCGATGCTCGTCGTCGTCTCGTCGAGGACGACGAGCCCGTCGCTGTCGACCATCGAGGAGAGAATCCCGGCGCCCTCGCGCGGGAACTTCCGCGCGACGCTCCCCTCGAGGCGCACGCGCACGTACTCGCGCCGCTCCGGCTTCTTCTTGTAGGCGAAGCCCGATTCGACCGTGAAGCTGCGCGGCTCGGCGGACCGCGCCCCGGCGAGGCGCAGCAGAAGCGGGCGGGCGAGGGCGAGGAAGGTGACCATGACGGCGACCGGGTTGCCGGGAAGCCCGATGAAGGGGACGCGCCCGACCTGCCCCAGCGCCACCGGACGTCCGGGCTTGATCGCCAGCCGCCAGAAATGAAGCGCGCCCTGCGCCTCGACGGCCGCCTTCACGTGATCCTCCTCTCCCGTCGACATGCCGCCGGAGGTGAGGATCACGTCGTGCGCATCGGCGGCCGCGGCGAGCGCGGTGCGGACCGCCTCCGCATCGTCCGGCACGATCCCGAGATCCGTGACCGACATGCCGAGCGACTGGAGGAGGGCCAAGAGCGTGTAGCGGTTGGCGTCGTAGATCGCGCCTGAGGGAAGCGGCGTTCCCGGCTCGCGAACTTCGTCGCCGGTCGAGAGCAGCGCGACGCGGAGGCGCCGATAGACCGGAAGCCTCGCGAAGCCCAGCGCGGCGGCGAGCCCCACCTCCTGCGGCCGAAGCCGCGTGCCGGCGGTAAGCGCGACCGCGCCTTCCTGCACGTCCTCGCCGGCGAAGCGTCGGTTGGCGCCGCGCTTCAGGCCGGGCGGCAGATGCACGCGGTCGCCCTCGAGCCGCACGTCCTCCTGCATGTAGACGGTGTCGGGCCCTTCCGGCATCGGGGCGCCGGTAAAGATCCGGATCGCCTCGCCCCGGCGCGCCGGCCGGCCGAGCGGATGCCCGGCCGCGGCGCGGCCGGCGACCGGCAGGACGGTCTCGGCTCCCGGCACGAGATCGTCGAAGAAGACGGCATAGCCGTCGACGGCCGCGTTGTCGCACGGCGGCACCGAGCGCGGCGCGACGAGGTCGCGGGCGAGGACGCGCCGCGCCGCCTCCTCGAGCGCGACCTCCTCAATCTCCGGCAGCGCGATCACGCGCTCGGCGATGATCGCGAGCGCCTCGGCGCCGGTCATGAGGGGACCGCCGAAGGCGAAGCAGTCGTCGCTCAGCTGGGCCATGGGGCGGCGTGCTCCAGCACGAAGGCGGCGATCCCCGGCACGTCGTCGAGCGCCAGGCGCGGCACCGGCAGGTCCGGCATCGGCACGTCGGTCGCGACGCCCCGGATCATCGGGTCCTCGCGGCAGAGAAGCGGCTTGCCGAGGCCGGGCCGATGCACTTCGAGCTTCGGGTGCTTCTCGCGCTTGAAGCCTTCGACGAGGACGAGGTCGACCGGACTGAGGCGCTGCAGGAGGTCGGTGAGCCCCGGTTCGGGTGCGCCGCGATGCTCGTGTATCAGCGCCCATCGCGTCGCCGAGGCGACCATCACCTCGGCGGCTCCCGCGCGACGATGCTCGTAGGAATCCTTGCCCGGCTGGTCGATATCGAAGCTGTGATGGGCATGCTTCAGCGTCGAGACCGACAGCCCGCGCCGGCGCAACTCGGGGATCAGCTGCTTCATGAGCGTCGTCTTGCCGCTGCCGCTCCAGCCGGCGAGGCCGAGAATCCGCATTGCTCGAAGGTGCGTCGCCGCGGGCGGGATTGCAATCTCAGAGCACGCGGCTTGGTTTTGCCCTCGGGACCGGTTTCACGGGCTCCGTGCTCATGTGAACGAGCCCGGCACGCAGATAGTCGTAGCCGGTGAGGCAGGTGAGGAACCCTGCGATCCAGAGGAGGGCCTCCCCGATCGCCTGGACCGGCAGGGAGGCGGGGCCCGCGTCGCCGACGAGAAGGACGCCGATCGCCACCATCTGGATGACCGTCTTCCACTTCGCCATGCGCGTCACGGGCACGCCGACGCGGATCATCGCCAGATGCTCCCGCAGCCCGGAGACGAGGATTTCGCGCGAAAGGATCACGAGGCCCGGGATGAGCGCCCAGCGCGACAGCTGGTCGAACGCCGCGAGCATCAGGAGCGTCGCCGCGACCAGGAGCTTGTCGGCGATCGGATCGAGAAACCGGCCGAAATCGCTTTGCTGCTGCCAGCGCCGAGCGAGGTGACCGTCGAGCCAGTCCGTGAGGCCGGCCGCCGAGAACACGACGCAGGCGCCCCAGCGCGCCAAATCCTCGGGAATCATAGGCGGCAGGTAGAACGCCGCGATCACCAGCGGAATCGCTACGATGCGTGAGATCGTCAGAAGATTCGGAAGGCTGGTCATCATCCCTTCAAAGGCGGCGGCACGCATTCTAAGGCCCTTTCGGGCCGAGTCGAATCGTTTGACCCCCATCCGGGGGGCCGCGCGAGGCTACGCCTATCCCTCGGGGTGGAAGTGGTCGTAGACCTTCTTCGCTACGGCGCGGCTGATTCCCGGGACCGCCTCTAGATCGGCAAGGCCGGCACGGGATACGCCGCGCGCCGAGCCGAAATGATGTAGCAGCGCCTTTTTTCGCTTGGCGCCGATCCCCGGCACCTCGTCGAGCGGCGAGGCGCCGATCGCCTTGGTGCGCCGCGCGCGGTGGCTGCCGATCGCGAAGCGATGCGCCTCGTCCCTCAGCCGCTGGAGGAAGTAGAGGACCGGATCGCGCGGCCCGAAGCCGAGCGGAGGGCGCCCAGGCAGGAAGAAGCGTTCGCGCCCTGCGTCCCGATCAGGACCCTTGGCGATCGCGACGACCGGGATGTCCTCGAGCCCGAGCTCGTCGAGGACAGAACGCGCTGCGGCCAGCTGCGCCTCGCCGCCGTCTATGAGGACGAGATCGGGCCAGTTGCCCGAATCGCGGTCGGGATCCTCCTTGAGCTGGCGCGCGAAGCGCCGGCCGAGCATTTCGCGCATCATGCCGAAGTCGTCGCCACCCGCAGCCTCGCGCATGTTGAACTTGCGGTAGGCGCTTTTCCGGAAGCCTTCGGGGCCCGCGACGATCATCGCCCCGACCGGGTTCGTGCCCTGGATGTGGCTGTTGTCGTAGACCTCGATCCGCTCCGGCGGCGCCTCGAGCCCGAATGCGGCGGCGACCCCCTCCAGCAGCTTCTGCTGCGTCTCGCTCTCGGCGAGTCGGCGGGCGAGCGCCTCGCGCGCATTGATCAGCGCGTGCTCGACGAGCTTCGCCTTGTCGCCCCGCCGCGGTACCGCGAGCTCGACCCGCCGCCCGGCGGAGACCGACAGCGCTTCGGCGAGAAGGGTCGCCTCGGGAAGCGCGTGGCTGAGGAGAAGCGAGCGCGGCGGCGGCTTGTCCGAATAGAACTGGCCGATGAAGGAGGAGAGGACCTCCTCGACGTCGAGCTGCTTGTCGTGGCTCGGGAAGTAGGCGCGGTTGCCCCAGTTCTGCCCGCCGCGGAAGAAGAACACCTGGATGCAGGTATGGCCGCCCGCCTGGTGGGCGGCGATGACGTCGGCGTCGCCCACGCCCTCGACGTTGATGTCCTGACGGCCCTGGACATGGGTCAGCGCACGGATGCGATCGCGCAAGAGCGCCGCCGTCTCGAAATCGAGGCGCTCGGCCGCTTCCTGCATCTGCGCCGCGAGCCGGCGCTGCACCTCGTTCGTGCCGCCCTCGAGAAAGCGCTGCGCCTCGGCGACGAGGCGCGCGTAGCTCTCGCGGTCGATGCGTCCGACGCAGGGCGCGCTGCAGCGCTTGATCTGGTAGAGCAGGCACGGGCGCGTCCGGGCCGAGAAGACGGAGTCGGAGCAGGAGCGGAGAAGAAAAGCCTTCTGCAGGGCGACGATGGTGCGGTTGACCGAGCCCGCGGAGGCGAAGGGGCCGTAATACTGTCCGGGCGCATTGCGCGCGCCGCGGTGCTTCACCAGCTGCGGGAAGTCGTGGTTCCCCGTGAGGTGGATGAAAGGGAACGATTTGTCGTCCCGCAGCAACACGTTGTAGCGCGGGCGCAGCGTCTTGATCAGATTGCTCTCGAGCAGAAGCGCCTCGACCTCGGTGTGCGTGAGGACGACTTCCACGGCGGCGGTTTCCGCCACCATGCGCCGAAGCCGGTTGGAGAGCCCCGCGAGATGCGTGTAGTTGGCGACGCGCGCTCTGAGGCTGCGCGCCTTTCCGACGTAGAGCGCCTCGCCCTTGCGGCTCAGCATGCGGTAGACGCCCGGCGTCTGCGGAAGCGTCTTCAGAACCGCGCGGATCACCTCGACGCCCTGCTCGAGGCGCCCGGGGCGCGCCTCGGCGGAAACCTCAGCGTCGTTCATCGCGAGTCGAGATGCGAAGGGGCGGGGTTCGCGTCAAGGTATCCACCGCTTCTGTGGATAAGTTTGTGGACAATCATGGGCGTGAGCCCCGACTCGCCAGCGAGTCAGTGACTTTCACCTTGTTGCACAAAAAATAGGCGATTTCGCTAAGCCATTGATTAGGCGATGTTTTGATGGTGTCAAGCGTAAACTGACTGTAAACGGTGGGTAACAGAACCGCTCTGGAGCGCCAGGCTGAGCGGCGCCAAGGCCCTGTGTAAAACCCGCGCTTCTTCAATGTTCGATTCTTGCCCAAGATTCCGGAGCTTAACTCAGCGTCGCCGTTCGATCTCGACGCCGACCGCGTCGACGTCGTCATAGACGTCGAGCTTCTCGATGCGGACCTTCACCGATCGGACGCGCCAGTCGGCGAAACAGAGCGTGGCGATCCGTTCGGCGAGAGTCTCGACGAGGTTCACGTGACCTGCGCCGACGAGCGCGCGGATGCCCCGCACGATCTCGTCGTAATCGACGACGTTACGTAGATCGTCGTCGATGGGACGCGCGTCCTCCTCGGCGAGAAGCTCGACGTTGATCCGCACGCGCTGCCGGATGCCCCGCTCGTGCCGGAAGGCGCCGATCTCCGCCGCCACCACCATGTCCCGTATGAGAACGCGGCGCAGGCTCGATACCCGCGTCTCGGGAAGCTCGATCTCGATCAGCGCACGGTCGCGCATCCTATTCCTCCGGTGGTGCCCGGTCCGCCGGCTGCGCCCAGCCCAGGTGCTGGCCGCCGTCGAGCGCGATCATCTGGCCGGTGAAGGCGGGGGCGGAAATGATGAAGCGCACGGCGGCAGCGATCTCTTCCGGCGTCGTTCCGCGCCGCAGCGGCATCATCCGGCATTGGCGCTCGAACTGCTCCTGGGTCTGGCGAGGGCTCGGCAGCGTCGGTCCGGGCCCGATCCCGGCGACGCGGATGCGCGGCGCGAGCGCCAAAGCCATGCTTTGCGTCAGCGCCCAGAGCCCGACCTTCGAAACCGTGTAGGAGACGAAATAGGGGGTGATGCTCCAGACCCGCTGGTCGAGAAGGTTCACCACGACGCCGTTGCGGCCTTCCGGAAGCTGCTCGGCGAAGCGCTGCATCAGGACGAACGGCGCGCGAAGGTTGGTGTCGAGATGGAGATCCCAGGAGGCCCGCGTCACGGTGAGGGCGGTGTCGTTCTCGAACACCGAAGCGTTGTTGACGAGGACGCCGATCGGCCCGAGCGACGCTTTCGCCTCGGGCACGAGACGGTTAGCCGCGCCCTCGTCGGCAAGGTCCGCGCGCAAGGCGACGGCGCGCCCGCCGCCCGCTTCGATGGCGGCGACCGTCGCCTCGGCCTCGTCTTTCGAGGCGTTGTAGTGGACGGCAACGGCGTAGCCGTCCGCCGCGAGCGCTTCGGCAATGGCGCGGCCGATCCGCCTGCCGGCGCCGGTCACGACCGCGGCGCGCGGAATGTCCTCTCGTGCGCTCACCTTCCCGCCCGTCGCCGCGCCCGCACCTTCGCCTTGGCGAGCGCCTTCGCCGATGTGCCTGCTCGTCCGGCCTGGGACCGGCCCTGCGGCAGCGGCCGCGGCGAGGCGGCGTCAGGGGAGAGATGCAAGCCGAGCTGCGACTGCTCGAGGCGCTTGATCTCGTCCCGCAGCCGCGCCGCCTCCTCGAACTCGAGGTCCGCGGCCGCCGCCCGCATCCGCTTCTCGAGGTCGGCGATGACCGAGGCGAGGTCCTGCCCCTGATAATGGACAGCGCCGTCGGCGAGGCCGACCGTGACGTGGTCGCTCTCGTAGACGCTCTCGAGAATGTCGGAGATCGCGCGGCGGACGCTTTCCGGCGTGATCCCGTGCGCTTCGTTGTAGGCCTGCTGCTTGGCGCGGCGGCGGTTCGTCTCGTCGATCGCCGCCTTCAGGCTGTCGGTCAGGCGGTCGGCGTAGAGGATCGCGCGCCCCTCGACGTTGCGCGCGGCGCGGCCGATGGTCTGGATGAGCGAAGTCCGCGAGCGCAGATAGCCCTCCTTGTCGGCGTCGAGCACGGCGACCAGCGCGCATTCCGGGATGTCGAGCCCCTCGCGCAGGAGGTTGATCCCGACCAGAACGTCGAAGACGCCGAGCCGCAGGTCGCGGATGATCTCGATGCGCTCGAGCGTGTCGACGTCGCTGTGCATGTAGCGCACGCGCACCCCGTTCTCGTGGAGGTACTCGGTAAGCGCTTCGGCCATCTTCTTGGTGAGCGTCGTCACCAGCACGCGCTGGCCCTTGGCGGCGCACTCGCGGCATTCCGCCATGAGATCGTCGACCTGGTTCTCGGTCGGGCGGACGATGCAGAGCGGGTCGACGAGGCCGGTCGGGCGCACGACCTGCTCGACGAAGACCCCGCCGGTGCGCTCCAGCTCCCACGGCCCGGGGGTCGCGGAGACGAAGATGGTCTGGCCGCGCATCCGCTCCCATTCCTCGAACTTGAGCGGCCGGTTGTCCATGCAGGAGGGAAGGCGGAACCCGTACTCGGCGAGGGTGTACTTGCGGGCGTAGTCGCCGCGGTACATGGCGCCGAGCTGCGGCACCGTGACGTGGCTCTCGTCGATGATCACCAGCGCCTCGGGCGGCAGATACTCGAAGAGCGTCGGCGGCGGCTCCCCCGGCTTGCGCCCGGTGAGATACCGCGAGTAGTTCTCGATGCCGGCGCAGCTCCCGGTCGCCAGCATCATCTCCATGTCGAAGGTCGTGCGCTGCTCGAGACGCTGCGCCTCGAGGAGCTTGCCTTGCGCGTAAAGCTCGTCGAGCCGCGCCTTGAGGTCGAGCCTGATCTGCTCGACGGCCTGAAGCAGCGTCGGCTTCGGCGTCACGTAGTGGCTGTTGGCGTACAGCTTCGCTTCCTTGAGGCTCGCCGTCTTCTCGCCGGTGAGCGGGTCTACCTCGTAGAGGCTCTCGATCTCGTCGCCGAAGAGAGAGACCCGCCATGCGCGGTCCTCGTAGTGCGCCGGGAACACCTCGACCGTGTCGCCGCGGACGCGAAACGTGCCGCGGACGAAGTTCGTGTCGTTGCGCCGGTACTGGAGCTCGACGAGCCGGCGGCAGAGCTCGGTCTGTCCGATACGCTCGCCCACCTTCAGCGTCAGGGTCATCGTCGAGTAGGTCTCGACCGATCCGATGCCGTAGATGCACGACACCGAAGCGACGATGACGACGTCCTTCCGCTCCAGGATCGCCCGCGTCGCTGAGTGCCGCATGCGGTCGATCTGCTCGTTGATCGAGGATTCCTTCTCGATGTAGGTGTCGGTGCGCGGGACGTACGCCTCGGGCTGGTAATAGTCGTAGTAGGAGACGAAGTACTCGACCGCGTTCTCGGGGAAAAAGCTTTTCATCTCCCCGTAGAGCTGGGCGGCGAGCGTCTTGTTCGGCGCGAGGATCAGCGCCGGTCGCTGCACCTCCTGGATGACGTGCGCCATCGTGAAGGTCTTGCCGGAGCCGGTGACGCCGAGGAGAACCTGGTCGCGCTCGCCGCGCCGGATACCGGCGACGAGCTCGGCGATCGCCTGCGGCTGGTCGCCGGCCGGGCGGAATTCCGAGACGATCTCGAGGCGCCGGCCGATATCGGCCGGGGGTCGCTCGGCGGCGAGAAGGGGCATGCGCCTAATTTAGAGACGGCGCGGCGCGGGCGCCAGACCGGCGCCCCTCAGCGGGCGCAGGGCAGCTCGCTCGCCGCCAGCTCCTTCACCCGCAGCTCGAGCCGGTGCAGCATCCCGTCGACGAGGCCGAGGCTCTCGAGCTGCCGAACCGTGTTCTCGAGATACTCCCGGCAATGCCCTCTGGCGCCGATCCCCTGAAGGATGAGCCGCGCAGTCTCGTCGACCGAGAGGCGGCCGGCATAGCTCTTGTGCTTGCGGTCGACGACGAACGCGTGCACGGCGACGGTCTTGCCGCTCTCGAGCGCCGCCGAAAGCGTTCGGAACCGATAGGCGCCGCCGTTCATCTCGCGATCCCAGAGATAATGCATCGCCTCCTCGACGTCGGGCCGGGCGATGCGGAACGCCATACCGCGACAGGACCCGCCCTGGTCGAGCCCCAGGACGAGGCCGGGTTTCTCGGGCGTGCCCCGATAGCGGTGCGAGTAGACGCAGAAGCGGCGGTGCCACCCGCGCAGGAGGGCCGGCTCCGCATCGCAGTGGCGGAAGCCGGGATTCCACATCAGCGAGCCGTAGCCGAAGATCCAGATATCCGCGCGCGCCTCGAGGCAAGCCCGGAACTCGGGTACCGCCGGGGGCGCGCTGCCGGGGCCGGTTGCCCCTCCACTGCCGATCTCCAGATCCATCGACGGGTCGAAAGCGATAGGCGAGCTACCCACGGTTGACAAGCGCGACTCCGGCCATCGTCAGCACCATCCCCGCCAGGGCGGCAGGCCCGAGCGTCTCGTCGAAAAGCAAAAAAGCCATGAACGCCGTCACCGGAGGAACGAGGTAGAAGAGGCTCGCCACGCGCGCTGCGGCGCCGCGCCGGATGAGCCACAGAAGGAGCATCGTGGCGCCGACCGAGAGGACGAGGCAGAGCCAGAGCAGCGCGAAAAGGAACTCTCCCGTCCACGTTATCCGCGGCGGCTCGAAGAGGACGACGCATGCGGCCATCGCCGCGCCGGCGCTCGCGTTCTGCAGCACCGTGGCGCTGCGCAGATCCGTCCCGCCGCAATAGCGCTTCTGATAGAGCGTACCGAACGTGATGCCGAAAAGGGCGCCGACGACCGCGACGAGCCCCGCCGACTCGGTGCCGCCGAAATCCGCCTTCTCCCAGACGACGCAGCCGACGCCGACGAGCCCGAGGGCGAGGCCCGCCCATTGCCGCGGCGTCACGCGCTCGCCGAGCAGCGCGCCCGCGAGCGCGGCGGTGAGGAGGGGCTGGATGCCGACGATGAGCGCGGCGACCCCGGCGGAAACCCCGCGAGAGATTCCGAAGAAGACGCCGCCGAGATAGGAGAATTGTATGAGAAGCCCGACCACCGCCGCATGGCCCGCTTCGCGCGGGGCAGGCCACGGGACGCGGCTCGCCAGCGCCACAGCCAGCATGATCGCGGTCACGATCGCGAAGCGCAGCGAGAGAAAGGCGAACGGGCCCGCATAGGGCAGCCCCAGCTTGGCGCCGATGAAGCCGGTAGACCACAGGAGGACGAAGAGGGCGGGCATCGCGGCCGTCCATGCCGGCTCCGGGTCGGTACGCGCTGTCTCGACGGCAGTCATCGGGCAGCCATATCTGCGGCGAGGCGCCCGGCGCCGCAAGCGCGGCCTCGGCATGGCAGGTGCTCGCCGGCTATAAGCAAGCGCTCATGAAGCGCCTTCTCCTTTCCCTCGCAGCGCTGGCCGTTTTCTTCGCTGCGCTCTGGTCGGGCTACTGGATCCACGTGGCGCGCGAGGTCCGCGGCGAGATCGTCGCCTGGGCGGAGGCGCGGCGCGCCGAGGGGCTGACGCTCGTCTGGGACAGGCTCGATGTGGGCGGCTATCCGCTCGCCTTTCGCGTTCGCGCCGACCGGCTCCTCGTCTCCGACGCGCGCGGCGGCCCGCCCTGGGAGCTGCGGGTTCCGGAGCTGATCGGGACGGCCCCGGCCTGGAGCCTGCGGCGGTGGAGGCTTTCGGGCGCTCAGGGCCTTGCGGCAAGGCTTGCGCCGAGCGACGTGCGGCCGGCGGTGATCGCGCGCGCCGCCGAGGTCGAGGGTGCCGTCGAGCCGGGCGAGGAGGGAACCCAAGTCGAAGCCGCCTTCGCCGCGTTCGCCGTCGAGGGCGCCGTGCCCCTCGAGGCCGAGCGCGCAGCCGTGACGGTGTTCGTGCCGCGCCGGGCGCCTGCGACCCACACCGAGCTCTTCGCCCGGGCGAGCCTCGACGTCGAGGCGTTGCGCTTGCCGGAATCCGTCGGTCCTTTCGGCACGCTGGTGCAGCATGTCGAGCTGACCGCCGCGGTGAAGGGCGCCATAGAAGGCGGGCAGCGTCGCGAGGCGCTCGCCCGTTGGCGCGACGACGGCGGCGTGGTCGAGCTCGAGGCGCTGCGGCTCTCGTGGGATCGCCTCGCCGCGCGCGCGCAGGGGACGCTCGCGCTCGACGCAAGGATGCAGCCCATCGGGGCGCTCACCGCGACGCTGCGCGGCTGGGACGAGATTCTCGACGCCCTCGGCGCGAACGGCACGATGAAGAGCGGCGACGTCGTCGTCGCCAGGCTCGCGCTCGGGCTCCTCGCCAAGCCGGGCCCGGACGGCCGCTCGGAGATCACGACGCCGGTGACGATCCAGGACTCGACCCTCTACATCGCCAAGGTCAAGGCCGCGCGGCTCCCGGTGTTCACGTGGGAGTGAGGCTGCCAGCCGGCAGCTCTTCGCCGCCAGCTACGAGCTACCAGCTACCAGCTGACTCACGCCTGCTTCGCTTCGATGACGCCGCGACGGATGGCGCGGGTGCGGGTGAAGAGCTCCTCGAGCTTGTCGCCCTCGCCCCAGCGGATCGCGCGCTGCAGCGCCGTCAGATCCTCCGTGAAGCGCTGGAGCATCTCGAGCACCGCTTCGCGATTGTTGAGGAAGACGTCGCGCCACATCACGGGGTCGGAGGCGGCGATGCGCGTGAAATCGCGGAAGCCGCCGGCGGAGAATTTGATGACCTCGGATTTCAGGTCCTCCTCGAGGTCGGTCGCCGTGGCGACGATCGTGTAGGCGATGAGATGCGGCAGATGACTCGTGATCGCGAGCACCTTGTCGTGGTGCTCGGCCGTCATCGTCACGACCTTCATTCCCGCCGCGGCCCAAAGCCGGCTGACGCGCTCGATTGCGCCGGGGTCGGTCGACTCGTCCGGCGTGAGGATGCACCAGCGGCCTTCGAAGAGCTCCGCGAAACCCGCTTCGGGCCCGGAATGCTCGGTGCCGGCGACCGGATGGCCGGCCACGAAATGGGCGTGCGGCGGGATCGCCGCGCCGAGATCGCGCAGGGCCGACTGCTTCGTCGAGCCGACGTCGGTGACGATCGCGCCGGGCTTCAGCACCGGGGCGATCGCCTGCCCGATCGCCGCGTAGGCGGAGAGCGGCGTCGCTACCACCACGAGATCGGCGTCGCGTGCCGCGTCCGCCGGGTCTTTCGTGGTCCGGTGGGCGAGGCCGAGCCGCTCGATCGCGGCGAGCGTCTCGGAGCGCCGCGCACAGGCGACGATCTCCTCCGCAAGCCGGTCGCGCAGCATCACGCGCGCCAGCGACGAGCCGATGAGGCCCATTCCGATGAAGGCGACGCGCTCGAACATCACCGCCCGAGGAATTCCGCCAGGGCCGCTACCACCGCGCGATTCTCCGACTCGGTGCCGACCGTGATCCGCAGCCGGTCGGGAAGGCCGTAGGCGCTCATCTTGCGGACGATGATTCCGTTCTTCTGGAGATGCGACCAGGTCGCGTCGGCGTCGGGGAAGCGCACGAGCAGGAAGTTGCCGACGCTGGGGTTCACTTCGAGGCCGAGCTTCTCGAGCTCCCGGGCGAGCCAGCGTCGCCAAATGTCGTTGTGCTCGCGCGCCCGATCCGTCGCCGCGACGTCCTCGAGCGCGGCCAGGGCCGCCGCCTGAGCCGCGGCGTTGACGTTGAAGGGGTTGCGCACCCGGTTTAGCACGTCGGCGATCTCGGCCGAGCAGTAGGCCCAGCCGATGCGCATCCCGCCGAGCGCGTAGATTTTCGAAAAGGTCCGGCACATGACGACGTTCTTGTGCGCCTCGACGAGCTCGACCCCGGGCTCGTAGTCGTTGCGCACGACGTACTCGGCATAAGCCGCATCGATGACGAGCAGCACCTGGGCGGGAAGGCCGGCGTGGAGCCGCTTCACGGCATCGCGGGAGAGATAGGTGCCGGTCGGATTGTTGGGGTTGGCGAGAAAGACGATGCGCGTCCTCTCGTTCACCTTCGCGAGGAGCGCGTCGACGTCGGCCGTGAGGTTGGTCTCGGGCGCGCTGACGGGAGTCGCGCCGGAAGACTTCGCCGCGATCGGATACATGAGGAAGCCGTGCCGGCTGTAGAGGACCTCGTCTCCCGGGCCGGCATAGGCCCGCGTCAGAAGGGTGATGAGCTCGTCCGAGCCGGCGCCGCACACGATCCGCTCGGCGTCGAGCCCGTAATGACGGGCGAGCGCGCGGCGCAGCTCGGTCGAGCCGCCGTCGGGATAGCGGTGAATCTCGGGGGCGAGCGCCGAATAGGCCTCGATCGCCTTCCGGCTCGGGCCGAGCGGGCTCTCGTTCGAGGCGAGGCGGATCGGCCGCTCGATCCCTGGGATCTTCGATTCGCCGCCGACATAGGGGGCGATGTCGAGGATGCCGGGGCGCGGCTTCGGGAACGTGGTCATGCGAGTTCGGCTGCGGCGAGAGGAGCGGCGTACCCGCCGATCGGGACGACCCAGGCGATCGCGTCGCCGAGGAGCTCGAGCAATCGGGAGACGCGCGGGTCGTCCTTCGTCACGAGCCCCTCGACCTCGGCGAGCGCCTGGGATCGCGGCGCGTGGCCCGCGAAGAGCGTGCAGGGCAGCCCCGCCTGGCCGAGCGCCGAGATCAGCCGGGTGCGGCTGACGTCCCCCTGCGTCTCGATGATGAGGAAAGACCGATCGGCCCCGGTCTCCTCGATCGGCAGCTTGGCGATCGCGAGCGCATCCCCGGGTTCCGCCCGCGCATTGCCCCGGGGACCGAAAGGCAGCCGGGCGACGATGCGCGGCGTCGCCGCGTCCTCGGACGCGATCTGCGGCCACCAGGGGTCGCTCTCGCCGTCCTGCGGCATCGGCAGCACCCCGACCGTCGCCTGGCCCTCCGTGACCGCCCGGATGACCTGCGCGACCGAGCCGAAGGGAGTCATCGAGCACTGGCTTCCCCAATGGTCGCGCGCGAGGTCCCAGAATCCGAGCTCGCCCGGCGCTATGTGGACCGCGACCGCGAACGGCCCCTGGAGCGCGGTGTGGGCGGCCACGACTTCGCGCCAGATCCTGAGCACGGCCGCCTTCGGAAAGCGGCCGCGGTGCCGCGCCATGAGGCGGCGCAGGATCGCGGCCTCGCGTCCTGGCCGCAGGACCGGCGCTCCGTCGACCCGCTTGGCGGCGCCGATCGCGTCGACCATCTCGGCCCGCTCCATGAGAAGGTCGTGCAAGCGATCGTCGATCTCGTCGATTCGGCGCCTGAGATCGTCGAGGGAGGGGCTGATCATCGAAATGTCTCGCGGAATGGGGCATCGTTCTAGTCTGCCGTGGTGGCGAAAGCAAATTCGGCGAGCGTGCCCTCTCGGGGCGCGGCAGGTCTGCCGGCAAAGCAATTGACAGAGCGCGGGTGGACTTCCTAGCTATGCGGCCCGATTCCTGTGGAGAAACCTTGCTCGCCGCTGCCGAAACCTCATGGCCGGGCCACCGGCTGGAAGTCGCGGGCAAGCTGCGCCTCGATAGCGGCGTCGAGCTCGGCCCCTTCACCGTCGCCTACCAGACCTACGGCACGCTGAACGCGGCGCGCTCGAACGCCATCCTCATCTGCCACGCTCTTACCGGCGATCAGTACGTCGCCGAGCCGCACCCGATCACGGGCAAGCCGGGCTGGTGGACGACCCTTGTCGGGCCGGGGAAGGTGCTCGACACCGACCGCTACTTCCTCATTTGCTGCAACGTGCTGGGCGGCTGCATGGGCACGAGCGGCCCGAAGGAAGTGAACCCCGCGACCGGCGAGATCTGGGGCCTCGACTTCCCCGTCATCACGATCGGCGACATGGTCCGGGCGCAGCGGCTCGTGATCGACGCGCTCGGCATCGACACCCTCTTCTGCGTCATCGGCGGCTCGATGGGCGGCATGCAGGTGCTGCAATGGGCCTCAACCTATCCCGAGCGCGTGTTCGCGGCCGTGCCGATCGCCTGCGCCGCCCGTCACTCGGCCCAGAACATCGCGTTCCACGAGGTCGGCCGGCAGGCGATCATGGCGGATCCCGACTGGTGCGGCGGCGCCTACCTCAAGAAGGGGCGGCGTCCGGCCCGCGGCCTTGCGGTCGCGCGCATGGCAGCACACATCACCTATCTCTCGGAGGCGGCGCTCCATCGCAAGTTCGGTCGCAACCTGCAGAACCGCCAGAACATCACCTACGGGTTCGACGCGGACTTCGCGGTCGAGAGCTATCTGCGCCACCAGGGAATCACGTTCGTCGAGCGCTTCGACGCCAATTCCTACCTCTACATTACGCGGGCAATGGACTATTTCGACCTTGCGGCCGAGCATGGCGGGGTCTTGGCGGAAGCTTTCCGCGGTACCAAGAGCCGCTTCTGCGTCGTCTCGTTCACGAGCGACTGGCTGTTCCCGACCTCGGAGAGCCGTGCCATCGTTCACGCGCTCAACGCGGTCGCCGCGAATGTCAGCTTCGTCGAGATCGAGAGCGACAAGGGGCACGACGCCTTCCTGCTCGACGAGCCCGAGTTTTTCGCGACGCTCCGCGGCTTTCTCGACGGATGCGCACGGCACCGCGGCTTGGCATGAGCCGCGCCGGCGGCGGAATTCGGGAAGACCTCCGTCTCATCGCCGACCTCGTCGAGCCGGGCGCCCGGGTGCTCGACGTCGGCTGCGGCGACGGGGCGCTTCTCGCCCATCTCGCCGCGGAAAAAGGCGTCGACGGGCGCGGCATCGAGCTGTCGCAAGCCGGCGTCAACGCCGCGGTGAGCCGGGGCCTTTCAGTGGTTCAGGGAAACGCCGATCGGGACCTCGCCGATTACCCGGACGGCGCGTTCGACGTCGCCATCCTCAGCCAGACGCTTCAGGCGACGCGCAAGCCGCGGCGCGTGCTGCAGGATCTCGTCCGCATCGGGTGCCGCGCGATCGTCTCGTTCCCGAATTTCGGCCATTGGCGTATCCGGCTGTCGCTTCTCCTGCGCGGGCGGATGCCGGTGAACGAGCTCCTGCCTTACGCCTGGTACGACACGCCCAACATCCATCACTGCACGATCCTCGACTTCGTCGAGCTTTGCGACGAGATGGGGATTGTCGTAGAAAAAGGGCTGATGCTGGATTCCACCGGCAGGCCTTGGCGCTTCGCCGCGCCGGGAGTCCTCGCCAATATTCTCGCCGGCCAGGCCATCTTCGTCCTGCGCCGTGCGGATCGAAACCCGCTCGCTCCCGTTCGCCACCGGGAGAAGGAGAGGGCGATGGAAGACCGCAACGAAGAGCGTATCGAGCGGACGCCGACGGAGGCGCGGCAAGGCTCCAAGGAGGGCGTCGTCCGATACGTCCTCGCCGGCGGCCTCGTGCTCGTCGTGATAGCGTTCGCGATCGCGTACGGGACGATCCTCTAGATGCTCGCGCGCCTCGTCTTCGTCCTGCTGCTGGCCGGGTGCGCGGCCGATACGGGTATCATTCCGGCGAACCGCTTCATCGACCGCGACCTCGAGGCGACCCGTCGCGGCGATTCGCGCGACGTCCAGGACATGCGGGCCTTCGATCCCGGAGCGCCGCCGTTCTCGCACGGCTCGAACACGTTCGCGCGCTTCTGAGCTAGGAGCCGCCGAGCGCCTCCAGCACGGCCTTGGCGGCGGCGATGCCCGAGTTCCAGGCTCCGTGTGCCGTCGAGAAGTCCTCCGGAGACGTCGCTTCCCCCGCGAAGAACAGGCGCCCGTCGAGAGGCGCGGCGAGGCCCGCGCGCGAGCCGGCCTTGCCCGGCAGGGCGTAGGAATACGCCCCACGCGCCCATGGGTCGGCGGCCCAGGCCGAGGAGGCGAGCAGCCTCAGCCGCTTGCGGATGCCGTTGCCGAAGACGCCGGCGAGCTCGTCCATCGCGAACGCCGCCATCGCAGCCTCGCCGGCCGCTTCCAGAGCGCGCGCATTGCTGCCCGCGAAATAGGCTTCGACGATCGGTCGGCCGTGCGGCCGGATCTGATAGCTGCCCGTCGCGGTCCGTTCGGTCGAGCCGAGGACGTGGTGGTCGGAAGGGAACGCCTCGGCGCCGTCGAGGCGGAAAAATAGCTTGTCGGCGAAGCCGAGCGGAAGCCCGGCGGCGGCTTCCGCCTTTTCCGGAACGAGCTCTCCGACGACTGTGCTCGGCACCGTCACGATAGCGGTGCGACACTCGATCATCCCGCGGGTGGTGTCGATGCGCAGCGTCGAACCGCTGCGGTCGATGCGCTTCGCCGTCGTCTCGAGCGCGATCGGAAGCCCTTTTCCGAGGGCGGCGATCGCGGTGCCGAGCCCTTCGCGTACGCGCCAATTGAGGCCGGTGTCCCGATAGCGCTGGAGATCGTGCACCGAGACGGCCCGAAGCTCGGTACCGCTGACATAGGTCGTGATCGCGTCGATCGTTGCGTTCCAGCGCTCGCCCGGTTCGAGCAAGTCCGCCGCCGCGACATCAGGACCCTGCCAGCGGGCGATCCGGTCCTCGAGACAGTGATAGGCGCGGCGCCACGCGCTCGTGGCACGTCTGCGGCTCCATTCCGGGAGGCGCCGGTCGACCGATAGTCCGGCGGCTCGCGCGAGATCGGTCAACGGGTTGCGGTCGGCCGAATGGAGCCAGCCGCAACCGAGATCGAGGGGCATGCCGGGCGCCGCTTCGAGGGTCCAGGCGCGGCCGCCGATCCTCGCACGCGCCTCGATCACGAGAATTCGCCGCTTCGATCGGGCGAGCAGCCGCGCCGCGCCGATTCCCGCCGCCCCGGCGCCGATCACGACGCAATCGTAGACGCTCATCACGCTCCATTTTCCCGCGGCGACGCTCTTTGGCGTCTCTTGACAGGCTGCCGCGTTCGGCCTTGCCTAGTCGAAACAAAAGGGAGGCTAAAATGTGCTCGAATACTCTGGCGAGACTCTTCGCCGCTGTGGGCGTGTTCGCTCTCGCCGTCGGAACCGGGGCGGCGGAGGCGCAGACGATCCGAGCGGTCATGCACTCGGATCTCAAGATCCTCGACCCGATCTGGACGACCGCCTACATCGTCCGGAACCACGGCTACATGATCTACGACACGTTGCTGTCGATGGACGGCAAGTTCGTCGTGCAGCCGCAAATGGCCGAAAAATGGGAGGTGAGCGCGGACAAGCTCACCTACACGTTCACGCTGCGCGAAGGGCTTTTGTGGCACGACGGGAAGCCCGTCACGTCGGAGGACGTCATCGCCTCGATCAAGCGATGGGGAGCCAAGGACTCGATGGGGCAGAAGCTCCTGTCTTTCACGCGCGAGATGAAGGCGGTGAACGACAGGACCTTCGAGCTCATCCTCAAGGAACCCTACGGCCTCGTGCTGGAAAGCCTCGGCAAGCCCTCCTCGAACGTGCCGTTCATCATGCCGAAGCGGGTCGCCGAGACGCCCGCCTCGGAGCAGATCTCCGATTTCACGGGTTCCGGCCCGTTCGTCTTCAAGCGGGACGAGTGGAAGCCCGGCGACAAGACCGTCTACGTCAAGTTCGACAAGTACGAGCCGAGAGGCGAACCCGCGTCCGGCCTTGCCGGAGGCAAGAAGGTGAATGTCGAGCGCGTCGAGTGGCTCGCGATCCCGGACCATCAAACGGCCGTCAACGCGCTCCTCGCCGGCGAGATCGACTTCATCGAGGCGCCGCCGCACGACCTCCTGCCGGTGCTGAAGGACGACGATTCGATCAAGCTCGTCGACTGGAACCCGCTCGGCAACCAGTACATGTTCCGCTTCAACTGGCTGCACAAGCCGTTCGACAACCAGAAGATCCGTCAGGCGGTCGCCGTCGCCTTCAGCCAGGAGCCCTTCGTCAAGGCGGTGATCGGCGACCCGGCGTACTACAAGGTCTGCAAGGCGATGTTCGTCTGCGGCACGCCGCTCGCCTCCGAGCACGGCATGGAGCGCTACCTCAATGGCAACATCGAGGAAGCGAAGAAGCTCCTGCAGGAAGCGGGATACGACGGGACGCCGGTCGTGCTGATGCACTCGACGGATCTCGGCGTTCTCACCAACCTTGCGCCGGTCGCGGCCGACATGATGCGGCGCATGGGGCTCAACGTCGACATGCAGTCGATGGATTGGCAGACGCTGGTCGCCCGGCGCGCCAAGAAGGACCCGCCGAGCCAGGGCGGCTGGAACGCCTTCCTCACTTCGTGGGTGTCGGCGGACATCATGAACCCGATCGCCGCGGCCGGATTCGGCACCAGCTGCGACAAGGCCTGGTTCGGCTGGCCGTGCGACGAGAAGATGGAGCAGCTTCGCGACCAGTATGCGCGCGAGACCGATCCGGCGAAGCAGAAGCAGCTCGCCGCCGACATCCAGGCGCGCGCGATGGAGATCGGGACGCACATCAATGTCGGCCAGTGGTATCAGGCCGCCGCCATGCGCAAGGGCATCGTCGACAACATGCTGGTGGCCCCGGCCCCCGTATTCTGGAACATGACCAAGAAGGATTGACGGCACGTCGGGGGGACGAGCGATGCTCGTCTTCATCGCGCGACGGCTGGTGGCCACCATCCCGGTGCTCGGGATGGTGGCCGTCCTCGTGTTCCTCATCCTGCGGCTCAGTCCGACCGATCCGGCGGCGATCATCGCGGGCGACTACGCCACGACCGCTCAGGTCGAGGAGATCCGCGAGAAGCTCGGCCTCAAGCGGCCGATCGTCGAGCAGTTCGTGGTCTGGACCGGGCGCGTTCTCCAGGGCGACTTCGGCGAGAGCTTCTTCTTCAAGAAGCGGGTAGCCGAGCTGATTCTTCAGCGGGTCGAGCCGACGCTCGCGCTCGCCGTGAGCACGATCCTCATCTCGGTGCTCGTCGCGGTGCCGCTGGGGCTCCTTGCGGCATGGCGGCACGAAAGCTGGCTCGATCGCGGCGTCATGGGGTTTTCGGTGCTGGGGTTCTCGGTGCCGGTGTTCGTCATCGGCTACATCCTCATCTACGTCTTCGCGATCAAGCTCGGCATGCTTCCGGTGCAAGGATACCGGAGCATCTGCAGCGGTTTCGGGGCGTTCGCCGAGCGGCTCGTTCTGCCGAGCATCACGCTCAGCGTCATCTACATCGCGCTCATCGCCCGCATCACCCGCGCCTCGGTTCTGGAGGTGATGGGCGAGGACTACATCCGCACGGCGCACGCAAAGGGGCTCGCCGAGCCGGTCGTCATGGTGCGGCACGCGCTCCGGAACGCAGCGGTGCCGATCGTCACGGTCATCGGGATTGGCATCGCGCTTCTGATCGGCGGCGTCGTCGTCACCGAGAGCGTCTTCAACATCCCGGGGATAGGACGGCTCACGGTCGATGCCGTCCTGGCGCGCGATTACCCGACGATCCAGGCGGTCATTCTCCTGTTCTCGGTCGTCTACGTGCTGATCAACCTCGTGATCGACCTCTCCTACGCACTGCTCGACCCGAGGATCCGGTATTGAGCGCGCTCGAGGAAGGTTTCGAAACGGTCGTTCCTGCGCCGGCCGCGCGCCGTCCGGGAACATGGTCGCGCGTCGTCCGCAGCCCCTCGGTGATCTTCGGGGCGACGATACTGCTCCTCATGCTCGCGATGGCCGTGGCTGCGCCGCTGCTCGGCACCGCCGACCCGATAGCGATCGATCCCGCGTGGCGGAACAAGCATCCGGGAACCGAGCATCCCGTGACGCTTCCCGGCGGCACGACGGAGACGATCGTCCACTGGATGGGCACCGACACGCTCGGCCGCGACGTCTACAGCCGCGTCGTCTACGGTTCGCGCGTATCGCTCGTGGTCGGAGCGGCGGTGGCGGTGATCAGCGTCTCGATCGGGCTCTTCATCGGCCTTCTCGCCGGCTACATCCGCTGGCTCGACGGGATCGTCATGCGCGTCATGGACGGGCTCATGGCGATCCCCGGCATCCTCCTCGCGATCGCAGTGCTCTCGGTCTGGGGCGCCGGGCTCCTGACCGTCATCGTCGCGATCGTCGTGCCCGAAATTCCGAGGGTCGTGCGCCTCGTGCGCTCGGTCGTCCTATCGGTGCGCGAGGAGCCGTATGTCGAGGCCGCCGTCTCCGTGGGGACGCCGACCCCGCTTCTCCTCGTACGCCACGTCCTCCCCAACACGATCGCGCCGCTCATCGTGCAGGGAACCTACATCGCCGCCTCGGCGATCCTCATCGAGGCGATTCTTTCGTTCCTGGGGATCGGCATCCCCCCGGAGACGCCGACCTGGGGCAACATCATGGCCGAGGGGCGGACGCTGTTCCGCATCTTCCCTCACAACATCTTCTTTCCGGGTCTCTTTCTCGCGCTCACCGTGCTCGCCGTGAACATGCTCGGCGACGGCATGCGCGACACCCTCGACCCGCGCCTCGGCAAGCGCCTGTGAGCGACCCCGTTCTCGCCGTCCGGAACCTCTCGATCGCGCTCCCCGGCGGCGCCGACCGGAGACGCGCGGTCGAGAACGTTTCCTTCGAGGTGCGCCGGGGCGAGATCCTCTGTCTCGTCGGGGAGTCCGGATCGGGGAAGTCCGTGATCGCGCAGACCGTCATGGGGCTTCTGCCGAAGGCTCTGAGGGTCGTCGGCGGGACGGCGCAGCTCGAGGGCGAGGACTTGCTTTCTGCCGCAAAGCGCCGGCTCCGGGCGCTTCGGGCCGCGCGCATGTCGATGATCTTCCAGGAGCCGATGACCGCGCTCAACCCGGTGATGAGCTGCGGCGAGCAGATCGACGAGGTGCTGCGAACGCACACGAGGCTCTCCGCGACGGAGCGGCGCCGGCGCATCCTCGACATCCTCGCCGAGGTGCAGCTTCCCGAGCCCGAGCGCATGATGGCGTCCTTTCCGCACCAGCTCTCGGGCGGCCAGCGCCAGCGCATCATGATCGCCATGGCGCTGGTGCTGGAGCCGGCACTCCTCATCGCCGACGAGCCGACGACGGCCCTCGATGTCACCACCCAGGCGCGCATCCTCGAGCTCATCAAGCAGATCCAGGCGACGCACGGCACCGGCGTCCTCTTCATCACCCACGATTTCGGCGTCGTCGCGGAGATCGCCGACCGGGTCGCGGTGCTGCAGCAGGGACGGCTCGTCGAGCTCGGCGATACGCGGCAGGTGCTGGGCGAGCCTCAGCATCCCTATACGCGGATGCTGATCGAGGCGGTGCCGAGCATGACGCCCCGGCTGCGTCGGTCCGAGGTCGATTCGGCGCCGGTGCTGCGCACCCGCCGCCTCGGAAAGATCTATCACGACAAGAGCCTGTTCCGGCGCGCCCGCACCGTCCACGCCGTCGATGGTGTCGGGATCGAGGTGCGGCGGGGCGAGACGCTCGGCATCGTCGGCGAGTCGGGTTCCGGCAAGAGCACGGTCGCCCGCTGCGTGGCGCGGCTCATCGACCCGACGGAGGGCGAGATCCTGATCGGCGAAGAGGACATCGCGAAGCTTCCTGCCGCCCGGTTGCGAGGGCAGCGGCGCCGGATTCAGATCGTCTTCCAGGACCCCTACCGCTCGCTCAACCCGCGCCGCACGATCGGGCAGTCGATCATCGAGGGCCCGATGAACTACGGGCTTTCGCGGGCGGCGGCGCTGGAGCGGGCGCGGGCCCTCATGGAGCTGGTGCGGCTCGACCCCGCCGCGCTCGACCGCTATCCGCACCAGTTCTCGGGCGGCCAGCGCCAGCGTGTCTGCATCGCGCGCGCCCTCGCCATGGAGCCGGAGCTGCTCATCGCCGACGAGGCGGTGTCCGCACTCGACGTTTCCGTCCAGGCGCAGGTCCTCGAGCTTCTCGACGACATCCGCCGCAAGCTGCGCCTCGCCATGCTCTTCATCACCCACGATCTGCGGGTCGCCGCCCAGATCTGCGACCGGATCGCGGTCATGCACAAGGGGCGGATCGTCGAGGAGGGGCCGGTCGCCGAGGTGTTCGCGCAGCCGCGGCACGCCTACACGCAGGCTCTCCTCGCCGCCGCGCCCGGGCGCGGCTGGCGCTTCGGCGAGGCCGTCGCCGAGCAGCGCGCCGTGTGACGGGCCGGCCGGCTCCCGGCGCGGGGGCTTCGGCCGCCGCCCCCTTTCCCCTGTCGCGACGCGGTCCGAGCCGCTAAAACCCGGCTCCGGTACAAGGGTTGGGTCCGGAGATTCGAGATGAAGGATCAGGTGAAGAAGGTCGTGCTCGCCTATTCCGGGGGGCTCGATACCTCGGTCATTCTGCGGTGGCTGCAGGAGACCTATCGCTGCGAGGTGGTGACCTTCACGGCGGATCTCGGCCAGGGCGAGGAGCTGGAGCCCGCGCGCAAGAAGGCGGAGATGCTCGGGGTCAAGGAGATCTTCGTCGAGGACCTCCGCGAGGAGTTCGTGCGCGATTACGTCTTCCCGATGTTCCGCGCGAACGCGATCTACGAAGGCGTCTACCTCCTCGGAACCTCGATCGCGCGGCCGCTCATCGCCAAGCGCCAGATCGAAATCGCGCGCCAGGTCGGGGCCGATGCGGTCGCGCACGGGGCCACCGGCAAGGGCAACGACCAGGTGCGGTTCGAGCTCGGCTACTACGCGCTCGAGCCCAACATCAAGGTGATCGCGCCGTGGCGCGAGTGGGACCTCACCTCCCGGACCCGCCTCATCGATTACGCCGAGAAGCATCAGATCCCGGTCCCCAAGGACAAGCGGGGGGAGGCCCCGTTCTCGGTCGATTCGAACCTTCTCCACATCTCGGCCGAGGGCAAGGTGCTGGAGGATCCGTGGATGGAGCCGGAAGAATACGTCTACAGCCGCACGGTCGCTCCCGAGGAGGCGCCCGACGAGCCGGAATACGTCGAGGTCGAGTTCCGCCGGGGCGATCCCGTCGCGGTCAACGGGAAGGCGCTTTCTCCGGCGGCGCTCCTCGCCGAGCTCAACGTGATCGGCGGCCGGCACGGGATCGGGCGGGTCGACCTCGTCGAGAACCGCTTCGTCGGGATGAAGTCGCGCGGGGTCTACGAGACGCCGGGCGGCACGATTCTCCACGCGGCGCATCGCGGCATCGAGAGCCTGACGCTCGACCGCGGCGCGATGCACCTCAAGGACGAGCTCATGCCCCGCTACGCGGAGCTCGTCTACAACGGATTCTGGTTCTCGCCGGAACGCGAGATGCTCCAGGCGCTCATCGACAAGAGCCAGGAGCGAGTCGACGGGGTCGTCCGCCTCAAATGCTACAAGGGCCATGTCCGGGTGGTCGGCCGCAAGTCGCCGAACTCGCTCTACAGCCTCGCCCACGTCACGTTCGAGGAGGACAGCGTCTACGACCAGCGCGACGCGGAGGGCTTCATCCGCCTGCAGGCGCTGCGGCTTCGCCTGGCCGCGGCGATGCGCCGCCGCGAAAGGTGATTGGTAGAAGAGGTTCGTGACGCTACAATTGTTTCGAGTATGCGTGTTCTGGTCGTCGAGGATGACGAGCATCTGGCCGCCCTTATTCTGGCAGCGCTGAAGCGCATCGGCCTGACCGTCGACCATGTGACGCGGCTCGACGAGGCGCTCGCCGCGGCTCGCGCGGTGGCCTATCAGGCGATCGTCCTGGACAGGCTCCTGCCGGACGGCGACGGAATCGAGGTCGTACGGAAAATCCGCGACGCGCGCGGCACGACGCCGATCCTCATTCTGTCGACGAGGGCCGAGCTCGAATCCCGCATCGGCGGGCTCGACGCCGGCGCGGACGACTACCTCGCCAAGCCGTTCGACGTCGGCGAGCTCGTCGCGCGCGTCCGTGCCCTTTTGCGCCGCCCGAGCGGGCTCGTCTCGGCGACCCTCAGCTGCGGCAACGTCTCCTTCGCGCTTTCCACGCGCGAGGTGACGATCGCCGGGCGATCGATCCCCTTGCCGCGAAGGGAGCTGGCGGTGCTCGAGCAGCTGATGCGCAACGTCGGCCGCGTGGTCTCGAAGCCCTCCATAGAGGAGGCGCTCTACGGCTTCGCCGAGGAGGTCTCATCCAATTCGGTCGAGGTGCATATCCACTATCTGCGCAAGCGCCTCGCCGAGGCGGGTGCGACCGCCAAGATCGAGACCCGACGGGGCAGCGGCTATGCTCTCGTGCCGGCGGCGGAGAGTGAAGCGCCCAATCGGGCGCAGCTCTGAAGCGCTTTCTCGGCCGAGTTCAGGCGATGATGTTGAGGAGCGTGCCCCGCGGCGGCACGCGGGCAACGCTGCTCGTCTTCTGCCCGCCGAGATGGGGGGAAAGGGCGGCGGTTTGCCCTCCCGCCGCCGGCGCGGCGGCCGGTGCCGGCGCCACCGCCGGCTTTGGCATCGCCAGCTTGGCGGCGGGTCGGGTCTGCAGCACGGCGATGTGCGCCGTCGTGAGCGGCAGACGCGAAACCGGGGACGTCATGGTGCCGATTTGCCACGCCGCGCGTTAAGGCTTCGTTGCCCGGCTTCGGTGGGTTGCGCGTTTCCGCCGACCGGGTTAGAGCAGGCACGAAACGCTGCGCTCAAGATATTGTTGCGACTAGGAAATCGATGGGGCGGCCGAAGATACTGGTGGTCGACGACGATCCTGATGTGCGCGACTACGCCGTCACCGTCCTGGAGGAGGAGGGCTTCGACGTCGTCGCCGCTTCCGGCGGCGAGGCGGCGCTCCGCATGCTCGAGCGCGATCCCACCATCACGCTTCTCTTTACGGACGTGGTGATGCCTGGGCTGAACGGGTTCGAGACCGCCCGCCTCGCCCGGTCTCATCGCCCGGACCTCGAAGTGCTGTTCGCGTCCGGGTACGCCACCGATCTCACCCCGGCTGGCCGGCTGCTCAAGAAGCCGTACCGCCCGCGGCAGCTCGTTCAGGAGGTGCTGGCGGTTCTTGCCGGTCGAGAGCGGCAATCAACGGCCTCGGGCCCTCCTTGACGAAGCCCGGCGCCGCGAGCGTTGGAGCGAAAAGGCAGACCCCGCTGCCGATGCCCGCGAGGGCCGCGGATGCGACAAGCGGCGACCGGCTCGCGAGCATCCCGCCTCGGCGCCCTCGATCGCGAAGATCATGGCGCGCAGGGCTGCCGTGGCGGCATGCAAGGCCGCCGAGCACGACCAGCGGGAAGGTGAAGGGCGTAGACGGTCTGCACGATGGTCCGATGGACCACGGCAGAACCGATTTGGATTTGTCTGGCGGCACGACAGAACCGACATCGAAATCGACTGCACGAGGATGTACCTCGGGGGACGAGCACCGAAGCCGCGGTATCGCGAGTTGCTGCCCGACGAGGCCTCAGAGCCCGGACCCGGCCCCCGCCGCATTACGAGCGACCAGAGCACGCCGCGTGCCCGCCTTGATCTTGAGCCTCCTGTGCCCAGGGTAGAGTATTTCGGGCGTTTAGGAACAAAGGCGCGAGCTTCTTTGTCCCACGACTTGTCGGTTGTGCGGCGGGGCGGCAATCCGCCGCCGACGATCGGCGGCTCGACGAAAAGGCGCGCGAGACTTGAAGTCTTTCTCTCCCCGGTCGCCGTCGGCAACGGAGCGCACGGTTCGCCGCTGCCGTTCGGATCGCGCCTCGGAAGGGCGTCGCTCCGCAGTAGACACCGGCGCTTTTCCGCTTCAACTCCGCCGTAAAGCGGCCATATTGGGGCCGCAGCGTCGCCGCATCGGGCGGAGGTTTCAGAAGTGACGAGCACGATCGCGCTGGTCGACGACGACCGCAACATCCTGACGTCGGTTTCCATGGCTCTCGAAGCCGAAGGCTTTTCCGTGCGCTGCTACAGCGATGGGGCAGAGGCGTTGCGCGGGCTGACGCAGCAGCCAGCGGATCTCGCCGTGCTCGACATAAAGATGCCGCGCATGGACGGCATGGAGCTTCTGACGCAGCTCCGGAAGTCGACCGCCATCCCGGTGATCTTTCTCACCTCGAAGGACGACGAGGTGGACGAGCTGCTCGGCCTCCGGATGGGGGCCGACGACTACATCAAGAAGCCGTTCTCGCAGCGGCTTCTCATCGAGCGGATCCGCGCTCTTCTTCGGCGCAACGAGCTGAAGCGCGAGGCGAGCAACGAGACGACCGAACCGACGATCCAGCGCGGCGACCTCGTGCTCGATCCGGCCCGCCATCTCTGCACGTGGCGCGGCAAGCCCGTCGAGCTCACCGTGACCGAGTTCCTGATCCTGAAGTCGCTCGCGTCGCGCCCGGGTCACGTCAAGAGCCGCGACCAGCTGATGGATGCGGCGTACGGCGAGCATATCTACGTCGACGACCGCACCATCGACAGCCACATCAAGCGGCTGCGCAAGAAGTTCAGGACGGTCGACGAGGATTTCGCCCAGATCGAAACTCTGTATGGTGTCGGATACCGCTATCGCGAGCGCTGAGCGATCGGGGCCGCGTCCCCTCAAGGTCGCGGCACGCGTGTTGCGCCGTCGCGCAAGGCGCAGCCGGCTCTCGCCGCTCACCGCGAAAATCCTGGGCGTCAACATCCTCGCCTTGGCGATGCTCGGTCTCGGCCTGCTCTACGTCGGCCGCTACGAGGCGGGGCTTATCGATTCCGAGCTCCAGGCGCTCGAGACTCAGGGCGAGATCTTCGCGGCCGCCCTCGGAGAGGGAGCGGTGATCGACTCCTTCGGCGAAGGGCAGCGCCTCGTCCCGGAGCTCGCGCGCCAGATGACGCGGCGGCTCGTCGAGCCGACGCGCACCCGGGTAAGGCTCTTCGACGTCGAAGGGACGATGATCGGCGACAGCCGGCTTCTGCGCGCCGCCGGGGTGGTTCTGATAGAGGAGCTTCCGCCGCCCGACCGCGACCCGGGCATCTGGTCGGCGTTCTACGCCGCCTATGATTGGATCGTCGGCCGCCTGCCGCGATACGGCGGCTTTCCGGAATACGTCGAGAAGCCGAATGCCGCCGCGGCCGACTATCCCGAGGTTCTGCGTGCGCTGGCCGGCGAGAACGCGCGTGCCGTCCGGCAGGACCGGGCGAGAGGCAAGCTGGTCCTCACCGTGGCGGTCCCGGTCCAGCGCTACAAGCAGGTTCTGGGGGCAGTTCTTCTGTCGGTCGGCAGCCTCGAGGTCGAGCAGGCGGTCCGCGCGGTCCGCCTCGACATCCTACGCATGTTCCTCATCGCGCTGGCCGTGACGGTCCTCCTTTCCTTCTACCTCGCCGGCACGATCGCCCGCCCGGTGCGCCGCCTCGCCGCCGCCGCCGAACGCGTGCGCCGCGGCTCGGGACGCCAGATGGCCATTCCCGACTTCACGGCGCGCGGCGACGAGATCGGCGACCTTTCTGGCGCGCTCCGCGAGATGACGAGCGCGCTCTGGCAGCGGATGGACGCGATCGAGGGCTTCGCGGCGGACGTCGCGCATGAGATCAAGAATCCGCTGAGCTCGCTGCGCAGCGCGGTCGAGACGGCGGCGCGGATCGAGGATCCGGAGAAGCGCGAGAAGCTGCTGAGCATCGTGCTCGAGGACGTGAAGCGGCTCGACCGGCTCATCAGCGACATCTCGGACGCCTCGCGGCTGGATGCGGAGCTTTCCCGGATCGAACCGGAGCCGGTCGACATCGGCCATCTCCTCAAGACGCTGGCCGAGGTGCACGAAGCAGCCCAGACAGAGGACGGCCCGAGGCTTCGGCTGCTCCTGCCCGAGGAGCCTCTCGTCGTCAGCGGCATCGAGGACCGGCTCGTGCAGGTGTTCCGGAACCTCATCGCGAACGCGGTCTCCTTCAGCCCGCCCGGCGGCGTCATCACGCTGGCTGCACGCCGCGACGAGGACGCAGTGGTGATCTCCGTCGAGGACGAGGGGCCGGGCATTCCCGAGGGCAAGCTCGAGGCGATCTTCAATCGGTTCTACACGGAACGGCCCACCGGCGAGAAGTTCGGCACCCATTCCGGCCTCGGCCTTTCGATCTCCAAGCAGATCGTCGACGCGCATGGCGGCGTCATCCGTGCCGAGAACCGGCGCGACGCCGAAGCGCGGGTCGCCGGCGCCCGCTTCATCGTAAGGCTTCCGCTCGGGTGATCGACATTCACGCCACGACGGTCGAGATTGGAGGCGTCGGCGTTCTCCTGCGCGGCCCCTCGGGCAGCGGCAAGTCGGATCTCGCGCTGCGTCTCCTCGATGCCGGCGCGCGCCTGGTCGCCGACGATCGTACCTTTCTGCGCCGCGAGGGCGGCCGGGTCGTCGCTTCGGCGCCGGCGACGATCGCCGGTCGCCTCGAGGTGCGCGGAATCGGCATCATGACAGTACCGGCCGTGGATGCGGCCGTGGTCGGCCTCGTGGTCGATCTCGTCGCCGGCCCCGTCGAGCGGCTTCCGGAGCTGTGCTCCGTGCGCCTTCTCGAGGTCGATTTTCCGCTCGTCCGATTGGCGCCGTTCGAGGCGTCCGCCGTCGCCAAGCTGCGGCTGGCGGCAAGAGCGCTTGCGGGCTAGATTGGCGCGGTCATGACTGGAGGGGGCGCGTCGCCGGGCTCCGCCGGCCAGAGCCGTTCTAGGGGGCGTCTCGTGCTCGTGACCGGGATGTCCGGGGCCGGCCGTTCGACAGCGCTGAAGGCGCTCGAGGATCTCGGCTACGAGGCGGTGGACAATTTGCCGCTGTCGCTCCTGCCGAGCCTCAGCGATGCCGGCGGTCCCGTTGCAGTCGGAATCGACGTACGGACCCGCGGCTTCGCGCCGAACGAAGTGCTGGCGACGCTTCCCGCCAATGTTTCGGTGATCTTCCTCGATGCCGACGACGAGTTGCTTCGCCGTCGCTATACCGAGACGCGGCGTCCGCACCCGCTCGCTTTCGATCGGCCGGTGATGGACGGGATCCGGCTCGAGCGCCAGCTCGTCTCCGCGTTGCGTGACCGGGCGAGCCTCGTGATCGACACCTCGACCTTGAGCGTGGCCGAGCTGAGGCGAATCCTCGCCGGGCATTTCGCGCTGGACGCGCCGGCGGGGGTCACGGTGTTCGTGCGTTCCTTCGCGTATCGCCGCGGGCTGCCGCCCGACGCTGATCTCGTCTTCGACGTGCGGTTTCTCGAAAATCCGCACTACGATCCCGCGCTCCGCCCTTTGACGGGGCTCGATCCCGCCGTCGGCGCGCGGATCGCGGCCGATCCCGGATTCGAAGACTTCTTCGAGCGGCTCACGGGCTTGCTTCGACCCCTGCTTCCGCGGTACGCGAACGAAGGGAAGACCTACTTGACCATCGCGGTCGGCTGCACCGGGGGGAGGCACCGCTCCGTTTACGTCGCCGAACGGCTCGCCGAGTGGCTGCGTCGCGAGCACCAGCGCGTCTCAGTGGGGCATCGCGATCTCGAGCTGTCGGCGGAATCGAGCTCGTCGGCGAGCACATTGAAGGATACAGCATGATCGGTATGGTTCTCGTCACCCACGGAAGGCTCGCGGCCGAGTTCATTGCGGCCCTGGAGCACGTGGTTGGTCCGCAGGCCAACGTCGCGGCGGTCTGCATCGGCCCCGACGACGACATGGAGCAGCGCCGGCAGGAGATCCTTCGCTCCGTCGCCGAGGTCGATACCGGCGATGGCGTAGTGCTTCTCACGGACATGTTCGGCGGCACGCCGTCGAATCTCGCCATCTCGGTGATGGACCGCGGCAAGGTCGAGGTGATTGCGGGAGTCAATCTGCCGATGCTCATCAAGCTCGCCAGTCTTCGCCAGACGGAGCGTCTTCCCGATGCCGTGCGCGGCGCGCAGGAGGCCGGGCGCAAGTACATAAACGTGGCCTCCCAGCTTCTCGCCGACGCCAGGGGATGAGCAGCGACGAGGCGGCCGGAGCGCGCCGCGTAGTGACGATCTGCAATCGCCGCGGTCTCCACGCCCGGGCCGCGGCGAAATTCGTCAAGACGGCCGAGCAGTTCAAGGCCGAGATCACGGTGCGAAAGAACGGCAGCTCGGTCTCGGGCGTTTCGATCATGGGGTTGATGATGCTGGCCGCGGGGCCCGGCACCTCGATCGAGCTCCTGGCGAGCGGGCCCGATGCGGCATCCGCCATCGCGGCGCTCGCCGCTCTGGTCGAGTGCGGCTTCGATGAAGACTGAGGAGAAGCGAGGCGAGCGCGTGCTGAGCGGGCTTGCCGTCTCGGCGGGCATCGCGATCGGCCTGGCACACGTCACCGAGCAGGGCGACGTGCCGATCCCGGAATACGACATCGCGCCGGAGCAGATCGGCGCCGAGCTTGCCCGCTTCGAGGAGGCGGTCGCGGTCTCGGTCAAGCAGCTTCGAAAGCTCAAAACCAAGGCTTCCAGCCTTCCCGACTCCGCCGCCGAGGAGATGTGCCTGATCCTCGATGCCCACCTCGCGATGCTATCGGGCTCGCGTCTCGTCCGCGGGGTCGCGCGCCGCATCGAGACCGAGCAGATCAACGCCGAGCGAGCGATTCAGCGCGAGATCAACGCCATCCGCGAGAGCTTCGCCGGAATGCGCGATGCGTATCTCGCCGCGCGCTTCGACGACGTGCGGGTCGTCGGCGCGCGCCTGCTGCGCAACATTACGAAGACTCCCTACGACGCGTTCAAGATGCTTCCGGAAGGGACGATCGTCCTTGCCGAGGAGCTGACGCCGGCCGATACGGCGCTCCTCGACCCGAAGCGTATCGCCGGGTTCGCGACCGTGCTGGGCGGGGCGGAAAGCCACACTGCGATCATGGCCCGCGCGCTCGGGCTGCCCGCGGTCGTCGGAGTGGCCGAGCTCCTCGCCGGCGCGGTGCCGCGCGGGATCGTCATCGTCGACGGGTCGGCGGGCACCGTCGTCATCGACCCGACCCCTGCGACGATCGAACGCTACCGCAAGCGCCAGGAAGCGTTCCTCGAGGAGCGGCGGGCTTTCGCGAAGCTCCGCAAGCTGCCGGCGACGACGCGCGATTCGGTCGAGATCACGCTCGAGGCCAATCTCGAGCTGCCGCAGGAGCTGGGGCAGGCAATCAATGCCGGAGCGCAGGGGCTCGGGCTCGTGCGTACCGAGTTTCTCTACATGAATCGGAGCGATTTGCCCGGCGAGGACGAGCAGTACGAGGCGTACCGCACCTTGGTCGTCGGCATGGAGGGCAAGCCGGTAACCTTGCGTACCCTGGACATTGGGGGCGACAAGCTGGCCGGCACGCTCGCCGAGCAGTTCGGGCTCGAAGCCGCCAATCCGGCGCTCGGCCTGAGAGCGATTCGTCTTTCGCTCAAAGAAAGAAAGCTGCTCGAAACTCAGCTTGCGGCGATGCTGCGGGCCGCCTGCCACGGCCCGCTCCGGATCCTCCTGCCGCTCATCACCACGGTCTCGGAGCTGCGGCGGGTGCGCGAGGCGCTGGTCGCCACGGCCCGGCGCCTGAAGCGGCGCGGCGTTCCCATCCCCGACAAGCTCCCGCCGCTCGGCGCGATGATCGAGGTGCCGGGCGCCGCGCTCGCCGCCGACGCGCTCGCCGGCGAGGCCGACTTCTTCTCGATCGGCACCAACGACCTCATCCAGTACACGCTCGCGATCGATCGCGGCGACGAGCAGGTCGCGCATCTTTACAACCCGCTCCATCCGGCGGTTCTCCGCCTCGTGCAGTTCACCACCGAGGCGGCGCTTCGCGCGCGCATTCCCGTCTGCGTCTGCGGAGAGATGGCCGGCGACCCGCGCTACACGGCGCTCCTTCTCGGCCTCGGCATCCGCGACCTGTCGATGGCGCCGGCCAACATCGGCCGCGTGAAGCAGCGCATTCGCGCCCTCGACATGGTCGCGGCGACGCGGCGTGCCCGCGCGATCATGGACCAATGGGACGATGGCCGCATCGCTGCGCTCCTCGACGATTTCAACGCGCTCGCGTGATCGCGGTGTGAAGCGGCTCACAGGCGCGTTGTTCGTGCCGGCGCGACGCTCCTCCTGTCGGCCGCGGACAGCGCCCGATCGCCAGAGGTCGCTTCCTCCCCGCGAGCCAACATCGCTGGGGGGCGTCGGCCTGCCGGCGCGTCCCTCGAGCGCGCCGGCACCACGCCCCCTGCGGTTCCCGGGTGCGCGCACATGAGGGGGAACGCGGGACGGGCGGCGGCCTGTACGCCGCTGCCCGCCCCGCGTCTGCGAGGGCGAAGCGAAAGCGCTTGCAGCTTCGCCGCGCGGTGGGCATCGTGCGCTGCGTCGTCCAATGACCCAGCTCAAGACCGCGGCCGAACCGCGCTCCGAAACCTTTCGCGCCAATGCCGAACTGATGCGCGCTCTCGTCGCGGACCTCCGGGCCCGCGTCGCCGAAATCCGCCGCGGCGGGGGCGAGGAAGCGCGCCGTAAGCATTTGGCGCGCGGCAAGCTCCTGCCGCGCGATCGGGTGCGCACCCTGATCGATCCCGGCTCGCCCTTCCTCGAGCTCTCGCAGCTCGCCGCGTACGGCATGTACAAGGGCGAAGTGCCGGCGGGAGGAATCATCACCGGCATCGGGCGCGTCATGGGCCGCGAGGTGATGATCGTCGCCAACGACGCGACCGTGAAGGGCGGCACCTATTTCCCGATCACGGTGAAGAAGCACCTGCGCGCACAGGAGATCGCGCGCGAAAACAACCTGCCGTGCCTCTATCTCGTCGATTCGGGCGGCGCCAACCTGCCGAATCAGGACGAGGTGTTTCCCGACCGCGAGCACTTCGGCCGCATCTTCTACAACCAGGCGACGATGTCCGCGGCCGGAATCCCGCAGATCGCGGTCGTCATGGGGTCCTGCACCGCGGGCGGAGCCTATGTGCCGGCCATGTCGGACGAGAGCATCATCGTCAAGAACCAGGGCACGATCTTCCTCGGCGGACCACCGCTCGTGAAGGCGGCGATCGGCGAGATCGTCAGTCCGGAGGAGCTCGGCGGCGCCGATGTCCACAGCCGCGTCTCCGGCGTCACCGACCATTATGCGCTGAACGACGCGCACGCGCTCGGCATCGCGCGCCGCATCGTCGGCAACCTCAACCGGCCGAAGCGGATCGAGGTCGAGGTCCGCCCGCCGCGAGAGCCGCTTTACGACGCCGAGGAAATCTACGGCATCATCCCCAACGACGTGCGCAAGCCCTACGACGTGCGCGAGGTGATCGCACGCGTGGTGGACGGCTCCGAGCTGGACGAGTTCAAGTCCCTCTACGGCCAGACGCTCGTCACCGGCTTCGCGCACATTTGGGGCTATCCGGTCGGCATTCTCGCCAACAACGGCATCCTCTTCTCGGAAAGCGCGCTCAAGGGGGCGCATTTCATCGAGCTCTGCTGCCAGCGCGGCATCCCGCTCGTCTTCCTTCAGAACATCACCGGGTTCATGGTCGGGAAGAAATACGAAGCCGGCGGCATCGCGAAGGACGGAGCCAAGCTGGTGACGGCCGTCGCCACTGCGCGCGTGCCGAAGTTCACCGTCATCATCGGCGGCAGCTTCGGGGCAGGAAACTACGGCATGTGCGGACGCGCCTATTCGCCGCGCTTTCTCTGGATGTGGCCGAACGCGCGCATCTCCGTCATGGGCGGCGAGCAGGCCGCCTCGGTGCTCGCGACCGTTCGGCGGGATGCGATCGAGGCGAGGGGCGGAACTTGGAGCGCCGAGGAGGAGGAGGCCTTCCGGCGCCCGCTGCTCGAGCAGTTCGAGCACCAGGGGCATCCCTATTACGCGAGCGCGCGGCTCTGGGACGACGGGGTCATCGATCCGGCCGATACACGCGACGTGCTCGGTCTTGCCATCTCGGCGAGCCTCAATGCGCCGATCGAGAAGACCCGCTTCGGCGTGTTCCGGATGTGAGGTCCATGAGCGAGAACCACCTTGTCACCATCGAGAACGGCGTCGCGACCGTGACGCTGAACCGGCCGGAGGTGCGCAACGCCTTCGACGACGCGTTGATCGCCGGCCTCACGGCCACCTTCGAGCAACTCGGCGCCGACAGTGCGGTCCGCGTCGTCGTGCTGCGCGGCGCGGGCAAGAGCTTTTGCGCCGGCGGCGATCTCGGCTGGATGCGGCGCATGGCGGGCTACAGCGAGGCCGAGAACATCGCCGACGCGACGCGGCTCGCGATGATGCTGCGCGCGCTCGACCAGCTGCCGCGGCCGACGATCGCCGCGGTGCACGGCGCATGCTTCGCCGGGGGCATGGGGCTCGCCGCCTGCGCCGACATCGCGATCGCCGCCGACGACGCGGTGTTCTGCCTCTCCGAGGTCCGGCTCGGACTGGTGCCGGCGACGATCAGCCCCTACGTCGTGCGTGCCATGGGGGCGCGCGCGGCGAGGCGCTATTTCCTCACCGCCGAGCGCTTCCAGGCCGCCGAAGCGCTGCGCCTCGGCTTCGTCCACGAGGTCGTTCCGGCGGCCGAGCTCGATGCCGCCGTCGCACGTCTCGTTGCAACCCTGACGGAAAGCGCGACCGGCGCCCAGGCGCGCTCGAAGGAGCTCGTCGCCCAAGTCGCGGGCCATCCGATCAGCGATGCGCTCATCGGGCTCACCGCGCGCGTGATTGCCGAGGCGCGTGCCTCGGAGGAGGCACGCGAGGGACTGGCGGCCTTCTTCGAGAAGCGCAAGCCGCGCTGGTCGCGCTGATTTCGAGCCGGTCGGCCGCACCGGGGCATTAGGAACATCTTCACGCGGCCGTCGTGTTGAACGGTTCTATCCTCCCCATTATGTTGTTGAGATATCCGGCGCCGTCTCCGACACCGGATTCTGACGCGGAGGTGAGGTCGATGAAGTGGACTAAGCCGCGAATCACCGAGGTCTCCGTCGGAATGGAGATCAATTCCTACGCCTGCGCCGTGGTGCGCTAGCGCAGAACGTCGAGGCGCTCCGGGCGCGGAGGCGTCCGGAGCCGTCGCCGCTCAGGGCGGCATCTTCACCGTCACTTCGAGGCTCGAATACCAGTCCGCGAGATCGTCGATATCGCGGTCGGTGAGTTCCTGGGCGAGGGTTCCCATGATCTCGTGCTGGCGCGTGCCGGCGCGATAGGAGCGGAGCTGGGAAGCGAGGTAGAGCCCCGGCTGCCCCGCGAGATTCGGCGCATCCGGCACCTTCGACAGTCCGTCGATTCCGTGACAAGTCTGACATTTCACCGCCTTGCCGCGACCGGCGGCGGCGTCCGCGATGGCCGCGCGCAAGGAAAGCGAGGCCATGATCGTCGCGACAGCGACGATGAAGAGGAGGCGGCGGCGCCCGGTCATCCGGCTCGGTGGAGGGTGCAGGAGGAGCCGCCCGGGACGGTTGCGCCGTCCCGAGCCGGAGGCCCCCTTAGCCCTCGTACCAGATGCGGTAGATCGCGCCGGCAAAGTCGTCCGACACGAGAAGCGAGCCGTCGGGAAGCTGCGCTACGTCGACGGGGCGGCCGCGATACTCGTGCGTTCTCGGGTCGAGCCAGCCTTCGGCGAAGATCTCGGTCTTGTCGGCGCTGCCATCGGGCTTGAGGCTCGTGAACATGACGCGTGCGCCGACCGGCGTCGTACGGTTCCAGGAGCCGTGCTGCGCGGAGAAGATTCCGCCACGATACTTATCCGGGAACATCGTTCCCGTATAGAACGTCAGGCCGAGATCGGCCGCGTGCGCCTGCATTTCGACCTGCGGGAAGGTGACTTTCTCCGGCGGCTGCTCGTCCTTGTACTCCGCGGTGCGGATCTTGCCGCCGCCATACCAGGGGAATCCGAAATGCTCCCCGGGTCCGCGCGCCCGGTTGAGCTCACCCGGGGGGACGTCGTCGCCCATCCCGTCGACCTGGTTGTCGGTGAACCAGAGCGAGCCGTCCTTGGGGTTGAATTCGAGGCCGACAGAGTTGCGGATGCCACGCACGAAGACCTCGCGATTCTTGCCGTCGCGGTCCATCCGGACGATTCCGCCGATACCCCATTTGTTGAAGCCTTCGAGCTTCTCTTTGGCCGGGACGTTGAAAGGCTGCCCCAGCGTCACGTAGAGCTTGTTGTCCGGTCCGATGCGGCACGCCCGGGCGCCGTGATTGAAGCTTTCATCCTCGGGCGGGATCAGCTTGCCCTGCGGTACGACTTCTCCCACGGCGACGTCAGGCCCCTCGTAAAAGAACTCCGCTGCAGGGAAGACGAGGATCCGGTTGTGCTCGACGGCATAGAGGAAACCGTCCTTGGTGAAGCAGACGCCGTTCGGCACTTTGAGATCGATCGAGGGCGCGAAAACCTTCACCTCGTCGGCGACGCGGTCCTTGTCGCGGTCCGTCACGACCCAGAGGCGGGTCTTGCGGGTGCCGACGAAGACCACGCCGGTCGAGGGCCCGACGGCCATGTGCCGCGCGTCGGGGACGACGGCGTAGAGCGAGATCTTGAACCCGTTCGGCAGCCGGACCTGCTCGAGGTTCTTGCGGATCGCATTCGCGCGCGTTCCCTCCTGCGGTACCGTCTCCAGCGCGAGCGGAGCACCGGTGGTCTGAAACTGTTGCAGCTTTTCCAGGTTCTGGGCCGCGGCGGGCTGGGCCCAGCCTAGTACGAACGCCGCGAGGGCGACAGCGAGGCATCTGCTCTGCATGCAATCCTCCCATTCCGCGCAATTCTGGCCGCGCGCGGTTCTTATGACGGTAGCAGGGCATTAAAGCCGCCGCCCATTAGCCTTCTGGCGTAGAGACGATCGGCCGATCGGTGCCGCCGACCTCCGGGGCGACGGGACGACGCGGCGCAACCGACTGTTCCCGACGGTGCGGCTCCGGGTAATCTCGCCCGGTCATGAGCATCTTCTCGCCTTGAAACCGATGATTTTCGATAAGCTCCTTGTCGCCAACCGGGGCGAGATCGCGTGCCGCGTCATACGGACCGCCCGGCGCATGGGATTGCGCACGGTCGCCGTCTATTCCGAGGCCGATGCCGGGGCGCTCCACGTGGAGCTCGCGGACGAGGCCGTTCTGATCGGCCCGGCCGCGGCGCGCGAAAGCTATCTGCGAATCGACCGGCTGATCGAGGCGTCGCGGCGGAGCGGCGCCGGGGCCGTGCATCCCGGGTACGGCTTTCTCTCCGAGAATGCGGACTTCGCCGAGGCCTGCGCCGAGGCCGGGCTCGTCTTTGTCGGACCGCCGCCGGCGGCGATTCGCGCGATGGGGTCGAAGGCGGCCGCGAAGGCGCTCATGGAGAAGGCGGGGGTGCCGCTCGTCCCCGGCTACCACGGCGCGGCGCAAGGCGAAGCGGCGCTTCTTGCCGAGGCGAAGCGCATCGGCTTTCCCGTTCTCATCAAGGCTTCGGCCGGAGGCGGCGGCAAGGGAATGCGGGTAGTCGAGCGCGAGGCCGATTTCTCGGCCGCGCTCGCCTCGGCGAAGCGCGAAGCCGCTGCCGCGTTCGGCGACGACCGGGTGCTCGTCGAGAAATGTCTCCTGCGGCCGCGGCACATCGAAATGCAGGTGATGGCCGACAAGCACGGGAACGTGCTTCATCTCTTCGAACGCGACTGCTCGCTCCAGCGTCGGCATCAGAAGGTGATCGAAGAGGCGCCGGCCCCGGGAATGACCGAGGAGCAACGGCGCGTGATGGGCGAGGCTGCCGTCGCCGCGGCGAGGGCGGTCGGCTACGAGGGCGCCGGGACCGTCGAGTTCATCGCCGAGGGCGAACGCTTCTACTTCATGGAGATGAACACTCGCCTCCAGGTCGAGCACCCGGTCACCGAGATGATCACCGGGCTCGACCTCGTCGAGTGGCAGCTCCGGGTGGCCGCCGGCGAGAGACTCCCGTGGCGGCAGGAGACGCTTCAGTTGCGGGGGCACGCGCTCGAGGCGCGGGTCTACGCCGAGGATCCGACCCGCGACTTCCTGCCCGCGACCGGCCGCCTGACGCGGCTTCGGGCGCCGCGCGAGGACGGGATCCATGTTCGCGTCGACACCGGCGTGCGCGAAGGCGACGAGGTCGGCATTCACTACGATCCGATGATCGCGAAGCTCGTCGTGTGGGACGAGAGCAGGGACGCGGCGTTGCGGCGCTTGCGCGGCGCGCTCGCGGCCTACGAGATCGCCGGCGTGACGACCAACCTCGGCTTCCTCGCGAGGGTCGCCGCTCACCCCGACTTCGCCGCCGGCGAGATCGACACCAACTTCATTGCGCGCCACCGCGACGCGCTGGTGCCGCCCGCTTCGTCGCCGCCGGACGAGATCGTCGCGGGCGCGGCGCTCGCGCTGCTCGTCGAGCAGGAGGAGGAGGCGCGGGCGCAAGCGTCGCGCTCCGGCGATCCCTGGTCTCCCTGGCATCAACGCAACGGCTGGCGCCTCAACGGCGACACCTACCAGGATTTGAGCTTCGAGGACGGGAGCGGCGAGCGCGCCGTGCGCGTCCATTACCGGCGCGGCGGATACGAGCTCGACATCGGCGGGCGGCGCCTTCCCGCGCGTGCAGGGCGCAGCCGCGACGGAGGGCTCGTCGTCGAGCTCGGCGGCGTCCGGTCGCGCCTTGCTGCCGTGCGTCGCGGGCGCGAGATCACCATCTTGGAGAACGGCGAGAGCTGGCGGCTCGTCCACCTCGATCCGCTGGCGCCCGAGCTCGAGGAGGACGCCTCTGCGGGGCGCCTTACCGCTCCTATGCCGGGCCGGGTTCTCGAGGTGCTCGTCGCGGCCGGAGTGCGCGTTGCGCGGGGCCAGCCGCTCGTCGTGCTGGAGGCAATGAAGATGGAGCACACGATCGCCGCGCCTGCCGACGGGGTGATCGCGCGGGTGGCCTACGCCGCCGGGGACTTGGTCGAGGAAGGCGCGACCCTGATCGCCTTCGAGGAAGGGGACGATGCTGCCGCGTGAGGTTCGGATGGTCGAGGTCGGCCCGCGGGACGGCCTTCAGAACGAGAAAGAGACGGTGCCGACCGAGGTCAAGGTGCGCCTCGTCGAGATGCTCGTGGAGGCGGGGCTGACGACAATCGAGGCCGGCAGCTTCGTCTCGCCGAAATGGGTGCCGCAGATGGCCGACACGGCGGCGGTGATGGCGGCCGTGCCGCGGCTGAGCGGGGTCTCCTACCCGGTGCTGGTGCCGAACATGAAGGGGCTCGAAGGCGCGCTCGCTTCGGGGGCGACCGAGATAGCGGTATTCGGCGCCGCCTCGGAGACTTTCTCACGGAAGAACATCAACTGTTCGATCGCCGAGAGCCTCGAGCGCTTCGCGCCGGTGGTCGCCGCGGCGCGCGAGGCCGGGGTCAAGGTGCGCGGGTACATCTCGACCGTGATCGACTGCCCCTACGAGGGGCCCGTGGCGCCGAGCACGGTGGCCGATATCGCTCGCCGGCTGCTGCGCATGGGCTGCTACGAGATCTCTCTCGGCGATACGATCGGCACCGCGACGCCCGGCCGGATGCAATTGCTGCTCGACGAGGTCGTGAAGGTCGTGCCTGTCGAGCGCCTCGCCGTCCATTGCCACGACACTTACGGTCAGGCGCTCGTCAACATATACGCCTCGCTCGAAAAGGGAGTGGCGGTGGTCGACAGCTCGGTCGCCGGCCTCGGCGGCTGCCCCTACGCGAAGGGCGCGACCGGAAACGTCGCGAGCGAGGACGTGCTCTACATGCTGAACGGGCTCGGGCTCAGAACCGGCGTCGATCTCGACAAGCTCGCCGCGGCGGGACGCTACATCTCGGGCGTGCTTGGGCGGCCCCCGGCCTCCAAGGCGGCGCAGGCGCTCGCGGCAAAGGCGGGTTGATGGCGCTCCATCTCATCAAGCTCTGCGTCGGCGTCGACGATCTCGAGGAGCTCGAGACGCGCCGGGCCGAGCGCCGGAGGACCGAGAAGCGCCTTTTCGTCCATACGCGGAACACGCCGAAGCGACGGGAGGAGCTGCTCGCCGGCGGCTCCCTCTTCTGGGTGATCCGCAGCCAGATCCGCGCCCGGCAGCGTATCCTCGGCATCACCAGCGACGTCGACGAGGAGGGACGGCCGCACTGCCTCATCGAGCTCGACTGGAAGGTCGTCCCGACGGAGGTCGTGCCGTGGAAGCCGTTCCAGGGTTGGCGCTATCTCGAAGCGAAAGACGCGCCGCCAGATCGCTTTTTCGGCTTTCCCGACGATGACGATTTGCCGCCCGCGATGGCGCGCGAACTGCGCGAGCTCGGGCTGATCTGAAAAGCCCTCACCTTGAATCGACCGGCTGTCGTTCGCAGGTTGATCCTCGAGGCTTTTGCATGGCCGATCGGGCCGGTGCTCCGGCGCATCTCGCGACGCCGGCCGCTTGAATGCGGCCGACGAGGACCCAATATAAGGGGTCCGCAGAAAAGGGTTTTCGGACTTTCTGCGGCTAATCTACAGCTAAGCTGTCGGTGCTGCTTCGGCGGTATGCGGAACTCTGAAAAAGTCAGGGGACCTCTGGACAGCGCGGGGCGGTGAGGCTATATCTTCCCCGGCCGTCGGGTCGGCCTCCTCGAAGCGAGCAGTACCTCGAAGCGACGCAGATGTCGTCCGCGGTTCCGTTCGCGTCTAGGCGGGGTTGACGAACGGCCTTGGCCGTGCGTATAAGCCGGCCCCCCTAGGTTGGGGTTTTGAGTTCTTTGACATTGTGAAGAGAGGGAAGGGATGCGCGGGCGGCGGCGCCTCGAGGGGTGCTGCGGATGCTCGTGCGGACCTTGGAAGTCTGTGCGATTTGTTCGAGGTGCCCTGGATCATCCGGGTTTTTGGACCCGGGATGAACCTGAGAGTTTGATCCTGGCTCAGAACGAACGCTGGCGGCATGCCTAACACATGCA